>Ga0209902_100126_pt1 | contig 141650 bp, 124 predicted proteins | sample FECB27metaG_FD_188304 | JGI IMG/M metagenome (GOLD analysis project Ga0209902, IMG submission 188304) | Cyanobacterial communities from the Joint Genome Institute, California, USA - FECB-27 (SPAdes) (version 2) | ecosystem: Environmental > Aquatic > Thermal springs > Hot (42-90C) > Microbial...
GTGGGCGCTGTCGAGCACCGCGATCGCCGCCGCGCCGGCCTCGAGCGCCTGCCCGCCGATCTCCCGCGGCCCCGTCGTGATGCGCGGATTGAGTCGCGCCGCCGGCCCGGCGAGCCGCAGCGCCTCCTCGACGAACCCCGCCATCCGCGCCGGCTCCGCCCGAAGCCGGTCCTGCAGGTCCGGCCGCCGCGCCAGAACGTCGATGGCATTGCCGAGCGCCGAGGCCGTCGTCTCCACCACCGCGGTGATGATGAAGAACTCCAGATCCGCCAGAGCCGTCCCCGAAAGCCGCACCCCGTCCGCGCCTTCCAGCGGCAGCCGACCGTCGAGCTGCGGCGCGGCGGCGAGCAGCGCCCGCACCGCCGCCGCCACCGGCTCGAGCCGCCGCGCCGCGCGCAAGGGCGGCAGCGGCCGCCAGATCGTCGCGATGTCCTGGCCCATCGCCCGCAGCCGCGCGACGTCGCCCACCGAAAGCCCGAGCCCGCGCGCCGCCATCGTGTTCGGCACCACGTCGGCGATCATCGCGACGGCGTCGATGGTGGTGCCGGCCGCGAACGGCGCCAGCGTATCGGCCACCAGCGCCTCGATCGCCTCCACCGGCCACTGCGCCGACAGCCCCGCCACATAGGCCTTCAGGATCGGCCGCACGGCGGCGTGCATGGCACCGTTCTGGAAGATCGCCATGCCGTCGAGCAGGCCGGCGAGTTGGTCGGCCCCCGGATCGGTGCGGGCGAACAGCCGGCGCACGCTCGCCGCCGGCCCGGCGGCGTCGAAGCCCGGGTCGCGCAGCAGCGCCTGCACGTCGGCATGGCGGGTGACGAGCCACGCCTGGTCGGCCGGCGACCACACCGGCGGCCCCGGCGGCCGCGGGATCGGACGGGATGCTGCGGCGTCGCCCGCCCCCCCGCTCACGGCTGTCTCGGCCGCCCCCGCCACCTCAGCTCCCCGCGCCGCGGCGGTCGGCGGCGCCGTCGAAGATCACCCGCATGCCGGCTCGGATCGACTGCCCATGCCGGGCCACCGCGTCGGGGTGGAAGTCGGCCTCGGGCCCGCTCTCGAGCGCGAAGGTGCCGTGGTCGCGACCGCGAACCAGCGTGGCGAAGTTGCGCCGCCCGTCCGCCTGGCCGACAGCGGCCGGCAGATAGCGCATGGCGAAGCCGGTGCGGCGGCGGCCGCTGCGATTCGGCTCCGAGCCGTGGATGGCGAGCGCGTGGTGGATCGACATCTGCCCCGCCTCGAGCTCGACGTCGACGGCGGCCGCCTCGTCGAAGGCGGTCAGCACCCGCTCGCGCCGGCCGAGCAGGTTGTCGGGGTCCGCGGTGTCCTCGTGCGGCACCGCCGCCTGCTGGCTGCCCGGGATCATCCGCACGCAGCCATTGTCGCGCCGGCTCGGCGTCAGCGCCAGCCAGGCGGTGACGGCGCGCGGCTCGGAGAGCTTCCAGTGGGTGGCGTCCTGGTGCCAGGAGACGAACTTCTCGTCCTGGCCGCTCTTCGAGATGAAGCTCGTGCCCCAGCAGAGCAGGTCCCGCCCGAGCAGATCGGCCACCGGGTCGACGACGCGCGGGTCGTGCACGAGGTCCCACAGCCAGCGGACGAGCAGATGCGGCTTGGCGTTCATCGCCGGCGGCAGCCGGCCGGCCCGCGACGCTTCCAGCGCCTCGAGGCTGGAAAGGTGCCCCGCCACCTCGTCGGCGCCGAGCACGTCGACGGGGAACACGTAGCCGTCGCGCGCGAAGGCGGCCCGTTGCGCCGGCGAAAGCCCCGTCATCCCCGTCTCCCCTTCATCGTTCCGTCCACCTCAGGCAACCGTCTCGGCCGTCGTCGCGGCGAGCCTGAGCGCGCCGCCGAGAAACAGCGTCCGCGCCCGCTGGCGCTGGATCTTGCCGCTCGACGTGCGCGGCAGCGCGCCATGCGTGAGCAACCCCACCACCGGCACGATGCCGTGCGCTTGTGCCACCCGGTCGCGAAGCTGCGCCATCCGCGCTGTGCGGTCGAGGGCGGCGAGGTCGCGCGTGCGGATTTCGCACAACAGCGCCAGCGTCTCGCGGCCGTCGACCGGCATCGCGAACGCCGCCGCCGCGACGACCTCGGTCCCCGGTTCGCTCAGCACCGTGTCCTCGACGTCGACGGCGTGCAGCTTGCGGCCGTAGACGGCGACGATGTCCTTGATGCGGTCGATGATGGCGATCTCGCCGCCGGCGAGCGCCCCCACGTCGCCGGTCGGCAGCAGGCGCACGCCGTCCGCCGCCGTGAACGCCGCCTCGAACGGAACCACGGTCTGATCCTCGCCCGACCAGGTGCCGGGCGCGACGTGGGCCCCGCCGATACAGACCTCGCCGACCTCCGGCCCGCCGGCCGCCCCGGTCGCCGGCGCGCCCTCGATCGGCCGAAGCCGCACGGTGCAGCCGGGCGGTGTGACGCCGCAGGAGACGCGCGACAGCGGTCCAGCGCCGGTGTCGGTGCCGACGGTGGCGAATTCGGCGACGCCGGTGCCGTAGGGGCGGGCGGAGACGAGCAGCGTCGCCTCGGCAAGGCCGTAGCACGGCATCAGCGCCGCCGGGTCGAAGCTGGCCGCCGCGAAGCGGTCAGCGAAGGCTGTGAGCGTCGCCGCCCGCACCGGCTCAGAGCCACTGAACGCCACCTTCCAGCTGGAGAGGTCGAGCCCCTCCGTGCCGCCGTCGGCCGGCGCCCGCCGCACGCAGAGATCGAAGCCGAAGTTCGGTCCGCCGGCGATGGTGGCGCGGTGCTCGCTGATGGTGCGCAGCCAGCGCATCGGCTTCTGCAGGAAGGCGTTCGGAGGCATCAGCACCGAGACGCCGCCCACGTACAGCGGATGCAGGATCGAGCCGATCAGCCCCATGTCGTGGAAGGGCGGCAGCCAGGAGACGGTGACGTTGTGCTCGTCGGCCTGCATCGCCGCCTGGATCATCCGCTCGGCGCAAGCGATGTTGCCGTGGGTGATGACGACGCCGCGCGGAGCCCGGGTCGAGCCGGAGCTGTACTGCACCAGCGCCAGCGTGTCGGGTCCGGGCTCCGGCGGCAACTCGCCCGCTGGCCGCGGCAAGGCGCCAGCGACGAGCCGCCGGGTGCCCTCGGGCAGGCCCGGCAGGTCCTCGTCCGCCGCTTCGCTCACCACCGCGAACGGCCGGCAATCGGCCACCACCGCGGCGAAGCGCTCGCGGTTCGCCGCCACGGCCGGGTAGGGGACCGTCACGGCGATGGCGCCGGCCCTGAGGCAGGCGAGGAAGCTCACGACGAAGCGGATCCCGGGGGCGAGCGCCAGCACGACCGGTCGCCCGGCCGCGCCCTCGGCGAGAAGGCCGGCGGCGGTCTCGTCCACCGCGGTCATCATGTCGGCATAGGTCAGGCGGTCGGTGACGGCCTCACCGCGGGCGAGGAAGCGCACGGCGTCCTTGTCGCCGCGGGCAGCCGCATGGCGCCGCAGCGCCGCCAGCAGCGGCTCGGCCGGGCCACCCTCGGTCCGGGGCGCAGCCGCCGTCATGTCTGCGCGCCGCTTGTTCCGGAGTCCGTGTCGGGGCCGGGGCGGGACTGGCGGATCTCGCTCGTCACTACCCCCATGAAGCGCCGCAGCACCTGTCGGTGCTCGGTCAGCGCCGTCGGATCGAATTCGCTCGCCGGGGCCTGCTCGAGGTCGAAGGTGCCGTGGTCGCGGCCGCGCACCAGCGTCGCCGAGCCGCGGGTGGCGCCGGCCTGCTTCAGGTCGCCGGCAATGTAGCGGACCGCGAAGCCGACGCGGCGCATCGCCGAGCCGTTCGGCCGCGAGCCGTGCACGGTCAGGAGATGGTGCAGCGACATCTCGCCGGGCGCGAGCACCACGTCGACGGCCTCGGCCTCGTCCACCGCGACGAGGATCTCTTCGCGCCCGAGCAGCATGTTCGACCGGTCGCCGCTGTCGCCGTGCGGCAATGGCGTCTGATGGCTGCCGGGCACGACGCGCATGCAGCCGTTCTCGGCCACGCTCGGCGTGAAGGCGATCCACGCCGTCAGCGCATCGGGCCGCGCCAGACCCCAGTAGGTGGCATCCTGGTGCCACGGCACGTGGTCCGGCGTGCCGGGCTGCTTGTTGAAGAAGCTCGAGGCCCAGCACAGGATGTCCGGCCCGAGCACGGCCTCCACCGGGTCGAGCACCCGCGGGTCGTTCACGAGGTCCCACAGCCACGGAATCAGCAGGTGCGGCTTCAAGGCGAGTGCCGGCGGCAGCCGGCCGAAGCGGGCGGCCTCGATCGCCTCCAGCCGGGCGAGCCGGTCGGCCGCCTCCTCGGGCTGCATCGCCCTGAGCGGAAAGAGCGCGCCGTCGCGCCGATAGCGGGCCACATCGTCGGGGCCGAGGGTGCTCACCATTCCGGCCGATCCTCGTCTCTGCCGCCGCCTTCCCCTCGGCGGGGCGGGGCGCCGGGTAGGGCGCCTCCGGCCGCCTCGTCGCGCCGGCCGGCGTGATGCAGCCAGCCGACCTCGCGAACCGGCGCCGGCGGCCGGCCGCGGCGGCGCAGATAGGCCTGGCTGCCGGCCTTCACGAGGTCGAGCGCCGCGGCGATCGAGCTCGTCGAGAGCCCGCCGTGGATCTGGTGGAAGGTCGCCTCGCCGACGATGCGGATGAGCTGCGTGCCCGGCAGCGCCAGCGCCCGGGTGAGCGTGTCGGGGTTGACCATGCCGCCGCCGGGCTCGGTGAAGCTCTCGTCGTAGCCGCAGAGTTCGTCCCACAGGGCGCGCGGCAGAAACAGCGCGTTGCTTTCGAGCAGCGGCCCGGTCGGCGGGTCGCGCACCTCGCAGGTGGCGATCGCGAACAGGCGGTAGCCGTCGGCCGGCCAGTCGATCGAGGCGAGGAGCGCGTCCTCGCGGGCCTGGTCGTAGCCTTCCTCGGCGCTCAGATATTGCCGCTTCGGCCCGAGCTGCCAGTTGAGCGGTGCCACCACCGCGCGCGGATGCCGGTGGGCGGCCTCCACACACGCCTGAACCAGCCCCGGCGAGGCGAGGCGGGCGCCGTCGATCCAAACGCCGATCAGGTCGCCGCGGGCCGCCGCGATCCCATCGTTGACGGCACGCACCGGCGAGGGCGTCACCCTTGAGCATCCCATCACCCGCACGGAAGCGCCGGCAGCGGCGAGCGCGGCTTGGTCCGGCGGCACGGCCGAGCCGTTGTCGACGACGACGATCTCGAGGCGCAGCGACGGGTCGAGACGCTGGTAGGGCGGCGACAGCGACCGGATCGTGCGCGGCAGCTCGCGCGCCATCTCGTGGCACACCACCACGAGGGAGACGTCCACCGGCGAGGGGCCGGCTGCGCTCATGCGGCAGGCTCGACCGTCGGTCCGCCCGCCGCCGCTCCGTCCGCCACCGCCGCGTCGCCGGCGTGCTGCGCATAGGCGGCGACGAAGGCGTCGACGCTCGGGTTCTCGAAGAACTGGATCGGGTCGACCGGCACGCGGAACTCCTCCTCCAGCACGCCCGCCATCACCACCGCCTCGACCGAATCGAGACCGAACGAATCGAAGCGGGAAGCGGTCGGGAAATCCTCGGACGGCACGTCAAGAACCGAGCTTATGTAATTGACGAGCCAAGTCCGAAGCGTCTCCGCATCGATGGGTAGCCGATCCGCTGTCACGCCCTGTTCCTCATTCTCGTGCCGCACCGGCGGCGGCCGCAGGCGCGTCCGCCGTGCGGGTATCCGTCGTCGCCGCGAGCGCCCGCACCAGCGCCGCCGGGTCGGTGGCCGCGTCGCCGTCCGCCGCCACCCGCCGGCGGGCCTCGGCGAGGAAGGCGCGCCGCGCCGCCGCCTTGTCGCCGCCGGAGGAGACGACCGCCGCGATGCGCCGCCAGTGCGCGTCGAGGCGCTCGTGCAGGCTCGCCGGAAACGCCACGGCGCCCTCCGCGAGCCGGCTGCGGGCCCGTGCGAAGGCGCCGGGCCAGTCGCGCGCGAGGTCGTCCGCCCGGCCGGTGTGCGCCAGGAAGCCGCCGAACTTGCGATAGCTCGGCCGCGCCAGCAGCACCGCCGGCACGCCGTAGGCGGCGCTCGCCACATAGCCGTGCAGCGAGGCGCCGACATAGAGCGCCGCGCCGGCCAGCGCGGCCGTGATCTCGCGCAAGTCCAGCGGATCGTCGAGCAGGATATGCCGTGTCGCGAGCAGCGGCGAGATGGCGCGCGCCAGCGCCGGGTCGTCGTGGCTCTCGCCGACGGCCACCAGCAGCGGCACCAGCCCGGTGGCGGTGGCGAAGCGGTTGATCTCGGCGGCGATCTCGCTGAGCTGCACGCCGGCGACGGAGCGGCGGCGCAGGTGGATGGCGACGTGGCGGTCGCCCGCGTCGCCGCCCTTGCGGGCGATCAGGCGCGCGAACGGTGCCTCGAGCTGGCGGCGCGTCCACAGCCGCGGCAGGTCGGCCACCGTATCGGGAACGATGCCGACCGCGACGTCGGCGGGGGCACCGAGCAGGTCGGCGGCGCCGCGGTCGCGCAGCGAGACATAGTCGGCCGCGCGCAGCGCCGCCGCGACCGCGTCCCCCTGCGAGCGCCGCAGCGGAAACGGCACGCCGGGGGCGTTCCACAGCACCGGCACGTCGCGCAGCGCGGCGGCGAGCGTCGCGCCGAGCCACAGGCCGGCGCCGCCCCAGTCGGCCGCCGCGCCCGCGTCGTAGTCCTCGATGAAGGTGAGCGGGAAGGTGTGCACCATGTAGCCGCCGCCGATCAGCACCGCGTCGACGTGCCGGCGCGCGTCGAACATCTCGGCGAGCCCGAGCGAGGGCAGGGCGCCCGGTACCGGCGGCGGCCCGCCGCGCGGCGCCACCGCCACCACCTCGATGCCGGCAGCCGCCAGCCGCTCCGCCGCGATCAGCGGGAACAGGAGGTCGCCGTAGTTCGCCATGTCGAACATGCCGGTGATGAACACCCGGCGGCCACCGGACGGGCTGGCGCTCGCAGGCGGCATTGCCTCAGCCCCCCGCGATCTCGTCGACGACGCGCCGGAACAGCCCGTCGAAGCTGCCGTCGGCGATCATGTGCTCGAGCACGAAGTGGTCGGCGCAGCCCTCCACCGGCACGAGGTCGACGTTCGCCAGCGGTCGCATCAGCTCGGCTGTGGCGACGTCGGGGGCGTAGCCGGTGCCGTAGCACTGGTGGATGCGCGTCTCCGTCGCCGCCGCCAGGACGTCGAGCAGGCGGTCGTCGTTGCCGGCGAGCGCCGTCAGCATGGCGCCGCGGTAGTTGGTCCGCGACACCGGGTCGTCCTCGGGAGAGGCGTCGTCGCGCAGATGCACCGGTGCGGCGAACGAGATCACCGCCCGCGCGCCGCAGAGCGCGCCGTAGCGCGCCGCCGCGACGCCGCCGACCGACGAGCCCGTCGTCACCATCGGCAGGTCACCCAGCGTGTCGCGCAGGTGCCGCAGCGCCGCGATGCTGTCGGCCTCGTCGCGCCCGAGGCCCTCGACGCCGGCGCCGAAGGAGCGGTTGCGGCGGTCGCGCAGGTAGACGACGTGCAGCGGGTGGTCGGCGAACAGCCCGTCGGCGTGGGAGAACGGCAGGTAGCTGAAGCCGTTCTGCACGCCGGCGAAGACGACGAGGATGGCGCGGGCTTCCTCAGCGCGGATGACCTGCACGTCGGCGGCGGGGTCGTTGGAGACGGCGCGCGGGTTCGCCCACGCCGATGCCGGCCGCGCCGCGAAGGCGCGCCTGAGCGGCTCCGACATGTGCGCCACCGGCCCCGTCCGGTCGAGGCGGTCGAGGATCGCCAGCGCCCGCCCGCTGTCCTGGTGGCGCAGCGCCGCCACCGCGAACTGGAAGCTCCAGCGCTCGTCGCTCGCCATCGCCGCTTCCCGCTCGGCGAGGCGCAAATAGAGCGCCCGGTCGATGTCGAAGGGGGCGGCGGAGCGGTTGTAGCGGAACAGCGTGAACCAGTCGTCCGGCCAGCGGGCGATCGCCGCCTGCAGGAGCCGCACGAGCTCGTCGGAGCGGTTGGCGAAGAAGGCGGCTTGGATCGCCTTGCGCATCAGGTCGGTGCGCTCCGGGTGGCGCGCCATCAGCGCCAGCGCCAGCGCCAGCGCCTCGTCGAAGCGCGCCTCCACCACCAGGAGCTCGAGCTGCAGCACGCCGCTTTCCGCCGGCAGCGGCCCGAGCGCCGCCGCGCGGTCGAACAGCCGCGCCGCCGCGCGCTTGTCGTGGCGCCGGAAGGCAAGCGTCGCGAGCTTGACGATGACGAAGCGGTCGGCGGGCGTGCCGCGCAGCAGCCCGTCGAGAAAGGCCTGCCGCGTCGCCGCGTCGGTCGTCGCGGTGGTGAGCTGGGTGAGAAGCGGCAGCGCCGGCTCGGCCGGCTCGTCGCTCCAGACGAGACGCGCGAAGGTCTCCCGCGCCCGCGCCGCGTCGCCGGCCGCGAGCTGCTGGCGGACCAGGCGGATCGGCGCCCAGGCGTTCGCCGGGAAGCGCTCGACCGTGGCGACATAGACCGCCTCCGCCTCCGCCGGCCGGCCGGTGGCGGCGAGGTGCTCGCCCGCCAGGAAATGCAGCCGCACCTCGCCCGGCCAGCGCTCGAGCGCCGCCGCGAGCCGCAGCCCGGCGCCGGCGACATCCTTCGAGGCGAGCAGCGCCTCGATCGCGGCGATCTCCCGCAGTGCGTCCGGCGCGGCGTCGGGGGGCGGCGCGATCGTCGTTCCCGGCGTGAGGTCCGCGTCCAAGCGGGCGTCGGTGGTGTGGACAGCGGTGGTGTGGACAGCGGTCATGGCGGCTACCGGTCGAACGGCGGCGCGAACAGCCACGACCAGCCCGACACGCCGATGCCGCGCTGCACGTAGCTGCGCAGGAAGCGCGCCTGCTGCAGCATGTTCGCCCGCGGCGCCGCGAGCTCCGCCACCACCCGCGCCCAGTGCGCGTCGAGCGCCGCGTGCACCGCCGCCGGCACCAGCGGCCCAGCCGCCCCCTCCGCGAGCCGCGCGTCTGCGCCATCGAAGGCATCCTCCCAGCCCGCGACGAGGTCGTGCGGCCGGCCGATGTGGTCGAGGAAGCCGGCGAACTTCGGCAGCGCCGGCCGGCCAATGAGCAGCGACGGCACGTCGTAGGCCGCACTGGTGATGTAGCCGTGCAGCGAGCTGCCGAGGTGCAGGCTGGCGTTGGCGATCACCGCGGCGATCTCCTCGAGCGACTGCGGATCGTCCACCACCACCGCCGGCCCGGGAATGTGGCGGCCGATGCGGCGCACGGTGACGTCGTCGTGGTGGCACAGACCCAGCGGCACCAGCACCGGAATGAGGCCGCGGGCGGCGGCGAAGGCGCCGATCGCCGCGCCCATCGCCTCGGGCGAAAGCTCCGTCGAGCGCGCCTTGACGTGCAGCGAGACGGTGCGGCCCCCCGGCGCCATCCCCTTGCGCTCGAGCAGGCTGGCGAAGGTGGCGGCGAGGCGCTCGCGCGGCCACAGCCGCGCCACGTCCACCGCCGTGTCCGGCACGACGGCGACGGTAGCGCCGCCGGTCGGCCCGAGGTGCTCGGCGCTCGCCCGGTCGCGCACGCTGACATAGTTCGCCGCCTCGAAGGCCTGGCGCACCATCACGTGCTTCAGCCCCGGCGTCGCCGCCAGCGGCCGCGGCACGCCGGGTGCGTTCCAGATCACCGGCAGGTTGCGCAGCGTCGCGGCGATCGTCGCGCCGAGCCACAGCGAGGCGTAGGCCCAGCCCGGCCCGTCCGCCTCGTAGTCGACGAGGTTCGCCGCCCCGGCGTGGACGATGTTGCCGCCGCCGATCAGCACGCCGTGCGGCTTGAGGCGGTCGGAGAGCATCTCGCCCAGGGCCACGCACGGGGCCGCGTCCGCCCAGCGCGTGCGCTCCGCCGTCGGCGACACCGGCACCACCGTGTAGCCGTGCGGCGCGAGCCGCGCGGCAGCGACCAGCGGGAAGAGCAGGTCGCCATAGTTCTCGACGTCGAAGGTGCCGGTGACGAACACCTGGCGAGGGTCCTGGGGCTGCGGCCGAGGCTCCTGTCCCGCCTCCTGTCGAGGCTCCTGTCGTGCCTCCGGCGGCGGCGGGGCGGCCCCCGTCTCAGCCATCGAACGGCGCCTTCTGGTAGGCGCGCCGATGCTCGTACGGCACGCGGTAGCCGATCTCGACCTTCCGGTAGGCCGGATCGTGGTCGAAGAACAGGTCGCAGATCAGCCGCACGTGCGGCGTCTCGATCTGCGCGTCGGTGTAGTCGAGGCGGATGTCGGGGTTCTTCTGCGGGTTCATCGTCGGCGAGACGGCGAACGACCAGTCGTAGTCGTCGAGCAGGATGATGCCGCCGGGCTTCAGCAGTTCCTTCAGGATGAGTGCCGCCGGCGCGTCGTGGTGGAAGGCGTGGCCGCCGTCGAGGAAGGCGAAGTCGAACAGCGCCGGGTCGTCGCCCGCCTGCCGGCGCTGCTGCAGGATCGTGCCGAGCGACCAGTTGTAGCTGTCGTAGCGCCGGCGCGTATTGGCGTGCAGCACGACGTTGGTGAAGCCGAGCTCGTCGAGATCGGCACCGAGGTCGGTCAGCCGGTCCTCGAAATCGAACAGGTGCAGCCGGCCGCGGTTGGCGAGCTTGCGGCAGAGCTCGACCGTGGTGGCGCCGATGCCGATGCCGACCTCGCAGATCACCGGCTCGGGCTCGCGCGCCAGCACGCGGTCGAGCAGGTCGAGCGCGTGCGCGTTCGGCTTGGCGATCGCGGCGTTGCGTGGATCGGTCAGTCGTTCCAGCATGCTCGCGCCTCTTTCGGAGACCGGGTTGGCGGCGCTCTCGTCCCCGACCGGGTCACGCGATCGCCGCGAGGATGGTCGCGACCCGCTGCTGCCAGCTGATCTGCCACAGGGCGTCCCGCGACGGCGTGCGGACGGCTCCGCCGAAGCGGGCTCGTGCCACGGCGAGCTCCACCTTGGCAAGGAACTCGGGACCGTCGTCGGCGATGTCGACGTGGTCCCGCAGTTCGTCGATGTTGCTGACACGGGTCGTGACGACGGGCTTGCCGAGGGCCACGTAGACATAGAGCTTCAGCGGATTCATGCTGTCGCTCAGGGCGTTGCGCAGATGCGGCATGATCGCGACGTCGAAGTGGCGGATGTAGCGCTTCGCCTCCTCGTAAGTACGCGGTCCGGTGAAGTGGACGTTGCGGAGGCCCTGCAGCCGCAGCACCTCGGGATTGCCGTGCGCCGAGCCGACGAGCACGAGGCTCCACTCCGGATGCAGCCGGGCGAGCTCCTCGATGAGCGGCACGTCGAGCCGGCCGCGCAGGTTGCCGACATAGCCGATCACCGGGCCCGGCAGGTGGGCGATGTCGGCCGGCACGCCCGACGGGGCCTCGCCGAGGATCTCGCACGCGTTGGGCACGACCCGGATCGCGTCGCGGAACTCGGGAAAGCGGTCGCGCAGCGTCTCGCAGTTGGCGAAGATCACGCCGGCGTGGCCCAGGCTGCGGCGGTATTCCGCGTCGAGCATGCTGCGGCGCTCGAGCTCGCGCGCCATCGCCCGCTCGTCGTCGACGAGATCCACGACGACCTCGTCGAAGCCGACGGTATCGGCGATCTCGGCGAAATGCGGCGCCACCGGCCACACCCAGCCGAGGCGCCGTGCGCCGGCGGCCGAGCGCGCCGGCAGCTGCTCGGCGACGAAGTCGGCGTAGCCCTCGAGGGTGTCGAGCGTCCGTCCGTAGAAGCTCTCGCCGGGCTTGTCGCCGTAGACGAAGACGCGACGCCGCACGTGGCGCTCGTCGTCCAGTTCGAGGAACCTGCGGATCGTCGCGTCGGCGGTGAGCTTCGCCTGGTCCAGCGCGGCGTCCCAGCCGCGCTGCGCCGCCTTCTGCACGGCCGCGACGCGGATCGGCGCGTCGAAGACGAGCAGGCTGTTCACCCGCTCGCTCTCGCGCAGATACTTCATCAGCATGTCGTGGCGGCGACCATAGATGCCCGTGTCGTTCTGCTTCCAGAAGCACACGAGATCGACGGTCGCTCGCGGGCGGATCGCCGGGGCGGCGAGCCCGCCGCCGTCGTCCGCGCCGCCGATCCACGCGGGTGGCTCCTCCGGCAGCCCGGCGCCGTAGAGCCGGTTGAGGCCCGCAAACAGCGCCGTCCACTCCGGCTTCCAGACGTGGCGCCGCGCCAGGCAGCGATCCACCGCCGCCTCCATGCGCGCACGGTTGACCCGGTAGCTGAACTCCTCGTGGAACCAGGCGATGCGGCGCCCGACCCGGTCGGGGTCCGGCTCGCCCTCGGCGATCGTCCTCAGCCAGGCGTCGAGGGCCTCGTCGTCGTCGATGTAGGTCACCACCGACGGGCTCGGGGCGTCGGCCAAAGGTGCCACGCGCGTCGTCGCCACCGGCACCCCGAGGGCGATGGCGTCGGTGAGCTTGGCCGGGATCTGGTAGTGGGTGATCGGCGAAGCGGTGTCCTGCAGCAGGCAGACGCCGTCGGCGAGGTGGCTCAGCTCCGGCAGGCGCTGCCACGGCTGGTTGGGAAACAGGCTGATCCGGGCCTTCGGGAAGGCGAGCAGTTCGCGCTGCATGCCGCGGTCGGGGATCGTGCCGATGACGACCAGCCGCAGCCGCGGGTCGTCGATCCGCTCGATGGCGGCAGCGATCCGCTCCAACCCCTTGTGGCGGCGTGGCGTCCCCATGAACAGGATGACGCGGTCGCTCTCCTCGATGCTGAATTCGGCGCGGATGCGGGCGCGCCGTCCGGCGTCGGGGTGGAACACCGCCTCGTCGCGGGCGTGCCGCACCACCACGCCGCCATAGCGGGTGCGCAGGGCGGGGTTGGAGACGGTGCGGACATCGAAGCTGGCGATCAGGCTCTCCGCGACCGAAGTCCACAGGCTGCCGTCGGGGCGCTCCTCGTCCGCCAGCGCGGTGATGGCGATGTCCGCGCCACGGTCCTCCTCGTCGCCGGAGAAGCCCGCCTCGGGCTCGCCGCTCCGGCCGGCCGCGATCGCCTCGATGCGGTCGACGGCCTCGCCGATGCCGATGCCTTGGCAGCCGGGGAAAAAGGAGAGCTCGTGGTCGTCGATGTCGAGGACGAGCCCGCAGCCCGTGCGATGGTGGATCAACAGGGCGAGCAGCAGCGCCGGCAGCCTGGGCTTCGACACGTAGGCGACGTCGCACTGGATCTCTTCGGCAAAGGATGCGGCCTCGCCGACGAAGCGGCGCATCGGGCCGCCGGCGCAGCTTCGCATCGGCAGGTCGGTGGATCGCAGCGGTTCCCAGACGTCGGCGCCGACGGCTCCGAACAGGGGTCCGACGATCTCGGTCGGATGGCTCGATCGCAGCATGTCGGCCAGCACGAAGGCACGTCCGACGGCGTTGTCCGCCAGCTGCCAGCCGACGACGGCGACCATCGCCGTCGAGGCGAGCGCGGGCGCCGGCGGCGATGGTGCCACCGCCTCGTCCGCATCCGCCCCGTCGGGTCGGTCGGCCTCCCGCGCGACCAGCGTGACCTCGATCGAGCCGAGGGTGAGGACGGCGTCACCCGGCCGGAACGACAGCTCGACGACGCATTCCGTGACGGCCCCGAGGCACAGCGCCTCCGCGACGATCCGGATCTCGTCGGTGCCCGCGAGATAGGCGAGGTGCGGCGACAGCCGCAGGAGACTGCGCGGGGCTCTGCCCGCGGCAGCAAGGCCGATCGTGATCTGGGCCAGCAGCGCCAGCCAGGATTCGGCGTTCGGGCCGTTCAGGCGCACGTCCATCCTGAGGAGCCTGCCCGAGGCACCGGCCGGTAGCGGGACGGTCCGCGTCAACGTCAGGGAGCGCTCGGCGGCGGTGCAGTCGGCGCGCAGCCCGCTTGAGTCGAGCGAGACCGCTGGGCCTTCCCCGGCCCCGTCCGCCAGGGCGATGACCCAAGGGGAGCGCTCGGTCGGGGAGGGGACCGAGACGTCGGCTGCGGCGATGTCGGACGCGGCGAGGTCGGCTGTGGCGGCGTCGGTGAAGTGGCAGACGTCGTGCAGTCCGACCCCGGCCGCGCCGATGCCGGTGCGCTTGCCGAGCGTGCGGACGGAGAGGTCGATCGAGCGGAAACGACAGTCGATCGCCGCCCGGCGGAAACGCAGCTCCAGGTGACAGGTCGACGCCCGCGGCGCCCAGGTGGTTTCCAGCGTCACCACGACGGCCCCGTCGGGCGCGAGGTCGAACGCCGAGGCGTGCAGCGAGGCGACCGTGCGACGCCGGCCGCCGATCATGGCGCAAACTGACAGATTGAGCAGGGCGCGCTTGAGGTCGCGACCGTGCTCGGTGGCGATGCGGATGGAAAATCTCAGCGAGGCGCCGCGCGAGGCGACGGGGCCGGAAAAGCCGTGGCGGAGAATGACGCCGGCCGCCTCGGCGGGGGCGGTGATGCAGACGCCGGACTCCGTTCGCTCCAGCACGACGAGAGCCGCCGACGCTGGTTCGGCCCCCATCGTCCAGCCGTTGAGGCCGTCCGCCGGCTCGGAGTCGGCAACGCCGGACGCGACCGCACGCATGTCGGGCATCTCAACCACTTTTGCGTGCAGCTGTCATCGCGGACCCAGCCCCCCTGCGGCAGTGAACGAGAGCGGAAGGGAGGCCGCCACAAGACCAAAAGCATCCTTCGCATGCAAGGGTCGGCGCCGGGCGATCTCACCGCCGCGCTCCGGTGCCCCGGCGGAACCCTTCCGTCCGGGAGCCGTTCGTCCTGCATCGTCGAACCGCAGGAGGACCCGATGCCAACCGAGCTTCCCAAGGGCCACAAGCCGACCAACCCCGGCAACCAGAAGGAGCCGGAGACGCCGGCCGAGGTGGAACTGGACCGCGAGGTCAAGAAGAGGCGCGATCCCGACGCGCTCGACCCCATTCCCGGCGAGCCTGCAGCGCTGCCGGTAATCTGACACCCGGTACGGCGGATCCGGCGGCGGCGGCGCGTCGTCATGGCGGACATTCCGCCGTCGCCGCAGCCTCCCGGGGGTTGCAGGCGCGTCGCCGCATTGGCAGCGGGCGGCATTCGGGCGAGGATGCAGCAGCGTCGCCACCCGAGGCTCCCATGACCCAGCAATCCAAGGCACCACCGGAACCGCCCGGAAAGCAGCTCCTCCACCTCGTCTTCGGCGGCGAACTCGCCGCCATCGGCTCCAACGAATTCCGCGATCTTTCGAAGCTCGACGTCGTCGGTGTCTATCCCGACTACGCCAGCGCGCGCGTCGCGTGGAAGGCGAAGGCGCAGTCGACGGTGGATAACGCGCTGATGCGCTACTACGTCGTCCACCTGCACCGGCTGCTCGACCCCGACGAGGACCGCGCCGGCTGACCGGCCATCGCGACGATGACACCGCGGGCCGTTCGGTCCCGTGCGCACACCGGCGAGCCCCGCGCTGAGTTCGCACGCGGACGCGGCGCCACGTTCCCTTCACCGTCGCGATGTGGCACGGACAGCGTCCGGGGGCGACGGCCGCGACATCGGCCGGCTCGCGCCCCGGCGTGACGACCTCGCAGGTCGGCGAGATCCGAGCGGGTCGCGGGCTCGCGGCGCGCGGGTTGATCGGCCGCCGTCGGGGTGCCGAAACGGCGCGCCGACGCGGCGTGGGGGGCGTCCCTCAAAAGGGAATGCCCGAGGAAGGGGTCAGCGTGGCGATGACGGCCGACGTTCCGAAGGGTCCGGCGGGGCCCGACCAGCGCGAGGTCGTGCGGGCCCGGTCGGCAGACGTCCGCGACGCCGCGGCGACGGTGGCCGCTGACCGGGTCGAATGGTGCCATGGCTGAGCCGGTGGCGCGGTCTCCGGCCGGGCTGACGCCGCTGTGGCGTGTCGTCGGCCGGCTGGCGCGGCCGCTTCTGTGGGGGCTGCTGGCGGTCCGCACCGCGCGCGGCAAGGAAGATCGGCGGCGGCGCAGCGAGCGCTACGGCAAGCCGTCTGAGCCGCGTCCCGACGGGCCCCTGATCTGGGTGCATGCGGCGAGCGTCGGCGAGTTCTCCGCCGTCCTGCCGCTGGTCGAGGCGATGGTCGAGCGTGGCATCGCGGCGCTCGTCACCACCGGCACGGTGACGTCGGCGCGCATCGCCGCCGAGCGGCTGCCCGCCGGGGCGCTGCACCAGTTCGTGCCCCTCGACGTCGCGCCCTATCTGGCGCGCTTCCTCGACGCCTGGCGTCCCGGCGCGGCTGTCTTCGTCGAATCGGAGGTGTGGCCGGTTGCCCTCGCCGAGACCGCGCGGCGCGGGATACCCCGCCTCGTCGTCAACGCGCGGCTGTCGGCGCGCTCGTACCGGCGCTGGCGCAAGCTGCCGGCAACCGCCCGGGCGATGTTCGGCGCGATCGACCTCGTGCTGGCACAGTCGGAGGCCGACGCCGAGCGCTTCGCCGGCCTCGGCGCGGCGAAGGTCGAGGTGACGGGAAATCTCAAGTTCGACGGTCCGCCGCCGCCGGCCGACGCCGAGGTGCTCTCCGCGCTCGAGGCGATGCTGGGCGGGCGGCCGCGCTGGGTCGCGGCGAGCACGCACCGCGGCGAGGACGAGGTCGTCGCCGCCGCACACCGGCTCTTGGCGGCCGGCCGGCCAGACCTCCTGACCATCCTCGTTCCTCGCCATCCCGAGCGGGGCGGGCGGATCGCCGAGACGGTGGCGGCGGGCGGCACCGGCGTGGCGTTGCGCTCGCGTGGCGACCCCGTCCGGCCGGAGACGGCCGTCTACGTCGCCGACACCATCGGCGAGCTCGGGCTGTTCTACCGGCTGGCGCCGGTCGCCTTCGTCGGCGGCTCGCTGGTCTCCCGCGGCGGCCAGAACCCGATCGAGCCGGCGCGCCTCGGCGCCGCGGTGCTGGCGGGGCCGAACGTGGCGAACTTCGCGGCGATCTACGGCGACCTCGCAAGCGCGGGGGCGCTCGCCACCGTCACCGACGCCGACAGCCTCGCCGCCGCCGTCGGCGCGCTCCTCGACGACCCCGCCGCCGCGGCCGCCGCCGCGAAGACGGCCTCCGCCGTCGCCGATCGCCACGCCGGCGCGCTGGCGCGCACTCTTTCGCAGCTGACGCCGATGCTCGACGCGATCGCTGCCGGCGGTCCGGCGAAGCTCTGATGCGCGCGCCGGCGTTCTGGTGGCGACCGGCCGGCGTGGCGGCGACGCTGCTGTCGCCGGTGGCGGCGGTCTACGGGCGGATCGCGGCGGGGCGGTTGTGGCGGGCGGCGGTGACGGCGGTGCCGGTGCCGGTGATCTGCGTCGGCAATCCGATCGCCGGCGGGGCGGGAAAAACCCCGACGGTACAGGCGCTTGTGGACGCTGCGCGGAATATCGGCGGCCTGTCGCCGGTGGTCCTGTCGCGGGGCTACGGCGGCCGGCTGGCCGGCCCCTTAGTCGTTGATCCGTCGAGACATTCCGCTGCCGACGTCGGCGACGAGCCGCTGATGCTGGCGACCGCCGGCGTGACGGTGGTCATCGCCCGTGACCGCGCGGCCGGTGCAGCGGTGGCGGTCGAGCACGGCGCGACGATCGTGATCATGGATGACGGCTTCCAGAATCCGAGCCTGCACAAGGACTTGGCGATCCTCGTCGTCGATCGGGAGCGCGGCATCGGCAATGGTCTGTGCCTGCCGGCCGGCCCGCTCCGTGCACCGCTGGAGAATCAGCTCGAACTGGCGGATTTCCTGGTGCTGACGGGCCGGGGAGGGGCCGCCGATGCCGTGGTGCGGTTGGCCGCCGGTCACGGTGTACCGGTGATCGGTGCACGGTTGACGGCCGTCGGTGATGGTTCCGCGCTCGCCGGTAGGCGGGTGCTGGCCTTCGCCGGAATTGCCAATCCGGACAAGTTCTTCGCGTCGCTTGCTGAAGCGGGAGCGGAGGTCGTGGAGGTGCGGCGGTTCGCCGACCACCATCCCTATTCCGACGCCGATTGTGCTGCAATCCTAGAGGCTTGCGCCGCCGGCGGGCTGCTTCCCGTCACCACCGCCAAGGACCGTGCACGGCTCGCCGGCGGCGGCGACCGCGACCGTCTCGCCGCGCGCTGCCATGTGCACGAAGTGCGCCTCGTGGCCGACGAGCCCAGCGCCTTCGCGCGGGTGATCGGTGAGGCCTGCGCGAGGGCAGCCACCCGCCTCGAGGGCGGTGAGGGCACCTGAACACGCGACCGACGCTAGAAACACGCGACCGACGTTAAAACCGTCAGCCGGACGTCGGAAGCGTCAGCCCATCAATTCCTGGTGGCGCTTCAGCGCCGTGGCGGCGTCGACATAGGGCTCCTGGCGGTCGACGTTCCAGTATTTCAGCTCGTCGATCGGGATGGCCATGCCGGTGACGGCGCAGCGCACGAAGGTGCCCGGCGACAGCACGTCGAAGTCGCCGTCGCGGTAGCGCACCCGCGCCTCGCCGCCCGAGCGGGGCGATTCGTATCGGTTCATCTGCGCTCCCGCGCTTCAAGCACGCGCCCGCCGGGCCTCGCCCCGCGGGCCATCGGCCCGCGAACCCTCGCCCGCAGGCCATTCCCCTGCAAACCCTCGCCTGCAGGCGCCGATCGGCCGCGCGATGCGGCTGATGTCCTCGATAACCCGTCACGGCCCGCGCGTCACCCCGGGGGGCTCACGGAGGCCCGCACACGTGGCGAGACCCCGAAGTGCCCACCGGTGCCGGCGCGGGCCTGCCCTCAGGTCTGGGTGCCGCCGACGGTGAGCGCGTCGATGCGCAGCGTCGGCTGGCCGACGCCGACCGGCACGCCCTGGCCGGCCTTGCCGCAGGTGCCGATGCCGGGATCGAGGCCCATGTCGTTGCCGATCATGCGCACCCGCGTCAGCGCGTCCGGGCCGTTGCCGATCAGCATCGCCCCCTTGATCGGCTCGGCCACCTTGCCGCCGCGGATGCGGTAGGCCTCGGTGCACTGGAAGACGAACTTGCCCGACGTGATGTCGACCTGGCCGCCGCCGAACGAGACGGCGAAGATGCCGTCGTCGACGCTGGCGAGAATCTCCGCCGGATCGTGGCTGCCCGACAGCATGTAGGTGTTGGTCATCCGCGGCATCGGGATGTGCGCATAGGACTGGCGGCGGCCGTTGCCGGTCGGCCGCATGCCCATCAGCCGGGCGTTCTGGCGGTCCTGCATGTAGCCGACGAGAATGCCGTCCTCGATCAGCGTCGTCGTGCCGGTGGGCGTGCCCTCGTCGTCGACGGTGAGCGAGCCGCGCCGGCCGGGCATCGTGCCGTCGTCGACGATGGTGACGCCCGGCGACGCCACGCGCTCGCCCATCAGGCCGGCGAAGGCCGACGTCTTCTTGCGGTTGAAGTCACCCTCGAGTCCGTGGCCGACTGCCTCGTGCAGGAGCACGCCCGGCCAGCCGGGGCCGAGCACGACGTCGAAGGTGCCGGCCGGCGCCGGGCGCGCGTCGAGGTTGACGAGCGCCTGGCGCAACGCCTCGTCGACGGCGCCCTGCCAGGATTCGGCCGTGATGAAGCGGGCGTAGCCCTCGCGGCCGCCCATGCCCATCGAGCCCGATTCGCGCCGGTCGCCGTCGCCGGCGACGATGCCGACATTGAAGCGCACCAGCGGCCGCACATCGATGACGCGGTGGCCGTCGGCGCGGAGGATCTCGACGCTCTGGTGGGAGGCGGCGAGCGAGACGGTGACCTGCTTCACCCGCGGATCCCGCGCCCGCGCATAGGCGTCGATCTCGGCGAGCAGCGCCACCTTGTCCTCGAACGGCTCGGGGGCGAGGGGGTCGTCGCCGGAATAGAGGCGAGCGTTGGTGCGCGCCGGCGCGTCGGCATAGGTGCCGGAATGGCCGCTCTTCACCGCCGACACGGCGTCGGCGGCGCGCTTCAGCGCGGCCTCGGAGACCTCGTCGGAATGGGCATAGCCGGCCGCCTCGCCGGCGACGGCGCGCAGGCCGAAGCCCTTGGTGATGTCGTGGGCGGCGGATTTCAGCCGGCCGTTGTCGAAGACGAGGCTCTCCGACCGCCGCACCTCGAGGAACAGCTCGCCGTCGTCGGCGCCGTCGAGGGCGTCCGCGAGGATCCGCTGCGCCGCCTCGGGGGAGAGATCGGCGCCGGTGAACAGGCTGTCGTGGGCGGTGAGCGAAGGGGTGGCAGTGCGGGCGGTGGTCATGGGGACTCCAGTGCGTCGGCCCCTAACATAGGTCGGAGAGCGGCGGAGTTCACCCCTGGGGGCATTTGGATCCCGGCAAAGCGCAGGGTGGCGCAGCTTTATCTGACTCGGCGCACTTTGCGCGACGTTCTAATCCAGTGCTTCTCGGATTGCTCTTGCGCGGCTAGCCCTTGGCTTTCGATGGTTGACGCATCGAAGGTTGCGAACGCCCACCACATCGCCGGTCCTGAACACAGGCTCCCAGCATTTGGGACGCGACGAACGCGATTATTTGCTACACATTGATTTCCGTCATTGCATCCCGTCTTATGAGCCAGCGATACGTGCGCACACGGGGGGCTTGGGCGTGACCGTTCCTATCAATGTCGAATTAATTCATTTTGGAGAGCGAGACGCCCTTCATGAGTTTATGAAGCAGGATCGCTCAGAACTCAACATATTGGACAAAGCGTTTGTAGTGCCTCCCGGAATTAGTATGTCAGAATTAGACTCGGGCGCGCGATATTTCATATGTGGACCCAAGGGATGCGGGAAGACAACGCTTTTATGGTATCTGAAACGCCACAGCGAGAATGCTAGGGGCAAAGTAATTTTATTTAAGACTGAAATAAGAAAAGAAGATAGAGATAAACTTGACGAGTTGACAGATTTTATTGTCGTTGAGGATCAAAAGAAGGTTCGATTAGATGCTGATTATAAGACCGTTTGGGAGTGGTTTATCCTTAAGACTATTGTAAGGCTTATCAATCCAGAGGATGTTTTGGCGCGGGCGGACTTGTATAAAGACATTGTTACCTTGCTACAGGCTGATAAAGCTCGGTTCAAGACGTTCTACGACAGATTTTATGTTGACCGTGCGAAAGGTGGTGTGAAACTGAATTTTGATCTTGGGGCGCTCAAGACCGAAATTTCATCGGAGATTGAAGCCCGCCGGGTCGATGGCGACAGGGTTCCGCTACTGGATTTGGTTCGTCTTGTTCAGGAAGCACTTTCGCAGATAAGATTTCGGAAGGACGTAAAGATTCGTCTGTACTTTGACGAGCTTGAGTTCTTTGTCAGTGCTGACGGGGACGGAGAAAGGGACCGCAGGCTTGTTCGGGACCTACTTTTTTCTGTATATACAACTAACATGCTGTTCTCAAGAGAAGGTATAGATGTAGTAATTTACGCTAGCGTAAGAACAGAAATACTCAATTCAATTTCAACGACGACGCAGGAATTGGAAAAGAATATTAGCGCGTTTGGTGTATACATAGACTGGAGTCAAGACTCTTGGGAGAACCATCCAGTCATTGATATTATTGAGGGAAAAATTATGTACTCTGAGATTTCTCAAGTTGGTGGATATTCGGAAAATGTATGGGATACCTACTTTCCAAATTGCATCTCTGATGTTCCAATTAAGAAATATCTCCTTGATAATGGTCTTCACCGCCCCCGCGGTGTAATCCTGCGTCTATCAGCTGCCGTTGAGAAGGCGCGGGGCAAGAAAGAATTCGTAGAAAGTGACTTCACTGGTTCTGAAAATCGATTCGGTGAGCTCATGCTGCAAGAGTTCTCGGAGGAGCTCGCTGCTACATATGACGAAGCAGCGCGCGACGCAGTATTTTCTCTTATTCGAGGTAGGAAGTTTTTATTTTCAAGAGATGAGATGCACTCTAGAATTATAATGCGAGCGTCGACCGACAAGTCCGTCCGGCGCATCCGCGATGATATTGGTACCGACGGGTTACTTAGAATTTTGTATAGAATTGGGATGATTGGAAATGTATTTGATATAGACGGCAAATCTAGGCAGAGGTGGTCAGTTCGCGGTGAGGCAAATCCTTATATTGAACACAAATTTGTCCTTCATAGATCTGTTCGGAGCGTCCTTTCCACAGTATAACTGGGCCAGAAGGGCGCAGGGAGACGCAAATGGAATTCTTGAAGCGAATATCAGGAATGGGATCCCGTTTGCGCTGAAGACAATAGGTTGGACCGCGCCGGCCTAAACCGGACCTGACACATGCAGGGTGCGCAAGCCGGCGTTCCCGACCGACGACCTCTAACAGACCTTCGCCGTCATGGACGCGCTGCAGGCCGCCGGCGCGCCGCTGTCGGCCGCCGAGATCGCCGCCTCCTTCCGCCAGGGCAAGCGGGTGGAGAAGCCCGTCGCCGCCGTGCTCGCAGCCCTCTCCCGCCTCGGCCGCATCGCCGGCGTCGAGCGGCCCGGCGGGCGGGCGTTCACGCTGCGACGGGCGGCCTGAGGGGAGCGACTTTACCCCTTCTCCCGCAGGCTGGTGGGGGACGGCGTCGCAGGCCCCAAGCCCTCACGGCGCGTAGCGCTCGTTCGTGCCGTAGGTCGTCAGAATCGCGTTCTCGCCGCCGATGACGAAGATGCGGTTTCCGACTGTGGCGGCGCCGGCGAAGGTGCGGGGGGTGAGCATCGGGGCGATCGTCGTCCAGGTGTTGGTCGCCGCGTCGTAGCGCTGGGCGAGGCTGTAGACGGTGCCGCCGTTGTTGCCGCCGATCGCGTAGACGAAGCCGTGCGCCGTGGTGACGGCGACGCCGCGCCGGGCGTTGGTGATCGGGGCGAGCGTCGCCCAGGTGTCGGTGGCCGGGTCGTAGGCCTGCACCAGCGTCAGGTTTGGGGAGAACAGGGCCGGGCCGTCGCCGCCGACGACGTAGAGCTTGCCGGCGTGGCCAACGGCGGTGAGGTGGACGCGCTTCGACGGCAGCGGCGCCTTCGTCGTCCAGGTGTCGGTGGCCGGATCGTAGGCCTGCAGCGTCGCCACGGGGGCGCTGCCGCCGCTGACCTCGCCGCCGACGGCGTAGAGGATGCCGTTGACGACGCCGACGCCGAGGCCGCGGCGGGGGTTCGGCATCGGTGCCTTGGTGGTCCAGGTGTCGGTGGCCGGGTCGTAAGCCTCGAGGCGGCCGGTGACGCCCGAGCCCATGGCGGAATAGGACTTGCCGCCGACGGCGTAGAGGATGCCGTTGATGACGCCGACGCCGAGGCCGTCCCGCGGCAGCGACATCGGCGTCTTCGTGACCCAGGTGTCGGTCGAGGGCGTGTAGCGCTCGAGCGTGGCGTAGCGGCCGAGGCCGGAGTTGGCGCCGCCGACGACGTAGATGTGGTTGCCGATGGCGCCGATGCCGAAATAGAGCCGCGGCGTCGGCATCAGCGCCTTGGCGGTCCACAGCATCCGCGTGTTGGTGATGGTGCAGACGGCGGCCTGGCCGGCGGCGAGCGTGACGGCGCCGGTGGCGTCGCAGTCGCCGGAATAGCTCGGCACGAACTCGCCGAGCGCGGTGGCGGTGCCGGCCGTCTCGCCGACCTGGTGGGGGCCGGGCTGCAGCACGACGAGGCCGGTGGTGCCGCCGTGGCCGACGTTCGCTGCCCACACGGTGCCGTCGATCGTCAGGTTGAAGACGCCCTTGGCGCCGCTCGGCACGACGATCTTGTTGACCTTCAGCGTCGTCCGCGCGGCCGGCTTCGGCGTGTTGACGATGATGCAGGTCTTGGCGTCGCCGCGCTTCAGGCTTACCTCGCCCTTGGCGTTGCAGGCGCCCTTGAAGGTGCGGGTGTAGTCCGACAGGCGCGTGCCCGGGGCGGCGGTCTCGGTCACCGTGTGCACGCCGGGTGCCAGCGGGACCGGTCCGGTGGTGCCGCCGTCGCCGACGGCCTTCGCGCGGGTGCGGTCGTCGATGCGCAGGTTGAAGCGGCCGCGGTCGCCGGCCGCATCGACGCGCTTGATGACGGTCAGCGTCGGCTTGCCGCGGCTGTCGGCGGCGAAGGAGGGCGAGCCGGCGGCGGCGAGGGTGGCGCAAACGGCGGCGGCGAGGAGAAGCGCGCGCGCCAGTGTGCGTCGGGGCGCTGCGGCGCCAGAGCGCGCGGCGGGGAGGGAAAGCGGCATGACAGCCTCCGGCATGGCGGCCGACGCCGGCCGCGCGGAACGAGGCAGATTTGTCGTGGTGCCGGAGGCCCGCCCCCCAAGACAGGCGCCTTCCTCGAGCGAGCGATGCGAGCCTAGCCGAAGTCGGCGCCGCGCCGAAGGAGAATCCGGAAGCTGCCTGACAGCTTGGCGGACGCCGATCAGCCGGTGGCCTCAGGGGGGATCGTGTCCCTTCTCCCGGCCGCAGGCGGGGAGACAAGTGCCCTCAGGGCGGATGAGGGCGCGCGGCGTCAGCCGCGCGGGGGGGTGTCTCGACGGTGGTGTGTGGGTCTTCGGCGCGCTGTGCGCGCCGCCCTCATCCGCCCCCTTCGGGGGCACCTTCTCCCGCTGGTGCGGGAGAAGGGAAGAGGCGGCGCGGCAGTCGGCGCCGGCCGAGTTGCCCCGTCCTAGAAGTCGAACCAGTTCTTGGTGACGTCGGTGACCGTGTAGCCTTCCACCAGGACGGCGGTGCCGGTGCTCTTCACGGTGACCAGCACGCCGTCGGGGCCGTTGGTGAGCTTGAGGTCCGCGAGCGAATCGGCGCTCGCGGCCTTGAAGTCGATGCGGTCCACCGCCGTGTCGAAGTCGGTGATGGTGTCGGTGTTGCCGCCGTCGGCGAAGACGAAGCGGTCGGAGCCGTCGCCGCCGGTGAGCAGGTCGCGGCCGGCGCCGCCCTCAAGGCGGTCGTTGCCGATGCCGCCGTCGAGGGTGTCGTTGCCCTCGTCGCCGAACAGCTTGTCGTTGCCGGCCATGGCGAAGATCTTGTCGTTGCCGCTGCCGCCGTAGCCCTTGTCGTTGCCGTCGCCGAGATCGATCGCGTCGGCGCCGCCACCGCCGAAGGCGATGTCGTTGCCGGCGCCGGTGGAGATGTCGTCGGCGCCGTCGCCGTTCGCCTCGGTCGCGCCGTCGCCCCAGACCTTGTCAGCTCCGGTGCCGGCGGTGATCTCGTCGTGGCCGACCCCGCCGACGACGCTGTTGTTGCCGTCGCCGGCCGCGATGTCGTCGTTGCCGGCACCGGCGTCGATCCGGTCGTTGCCGTCGCCGCCGGACAGCGTGTCGTTGCCGTCGCCGGCGTCGAGCTTGTCGTTGCCGGCGCCGGCATCCAGCACGTCGGCGTCGCCGCCGCCGTCGAGCTTGTCGTTGCCGTCGCCGCCCATGAGGCTGTCGCGGCCGTCGTCGCCGGCGAGCTTGTCGTTGTCGGCGCCGCCGTCGAGGCTGTCGTTGCCGACGCCGCCCTCGAGGAGGTCGTTGCCGAGGCCGCCGGTGACGGCGTCGTCGCCACCACTGCCATAGAGCTTGTCGTTGCCGTCGCCGCCGTCGAGGGTGTCCTTGCCCTCGCCGCCGTCGATCAGGTCGTTGCCGATGCCGCCCGAGAGGGAATCGTTGCCGTACTCGCCGGAGAGCTTGTCGCTGCCGGCGCCGCCCAGCACCTGGTCGTTGCCGCCCCCGGCGAACACCTCGTCGCCGCCGTCGCCGGCATCGATGACGTCGTCGTCGCCGCCCATCGCGTCGCCGACGAGGTCGCCATGGATGCGGTCGCTACCGGCGCCGCCGTCGAGGCTGTCCTTGCCGTAGCCGCCGACGAGCTCGTCGTTGCCGGTGGCGCCGAGGAGGGTGTCCTCGCCGGTGCCGCCGTCGAGCTTGTCGTTGTCGAGGCCGCCGTCGAGATGGTCGTTGCCGTGGCCGCCCGCGAGCTTGTCGGTGCCGCCACCGCCGAACAGCGAATCGTGGCCGACATCGCCGGAGAGGTCGTCGCCGCCGCTAAGGCCGAAGAGGACGTCGTCGCCGGAATCGCCGGAGATCTTGTTGGCCGAGCCGTTGCCGACAATGAGGTTGTCGCGCCAGTTGCCGACGACCGTGCCGCCGCCGCCGCTCTGGTTCAGCGTCAGGCCGGCGAGCTGGCCGGGCATGGTGAAGGTGCCGGTGAACGGGGTGGCGAAGACGCCGTAGTTGTAGGCCGACCAGTCGTAGGCGGGCGGGTTCAGCGGGTCGATCGAGAAGAGGGTGATGTCGGCGGGCTCCGGCAGCAGCGCGTCGATCAGGCTCTGCTCGAACGCCGTGAAGACGAGGCTCTCGCCGCCCGGAACCTGTGTCATTTTTGCCCCTTCCGCCCGATTCTTGGCCCCGCGGGCCGTGCGGTCCGCAAGCTCGATCGGGTTTTACGGCACGGAACGGCCGATCAGGATCGGTCCGCCCCGGGCCGCCGGCCCCATTTCAAGGCACACCTTATAGTCCAGTTCAGGGGTTTACCCAAGCGGGGCGCGCAATCTTGCACGAATGTCGGCAGTAGCATGCACATTTGCATAGCACGGGCCGAGGGCGAGGGCGCGGACGCTGACCGGGCGGTCACGCCACCGTGGCGCGGAAGAGGTAGTAGCCGATGGTCGCGGAGAGGTGGTCGGCGTGGTAGTTCGCCTCGAGCTCCGCCCGCCACTTCGCCGCCTCGGCGGACCGGATGACGCCGGCCTCGGCGGCGGCACGGCCCATCTGGCCGAAATAGCCGAAAGCGAGATCCGGCGTGAACAGCACGATGCGGGTGTCGATGTGGACGTCGCGGAAGCCGGCGCGGCGGAGCATGCGGGCGAGGTCGCGCACCAGCCAGGCGTTGACGACGCCGCTGTCGCAGGCGTGGGCGAGGACGCGCCGCGTCAGGCCGCGGTCCGACAGGTTGATGGCGTTGCTGTCGAAGTCGGGTTCGAGCAGGGCGACGGTGCCGCCGGGGCGGGTGACGCGGCGGAGTTCCGCGAGCGCCTTCTCGGGATCGGCGAGATAGGTCAGCACGCGCTCGGCGCGGCTCACGTCGAAGGTGGCATCGGCGAAGGGCAGCGCCTGGGCGTCGCCGACCTCGAAGGTGGCATCGCTGCCGGCGGCGCTGGCGCGGCGGCGCGCCTCGGCGATGAAGGCGGGGCTGTGGTCGAGGCCGACGACGTGGCCGCCGGGGGCGACGAGGGCGGCGAGGCGGTTCGTCTCGAGCCCGAATCCGCAGCCGACGTCGAGCACCGAACGGCCCGGGCCGATGCCGGTGCGCGCCAGCCCCTTCAGCTGCTGCATCTCGCGGAGCGCGTCGAGCGCCTCGAGAGCGACGACGTAGGCGTGGACGTCGCCGGTCCCGTCGATGTCGCTGAAGGCGGTGACCGGGAGATCGCCGCCGCCCGGTGCCGTCGCCTCGTCGCCCATCCCGGACCTCCGCCCGTCGCACCCGGCGACGACCTCAGGGAGACGACGTCAGTAGAGCGTCGCCTTGTAGTCGTCGGCGATCTCCTGATCGGTCATCACGGCGCCGAGCTGGCAGTGGTCGCGGATGATGACGCCCATCGGCGGCAGCACCGAGCGGTCGACCCAGCTCTCGGGCTTCCACAGCTGCGACCGGACGAAGGCCTTGCCGCACTGGATGTAGGCCTGGCGGACCGTCACCACGACGACGGAGAGCGGCAGCCGGCCGTTCGTCTCGAACAGGGCCTTCAGCTCGGCATCGTCGCGGATCTCGGCGGTGCCGTTGACGCGCAGGGTCTCCGACAGGCCGGGGACGACGAAGAGCAGGCCGACGGCGGGGTTGTCGAGGATGTTCGAGAGGGTGTCGAGGCGGTTGTTGCCCGGCCAGTCGGGCAGGGCGATCGTGCGGTCGTCGAGGACGTGGATCTGGCCGGTGCGGTCGCCGCGCGGGGTGACGTCGCCGAGGCCGTCGGCGCCTTGCGTGGCGACGACGTAGAAGCGGCTCTCGGCGAGGAGGGCGCGGCAGTGGACGTCGAGGAACGGCAGCTCCTTGACGAGCACCTCGCGCACCGGCTCGTCGTAGAGGCGCCGGAGCGCCGCCTTGTCCGCGATCTTCGCCATCCGCTCCCCCGTGCAGCCGTTGCCGTACCGGCGCCGCCAATCAGGGCAGCGCGTCGAATCCCTCGCCGAAGCCGGTGAGCGAGATCGGGATGCCGATGCCCTCCTCCGGCGTCTGGAAGATGATGAAGGTGGCGGTCGAGCCGCCGCGCAGCCGGGCGATCAGGTCCTCCTCGAGGACGACCTCGGCGATGCAGCCGTTCGGCAGGCAGCGCACGAAGCCGGCGCGGCCGACATTGTGGTCGAGGGTGTCGACCTTGACGGAGGTGGCGTCGTCGCCGCTCCAGCGCAGCAGCACGTTGCCCTCGCGGATGCTGACGACCTCGAGGCTGCGCTGCGGGTCGGTGGTGCCGAGGATGTCGCCGGGCTGCAGAGCGAGACCCTGCGGCATCGGGGTGCGGGCGACCGCCTCGTCGCCGTTGCGGTCGATGGTGACGGGCAGGGTGGCGTCGACGTCCTCCAGGACGCGCAGGCCGAGGCCCGACGGCAAGAGCACGCCGAGCGGCGCGAGGACGCGCAGGATGCGTGCGCTCTGGTCGGCCGTCTTCAGGACGATGACGGTGAGGCCGACGTTCTCGCGGTCGGCGGCCGTGACGTTCTGCAGGAGGGCGCACTGCTCCTCCTGGGCCCCCGGCAGGGTGTCGCAGCGAATCTGCCAGTCGCCGTGGACGCCGCGAACCTCGCCCTGGGCGAAGACGGCGGACGGGGCGAAGGCGGTCGCCGTCGCGGCGGCGACGAGCACGGACGCTGCCGCGCGGAAGAGACGGCGTGGCAAGAGGGGCACCTCCAGGCGAACGACGGGCGCAGAGCGCGGCGATTCGGCCGCACACTGCCCGATCGTCACGGCGGATGAAAGGCCGGCAGCGGCCGGCGTCGCGATGGGCGGGCAGGGATGCAGGCCGAATGCGGCGAGCGGTCGGCGCCATTGCGGCCGGGGGAGGGCCTGCGGCGCGGTGCCGCTTTCTTCATCGCCGGTCCTGCGCCATAACAGTCGCGGCCGGCCATTGGACCATTTCCAACGGACGGGAGCCCGGCGGGATCACCGGGCCGGCGCTGGGACCCAGCGGCCGGCCTCGCCCGATGGTTCGGCCAGCGTCCACCCTCGGGATGGGCATCGTTTGAGAATCACGGGGGACGACCCCGCAACCGGACGTGGCGCGGATGACGCGCGTCTGGAAACACGACTTCGAGGAGAGCCACCGGTGACGACCCCTCGCCCGACGACCCGTCGCCAGAAGACCTTTGGCGCGACGCTCGCTCGCTCGCTGACCCGCCTGTCGCTCGGCGCAGCCGCCGTCTGCGGACTGGGCGGTGCGGCGCTGGCGGCTCAGCCGGAGCCGTGGCAGATGGGCCTGCAGCCCGCCGCCACCGAGGTGATGGCCTCGGTCCGCTGGTTCGAGAGCTTCACGCTGATCATCATCACGGTGATCACGCTGTTCGTGCTGGGGCTGCTGATCTACTGCATGGTCCGCTTCAACGCGAAGGCGAACCCGACGCCGTCGCGCGCCTCTCACAACACCGCCATCGAGGTGGTGTGGACGGTGGCGCCGATCCTCATCCTCGTCATCATCGCGATCCCGTCGTTCCGGCTGCTCTACAAGCAGCTCGACATTCCGGAATCCGACATGACGGTGAAGGTGACCGGCTACCAGTGGTACTGGGGCTACGAGTATCCCGACGAGCGCTACGCCGGCATCTCGTTCGACAGCTACATGCTGGACGACGCCGCCCGCGAGCAGCTGATGCAGGAGAAGGGGCTCAACGCCCAGCAGGTTCCGCGGCTGCTCGCCGTCGACAACGATGTCGTCGTGCCGGTCGGCAAGATCGTGCGCGTGCAGGTGACGGCGGCCGACGTGCTGCACTCGTTCGCGATGCCGGCCTTCGGCATCAAGGTCGACGCGGTCCCCGGCCGGCTGAACGAGACGTGGTTCCGCGCCGACGCGCCGGGCGTCTACTACGGCCAGTGCTCGGAGCTGTGCGGCACCAACCACGCGTTCATGCCGATCGCCATCCGGGCGGTGTCGGAGGAGCAGTTCGAGGCGTGGGCCGAGGCCGCCAAGACCGACGTCGGCGCCGCGAACGCCCTCCTGGCGGAGCTGCAGAGCAACGAGAAGGCGACCGAGGCGGTGGCTTCGGCGAAGTGATCGCCGCGGCGCGGATCGCGTCGCGACACCATTATCGGACGACCTGGCGATCGCCGCGCGGCGATCGCCGCGACACACTGATCCGGCAGGGCCGGACGATATGACGGACGGCCCGCAGCGCCACGACGCGACGGCCGGAAGGCAACAGGGAGCCTGAAGACATGGCGAGCAGCGCGGCGCACGCGGGGGCCCACGGCCACCCGACCGGATGGAAGCGCTACGTCTATTCGACGAACCACAAGGACATCGGCACGATGTACCTGATCTTCGCCATCATGGCGGGGATCGTCGGTGGCTTCCTGTCGGTCGGCATCCGCATGGAGCTCCAAGAGCCCGGGATGCAGATCTTCACCAATCCGTGGACATTCAACATGTTCACGACGGCGCACGGCCTGATCATGATCTTCTTCATGGTGATGCCGGCGCTGATCGGCGGCTACGCGAACTGGTTCGTGCCGATCATGATCGGCGCGCCGGACATGGCGTTCCCGCGCATGAACAACATCTCGTTCTGGCTGCTGCCGCCGGCCTTCCTGCTGCTCGTCCTGTCGATGTTCGTCGAGGGCGGCCCTGGCTCGAACGGCGTGGGCGGCGGCTGGACGATCTATCCGCCGCTGTCGAGCTCGCTCGGCACGCCCGGACCGGCGATGGACTTCGCCATCCTGGCGCTGCATCTGGCCGGCGCCTCGTCGATCCTCGGCGCCATCAACTTCATCACCACCATCCTGAACATGCGCGCGCCGGGCATGACCCTGCACAAGATGCCGCTGTTCCCGTGGTCTGTGCTGGTCACCGCCTTCCTGCTGCTCTTGTCGCTGCCGGTGCTCGCGGGCGCCATCACCATGCTGCTGACGGACCGCAACTTCGGCACGACCTTCTTCGACCCGGCCGGCGGTGGCGATCCGATCCTGTTCCAGCACCTGTTCTGGTTCTTCGGCCACCCCGAGGTGTACATCCTGATCCTGCCGGGCTTCGGCATCATCAGCCACGTCATCTCGACCTTCGCCCGCAAGCCCGTGTTCGGCTACATCGGCATGGCCTATGCGATGGTGGCGATCGGCGTCGTCGGCTTCATCGTCTGGGCCCACCACATGTTCACGGTGGGTCTGTCGGCCGACACCCAGGCCTACTTCGTCTTCGCCACGATGGTGATCGCGGTGCCGACGGGCGTGAAGATCTTCTCGTGGATCGCCACGATGTGGGGCGGTTCGCTGACCTTCCGCACGCCGATGCTGTGGGCGATCGGCTTCATCTTCCTGTTCACCGTCGGTGGCGTCACCGGCGTGCAGCTCTCCAACGCCGGTCTCGACCGCGCCCTGCACGACACGTACTACGTCGTCGCGCACTTCCACTACGTGCTGTCGCTCGGTGCTGTCTTCGCCATCTTCGCGGCCTGGTACTACTGGTTCCCGAAGATGAGCGGCTACATGTACAACGAGGTGATCGGCAAGGCGCACTTCTGGATCACCTTCATCGGCGTGAACCTGGTGTTCTTCCCGCAGCACTTCCTCGGGCTCGCCGGCATGCCGCGCCGCTATGTCGACTATCCTGACGCGTTCGCCGGCTGGAACTTCGTGTCGTCGATCGGCTCCTACATCTCCGCGGTCGCCGTGCTGGTGTTCCTGGCCGGTATCGTCGAGGCGTTCATGAAGAAGCGGGTGGCGGGCGACAATCCGTGGGGCCCGGGTGCGACGACGCTGGAGTGGACGCTGTCCTCGCCGCCGCCGTTCCACCAGTTCGAGGTGCTGCCGCGCATCAAGTGAGGCGCTGAGCGGTCGGACATCGGGCCGGCGCCGGGGACGATCTCCCGCGCCGGCCTTCGTTCCACGCCGGGGCACGTTCCGCAGCAGCGGAACATCCAGCCGGGCGCGGGACTTCGAACGAGACGAATGAAAACGCCTGCGGGGACGGGCCGGACAGGACGGGACTGAAGAGCGTGAGCGACGTCGGCTCGATCAACGAGCGCTACGAGACGAACGAGGGCGTCGGCGACGCCTCGGTCGGCGATTTCTGGGCGCTGCTGAAGCCGCGGGTGATGTCGCTCGTCATCTTCACCGCGCTGGTCGGGCTCGTGCTGGCGCCCGGCCACCTGCACCCTGTGTTGGCGCTCACCGCGCTGATGTGCATCGCCATCGGCGCCGGTGCCTCCGGCGCGCTCAACATGTGGTACGACGCCGACATCGACGCGATGATGTCGCGCACCGCCAAGCGGCCGGTTCCGGCCGGCCGGGTGACCCCCGGCGAGGCGCTCGGCTTCGGCCTGGTGCTGTCGGTGGGGTCGGTGCTGATCCTCGGGCTGATGGTCGACTGGCTGGCCGCGTCGCTGCTCGCCTTCACGATCTTCTTCTACGCCGTCGTCTACACGATGTGGCTGAAGCGCTCGACGCCGCAGAACATCGTCATCGGCGGGGCCGCCGGCGCACTGCCGCCGGTGATCTCGTGGGCGGCCGTCACCGGCACCGTCGACCTCGCGCCGTTGTCGCTGTTCCTGCTGATCTTCCTGTGGACCCCGCCGCACTTCTGGGCGCTGGCGGTGCTGAAGACGAGCGACTACGCCCGCGCCGGCGTGCCGATGCTGCCCGTCGTCGCCGGCGAGCGCGCGACCCGCTGGCAGATCCTGCTCTATTCGGTGCTGCTCGTGCCGGCCGGCGTGCTGCCGGCGGCCTGCGGCATCGCCGGGATCCCCTATGTGATCGTCGCGCTGGTGCTCGGCCTCGCCTTCGTGTGGTTCGCCGTGGCGATCGTGCGGGCCGACGGCCAGGCGGCGCTCGCCAAGGCGTGCGGGCGGCTGTTCGGCTATTCGATCCTCTATCTGTTCGCGATGTTCGCGATGCTGCTCGTCGAGCGGGCGGCCGGGGTGGCGCCGCTGCCGGCGCTGATCGGCGGATGAGCGACATCATGACGGATGACAAGGACGGCGTCCGGCTCACCGAGGAGCAGCGGCGCAGGCGGCGGTCCCGGTCGATCGCGATCGCCCTGGTGCTGGCGGGGCTGGTGCTGCTGTTCTACGTGGTGACCATCGTCAAGCTCGGCCCGGGCATCCTCAACCGGCCGATGTGAGGGGAAGACTGACGTGACGACGGGCGACCCGGGACGAAAGGCTGGCGGCGCGAACCTGCGGTTGGCGGGCATCTGCCTGATGTTCGCCGGCGGCATGGTCGGCGCGGCCTACGCTTCGGTGCCGCTCTACGAGATGTTCTGCAAGGTGACGGGCTATGGCGGCACGACGCAGCGGGTCGAATCGGCGGCGGTGACGCCGATCGACCGCACCGTGACGGTCCGCTTCGACGCCAACGTGCGCTCGGGGCTGCCGTGGTCGTTCACGCCGAAGCAGCGCTCGGTGACGCTGCGTGTCGGCGAGGTCGCCGAGATCGCCTACGTGGTGGAGAACCTCTCCGACGAGGAGACGGTGGGCACGTCGACCTTCAACGTCACGCCGATGTCGACCGGCTCCTACTTCTCCAAGATCACCTGCTTCTGCTTCACCGAGCAGCGGCTGAAGCCGGGCGAGCGGCTGGAGATGCCGGTCGTGTTCTATGTCGACCCGGCGATCGCCGACGACCACGAGCTCGATTCGGTGAAGGAAATCACTCTGTCCTACTCGTTCTTCCCGGTGAAGGAGCCGTCCCGCCCCGTGGCGGCGGCGCCGGTGCCGGCGGCGAACCAGGACAGTCTCTGAACAACGGATAGAACGGGCGGCCGCACACTCGGGCGGCCGGGGATCGAGGAAGAAGGCGATGGCCGAGGCGCACCCCAAACACCACGACTACCACCTCGTGAACCCGAGCCCGTGGCCGGTGATCGGCTCCATCGGCGCGTTCATCATGGCGCTCGGCGGCATCGGGCTGATGCGCTGGCTGAAGGGCGAGGACCTCGTCCTCTTCGGCATTCCCTTCCACGGCTGGGAGATCTTCGCGGTCGGGTTCCTCATCGTCCTCTACACGATGGCGATGTGGTGGCACGACGTCATCAAGGAGGGCCAGGAGGGCCATCACACGCGCGTGGTCGACCTGCACCTGCGCTACGGGATGATCTTCTTCATCGCCTCCGAGGTGATGTTCTTCGTCGCCTGGTTCTGGGCCTATTTCGACGTCGCGCTGTTCCCGAACGAGATGATCCAGTTCCAGCGCGTCACGGTGACGGGCGGCGAGTGGCCGCCGGAAGGCATCGCGACGTTCGATCCGTGGCACCTGCCGCTGCTCAACACGCTGATCCTCTTGACCTCCGGCACGACGGTGACGTGGGCGCACCACGCGCTGCTGCACAACGACCGCCAGGGCCTGAAGTGGGGCCTCGTGCTGACGGTGGTGCTGGGCGTCATGTTCACGGCCTGCCAGGCCTACGAGTACAGTCACGCCGCCTTCGGCTTCTCCGGCTCGATCTACGGCTCGACGTTCTACATGGCGACCGGCTTCCACGGCTTCCACGTCATCGTCGGGACGATCTTCCTGTTCATCTGCCTGCTCAGGGCGATGGCCGGGCAGTTCACGCCGAAGGCGCACTTCGGCTTCGAGGCGGCCGCCTGGTACTGGCACTTCGTCGACGTGGTTTGGCTGTTCCTGTTCGCCTGCATCTACGTCTGGGGCGCCGGGCACACCGCCCACTGACCTCGCACCGGCGGGGAGGGCGGCCTTCGCCCTCCACCCGCGGACCGATATGATGAACGAACCCGGCCGGCCGACCTCATCGGCCGATGACTACCCACCGCAGTCGGCCGTGTCCGTCGGCCTCTCCGGACGCTGCCCGCGCTGCGGCCAGGGCCGGCTGTTCGACGGCTTCCTGACGACGGCGCCGCGCTGCCGCGCCTGCGGCCTCGACTACGACTTCGCCGATTCCGGCGACGGGCCGGCGGTCTTCATCATGATGATCGTCGGCTTCCTGATCGTCGGCGCCGCTCTCGTCGTCGAGCTGAAGTTCGAGCCGCCGATCTGGGTGCACATGATCGTCTGGCTGCCGCTGACGGCGATCGTGGCGCTGGCGCTGCTGCGGCCGATGAAGGGGCTGATGATCGCGCTGCAATATGTCAACAAGGCGCGCGAAGGCCGGATCGAGCCGTGAACGGGACGCCACCCGCCGCGCCGGCGTGGCGCCGGCTCTGGCTGCCGACTGTGTTGGCGCTGGTGGCCGGGGCGGTGCTCGTCTCCCTCGGAAACTGGCAGCTCGAGCGGCTCGCCTGGAAGGAGGCGCTGATCGAGGCGGCGACGTCGCGGCCCGATGCGCCGCCCGTGGCGCCGCCGCAGCCAGACACCTGGGACGGCGTCGACTGGACCGCCGCCGACCTCACCCGCCTCGAGCTCACGGGCCGGTTCCTGCCCGGCGAGGCTTATGTCTACACCGTGCTGTCGGATGCGCGCGGACCGCTCTCGGGCCCCGGCCTGTGGGTGATGGCACCGTTTGAGACGACGGACGGTTGGGTCGTGCTGGTCAACCGCGGCTTCGTGCCGACGGGCATGGACGGCGCCATGCCGACGGTGCCGCCGCCAGCCGCCGGCGAGACCAGCCTCGACGGCCTGCTGCGCCACCCGGATCCGCCGGGGCTGTTCACGCCCGATCCCAGCCCCGAGAAGAAGCTCTGGTTCGTGCGCGACGCGGCGAGCCTGGCGCCGGCGTTCCAGCTGCCGGCGGGGGCGCGGCTCGCGCCCTTCACCATCGACGCCGCCGCCTCGACCACGCCGCCGGGCGGGGTGCCGCAGGCGGGCGAGACGCGGCGCGTCTACACCAACAGCCACCTGCAATATGCGCTGACCTGGTTCGGTCTGGCGGCGGCGCTCGCCGGTGTCTGGCTGGTCTTCGTCATCGGACGCCTGCGCCGCCCCTGAGAACGGCGCAGGCTCGAGGCGTGTGTCAGAGCGCGGCGAGGACCGCGGCGGCGCCGGAGACGCTGACGCCCGGGGCCTCCTCGATGTTGAGGACGGAGACGACGCCGTCCTTCACCACCATGGCGTAGCGCTTCGAGCGCAGGCCCATGCCGAAGCCAGACGCGTCCATCACCAGGTCGACCTTGCGGGCGAAGTCGCCGCTGCCGTCGGCCAGGAACATGATCTTGCCGTCGCCGCCGGTGGCCTTCGCCCAGGCGTCCATGACGAAGACGTCGTTGACGGAGACGACCGCGATCTCGTCGACGCCCTTCGCCTTGATGGCGTCGACGTTCTCGAGGAAGCCCGGCAGGTGGTTGCGGTGGCAGGTCGGCGTGAAGGCGCCGGGAACGGCGAACAGCACCACGGTCTTGCCGGAGAACAGCGCGTCGGTGCCGACCTCCTTCGGGCCTTCGGCGGTCATCGTCTTGAAGGTGGCTTCGGGAAGCTTTTCGCCGACCTGGATCGTCATGGCGGGTGTCCTCGTGGTTTGGGAAGGCGCCGGCCGGGCCGACGCGCCGGAAATCGAACGTGCGGGCCCAGTCGCGAGCGACGTCGCGGACCCTCCGGGGCCGGCCGCGCCGGCCGCCGTCGCTGCACAGATAGGCTATCGCCGTCGGAGAATCGAGCGGGCTCAGGGCACCTCGACGACCCGCTCGATCGCCCTGTCGCCGGCGACGAGGGTGAAGCGGACGGAGCCCGTGGCGGGGCCGTGCGGATCGAGCGTCACCTGCCACTGCGGGTGCGCCGGGTCGGCCGTCTCGACACGCACCGGCAGCCGCGGGAAGGCCGCGCCCGGTCCCTCGGCGAAGAGGTCCGCCTCGGCGGCACCCGTCGCGGCACCCGTTGCGCCACCCTTGGCGACGCTGGCGGTGACGAGCAGCACGTGGGGGTCGTCGGTGCGCGTCACGGCGGTGACGTCGAGGCCGTCGGAGGGCGCCTTCGGCACGGCGGCGGTGGCGGCGGCGAGGAGGGCGGCTGCGGCGGGGTCGGCGCGGGTCGCCTGGGACACCATCAGCCGCGCGGTGGCCGAGGCCGGCACGCACAGTTCCTTGCAGGCGCCGTAGAGGATGCGGGCGTCGACCATCACCGGCAGCGCCGGGTCCTCGGGCTTCAGGTGGACCGGCAGCACCACCGAGCCGCCGTAGCCGATCGAGGTGGAACCGCCGTCGACGAAGCGCTGCGGCGCGGGGAAGTCGATCGTCGCGCCGACGAGGTTGCTCGAGCCGGAGAAGTCGATCTCCGGCGGCAGGCCGGCATCGCCGGGATGGCGCCAGTAGGTCTTCCAGCCGGGCTCGAGCGCGATCTCGATGCCCATGGAAAGGGTGCCGTCGGCCGCCGGCGGGCCGCCGGGGGCGATCAGCCGCAGCTTCGCGCCGGTCGCCTCGCTCCACGGCGAGGTGGCGGCGAGGCCGCCTGTGGATGGGCCGGCGGTGCCGGCGAACAGGGCGAGGGCAAACAGCCCGGCGAGGACTGACGGTGACAGGGCCGGCATGGTTTCAGCGACCTCGTGCAGGGCGGCGGCGCGGCAGCAACCTAGTCCCAGGGAGCCGCCGCGGTACAGCCCCACGGAGCCGCACCCGGGTGCGACGCCGTCGCGGCGCGTCCGTCGCTGCGACGCCGTCACCACGCGGCCCGGCGCGGCAGGGGGCGGTGGCGTTCTCGACGATTCGCCCGCTTCGGCCTACAATCGGGTCCGCCGGGGGAGCGTGCACGGCGGAGGCGATGGCTTGGGCTCGACGGAGCGGAGCTTTCTTGACGGGCAGATCCTGATTGCGATGCCCTGGATGTCCGACGAACGGTTCGCCCGGACGTTGATCTACCTGTGCGCCCATTCCTCCGACGGGGCGATGGGCATCGTGCTGAACCAGCTGGTCAGCCACGTCTCCTTTCCCGAGCTGCTCGTGCAGCTCGACGTCATTCCGGCGAGCCGGCAGATTCGCCTGCCGATGCCGGCGCGGTCGATGAAGGTGCATCGCGGCGGGCCGGTGGAGACTGGCCGCGGCTTCGTGCTGCACTCGGACGACTTCACCATCGAGAACTCGACGCTGCCGATCGACGAGGGCATCTGCCTGACGGCGACGCTGGAGATCCTGAAGGCGATCGCCGAGGGGCGCGGCCCGAACCATGCGCTGCTGGCGCTCGGCTATGCCGGCTGGGCGCCGGGGCAGCTCGAGAGCGAGATCCAGCACAACGGCTGGCTGACGGTGCCGGCCGACGAGGAACTGATCTTCGGCCTGGAGCTCGACCAGAAGTACGACCGCGCCTTCCAGAAGCTCGGCGTGCACCCCGGCTGGCTGTCGTCGGACATCGGCCACGCCTGAGGGGCGGGCACACCGCGGGAACGGCCGCCGCTTCATCTGCGGTTCCGGCACGCCGACACCTGCTCGGGCGGGCCGGGCCGAGCTGCGCCCGTTCTTGCCGCAGCCGTTCTTGCGGCGGCCGTTCTTGCCGCACCCGGGAGCGGCCGATAGGATCGCCGCCGGTTTCAGCGGCCGCGCCGAAGGGCGGAACCGGCCGCGAACGTGAGAGGAAGCGCCGGCTTGCGTTATGTCAGCACCCGCGGGAGGGCACCCGCGCTCGGCTTCGTCGACGTCCTGCTCGCGGGCCTCGCCCGCGACGGCGGGCTCTACGTGCCGGAGACGTGGCCCCGCATCGAGGCGGACGAGATCGCCGCGCTCGCCGGCCGCCCCTATGACGAGGTCGCCTTCGACATCATCCGCCGCTTCACCGGGGATGACATCGCCGATGCCGATCTCAAAACGATGACGGCGGAGGCCTATGCCGGCTTCGGCCATCCGGCGGTGACGCCGCTGACGCAGCTCGCCCCCGGCCATTTCCTCTGCGAGCTCCACCACGGGCCGACGCTCGCCTTCAAGGACGTGGCGATGCAGCTCATCGCCCGCCTGATGGACCACGCGCTGGCGGCGCGCGGGGCGCGGGCGACGATCGTCGGCGCCACCTCCGGCGACACCGGGGCCGCGGCGATCGAGGCGTTCCGCGGCCGGCAGGCGGTGGACGTGGTGATCCTCTACCCGGATGGCCGCGTCTCGCCGGTGCAGCGCCGGCAGATGACGACGGCGGCCGACGACAACGTCCACTCGCTCGCCGTCGCCGGCACCTTCGACGACTGCCAGTCGATCGTGAAGGCGCTGTTCAACGACCATCGCTTCCGCGACCGGGTGGCGCTCGCCGGCATCAACTCGATCAACTGGGCGCGCATCGTCGCGCAGGTGGTCTATTATTTCGTCGCCGCGGTGGCGCTCGGCTCGCCGCACCGCAAGGTGTCCTTCACGGTGCCGACCGGCAACTTCGGCGACGTCTTCGCCGGCTACGTGGCGCAGAAGATGGGCCTGCCGGTGGAGACGCTGGCGGTGGCGACCAACGTCAACGACATCCTGGTGCGGACGCTGGAAAGCGGCCGCTACGAGGTGCGCGGCGTGACGGCGACGCAATCGCCGTCCATGGACATCCAGGTGTCGTCGAACTTCGAGCGGCTCTTGTTCGAGGCGACCGGGCGGGATGCCGAGGCGGTGTCGCGGATGATGGAGGGGCTCGGCCAGAGCGGCGCCTTCACCGTGCCGCCGGCGGCGCTGGCCGAGATCCGCGGCCTCTTCGTCGCCGGTCGCACCGACGAGGCGGCGACGGCGGCGACGATCGCCGACGTGCACGCCCGCTGCGGCCTCTTGCTCGATCCGCACACGGCGGTGGCGGTGGCGGTTGCGGAGGACCATATCCGCGACGGCGTGCCGATGGTGACGCTGGCGACGGCGCACCCGGCGAAGTTCCCGGACGCGGTGGAGGCGGCGACGGGCCTCAGGCCGGCGCTGCCGGAGCGGCTCGCCGACCTGATGGAACGGCCCGAGCGCGTGACGAAGGTCGCGGCGGACGTCGGCGCGGTCGCCGCGCTCGTCGCCGCCCGCTCGCGCGCCGTGGCGGCGGAGGCGTGACGATGACGGTTGAGACCACCCGCCTCGACAACGGGCTGCTCGTCGCCACCGAGGCGATGCCGCACATCGAGAGTGCGGCCATCGGCGTTTGGGTCGGCGCCGGCTCGCGCTCGGAGCGCGAGGGCGAGCACGGCATCTCGCACCTGCTCGAGCACATGGCCTTCAAGGGCACGAAGCGGCGGACGGCGCGGCAGATCGCCGAGGAGATCGAGGCGGTCGGCGGCGAGCTCAATGCCGCCACCAGCGTCGAGAACACCTACTACTACGCCCGCGTGCTCGGCGACGACGTGGCGCTCGCCGCCGACATCCTCGGCGACATCCTGCTCGAATCGGAATTCGACCCGGAGGAGCTGAAGCGCGAGCAGCACGTCATCGTGCAGGAGATCGGCGCCGCCGACGACACGCCGGACGACAAGGTGTTCGACCTTTTCCAGGGCGCGGCGTGGCCGGAGCAGCCGATCGGCAAGCCGATCCTCGGCACGGTCGAGACGGTGCGCGGCTTCGGCGCGCCGGCGCTGCGCGCCTATCTCGAGAGCCACTACCGGGCGCCGCAGATGGTGCTGTCGGCGGCCGGGGCCCTCGACCACGCGACGGTGGTGGCGCTGGCCGAGGAGAAGCTCGCGGGCCTGCCCACCTCCGGCGGGCCAGACGATCCGCCGGCGCGCTACTTCGGCGGCGAGCGGCGGGAGGAGCGCGACCTGCAGGAGACGCAGATCGTCCTCGGCTTCGAGGGCCGGCGCTACGGGTCGCAGGACTATTACGCGGCGCAGTTGCTCGCCTCGGTGCTGGGCGGCGGCATGTCCTCGCGGCTGTTCCAGGAGATCCGCGAAAGCCGCGGCCTCTGCTACTCGATCTACGCCTTCCACTGGGGCTTCACCGACACGGGCCTGATGGGCGTCCACGTCGCCACCGGCGAGGGTGACGTGCCCGAACTCGTCGACGTCTTGACCGCCGAGCTCGCCAAGGCGGCGGCCGCCATCACCGACGCCGAGGTCGAGCGGTCGCGGGCGCAGATGCGGGCGGGGCTGTTGATGTCGCGCGAGAGCGCCGCCTCGCGGGCGAGCCAGATGGCGCGGCAGATCCTCGTCTACGGCCGGCCGCTGACGATGCAGGACATCCTGTCACGCGTCGACGCCGTCTCGGCCGCCGACGTGCGGCGCGTCGCCGAGGAGGTGATCCGCGGCACGTCGCCGACGCTCGCCGCGATCGGCCCGCTGGCAGGCCTCGACCGGCTCGAGGACATCGCCGGACGGCTCGGCAGCGGCGTCGCGGCGCTCGCCTGAGCGGGCGGGGGAGGGGCGATGTTCCTGCGCGGCGTCGCTCTCAGGGAAACCGGTCCGGTGATCCGGGGCGCCGGCGTCCACATGCGCACGCCGACGATGGCCGACCACGCGGCCTGGGCGGCGCTGCGCGAGGAAAGCCGCGGGTTCCTGGCGCCGTGGGAGCCGAGCTGGGCGGCCGACGAGCTGACCCGCGCCGCCTTCCGCCGCCGCCTGAAGCGCTACGCCCGGGACCTGCGCGACGACGTCGGCTACCCGTTCCTGGTGTTCCGCGAGCTGGACGGCGCCCTGCTCGGCGGACTGACGCTCGCCTATGTGCGCCGCGGCGTCACCCAGTCGTGCTCGCTCGGCTACTGGATGGGCGCGCAGCACGCGGGCCGGGGCATCATGACGGCGGCGGTGCGGGCGGTCCTGCCGTTCGCCTTCGGGACGCTGCGCCTGCACCGTGTCGAGGCGGCGTGCCTGCCGTCCAACGCCGCCTCCATCCGCCTCCTCGAAAAGGTCGGATTCCGGCGGGAGGGGTACGCCCGCCGCTATCTGTGCATCAACGGCGAATGGCGTGACCACCTGCTGTTCGCGCTCGTCGCCGACGACATCCGCGACGGGATCACCGCGACGCTGCCCGCCGACGCCGGCTGGCCGCAGCTTGTGGAGGCCGGTTCCAGCCGGTAGGTACCGTCGACGTCCCGCGTGACGACCCCCTCGTGACGTCCCCCCTGGAGGCCCGCTCTTGTCCGTCCTGAACCGGTTCGTCGCCCTGCTCCTGCTGGCGATGGCCACCCTCTGCAGCCAGGCCGCATCCGCCGCCGAGGCGGTGCCGGTGCCGGGGGACGTGCGGGCGATCGACCTGACGCGCAGCCTCGACTACTACCGCAACCTGCAGGACCGGGTCGCCGTGTCCACCGCGCCCGGGCCGGACGGCATCGTCCGCCGCATCGAGGTCCGCTCGATCGACGGCACGCCCGCCTATTGGGGCGTCGTGGCGCTGTCCAACCCGAGCGACGAGCAGATCGACCGCCTGCTGGTGTCGCCGTTCTACCGGCTGTCGCGCTCGAAGCTGATCTGGCCGGACCTCGGCTCGAGCCGCATCATCGCGGTGACGCCGAGCCAGGGCATCGCGCCGGAGCGCCTGCCGAGCCGCGACGCCGACGTCTTCCGCATCACCCTCGATCCGGGCGCCGTCGTCACCTACGTGATGGAGCTCCGGGCGCCGCGGCTGCCGCAGCTGACGCTCTGGGAGCCCGACGCCTACCGCAACAGCGTCAACGCCTACACCCTCTACAAGGGCATCGTGCTCGGCATCGCCGGCCTGCTCGCGGTGTTCCTGACCATCGTCTTCGTGGTGAAGGGGACGGTGCTGTTTCCCGCCACCGCCGCACTCGCCTGGGCGGTGCTCGCCTTCATCATGATCGACTTCTACTTCCTCGACGACGTGCTGCAGATAAACGTCTCGGAGGATAGATTCTATCGCGCCGCATCGGAGGTGATGCTCGCCGTCACGATGCTGGTGTTCCTCTACGCCTATCTCAATCTCGGGCGATGGCACGTCCGCTACAGCCACGCCCTGATCGGCCTGATCATCCTTTTGACGGCGCTGCTCGGCGTCGCCTTCGCCGAACCGCGGGTCGCCGCCGGCATCGCCCGCGCCTCGCTCGCCGGCATCGGCGGCATCGGCCTCATCCTGATCGGCGTGCTGGCGGTGAAGGGCTCCGACCGGGCGGTGATGCTGATCCCGACCTGGGCGCTGTTCGTCGCCTGGCTTGTCGGGGCGGGGCAGGCGATCACCGGCGGCATCGTCAACGACATCGTCCAGCCGGCGCTGTCTGGCGGGCTGGTGCTGATCGTGCTCCTGATCGGCTTCACGGTGCTGCAGCACGCCTTCGCCGGCGGCTCGGTGATCCAGGGGCCGGTGAGCGACGTCGAGCGCGCCGCGCTGGCGCTGACGGGGTCGGGCGATCCGATCTGGGACTGGGACATCGACCGCGACCGCATCTTCACGAGCCGGTCGATCGAGCGGCAGCTCGGCCTCGACGCCGGCAGGCTGCAGGGCTCGGCGGTGAACTGGCTCGAGGTGCTGCACCCCCAGGACGGCGACCGCTTCCGCCTGCTCCTCGACGCGGTGGTCGAGCAGCGCCGCGGGCGGCTGTCGGAGGTGTTCCGGCTGCGCGCGGCGGACGGGCACTTCCGGTGGTTCCATTTGCGGGCGCGGCCGATCGTCGGCGCCGACGGCTCGGTGGTGCGCTGCATCGGCACGCTGCTCGACGTCACCGACATCAAGGGGGTCGAGGAGCGGCTGCTGCACGACGCCATCCACGACAACCTCAGCGGCCTGCCGAACCGCGAACTCGCCGTCGACCGGCTGGAGATCGCGCTCAACCGTGCCCGCCACGAGGCGGCGGCACGGCCGATCGTGGTGGCGCTCGGCATCGACAACTTCCACATGGTCAACGAGGCGCACGGGCCGTCGATCGGCGATTCGGCGCTGCTGACGGTCGCCCGCCGCCTGCAGCGGCTGATGAAGCCACTCGACACGCTCGCCCGCGTCGGCGGCGACACGTTCGCGATCGTCGTGCTGTCGGAGCGCGACCCGGCGCGGGTCGCGGCACTCGCCGACGAGATCCGCCGGCAGGTGCGGGCCGCCATCGCCTTCGGCGACCACGAGATCTCGCTCACGGTGTCGATCGGCATCGCCTCCGCCGAACCCGGCTCGCGCTCGGCCGCGGAACTGTTGTCGGACGCCGAACTCGCGATGGTGCACGCGAAGCGGCTCGGCGGCGACCGCTCGGCGACGTTCACGCCGGTGCTGCGGCGGCTCGCCGGCGAACTCGCCTCGCTCGAGACCGACCTCGGCCGGGCGATCGCGGAAAACGAGATCCGCATCGAGTGCGTGCCCATTCACGGTTTGAAGGACCGCGCCGTTGCCGGCTTCGAGCTGCTGGCGCGTTGGGACCATCCGCGCCGCGGCCGCATCGACCCGCAGGCGACGATGCACCTCGCCGAGCGCGGCGGTCTCGTCAACGAACTGACGATGTTCGCCATCGACCGTTCGGCCAAGCTTTTGTCGGAGTGGCAGGAGCTGTCGCCCCGCGACAAGCCGCTGTTCGGCTGGATCAACCTGCCGGCGGTGGGGGTGATGAACAACGAGCTCATCGCCGACGTGAAGGCGGCGCTGGCGCGCACCGAGCTCGCGCCGGGCACGCTCCTGATCGGCGTGACGGAAGGGGCGGTGACGGAGAACCCGGAGCTTTCCGCGCTGGTGCAGCGCCGCCTGCACGAACTCAACGCCGGCCTCGCCCTCGACGAGATCGGCGCCGAATGGTCGGCGGTGGGCGTCCTCAGCGGTCTCGCCGCCGACGCGGTGCGGATCCGCCCGGCGCGTTTCCGCGCCACCGAGAGCGCCACCAAGGCGACGATGCTGAAGACCGTCGTGGCGCTCTCGCACGGCCTCGGCGCGAAGGTGCTGGCGAGCGGCCTGGAGGCGGAGACGGACGCGGCCGAGGCGGCGGAGGCCGGCTGCGACTACGGCCAGGGCCGGCACTTCGGCGCCGCCGTCAACGTCGACGCGGTCCGCCGACTGCTCGGACGGCCGCTGCAGAAGACGGGGACCTGACGAAAGACTTGGACTTGACGCGGGGGCGCAGTCGGCAGGGGCTCTGCCGACGCGGCGTCAGGGAACGATCACTTCGATCGGGCGCTGGGCCCGGGTGATCTCGACCGGCACGGTGCCGAAGGTGTCGCCGTCGATCTGGCACGGCACCGGCCCCTCGGAGGCGAGCGTGCAGCCGGTGATCTCGCGCATGATGATGCTGCCGCCGGCGCCGAACCGCCCCGTGAGCAGCGCGAACGCCATGCGAGCGACGGCCAGCGGATCGTCGCGGGTGACGGCGAAGAGGTAGAGCTCGGGGCGCGAGGCGGAGGCCTGCGGGCAGACGATGAACGGCCCGCCATAGCGCGACACCTTCAGCACCACCGCCATCCGGCAGACGATGCGTTCGCCGCCGATGGTGACGACGACGTCGGCGGAGCGCGGCGCGAAGGCGAGCCGCAAGGCCGTCCAGGCGTAGGCGATCTTGCCGCACCGGCGCTTCATCGCCAGCGGCACGGTGTGCACCACCGCCGCGTCGAAGCCGGCCGAGACCATCAGCACGAACGGTCGACCGTTGGCGAGGCCGTAGTACAGCGGCCGCGTGCGCCGGCGGCCGATGACGCCGGCGAGCGCCACGGCATCGAACGGCAGGCGCAGTTCATGGGCGAGCACATTGGCCGTGCCGAACGGCACGACGGCGAGGGCGGGCGGCATCGACACCTTGCCGAAACCGGCGATCGCCTCGTTCACCGATCCGTCGCCGCCGGCGACGACGATCGTGCCGACGCCCGCGTCGGGGCGGGCACAGACGTCGGCGATCTCGCCGGCGCGGCTGGTGAGGTGGACGGTGACGGGGATGCCGCGGCGCGTCAGCTCGGCGGCGATGGTGTCGAGGGTCTCGCGACGAAAGCCGCCGGCGGTCGGATTGGCCAGCACCAGCACGCCGGCGCGCTCACCGCTGCCCGGCAGGGGCGAGGCGGCGCCTGCATGGTCCGCGGCCGCGATCACGACGCCGGCCCGCCGCCGGCGCCGGCGCGGACGTCCGCGATGCCCTGGCGGGCGAGTTCGTCGGCGCGCTCGTTGTCGGGGTTGCCGGCGTGGCCGCGCACCCAGTGCCAGACGACGTCGTGCTCCTTGCGGGCGGCGTCGAGGCGCTGCCAGAGGTCGGCGTTCTTCACCGGCTTGCGGTCGGCGGTCTTCCAGCCGTTGCGCTTCCAGTTGTCGATCCACGACAGGATGCCGTTGCGCACGTACTCGGAGTCCGTGACGAGGTCGACGGGGACGCGGCGCTTCAGGCTCTCCAGTGCGGCGGCCGCAGCGGTGAGCTCCATGCGGTTGTTGGTGGTCAGTGTCTCGCCACCGTAGAGCTCGCGCTCGTGGCCGTTCCAGCGCAGCACGACGCCCCAGCCGCCCGGGCCCGGATTGCCGGAGCAGGCGCCGTCGGTGTAGGCGACGACGCGGCCGTTGGTGGCATCGACGACGGGCGGCGGCGCATCGGCGGCCTTCTTTTTGGCGCCCCCCTTGCCGGCGGCGCCCCTGCGGGCGGGAGGACGCGACACCGTCACGGGTCCACCCCATAGCCGCCGAGGTCGGCGACGGACTGGTGGAAGCGCAGCTTGTGCAGGTACTCCATCGGGTCCTTCGGCGTCACCATCGCGCCGGGCGGCACGCGCAGCCAGTCGTGCAGGCGCGTCAGCAGGAAGCGCAGCGCCGCGCCGCGGGCGAGCACCGGCATCGCCGCCGCCTCGTCGGCCGACAGCGGCCGCACCGAGCGGTAGGCGGCGATGAGGGCGCGCGCCTTGGTGACGTTGAACGACCGGTCCTGCTCGAAGCACCAGGCGTTGAGGCAGACGGCGACGTCGTAGGCGAGCGCGTCGGTGCAGGCGAAGTAGAAGTCGATGATGCCGGACAGCCGCGTGCCGAGGAAGAAGGCGTTGTCGGGGAAGAGGTCGGCGTGGATGACGCCGCGGGGCAGGTCGTCCGGCCAGTCGGCGGCCAGCGCTGTGAGGGCCGCGTCAATCTCGGCGGCGAGGCCGGGGCTGACCTCGTCGGCGCGATCGCGCGAGCGGTCGAACAGCGGCGCCCACGCCTGCTGGCCGAGGGCGTTCGGCCGCTGCATCGGGAAGTCGACGCCGGCGGCGTGCAGGCGGGCGAGGCCGGCGCCGAGCGCCGCGCAGTGCTCGACCGACGGCCGGCGCGGCCAGACGCCGTCGAGGAAGGTGATGATAGCGGCGGGACGGCCGGCGAGCGTGCCGAGGCACGCGCCGCTGCGGCTCGCCACCGGCGTCGGGCAGGCGACTCCGCGGCCGGCCAAGTGGCGCATCAGCTCGATGAAGAACGGCAGGTCGGCCGGATCGACGCGCTTTTCGTAGAGGGTGAGGATGAAGCGGCCGCCGGTGGTCTGCAGCAGGAAGTTGGAATTCTCGACGCCCTCGGCGATGCCCTTGAAGGACGTCGGCGTGCCAATGGCGTAGGCGGCGAGGAAACCCGCCAGGTCCTCGTCGGAAACCTCGGTGTAGACGGCCATCGGCGGGGCGGTCCTACTCCGCCGCGCTCTGGCGCAGCTCGCGCGGCAAGTTGAAGGCGACGGTCTCCTCGGCGGTGCGAACACTCTCGAGGTGAATTTCGTAGCGTTCGGCGAAGGCTGCAATGACTTCCTCGACAAGAACCTCAGGCGCGGACGCCCCTGCGGTCAGGCCGAGGCGGGCGATCGGGCCAATGGCTTCCCAGTCGATCTCGCTGGCACGCTGCACCAGGATCGCCCGCGGGCAGCCGGCCCGCTCGGCGACCTCGCGCAGTCGCTGCGAGTTTGACGAGTTCGGCGCACCGACGACGACCATCGCGTCGACGCGACCGGCCACCGCCTTCACCGCCTCCTGGCGGTTGGTGGTGGCGTAGCAGATGTCGTCCTTGTGCGGCGGCACGATCGCCGGGAAGCGTTGCTCGAGGCTTGCGACGATCTCGCGGGTGTCGTCGACGGACAGGGTCGTCTGGGTGATCCAGGCGAGCGAGGCCGGGTCCTGCGGCACGAAGCGCTCCGCATCGGCGACGGTCTCGACGAGCGACACGGCGCCCGGGGGCAGCTGGCCCATCGTGCCCACCACCTCCGGGTGACCGGCGTGGCCGATGAGCACGACCTCGCGGCCCTTGCGGTGCTGGATCTCCGCCTCGCGGTGGACCTTGGAAACGAGCGGGCAGGTGGCGTCGAGATAGAGGAGGCGACGGTCGCGCGCCGCCGCCGGCACCGCCTTCGGTACGCCGTGGGCGGAGAAGATCACCGGCTGGTCGGTTTCGGGGATCTCGTCGAGCTCCTCGACGAACACCGCGCCCTTCGCCTTCAGCGAATCGACGACGAATCGGTTGTGGACTATCTCGTGGCGGACGTAGACAGGGGCGCCGTAGCGCGCCAGCGCCAGCTCGACGATCTGCACGGCCCGGTCTACGCCGGCGCAGAAGCCGCGCGGCGCGCACAAAAGGACGTCGAGGCGCGGTAGAAGCTGGTTTTGATCGCTGCGCATGGGCTCGTTCGTGGCCGGCCTTGGTGCCGCCCCGCTTCTGGCAATAGAAGTAGCGGGTCGCCGGGTGTCAAGCGCGCGCAGGCGCGACGAAACGAGGCCCGCGGCGGTGACGGGCGACGAGGAGAGGTCGACTTGACGGCGCACGCATTGTCTCACTTCGCGCGGCGGATCGCCCCGGCGGCGACGCTCACCATGGTGGCGGTGGGTCTCGCCGGGTGTTTCGGCAACTCGGAGCCGGGGGCGGCGCCGGCGAGCACACCGCTCGGCCAGTTCCTGCGCGGCTCGACGGCCGAGCCGCAGGAGGTGGACCCGGAGCTCTACAAGCAGATCGTCCGCTGCCCGCCGGTGACCAAGCGCGACGGCACCCAGACGCACGTCATCTTCAAGGGTGGTAAGCCGGGTGACCCGAACGCCGTCGGCTTCCAGGCGACGCTGACGGAGACGGCGCGGGAGTGCACGCTGGAGGGCGACAACATCCGCATCCGCGTCGGCGTCGGCGGCCGCGTGCTGGCCGGCCGCAAGGGCGGTGGCGGAGAGATGGCACTGCCGGTCCGCATCGTCGTGGTGAAGGACGGCGAGACGCCGGTCTATTCGAAGCTGCACACGGTGAAGACGACGCTGACGCCGCCGGAGGCTTCGGTGAGCTGGGCCTTCGTCGACAACGACGTGGTGGTGCCGAATGTCGGCGTGCTGCGCATCCTCGTGGGCTTCGACGACGGCGGCAAGGGCGGCAAGGCCCAGGACGGCGTCGTCACCGTCGACATCCAGTAGGACGGGCACGCCGGGCTGCGGCACAGGGTGACCGTGGACTGGTCGGCGGACCGATCGCCGGTCGGCTGGGCGATCGCCGCCTCGATCGCCCTACATGCGGCCCTTGCGCTGCTGCTGATGTCGCTGCCTTCGGACACGTGGCCGGACCTGCCACGCGACCGCGGGCTCGAGGTGGAGCTCGTGGCGATCCGGCGCGCCCCACCGCCGGTGCCGGCTTCGCCACCGGACGCGGGTCCTCCGGCGGTTCCTCCGAACGTGCCGGCGTCCGACCCGGCGGTAGAGCCTCGCCCGGCCGTGCCGGACGGAGCCGACCTGGCACCGGCCGACGGCAGCCCGGACGGCCTGGTGCGTGCCGACCACCTGATGTCGTCGGAGGTGCTCGCCGATCCGCGCAGCGGGCAGGCGCGGGCGGCACTCGCCGGTTTCGACACGGCCGACCGCATGGTGCAGCTCTGCGGCATCGAGGCGATGGAGCAGGTGCACGCCTGGGACACGCGCCTCCTGCCGGACAGCGTCGTCGCCTACGCGATGGCGGAGGCGAAGATCGGCACCCACGAGGTGGTGGCCGAGGGCGGCGCGATCAGAAGCGAGAAGCGCTGGTTCAACATCGAATATCGCTGCGAACTGGCGCCGGACCTGAGCCGGGTGGTGGCGTTCGCGTTCAGGCTCGGCGAGCCGATCCCCCGCAGCGGCTGGGAGGAGCACAATCTTCCCGACGGCGACGAGCCGCTGGAAGAGTAGAGCGCCCCGACATCGCGATCCTCGAGGAAGCACCACTCCGGCCCGCGGCGGGGCACCGGTGGGTCCGTCGATGCCGCAGGGGCGCCGCCGCCGCTCGCGATTGACACCCTCGATCGGCCGATCCATGGTCCCGATCGGACGGGCGCTCGTTACCGCCTGTCCGGGGCAGGGGTTCTGCCCCGTCCGCCGAAAGGCGGCAGTGACGCGCGCGGGAGAGGTCGACGGAAGCATCTTTTCCGCCGGCGCCGAAGGAGCAACCGCCCCGGAAACTCTCAGGCGAACGGACCGCGCGCCGAACGTGACGCTCTGGAAAGCAGCCGGCGGGCTCTCGCCCGGCGGCTCACCGACGGAGTAACCGGCTTCCCTCGTGGCCACTCCCAGGCCGCGACCGAGCCGGGAAATCTCTCAGGTTCCTGCGACAGAGGGGGCTGATTCGATGTCTGCCGCGGCGGCACCCGCCGTGGCGGGTGATCGAATCGCCCTCGAGCGCAGGACCGAGCATGACCTCCCCATCCGTCGCCACCGACGTATCCGAGTCTTCCGTCGACGCCCCGCTGCAGTCGACGCCGCTCGTCGACGAGCACCGCGCGCTCGGCGCACGCATGGTGCCGTTCGCCGGCTACCTGATGCCGGTGCAGTATGCCGAGGGCATCCTCGCCGAGCACGTCTGGACCCGCACCCACGCGGGCCTGTTCGACGTCTCCCACATGGGCCAGGCGATGATCGCCGGGCCGGACCATGCGGCGACCGCCGCCGCCGTCGAGGCGCTGGTGCCCGGCGACATCGCCGGTCTCGCGCCGGGCCGCATCCGCTACACCCAGCTGCTGACGGCCGAGGGCGGCATCGTCGACGACCTGATGGTGACGCGCCTGGCCGATCCGGCCGAGGACGGGCGGCTGTTCGCCGTCGTCAACGCCTCGCGGAAGGATGTCGACTTCGCGCTGATCGCAGCCGGCCTGCCTGCGGGCGTGACGCTCACGCCGATGCCGGAGCGGGCGCTGCTCGCTCTGCAGGGGCCGGAGGCGGCGGCGGTGATGCGGCGGCTGTCGCCGACCGCCGACGATTTCGCCTTCATGGCCGGCGGGCCGGCGACGGTGGCCGGCTTCGAGTGTCACGTCTCACGCTCCGGCTACACCGGCGAGGACGGCTTCGAGATCTCGGTGGCCGCCGACGACGCCGTCGCGCTGTGGCAGGCGCTGCTGGCGGATCCGGCGGTGAAGCCGATCGGTCTCGGCGCCCGCGATTCGCTGCGGCTCGAAGCCGGCCTCTGCCTCTACGGCCACGACATCGACGAGACGACGAGCCCGGTCGAGGCGGCCCTCGTCTGGTCGATCGGCAAGCGCCGACGCGAACAGGGCGGCTTTCCGGGCGACGCCCGCATCCGCCGCGAGCTCGCCGAGGGACCGTCCCGCAAGCGCGTCGGCCTGAAGCCCGAGGGGCGGGCGCCCGCCCGCGAGGGCACCGAGGTGCAGGCCGACGGCCGCACGATCGGCGTCGTCACCTCAGGCGGCTTCGGCCCGACCATCGCCGGCCCGGTGGCGATGGGCTTCGTCGAGACCGCCTTCGCGGCACCCGGCACCAAGGTCACGCTGATCGTGCGCGGCAAGCCGCTGCCGGCCGAGGTCGTCACGCTGCCGTTCGTTCCCGCTCGCTACAAGCGCTGAGCGGCCGGGCCGGCGCGGCCCGCCCTTTTTTCCGTCGAGACAGTCGAACCCGAGGATCGTCCGCATGAGCACGCACTACACCAAGGACCACGAGTGGATCCGCGTCGACGGCGACGTCGCCACCATCGGCATCACCGCCTACGCGCAGGAGCAACTGGGCGACGTGGTGTTCGTCGAGCTGCCGGAGGTCGGCAAGGTCGTCGCGGCCGGTGCGGAGGCGGCGGTGGTCGAGTCCGTGAAGGCGGCGAGCGACGTGTTCGCGCCGGTCGCCGGTACCGTCGTCGAGGTCAACGCCGCCCTGCCGGACGCGCCGGAGACGGTGAACAGCGACCCCGAGGGGGCGGGCTGGTTCATGAAGATCAAGCTCGACGCGACGCCCGGCGATCTCATGGACCGGGCGGCCTACGACGCCTATCTCGCGACCCTTTGAGGACGAGGATCATGGCACACGAGTATTTCGCGACCGTCGCCTGGGACCGCAACGGCCAGACCTTTCCCGGCAACGCCTACTCGCGCGCCCACGTCTGGCGCTTCGACGGCGGCGTCGAGGTGCCGGCCTCGGCCTCGCCGCTCGTGCTGCCGCCGCCCTTGTCGAAGCTCGACGCGGTCGATCCGGAGGAGGCGCTGACGGCTGCCACCTCCAGCTGCCACATGCTGTTCTTCCTCGCGATGGCCTCGAAGAAGGGCTTCATCGTCGACAGTTACGAGGATGAGGCGGTGGCGACGATGGGCAAGGCGCCGAACGGGCGCACCGGCGTCGTCGCGATCAAGCTGCGGCCGCGCATCGTCTTCTCCGGCGCCAAGCGCCCGACCGACGAGGACATCATGGCGCTGCACCACGCGGCCCACGAGGCCTGCTACATCGCCAATTCCCTGACCGCCGAGATCACCGTCGAGGATCGCGCCTGACGCCGGCGCGCGGCCCTCACCGCCGCGCGCCACCGCCGCGACCCGTGCAACCAGGACAGACGTTTCCCATGCGCTACCACCCCCTGACCGACCACGACCGCGCCCACATGCGCGCGACGATCGGCGTCGGCGCCGTCGACGAGCTCTTCTCCGACGTGCCGCGCGACAAGCTGCTCAACGGCCTTCTCGACCTGCCGACGACGAAGAGCGAGATGGAAGTCGAGCGGCTGATGGGCCGGATGGCGGGCAAGAACGTCGCCGCTGGCTCGGTGCCGTTCTTCGTCGGCGCGGGCGCCTACCGGCACCATGTGCCGGCGAGCGTCGACCACCTGATTCAGCGCTCGGAGTTCCTCACCTCCTACACGCCCTATCAGCCCGAGATCGCCCAGGGCACGCTGCAGGTGCTGTTCGAGTTCCAGAGCCAGGTGGGGCGCCTCACCGGCATGGAGGTCGCGAACGCCGGCATGTACGACGGCTCGACCGGCTGCGGCGAGGCGGTGCTGATGGCGCACCGGCTGACGCGGCGCAACAAGGCGGTGCTGTCGGGCTCGCTGCATCCGCAGTATCGCGCGGTCGTCGAGACGCTCGGGCGGATGGCCGGCGACACGGTCGAGGCGCTGCCGCCGGACCCGGAAGGGACCGAGGACATTCTCGCGCGCATCGACAGCGAGACCGCTTGCGTCGTCGTGCAGTCCCCGTCGGTCTACGGGCACCTGATCGACCTCGCGCCGATCGCCGAGAAGGCGCACGCCGTCGGCGCGCTGCTGGTCGCCGTGTTCACCGAGGTGGTGGCGCTCGGCGCCATCGAGCCGCCGGGGGCGCAGGGCGCCGACATCGTCGTCGGCGAGGGCCAGTCGTTCGGCAATCCGCTCGGTTTCGGAGGGCCTTACGTCGGACTGTTCGCGACGCGTGAGAAGTTCATCCGCCAGCTGCCGGGGCGCCTCTGCGGCGAGACGGTGGATGCCGATGGCAAGCGCGGCTTCGTGCTGACGCTGTCGACACGCGAGCAGCACATCCGCCGCGACAAGGCGACGTCGAACATCTGCACGAGTTCGGGCCTCTGCGCGCTCGCCTTCTCGATCCACGCGACGCTGCTGGGTGAAGCCGGGCTGACGAAGCTTGCGGCAGTCAACCACGCGAGCGCGGCGACCACCGCCGATGCGCTGGCGGCCGTGCCGGGGGTGACGGTGCTGAACGACACCTTCTTCAACGAGTTCACCGTGCGCCTGCCGGGCGATGCCGCGGCGATCGTCGAGAAACTCGCGGCGAAGGGGATCATCGCCGGCGTGCCGGTGTCGCGACTCGAGCCGACCCGCCCGGAGCTCGCCGATCTCATGCTCGTCGCCGCCACCGAGACCGTGACCGACGACGACCGTGCCGCCTTCGCCGCGGCGCTTGCCGAGGTGCTGTGATGATGAACACCCAGGGACGTCCGACCCGCCCGGCCGAGGCCGAGGTGGCCACTCCCGTCACAACCTTCACCGGCAATCGTGGCCTGCAGATCGAGGAAGCGCTGATCTTCGAGATCGGCCGGCCCGACGTCACCGGCGTCGACCTGCCGCCGGCGCCGAAGGCCAGGAGCCGGCTTGGCAGCCATGCCCGCCGGGCGCCGCTCGGCCTGCCGGGCCTGACCGAGCCCGAGGCGGTGCGCCATTATGTGCGGCTGTCGCGGCAGAACTACGCGATCGACCTCGGCCTCTATCCGCTGGGATCGTGCACGATGAAGCACAATCCGCGGCTGAACGAGGCGATGGTGCGCCTCGCAGGCTTCGCCGACATCCACCCGCTGCAGCCGCTGTCGACGGTGAAGGGCGCCGTCGAGCTGATGCAGGAGCTGTCGCACTGGCTGATCGAGATGACCGGCATGGCCGCCGTGGCGCTGTCGCCCAAGGCCGGCGCGCACGGCGAGCTCTGCGGCATGATGGCGATCAAGGCGGCGCTGGCGGCGCGCGGCGAGAGCCGCTCGATCGTGCTGGTGCCGGAATCGGCGCACGGCACCAACCCGGCGACCGCCGCGCAACTCGGCTACAAGGTTGTGCCGGTGCCGGCGCGGGACGACGGCACGGTCGATCCGGCTTCGGTGAAGGCGCTGCTGTCGCCCGAGGTGGCGGCGATCATGCTGACCAACCCGAACACCTGCGGCCTGTTCGAGCGCGACATCGTCGAGATCGCCGAGGCCGTGCACGCGGCGGGCGCGTTCTTCTACGGCGACGGGGCGAACTTCAACGCCATCGTCGGCAAGGTGCGGCCGGGCGACCTCGGCGTCGACGCCATGCACATCAACCTGCACAAGACGTTTTCGACCCCGCACGGCGGCGGTGGTCCGGGGTCCGGACCGGTGGTGCTGTCGAAGGCGCTCGCCCCGTTCGCGCCGCTGCCGTTCATCCGGCTCGAGGGTGGCCAGCCGGTGCTGGTGGAGACGGAGGAGGGGCTCGAGGGCGGCGAGACGCCGTTCGGGCGACTCACCGCCTTCCACGGCCAGATGGGCATGTATGTCCGCGCGCTCGCCTACATGCTGGCGCACGGCGCCGATGGGCTCAGGCAGGCGTCCGAGGATGCAGTGCTGTCGGCCAACTATGTGAAGGCCCGGCTCGCGGACCTCTTCAACGCCCCCTATGGTGCGCGGCCGTGCATGCACGAGGTGCTGTTCGACGATAGTTCGCTGGAAGGGACGGGGGTCTCCACCCTCGACTTCGCCAAGGCGATGATCGACGAGGGCTACCACCCGATGACGATGTATTTCCCGCTCGTCGTGCACGGGGCGATGCTGGTGGAGCCGACGGAATCGGAATCGCTCGCGAGCCTCGACCTGTTCATCGCCACCCTGCGGGATCTCGCGATGGCGGCGAAGGCCGGCGACACCGAGCGCTTCCGCCAGGCACCACGGCTCGCGCCGCGCCGGCGCCTCGACGAGACGCGGGCGGCACGGTCGCCGCGGCTGTCCTGGAAGGACCCGCTGCCGACGGCCGAGGCGGCGGAGTAGCAAGGCGCACCGCCACGGCCGAGGAGGGGCTGGCTCGGCGCCGGCCGCACCCCGCGGGGGTCAGCGGCCGGCGAGCTTGTCGCGCATCGCGGCCTCCTGGGCGGCGAGCTCGGGCGTGAAGGTCTCGCCGAAGTCGGCCGCCTCGTAGAAGGGGCGGATCTCGATCTCGCTCGGGCCGGGCATCGGGTTGGGGCAGCGCTTCACCCAGGCGACCGCCTCGTCCATGTCGGCGACATTCCAGATCCAGAAGCCGGCGACGAGCTCCTTGGTCTCAGGAAAGGGGCCGTCGATGACGGTGCGGCTCGCCCCGTCGAAGGCGACGCGCTTGCCGAGCGACGAGGGCTTCAGGCCGTCGCCGCTGACCATGATGCCGGCTTCGATCAGCTGTTCGTTGAAGGCGTGCATCGCCTCGAACATCTCCGTCTCGGGCATCAGGCCGGCTTCGCTGTCGGTCGTCGCCTTCACCATCACCATCACACGCATCACTGTTCCTCCTGACTGGGCACGTCCGCACGGCCGCGCCCTTCAAAGACGAAGAACCATGCGGCGTTCCGACATCGCGCCTGCCGTCGCGGCGCGGGCGGCGGCGTTTCCCCCGCGATGCCGAGTCGGTCTATGGTGCCGCCGCGGCGGAAGGTGGCGAGGCGAACGATCGTGGGCGGCGCGGACGGCGAACTGGGCAGCCTGATCTACGAGAAGATCCTCGCCGACATGCGCGACGGCGTCGCGACGATTGACCTGACCGGCCGCATCATCACCTTCAATGCCGCCGCCGGCCGCATCCTCGGCCTCGATGCGGCAGCGACCGTCGGCCAGTCGTTCGGCGAAGTCTTCCTGATGGAAGAGAGCTTCGACGACTTCAACGAGGTGGTGCTGAAGGCCGTCTACGAGAACGAGGCGACGCACAGCCGCGAGGTGTCCGTCATGGTCGGCGGCCACCGCATCGACCTGCACGTGACGTCGAGCTTCCTGATGCTGGAGCGCGACGGCGCGCCCGAGCGGCAGGGCGTCATCGTCGTGTTCTCCGACATCACCGAGCAGCGCAAGCGGCGCAAGCTGAAGCGGCTGTTCGGCGAGTACGTCGACCCGCGCATCGTCGAGCGCATCCTCGACCGCGGCGGCGTCGAGGACCTGAAGGGCGCGCGGCAGGTGATGACGGTGTCGTTCGCCGACCTGCGCGACTTCACCGGCTGGTCGGAGCGGCTCGACCCGGAGCGGCTGGTCTCGGTGCTCAACCGCTTCCTCACCGCCATGACGATCCCGATCGGCGCGGCCGGCGGCATCACCGACAAGTTCATAGGCGACGCCGTGATGGCGTGCTGGGGGCCGCCCTTCACCGACCCCGGGCGTCAGGCGTCCGACGCCTGCGCGGCGGCGCTCGGCCAGATCGAGAGCCTGCCGGCACTGCGCCGCGAGCTCGCCGAGAGCGGCGTGGCGGGGGCCGAGGCGATCGATGTCGCGATCGGCATCGGCACCGGCGAGGTCATCGTCGGCGACATCGGCGCCGAGCAGAGCCGCAACTTCACCGTCATCGGCAACGCCGTGAACATCGCGGCCCGCCTGCAGGAGGCGGCGAAGCGCTATGGCGAGCGGGTGCTGGTGTCGCCGGAGACCCAGGCCGCCGCGGCCGGCAACTTTGTGTTTCGCGAGATCGACCGCGTGACGCTGCGCGGGCGCAGCACCGCCGAAGCGGTCTATGCCCTCGTCGGCCGCGCCGGCGAAGTGTCGGACGACCAGCACCGGGTGATCGACCTGCACGAGCGCGGGGTGGCGGCGCTTGCTCTGGGCCACGCCGAAAGCGCAGCGGACCGCTTCCGGGCGTGTCTCGCGATCAACCCGAACGATCGCGCCGCCGCCGTGCTGCTCGAGCGCTGCCGGATCTACGCCGAGGGTGAGGCGGGCGGCAGTGGCAATGGCGCGGTACCCGGTGCCGCGGCCGCTCCAAAGTAGCGCAGGGCGACACTGGTGATGTCGTCCGCCTGGTTGGCGCCGCGCTCGAAGGTGTGCACGCCCTTCACGATGAAGTTGGCGACGTCCGGGGCGCTGGCGTCGGCTGGCAGCTGCTTGAGCAGATCGATAAGCCGCGGCTCGGTGAACTCCGTGCCGTCGATGTCGAACGCCTCGGTGACCCCGTCCGTGTAAAAGAACACGAGGTCGTCGGGCCGCAGGTCGATCACCATTTCCCGGTACTTCGCCTCCTCGAACACGGCAATCGCGATGTCGCCGGTGCGTTCGAGCGGCGTCACCGACCCGTCGGGGCGGCAGAGGAACGGCGGGTTGTGGCCGGCATTGACGTAGGTGAGCCGGCCGGACGCCAGATCCAGCACGCCGTAGAACAGCGTCACGAACATCATCTGGTCGTTCTCGGCGGCGAGCACGGCGTTGAGGCGCTCGATACTCGCCGACGGCGAGATCGAGAACAGCGTCGTCGCCTTCAGGAGCGTGCGCGTCATCGCCATGAACATGGCGGCCGGCACGCCTTTGCCTGACACGTCGGCGACGACGATGCCGAGCGATTTCTGATCGAGGAAGAAATAGTCGAAGAAGTCGCCGCCGACCTCCTTCGCCGGCACCATCAGCCCGTGCAGGGCGACGTCGCTGCGCAGCGGCAGCGGCTTCGGCAGGATCGACAGCTGCAGCTGACGGGCGATTTCCAGCTCCTGCTGCAGGCCGGCGAGCTTGGCGCGGGTGATGATCGCCTCGCGCAGCTCGGAGACGAGCTCGGTGAGGCGGGCGTGCTGGTCGGAGATGCGCGCCGACATCTGCTGTAGGACGGCGGCGAGCAGGCCGAGCTGCTCGTCGCCGGCGCGCTTGACGGTGCCGATCGAGATCGGCGCGATCTTCTGGCGGCCGAAGATCGTCTGCAGGTCCTGCAGCACCTGCTCGCGGCCGTCCGCCTCGAGGGTGCGGGCGAGAGCCTCCATCTGGCGACGGATCAGCCGCTCCTGGCGGCGGCGCTGCCGCTCGACCTGGCGCTGGTTTTCCGCCACCGCGATGGCGTTGCGGCGGAAGACAGCAACGGTCTCGGCGATGCGGCGGATCTCGCCTTCGCCGGCGTCCTCGATGCGCACGTTGGTGTCGCCGGTCGACAGCGCCTGCAGCACCGAGATGGCGGATTCCAGCGGTCGGAAGGCCTGCCGCAGGTAGACGTAGAGGCCGGCCAGCACGAGAGCGACGAACAAGGCGACGCCGGCCAGCGTGGCGCGCTGGAAGTCGCGCGCCTCGCCGAGCGATTCGGTGGAATCGCGGAACGTGACGAGCGTGCCGGCGGCGCCGCCGACGAGGTCCTGCACCGGCACGCTGGTGGCGAGGAAGAGGCGCTCGTCGTCCTCGTAGATCGAGACGTTGGCGGTGCGCGGCGGGATCTGCGGCATCAGCGACTGCCACAGGCCGGGCTGGGTGCCGACGACCATGCGTCCGCGCAGGGAGACGAGGAAGGTCGGCACGCCGAAGGCGTCGGCGAAGCGCGTCAGCACGCCGTCGGCGCCGCGGGCGAGCGTCACCACCGCAAACGGGCGGCCGGCCGCGAAGACCGGCACCCCGGCGGCGATGACGTAGCGGTTCGGCGTGTCCTGGCGCAGACCACCGACGACGACGCCCGTCGACAGCACGCGGTCGAGGGCGGAGGCGTCGAGGATCGGCCGCTGCCCGATCGACGGGCGGTTCGTGTAGATGATGGTGCCGGAGGCGTCGACGACCTGCACCTCCTCGACGCCGCGCAAGAGATCCGCGGCCTCGGGGATGACGCTGGCCGCGACCTGGCGCAGGCGCGGCACGTCGACCGGGCGGGCGCGGGCGATGCGGGCGACGAGATCGTCGCCGACGACGGTGACGGTCTTCAGTTCGTCGGCGACGAGGCTCTGCCAGAGCGAGCGCTGGCCGTCGATCGCCACCTCGGCGAAGCGCTCGTCGGCGATGTCCTCGCGGCGCATGCCGGCCAGGATGAGACCGCCGGCGACCAGCACGAAGGCGATCGACAGGAAGAGTGTGATGCGGGTGCGCAGCAGCATCGCGTCACGCTCCCGGTCGCGCCGGCGCGGAGCCGGTGGCAGCGGGTGCGGGCTTTCCCGCCGCCAGCAGCGCCACGAGCACGGCGCCGGCGAGGCCGACGGCCGCCGCTGCCCAGTCCGGCGCCACGTCGAACCAGGCGGCGCCGGCGGCGGCCGACGCCCCGATGACACCGCCGAGCATGGCGGCGAGCGCACCCTCGGGCGCCCACACCCGTCCGCCGGCCGACGACAGCGCCATCGCGCCGCCGACCCCGACGAGAATGCTGGCGAGCACCGACAGCTCCGGCACGAGGGCGCCGAGCGCCGGGCCGGCGGCGGCGACCAGCAGCGCCAGCGCCGGGGCGAGGCGGCGGCGCACCACGAAAATCACGCTCGCGGCGACGGCGGTGAGGCAGAAGTGCAGGCCGAGCTCCGCATAGTTGTAGCGGACGTCGCCGGTGCCGAGCGCGAGCTCGAGCCACGTCATGGCGACGGCGAAGGCGGTGCCGACGGCGACGAGTTCGGCCGGCCGCACGGCGAGGCGCAGGCGCTGCACGGTGACGGGGCGCTCGACCAGCGCCAGCACCGCCAGTCCGACGACGACGAGCGCGAGCCCGGCGAGGGCGAAGGTGTCACGGCGCCCGAGCGCCTCGGCGACGAGCCCGCCGAGGCCGGAACCGGCGAAACCGGCGAGCACCATCAGGCTCCAGAACCAGGGCCGGCGCAATCGGAAGCCGGGTTGCAGCAGCACCACCCACAGCGCCGACCACAGCCCGAGCCCGGCACAGAAGCGCAGCACCAGGAAGAGGCCGGGGTCGCGGATGATCGCGGTCGCGGCGGTGGCGGCGCCGGCGAGCAGCGTGCCGAAGCCGACGGTGGCGGCCGGCGAGCGCCGCGCGAGGCCGAGGGCGGCGAGCAGGCCGAGCGCGCAGCCGAGGAACTGGGTCGCCACGGAGGCGGACACCTCGAGCGCCTGCAGGAGGCCGGGGTCGAGGCGATCGAAGGCGAAGCTCGGCACGAGCGGGTGGACCGATGTGCCGACCAGCAGCAACGGCACCGCCCACCATCCCTTCCAGGTGCGGCGCCGTCCGGCCGGGTGGGTGGCGTCGAAGCGGATCTTCCCCTCGATCGGCGCCAACGCCTCGTCGACGCGCGGACCGAGGCTCGAATCGAAGTCGACGGCGCGGATCTCGTCGGCCAGCGCCAGCGCCTGCCGAGCCTCCCGGCGCACCGGTGCGAGACGGCGGGCGAGCGCCATGCCGAGCGGATGCAGCGGGCTGTCGCCGCCGACCGGCGAGTAGTCGCCGAAGCCGCCGCGCGCCAGCGCCCTCAGCGAGCCGACGAGGCGGCCCTGGCGCAGGTCGATGCGCTCCACGGCGAAGGCGCGGGCGAGGATGCCGGCGAGCAGGGCACCGAACAGGCTGGCGCTGAGGACGGTGACGGCGAGCGTGCGTGCCACCACATCGAGGATGCGTCGCGACGGCGTTACCACGATGAGGCCGACGGCGGTCGTGCCGACCGGGATCTGCACGGTAACGGGGGTGCCCTCTGGCGCCGCCTGCGGCACCGAGAACAGCGTCTGGCCGGTGTCGTCGGTGATGGCGATGGCGGCCACCTCCGGATTGCGGCGGATAATCCCCTCCAGGTAGTCGTCGACACCGTAGAGGTCGCGCAGCGGGATGCCGAAGCCGACGGCGCGCCCGACCGTATCGGCGACGGCGCTGCCGATGGAGCGGGTGACCCGTTCGGTGGTGAGCGCCAGGTCGTCGTGGTGGGTGCGCTCGATCAGATAGAGCGTTGCCGCCGAGGCAATCGCGATCGACAGGCCGACGATCACACCGACGAACACGGCAAAGCGGTCGCCGCGGGCCGGGTCGGTGGTCCGGCGCACGTCAGATTTCCGCATCGATCGCCTGCAGGATCCGGTCAGCGCGGCCGACCGCTTCGCCGGTCGCCGCGATTCGGGTGACCGCTAGCCCAACGGTCGCCGCCAGCACGCCGTCACGCGCTGCGGGCTGTTGCCCCGCCGCGATCTCGCGGGCGATCGTCTCGGAGAGGCGTGCCGCCGGCCGTGCCGCCCGGAGTACGCCGATGAATACGACGAGGGCGGCGGCGAGCGCCGGCCCGAGGGTCAAGAGGAAGACGAAGCCCGCATCGACGGGGGAGCGCTCCAGTAGGTCGAGCGGAACGACGATGGCGACGTCGCCGGCGACGGCACCGAAATCGGTGAGGATGGGGGCGCCGATGGTGAGACCGCCGCGGTCGACCGCCCGCCAGATCGGGTCGGAGCGATTGTCGCGGATGGCGGTCACCCAGGCGTGCGGGATCGGCTCGTTGGCGGCGCCGCGGTCGGTGCCGAAGCGCGAGACGCCGGTGGCGTCGAACACCTCGATCGCCTCGATGCCAGGCTCCGCCGACAGCGTCCGCTCCAACAGGTCCTCGATCTCGCGCAGTTCGCCGAGCGGCAGGCCGAGGTCGAGGCTCGCCTCGATGGTGCCGTCGAGCGTGGTCAGCACGAACTCGAGGCGCGAATCGATCAGGTCACGGTGCGCCCGCTCGACGACACCGACTCCGACGGTGGCGACGAGGGCGAGCACCGCGACGGTCGCGGCGGCGACCATCAGCGCGAGGCGGCGCTGGAACGTCAGGCGGATTTGCAAGCAGGCTCCTCGCAGGAGGGCGGCGGACTATGCTAGCGGTATGCTAGCCAATGCAATGGGTCGTCGCCACCGTCGCCGGGGGTGGGACACTCGGCGCGGGTCGCGGCGGCGGCGGAATCGACGGGAAACTCCTGGGGCGGGAAGGCTCTTGGAGCGGGAAGGCGCTTGGAGCTTGCGCAACCGGTTGATTCTCCCCTCGAATGGAAACCTTGAGGGACGGGCCGGGGCTGGGGCATGAGGCGACTGGCGATCATCCTGCTGTTGACGATCGCGCCCGTCGCCGTGGGTGCGATTGCGCTCGGGGCATACCTGAATTTCGGCAGCATCCGCATCATCTACATCAGCCTCGTCCACTCGCGGTTCGACCAGCTCGCCAACCGGATCGGTTCCGACATCGAGGTGGCGTTGAGCTTCGGGCTGCCGCTCGCCGGGCAGGACACGCTGACGCCGCTGTTGTCACGCGAGCAGTCGAACGACCCGCTGCTCGAATCGATCGACGTCGCCGCCGCCGACGGCCGGGTGCTGTTCTCGAGCGATCCGTCCCGCGTCGGGTCGGACCCGGCGGCCGCGGGCGGTGCCGTCGACGTGCGGTCGCGCATCGTCGCAAACGATTTCGGGGTGCCCGTGGGCACGGTGGTGGTGCGCGGCTCGCTGGTGCGCATCCAGCGCCAGCTCGACAGCGTCGCCGCCACCGTGGAGCGTACGGCGGCGATCACCGGCATCCTGGCCGTGCTGATCTGCACCATCGTCATCCTCGTGCCGCTGCGGGCGTTCTATGCCCAGGCGCTCGGAGCCGCCCGGCTGGCCGACGACGCCAACGAAGGCGCCGACGACCCGTTCGGCTGGGCGATCGCGGAGATCGAGACGGCCCATGCCGCGATCGCGGCGCGGCTGACCGACCGGCGCGGGGAGTAGACATGCGCCGCTTCGACGTCATCGTCCTCACCTGCATCACGGTCGTGCTGGTCGCTGCCCTCGCGGCGATCTCGTGGCGCACCCTCGTCACCGCCGAAGGCATCCTGCTGCCCGCGCTCGACCGCAAGGCGGAGGTCGTCGGCCGCTCGCTGTCGCAACTCGTCGCCCAGGCCGATCGCTACGGCATGACCCTCCAGGACCTCGTCGGCGTCGACGCGGTGTTCGAGACGGCGCTCGCCGAGAGCGCCGAGTTCGGCACGCTGGCGCTGCTCGATCCCGGCGGCCGCGTCGTCGCGCTCGCGATGCGCAACACCTCGTCGGGGGAGCCGCTGCGGGGCCTCGACGGCCTGCCGGTCGGCATGCGCTACGTGGCGCTGCCGATCTCGTCGGCCGGCGGCGAGGATCTCGGCCGCGTCGCCATCGGTATTCCCGACACGGTGACGGAAGCTTTCGTGCTCGACCTCTGGCTCGACGTCGCGGTGGTGCTGCTGGTGTCGGTGCTGGTGACGCTCGAGCTGATCGCCTTCGCGTTCGCGATGGGGGCCGGCTCGTCCCTGCGCGCCATCGGCCAGCGGCTCGATTCGCTGCGGCGCGGCGACCTCGCGCGCCACCATCATCCACCGCCCGGCGGCGGGCGCCTCGGCGAGATTGTCACCGGCATCGATCGCCGCATCACGGCGCTGCGGCTGCGCCAGAAGGAACTGCGCGAGACCGCCGTCGAGCGCGACGACGTCGAGGCGCTGGTCGAGCTCGACGCCATCGACCGCAAGTTCCGGCTGACGCGCGAGCGCGTCGAGCCGCCGCTGCGCGTCTTCGCGGTGCGGGCGCCGCTGTTCCTGTTCTTCTTCGCAGAGGAGATGACGCGGCCGTTCCTGCCGACCTTCATCGGCGAGGTGGCGAGTTCCGTGCCCGGGCTGTCGCGTGAGATGGTGATCAGCCTGCCGATCGTGCTGTTCATGCTGATCGTGGCCGTGCTGCAGCCGTGGCTGAATTCTGTGACGGAGCGCATCGGTCGCGGGCGGGCGCTTCGCCTCGGCGCGACGGCGGCCGTCGTCGGCTTCGTCGGCACGGCGCTGGCGGCGGATCTCTGGCAGATCCTCGCCTTCCGCTCGCTCACCGCCGTCGGCTACGCCGCGGTGTTCGTGTCGGCGCAGGGCTACATCATCGACCACACCGGCGGCCTCAACCGCGCCCGCGGCCTGGCGCTGCTCGTCACCTCGATCATGGTGGCGGCGCTGTGCGGGCCGCTGATCGGCGGCCTGTTCGCCGACCGCATCGGCATCCGGCTGACCTTCATGGTGTCGGCCGCCCTCAGCCTCGCCGCGGTGATGACCGCCCGGCTGGCGCTGTCCGACGATACCGGCAAGACGACCCACCGGCTCACCGGCGTGTCGTTCCGCGACATCATGAGCGTCGTACTGCGGCCGACGATGGGGCTGCTCCTGATCGGCTGCGCGCTGCCGGCGAAGCTGATCCTCGCCGGGCTGGTGTTCTTCATGGTGCCGCTCGTGCTGTCCGACGAGGGCTTCGACCAGTCGGCGATCGGCCGCGTGCTGATGCTCTATGCGCTGGCGATGCTGGTGCTGGTGCCGCTGGTGTCGCGCATCAGCCAGGTGCAGAACCGCCGGCCGACCCTCGTCATCATCGGCGGGCTGCTCGCCGCCTCGGCGGTGATCCATCCGTTCCTGTGGCCGGAGCCTTGGGGGGCGGCGGCAGCGGTGCTGCAGCTCGGCGTCGCGCAGGCGCTGTCGATCACGCCGCAGTCGGCGCTGGTCGGCGACATCGGCCGGCGGGTCGCACCGGAGATCTCCGAGGGCACGCTCTACGGCGTCTTCCGCGTCATCGAGCGCATCGGCAACGCCATCGGCCCGCTGCTGGCGGCGTGGCTGCTCGGCGGCTTCGGCCAGGGCATGACGCTGTCGGTGCTCGGCGCGGTGGTGGCGGTGGGCGCGCTCTTGTTCGCCATCGCGGTGGTCGCGGATGCGCGCGGGCCGTCGCCGGTGGCGATCCAGCGCGGCTGAGCGAGACGTGGCGGGTGACGAGAATTTAATCCGCCCCGCGTGGCCGGTCCGGGCGATTTGGAGTAGTGAAGGGATTCGCCGGACGGCCGCTGCGAGCGGCGGCGGCGCGGCTCGGGCAGGGGTAGCGACATGAGACGGATCGACCGGCGAGAGGCGCTCGGTCTCATCGCCGCCGGTGCCGCCGTCGGCACCGTTGCGGCAGGCGGGTCGCTGTACGCGCAGACGGCGCCCGACCGGCCGTACAAAATCTACATGATCACCTTCCGCGGCGACACCGAGGTGGAGGCGGGCTTCCGGGACTACCTCGCCCAGCGGCAGATCCCGGTCGAGTACATCAACCGCGACGTCGACCGCGATCCCTCGAAGGTCGCAGGCTTCATCGACGAGATCCGCGCGATGAAACCCGACCTCGTCTACACGTGGGGCACGCCGGTGACGCTCGCCACCGTCGGCCCCTACGACGCGCCCGACCCGGCGAAGTTCGTCGCCGACATTCCCGTCGTGTTCACGATGGTGGCGGCGCCGGTGCGCGCCAAGGTGGTGCCGAGCCTCGATTCGTCCGGTCGCAACGTCACCGGCGCGTTCCACGTCGTGCCGCTCGACGCGCAGCTGCGGGCGATGCAGTCGTACCGGCCGTTCGATTCGCTGGGCGTGCTCTACACCGCAACCGAGCAGAACTCCGTCGTGCTGGTCGAGGAACTGCGCCAGCTCGCGCCGACGGTGGGGTTCCGGCTGGTCGAGCGCCAGTTCAAGACGGACGCGGCCGGCAAGCCGGTGGCCGACGGCCTGGACGCGATGATCCGCGAGATCAAGGACGAGGGAGCCGACTGGCTCTATCTCGTGCCCGATACCTTCCTCGGCTCGATCCTCGACCAGGTGACGCCGATCTGCGAGCAGGTGCTGCTGCCGACCTTCGGCGCGACCGAGCTCGCCATCCGCTCGGGCGGCGCGGTGACGGGCCTCGTCTGCCGCTACTATTCCGTCGGACAGCTCGCCGCCTCGAAGGCGGAGCAGATTCTGGTCGGCGGCCGCAATCCGGCGATGATCCCGGTCGAGACGCTCAAGCGCTTCTCGCTCATCGTCAACATGCCGCTCGCCAAGAGCTTCCAGCTCTATCCGCCGCTCGCGATGCTGAACTATGCGGAGGTGATCGTTGAATGACGAAGCCGCCGTCGTCGACGCATCGGGGGTGAAGCTCGTCCGACTGGACGGTGCAGCCCTGGACGCAGTCGAGCGTCTGCACCATCGCTCGATCGCCGGCATGGATCGCGGCCTGGTGAAGCCGGAGCGGCGCAGCTTCTTCGAGGGTGTCTTCGCGGGGCGCGGCGAGATCGTCGGGGCGGTGGTGGACGGCAGCGATGCCGAGACCGGCGTCGCCGCCGGTCGTCTCATCGGATATGGCGTGCTCCTGACGGTGCTGGCGGACGGCGAGGACGCTGGCGTGCGGATCGGGCTGGGTAGCAACGACGGCCTCGCGAAGATCGCCGGCACCGGCGTCGACCCGGGCTTTCGCGGTCGCGGGCTGCAGAAGGCGCTGGTGCGCCGGCGGATCGAGCAGGCAGGGAACCTCGGCTTCCGCCACGTGTTTGCGACTGCCGCACCGGGCAACACGGTGAGTTGGCGCAACCTGATGGCGGAGGGCTTTGCGATCGTCGACGTGGTGCTCGCTTACGGCAGCCTCGAGCGCTACCTGCTGCATCGGCCGGTGGACCGCGCGCGGCGCGCGCCCGAAACGCCGCAGGCGTGGTGCCGGGCCGACCGCACCGACGACGTGCGCGCGGCGCTGTCGGCGGGCTTGGTCGGCCCGCTGTGGCGCGCGCACGGACCGGAGGGGCTCGACATCGGCTTCGTCCCCTCCGCCGAGGTGCGCCCGTGAGCGCCGGCGCGAAGGTGCGTGCGATGCTGCCGCCGGTGACGCCGCTGCCGTTGGTGGGCGAGGGCGATCCGGCCGGGGCGCGGGTGCTCGTCGATCTCGACGCGATCGCGCGCAACTATCGTCGCATGGACGGCTACCGCCGCAGCGGCCGCTTCGGCGTGGTGCTGAAGGAGGACGCCTACGGGCTCGGGCTCGAGCCGGTGGCACGGCGGCTCAGGCGCGAGGGCTGCGGCGTCTTCTGGGTCGCCGACTTTCCCGAGGGCGTGCGGCTGCGCGCGCTGCTGCCGGACGTCGAGATCTACGTGTTGAGCGGGCTGACCGGTCACCCGGCGAGCGAGCACGCCGCGCACGGTCTGGTGCCGGTGCTCGCGTCGATGGCGGAGCTCGAGGCGACGGCGGCGGCCGGGGTGCGGGTGCGCGTCGGCGTGATGATCGACGGCGGGCTGGTGCGGCTCGGACTGACTGACGCCGAGGCGACGGCGCTCGCCGGGCGCCCCGACGTGTGGGCGCGCCTTGACGTCGCCTGCTGGGTGACGCAGCTCGCCTGGTTCGAGCGGCCGGACGACGAGCGCAATCTCGCGCAGCTGCAGCGGCTGCGCGCGGCGATCGCGCCGCTGCCGGAAGCGCCGATCTCGATCGCCTGCTCCGCCGCGCTGTTCATGGACCCGTCGCTGCACGGCGACCTGTTGCGTGTCGGTAGCGCGCTCTACGGCGTCCAGGGCACACCGGGCTATCCGCAGCCGGTCGAGCAGGTGATCGAGGCGACCGCGCCGATCATCCGCATCGTCGCGGTGGGCGAGGGGACGCCGGTCGGCTATGGCGGCGGCCACGTGACACGGCGGCCGTCGCGGGTCGCCACCATCGGCATCGGCTACGCGACCGGCCTGCCGGTGGCGATGGCCGATCGCGGCGCCGTCGCCATCCATGGCCGGCGCGCACCGCTGATGGGGCGGCTGTCGATGAACCTCGCCACCGTCGACGTCACCGACTTCGCCGAGGACGAAGTGCGTCCGGGGGATTTCGTCGAGATCACCGGCCGGACGATCTCGCTCGCCGAAATGGCGGCGAGCGCCGCGACGGTGTCGAACGAGGTGCTGGTACGGCTCGGCCGGACGCTGCCGCGGCTCTACCGCGGCGCGTGAAGGACCCCCCGCGGCGGACGGCGTCCGTGCGAGGCGGCGGCCTCAGGCGATCGGCAGGCGGAAGCTGACGATGTTGTGGCCGTCGTCGCGCCGGTAGGAGAAATCCTCCGACATCGTGCGGACGAGATGGACGCCGAGGCCGCCGATGTGGCGCTCCTCCATCTCCGCCGCCACGTCGGGGGTCGGCATCGCCGTCGGGTCGAATGGGGCGCCCACGTCGACGAGGGTGCCGACGACGCGGTTGTCGTCGAGCACCACCGTCAGCTTCAGGGGCCCGGCATCGGCGCCGGCGTAGCCGTATTTAACGATGTTGGTGACGAGCTCCTCGACGATGAGGGCGAGCGTGTAGCCGGTGCGCGGCGGCAGCTCGTTCTCCTCGACGAAGGCCTCCAGGGCCGCCTCGACGGCCGGGAGGGCCGCGTCATCGGCCTTCAGCGTGATGTCGATGCCGTCGGCCATGCGCTCAACATTCCTCGTCCCGGACAAAGACGGGCCGGTCCGGCCGCGCAACTCCACCCCCCGCCGGCGGTTTCGTCAACCCTGACACGCCGGACAGGGTGAACCGCAACGCCGCCGCAGCGCCCGCCATCGATCCGCGCCATCTCTCAGAGACCGCCGGCGACGGTGAGGAAGCGCCGCCGGTCGCCCTCCAGGACGACGGCGGTGAGACGGCCGGTGAAGACCGCCCCGGTGTCGACGTTGATGCGGTTCGGCAGCGATTCGGGGGCGTCTGTGGGGGTGTGGCCGTGTACGACGACACGGCCGTGAAAGTCGGTCGAGCCGAGGAACGGCTCGCGGATCCAGATCAGGTCGCGCGGCGACTGCTGGTCGAGGGGGACGCCGGGGCGGATGCCGGCGTGGCAGAAGAAGTAGCCGCCGATCTCGATGCTCAGCGGCAGCGTCTCCAGGAAATGCCGGTGCCGCGAGGGCAGGTGCGCGTCGAAGGCGGCGACGAGGTGGTCGGGATGGCCGACCAGCGCCGGGCTCGCAGGGTCGACGCCGTAGGAGGCCATCGTCTGCAGGCCGCCATAGCGCAGGAACACCTCTGCATCGTCGCCGCCGGAGATGAACTGCAGCAGGCAATCCTCGTGGTTGCCCTTCAGGCAGATGATCTCGTCGGCGGCGAGCCGCGGCGTCAGCAGGCGCTCGACGACGTCGTGGGTGTGCGGGCCGCGGTCGACATAGTCGCCGAGGTGCACCACGACGGAGCGCCCCGGCGGCCAGGCCGAGAGGTCGGCGGCGATGGCGTCGTGCAGCGCCTCGAGCAGGTCGAAGCGACCGTGCACGTCGCCGATGGCGTAGACGCGCGTCCCCGCGTCGAGCAGTGACACGCGCCCGCCGTCGTCAGCGCTTGCCGCGCAGCGCGAAGCCGAACGAAACCCAGGCGACGCCCTGGAAGATGAGGTCGATGCCGAGGATCATGCCGATCAGCCAGACGGAATTGATCGGCCACTGGGCGCCGATGAGGATGCCGAACAGCACGGTGAAGACGCCGGCCGCGACCATCCAGCCCCAGCCACTGGCGGGCCGGGCGTCGAAGCCGGCGATGACGCGCAGAACGCCGACGGCGAACAGCACGGCCGCCAGCATCAGCGTGAAGCCGGCCGCCGCCAGTTCCGGGTCGATGAGGGCGATGACGCCGGCGGCGGCATAGAGGAGGCCGCTGAGCAGCCAGTAGATCGTCTTGCCCCAGGTCTTGGCGCCGAAGGCCTGGACGATCTCGACGACGCCGGCGACGATCAGCATGACGCCGGTGACGAGCATGACGGCGAGGGTGGCCGCGAACAGGTTGCCGAGCGCGATCATGCCGAAGAAAATCATGAAGATGCCGGCGGCGACGAACCAGCCCCACTTCTTGCGGATTTCGACGAGCTTGGCACCCAGCGGCGTGCGGGACGGCATTGGTGTGGCCATCGGGATGTCCTGTTCTTCGGTTGGCGCCCCCGGGGCGGCAGGCGACTCGCCGGGTCCCCCCGGATGGCGGCAGACTAGCCGCCGGGGAAGCGCCGGGAAACAGGATTGCGGCGGCGGCGCGGCCGGCGCGGTGCGGCACAGCGGCCGCCGCGGCGGTTGCCTCGGCCGGCCCCGCGGCCTATCGGTCGCTGCGTCGGCTGAGGGTGCGAGCGTGGCGTTCGAGGAGCATGGAGGCGTGATGGACGCGGAGAGCCAGGGGGACGGTTTCGTCCCGGCGCGCCGGATCAAGGGGCGCGTCGCGGCACTCTACGTCACCGCCGATCCGAAGCATTTCGAGACGGCCGCGGTGGAGCGCCTGGCGCTTCGCCTCGACGGCATCGCCGGCGATCGGCACGGCGGCTTCGAGCGCCTCTCCAGCGGGCGCGAGCCCTGGTATCCGCGCGGCACGCCGATCCGCAACGGCCGGCACCTGTCGATCCTCTCGGTCGAGGATCTCGCCGAGATCGCCCGACGGCTGGCGGTGCCGGAGGTCGACGCCCGCCTGGTGGGCGCCAATCTGGTGGTGGAGGGCATTCCGAAGCTGTCGCTGCTGCCGCGCGGGACCCGGCTGTCGATCGGCCAGGCGGCGTTGCACGTCGACGACCAGAACGCGCCGTGCCGCATCGTCGGCCGCAGCCTCGCCCGCCACTTCGGCCAGCCCGACCTCGAGCTCGCCTTCCCGCGGGAGGCGAAGCGGCTGCGCGGTGTCGTCGCCGCGGTCGACCGCGCCGGCGAGATCGCCGTCGGCGACGAGATCCTCGTGCACCTGCCCGAGCAGTGGATCTACCGGCCCTGAGCCTGATCAGTCGAAGGCGGCGTCGGTGAAGGCGTCGACGGTCGGCACATAGGGTTTCAGATCGACAAGCGGCGTGCCGTCGAGGCAGTCGAGCATGCCGATCTCGAGCCGCCCGGCCGCGATGTCGAGGGACAGCAGCGGCACCGCCGCCATCGCGATCGGATTCGGGCGCGCGGGCGAGCGCAGCGAGAAGACGCCGCGCAGGCCGTCGGCATGGCGGGGGGCCTGCACGATGACGTCGCGGCGGGACCGGTCCATCCAGTAGAGCACGACGACGTGGCTGACCTGCTCGAGGCCGGCGAGGCCCGGCCGGTAGGGCTCGGCGATCTCGAGGTGGGCGGTGGCACCGGCCTGCCGGGCGACGCGGACGTTCTTCGGGCAGTCGGCCAGCGTGCGCCAGGGTGTGCGGACGCGGCCGATGAAGACGAGCCGGGCATCGCCGGGCAGGGCGCCGGGATCGGGCGTCACCGTCAGCTCGCCGGGCCGGACGCCGCCGCGCTCCATCGCTTGTCCTCGTGTTTCGCCCGGAAGGGTGTGTCGTGCGGGTAACAACTCTTTCATGGAGATCGGGGAATGTCACGAATGGCTGCCCTGGGCCTTTGCGGTGAGGCGGGGGTGTTCTAGGTCTGCTAGTGGTTCGCGTGGCGCGCCCGTATCGGCCGCCACGCTCGTAAGTGTGTGAGGTCGGAATGGCGGTGCGGTTTGGCTGGCGTGGAGGAGCAGGCGTGCTGCTCGCCGCGGCGATCTCGGTTCCGGCCGTCGCCCAGGAGACCGCACCGGCTCAGCCGGACTACGGGGCACCCGACGCACCGCTGACGTCGCCGGATGCCAGCTCGACCTGGATCGTCACTGTCAAGGCGACCGGCAACGTCTCGCCGGATTTCCTCGGCGCCAAGACCTACACGCCGATCGGCTTCCCGCTGTTCTCGTTCCGCAAGGCCGATACGCCGGAGGGCTTCTCCGCCGCCGACGACGGCGTCGACTGGTCGCTCTACGGCAACGAGTACTTCAACCTCGGCCCCGTCGCCCGCTACCGCTCCGGCCGCTACAACGGCTCCGACAAGAAGCTGCGCGGCCTGAACTCGATCCCGTGGACGGTCGAGGTCGGCGGCTATGTCGAGGTGTGGCCGACCGAGTGGCTGCGCGGCCGCGTCGAGGTGCGGCACGGCATGAACGGTTCGAGCGGCATCATCTCCGACTTCGCGGTCGATGGTGTCTACAAGGTCGACAAGTGGACGCTCGCCGCCGGTCCCCGGCTGACGCTGGCGACCCAGGACTTCATGAACATGTATTTCGGCGTGAAGCCGAGCGAGGCGAGAAAGAACCCGCGCGTCGGCCGCTACAAGCCGTCGGGCGGCATCGTCTCGGCCGGCGTGCTGGCGGGTGCCGGCTACCAGTGGGACGAGAACTGGACGGTCTCGCTCTACGGCCAGTACGACCGTCTCGTCGACCAGGCCGCCAACAGCCCGATCGTCAAGAACATCGGCTCCGCCAACCAGTTCGGCGTCGGCGCCACCGTCGGCTACTCGTTCCCCGTCAAGTTCTGAACCGACGCGCCGCGAGGCTGCGTTCACCTGGGGCGCTGGCGCGCCGCCGACCCTGCGGTATCAGCCGGCGGGACCGGGTGATACCCTGCCGCCGCCGGGCCTTTCCGCCGCCCGGCGTGTCGATGGGGTTTCGGTGTGCCGAAGACGGTCCTGTTCGTCCGCAACTACAATTCCTTCCGGGGCGGGCACCTGAAGATCCTGGACTGCCTGGAGCACGTCCGGTCCTCGCCGGCCTACCGCGCCGAGCTCTACGTCACGGCGGAGAGCAGCGAAGACCATCCCTGGAAAGACCACCCGAGCCTTGTCGGCGAGCTCGATCTCGACGCCGCCGACGTGCTGGTGCTCGGGGGCAGCTCCTGGCGGTTCCTGCCTGATGGCATCGAGGAGAAGGTGCCGGTCGTCAATCTCGTGCAGGGGATGCGGCACGCCGACAGCTCGCACCGCAAGCACGACTATCTGAAGCGCCGCGCCCTGCGACTGTGCGTGAGCGACGAGGTGAAGGCGGAGATCGAGGCGACGGGCATCGTCAACGGGCCGGTGCGGGTGATGACGACGGCGCTCGACGGCGACGCCTTTCCCGCCGCCGCTGCGCCGAACGGCAAGGTCTTCATCGCCGGCCAGAAGGCGCGCACCATCGCCGCCGATGTCGCGGAACGGCTTCGGGCTGCCGGTGTCGAGGTGGACTGCGCCATCGAGCGCTGCCCGCGCGAGGAGTTCCTGGCCCGCATGGCCGCCGCCGAGATCGCCGTCGTGCTGCCGCTGCGGCGCGAGGGGTTCTTCCTGCCGGCGCTGGAGGCGATGCTGCTGGAGCGGGCGGTGGTGTGCCCGGATTGCGTGGGCAACCGCGGCTTCTGCATCGACGGTGAGACCTGCGTCGTGCCCGACTACGACGCGCCGTCGGTTGCGGCCGCCGTGCTGCGCCTGCTGGCGGAGCCGGCGTTGCGCGAGACGGTGCGGGAGGGCGGGCAGCGGGCCGCGCGGGCCCGCTCGGTGGAGGGGGAGCGGCTCGACTTCCTGTCGGCGCTCAACAGCCTTTCTCCGCGCAACATCATCATCACCGGTTTGCCGCGGTCCGGCACGACGCTGAGCTGCCATCTGCTGAACAAGCTCGAGAACGTCGTCGCCCTGCACGAGCCAATGCCGATTCGCCGCCTGAAGGGGCTCGACGAGGAGCGCTTCGTGCAGGACACGGTGGCCTTCTTCGAGCGCCAGCGCCGGATGATCCGCGAGGAGGGCGTCGCCCTCAGTAAGACGCTCGACGGCAAGGTGCCGATGAACCCGCTCGCCGACAAGGACGCCGAGGGCGTTCGCCAGCGCCAGCTGAACGGCAAGATGCTCGAGATCACAAACGTTTCATCGGATGAGTTCGACCTCTGCATCAAGCATCCGACGCTGTTCACGGCGCGCCTGCATCAGCTCAGGCCGCATTTCGACTGCTACGCGCTGGTGCGCAATCCGCTGTCGGTGCTGCTGTCGTGGCGCGACAGCGGCATGCCGATCGCGGCCGGCAAGAGCGGTGCCATCGAGACGCTGCACCCGGAGTTCGCCGCGCGGCTCGCCGCGATGACCGACGTGGTCGACCGGCAGGTGGCGCTGATCGACTTCTTCTTCGCCCAGTACCGGGACAACATCCCCGCCAACGTCATCAAGTACGAGAACGTCATCGGCAGCGGCGGCCGCGAGCTCGCGCGCATCACCGCGGCCGCCGGCACGCTCGCCGAGCCGTTGAGCTCGCGCAACAGGCGGGCGATCGGCGAGGACCCCGAGGCCGTGCGGATCGCACAGACGCTGCTGAAGAGCGACAACGCCTGCTGGGACTTCTATCGGCGCGAGGACGTCGAGCAACTGCTCGCCTGACGGACGGGCGAGGGCGGCTTCGTCCAGGCTCCGTTTCGTCCAGGCTCCGTTTCATCCAGGCTCCGTTGGCCTACGGGGCTGGCATTGCGGCCGCCGATCACGTTTCATCGGGGCGCAACGCCGACGGGGGGACTTCCCCCGGGCGAGAAGGGTGCTGCGGCAACGGACGGGTGAGATGAGCGCGGATCCCTATGAACGGCTGGGCGTCAAGAAGGACGCGACACAGGAGGAGATCCAGGCGGCCTACCGGCGCCTCGCCAAGAAGCTGCACCCGGACCTGAACCCCGGCAACGCCAAGGCGGAGGCGGAGTTCAAGGAGGTCGCGGCCGCCAACGACATCATCGGCGACCCCGAGAAGCGCGCGCGCTACGACCGCGGCGAGATCGACGCGAGTGGCGCGGAGCGGCCGCCGCGCCAGTACTATCGCGACTATGCGGGGGCGGAGAGCCCCTACGGCACCGGCGCGGGCTTCGCCGACTTTTCCGACAACGACGACTTCCTGTCCGAGCTGTTCGGCCGACGCGCGCGGGGCGACGGCCCGCGGCGCGGGCGCGACGTCGCCTATTCGCTGGAGGTGGAGTTCCTCGACGCCGTGAACGGCGCGACGCGGCGGCTGGGGCTGCCGGGCGCCGGCGATCTCGACGTGACGATCCCGCCCGGCACCCGCGACGGCCAGACGCTGCGCCTGCGCGGCAAGGGGGAACCGGGCGTCAACGGCGGGCCGGCGGGCGACGCGCTGATCGAGATCCACGTGCGGCCGCACAAGCTGTTCGTGCAGGACGGCGACGACGTCCGCTTCGAGGTGCCGATCACGCTCGCGGAGGCGGTGCTCGGCGGTCGCATCGAGGTTCCGACGCCGGGCGGCCGGGTGGCCGCGACGCTGCCGAAGAATACCAGCAGCGGCAAGGTGCTGCGGCTCAAGGGCAAGGGCGTGCCACGCCGCGACGGCAGCCGTGGCGACGCCTACATGACGTTGAAGATCGTGCTGCCGGAGGCACCCGACGCCGACCTGGAGCGCTTCGTCGGCGAATGGGCCGGCGCCCGCGGTTTCGACCCGCGCAAGACGATGGAGGGCTGAATGCACGACGCGATGAGCTTCTGCGTTCGCGCTGGCCTGGATCCGGACGAACTCGAGGTCTGGGTCGCGGCGGGATGGCTGCGGCCGTCGGGCAGCGAGGGCGGCATCCATTTCACCGAGGCGGACGTCGCCCGGGCGCTGCTCGTCCACGACCTTCGGCGGCACATCGGCGTCAACGACCCCGGCGTCGACGTCATTCTCGACCTGATCGACCAGGTGCACGGCCTGCGGGCCGCCCTGCAAGACGTCTCGATGACGGTGTCGATGCAGTCCGAGACGGTGCGCATGCGGCTCGTGGCGGACGCGCGCGGGCTGCCGCCGAGGCGGCCGACGCGACGCTGATCAACGGAGGTCGACGCCGACGGGACGGCAAACCGTCGCGCGCCTCAGCCTCCACCCGTGACGGGCCGGGCGCTCATTGACAGTCTGCCCTCGACGCTGTTTGGCTGACGACCGAAGGCTTCTTCCGACATCGATCAGGTGCCCGGGCCAACCGTGCGCACAGCGTCTTCGGGACACGAGCGCAGGCTCCGCTTCATCCGGCGGAGCCGGGGATGCGTCCTTGTGCGATGTCGGTCGGAGTGGGATGAGCTGATGTCGGTGCATCGCCTGGTGGAATGCCGGCGATCGTCTGGGGGCGTGGGGTTAATGGTCGGTCGAGTTCTGTGCGCGCGGCTATCCGGGCTGGCCGTCCTGGCGTGCCTTCTCGTGGGGGCCGCCGGCCTCGACAGCGTGTCCGCCGAAACCAAGCACAGCCCCGCGGCGGCCGCTTCTCCGGCGGCGCCGACGGAGGCGCTCGATCAGCGCGTCGAAGAGGAAGCGCGCGTCATCGAGGCCGATATCGGCCAGACGCTGGTCGAGCTGCGCCAGAGCCTGCGGGCGGCCGTCGCGAGCGCCTCGCAGGTGCCGGGAGAGATCGGCGCGGCGCTCGCCCGCGACAGCGCCGAGGATGGCCGCGGCTGGCTGGTAGAGGCGGTCCTGTCGGGGCTCGCCGCGATCGTCGTCGGCCTCGTCGTCGCCATGGCCTTCGAGCGGCTGACGATGGCCCGCCTGCCGCGACCGGCGCCCAACGCCGATGGCGAGGTGCGGGTGGCCGACCTGCTGATGCGGACGCTGTTGCGCATCGTCGGGACGGCGATCCTCATCGTCGTCGGCTTCGTCGTCATCGAGCTGGTCGACACCGGTGTCGACGTCAGGCACCGGACGGCGCTGATCCTTCTCGTCGTCTTCGCCTGTGCTCGCGGAGCACTCCTGATCTCCCGCGCAGCCCTGTCGCCGGAGACGCCGCCTGGCGTGGCGACGGCCGATGAGACGGCCCGCCTGCGCAGCTGGGTGACGACGTTCCTCGTCGTCTACGCGGTCATCGCCGCCCTCGACTGGTGGTGCCTCGCCCTCGGCCTGAGCGACGAGGCCCGCGACCTCGCGGCGATCGCCCTCAGCCTGATCCTCGTGGTGCTGCTGTCGGCGCTTTGCGTGGTGAACCGGCGCTCCGTGCCGGCCGCGTTCGGCCGCCCGGTGCATCTGGACCGCTCGCTCGGCAGCCTCGTCGGCCGCTACTGGTGGGTGATCGCCATCACCTACTTCGTCGTCGCATGGTTCGCCCGTGGCGTGCACGTGCTGCTCGACCTGCCGGGCTCGGACGGCCTGGTGACGGCGCCGGTGGTGCTGCTGTTCGTCGGCCTGATCCTCTACGGCGTGCTGTCGCTGCTGGTGGAGCGCATCGTCCCGCGCGGGCCGGTGATGTGGATAGGCGGGCCGGGCGGCGTGCGGCTGCGCGACTATCGCGACCTCGCCCACGATAGCGCGGCGTTGATCGTGCTTTTGATCGGCTTCGGCGCGCTCGCCCACGTCTGGGGCGCCGCGCTGGTCGGGTCGAGTGCCGGCGCGACGCTCGTCAAGGTGGCGGCGATCTGCGTCGTCGGCTGGATCGTCTACGACATGGTGCGGATCGCCATCGACCGGAAGCACGCCCGCGAAGGCGGCATTCCGAACATCGTCGCGGAGGACGAGGAGTTCGCGCCGCTGCCGCTCGGCAAGTCGCGCCTCGCGACGCTGCTGCCGCTGGCGCGCATCTTCGTGCTGAGCGCCATCGTCGTCATCATCGTGATGATGGTGCTGTCGGAGCTCGGCGTGAACGTCGTGCCGCTGTTCGCCGGCGCGAGCATCTTCGGCCTCGCCATCGGCTTCGGCTCGCAGACGCTGGTGCGCGACGTGATGTCGGGGGCGTTCTTCCTCGTCGACGACGCCTTCCGGGTCGGCGAGTACGTCGATCTCGGCGGCGGCTCGAAGGGTACTGTGGAGAAGATCTCTATCCGCTCGTTCCAGCTGCGCCACCAGAACGGCCCGCTGCACACCATCCCGTTCGGCGACATCAAGCAGATCACCAACCTGTCGCGCGACTGGGCGATCACCAAGCTGCCGTTCACCTTCCCGCACGGGACGGACGTCGAGAAGGTCCGCAAGGTGATCAAGAAGGCGGGCGAGGCGCTGGCCGCCGATCCGGTGCTCGGCCCGCACTTCCTGCAGCCGCTGAAGTCGCAGGGCGTCGTCGAGATGGATTCCAACGCGATGACCTTCGCGGTGAAGTTCATGACGCCGCCGGCCGACGCGTCGCTGGTGAAGCGGGCGGTCTACGCGCGGCTCTCGCAGGCCTTCATCGACGCCGGGCTGACGTTCGCCAGTTCCTCTGTGACGGTGCGCATCGCCAACGACAGCGACACGCCGCTCACCGACGAGCAGAAGCGGGCGGCCGCGGCGGGAGCGGCCCAGGCGCTCTGAGGCGCCATCGAATCGACCGCGAGCGGGCGGCCGGCTGAAACCGGCCGCTCCGCCACATCGCCGGCGTCGGGGCACGCGCCCCGGGCGCCGGAAGACCAGACGGGAGACTGCCACCATGATGATGACGAAGACCGCCCGGGGCGCGGTGCGCGTCCCGCTGCTCGCCCTTTGCGTGGCGCTGGCCGCGGCGCCTGCCGCCGAGGCCTGCACCCGCGCCGTCTATCTCGGCACGGACGACATCGTCGTCACTGGCCGCTCGATGGACTGGGCCGAAGACATGCGCTCCAACCTGTGGGTCTACCCGCGTGGCATCAAGCGTGACGGCGCGGCCGGACCGACGTCTCCGACGTGGGTTTCCAAGTACGGCAGCCTCACCGTCGCCGGCTACGACGTCGGCACCGCCGACGGCATGAACGAGGCGGGGCTGGTGGCGAACCTGCTCTATCTCGCGGAATCGGAATACGAGGGCGGCGACAGCAGCCGGCCGCCGATGTCGATCAGCCTGTGGGCGCAGTACGTGCTCGACAACTTCGCCAGCGTCGCGGAGACGGTGACGGCGCTGCGGGCGGAGCCGTTCCGCATCATCGCCCCGGTGCTGCCGAATGGTAAGCCGGCGCAGCTTCACCTGGCGATCTCGGATGCGAGCGGCGATTCGGCTATCTTCGAGTACATCGGCGGCAAGCTCGTCATCCACCACGGCCGCCAGTACCAGGTGATGACCAACTCGCCGAGCTTCGACCAGCAGCTGGCGCTGAACGCGTATTGGCAGGGTATCGGCGGGCTGACGTTCCTGCCGGGGACGAACCGCGCCGCCGACCGCTTCGCACGGGCTTCGTTCCTGATCGGCGCCATCCCGACGGCGTCGGACCCGAACTACATCCACGCCGTGCCCGGCGGCACCTACGTCAACCAGGCCGTCGCCAGCACGCTCAGCGTCATGCGCAGCGTCAGCGTGCCGCTCGGCATCACCACGCCGGGGCAGCCGAACATCTCCTCGACGCTGTGGCGGACCGTCGCCGACCAGAAGAACCGCGTCTATTTCTTCGATTCCGCCACCAGCCCGAACGCCTTCTGGGTGCCGCTTGCCGATCTCGACATGGCGGAAGGCGCGCCGGTGAAGAAGCTCACCGTCGAAGGCGGCCGGGTCTACTCGGGCAACGCGGCGGCCGCGTTCGAAGTGGCGACGCCGTTCACCTTCCTGCCAGCCGACGCGAAGTAACCGAGCGGAGCCGGACGGGGCGGCATCGGGCTTGCGACCGTATCGGGCGCCGCAGGCGCTCGCCGCGATCGGCGCTTGTTCTCGATCAAGGCGGTGCGGCGCGAGTCCGGTAGCGTCGCTTCGATCGGTGACCGCCACCGCGACCGCCGGGCTGCACGAACCGGGCCGCTCCCGCTTCGACCAGGCTGCGACCCGGCTGCCTCACGGCTGCCGCGGTGCTGGCGCCGAATCGGACCGGGTCGCGTCGCGCGCGGCCCGGTGAGCCGGTTCCCTTGAGCCGGCTCGGAGGACAGGAGACCACCATGAAGCTTCGGATCCCGCACGACGCCGCCGTCATCGTCTGCGACGGCCAGAAGGCGCTGTTCCTGCGCAACGACGGCGACGAGGAATTTCCGAACCTGAAGGTCGAGCGCGTCGCCGAGGCCGAGGAGACTGGCCGCACCAGCGAGCTCGGCACCGACCGTCCCGGCCGGACGCAGAATGCGGCCGGGCCGACGAGCGCGATGGAGCCGACCGACTGGCACGCCCGGGCCGAGCGGCATTTCGCCGAAGAGACGGCCCACGCCGTCGCGGCCATCCACGACAAGGACCACAAGCGCAGGATCGTGCTGGTGGCGCCGCCGAAGACGCTCGCGGCCCTGCGCGAGACTCTCGGCACGAAGGTGCAGCCGAGCGTGCTCGCCGAGATCGACAAGGACCTCACCCACCATCCCGTGCACGAGATCGAGCGGCTGCTGACGGCCGCCTGACGCAAATGCGGAACGCCGGCGCCTCTTAGGCGCCGCGTGGGTCCGGAACGATGCTGGCGCCTCGTGGCGCCAGCCTTCTGACCGAAAGCGGGTTCAGCCGCCGCTGCGCAGGCGGGCGCTGACGCGGCCGGCGCCCTGGATTTCGAAGGCGACCTCGGCATCGCCGGGCGCCAGGAAGATCGGCGGCACCACCGAGCCGAGGATGACGATGTCGCCCTTGCGCAGGTGCTCGCCACCGGCGGCGAGCGTGTCGGCGCAGGTGCGCAGGATCGCCTCGAAGCGGCCGGTGTTCGCCTCGACGTCGTCGACGCTCGCGTGCACTTCGCCGTTGCGCGTCACCGTTCCCCGCAGGGCGGACCAGTCGAAGCCGGCGCCGGCGGGCCGGAACGGCGCATGCAGCACGAAGCGATGGAAGATGTTGTCGGCGAGGATCTTCTCGGCGTCGTCGGGGGCGAAGAACAGGTCGGCGAGCTCGATCGCCGGCGCGAACGCCTCGATCGCCGCCGGGGTAAACGCCGCGCCGTCGGCGACGTCGGTGCCGATCCGCACCGCGATCTCCGGCTCGGCGACCGGCTTCACCCAGCCGGAAAGATCGGCCTCGGCGCCGGAGGCGAGCAGGCTCTTCTCCATCATGTAGCCGACGAGCGGCCCCGAGAGGGCGAGCTTGGCCAGCGCCGCCGGCGTGCCGAAGCCGAGCTTCCAGCCGATCGGGCGCTCGCCGGCGGCGATGCGGCTGCGGCGCTGGAAGGCCTGCGCCGCCATGCCGGCGGCGACGGGAGCACTCTGGTAGTCGGGCATCGGATCGCCTCGCCGGGTTCTGGCCTGTGGTGCTGCAACCGAGCCGCGAGCGGACGATCAGCGCGGCAAACGATTGCCACACTCACGCGCAGCCTGGCAACCACACTGGTAGACCGCGGCCCGGTCGGGGCCGACGCCGGCCCGTTTCGGCGTCAGGCGGTGGCGCCCCGGACGCGCGCCGTCGAGCCGCGGACGACGAGATCGACCGGCAGCATGGCGCTGCGCTCGAGCCCCGGGCGACCCTCGATGAGATCGACGATCATGTCGGCGGCGCGCGCGCCCATCTGGTGCTTGGGGACGCGCACGGTGGTGAGCGGCGGCGTCAGCCGGTCGACCATGATCATGTCGTTGAAGCCGGTGACGGCGACGTCCTCCGGGCACGCGAGGCCACGCCGGCGCAGGGCCGTGATGGCGCCGACCGCGAGGCGATCGTTGGCGCAGACGAGGGCGGTGAAGGGCGGGGCGGTGGCGAGCAGCGTCTCGGTGCAGCGCTCGCCCTCTTCCTCGCGGTAGCCGCGCGCCACCGCCACCGGACGGTTGTCGCCGAGGCCGAGCGCCGCGCAGGCGTCGAGGAAGCCGCGATGGCGCAGCACGCCGGTCGACAGGTGCTGAGGACCGGCGATCGCGGCGATGTCGCGGTGGCCGAGGGCGACCAAGTGGGTGACGATCGCGTCCATGCCGGCCGCCTCGTCGGCGATCACCGACGGCACGTCCGAATCGAAGACCTGGCGGTTGACCGTGACCACCGGCGTCGCCTCCCGCCATTCCTCCCGCGACGGGTCGGCGGCGATCTCGACGCTCGCGAGCAGCAGCCCGTCGACGCCGCGGTCGCGCAGCATCGTCACCATCTCGCGCTCGCGCCGGGCGTCGCCGTCGGTGTTGGCGACGATGGCGACGTAGCCGCGGCGGGCGAGGGCATCCTCGATGCCACGGATGATCGGCGGGAAGGCGGGGTCGGTGATGTCGGGGATGATCACCCCGATCATCCGCGTGCTGTTGGTCTTCAGCGAGTAGCCGGCGCTGCTTTTGCGGTAGCCGAGCGCGCGGCTCGCCCGCTCGATTCGCTCCGCCAGATCGCTCGACACCCGATGCGGCGAGGCCGGGTCGAGGGCGCGCGATACCGTCGACAGGTGCACGCCGACGGCGTCCGCCACGTCTTTGAGGGTTACGCGCCGTTTCATGCTGGCATCGGGGCGTGGCACCGGTAGCGGAGCGGGAACTCGGACAATGTCGGTGAACGCTAACGGAGTTCGCCGTTTGCGTCGATCCGACGCGCGGCTTCGGACCGGGATAGACAGTCCCGTGGATGTGTGGCAATCGTTTGCACGGATTTTGCCGACCGGCAACACCCGGTTTTTTCGGGCGGCGCGACGGTGCGGCGATGCAGGTTCGGAGGTGACGACGTGCGGGTAGGCTTCATCGGGTTGGGCGCCATGGGACAGGAGATCGTCCCCCGGCTGTTGGCGGGCGGCCATCAGGTCGTCGGCTGGAATCGCTCCCGCGACAAGGCGGAGCCGCTGATCGCGCTCGGCATGGGCTGGGCCGACAGCCCGAAGGCGCTCGCCGAGGCGTCCGAGGTGGTGCTGTCGATCGTCACCGACGCCAAGGCCGTCGAGGCCGTGGCGCTCGGCGACGACGGCGTGCTGGCCGGGCTCTCGGCCGAGTCCATCTACGCCGACATGAGCACGATCGCGCCGGACGCGAGCCGCCGCATCAGCGACGCCTTCCGCGCCGCCGGCAGGATCATGCTCGACGCGCCGCTCTCCGGCAGCCCGGTGACGCTGCGCCAGGGCCTCGCTTCGATCATGGTCGGCGGCGACAAGGCGGCGATGGAGAAGGCAGCCCCCGTCTTCCTGTCGATCGGGCCGAAGCTGACGCACATCGGCGACAGCGGCCTCGCCGTGCAGATGAAGATCGCCATCAACCTCTGCCTGATGGTCGAGGTCATCGTCTTCGGCGAGGCGATCGCGCTCGCCGAGAAGGGTGGCGTCAAGCGCGAGGTCGCCGTCGACGCGATGCTGAAGAGCGTCGCCGCCTCGCCAGTGCTCGGCTACCGCGGGCCGTTCATCATCGAAGGCCAGATGCCCGACGTGCCGCTGGCGGACGTGACGCTGCAGCAGAAGGACATGATCCTGGCGCTCGACCTCGCCCGCAAGCAGGGCAGCGTCGTGCCGCTCGCCGCCGCCGCCAACGAGATGATGAACGCCTGCCGCGGCCTCGGCATCGACCATCGCGATTTCGTCACGGCGTTCGACGTCTATCGGCGCCTGGGAGGAGACAACTCGTGACCGTGAAGCCCTATCGCACCCGTATCGAAGACGTGCCGCTGGTCAAAGGCCTCAAGGAGGAGGACGGCTGGTACGACATGCAGGTCCGCTTCTGCGTGGACAAGGCGACCGTCGGCACCGACAACGTGCTCGGCTGGACCGTGCTGCCGCCGGGCGCCAAGCACGACAAGCATCGTCACTTCCACTGCGACGAGTTCCTCTTCGTCATCTCCGGCAGCGGCTACATCTACACCGACGAGGGCACCGAGCCCTCGAAGGCCGGCGACGTGGTGTTCACGCCGCGCGGCCACTGGCACGGCTTCAACAACACCGGCGACGTCGACGCGGTGCTGGCCTGGGGCTGGATCGGCGCCGGCTCGCTGGAAGACGCCGGCTACGAGGTGCCGTCCGAGGAGTGATCCGCCGGCCTTCGGATCCACCGATCCTGACGCGATCGCAGCGACGGCGGGCTTGCCCGCCGTCGTTTGCGTTTGAGGGGCGCGGGGAGGGGCCACCGACCCCGGCGGGGCGTCGGCGCGTCGCCGATGCTCCCTTGAACGCATACCCCTGGCAGTATATGGGGGTACTGCCATGGGTACCCCCGCGGTCGCCCCGGAGAGGCAATGCCGCATTCGCCCGACGACAAGAAGCGCGCGCTCGCCCGCCTGCACCGCATCAAGGGGCAGGCCGAGGGGCTGGAGCGCGCCATCGAGGCGGGGGCGGAATGCGGGCTGCTGCTGCAGCAGATCGCTGCTCTCCGCGGGGCGGCGGGTGGGCTGATGGCGGAAGTGCTGGAGAGCCACCTGCGCGAGACCCTCGGCGAGGCCCCGGAGACCGGCCGGCCGGCGCTCGCCGCCGACGACCTCGCCGACATCACCAAGATGCTGCGGACCTATCTGAAATAGCCGACCTACTTCGATCTGAGGAACATCCGATGCAAACGCGCGCCGCCGTCGCCTGGGAAGCCAAGAAGCCGCTCACCATCGAGACCATCGAGATCGGCGGGCCGAAGCCCGGTGAGGTGCTGGTCGAGGTGATGGCGACCGGCGTCTGCCACACCGACGCCTACACGCTCGACGGCTTCGATTCCGAGGGCAAGTTCCCGGCGATCCTCGGCCACGAGGGCGCCGGCATCGTCCGTGAGGTCGGCGCGGGCGTCACGTCGCTGAAGGTCGGCGACCACGTCATCCCGCTCTACACGCCGGAATGCCGGCAGTGCAAAACCTGCCTGTCGCAGCGCTCGAACCTCTGCACCGCGATCCGCGCCACCCAGGGCCAGGGCCTGATGCCCGACCGCACCAGCCGCTTCTCGTGCAACGGCGGCGAGGTGTTCCACTACATGGGCTGCTCGACCTTCGCGAACTTCACGGTGCTGCCGGAGATCGCGCTCGCCAAGGTTCGTGAGGACGCCCCCTTCGACAAGATCTGCTACATCGGCTGCGGCGTGACGACCGGCATCGGCGCGGTGGTCTACACGGCGAAGGTCTGGCCCGGCGCCAACGTCGTCGTCTTCGGCCTCGGCGGCATCGGCCTCAACGTCATCCAGGGCGCCCGCATGGTCGGCGCCGACAAGATCATCGGCGTCGACATCAACCCTGCCAAGGTCGAGATGGCCCGGAAGTTCGGCATGACCGACTTCATCAACCCGACCGAAATCGGCTCCGACAAGGTCGTCTCCGCCATCCAGGACCTGACCGACGGCGGCGCCGACTTCACCTTCGACTGCACGGGCAACGTCAACGTCATGCGCCAGGCGCTGGAAGCCTGCCACCGCGGCTGGGGCACCTCGATCGTCATCGGCGTGGCGCCGGCGGGGGCGGAGATCGCGACGCGGCCGTTCCAGCTCGTCACCGGCCGCAACTGGCGCGGCTCGGCCTTCGGCGGCGCCCGCGGCCGCACCGACGTGCCGAAGATCGTCGACTGGTACATGGAGGGCAAGATCAACATCGATGACCTGATCACCCACACCATGCCGCTGGACGAGATCAACACCGCCTTCGACCTGATGCACGAGGGCAAGTCGATCCGCTCCGTCGTGATCTACTGAGGGCGCGGGTATGGAAACGATCTCGAAGGCGAAGGCCCACGGCGGCGTGCAGGGCGTCTACCGCCACGATTCGGCTGAAACGAAGACGCCGATGACCTTCGCCGTGTTCGTGCCGCCGCAGGCAGCGGACGGGAAGGTGCCCGTGCTCTGGTACCTCTCCGGCCTCACCTGCACCCATGCGAACGTCATGGAGAAGGGCGAGTACCGGGCGGCGGCGGCGAAGCACGGCGTCATGATCGTCGCGCCCGACACCAGCCCGCGAGGGGCCGGCGTTCCGGACGAGCCGGACAACTGGCAGTTCGGCTCGGGCGCCGGCTTCTATATCGACGCCACCGAGGCGCCCTATGCCGAGAATTACCGGATGGCGTCCTACGTCCTCGAGGAGCTGCCGGCACTGATCGCGGCGGAGTTTCCCGCCGACATGGACCGTCAGGCCATCTTCGGCCACTCGATGGGCGGGCACGGCGCGCTGACGATGGCGCTGAAGCATCCCGACCGCTTCCGCTCGTGCTCGGCGTTCGCGCCGATCGTGCAGCCGTCGACGGCGGAGTGGTCGCGGCCGGCGCTGGCGAAATATCTCGGCGCCGACGAGGCGGCCTGGCGTGCCTACGACGCCGTGGCGCTGATCGAGGACGGCAAGCGCTTCCTGGAGTTCCTCGTCGACCAGGGAACGGCGGATTCGTTCCTGACGACGGGTCTGCGGCCTGAACTCCTCGAGGCGGCCTGCCGCAAGGCGGGCATCCCGCTGACGCTGAACATGCGGGAGGGCTACGACCACTCCTACTACTTCATCTCGACCTTCATGGCCGACCATGTCGCCTGGCACGCGGAGCGGCTGGCCGCCTGAGGGCGGCATCCGGGCCGGCGAGCAAACGATCCGCCAACGGTCGAGATGCGGACGGCCTGCGGAGACCGTCGCTTCAGTGTCCCGACAGGCTCTTCGCCAGCCGGGCGAAGCGGACGAAGCCGTTGCGGTAGCCCCACGGATCGGCACCGAGCGCGCCTTCCGCGAGCGCGATGACGGCGTCCCAGGACATCGCCTCGGCGATGCGCGTCCCCATCAGCTTCTGGCCGAAGGCGGCGACGGCGAAGCGCACGTCGTCGGACAGCGAGGAGACGGCATCCGTCTCGAGGCTGTGGTCGATCGGCTGCTCGAACCGTCTCGTCGTTGAAATCGGTGCGGGCGAGCATCCGTGTCTCGCAGTCGATCAGCCGACGCCGAGAGGCCGACCAGCCCGCAAGTCGCCGATCTGCGGGCCTGCAGGCAACGGAATGACCGCGGCGGGGCTTATTGGCGAGGTGCAGGACGGCACTGACAACACGGCACGGTAAGGGAACCCACTTCAATGGCACGGAAAACAGGCAAGAGCGCCGCACCGACGGCGAAAATTCACGATCAGACCCTGGTCCGTGGCAATGGTGGCGAGTTGCACCAGGTCGCCGAGGGTGAAACGCCTGTGCTGACGACCGCACAGGGCGGCCCCGTCGCCGATGACCAGAATACTCTCAAGGCCGGCCCGCGCGGCCCGACCCTCGTCGAGGACTTTCATTTCCGCGAGAAGATCTTCCACTTCGACCACGAGCGGATTCCCGAGCGCGTCGTGCATGCACGGGGCTATGGTGCGCACGGCTACTTCGAGACCTATGAATCGCTCGCCAAGTATACCCGTGCCGATCTCTTCCAGCGCGCCGGCGAGAAGACGCCGGCCTTCGTGCGCTTCTCCACCGTCGCCGGCTCAAAGGGATCATCTGACCTCGCCCGCGACGTGCGCGGTTTCGCGGTGAAGATCTACACCCAGGAGGGCAACTGGGACCTCGTCGGCAACAACATTCCGGTGTTCTTCATCCAGGATGCGATCAAGTTTCCAGACGTCATCCATTCCGTGAAGCCGGAGCCCGACCGTGCCTTCCCGCAGGCGCAGTCGGCACATGACAATTTCTGGGATTTCATTTCGCTGACGCCGGAATCCATGCACATGATCATGTGGGTGATGTCGGACCGGGCGATCCCGCGCTCGTTCCGCTTCATGGAGGGCTTCGGAGTCCACACCTTCCGCTTCCTCAATGCCGACGACCAGTCCACCTTCGTCAAGTTCATCTGGAAGCCGAAGCTCGGCCTGCAGTCCGTCGTCTGGAACGAGGCGGTGAAGATCAACGGGGCGGACCCCGACTTCCATCGTCGCGACCTTTGGGATGCCGTCCAGTCCGGCAACTTCCCGGAGTGGGAGCTGTGCGTGCAGCTGTTCGACCAGGACTTCGCCGACAGCTTCGATTTCGACGTTCTCGATCCGACCAAGCTCATTCCCGAGGAGATCATCAAGCCGATGCCGATTGGCCGGCTTGTGCTGGACCGGATGCCGGACAATTTCTTCGCCGAGACCGAGCAGGTGGCGTTCATGACGCAGAACGTGCCGCCCGGCATCGACTTCTCCAACGACCCGCTGCTGCAGGGCCGCAACTTCTCCTATCTCGACACGCAATTGAAGCGCCTCGGCAGCCCGAACTTCACCCACATCCCGATCAACGCGCCGAAGTGCCCGTTCGCGCACTTCCAGCAGGACGGGCACATGGCCATGCGCAATCCCGTCGGGCGGACGAACTACCAGCCCAACTCGCGCGGCGAGGGGCCGCGGCAAGACCCGGTCCGCGGCTTCCGCTCGTTCCGAGAGGAGATCGACGCCCCCAAAGTGCGCCTGCGTCCCGAAAGCTTCGCCGATCACTACAGCCAGGCGCGCCAGTTCTTCGTCAGTCAGACGGGTCCGGAGCAGAACCACATCGCCATGGCGCTGACTTTCGAACTCAGCAAATGCGAGGACCCCGTCATACGCGAGCGGATGGTTGCGCATCTTCTCAACATCGACGAGGCGCTGGGGACAACGGTCGCCGACAAGCTCGGCATCGGCAAGCTGCCGAAGCCCGCCGACGCGGCGATACAGCCGCGCCACGACCTGCCCGCTTCGCCCGCTCTCAGCATCATCGAGAACGGCCCGAAGAGCTTTGCGGGCCGCAAGGTCGGCGTGCTCGTGAGCGATGGCTGCGACGGCGGGCTTCTGAAGGCACTGCAGGCCGCCATCGAACAGGAAGGCGCGGTCATGGAGATCGTTGCACCGAAGGTCGGGGGCGTGGTGACGGCCGACGGCACCAGGATCGCCGCCAAGCACATGATCGACGGCGGTCCTTCGGTGCTCTTCGACGCCGTCGCCCTGCTGACGTCGGCGGACGGTGCCGAACGGCTTGCCGGTGCAGCGACGGCGCGCGACTTCGTGGCGGACGCCTTTGCCCACTGCAAATTCATCGGCTTCACCGCCTCCGCCGTCCGGCTGCTCGCCAAGGCCGGCGTCGCGCCGGACGCGGACGAGGGGCTGGTGGCGCTGGACGACGCTGCTTCGGCCTCGCGCTTCGTCGAGACCTGCCGAGCGCTCCGGCACTGGGTGCGGGAGGAAAGCGTCAAGCTCTGAAGCGAACGCGCGTTGGCCCGGGCGGCGAAGTTGCCGCCCGGGCTACCCTCAAGACCAGGTCAAGTCGCGCCTACTGAGATCGGCGGCGGCGCTTGACGGCCTCCGCGCACGTCTCCTCGGAGAGCGTTTCGACTAAGGCCTGCGCCCCTGCCAGTGCCGCCGGGTCGTGGTGTGGTGTTGCTCCGACCGGCGCCAGCACGACCGCCATCATCATCACCGCCGCGGGGGTCAGGCGAAGCACGGTGCTGCGGAAGGCCGTCTGCATGTCCGGGCGATACTCGACTGGAGGGGCCGAGCCCCCGGTGGCGGCTGCTTGTGATATCCTCCCCCCGGGGATAGGTTCGAGCGATGAGTGAGAAGCCTCTCGTCCACGAAACCCACCCCGCCATCGTGAAGCGCCTGCGGCGCGCCGACGGCCACCTGCGCAGTATCATCGAGATGATCGAGACCGGTCGTCCCTGCATCGACATCGCGCAGCAACTGCATGCGGTGGAAAAAGCCGTCGCCCAGGCGAAGAAGACCCTGATCCAGGACCACCTCGATCACTGCCTGGAGGACGTCGTCGGCCCGTTGCCGCGCGATCAGCGCCGCACGATCGATGAGTTCAAGGCCATCACGAAGTACCTGTGAGCGCCCCATGCCGTCGTTCGCGGAGCTGATCCAGCAGGGCCCGGCGCATGCCTGGCTCTTCGTCCCGAGTGTCGCCGTCGGGGCGGCGGCCGCCCTCAGCGTGCGGCACGCGACAAAGCGCTGGATGTGGTTCTCGATGGTCGCCCGGCGCGCACCCTACGTCTCCGGCCTGCTGATCATCGCCGTCGGCCTCTATGTCGGCTGGCACGGCTGGATCGGGCTCGCGGCGCGCGGGGCATGACCGAGCTCGCGGTCTATGCAGGGCTGTTCCTGACGGCCTTCGTCGCGGCGACCGTGGTGCCGGCCCAGTCCGAGGCGGCGCTGGCGATGGCGGTGGCGGCCGGCTATCCGCCGCTGACGGCGGTGGCCGTCGCGAGCGTCGGCAACGTGCTGGGGTCCGTCGTCAACTGGGTGCTCGGCCGGTTCATCGGCCGCTTGCGGGATCGACCCTGGTTCCCCGTGCGCGAACAAGCGCTTGTGCGCGCCGAGCGATGGTATCGCCGCTTCGGCAAGTGGTCCTTGCTGCTGTCGTGGGTGCCGATCATCGGTGACCCGCTGACCGTCATCGCCGGCGTGCTGCGCGAGCCCCTGCCGATGTTCGTGTTCCTCGTCGCCATCGCGAAGGTCGGCCGCTATGTCGTCGTCGCGCTGGCGACGCAAGGGCTGGTCTGAGGTCGACATGTCCGAGACGGGGCTGAAGGCGGCGTTCGAGTTGCAGGGCTGGCTCTACGCCTGTGCACTCGCCGCGCCCTCGGCCAGCCGGGAGCCGCCAGCTGGAACGAACTCCCCGGCATCGTCGGCGGGGTGTTCGTCTTCGGCATGCTCCACGCGCTGCTGCCGGGCCACGGCAAGGTGGCAGCGGCTCGCTCGGCCTGTGCCGCAACCATGAGCATCGCTGCCGTTCCGCACGGAGACGGCAGCGAGAAGGCGGCCCTCGACATGAAGACGTGAGCCGCCCGCCGATGCAGCCGCCGCTGGCCGCCTTCCTGCGCTTCAGTGTCCCGACAGGCTCTTTGCCAGCCGGGCGAGGCGGACGAAGCCGTTGCGGTAGCCCCACGGGTCGGCACCGCGCGCGCCTTCCGCGAGCGCGATGACGGCGTCCCAGGACATCGCCTCGGTGAAGCGCGTCCCCTTGAGCTTCTGCCCGAAGGCGGCGACGGCGGCGGCGAAGCGGACGTCGTCAGGCAGCGAGGCGACGGCATCGGTCTCGAGGCTGCGGTCGATCGGCTGCTCGATCAGCCGGCTCGTGTCCGCGTCCGGAAGCTTGTAGCGGATCTTCAGGAAGCCGTACTCGCCGTCCGCCGGCGCAGCGGCCGGTGGGCGGGCGCCGTAGCGCAAGTCATCGCTGAGCCGCGCCGGGCTGCCGACCGGTACGATCTCGTAGAGCGCCGTGACGGTAGCGCCGGAGCCGACCTCGCCAGCGTCCACGCTATCATCGTTGAAGTCGGTGCGGGCAAGCATCCGTGTCTCGTAGCCGATCAGCCGGTACTCGGCGACCGCGGCCGGATTGAACTCGACCTGGATCTTCACGTCCTTGGCGACGGGGAACAGCGTCGAGGTCGCCTCGTCGACGAGCACCTTCTGCGCCTCGTCGAGCTGGTCGATGTAGGCGGCCGTGCCGTTGCCGTTCTGGGCGAGGCGCTGCATCAGCGCGTCGTTGTAGTTGCCCTGGCCGAAGCCGAGCACCGACAGGAACACGCCGGACTTTCGCTCCTCTTCGATCAGCCGCGTCAGCCCGTCGTCGTCGGACGTGCCGACATTGAAGTCGCCGTCGGTGGCGAGCACGACACGGTTGACGCCGTCACTGACGAAGTTCGCCCGGGCGAGCGCGTAGGCCGTCTCGATGCCGGAGGCCCCGGCCGTCGAGCCGCCGGCGCCGAGCGTGTCGATGGCGGCGGTGATGGTGGCAAGGTCGGAGCCCGGCGTCGGCGCGAGCACCACGCCGGCCTCGCCGGCATAGGTGACGATGGCGATGCGGTCGCGCTCAGAGAGCCGGCCGGCGAGCATCTTCAGGCTCGCCTTGACGAGCGGGAGCTTGTCGGGGGCGTCCATCGAGCCGGAGACGTCGACGAGGAACACGAGGTTCGCCGTGGGCCGCTCAGCCGGCACCACGTCGTAGCCCTTGATGCCGATGTGGACGATGCGCGTGTCGGCGTTCCACGGCGTCGGGTAGACGGCCACCGTTGGACGGAACGGCTCGTCGCGGCTCAAGGGCAGCGGATAGGCGTAGGGGAAGTAGTTGATCAGTTCCTCGATGCGCACCGCGTCCGGCGCGGGCAGGGCGCCCTGGGCGAGCGAGCGGCGCACCCAGGCGTAGGAGGCCGTGTCGGCGTCGATCGAGAAGGTCGAGACAGGCGCCTCGGCGGTCACCCTGACGCCGTTCGGATCGGCCGGCTCGAAGCGGTCGCGCGACGGCGCCTGCTGCGATGCGGCGTCGAAGGCGGTCGTCGTGCTCATCGGCGCCGCGAGCTTGCGCTCCAGCCGCGCCGGCGCGGCGCCGCCGAGCGGGGAGGGGGGCGGCGGAGCGGCGAGGCCACCCGTCTCCGGTGTGGGTTCCGGAGCCATCACGATGTCCGCATCGCCGTCTTGGCCCGAGACGATCGGCAGGTCCGCATAGCCGTCCTGCGGCATCGCGAGGCCGGCCGCCTCCTCCCCGAGGGAAGGCGCGGCCTCGGTCTTCGCGGCGTCGACGATGCCGCGTCCGCGCGTCTCCGCCGGCTCGGCCGTTCCCGCTTGCTGCCGCGGCGGGGTGGCGTCGAGCGCCGGTGGCGCCGGCGGCACGAAGGCGCCGCGCTCCACCACCAGTGCCGCGACCAGCGGGAAGGCGATGACGCCCGCCGCGATGCCGCCGAGTGCGATCCTGTTCTGCATGATCCGTCTCCAGGCCGATTGGCCAGCCCCGGAGATGAGACGGCGGCGCGCCGCCGGTCCTTGGGTCGCGCGTGGCGAAACTTTCTCGGCCGCCTCCGCGTCGAAGGCGGCCGTCGCAGCGGCGAGCGCCCGTGCCCTGGCGTCGTCGGTCGCCGCCGGCACCGGCGTCTGGCGCAGCCGGTCGAGGGCGCGGTCGAGATCGTCGTCGGCCATCACGAGGCCCTCGCGAGCATGGTCTTCAACTGGCGGCGCGCCACGAACAGATGCCACGACACCGTCGCCTCGGCGCAGCCGAGGGCATCGGCCGCCTGGCGGTGCGTCAGCCCTTCGACGTGCACGAGCATCACCGCGTCGCGCTGGCGCGGCGGCAGGGTTCGCACCGCCTGCCACAGCGCCTCGTCGTCGCCGGCCTGCTCCGGCTCCGCCGCATCGATCAGCGCCGCCACGGCGGCGCCCTGAAGTGTCGCCGTTCGCCGCGCTTTTGCGCGGCCGGCGTCGCGGGCGGCGTTCAGCGTGATGCCGTAAAGCCAACTCGCGAAGGAAGACCGTCCCTCGAAGCCGGCGAGCCCGCGGGCGACGCGCACGCACACCTCCTGGGCGATGTCCTCGGCTTCCGTCCTGTCGCCGCAGCAGCGCCAGGCGAGCCGGTGGATCATCGGGTAGTGGCGCGCCACCAATGCCGCGAAGGCGCGCCGGTCGCCGGCCCGGGCGCGCGCCACGAGGCCGTCGTCGCTCTCCGCCGGCCCCGCTGCCGTGGCGCGACTGGCCGCTCCCGTCCCGCCGTTCGTCCGCACGCCGCATCCGTCCTGCGCCGCCCGCCGACGCGCCGGACCAGCGGTCGGGCGCGCGTTCGGGCTCTGTCGGGGAGTTGGACGCGCCGAAACGGGCGTTCCTTGGGTCGGGCGCCAAATTCTTTTGCCGTGGTTCGGCAGATCCGGTCGCGACGCGGCGGGACCGGACAGCGGCAGCGCGGAGTGGGTGTCCTGAGCCACGCCATTGCGACGGCTGATGTGAGCCTCGGTGGCGATGGTCGGGTCACGCGGGGCCGGAACTCCCGGCGGAACGCTCGTCTGTCGGCCGCGTCGGCAACTCGTCGTCGGTAGGCCGCAAGCCGTAGGGCTCCACCAGCGCCCAGACGTGGGCAGGCACCATGTTGCGGAGCCGCCGGGGCAGGGCGCGCCGGAGGTGGAGCACCGTCTCGACCGCCTTCATCTCGACCCGCGCGCGGGCGAACTCGAGGCCGCGCGGGCCGATCCGCGGCATCAGCCAGCCGACCACCGGCCGCAGCCAGTCGGGCATGGCGCGTAGCGGCAGACCACCGGCAGCGCGCTCGACGTTCGCCAGGAAGCCTTTTACGGCGCCCTGCCGCTTCCCGGCGCTGCCGGGCTCGGCGGTGCGGACCTCGTCGCCGAGCAGGCCGAGCAACTCCTCGCCACGCTCGTTGCGTACCAGCAGCCACTGTTCTCCCTGGCCGGCCATGTAGCCGACCGTGATGTCGGCGAGCGCATTCGTGTAGTCCACGCACGTGCGGCACGTCAGCGGGAAGAAGTCGGCCGGCAGCTTCGATATGGGCAGTTGCAGGAACGGTATCTCCTTCGCGCGCCCGTCGGAGAAGCGCAGCTCGACGTGGTAGTCGGCGCGGAACTCGAGGTAGGTGATGGTGTCGGGATCGTCCGAGAGCAGCGCCAGAAAATCGTGGAAGCGCTCCGTCGTGGTGTTGTCGGAGCAAGGGGTGCCGATGACGTAGAGGCGGTCGAGCCCGAGTTCGTCCTGCAGCGCGCGCAAGGCATAGACCTGGCAGGGAATCCCGATGACCGCCAGTCGCTTGAAACCGAGTTCGCGCGCCGGCTCGACGAGCGCCAGCAACGGCGCGTAGCCCATCCGCATGCCGCGGCAGCTCGCCATCCCTTCCGGCCGTGTGACGAGGACCGGCACAGGCCTCCAGCGGTCTTCCGGATCCGGCGCCATGGTGAGCACGGCATCCACGGCGCCGGTTTCGAGCAGCCGCTCCGCGAGCCGCGTCGCGATCCCCGTCCACTGGGCGTCCGCCAGCGGCCGCACGAGCGAGGCACGCAGCATCCGTCGGAACGGCCCGAAGAAGACTTCATCCGGCCGCGCCGGGTCGCGAGCGCGCCCGTGCACCTTCGCCTCGAGCCCGGCATAGTCCGGCTTGATGAACTGGCAGGCGCGTCCGCAACGCTCGGGTTCGGCGGTCCTCGAAACGCCGCAGTCGGTGCACAGGGACCTGTAGGGAGCCCCGCCGACTGGGGGCGCCAAAGTGAGTGGCAGGTTCGCAGCCGGACCGGTCTCGACGGATGATTGCACGCGCGTCTTTTGCCCGAATTTTGGCGCTTGAAGCGCCGGAGTACCCGCCCGCTGACGGCCGACCGCGGCGGTTCGAAGCGATTTGCTCGCGAGACTGTCACATGCTTTGGACACTTCCAAGCGGCTGACTGGCCAATTCGGGTTGAGGAAATCCGCTTCAACGAGACCGGGTTCATCGGAAACCGGACCCCAACGGTCACGCCGCGCACACGGCCGTGCCGTCGGTCTTCGGCACCGTATCGCGGCGACGGGCCGGCGTGCCGATCAGGGTGAAATCCTTGGAGCCCTTCAGGGGCACGTCCTGCGGCACCGGCAGCTCTGCGGCGGCGTCGACGAGGGCGCCGTAGCCGGACACTAGCTCGGCTCCGCAGAAGATTCTCAATATGGGAAAAATGTGCGCGAGGCGCGCCGGCTTTCTCTGGCAGACTCCTCGAAAGACAAAGCCGCGGGGAGGGGTGCGCGGGAAGATCCGAAAGGTCATGGCGAGGCCAAACGCGGAGGCATCGGAGGCCAGCAGCCCTCCGAATGGCTACAGCGGCGGCGGCACGCGCATCGAGATGTTTCGGCTCCAGGTCGAGAGCAGGAACCGTGAACGGCGCACCCGCGATCTCGTCTGGCGCAAACTCATCAATGACACGCGCCACCGTTCGTTCGGGCAGATGACGCGCTCGGCGGGGTTCGCCACCTCATGTAGGCTGCCGACAAGTCGTTCTGTTCCTATCCGACCTGCGCCCAGACGCCGGCCTGCCCCGTCTGAAGCCGGCACTGCAAAGACGAATCCGCAATGACGAAGTTGCCCGCGCGGAGCTGAGCCGAATGCGTCCTTCGGGCTGAGACCGAAGGTCGATGGGAGGAGCATTTCGTTGAAGTACAACAGCCCCTATTCAACCGCCGCCTATGGGTCTCAGGCCAAGGACTGGGAACAGGGCATCGACTATGGTCGGCTGTCCAAGGAGCGTCTGAGGCGGGCGCAGGAGGCGATCCGATATGCCGGTCTCGGCGGCGTCTTGTGCTTCAACTTCGACAACATCCGCTACGTCACCGCGACCCACATCGGCGAATGGGCCCGCGACAAGTTCTTCCGCTACGCGCTCTGCCCGGCCGAGGGTTCCCCTTTCCTCTGGGATCCCGCGCCTCCCGCCAAGCGCATCTCGTCGCCGTGGATCGCCGACAACGTCGCCGCGCCGATCACGACGATGCAGGGCGCCATCCCGCCGGGCATGAACGTCGCGCGTGACTTCGCGCGGCAGATCAAGAAGGCGCTCGTGCACTACGGTATCGAGAAGGAGCCGCTCGGCATCGACATCATGGAAATCGGCATGATCCGCGCTCTGGAAGCCGAGGGAGTCGAGGTGGTCGACGGCCAGCAGGCGCTTCTCGACGCCCGCGAGATCAAGACCGGTGACGAGATCGAACTGCTGAAGATGGCGGCGGCCATGGTCGACGCCACCTATGTGGACATCGCCCGCGCCATCCGGCCCGGCACCAAGGAAAACGAGCTGGTGGCGATCGCCAACGACCGGCTGTTCCGGATGGGTTCGGAGCGCGTCGAATGCGTGAACTCGGTGTCCGGCCGCCGCGGCCGGCCGCATTCCCACACCTTTTCGGACCGGATGATCCAGCCCGGCGACATGATCTTTCTCGACATCATGCATTCGTTCAACGGATACCGCACCTGCTACTACCGAACCTTCATCTGTGGCGAACCCAACAAGCATCAGATCGACGCGTACGAGACCGCGTCTAAATGGATCAGCGCCTCGATCGACATGATCAGGCCGGGCGTCACGCCCGACGAGGTGGCTGCGGTGTGGCCGGATGCGCACGAATTCGGATATCGGGACGAGGAGGAGGCGTTTCTCCTGCAATACGGGCACGGCGTCGGGCTGTCGCTCTGGGAGCGGCCGATCTTCTCGAAGCGCTTCCGGGGCCAGAACACCTCCCTCAAGGAGGGCATGGTGTTCGCGCTTGAAACCTGGAAAGGCGCCGAGGACGGTTCCGGGGCCGCGCGGATCGAGGAGGAGGTGGTCGTTACCAAGGACGGGTGCGAGATCATCACCAACTTTCCGTCCGACCGGCTGATCTCCTGCGGTCTTCCAGGCTGCGAAGTCTTCTGATGCGACGCCCCCATGGCCACTGACATGGCAGGTGATGGCCCCGCACTGCCGCGGTTGCCCGTCACACTCGTCACGGGCTTCCTTGGAAGCGGCAAGACGACCATGATCAACGCCGCCCTGAAGGCGCCCGAGCTGAGCAACACCGTCGTGGTTGTGAACGAGTTCGGCGAGGTCGGCATCGACCATTCGCTGGTCGCCAGCTCGAGCGACGCCGTGGTGGTGCTGGAGAACGGCTGCCTCTGCTGCACGGTGCGCAGCGATCTCGTCTCGACGCTCAACGAGCTCTATCAGGCGCGGCTCGCCGGCCGCATCGCGCCATTCGAGAGTGTCATCATCGAAACGTCCGGCCTCGCCGAACCGGGACCAGTTCTGCAGGCCTTCCTCTCCGAGCCGACCCTGGACGGGCTCTATCGGGTGGCGAGCGTCCTGACGCTCGTCGATGCCGTCAACTGGGAGCAAACGAGCCGCAACCACGACGAGGCGGTCCGCCACGTCGCCCTCGCCGACCAAGTCCGCGTCACCAAGATGGATCTGGCCGACGCCGGAACTGCGGGGGGGATACTCGCCGAGCTCGCGCGCCTCAATCCCGCGGCCGATATCAGGCCTATGTCATGGGACACTGCCGAAATCGCGGCGTTGCTGACAACGAAAGGCTTCGACGCGGCCGATGCCAGCGCGGATCCGCGACCGTGGCTGTCGCTGCCCCGCTACGCGGCGGCCGGGCAACACGACCATGTCTGCGACGAGGATTGCGCGGACGATCAACACGGCCATCACGGCCACGACCATCTCGCGGTCAAGCAGATCGAGACCTTCGTCCTCGTCCGCAACGTGCCGGTGTCACGCGCCGAGCTGCAGTTCCTGCTGGACGGCATCGCGCAGAATCTCGGGCCAGGCCTCCTGCGCGTCAAAGGCCTGGTCGATGTCGCGGAGGAGCCCGGCCGTCCGGCCGTGATCCAGGGCGCGCAGCACCTCCTGCACACCATGACATGGCTCGATCGCTGGCCCGACGACGACCGGCGCACGCGCGTCGTCTTCATTACCCAGGGGATCGCGCGCGACGGCCTGCGCGACGTGATCGAGATGCTCGACCGCATGGCCGCCCGCACCTTCGCGGCGCGCGAGAAGGCGAGAGCCAACCGGGAAGCCCTCGCTTCTCAGTAATAACCGGCGTCGCGCATCACCCTGTCGATACGAGCCTCGGCCTGCGCCAGGGCAGTCGTGTCGGACCTCTCGCCGGTCAACGCCGCGTAGATTTCGTCGCCGAGAATCTGCTCGATGGCGTGATATTCCGGAACGGGCGGCCGCTGCCAGTTCTGCAGCTTGTTCTTCTTCGCCAGCCGGTCGACGAAGCGGACGATGGGCGTCGAGGCGGCAGCCTCCGGGTCGGCGCTGACTGAAAAGCGCGGTGCCACGGGGAAGCCGTTCTTCACATACTCCTTCATCGCTGGCGGGGACGCCATCCACGCGATCGCTTCGAACGCCAGCTTCGCGCGCTCCGGTGGCAGCGATTGCGGGACCATCAGGAGGAAGCCTCCGATCGGGCTGACGCTCGACCCTCCCGGACCATGGGGATGAGCGAGATACTCGACCTTCCGCTGCACCACCGACCGGATGTCGTACTCGAAGCGCGCGGCGCGCATGGTCCATGTGTAGGCCATCGCAGCTTGGCCGGTCATGAAGTATTCGAGACCCCTGTTCCAGTCGATGCGGAGGATGTCCGGCGGCGAGATCGACAGCAGGCGGTGCATGAAGTCGAGCGTCTTGTGGCCGGCCTCGCTGTTGATCCGCGGCCGCAGCTGCTCGCCAGACAGCTGTGAATAGTCGAGATGGAGCCGCGTGGTCGGCAGGTTGATGACAGCGCTGCCGCAACAAGCCATGAAAAACATGAAGGTGTGGGCGATCGGCATGCCGCGCGCGGCGTTCCACACCACGCCGTAGCGACCGCGGCGCGGCTGATGCAGGTGCCGGCCAACCTCGATGACTCGCTCGAAGCTCGTCGGGTGCGGCAGCTTTTCGGCTTCCATCAAATCCCTGCGGATGGCGAGGGTCTCGACAGTGCAGTAGATCGGGACGCCGTACTGGATCTTGTCCCAGGTGCCGGTCGCCCAGATGTTGGGATGGAAGTCGAGCGGGTTGATGCCGCTCTTCTCCAGGATTTGGGTCAGAGGCTGACCGACGCCCCGCTTCACCGCCTCGCCCAGCCAAGGCATGTTGACCGCAATCACATCGAACCGGCTGCTGCTGCGGCCTGCATTGGCGAAGACTTCCTCCCGCAACTCCGGCAGCGGCAGCAGCGTGAAGTTCTTTCGCGACGACAGCTTGGCGCGGAAGTCCGACCACATGTCGCGCATCGATGCGAAATAGTTGTCGTCGTGCAGCAGGAACGTCAGATCCTGTCCCGCGTCCTGCCGGCTTTCCATGATCTCGAGCGGCGGGATGATCTGGCCCGCGAGGTAGGAGCCGCCGAAATAGTAGTCCTCGTCGTCGTCTTTGCCACCTGTCAGTCCGAATGTCTCGGCGAGCAGGGCCTTGATCTTGCGGGCGTACTCGGTGAAATTCTCGACCATTTTGCAACTGGGAACGACGTAGAAGGTCTTGGATCCCGGGTTCTTTTCCCGTTTCTCCAGCACGCCGCCCTCGATCAGACGGTGGATGCGCCGCAAGGCGCTGGCGAAAGGCACTTCGGCGGCATGGGCGAGCGAAGACATCGTCACCGGCTGGCCCCGGAGATGGCTCCGCATCAGGAAGAGCACCATGTTCCAGTTCTGGTCGGGCTCGGCGATGGGGAGGAGTTGGTCGTAGGGCCGCCGCATCCGCTCCAGGAAGCTGATGATGCGCAGCAGTTCGTACTCGGTCATCTGCTCCAGCCTCCCGGGGCCATGAGGTTGTCGACAGGGGGCCAGGCCTGGCCCTTCGCTTTTGCGAGCGGCGGCGTGCGGCCTCCCGTGGTGGGGTCGGCGGCCGTGAGATCTGCCCGCCGGCTCATACATTTATCAGAAGGAGAATGCTGCGCGGGTCCGTTCCCGGGGCGCGGCCGTGTTCCCGAGGAAAAGCGGGGAGAGCTGGACTTCATCAGGCTCGGCTGGAAGCGGTGGCTCGATCGGGTCGGCGAAGGCCGACCTCCGCATCGGCCGCGGGGCTGAGGAAAGCGCCTCGCCCCGTGCTTGATGCCCGTCCTCAAGGCATTGCATGCGCCCGTGCGCTGCGTCGGCTCCACCGCGGCAATCGCCCCGATCCGCCTCGGCATCGCGCGACCATTCTCAATCCGGCGAATGTCCGCCCGAGCCAGCCCGCGGCGTCGGGTCGTCACCGTCGTGGGCGGCAGTCTCGGGCTTGGCGCGCCACAGGCGGTGCGGCGACGTGCTCTCGTAGCCGAGCCTCTCGAAGCTCGCGATCTCCAGGATCTGGCCCCAGGGCGCCCGGAAGTAGATCCAGTCGAAGCCGGCGAGGGGGCCGCTTTCGACCCTGTTGGGACCGTCGAGCATCTCGACACCCTGGAGGCGCAGCCGCTCCGCCGAGGCGAAGACGTCGTCGACCTCGAAACACAGGTGCATGCCGCCGACCTCGGACGAACGCCTGGCCGGCGCCGTCTTGTCTTCGCCATCGTACTCGAACAGCTCGACGCTCGTTCCTTCCCCGCAGCGCAGGAACACGAGGTCGCGGATGCGCGATTGCGCGGCGGCGCCGAGCCGGTTCTTCATGAAGGTCTCGTCGACGTCGAAGGCGCCCGTCCGGAACACCTCGACCGCGCCGAAGACCGCCTTGAAGAAGGCGATGCCCTCCTCGATGTCCGGCACCGTTATGCCGATATGGTGCATCCCGTAGACTTTTTCGGCCACCTGCTCCTCCCGCTTCTCCTGCTCGAGCGAGCGCCCGCGCCCCTGTCTTCCGGTGTTCATCCTCAGTGGGCTGCCCGTCTGCGCACGGCGGAATAGATCAGGGCGGCCGCGAGGATCAGAAGGCCCTGGAACAGATACTGGTAGGTCTGGGTGAGGCCGAGGAAGGTCACGGCGTTGAGGACTTCAGTCAGCAGCACTGCGCCCAGCACCGAACCGATGAAGGTCCCACGCCCACCCGACAGGCTGGTGCCGCCGAGGACGACGGCCGTGATGCTCGACAGCGTGTAGCTGATGCCCTGACGCGGATCACCGACGCCGATCTGCGTCATCAGCATGATCGCCCCGAGCGCCGTGAAGAGGGAGCACGTGACGTAGCCGCCGATGAAGGCGAGGTCCACACGGGTGCCGATGCGTCGCGCGGAGTGCTCGTCGGAGCCGATTGCCCGGAGCCGCCACCCCGCCTTGGTGCGGCGCAGCACATATTCGGCGCCGATCGCGGTGGCGACCAGAACCAGGAACGCGACCGGGAACGGGCCCCATTGCCAGTTGATCCAGTCGGCGACGGGATAGCTGATGTACCCGTCCGGATTATCGCGCAGCAGGAAGCTGAAGCCCTGGATGGCGATGTACATGGCGAGCGTCGCGGCGATAGGCGTGAAGTTCGCATAGCGTATCAAGATGCCGTTGATGGCACCGGTGACGAACGCGCCGCCGAACATCAGGAGGAAGCCAACCGCGATCACCAGCGCCGACTTGTCTTCATTGATGAAGAATGACGCGACCACGACGAGGAAGCCGGCCAGTGGCCCGACGGACAGGTCGATGCCGCCCATCAGCAGGGCGACCGTCTGCCCCATCGCGATGAACCCGAGCGCCGTCGCCAGAAGGAAGATGTTGTAGATATTGTAGGAAGACAGAAAGTTATCGTTCTGGCTGTAGACGTAAAGCCCCAGCAGGATCGTCACGAGCGCCAATGGAACTGCCGGCGCATTGTCGGACTGCACGAAATGCCGCAATCCGCCGGGGCGTGAAGCGGTGGCGTTGGCGGGACTTTGCCGGACATGCGTTTCCGCGCGCACGGCTGCTTCGACCATCCGCGCCTCCGTGACGTCTTTCCCGGTCAGCGTTTCGACGACGTGGCCGCGCGACAGCACGATGACCTTGTCGCACAGCCCCTCGAGTTCAACCGCGTCGGACGAATTGACGACGACCGGCGTTCCCGCCTCCGAAACGTCGCGCAGGATGCGGTAGATTTCGAAGCGTGCGCCGACGTCGACACCCTGCGTCGGCTCGTCCGCGACGATGAGGCCGGGCTCGGACAGGAGCGCCCGGGACATCACCACCTTCTGCTGGTTGCCGCCGGACAGCGACAGGATCGGCGCCTCCAGTCCCGGCGCCTTGACTGCAAGCTCGCCGAAGATCGCCTTGACCCGGTCCGCTTCCTTCCGGCCGTCGACGATACCGCCGGTCGCGAACCGCTCCAGCGCCGAGAAGGTCGCGTTCTCGCGCACCGTCAGCCCGCTCGCGACGCCTTCGGTGTGCCGGTCGGAGGGCATGAAGGCCGCTTCGTGCAGCAGTTCGGACGGGCTGAGCTGTCGCCCGTGCAACGTCACCGCGCCAGTTGCGGGTTGCAGCCCCGCCAAAACCCGCATGAGTTCGGACTGGCCGTTGCCAGCGACCCCGGCGATGCCGACGATCTGGCCGCGGGGCACGTCGAAGCTGACGTTGGTGACACCTCTCGCTGTCAGTCCGGTCGCCGAAAAGACGATGTCGCCACCGTCACGCAGGGATTTTGCAGGGAAAGCGGACTCGAGCGTGCGCCCGACGATGAGGCGCACCAGGTCTGCGTCGCCGACGTCCCCGACAGGCGCAGAGCCGCGCACGCGCCCGTCCCGCAGCACCGTCACGTGAGCGGCGATCCGGCGGAGTTCCGCCAGGCGGTGCGTGATGTAGATGACCGCGGTGCCGAACTTCACCAGATCCTGGATCCGGGCGAACAGCATGTCGGTCGCGTCCTGGTCGAGGGACGCCGTCGGCTCGTCGAGGATGAGTATCTTCGGTTTGAGAGCGAGTGCCTTGGCGATTTCGAGCAGATGCTTCTGGGCAACGCTGAGGCCCCCGGCGCGCATGCGTGGCGGCACCTTGAGGCCGACGTCCTCCAGCATGCGACGGGCGGCTTCCGCGGGGGAGGGGCGGGAGAAGAGCGCGGCGGGCAACGCAACGCGCAGGTTCTCCAGGACGGAGAGATCGTCCAGGATAGCCGGGTGCTGGAAGCAGGTGGCGATGCCGAGCGACGACGCGAGCGCCGGCGTCATCTCCTCGATCTTCCTGCCCTCGAACCAGATTTCCCCCTCGCTGGGCGAAAACGTACCAGAGATGATGTTCATCAGCGTCGACTTGCCGGCGCCGTTCTCACCCAGGATGGCGTGCACCTCTCCTGGGTGGAACTCGGCGCTTACGTCGCGCAATGCCGGGACGCCCGAGAAGTACTTGGACACGCCGGTCACCCGGAGGGCCGGTTCGTCTCCGGCCCCCCGTATCCGGTCAATCGCGTCGATGGCTGCGTCGGCCATGCACCTCAACCCGTCCCAGCGAAATGCTGCCCGGAGGCGATGTCCTCCGGGCGATTGCTGACAGTCCGCCGGTCAGTTGCCGACGGCATTGGCCTGAGCCTCGGCGGGAAGTTCAGAGGACAGGTAGATCGCGCCGGGCAGATCCTTGCGACACTGCACGGGGCTCGGCTTCCCGGTCACGGAGTCCTCGAACGCCGGGGCCTTGAAGACCTGATCCGCCGGGGGCGTCCCGTCGGTGGCAAGCGCGACCGCCCACTGCACGGCAAGCCGCACATTGTCGTTGCCGGTTGCCACGGTGAACAGCTTGAAGTCCGGGTTCTTGGCGTGGTTCTCGTGCCAGAAGCAGCCGAGCGAGTTGCCGTCCGACGTCGCCAGCGCCGGGATCGACTTGCCCTGCTTCTCGAACAACGGCAGCGCCCCGACCAGCGAAGGTCCGAAGTCGGAGACGATGACGTCGATCTTGTCGTTCTTGGCGATCTCGGCGGTCAGCACCTTCTGCGTCAGCGCCGGATCCCAGTTGGTCACCGCGAAGGGCTCCGGATTGACGAAGACATACTCGGGGCCGAGGACGTTCTTCATGCCCTTGAGTTCATCCAGGCCCTGGCTGTTGCCGGCCGGACCCGACAGAAACAGGATGTTTCCGCCTTTCGGCAGGATGCTCTTGATCCAGTTGCCCCACGTCTCGCCGTCGTTGACGAAGGACGACCCGATGAACTTGGAGTAGTTCTCGCCCTCCTTGCCGCCGACGTTGACGCGGTATGGCACGATGATCTTGCCGGACTTGTAGACGCTCGTGATGGCCGGAAGCACGGCGGGGCCGGCATCGCCGAACACCACCAGCGCATCAATGCCCTTGGCCGCGATGCTCTTAATGTCCGAAATCGACTTCTGCGTATCGCCCTGGCCGTCGGCGTATTCGTAGGCGGTGATGCTCGGGCAGAGTTCGGCGGTCTGCTTGCCGGACGCGGTGGTGACCTGGCGCCAGCTGTTGCCGCCATATCCGTCGAGGAGCGCCAGCGTGGCCTTCTTGGGGCCGCACCAGGACGGCGCTTCCGCTCGCGCCGTGTCGGCGGCCGTCAGGGCGATGGCCGCGGCCGCCGTCGCGAAAGTCATGGTCATGGCACGTGTAAAGTGTCTCATCTTCTTTCCTCCCTGGATTTCTATCCTATTGATTTCCGCACGTTTACCGTCCAGCGGAGCGAGTAGACTCCGATCCCAAAACCCAGGGCCAAGGCCTGGATGATGGTCTGAGCCGAATACGGAACGCCGACGGCGAGCGCGAACTGGCTCAGTTGGTTCAGGAAGAAGGCGGCGACCACCGTCGAGACGGGATAGCCGCGCCCGCCCAGGAGCGAGGTGCCGCCGAGGACCACCACGGCCACGGAGGGCAGGAGCAGGCTGTCGCCCTGAAAGGCCGTCGGCTCGCGCGTGATGCCGGCGATGAGGAGCCCGGCCATGCAATAGAGAAGCTGCGCGAAGACGTAAGCCATCATCTGGTGCGTGCGAACGCTGAGGCCAGCGGCGCGCCCGGCCGACGGGCTCGCGCCAATCACTTCGTAGCGCCTACCCACGACGGTCTTCTTCAGGACGAAGGAAACGACCGCCATCGCGGCGAGCGCGAAGAAGACGGAGTTGGGCACCCCGAACGTCTCGCCGCCGGCGATCTCCGCCAAGAGCTCCGTGGTGATCGAGGGCACGCCGCCCGAAACGGCGAAGACGGCGCCATAGAGCAGGGCATTGGTGCCGATGGTCGCGATGATCGCGTTCAGGCGGAAGACACTGAACAGAACGCCGTTCAGGATGCCGGCGGCGAGGGCGAAGGCGATTGCCACCAGCACGGCCTGGATCAGCAGCGCATCGTCCTGTTGCGGGTAGTGCGTGGCGACGACCACCGATAGCGAGACGGCGCCCGGCAGCGAAAGATCGAAGCCACCTTGCTGCACGACCAGCAACTGCCCCAGCCCGACGATGGCGATGATCGCCGCGAAGGGCAGGCTCCCCGACAGAGCCCCCCAGGAGAGGCTGGACGGCGCGAAGACCGCACAGACGGCGATGAGGACGATCGTCGACAGAACCACCGTCACGAACGAGCGCGCGAGCGGCATCGGCAGCCCGGCCGGCCGGGAGAAGGCTGTTGGCGTCAGCGGCGGGGCGTTCATAGCGAGGGGCGCTCTCGACCTGCCATCAGGGGAGCACGCGGGCGGCACGCAGCTTGTCGAAGGCGTCCGTGAAGGAGCGCACCGTGTTCTGATAGTCCGTGAATCCCAGGTCGCGGCTCTTGGTCATGTCGGTAAAATTCTCGATGACGCGGCCGAGATCGGCGTCGCTGTGCCACCAGGAGGCGACGGTGTTCAGGGCGTTGTCGTGCAGCCCATGCTTTGCCACGATCCTGTCCCAGACGGGCTCCATGCCCGCCATCTGGTCTGCCAACGGCTGCGCGTGGCCGGGATAGTCGGCGGCTGCCACGCCGAGGTGCGCGGCGAGCTTCGGCCAGAGCCAGTTCCAGCGGAAGACCTCGCCATTGACGATGTTGAAGGCGTTGTCGCGCGCCCCTGGCTCGGTCGCCGCCCACAGGAGGTGCTTGGCGATGATCCGCCCGTCGGTGACGTCGACCACCGCCTGGTACTGCTCCGGCGAGCCGGGGAAAACGAAGGGGTGGCCGGTCTCCTTGCAGATCGCCGCATAGGCGCCGAGCGTCGCCGCCATGTTCATCTGGTTGCCGACCGCGTAGCCGATCAGCGTATGCGGGCGGTGCACCGACCAACCGAACCCCTGCCTCTCTGCCGCGGCGAAGAGTTCGTCCTCCTGATCGTAGTAGAAGTTCTGGTAGGCGAGCCGAGGCTGCTCCTCGCGGAACGGCGTCACGGGCTTTGCCTTCGCATAGGCCTCGAACGGCCCCATGTAGTGCTTCAGCCCCGTTACCAGTGCGACATGCCTGGGAGGCTCGGCCTCCACGGCCGCGAGCAGGTGGCGCACCATGCCGGCGTTGACACGGCAGTTCTCCGCCTCGGTCGGCTGGCGCAACCACGTGGTGATGAAGATGTCGGAGGGCGCGACGCCCGCCAGAGCCTGCCTGGTGGCAGCCTCGTCGGTCAGGTCGACGGCGATGTGCGAAACACCCGCCGGCAAGTCTTGCTTGTGGCGGGAGATGCCGGTGACGCGCCAGCCCGGCGTCGCCGCGAGCAGTTCCGCGAGGTGGCGGCCGATGATCCCGGACACGCCGGCGATGAGCGCATGCCGTTCCATCAGTTGAGCCCCTGGGTGTTGAGCGTGACCTTGATGCAGGCCTGCGGGTTCTTGCCGAGCTCGAAGGCCTGGACGGCGTCCGTGAGCGAGAAGTGGTGGGTCTGGATCGGAGACAGGTCGATCCCCGTCTTCTCCAGAAAGCGGATCGCCGCCGGCCAGACGCCGGGCGACCCGATGCAGCCGCGCACCGTGAGGTTCTTCATCTGGATGAGGCCGAGATTGGCGGGAATGGACTGGCCGATGTTGATGCCCACCATCGACATGCGCCCGTCCTGCCCGGCGTACTCGAAGGCAGCCGCGAGCGAGGCAGCGTGGCCGGAGGCCTCGATCACGAGATCGGCGCCGCGTCCCGCGGTGACGTCCATGATCCGTGCGGCCGCTCCGGCAGGCTCCAGCGCTTCCGAAGCGCCGAGCCGGAGGGCCACGTCGCGCCGCGTCTCGATCGGATCGACGACGATGACGTTGGCACCCATGCCGATGGCGGCCGCCGCCGACACGAGGCCGATCGTGCCGCCGCCCGACACCACCACCGTTTCACTGGCATTGGTGCCGCCCGAGCGCAGAACGGCGTAGAAGCCGCACGTGAACGGTTCGATCAGGGCGCCGCGAGCGTCATCGACGCCGTCCGGCAATTTGTGCAGCCAGTCCGGGTTGACGTTGAAATACTGCCGGTCGGCGCCATCCATCGAGAAGCCGAAATGATGCAGCCGCTCAGGCGTGCGCACCACGCATTCCCCGACGACACGGTCGCCGACGCGGAAGTTCCGGACCGCCTTGCCGACCTCCACGATCTCGCCGCACCACTCATGGCCCGGCGTGACGGGATAGGAGATCGGGATGATGTAGCGACCGGCGAGGAGCTCGTAGTCGGAGTGGCAGATCCCGACGGTGCGCGTGCGCACCAGAACCTCGGTGTCCTTGATTTCCGGCATCCCGACATCGACCACGGCAGGCCGGTCGGGCTTTTCGAAAACAAGTGCCTTCATGGGTTCACTCCTCGACCGCAACCACGGCGCCGTCGCTCGCCGCCGAGGCGATGATGGCCTCGAGGATCGCGATATTGTTGACGAGTTCGTCGCCGGTGATCGGGTAGGGCGCCGTGCCGCGCACCGCGTGGGCGAAGGCCACCAGGTTGTCGCGCACCGGCTCGGCCGGCGGCACCTCGGTCACGGTGATTTCCGACCCGGCCTCAGCGGCCGTGACCACCCAGCCGGCGGGGGCCTGGACATGGGCCTTGTCGCGGATGTCGATCCAGCCCTTCGTGCCGAAGACCGCAAAGCGCGACACGAAGGGCGTCACGAGCGTTGCCGAGATATAGGCCGTCCCTCCGGATCTGAAGCGGATATGCGCGCTCATCGTGTCGCCCTGGGGGAACGGCGATCCGAGATTTTCGCAAGCGACCCGAACGTCACGTGCGGGCCCGAAAAGGGCCGCCGACAGGTCGGTCAGATGAATGCCGGTGGCCGTCATGCCGGCGACCGGCGCCTGCGCGGCGTCGAGGCGCCAGTTGTCGGCGCTGAGGCCGAGGAAGATGTCGTGGCTGAAGTTCGCCTCGACCTGCAGCAGCCGGCCGAGCGCCCCGGAGCGGGCCGCCGCCAGCATCGCCGCGACCGGCGGCTCCCAGCGGCGCTCGTGGCCCATGCCCAGCACGAGGCCTTTCGCGCGGCAGGCATTCACGGCGGCCTCGGCGCCCCTCCGGGTGTGGCTCAGCGGCTTCTCGCAGAAGACGTGCTTGCCTGCGGCGGCGGCGCGCTCGATCTGCTCACCGTGCAGCGCGTGCGGTGTGGCGAGGATGACGGCCTCGACGCCCGGGTGGGCGAGGGCCTCCGCGTCGCTCGCGTACCAGGCGAGGCCGTTCTCCGCGGCGAAGGCGGCGCTCGCCGGCGCGGGATCGGCCGCGCAGACGATCTCGATCTCGTCCGTCACCTTGCCGAGCACGGCGGTGATCTTGCGACCCCACCAGCCGAGACCGATCATCGCGACCCTGACGGGCTGATTTGCGCTTGCCATCACCATCTCAAATCTTCACGAGGATCTTCATGTGGTTGACGGACCTGTCGAGCAGGGCGTCGAAGCCCTTCGCCACGACGTCGTCCGCCGCGATCTGGCCGGTGCAGATCTTCTCGACGGGCAGCAGCCCGGCCTCGACCATGCGGATGACCCGCGGCCAGGACTGGACCGGGTAGCACCAGGTCGCCTCGACGGTGATGTCCTTCAGCGCCCACAGCATCGCGTCGACGGATGCCGGCTTCATGTGGAGCCCGGTCTGCACGACCTTGCCCTGCCGGCGCACCGACGCCGCGCAGGCGTTGAGGCTCGCCTCCAGCCCCACACACTCGATCGCGACGTCGACGCCGACGCCCTCCTCGGTGTGCTCGCGGATGAAGGCCGGAACGTCGTCCTGCGTCGGGTCGAGACAGAAGGCGTCCGGGACCAGCTGTCTGGCGAGGCTGCGCCGATAGGCGTTGGGCTCGCTGACGAAGATGACCGCAGCACCGGCCGCGCGTGCCGCGATCAGCGCCAGCGCGCCGATCGGGCCGAGACCGGAAATGAGCACCGTCGAGCCCGAGGTCACGCCGCCGCGGTCGACCGCATAGACGGCAACCGCCGCCGGTTCGATCATCGCCGCCTGAACGTCGCTGACGCCGTCGGGGACCTTGGCGACGTTGTAGTCGTTGACGACGGCATACTCGGCCATGCCGCCCCAGGCCCAGCTCAGGCCCACGCAGGCCATCTTCTCGCTGAGGTGGTAGAGGCCGCGGCGGCCGTAGTAGTCGTTGCGGGGCGAGATCAGCGGCTGGATCGAGACGCGGTCGCCGACCTGCACGTTCGACACGTCCGAGCCCTTGTCGGCCACCACCGCGCTGAACTCATGGCCGAGGATCTGCGGATTGGTGGCGCCGGTGTACACGTGGGGCGTTTGCGGCGTCACGATCGGCCCGGCGATGTATTCGTGCAGGTCGGTGCCGCAGATGCCGGTCACCAGCGGCTTGATCAGCACGTCACCGGGGCCAAGCTTGTGAGTCGGCGCCGGCGTGTCCTCGACGCGGATGTCTCTGGCGGCATGGAAGCGGACGGCTTTCATCACTCGTACTCCCGACGCGGGCTCACGTGAGCACCATCCCGCCGTCGACCATGAAGGTCTGTCCGGTCACGTAGTCCGATCCTGTCGAGGCGAGAAAGGTCGTCACCCCGGTGATGTCGTCCGGTCGCGACGGGCGGCCGATCAGGATCGACTGGCTGAACTCGTCGATCGCCTGCTCGGGCTTTGCCGTGAGGCCGAGCGCCATGAACTCCCGGTCCAGTTGCTCCCACAGTTCCGTCCGCACGACGCCGGGAGCAAACGCGTTCACGGTGATGCGGTCGGGCGCCAGCGCCCGCGCCGCGGCCTGGGTAAGGGCCACAACCGCGAATTTCGAGGCGCAGTAGTGCGCAAACAGCGGATAGCCCTGCTTGCCGGCGATGGAGGCCGTGTTGACGATCTTGCCGCCGGTGCCCTGAGCCTTCATCTGGCGGGCGGCCTCTTGCGTGCCGATCAGCACGCCGAGGCCATTCACCTCCATGATGCGGCGCCAGTCGTCCTCCGTCACGTCCATGAACGGACAGGTCTGACTGATGCCGGCATTGTTGAACATCACGTCGAGCCGCCCGAAGGCGCCCACCGTCTCTTCGATGAGGTTGCGGGTGCTCGCGCGGTCGGCGACGTCCACCTTCGCCGCGATGGCGGAGCCTCCGATGGCTTCGGCGACCTCTCGGGCAGCCTCGAGATTGAGGTCGGCGACGCAAACCTTCGCGCCGTTGCGGGCAAGGTCACGCGCGATCTCAGCGCCTATGCCGCGACCGGCCCCGGTCACGATGATTGTCTTTTCGCTGACTGATCCCGACACCGCGTCCTCCCTGACGACCAGTGTTAGTCCCTGGTTCGTCCACGGCCGCATTGGCGTTACGCGTTGCTTCCGCAACGAAAAATCTTGCGGGACAAGCTCCTCCCAAGCCCGCATGACTGATCCTAGACAAAAGGGCTGTTGGGGCCCCTCCGAAAATTCTCAAATTGAGAATCCGACCCGCACCCAGCCCGTGATGGGCAGCGGGACCGCGCAGAGCGCCCGCCCATCCAAAGCCGCACGATGGCGAGCTTTCGGACGAGCAGCCCGCGGATTTTACCGCTGGCGGCTACTTCTCAACAACTGAAAGTTGCTTTTCTGCGGAGCGATTGAGAGTGGCTTGCAGGTCGCGCGTCGACTGAAAAAGACGGCGTTCGCGTCCGCCGCGCGTGAGCTTGGCAAATGCGACCTCTACCGCGTTAGCCAGGAGCGCGATGTCCAAGACGAGGAAGGTCCACCGCGGATGCAGCTCAGGCCATTACTCGCCGAACGGTGAGTGAGAGCCGCCATGGCGGCGGTCTTCGGCGCGCCCGGGAAGCTACTCCGAATTTAAGCAAACTCAGCCCGTCGTTGCATTCGTCCGCTTGGCTCGCGTCTCACGCAGCCAGTCGATCATCTGCGCCACGGGATGCTTTGGTTGCCGTGACTTCCTCGGTGATCACTTCGAACTTCTGGAGAAAGTGAGGTCCGAAGGTGTGGATCATCGGGATGTCCGTCGCGTCGCGGCCCCTCGCGACCAGGACGCGACCGATGCGGGGCACATTGTGGCGCGCATCGAACGTGTACCAGCGGCCGCCGAGGTAAGCCTCAAACCACGCGTTGTAGTCCATCGGGGCGGGGTCGGCTGGGACGCCGATGTCCCCGAGGAAGCCGTTGCAGTAGCGAGCAGGTATGTTCATGCAGCGGCAGAGTGCGACCGCCAAGTGCGTAAAGTCCCGGCAAACGCCAACGCCCTCACTCATGGCATCGGCTGCAGTGCGTGTGCTCCTCGCTTGCTGATAGTCGAAGAGAATTTTCGAGTTTACGACGTTGCAGATCTGCTGCACACGATTCCAGCCTGGTGCATAAGAGCCAAACAGCTGCCACGCGACCGCGGAAAGTTCATCAACCTCACAATACCTGCTGGACAGCAAAAACTGAAGGATGTCCGCCGGCAGGTCGGCAGGAGGCGTCTCCGGTGCGCTGCGATCGAAGAAGTCGGGGGCGCCGGAATCGCGGACGATCAAGTTGTTGCTGAGTGCCACCCCGCCAGCCGGGATTGTGAGGCGGCGGCAGCGATTGCCGAAGCTGTCCATATACGCCGTGCTTCGAACATCGTCCCCATCGGCTAGCGACGTCACCGCCAAGGCGGGAGCCCCGAGGACGTCCGCGTCACGGTCGGGATGCGGGTCCATCAGGAGGACAGCAGGCGTCGGCTGAGAGCAGACGACCTCTATCCGGTAACCGCAGCGAATTTCCATGTGTCACTCTGAGGCCGATTGACAGATCTTCGCTGAAACGCCTCGATCTATGGAACGTTCCCGGAGCCGGCGCACTACGCGCTCCGAGAACGGTTGCAGGCCGAACGCGACGAGGCTGCGGCGATCCACGAGTGCGACGGTGGGCTTCACCGCGAAATCTCCGAGGCGCTGGTCGCCTTGCGCACCTCAACCCATCCCCGTGGCGGGCAATGCAGAAGCGGCAAGCCAGACCCCAGGCAGCCTCCATCCTCGCCGACGAATCGGGCGCGGAAGCTGTTGTGTGCGGCTGATCAGCAGGCGAGCTTCTCGGCGAACTTGTGCGTAGTGGCGGAGGGCTGGAAACCGGATGCGGACATGCTGCTCCGGTTTGTGCAGACACGGGAGGAATGGCGGGGGCGCCATGCTCGGCGGACCGGCGCCATTACCCGATCGGCCTATGTCATAGCCGTGTGCATGGGCGCCGTTCCGCATGCTCGCGAGAAGGCGGCGTTCGACCTGAAGCCGCGAGCCGCCCACCGATGCGGCCGCCCCGCGCCTCAGTTTCCCGACAGTTTTTGCGCCCGCCTGGCGAGCCGCACGAAGCCTTTGTGGTTGCCCGGCTGAAGCTCCGGATTGACGTCAGCCATCTGCCGGGGCAGGTGTGACCAGGGCTATTGCGCGCCGAGAGAAGCGCAGCGGGAAGTGGAAGGCTGGGAGCCACCGGGCGGGATGCTGCCGACGCGATTAAAGGTGCCGTCGGTCGAGATTGCTGTTCTCGGCGGATTTGCCGTCCGCGACGCGTCGGGTGCGGCCATACGGATCTCCAGCAAGAAAACTCGGGCGCTGCTGGCGGTGCTCGCCCTCGCGCCGGAAATGGCGGCGCCGCGGGCGCAACTCGCCGACCTGTTTTGGAGCGATCGGGGTGACGAGGGTGCTCGCAGCAACCTGCGGCAGGCGCTTGCCGTGCTGCGCAGCGAGTTGCATGCCGCCGCACCGGGCTCGCTGGCGACCGACGGCGATGTCGTGTCGCTGAGGCAGGAACAGGTGAACATCGATGCCGTGGAGTTCCTGCGCCAGACGCTGACCGGCGATGCGCCTTCCCTCCACCGCGCGGCGAGCCTCTACCGCGGCGAGTTGCTTGCTGGTTTCGACGTCAAGGCTCCGGCGTTCGAGGATTGGCTGTCGGCGAGACGCGCGGATCTGAAGGACGCCGCCATCCGGGTTCTCGATGGCCTCGCTGCGCTGCAGAGCGGCGCGGCGCGCATCACCACTCTCCAGCGTCTTCTGGCGCTCGACATGCTGCGCGAGGCGTCACACCGGGCCCTCGTCCGCGCCTTCGCCGACCAGGGCGAGCGTGGCTTGGCTCTGAAGCAGTTCGAGGTCTGCCGCAAAGTGCTGCGGGAGGAGTTCGATGCTGCGCCTTCGCCTGAAACGCAGGCGGTCGGTGACATGCTGGCGGGCAGGAAGGTAGCGCCGACGGCGCTCTCGATTCTCCCTGACAGCGCGGAGGAGGATGGCCGCCCCTCCATCGCGGTGCTGCCACTCGCCAATCTCCGCGACGATCCGCGCCAGCAATATATCTGTGATGGATTGTCGGAGGACATCGTCACCGAACTGGTCCGCTACCGCTCGCTTCGGGTGCTTGGCAGCTTCTCATCTTTCGCGGCGCGCGACCTCATGCCTGACGCGGGGGCCGCGTTCGAGCGGTTGAAGACACGCTACCTCGTCACCGGCAGCTTTTATTCTGCAGGGGCTGAGGTTCAAATCGGCATTCAGCTCCTGGCCGGCGGCTCCGGCGATGTCGTCTGGGCCGACCGCCTGCGGGGAGCCGCTGAGGACCTCGCGGAATTTCACAGCGAAGCGGTGACGAAGATCGCCTCGCACGTCGAAAGCCACGTCGCGCGTCACGCAGGCGCCAGGACGACGACCTCGTCTAAACCGCGAGACTGGCGCGCCTACGATTTCGTGCTGCGCGGTCGATATGCGCTGTTTCGGTACGAAATCGACACGGCCGAGGGGCATCTCCGCCAAGCGATCAGCGTCGATCCGCGATCGTCTCATGCACACGCTTGGCTCGCCATGCTGCTTGTCGTGCGAAGTTGGCGGCGCGGCGGCGGGCCGGATCTCGTGGATGCGGCCCGAGCGCATGCGCGCCTCGCCGTCCACTCCGATCCCGACAATGCCACGGCGCATTGCGCGATGGGCTATGTGCGTCAGTACGGGGGCGACCTCGAGTCGGCCGGCCCGCACTACGAGCGGGCCATGGCGCTCAATCCCAATGACACCCGCATCCTGACCTATACGGGCATGTGGTGGACGTTCATGGGTGAGCCGGGCAAGGGCCTTGCACTGATGGACCGCGCGCTCGACCGCGAGCCCTATCCGAACTCCGGCGTCTGGGGCATGCGCGCCAACGCACTCTACCAGCTTGCCGACTACACGGGGGCGATGGCCAGCATCGACCGCATGACCAGTCTCTCGGCTTGGGACCTTCCCTACGCCGTGGCGGCGCTCGCCCGCATCGGCGACGAGGAGAGTGGACGTCGCCTGCGCGCCACCTACCGACCCAAGCTCCTGCGTGAGTTCGACACGCTGACGCACCACGCCACTTACGAACCCTATCGGCTCCCCCAGCACAGCGAGCACCTGCTCCAGGGCCTCGATCTAGCGCTGAAACTGGCACGCCAACCATAGCAACGGCCTACCCCACCGGTCAGTGTAGCGGGGTAGGCCCGTCGGACCGGCCGCGGCCTAGGGCCTGCTGCCCGAGATCGAGCAGAGCGAGTTGAACCCGACGTTGGGGCCGGCGCTTTCGATCGAGAACCGGACGGCGGGAGAGTCGCCCTTGCCCATCCGCCACTTCACATCAGCCAGCAGCGCAAAGGCAGCAGACGTCGGGCCGTAGCTCATCATGCTCGGCGCGCCAAGAAATATGGCGTCAATGAAACCATCCTTCTTGTTGAACGTACCCAGAGAAATTGAGACGACCTTGGTTTCGTTGCTGGTCGTCATGCCGTACCAGCACGAGACTTGTTCGACAACCCACTCCTGGTTGGTTGGGATCGCATCAAATTTTACGATGCAGTTCCCCGTCTTGCTGCAGATTTGTCGCAGCGGCCCCTGCTGAAAGATTTCCGCCGCCGAACTCGCGCCACACCCGATCACCACGAGCGCCAAGCCCGCCGCGACACTTCTCCAGATTCGTGACATTCGAATTATCCCTAAGTCGAGTGAATGCATCCCTGCGCCCTGGTACTTCATTCAAGCCCTCGCGGCAGAGAGGCGGAGGACTGGATACGGCGCGGCCGCAAATCCTGCGTAAGAGCAGTGCAAGTGCTCCGAAAATCGGCGAATTTCTCGTTCGCCCGCCACGGTCGCGACCACTCACCCGCGACCATGGCGTGCAGCCACGAACGCGGAGCCGTTCCGTTTCGACCACCAACGAAGGATGTCTTAAGTAATGTGGGGGACGGGAAACCGGATGCGGGCATTATCCTCTAGTTTGCACGCATTGCGTGCCAGTTGTGCAAAAATAACCCATAGTAGCGGAATGCGATTGATGGCAGAAAGACGGTCTGCTCCAATTTCCCGATTGCATCTACACAATGACCGAGTTCTGGAAAGGTAGCCGACATTAAGACGCGCGACGGGTCGTCGTTTTCGTAGCGGAGCTCCCACCACCACTGCCGTCCGGTGACCCGGATCGTCAGCGGCTCCCCATCGCCGATGCCGGCGAGGCTCCTACCGGTGAAGTAGCTGGCGCCTGTCAGGGTGACGAGCACCACCGCCGTCGCTGCGACCAGCCCGGCGACGAGGCGCGCGGCGGAGCGCTTGAAGCGGCCGTCGCGCTCGAGCGGGCCGGTCGGCGCCGGGTGGCGCCGGCGCAGCGCGTAGCCGAGGCCGAGGACGACCAAGAGGAAGACGGCGGTGCAGACTGACAGGAAGAGCCAGAAGAGGTCGAGGATGAACTCGGCGCCCGGCACCTGCGGCCCGAGGGCGGACTGATCGCCGCTGCAGCCCCCGACCGCAACGGCCAGAGCGGCGACGACGGCGGGCCTGCTGACGCTCATGGCTGCTGTCCGTCCGACGCCGCCGGGTTGCCCGCCTCGCGCGGCGGCTGCGATGTGCGGCGCGACTCGCCCTCGCCGGGCATGAGATCATCCGTGCGGGTGGGGGCGGCTGCGCGCGGTACCAGGCGGCTCATCGAGCGGATGTAAGCGGCAAGCTCCCAGATCTGCTCCTCCGGAATCTGCTGGCCGAATGACGGCATCCCGTTCGGTCGGCCTTGGGTGATTGTGGCGACGATGTTCTCGGTCGCGCCGCCATAGATCCACTGATCATCCATGAGCGGCGGTCCACTGCCGCCGCCCCCGTGCCCATGGCAGCCGACGCAGTTGAACCAGCTGAAGAGCCGCTGGCCCTGACTGACGCGATAGGCGCTCCGTTCGAAGGCGTCGACGCGCGGGTCGGTGAGAGCCGCTTGGCGTCGCGGGCGTCGAGGCCGCCGGCGACGATGGCGCCGGCCCAGCCGCCGACACCGGACAGGACGGCCACGTACTGGCGGCCGTACGGGCCGAGATAGGTCACCGGCTGACCAATGATCCCCGAGCCGGTTTTGAACTGCCAAAGCAGCGTGCCGTCTGCCGCGTCGAGCGCTTTGAACCAGCCTTCCATCGTTCCGTAGAAGACGACGCCGCCTGCGGTGGCGAGCGCGCCGCTCCAGACGGGGAAGCGCTCGCGGACCGTCCAGATTTCCTTGCGACCGAGGACGTCCCAGGCGGTGAACTCGCCCCGGTGGCCGCCGGGCCCCGCCTTCATCCGCACTTCGGCACCGACGTATGGCGTGCCGCCGATGTAGTTCGCCTCGACCGCCGCGAAGTCCATGCAGAGGTTGTTGTGCGGGATGTAGAGGAAGCCGGTCTGCGCCGAGTAGGCAGACGGATTCCAGTCCTTGGCGCCAGGCGAGGCGGGGCAGATGTCGCGCACGACCTTGCCGACCACCGGCTCCTTGTCGGCGACGTAGCGAAGTCGTCCGGTCTTCAGATCGACGCCACTGGTCGAGGTGAGGGCATGAAAGGGATCGGCGGCGAGGACCTCGCCAGTGGTGCGGTCGAGGACATAGAGGCAGTTCGGCATTGGTGCTGAGGCAGCCGCCCGGTGCGGTTCTAGCATTCAGGTGCGCAAGCAGAGATGTCTGGGGCTGCGTGCCCATGGCAGGGTAAAGCACGCCCACATCGCGCGCCTCTCCCCCGCCGAGATGCGCGATGATCCGGCCTCCTTCTGGAAGCAGCGCGAGCACGGGTCGATGTTCGACGGCGATTTCGCGCGCGCGGAGCACTTCCAGGTCCCGGGCCTGCCAGTCGACCTGCGCATCAAGGGGCAGAACCTGCAAATCCGCGGTGAAGGTTCGTAGAAACAGCGCTTCCCGTGCCGCCCTGTGGAGCGGACCGACGATGGTGACCTTCTGGTCGATGACGTCATACCCATCGCACACCGGGCAGAATCGAACGTGACCTTTCTTGATTTGGTCGAACAGGTGCGGAAGCGCCGGCTTGTTGTCGACCGTTCCTGTTGCGAGCAAGAGGATGGGAGCGGAAACCGCATGCCGGTCGATAGTCGCGCGAAAGATCTTCCCCTGCTCGATGGAGGTGACGCTGCCGCCGATCATCTGCACGCCGAACCGCTTTGCCTGCTGTCGCATGCGCCGCAACAGGTCAGGTCCTCTGATTCCTGCAGGGAAGCCCGGATAATTGCGCGTAGTCGGGATGAGCGAGGCACGGCTGTGGCCCGCATCGACAAGCACAACCCGGCGCCGAAAGCGGGCCAGGTAGATCGCAGCGGTGAGGCCTCCCGGGCCTCCGCCAACGATCAGACAGTCGGCAACGCGTGCGGGAGAACCGTTCACCGTCGATGCTAGGGCGCCACTCTCGTCAGCTTTCGGCGCCCTGCCGCTATGCCAACTCATCGTGGCTCAGGCTCCTCTAGCTCCGACAGGAGCTCCCCCGGATCGACCTCCTCCTGAAAGGCTTCTACGTCAGCGTCGCTGGACGTGCGGATGTCCAACTTGTCAGCGATCTGAATGAGGAGGGTGATCGCCTTGGTCAGTTCATGCTCAGCGAGAAGATCGATCTGAAGGTCGAGTTCCGCCCTCCGCTTGTCGACTTCCGCTCGGCGCGTCTGGCTGACAAGGATGAAGGACGAAATGAACAGTGCTTCGACGGAGGCGGCGGTGGCGAGAAGGACGAACGACGGATCCCACTTCGGCAAAAGCCAATTCCACTCCGAATTGCAGAAAAGCCACACGACGACGATAACGACGTGGACGTATATAAAGTTCATTGAGCCGGCGAAAGACGAGATGGCGTCTGAAGCAACTTGCTCCGAAGTTCTCTGATTTTTATCGTTAGCCTCGCGCTCCCGGACAACGCCGATATTCCGCCGTAGGGTTGCCTCAAGCTTGTCTTGCGCCATGGGTGACCAATTCGCTGGGAAAAGTTCGTCGTGGAAGCCGATGTCATCAGGCGTCGTTCGTGGGCCCGGCGTGCGGTGCCGCGTCAGCCATTCTGTTTCCGTCGGGGCACCCACGGCAGATGTAACCCTCGACCGCGGCTACCCGTCTGACACCGCGACGGGTGGGCGGCTGTGCTCAGGCGGCTCGATGTGGGGGTCACGAACACCCGCCCCCCAATTGTCTCTTCGCCTGAATGTTCCGCACTTAGCGGCGCCCGAGCGCTACGGCTTGTCCAGGCGTCCTTGCTGGGCATCGTTCTTGTACTGGCTGGCCACGAGCCATCCCTTCAGCGGCCGCAGCGGCGGGATCATCGTGACGAGCAGCAGCGGCAGCGTCGTGACGAGGTGGACCCAGTACGGCGCCTGCAACGCGATCTCCAGCCAGGTCGCAAATCCCACCGAGGGCAGGCAGGCAAACGTGATGGCGAAGAACGCCGGGCCATCGGCCGGGTCGGCGAAGGCGTAGTCGAGGCCGCAGACGTCGCAGCGCGGCGCGAGCCGCAGGAACCCGGCGAACAGCCGACCGACACCACAGTGTGGGCACTTGCCGCGGATACCCGCGGCGATCGGATGCGGGGTGGCCGGGTAGTCTGGGACCTGCATTTGCGTCTCCCGAGTTCCGCTGTTGGTGGGCAGCAGGCGACCTCTCGGGTGGCTTCCGTTGGAGCGGTCCGCTTCGCTGCAAGGCTGCGGCGCAGGCGCCCGATGCCGCGCGGTCATCTGTTCCGAAGGACACCATAGAGGGCGCGGCGCAGGCGCCAGTCGCGGCGGTCGCGTCAGCAGGATCGCCGCCGGCCGGGCGCCCTCTCCGAACCGGCGCGCACAGGCGTGCACCATCGTCCCTGTGGCGAGCCGGAGCCCGGCATCGACCAGCACCCACTGACGATCGCCGGCGTTCGCCAGGCCAATCAGCGTGACGTTCACCAGCGGCAGCCGCAGGCAAGCGACGGTGGGATGGACCTCGAAGGCCTCGCCGACCCGCGGACGTCCACCAACGAGGTCGGAACTTACGGCCAGTTGCAGGACCACGCGGCGTCTCCGTGCGTCTGCCGGCGCAGGCCGGCATTCAGGGTTGTCCGAGCGTCCCACCCACCGGCCCCGCAACGTCCGCGCTCGGGGAGGGCAGTTGCGGACAGGGCGTCGAGACACCGGACGGGCATCGAACCGGTCAGGCTCGCAGGTGTTCCGTCCTGTCACCGGCACAACGCGTGGGCTGCCCGCGAGGTGGCGCGCGCCACCCGTCGCCAGCGGCCCGCGGGGTCTCGCGCCCTCGCGTCCGTGTCGTCGCCACTGATGCTGAAGCACCAGAGGCCGGCAACCGCCGGGCCGCGCACGGTGCCCGTGTGGGCGGAACAAGTGCCGGGGCCCCCCATTGGTGCCGGCAATCAGCAGGCGCAATCGGCGACGCTCCGCCACGAACGGCGCCGACGTTCAGGCGGTCGAGGCCGACCTCGGATGCAACGAGGCCGACCTCGAGGCCTGGCTTGTCCGAGAGGCGGTGTGATGCGGTCCTGCATCACCGCCTCCATCCACGATCCGGCGCCGCTGCGTCTCCAGGCGCAGTGTCACTTCGTAGCCGGGGCGTAGTTGCCGTCCCAGTCTGGCGGGGGCGGCAGTCGGCGGTAGCCCTCGACGCGCTCCGCGAGCATCGCGTAGTAGCCGGCGAGCGGCCGAACCCCGCGGGAAGCTTCGCTGACCAGGCTCAACACCCTGTCCCATTCGCGGTGGCGGTAGGCGGCTAGCATGGCCCCATGCACGGCGAGGGCCTCCGCGGAGGCCTCTGTGCGCGGCAGGGCCGCGAACACCGCGACGGCGTCGCTTCGCCCCTTCACGGCGACGCGGTCGAGTTCGATGACGGCAAATGTGCCGGCCACGGCGACGGCGGTGTCGGGACCGATGAGCTGCGGCACCCGGTAGAGCTTCGAAAGGCCCTCGAGGCGAGAGGCGAGGTTGACCGCGTCTCCCAGCGCCGAATAGTCGAAGCGGCGCTGCGAGCCGAAGTTGCCGACGACGCAGTCGCCGGTGTTGATGCCGACGCCCACCGCGAGCGCCGGCAGCGGCAGGCCCGGCGCGGTCTCGGCGGCGACGTCCCGGTTGAGGCGCGCGACGGCCTCGATCATCGCGGCGCCAGCGCGGACGGCGCGCTCGGCGTGACGCGGCTCCGGCAGCGGCGCGTTCCAGAACGCCATCACGCAGTCGCCGATGAACTTGTCGATGGTGCCACCCTCGGCAAGCACCGCTTCCGAAAGCGGGTCGAGCAGGCGGTTGACGAGGGCGGTCAGACGCTCCGGTTCGTCCTTCAGGGCCTCGGCGATCGCCGTGAAGCCGCGCACGTCGCAGAACAGAATGGTCAGCGTGCGTCGCTCGCCACCGAGCTTCAGCGCCGCCGGGTCGCGGGCGAGACGGTCGACCATGGCGGGCGCGAGGTAGTGGCCGAACGCCGCGGCGATGCGCCGGCGCAGTCGCCGCTCTTCGGCGAAGTCGAGCCCGGCGCGGGCGGTGGTGGCGACCACGAGCGCCATCGCGGGGGCGATCGGCGGCAGCCAGACGCGGCCGAAGCGCAGCAGCGCCCAGCTGCCGGCGAGCATCGCCAGCACCGACAGCGCCGCCCAGCCAGCAGTGCGCCAGGTCACGAGCCTGACGACGAAGGCGAGAGCGAGGGATACCGCGGCGGCGAGCGCCAGCCCTTGCGCCCACCCCGGCGCGGGCAGCACGAAGAGGCGATGGCGGAGGTTGTCGAAGATCGTCGCCTGAACCTCGACGCCCGCCGACAGCCGACCGTTGGTGGCGGTGAAGGCGGTCTCGAACGCGTCCGTCGCGGCGGTGCCAAGTTCCGGCGCGGTCTGCAGGCTGTGGCCGATGATGACGGCACGGCCGGTGAAGGTGTTGGGTGGCAGGAAGGCCGTCGGATCGAGCGCCTGGTAGTAGGAGACGGTCGGGTAGGTGCGCGGTGGCCCGAAGTACTGGATCAGCGCGCCCTCCGGCACCACCGGGACCGCGTCGGCAGCCTTGTCGGCGGTGGCGAGCAGGCGGGAGGCGAAGCCGTCGGGGAAGGGCGGCAACCGCCGCAGCGTGCCGTCGCCGTCGAGGAAGACCGAGGCGATGCCGGGCTCGGCACCGGCGTCGGTGAGGGCGGCCACCGGCTCAACCAGGATTGTCTGCACCGCCTGCGGCGTCTCGATCGCCGTCACCTCGGCGGCGAGCACGACGTCGTCGCCCATCGCCGCGGCGAGCGCGGCGTCGGCGTCCGGCGTCGACGGCTCGGCGAAGATGAGGTCGATGCCGATCGCGGTGGCACCGGCCTCGCGCAGCTTTTCCACCAGCCGGGCGTGCAAATCGCGCGGCCACGGCCACTGGCGACCGATCTCGGCGAGCGACGGCTCGTCGATCGCCACAACGACGACGCCAGGCTGGTCGGGCACCGGCGGCAGCACGGTGGAGACGATGTCGTAGAGCTTGGCCTCTGTGAGACGCCAGGCCGGCAGCCCCGACACAGCCGCCACGAGGGCGGCGACGGCGACGGCAAGGAGAAGGGTCGTGATCCAGCGCGGCATACGGTGGCCGTTGCCGATCGCGGCGGAGGGGGCGCCGGTCATCTCAGAACTTCGCCGTGAACGTGGCCAGGAACGTGCGGCCTGGGCCTGGAATATCGAGGGCGACGTCGTGTTGCCGGTCGAGCAGATTGTAGACGCTGAGATCGAGCTGCATGTGTCGGTTCGGCGACTGCCAGGAGGCGATCAAGTCAGTCGTCGCGAACGGATCAATCATGTACTTGAAGCGGGCACCCGAGCGCTCGCCGACGTAACTCTCGGCAACAGTGAACTGCACGCCGGACGGATGGACGAACGTCAGTCCACCGGTCACCTTGGCGTCCGGCACGAGCGGGAGCGGAGCTCCGTCGTTGCGGCCGCCGGAGGTGTTATCCGAATCCGTCCAGGCGGCGTTGGCGAAGGCGCCGAAGCCGTGGCCGAGCCAGAGATTCGCGGCGACCAACAGGCGGTCGAGGCGGCCCTCCGGAACCGTGAGGCTTCCACGGAAGTCCGGCACGTCCACGTTGAAGCGTGTGAACGTCTGGTGCTGGTACTCCACCGCCGTGAAGAACCGTTCGGTCCATTCGGCGTCCCAGCGCACCGCGACGGTGTCGACATCGCCCCCCACCCGAAGCGGGATGGGGTTGGGAGTGAGACCGAAGGTGGTGACCGGCGACAGAGAGAAATTCGTGCCCGTCTCCGTGTCGACCCGACCCATCGCCCGCAGCCAGTGGCCCTCGATGGGTGTCCAGGCGATACCCACCCGCGGATCGAGGGCGTCATCGCTGGTATCTGAAAGTAGCGCTCCGAAGGCGCCCGCTTCGACCTGGAGGTTGCTCGTCACCTTCCAGATGCCGTCGACATAGAGGCGTCCGAAATGGCCCATGCCGTCGTTGTTGCCACGCGTCGTGATCGGCGGCGGCACGTGATCGGGATAGTCGCGACGCGTGAATTTCGTGTCGATCGACTCGCCGCCGACCTCGAGGCCGCTGCGCACCGTCACCGCGCCGATCTCGACGAGATGTGCGACGGCGGCCTCCAGCGCGCCACCGCGTCCCCTTTGATCGGCGATTGTTGTTGTGTCGCAGGCGGGGTTGCAGGTGATGCTCGTGTAGCGGTCGCTGTAGGCGGAGGCGGCGACCGCCGCCGACAGGATGTTGTGGTGGCCGAAGGTGTGGCTCCAGCCGAGGATGGCCTGAGCGTTCGACACCTGTTGCTGGTCCGAGCGGGTCGGGAAAGACGCTTGGCCGGGCGACGGCAGGTCGACCGTGTTCGCGTCGGCGAGGAAAACGACGCGGTCGAAGATCGTCGGACTGAGACCGAGCTGCATCTGCAGCCCGTGCCGCACGAGCTCGTCGTTGCGGCGCCCGCCCTCGGTCTTCACGCCGTCCGCCGACACGAAGTAGGCCACCGGAATCGACGAGTTGTCGAAGCCTTCAACGGAGACGCTGCCGGTGGTGCCGAAGTGGTCCCCGTCGCGGACGAGCGTCCCCAGGCTCGTCGTCACGTCGGTAAAGGGGCGCTTCAGGAAGTCGGTCCAGCGATTGCGGGCGGACAGGGCGAGCGGCTCGAGCAGCAGTCCCTGGACGTAGAGGCCTCGGGAGTCGCCGCGGATGGTATTGGCGAGGTCTGGTCCATCCGGGCGGACCGGACTCCGAACGGGTTCGGCACGTCGGCGTTGGCCTGGTCGAAGTAGCCACCGTACTCGAACGGATCAAACGCCAGATCGCCGTAGTACCGGCCCCAGGCATTGAGGTTGAGCATCAGGTAGGGGTTCTGCAGAAATGTCCCCGATTTGCGGGAGTACGCGAGGCTGCCGCTGAAATAGTCGCCACGCTGGCGGTAACGCGCCATCGCCTCGCGGGCGCTGGCGATGGCGGTGTCGGGGTCGAGGGCGTCGACGGCGATGCCGGAGCGGACCACCGACGGCAGCGGGTCGCTCGGGTCGAGACGGTGAGCGTTGTCGATCTGCTGGATCGCCTGCTCCCGCTCGCCGGCCTGATAGAGCGCGATGGCGAGGTCGCGCAGAGACGTAGCGTCGGCCGGATCGATCGCGGTCGCCTTCAACAGCGTCTCGACGGCGAGCTTCTCCTCGCCTGTCTGGATGTAGTACCGCCCCAGGTTGTCGTAGACGCGGGCGATGGTCGGATCGAGGGTGAGGGCGCTGTCGATCGCCGGCTTGGCGTCCCGCGGCCGATTGCGATCGAGCAGCCAACTCGCGTAGTTCGCATAGGCGACGGCGTTCTGCGGATCGGCTTCGATGGCGCGCGTGTAGGCGGCATCAGCCTCGCGCACGGCATCGCGCTCGCTCTCGGCGGATCCGACCAGGTTCCACGACGCAGAGTCACCCGGTGCTGTTGCGGCCGCCGCCTTCGCCTTGGCGAGCATGAGATCCGTGTCGAGGATGACGTGCGAGGCGACCGTGGCTTCCGCAAAGAGCGTCAGGCTGTCGTCGGCGTCGATGGCGCGTGCGCGCTCGGTCGCCTCGCGCATCTCGTCTCGCCGGTCGAGCAGCAAGGCCGCCTGAACGCGCTCCGCCGGCAGCACGACGGCGTCGGGGAAGCGCGCCTCGGCGGCGCGGAGAAACTCGAGCTCCGCTTCTGGGCCGTCCGTGAAGCCTGCGAGCCAGGCACGTGCCAGCGCCGCGTAGGGGTCGGTGGCGGCAAGCGCCTCGGAGGGCAGGTCGACGGCGACCGCCGGGTTGGCCAGGGCGGCGGCGAAGAAGCGGCCGTAGACGGCGCTGGCGCGGCGGCGACCGTCGAGGCGCGGCTCGGCAGCCTCGAACAGCCGCTGCGCCTCGCGGTAGCGCAACTCTGAGCCGGCGATCAGCCCGTCGAGAAGGGCGGCGCGCGCACGCTGTGCCGGCGTCAGGGGACGCGCGCGCGCTTCCGCGAGCGCGGCGGCGGCGGCCTGCCGGCCGGTGACGGCGAGCGACACCTCGGCGAGCGTCAGCCATTCCTCGGCGGTGCGCGCGGTGGGCGGAATCGCCTCGAGCCGGGCGCGGACCGTGCGCATCTCGCGGCGGCCGAGCGGCGAGGCGGGCAGCATGTCGAAGACGCCGCGCAGGGTGCGGTAGAAGTGCATCTGCTGGCGGTCGGTCGGGTTGACGCCGTAGACGCGCGTCGGCGCCCCGCCGATCGTGGCGACCGCCGCCTCGCCGGCCGAGACGGTGAGCGTGCCCTGCGGGTTCGTCATCTCGACCACGCCCTCGAAGACCGTCAGCGTCGTGCGCGCTCCGTCGACGGCCACTGACCAGTCGGTGCCGCGGATCGCCGTGGTGGCCGCCGGCGTGTCGATGATAACGGCACCGCCGCCGCGCTCGGCGCGCGCCCAGACGGCGCCCTCGGTCAGAGACAGTTCCGTCGGCCCGGCGGCGGTCGCCGCCTTGACGACGAGGGTCGAGTTGCGGCCGACGCGCATCTGCGTGCGGTCGGCGAACAAGAGCGCCAGCGTACCGATCGCGCCGGTGCGCAGCGTATCGCCGGCGAGCACGGCCTGGGTGATGAGCGCCGGACGCCAGCCGCGCTCGTCGACGAACAGCACCTCCTCGCCGCCCTTGGCGGCGACGACCTCGCCGGCAACTGGAGATGCGCGAGTGACGACACCAAGGACGGAAGGCGGAAGGGCGACGGGGATCGCAACCGGCGCGTCCTGCGCCTCGGCGCCGAGCGTCGAGAAACCGAGGGCGGCCAGCAGAACGCGGGCGATCGAGATGACGCGCAAAATCAGACCCGGATGGAATCGCGTCCGCAGTGAAAGTCGGACGCAGCAAAGAAAGCAGAACCCTGTGAAGAGCGGAAGCGGACCGCCCGCTGGTCGTAATGCCGATTTGCGGCGCTGACGGCGCGCGCAAGCTGTCGCGGCTGCGGCGGCCGGGTCAACCCGGTAAACCATCAACAGTTCCCCCGGCGCGGTCACGATCCCTTGCGCCGCGGATCAGCGCCGCAGGCGCGCAGTCGTCCCGCGAACCCGCTGCCATTCTGGTGCGGCTGGCCGGGATCGCGCCCGCGTCGCCCGACCGAGCGCGCCTATACTCGATTGTTCCTGACGGCCTTCGGCGCGGCGGCCGGGGTGCCGGCCCAGTCCGAGGCGTCGCTCATGGCGACGGTGGCGACAGGTTGTCCGCCGCCGGGGGCGGCCATTTGCCGGAGCGCGGCGGTCCGCCGCCGGGGGCGGCCGTTTGCCGGAGCGCGGCGGCGCGGTCGCCGGCGGAAAGCCGCTGATGATCGTCAGCGACAACGGCACCGAACTGACGTCACGCGCCGTCCTGCAATGGCAGGAGGATCAGGGTCGAATGGCACTCCATTGCGCCGGGCAAGCCGATGCGAGACACGGCTTCGTCGAGAGCCTCAATGGCCGCTTCCGCGACGAGTGCCTCAACGAGCACCTGTTCCGAGGGCTCTCTGCCGCTCGGCGTATCATTGACGAGTGGAGAACCGACTACAACGCCCGCCGGCCGCACACCAGCCTCGGCGGCCTTACCCCCAACGCGTTCGCAACCCGGTCCCGGAGGGATCACAGCGAGAACAGAGGCCAGTTGTGAACGGGGGCAGACAGGGGGCAACGCCAGAGACGACCAAGTCGACCGGTCCCCGGAAATGCGACTGAAAACCTTACAAAAGGATTCGACGAGATCAACAGGCCGCGTTCGCATCCTCATTGCTTCCCAACAGGGACAAAACGTTGGTTTTATTTGATTTTTTTCGCCGCGGCGAAAGTGCCAACAGACGCTTCGGAATAGCTGAATGGCGGAGGGAGAGGGATTCGAACCCTCGAGACGGTTTCCCGTCTACACACTTTCCAGGCGTGCGCCTTCAACCACTCGGCCACCCCTCCGTCGCGACGCGGCCCTATCGATGGCCCGGCGAAGCGGCCGCACTATACGGCTCGGCAGGGGCTGTGCAAGCGGTTCCGGCGCGAGCGTCCTCACCCCGGCGTCGCTGCCGGGGCGTTCGCCGGTGCCGCATTGGCAAGGGACGTGCAGCACCGGCCAGGGACGTGCCGTACTGCCCAAGGGCGTGCCGCACCGCCCGCGTACGTGCCGCACCGGCCCGGGACGTGCCGCGGCGACGGGTGCCGCCTGGGACCGTTGCACCGGGAGGGACTTGATCCGACGCATGGTGTCGCGGTGCGGCCAGCGCCATCGTGGCCCGTGCCGTTCGGGCGTTATGAGGGCAGGGGCGTCTGCGGGACAACCAGAGGGCAGACGCCGCCTCGACGAAGCCGACCGGCGCAGGCCCTGGATGACGGCCGGCAGAGCAAGAGGAGGGACCTGAAGCGATGGTTGGCGAAGCCGAGAAGGACCACCCTCAGAAGGCTGCTCCCGCCGATCGGACGCCGCCGACAGCGCCTCATCCGGCCGATCCCGCCGCTTCCACCCGCGCGCCTTCCGCGGCCGGCGCCGCTACGGCGGCCGATTCGGCTTCCCCGGCCGGGGACCCGCGGGCGGAGAAGCAGCGGAACCTGCCAGATCCCGCCGCGGCGTCGGACAATCCGGTCGGGTCCATGGCGGCGGGGCCAATGGCGGCCGGTGAATGGCGGGCGGAGAAGCCGCGGTACCTGCCAAATCCCGTCGCGGCGGCCGACGATCAGGGCGCGGTGGCCGACGAGCCGGCCGGCGGAATCCGGGCCGTGGCGGGGGATGGCGGGGATCGCGGGCCGCGAGGCGGCCGGGCGGAAGATGCTCGGACGGCGGGCGGCCGGGCGGAAAGCAGTCAGGCGGAAGGCAGTTGGGCGGAAGGCGGGTGGGCGGACACCGCGCAGGACGCAGTGACGGCCTTTCTCGCCGATCCTTCGACCCACGACGGAGCGGCTCCCCTTCGCATCGACACCCATGGCGCCGTCGTCGTGCTGGCCGGACCCGACGTCTACAAGATGAAGCGGGCCGTCCGGCTGCCGTTCATGGACCTGTCGACGCTCGAGAAGCGGCGGGCGGCCTGCGAGCGCGAGGTGGAGGTCAATGCCGGCTTCGCGCCGTCGCTCTATCGCGGCGTGGTCGCCGTGAACCGCCGCGCCGACGGCGGCCTCGCCCTCGGCGGCGACGGGACGCCGGTGGAATGGCTCGTGCACATGCGGCGCTTCGACGAGGCGCTGACGTTCGACCGCATCGCCGACCACGGCGGGCTCGACGACGCGCTGCTTCAGGCCACGGCCGCCGCCGTCGCCGAAGCGCACGCGCGCGCGCCGGTGCGGCGGGCGGCGGCGTTCGTCGACCAGCTTCGAGCCATCGTCGACGAAAACGGCGCGACGCTGCTGGACATCGGCCACGTCGTCGACCCCGGCCGCATCGAGCGCATCACGGCGGACACCCGGCGCGCCCTCGACGCGGCATCGCCGCTGCTGCGCCGGCGTTGCGACGAGGGCTACGTCCGGCGCTGTCATGCCGACCTGCACCTGCGCAACATCGTCCTCATCGCCGGCCGGCCGACCTTGTTCGACGCGCTCGAGTTCGACGAGGACCTCGCCACCATCGACGTCCTCTACGATGTCGCCTTCCTCGTCATGGATCTGCTGCACCGCGACCGCCTCCCGGAAGCGAACCGGGTCTTCAACCGCTATCTCGCCGAGAGGCGCGACGAGGCGGGCCTGCCCGGCGTGGCTGCGATGCCGCTGTTCCTGGCCGTCCGCGCCATCATCCGCGCCAAGATCGAGGCGGTGCGCCTGCGGCAGACCGGCGACGCGTCGTTCCGCGACACGGCGGAGCGCTATCTCGCGCTCGCGGAGGCGGCGCTGCGGCCGGTTCCGCCTCGCCTGGTGGCCGTGGGCGGCTTGTCCGGCAGCGGCAAGAGCTCCGTCGCAGCCTGCCTCGCGGCGCGGCTGGGGCGCCTGCCGGGCGCAGTGCACCTGCGCAGCGACGTCGAGCGCAAGGCGCTGCTGGGGGTCGCCGAACTCGACCGCCTGCCGGAGAGTGCCTACGACCTGGCGACCACCAACGCCGTCTATGCCGTGCTCTACCGCAAGGCGGAGACGGTGCTGTCGGCGGGCCTCGCGGTGATCGTCGACGCCGTGCACCAGCAAGAGGGCGAGCGGCAGGCGATCGCCGCCGTGGCCGAACGGCTCGGCCTGCGCTTCGACGGCATCTGGCTCGACGCCCCGGCCGGCACGCTCACCGGGCGCGTCGCGGCACGGCACGGCGATGCCTCGGATGCCGACGCGCGGGTCGTGGCCGAGCAGGCGGCACGCGACTGCGGGTCGATCTGCTTGCACCGGGTCGACGCCGCCCGCCCGCTCGACGCTGTCGTCGCCGCGGTCGAGGCCATCCTGGGACGCGCGGCGCCGTCGACCTGAAGCGGTCGGCCTGCGGGACGAAGCTCCGATCCGGGCGGGGCCGCCAGAGGTGGCAGCGCAGGCGGGGAGGGCGGTGGTGCGGCGGTGGTGGGCCGCCTAGAGCAGACCGCGTCCGGCGAGGTTGCGCATCAGCGCCGCCGCACCGAACGTCCACGGCGGGCACTCGGGCGACAGGTCCACCCGGTTGACCAGGGCGCCGAGGGCCGGCGTCGAGATGCGGACGAGGTCGCCGCGGTGGTGGGTGAAGCCGCTGCCGGCCTCGCCGCGATCCTTCACCGGCGCGAACATGGTGCCGAGATAGAGACAGAAGCCGTCCGGGTACTGGTGGTGGCGACCGGCGGCGGCGGCGACCAGGCTCTCCGGCGACCGGCTGATCCGGCGCATCGACGAGCGGCCGTCGAGGCGAAAGCCGTCCTCGCCCTCGACCACCAGCTCGAGCTCGGCGCCGCGCACGTCTTCGATCGAGAAGGTCGCGTCGAAGAGGCGGACGAAGGGGCCGATCGCCGCCGAGGCGTTGTTGTCCTTCGCCTTGCCGAGCAGCAGCGCCGAGCGCCCCTCGACGTCGCGCAGATTGACGTCGTTGCCGAGGCTCGCGCCGACGATGCGGCCGGTGCTGGCGACGATCAGCACGATCTCCGGCTCCGGGTTGTTCCACGACGACACCGGCAGCACGCCGACGTCGGCGCCGAGCCCGACCGCGCTGAGCGGCTGCGCCTTGGTGAACACCTCGGCATCGGGGCCGATGCCCACCTCCAGATATTGCGACCACGCCTTGCGCTCGATCAGCGCCGCCTTGAGCCGCATCGCCTCCTCGGAGCCCGGCACGAGCTTCGACAGGTCGGTGCCGATCAGGGCGGTGAGCTCCGCCCGCACCGCGCCGGCGCGCTCCGGGTCGCCGCGCGTCTGCTCCTCGATGACGCGCTCGAGCAGGCTCTCGACGAAGGTGACGCCGCACGCCTTCACCGCCTGCAGGTCGACGGGGGCGAGCAGCCACGGGCGCGTCTCGTCGCGGTGGCGGACGTCGCTGTTCGCGACGACCTCGTCCACCGTTCCGATCGGTTCGCCCGCCGCCGCGTTCGCCACCGCCGTGGCGTCCGGCGCCTCGCAGATGTCGCGCATCGTCGGGTGCGTCTTCGACGTGATGTCGACGACGGTGCCGCCGCGAAGCACGCAGACGCTGGGGCCGATGCCGGGGCGGAACACGCGGGCGACGAGGGTGCCGGCGGTGCCGTCGGCGGGCAGCACGTCGGCGGCGGCGAAGGCGGGCGCAGGCATCGCTCGGGGGTCTCCGGGAAGGGATCGTCAGCCGTCGCCGACGCCCGCGGCGACGGGAACGACGCCGTCGCGGGCAGAGGAGGGGGCGACCGGACTCGCCATAGCCGTCGGCGGCCGAGTAGACGACCTTCGCGCCCGCGGCGTCCGATCGCCCGAAGGACGATGCTACCGCTTATCCTGGACGACGAACAGCGTGCCACACCGGCGACCGCCCGCCTTCCGGCAGGCCCCGAGCGCCCGCTTCTGGGCCTCCTTCTTCGTCTTCCCCGTTGCAAAGCCCGTGCGCGCCGACACCCGGCCGACGGCGGGGCTGCGGGCAAACGACGCCCATTCGTTGTTGAAGGTTTCGACTACCTTGCAGTTCTTGCTGAACTCCTCGCATTCCTCGATGGCGACGCGGCCGGCCTGCTGCTTCGTCTTGCCGTTCCAGACGTAGCCGTACCCGGTCGGGCCCACGGCGAGGGCACCGTAGGCGTGGCTGGCAGCGGGTGCGCCCAACAGGGCACCGGCGCAGCACAAGACGAAATAGACCCTGAACATTCGAAGTCCCCCTCAGCGTGGCGTCTCCCCGGCCATGCTGCCGCAAGCGGCGTGCAACGGCCAGGGGATGCCACTCATAATTTCAACGACCGACGTGCTTCGGCTATGCGCGGCGGCGTTGCCGGCGGGGGCGAGGGGTGACCGACGCGATGTTCGCGCCCGCGGATGTCCGCGCCCGCTCGAGACGTTCTCGTCCTGCCGTTCAGTCGTTGCCCGGGAGAGCGGACGGTCCGAAGGCGAGGCGGAGGGCATAGGCCCGGATGTCCTCCGGCCAGGCGGCGATCCGCTCCTCCAGGGCAGAACGATCGTCGGCGAACAGGGCGCGCGTCGCTTCCTCATATCCGGGCAGATCACCGGCGATCGCCAGCATGAACTGATACGCGGCCTCCTGCGCCGCCCGCCTCTGCCGGCGCGGATGCACCGTCTTGCGGGCATCGTCGACGAGACGCCGCAAGGCCGCGGAAGCGCCCCCGGGCTGGGTCGCCAGCCACTCCCATTGACGCGGCAGCAGGGTCACTTCGCGGGCGACGACACCCAGCTTCGGCCGCCCGCGGCCCCGCTGGCCGCCCTCGGGCGCACCGTCGGAGTGGGTCTCGCCCGTTCTGGGACGGTGGCGCCCGACGAGCGGCTCTGGCGGGTTGGAGAGCCGTTCGAGAATCTCCGCGTCGTCACCGCGCAGGTCGAGATCGACCACACGGCCCGTCGCATCGTCGAACACGAGGACAGCCTCCGCCGTCGGGGACGATCGTGCGGCCGAAACGGCCACCTCCTCCAGCGGGCCTGAAAACAGCAATCTCCGGCCTGCGAAGGCCGTGCACGGGTGGGCTTGGGGATCGGTCATGTCGCGCTCGTCAGAATGGGTGGGCGCGATTAATACCCGGGCAAAATCAGTTTCGTCAATTATACCCGGATGAAATATTTCGACGCCGCTCCGGCCACGTACGCGCAGGCGAAGCGCCGGGTGCCGATGGCGGAGTGGGCGGCGTCTTGAAAACAGGGGGTGGTGTCGTCACGGACCTGCCTGCCGACCCGCTGCTCCGGCTTGTGCACCCGAGAGCGTCCAATCGGACATCCGGGCCACGCCCTGACGGCGAGCCGTCGAGACCGGACCGCTCGGTCGAACCGAAAAGCTACGGCCGTCGTGATCCGAGCAAGCGCTTCTGGGCTGCGATGCGGAAGGGGGCGTTGGGGGCGCCGTAGCCGCGGTATCCGCCGCGCCGCTCGACCACCTCGATGATGAAGCCGGTCGCCCAGGCGGGGGCGTAGAGCTGGAAGTATTCGCCGTCGTCGTCGCGGTCGTAGAGGATGTTCGCCGCACGAATGGCGTCCGACACCGCCGGGTCGAGGCCGAAGCGCGCCTCGACGTCGTCGTAGTAGTTGGCCGAGATCGGCAGCGTGGTGAAGCCGGTGCGCGCCAGGGCGGCGGCGGTGGCGAAGATGTCGTCGGTGGCGAAGGCGACGTGCTGCAGCCCGGACCCGAAGCTCTCGACGATGAACCGGCCGGCCATCGTGCGGCGGTTCTCGGCGCTGTTCAGCGCCAGCCGGAACGTGCCGTCGGCACTCTCGATCGCTTGGCTGCGGATCAGGCCGCCGGGGTCGACGACGTCGACCTGCGCCGTCTTCTCGGTGCGGAAGATCGCCGTGTAGTAGAGGAGCCAGGACAACAGCTCGTCCTGCTCGACGGTCTGGCCGAGATGGTCGATCGTCGTCAGCCCCGCCCCGGCGACACCGGATTGCGCGGGTGCGCTGAACTCGATCTCCCACACCCGCGACAGCGGCGAGACGCCGTCGAGGAAGTAGACGAGGCCGCCGCCGACGCCGCGGATCGCCGGGATCAGCAACTCCCCCGGCCCGACCGGCTGCTCGAACGTCTCGGCGCCGAGGGCGCGGGCGCGCGCCACGGCGTCGCCGGCGTTCTCGACGCGCAGGCCGATCGCGTAGGCCGAGGTGCCGTGGGTGAGGAAGGACGAGCGGGCGAGGCCGGCGCGGTCGCTGTTGACGACGATGTTGACGGCGCCCTGCCGGAACAGCGTCACGTCCTTGGAGCGGTGGCGCCCGGCCTCGCCAAAGCCGAGGGCGGAGAGTTCGGTGCGCAGCGCCGCGCCGCCGGCCTCGTCGGCGGCGAACTCGACGAACTCGATGCCCTGCACCGTCGCCCGCTCCGGCATCGCCGGCACCGTGATGGCAATGCCGGGCTCCTCGCGCCGTACCTGGTCCATCAGCGCGAGCAGCGAGCGGTGGCCGTCGGCGGCGATCGACTTCGGCGAGCCGCCGCGGAAGACGTCGTTGAAGATCTCCAGCGAGAGATAGCCGTCGTAGCCGGTGGCGGCGACGGCGCGCATGAACGCCTTCACCGGCAGGTCGCCTTCGCCCGGCATGTTGCGGAAATGCCGGCTCCAGTAGAGCAGGTCCATCGGCACCGCCGGCGCGTCGGCGAGCTGGACGATGAAGATCTTGTCGGCCGGGACGGCACGGATGCTGTCGACGTCGATGCCGCGCGCCAGCGTGTGGAAGGAATCGAGGACGAGGCCGATGGCCGGGTGGTCCGCCCGCCGCACGATCTCCCAGGCGTCGCGGTGATCGCTGATGGTGCGGCCCCAGGCGAGCGCCTCGTAGCCGACGCGGATGCCCCGGCGCGCCGCCCGCTCGCCGAGCTCGTGGAAGTCGGCGGCGGCGCGGTCGATACCGCCCAGGGCGGCCCGCGACACGCTCGAGCAGACCAGCATGAGGTCGGTGCCGAGTTCGCCCATGAGGTCGAACTTGCGCTCGGCGCGGTCGAAGGTGCGCGCCCTCAAAGGCTCGGGAAGGCCCTCGAAGTCGCGGAAGGGCTGGAAGAGGGTGATCTCCAGGCCGGCGTCGCGGGCCATGCGCCCGACGTCGCGCGGCGAGCCGTCGAAGGCGAGGAAGTCGCTCTCGAAGATCTCGATGCCGTCGAAGCCGGCGGCGGCGATGGCCTGGAGCTTCTCCGCAAAGTCGCCGCTGACCGACACGGTGGCGATCGACGTCTTCATGCGCGGGCCTCCGAAGCATCCTAACGAACTAGTTCGTTCATCAACGACTACGCGGCCGCCGGTGGCGATGCAAGCGACTCACCCGCCGGCGATGCGGTCGCTGCGCATGACGAAGCGCAGCACCATGTCCACCACCTGGCCACGCAGGGTCGCCTGCGCCTCGGCGCCACCGAGGTCGCGGCCGAAGATGCGCGAGAAGGTGGCGCGGTTGGAGACGTTGAAGAAGCACAGGGCGCTGACCTGCCAGTGCAGGTCGACCGGATCGAGCCCGGGGCGGAAGCATCCGTCCGCCACGCCGCGGGCGTAGATGCCGGCGATGTTGTCGATGGCGGTGATGTTGAGCTGGCGGATGACGTCGGAGCGGTCGAGATAATCGGCGTGGTGGATGTTCTCGATCATCACCATGCGGATGAACGACTCGTGCTGGTGGTGATGGTCGAAGGTGAACTCGACGAGGCGCCGCAGCGCCTCCACCGGGGGAAGGCCGTCGGTGTCGAGCTCCGCCTCGCCCTCGCGGATGACGCGGTAGGCGTTCTCGAGGGCGCGCAGATAGAGGCCCTCCTTGTCGCCGAAGTAGTAGTAGATCATCCGCTTCGACGAGCGGGTGCGGGCGGCGATCTCGTCGATGCGGGCCCCCGACAGCCCGTTCAGGGCGAACTCCTCCGACGCGATCTCGAGGATGTTGCGGCGCGTCCCCTCCGGATCCTGCTGCCGCGTCGGGGCTCCGTCCGGCTTGCGCCTGCGCGCGTCGTCTCGCGTTGCCATTCGTCGCTGTCTCGCCCCTCGGCGCCGTTGACCAAACTATCTAGTTCGTACATTGTGCTGGCGCTGACGTGCCATTTATCGGCGCGGGGCGACGAATGACAAGCGAGCCGGCTTCGGCTCCAAGCCAAAACGAGCGGGCCGGCTTCGGCTCCAAGCCAAAACAAGCGAGCCGGCCACGGCTCCCAGCAAGACAAGGGAGCCGGCCGCGGCTCCCGCCCCCGGGAGGATCGGTGACCAGCGCAGAGGCCCCTCTCAGCGATCGCCTCGCGAGCCTCGTCGACACGGCGCGCAGACGGCGGGCCGGTGACGGCACGAGCCTCGTCGTCGGGCTCGTCGGCCGCGGCATCCAGGCCTCGCGCACCCCGTTCATGCACGAGTGCGAAGGCGAGAGGCTGGGGCTGCGCTACGCCTACGGGCTGATCGACTTCGACGTGCTCGGCCTGCCGGACGAGGCCCTCGGCGCGGTGATCGAGACGGCGCAGGGGCTGGGCTTCCGCGGCCTCAACGTCACCCACCCGTTCAAGCGCCGCATCCTCGGCCACCTCTCGCAGATCGCGCCGGAGGCCGCCGTCATCGGCGCCGTCAACACGGTGGTCTTCCGCGACGGGCTGTCGCTCGGGTTCAACACCGACGGCTGGGGCTTCGCCCGCAGCTTCCGCGAGACGATGGGCGGCCGCGGCCTGCGCCGGGTGGTGCAGTTCGGCGCCGGCGGCGCCGGCGCGGCGGTGGCGCACGCCCTCGTCGAGCTCGGCGTCGAGGACCTCAGCGTCGTCGACATCGACCCGGCCCAGGCCGAGCACCTCGCCGCCCGCTTCGCGACCGTCGCCCCCGGGCGGGTCCGGGCGGCCGTCGCCGACACGCGGGGGGCCGACGGCATCGTCAACACGACGCCGATCGGCATGGTGAAGTATCCGGGCACCCCGTTCGACACCGGCGCGCTGACGCCGGACCAGTGGGTGGCCGACATCGTCTATTTCCCCGCCGAGACCGCGCTGCTGCGCGACGCCCGCGCCATCGGCTGCCGCACCCTGCCGGGCACCGGCATGGCGATCTACCAGGCGGTGCGCGCCTTCGAGCTGTTCACCGGGCTCGTGCCCGACCCGGTGGCGATGACCGGCCACTTCGAAGCCGCCGCCTGAAGGACGGACCAGGGCCGGGCGGCGGCCGCACCGACGACGAACGAAAATCAAACAGGGAGGACTTCTCGATGACGACACGACGGACACTCCTCGCCGCCGGCCTCGCCGGCGCCGGCGCGCTGGCCTTCGCGGGCCCGACCCGCGTCTTCGCGCAGGACAAGCCGAAGCTGCGCTTCTCCGCGGTGTTCTCCGAGCAGGACATCCGCGCCGAGATGATGAAGATGTTCTCGAACGCCATCACCGACGACTTCATCTTCGAGGGCTACTACGGCGGCAACCTGTTCAAGCAGGGGACCGAGCTCGTCGCTCTGCAGCGCGGCAACCTCGAGATGGGCAACATCGCCCCGCAGGACATCTCCAAGCAGATCCCGGCGTGGTCGGTGCTCACGTCCGCCTATCTCTTCCGCGACGCGGCGCACCTGAAGGCCTTCTTCGCGAGCGACGTCGGCAAGGAGATGGCGAAGCTGGCCGAGGACCAGCTCGGCGTGCGCATCCTCGGCCCGACCTACTTCGGCACCCGCCAGGTCGGCCTGAAGCCGGACAAGACGATCAAGACCCCCGCCGACATGGCCGGCATCAAGCTGCGGATGCCCGGCGGCGATGCCTGGCAGTTCCTCGGTTCGTCGCTCGGCGCGAACCCCGTCGCGATGGCCTACGCCGAGGTCTATACGGGCCTGCAGACCGGGGCCATCGACGGCCAGGACAACCCGCTGCCGAACGTCGAGAACATGAAGTTCTACGAGGTGATGTCGCAGATCGTCATGACCTCGCACCTCGTCGGCTTCGACCTCCTGGTCGTCTCCAGCAAGGTGTGGAACGAGATGTCGGCGGAGACGCAGGCGAAGTTCCAGACGGCCGCCGACGAGGCGATCGCCATGAGCACCGAGAAGCACCTTGCGCGCGAGAAGGATCTGGCGTCGTCCTTCCAGGAGCGCGGCCTGAAGATCTACGAGCCCGACGTGGCGGCCTTCCGCACGTTCGCGCAGGAGAAGTACCTCGCCTCCGACCTCGCCAAGGACTGGGCGCCGGGGATCGTCGAGAAGATCAACGCCCTCTGACCACCGAGCCGGGGCACGCCGACGATGGCGTGCCCCGGTCCATGCGCCCGACCCGGGGCGCCTTCGACCAGCGGCGCGGGCGCGCGAGACGCCCGCCACCGGGGGGAGCACGGCCCTTGCAGACGACGGTGCGCGGCCTCGGCGGCTGGCTCTATCGGCGGAGCGAGAACCTCATCGCGGCGATGCTGGCGGTGATGTTCCTCGCCTTCCTCGTCCAGATCGTCTTCCGCTACCTGCTCGACCTGCCGGTCGGCTGGACCAACGAGCTCTCGCTCGTCCTGTGGATCTGGCTCGTGCTGTGGGGGGCGGCGTTCGTGCTGCGCGAGGACGAGGAAATCCGCTTCGACCTCTTCTACTCGATGGCCGGACCGCGGACCCGGCGCGCCATGTTCCTCGTCTCGGCGCTGTCGCTGGTGGCGCTCTATGCCATCTCCCTGCCGGCCGTCGTCGACTATGTGACCTTCATGAAGGTCGAGAAGACCGCCTACCTGAAGATCCGCTTCGACTGGCTGTTCTCGATCTACGTCGTCTTCGTCGTCGCGGTGATCGTCCGCTATCTCTGGCTCGGCTGGCGGGCCATCGTCGGTCAGCCGCCCGCGGCGGGCGAGGGCACGGGGTCGGGCCTGTGAACCTCGCGAGCCCGTTCTCGATCTCGATCGTCGCGATCACCGCGCTCGCCTTCCTCGGCCTGCCGATCGGCCACGCGATGATCGCCGGCTCGATCCTCTACCTGCTGCTCGCCGGGCTCGACATGGGCACGGTAGCCGAGCAGATCCTCAACGGGATGTACGTCAACTACGTCATCCTGGCGGTGCCACTGTTCATCCTCGCTGCCGAACTGATGAACATCGGCTCGATGTCGGAGCGGCTGCTGCGCTTCTGCGACGCCTTCGTCGGCCGCTTCCGCGGCGGCCTCGCCCACGTCAACATCCTGCAGAGCATCATCTTCGCCGGCATGTCCGGCTCGGCGATCGCCGACGCCGCCGGCACCGGCCGCATGATGCAACTGATGATGACGAAGGACGGCAAGTATACCGCGAGCTTCGCCGCGGCGCTCACCGCCGTCACCTCCGTCGTCGGGCCGATCATCCCGCCGTCGATTCCGATGATCGTCTACGCGCTCGTGTCGGACGCCTCGATCGGCTACCTGTTCCTCGGCGGCGTCGTGCCGGGCCTCCTGATGGCGCTGGCGCAGATGGCGCTCGTGGCGGTGATCGCGCGGCGGCGCAAGTTCCCCGTCGAGCCGCCGATCCCGCTGCGCCGGCTGCCCGGCATCACCTGGCGGGCGCTGCCGGTGCTGATGATGCCGGTGGTGCTGCTCGGCGGCATCTACTCGGGCGTGACGACGCCGACGGAGGCGGCCGCCGTCGCCGCCGCCTATGCGCTGATCGTCTCGGCGGTGTTCTATCGCAGCGTCGGGCTCGCCGACCTCTACCGCTCGGTGCTGGTCAGCGCCCGCACCAGCGCCTCGATCGGCATGCTGCTCGCCGGGGCGCTCGTCTTCAACTACGTCATCACCGTCGAGAACATCCCGGCGTCGGTTCAGGCCCTGCTGACGAGCTTCGACCTGTCGCCGCTCGGCTTCCTGATCCTCGTCAACGTCCTGCTGCTGCTGCTCGGCTGCGTGCTCGAGGGCACGACGATCCTGCTCGTCATCGTGCCGGTGCTGATCCCGACCGCCCAGGCGCTCGGCATCGACATGGTGCATTTCGGCGTCGTCGTCGTCGTCAACATCATGCTCGGGCTGGTGACGCCGCCCTACGGCCTGCTGCTGTTCATCATGACGCGCATCGCCGAGGTGCCGCTGAAGGCCCTCGTCCTCGACGTGCTGCCCTTCCTCTACGTGATGTTCGTCGCGCTGGCGGCGATCACCTTCTTTCCCGATCTCGTCCTCTGGCTGCCGCGCCTGATGGGCTACGCAGGATAGGCCCCGCCATGACCGCACCGATCTTCGTCATCAACGGCCCGAACCTCAACCGGCTCGGCACGCGGGAGCCGGAGATCTACGGCCGCGCCACCCTGGCCGACGTCGATGCGCTTTGCCGCGAGGCCGCCGGCGACAGGCCTCTGCGGTTCGTGCAGTCGAACTACGAGGGCGAGATCGTCGAGTGGATCCACGAGGCGATCGATGCGGGCGCCGGCATCGTCATCAATCCCGCCGGCCTGACCTTCACCTCGATCCCGGTCCTCGACGCGCTGAAGATGTCGGCCCTGCCGATCATCGAACTGCACATTTCCAACATCCACCGGCGCGAGGAGATCTACCACCGCTCCCTCGTCTCCCGGATCGCCACCGCCGTCATCGCCGGCCTCGGCCCCGACGGCTACGGCGTCGCCGTTGCTTCACTGGCGGGCATGCTTCAGCGGCGAGAAGACCCGCGATAGGCCACCGCGGCACAGGCAGGAACGACCGACGGATTCGGTGGGTGGCTGGCGGATGGGGTGGGATTCGAACCCACGAGGGGCTTGCACCCCTGGCGGTTTTCAAGACCGCTGCCTTCAACCGCTCGGCCACCCATCCGTCGCCGTGAATTCCGTCGATGCGGGTGCCGCTGTCAAGCTTTCCGATCAGTGATGCAGCGGCTCGCACACCCTCCGCCGCCGCCCGCGCCCGCCACTCACGCCGGCGCCCGCCGTCGCAGCCACCGCTCGCACCACCATTCGCAGCAGCCGTTCGCAGCCGCGCTCGTACCCATTGCCCACACCCAGCGCCGCACTCGGCCCGCACGCTAGCCACGCGGCTCCGCGGGGGCGGCAAATCCACTGGGGCGTGCGCCGCGTATCGCCGGGGAGGGCGGTGCTGCCGGGGCGAGCTCTGGGAGGTTTCGGTGCAGACTGATCGACGAAAACGCGGGCTCGGGGCCGCGCTGGCGCTGGCGAGCGTCGCGGCTCTGGCGGTGGCATGCGGCCCCGCTTCGGCGACATCCGGGGCGCTCGACGCCGCGGCGATCCAGTCGATCGTCGGCGGCAAGCGCATCTACCTCGCGACACCGCTCGGCGGCGAGTTTCCGCTCAACTACCGGTCCGGCGGCGTCGTCGACGGCGACGGCGAGGCGCTCGGCCTCGGCAAGATGATGGCGCCGACCGACCGCGGTCGCTGGTGGATCGACGGCGACCGTCTCTGCCAGCAGTGGCAGGAGTGGTACGAGGGCCGCGCCCATTGCTTCACGCTCACCCGGACGGGCGAGAAGTCGCTGCGCTGGGTGCGGGACGACGGCCTCGCCGGTACGGCCCGCATCGAGTAGCCGCGGGCCGGTCCCGTTCGAGGGGCCGCTGGTGTGACGGGGCGTCCGGCCCAACGCGGTGCGTCACAGATCCAACGCCTGGCGGCCCGCCGGCGGGCGACTGGTCCGACGGCCGTACCAGTCGAGCCCGCGCGCCTCCGAAGTCGAGCGGCGCCGTGCGCCATCAGCCCCTCGATGGCTGCGGCCAACGTTCCGTCGCTGTGGGCCGGGGCCTCCCGGGATAGTGACTGGTCCGACGGCCATACCAGTCGAGCCCGCGTGCCTCTGAAGGCGAGCGGCGCTGTGGGCCATCCGCCCCTCAATGGCCGCGGCCAAAGCGCCGCCGGCGCGGGCCACGATCCGCGCAGTGCGGTCCCTGGAAGCCCGGAGCCGCCACGCGATTCGTCGGCAATTGCGTGCTTCGCGACCACCGAACCTTAACGGCCGCTCCGCTAGGGTCACACTCGTGCCGCATTCGAACCGGAATGGGGACGGGAAGCCGCCATTTATCCCCCTGGATGGGGAGGGTGGTTTCCGGACGGGACCGGCCCTTGCGGGGTTTCCGGACCCGTGCGACCTTTCTCGCGGCAGCCGCCCTCACTCCGGGGCAGGGGCCGCTTCACCGCCCTCGCGAGGGCGATCAGGATCGGCGGTCCATCGCCGTTCCAAATCGACGCGAGGCGGATGCGGATGCGATCAGCAAGTGGCGAGGGTAACAGCGGGACGCCGAACCGGCCTCGTGGCCGCGTGCCCTATGTGGCGGCCGGCCTGATCGTCACGCTCGGGTGCGTCGCCGTCGCCGGCTGCACGTCCACCTCGTCGAAGAAGGCCGCGATCGACCCGCGCTACGGCGTTGCGCCGAGCCCGATGGTCGTCGGTTCCGGCGAGCCGGTGCCCAAGGGCGGCGGCCGCTACCAGGTCGGCAAGCCCTACCGGGTCGCCGGCAAGTGGTACACGCCGATGGAAGATCCCGGCAACTTCGAGGCGACCGGTGTCGCTTCCTGGTATGGGCCGGGCTTCCACGGCCGGCGCACCGCCAACGGCGAGGTCTTCGACCAGCATTCGCTGTCGGGAGCCCATCCGACGCTGCCGCTGCCGTCCTATGTGCGCGTCACCAATCTCACCAACGGCAGTTCCGTCATCGTCCGCATCAACGATCGCGGTCCCTATCACGGCCGCCGCGTCATCGACGTGTCGCGCCGCGCCGCCGAGATGCTCGGCTTCAAGGCGCGCGGCATGGGCCGCGTGCGGGTGCAGTATGTCGGGCTGGCGCCGATCGAGGGCGACGACGCCGAGGTGCTGGCGGGGACGTTCCGCGACGCCACCGGTGGTCCGGCGCCGGTTCCGGGCACGACCCCTCCGGCGGCCGAGCCGCGCACGCTGATGATCGCCTCGAAGGCGCCGGCCACCGGCGGTGCCACGCCGACGAGCGCCCGCACCATGCCCGCCGCCACCCGCGCGGCGGCGCCGCTGCGCTCCACCGAACGCGGTGCGGTCCGCGGTGCGCCGACCGCTGCCCGGCCCGTCATCGCGCCGCCGCCGGCCGAGGTGCCGGCCGTGGTTCCCGCGGTCGCACCCGAGCCGGCGACGGTGGAGGAGATCCGCACCATCGAGATCGCCGGCATGCTGGTGACGACGCCACGGGCACGGCCGGTGGAAGCGACCATCGCCGTCGCCTCGCTCGACCCGGCGCTCGCGCCGGCCCCGGCGTCCCCGCAGTTCGCCGCGGCGCCGGCTGCCGCCGAAGTCGCCGTCCCCGCGGTGGTGGCCACCTATGCCGCACCCGCCGCCGAGCCGATGGCGCTCGGTGCCGAGACGTCGCTGCCGCCCTACGGCGCCGCGGAAGTCGCCGCCGCCACTCTGGGCATCACACCTCCGCTGCCGGTGCGCAATCCGAACGCGCCGCCGCCGGCCTCCATCGACGATCTGCTGGCGACGCCTCCGGCGGCCGCGCCGGCCTACCAGCCGGCGGCCTCCTTCGCCCCGGCCGGCACTCCTGACGCCGGTGGCCTGGTGATCGGCCGCTTCGTCGCGCCGACCCGCGTCGGCGTGCCGAGCGGCGGGG
>Ga0209902_100127_pt1 | contig 141515 bp, 104 predicted proteins | sample FECB27metaG_FD_188304 | JGI IMG/M metagenome (GOLD analysis project Ga0209902, IMG submission 188304) | Cyanobacterial communities from the Joint Genome Institute, California, USA - FECB-27 (SPAdes) (version 2) | ecosystem: Environmental > Aquatic > Thermal springs > Hot (42-90C) > Microbial...
AGGAGGATGAGGGGGATGAGGGAGATGAGGGGGATGAGGGAGATGAGGAGGATGAGGGGGATGAGGGGGATGAGGAGGATGAGGGGGATGAGGGAGATGAGGGGGATGAGGGAGATGAGGAGGATGAGGGGGATGAGGGGGATGAGGAGGATGAGGAAGAAACTCCTAATTTTGAATTTTGAATTTTGAATTTTGAATTGATTTCTCCCCCTGCTTCCCCTGCCTGTGCTTCTTGCATTAAATCTCCCACAACGCTGAACTTGTGGGCAAATTTTTGAGGGACACGTGCAGCAACTTCGGGTTTCATTACTCCAAAGCGGTCAATTAAGTTGTGCCAACGTGCATCCCATTCTGCGTAGACAACGGTGCGATACCCTAGCCTTTTGCCAACGACAACGGGAAAAAATTGATCCCCACCAAGGAAAACAACGACACCACGTTTCCGCCAGTCCCAATTCTCAAATGTCTTTCCCCACAGCAAAAATTGCCAAAAATACTCTGCTGGCTGCACTCGGTCTACTTCAGGGAAAGACCGAGCAATATCTGCTTCTTTGCCGCTAGAATTGGGGCAAGGCGACAAAACCACAGAAATTCTTATTTGATTTCGGTCATCACTCAGTATTTGCCGCAATGCTTTAACCACTGGGCGCACCCAAGTCGTGACTTCCCCAGGACCATTTGAGAGAATAAGAATATCAGCAGTCATTCGTCATTGGTCATTAGTCGTTAGTCATTAGTCATTATTTATCAGCTTATAGTTCCCATTTCTGGGTGAAAGGAGAATTTTCCCCTACTAAGCCAAAGCATTAATTCTCGAAGTTACCAAACGTGCTGATTCCAGAGCACCAGCCATCCATCCTGTCAGGTAGCTCACATGCTCCCCACACAAATAAATATTGCCATCGGGTTCGTTGAGTCTGGCATAGTACCTCTGTCGTACGTCGTCTGTGTACTCTGCCCAGCCACCCAAACTGTATGGGATTGTTGGCCAATAAAGTGTGATGCCGTTCTCAAAATCGTTTCTGTACTGAGGGTGGATGTTGCTGCCTTGTTCGAGCGCTAAGGCGAGGCGCTGATTTGGAGGCAGAGGTCCTACCTTGGTGTCATCAAATTGGTAGTAGCCGAGCATAATTCCTTTCTTGGATAGGTAACCCTCCGACGGATACCAAATCTGAGCAATGTCCTGATCAGTCCAAGTAATGCCGCCGAAGATGTCCTCGTCTTCCTCCCAGAAACGGCGTTTGAACTGCAAGCCACCTTTACCTGCTCGCACGTAGATGGCGGCAACGCTGGCAATTGCCTCATTCAACTCGGGAGAAAAGTCCGACGGGATACTCTTGAGTACTGGTAGCGGAATGGTGCAGATGCAGTAGTCGCCTGTGACTTGTTGGTTTGTGCCTGAGCTATCCGCGTACACGATGCTAACGCCGTTGGGTGTCTTGCGAATCTCCTTGACCTCTGATTGGAAAACAATCCTATTGCCGACTCTACTTTCAAAAGCTTTGGCTATTTGATCCATCCCACCAACAGGCTGCAGCATCGTCATCTGTTGCTGCCAATCCCACTCGAAACTTTCGTAGTCAGCAAATCCTAATTGAATTAACGCACTTAGGTCGTAGGGATCTGATTGTGTCCCAGGTTGCAAGCCAGCACTTGGATAATTAGTAAAGCCACGTCGGCTCGAACCTTTGTAGAACAAGTCTGGAGATAAATCCCCATACGTCCGAAGAAACTCAACTAGTTTTTCTTTGTCTTCAGTCGTCAAAGGCGCATTAATTGCATTCTGGTTAACGGCTTTAGCCAGCAGTTCTGATATGTAGCCACGTATATCAGTTATGGCTTCGCGGGCACGGACTTTTTGACCCGACAGCGGACCTGCGTTCTGAATGTTGTAGTAATATTCTCGTCGGTTGACGTTTGCTTTCACCTCAACAGCAACGCCCAATTCCCGGCAGTAGTCTAGTGTGATGTGTTCCTGGGGAATGCGAGCAGGACCTGGATTAAAGTACAAGCCTGAATCAAATTGAACTGTTTGTGTTTGTCCTAGAGTATCAGTAAACTGATCTCCACCTCGAAGTGTCCAGCACCGACCACCAGCACGTTCACGTGCCTCGAGGATAATACAGTCGTAACCAACTTTGCCCAACTCATAAGCAGAAGCCATTCCCGCCAAGCCCGCACCAAGAATAATGACGCGATTGCCTCTCTTGCTAGGCTGTAGCCGAAATGAACCTCTTTGTGATGGACTTTGTGCAGTTGCTGGTTTTTCTAACAAGCCCAAAGCCTTCATAGCCGCGTAGGCTGAACCTCCGGACACAGCAACAGTTGTTATGAAATCTCTTCTCTTCATAGCCACTCCTAACATCTAGAACTTACGCATTGACAAAATTTTGATTGTGTGATGCTCACCATAGTAGGCAGAAATCACCTCAATAAAGTCGGGGTTTTGAACTAGCGAGGACATAAGCCCTTCTTCTACTTCTTATCTAGGTGTTAGTGAAATTAACTTACGCACGCTGCGGAAGATGAACGTGGATTGTACATAGAGTCAAGCATTTTGCCGCCGCAGTGCAATTGATCTGCAGATACAGACAATGTTTCCACGCGATCGCTCCTTGGCGGGCACTCCGTGCCATCGCACAGGTGCCAGTGCAATCATGCGATTGCCCAAGGGGCAGTGGCAAAGCCAATCGCGCACGTTATACATAATCCAGTCTTTTTGTACAGTGCGTAAGTCCTAACATCAACTATTTTCTTAAGAAAAAATATCAACGCTTGATTAATGACTTATGGTCAAGCAAAGGTAAAAAGGGTTACAATTTTGTTGGCATTTTATGACAGTACAGTACGATTTATTACAATAAAGTTGTTTGCCTGATATTTCAAGAGCGTTTGCCGAGAGATATGCAAAATGGAACAACTTGTCACCTTTCGTTAAGATACTTGCAATAACTCAGTTTTTATTAATGTATCCGCATCAAAACTTAATGCGCTGGCGCAGAGTATAGTGACTTCTCTTCATACCAGCTTTTTTAGTCACGTTCATCTTTCCAGGCACTTCCCATTGCTGGGATTATTTAATCAAATGTGCTACTTTTAACACCTAAATAACGTGGGAGCGTGGTAGCTCTTGTCCCCTTGTCCCCTTGTACCCTAAGGTAATGGGACTAAAGCAGCTAATTAAAGTTATGTAAATTTTTTTGACACAATTGTGAGCAAATACTTTGCAAATCTGTCAACAATTTTTACAAATTATTTCATTTTTTATATCATTTTGTGTCAGATAGGCGACAAAATCCCCACTGAGCAAGCATTTTCTGGTAAAAAACTCATATTGCCTTAGAGAGGAAGTCTGAATGGCTGCTTTTGCCGAAGAGGACTTCTTAAACGAGAACACGCATCAAAGGAGCCGAGGAAGCATGTTCACTCACGTCAAGTCCACCATTAGACATATTGCGCCTGACAACCTGCGGGGGCGTCATTTAATTAAGGTGGTCTATGTCGTGTTAGAGTCCCAGTACCAGAGTGCATTGTCACAAGCGGTTCGGGAAATTAACCAGAATCATCCCAACCTGGCGATTGAAATTAGTGGCTATTTGATTGAAGAACTCCGAGACAAAGAGAACTACGAGGAGTTCCAAAAGGAGATCGCAAGTGCCAATATCTTTATTGCCTCGCTGATTTTTATAGAAGACTTAGCCCAAAAGTTAGTAGCAGCAGTAGCACCACACCGCGATCGCTTGGACGTTGCCGTTGTGTTCCCCTCAATGCCTGAAGTTATGCGCCTAAACAAAATGGGCACCTTCTCTTTGGCACAATTGGGGCAATCTAAGAGTGCGATAGCACAGTTCATGCGAAAGCGCAAGGAAAAATCCGGCGCGGGCTTCCAAGATGGGATGCTCAAGCTGCTGCGGACATTGCCGCAAGTGCTCAAGTACCTGCCAATGGACAAAGCACAGGACGCCCGAAATTTTATGCTCAGCTTTCAGTATTGGCTAGGGGGTTCTTCAGAGAACCTGGAAAACTTCTTGCTGATGCTAGCTGATAAGTACGTCTTAAAAAATAATGTAGAAACACGAAATCTGGCGTCCGTACAATACAAAGCACCAGTTGTCTATCCTGATATGGGGGTCTGGCATCCTCTTGCCCCCACGATGTTTGAGGATGTCAGAGAATACCTCAATTGGCACAACAGCCGTAAGGATGTCCCCAATGATTTGAAAGACCCGCTAGCGCCTTGTGTTGGGTTGGTATTGCAACGCACGCACCTTGTAACGGGTGATGATGCCCACTATGTGGCAATGGTGCAAGAACTAGAATCTATGGGGGCACGGGTTATTGCAGTGTTTGCCGGAGGTTTGGACTTCTCCAAACCAGTGGAAGCATACTTCTACGAACCGACTACCAAAACCCCACTGGTGGATGCTGTAGTATCTTTAACAGGCTTTGCCCTGGTAGGTGGACCAGCACGCCAAGACCATCCTAAGGCAATTGACGCGCTCAAGCGGTTGAATCGTCCTTACATGGTAGCGCTGCCCCTCGTCTTCCAAACAACCGAAGAATGGCAGGATAGCGATTTGGGGTTACACCCAATTCAAGTTGCATTGCAAATTGCGATTCCGGAATTGGATGGGGCAATTGAGCCGATTATATTATCAGGACGAGATGGGACAACAGGAAAGGCGATCGCCCTGCAAGACCGTATCGAAGCAGTGGCACAACGCGCCCTCAAATGGGCTAACCTGCGCCGCAAGCCAAAGCTGCACAAGAAAGTTGCGATCACCGTTTTCAGCTTCCCACCAGATAAAGGCAACGTGGGAACCGCTGCTTACTTGGATGTGTTCGGCTCAATTTACGAGGTGATGAAAGCCCTCAAGAACAACGGTTATGACGTGCAGGAGTTGCCTGAGTCTGCCAAAGAGTTGATGGAACAAGTCATCCACGACGCCCAAGCACAGTACAGCAGCCCTGAACTCAACATTGCCTACCGGATGCCAGTTCGTGAGTATGAAGCACTCACGCCCTACTCACAAAAATTAGAGGAAAACTGGGGACCACCTCCTGGACATCTCAATAGCGATGGGCAAAACTTGCTGATTTATGGTAAGCATTTCGGTAACGTCTTCATTGGTGTTCAGCCCACCTTTGGTTACGAAGGCGATCCCATGCGGCTGTTGTTCTCGCGTTCTGCAAGTCCCCACCACGGTTTTGCAGCTTACTACACTTACCTAGAACAGCTTTGGCAAGCTGATGCGGTGCTACACTTCGGGACTCACGGTTCCTTGGAATTCATGCCAGGGAAACAAATGGGGATGTCTGGAGAATGTTATCCAGATAACTTGATTGGTACAATTCCCAATCTCTACTACTACGCCGCAAATAACCCCAGCGAGGCAACAATTGCCAAGCGTCGCAGTTACGCCGAGACAATTTCTTACCTGACTCCTCCGGCAGAAAATGCTGGTTTGTACAAAGGTTTGAAAGAACTCAGCGAGTTGATTGGTTCTTACCAAACCTTAAAAGATAGCGGACGCGGTATTTCCATCGTCAACACTATTATGGATAAGTGTCGGCTGGTGAACTTGGATAAGGACATCGCTTTGAGCGAAACCGATGCCAAAGATATGACCGCTGAGGAACGGGATAATATCGTTGGCTTGGTGTACCGCAAGTTGATGGAGATTGAATCGCGACTGTTGCCATGTGGATTGCATGTGATTGGTAAACCACCTTCGGCTGAAGAGGCGATCGCCACTCTGGTCAACATTTCTAACTTAGACCGTCCAGAGGAAGAAATTCAAAGTCTCCCGCGTATTATTGCCAACAGCATCGGGCGCGACATCGACGAGATCTACCAAAACAGCGACAAAGGCGTTTTAGACGATGTCCAACTGCTGCAAGACATCACAATGGCAACCCGTGCCGCAGTTTCCGCCCTTGTAAAAGAGCAAATTGACGCAGAAGGACGAGTTTCCCGCGTTTCCAAGCTCAACTTCTTTAACATGGGCAAAAAAGAGCCTTGGGTAGAAGCACTGCAAAAAGCAGGTTATCTTGTAGAGACGCGCCATGGCGCGTCTCTACACATCGCCGCCCTGAAACCGCTGTTTGAGTATCTGGAATTCTGCTTGCAGCAAGTTTGCGCTGACAACGAATTGGGAGCATTACTCCAAGGGTTAGAAGGCGAGTACATTCTCCCTGGTCCTGGTGGCGACCCCATCCGCAACCCGGATGTCTTGCCCACAGGTAAAAATATACACGCCCTTGACCCGCAATCCATCCCCACAACGGCTGCTGTCCAATCAGCAAAAATCGTTGTAGACAGACTGCTGGCGCGTAACAAAGCAGAAAACGGCGGTCACTATCCCGAAACTATCGCTTGTGTGCTTTGGGGAACCGATAACATCAAAACCTACGGGGAATCCCTGGCACAAATCATGTGGATGGTGGGAGTGCGTCCAGTTCCCGATGCCCTTGGACGGGTGAACAAGTTAGAATTGATACCTCTAGAAGAGTTGGGACGCCCACGGATTGATGTGGTTGTTAACTGTTCTGGTGTATTCCGCGACTTGTTCATCAACCAAATGAACCTGCTGGATCAAGGGGTGAAGATGGCGGCGGAAGCCGATGAACCACCATCAATGAACTATGTTCGCAAACACGCCCTCGAACAAGCAGAGGAAATGGGGATCAACCTGCGCCAAGCAGCAACTCGCATCTTCTCCAATGCTTCTGGTTCCTACTCGTCAAATATCAACTTGGCGGTAGAAAACAGCACTTGGGACAGCGAAGCCGAGTTGCAGGAAATGTACCTCAAGCGGAAATCCTTTGCCTTCAGTGCCGATAACCCCGGTACGATGGAAGAAGAGCGGCAGATTTTTGAAAGAACTCTGAAAACTGCTGAGGTCACTTTCCAAAATCTCGACTCTTCCGAGATTAGCTTGACCGACGTTTCCCATTACTTCGACTCTGATCCCACCAAGGTTGTGGCAAGTTTGCGGGGTGATGGCAAAACACCAGCATCCTACATCGCCGACACCACCACAGCTAACGCTCAAGTCCGCAGTTTATCAGAAACCGTGCGTTTGGATGCCCGTACCAAAATGTTAAATCCCAAGTGGTACGAGGGAATGTTATCTCACGGTTACGAAGGCGTGCGCGAACTCTCCAAGCGGTTGGTAAATACGATGGGTTGGAGTGCGACTGCTGGTGCTGTTGATAACTGGATCTATGAAGATGCTAACGAAACCTTCATTAAAGATGAAGAGATGCGCAAGCGTCTACTGAACCTCAACCCCCATTCTTTCCGCAAGATGGTTTCCACCTTGTTGGAAGTGAATGGTCGTGGTTATTGGGAGACGAGTGAGAACAATTTGGAGTTGCTGCGCGAGTTGTACCAGGAGGTTGAGGATCGGATTGAGGGAATTGAGTAGGTTATAACCGTGTAAAGACGCGAAATGTAGAGACGCGCCATGGCGCGTCTTTACACAATATGGCACGTCTTTACACAATCTACCGCAACCTATGAAGCCCAAGTTCAAAGATAAATATCATTTAGAATTGCTGCTTTGAGTTGTATCAGGAAGTTGAGGATCGCATTGAAGGGATTGAGTAGGTTATAACCGTGTAAAGCCAAATGTAGAGACGCGCCATGGCGCGTCTTTACACAATATCGCGCGTCTTTACACAATATGGCACGTCTTTACACAATATCGCGCGTCTTTACACAATCTACCCGAACTATGAAGCCCAAGTTCAAAGATAAATATCATTTAGAATTGCTGCTTTGAGTTGTACCAGGAGGTTGAGGATCGCATTGAAGGGATTGAGTAGGTTATAACCGTGTAAACACGCCAAATGTAGAGACGCGCCATGGCGCGTCTTTACACAATATGGCACGTCTTTACACAATCTACCCGAACTATGAAGCCCAAGTTCAAAGATAAATATCGAATTGAATCTATTCGGTTGCCAAATCGGGACTATGCTGCCAATGGATGGTATTTCGTGAGCATATGCACGCATCAGCGCCAATGGTTTTTTGGTGATGTCATTGAAGAGAAAGTACGCTTATCGGAAATAGGACAAACAGCACAACAATATTGGGCAGACATTCCCAGCCATTTTGAATATATATATGTAGATGCTTATATCATTATGCCCAATCATGTCCATGGCATATTGGTTATAGACAAACCCGATAATATAGAGACGAGCCATGGCGTGTCTCTACATCATAACCAAACGCAAGCAACAGACCAATCAAATAAATTCGCACCTCTAAAACGTGGTTCATTGCAGGTTATTATTAACGCCTACAAATCATCTGTCACCCGTTGGTGCAGGAAAAACGGTCAAGAGCATTTTGGTTGGCAAACAAGATTTTACGAGCATATCATTCGTGCTGATGGTTCTCTAGACCAGATTCGAGAATACATTATTAATAACCCCCTCAAATGGGAACATGACAAGAATAATCCAGCAAATTTGTGGATGTGATGCATTGCATTTCACGTTCTAGAGACGAGAGGTGGCGCGTCTCTACAATATAATCGGTAAAAATAAATATATAATCCTCAATTCCCAATCTCCCCCCTATGACTGCCCTAACAGTTAATCTCAATTCAGTCATTGAACTGACAGATGAGCAATTTTTCCAGCTATGTCAGGCAAACCGCGATTTGAGGTTTGAACGCACTCCAACCGGAGAATTAATTATCATGCCACCTGTAGGGGGAGAAACAAGCAACCGTAATGTTGGGTTTCCTTGCCTCAAGCCAACCTACGGTGATGGGCGGTCATACTGCTTGTGATTTGTATCACAACTATTTAGCATTCTATTGTGGTAAAAATGACAACTGACTTAGTTATTTACTGATTTCTATAAGGAAATCTATTTATAATACAGTTAGGAAAAAATACATGGCTGGCAACGATAGCATAGTTCTCGATAACATTATCAAGCAAAAAATAAATAAAAGTGACAATGTATTACCTGATGATGAATTCTTTGAAATATTTACATTTGAACAAATATTAAAAAAATATGAGCTCTCCTATGACGAGTTAAGCTATGGAAAAATAGGAGGAGGTGATGATGGTGGAATAGATGGCTTCTTCATTTTTATTAATAATGATTTTGTGAGTGAGGATACAGAGTTAGACAACTTTAAGAAAAGTCCTTGCATACAATTATTTTTAATTCAATCAAAACGAACTGATTCTTTTTCTGAAAGAGCTATTGAAAAATGGCTTTCAACTACAATGAATATTTTTGATTTAGACAAGAAGATTGAGCAAATTCAAAAATATTATAATTCTGATTTAATTAATAAAGTGGCTTTTTTCCAGGAATTGTATCTCAATCTGGCTTCACAACATCCTTCTATTGAAATAACATATGTATATGCAAGTAAAGGTGACGTATCAGCTATAAATCAAAAGGTATACAATCAATCTGAAGTTTTAAAAGAAAATACTCGTAGATATTTTTCCGGAGCCAAGGTTAACGTTAGCTTTGTTGGCGCACGAGAACTGATTGATTCTTCTCGACTCGAAAAAAGCTATACTTTACAGTTAAAATTTATTGAAAATTATATTTCTAGAGGTGAAGATAATTACGTTATATTAGCATCTTTAAAAGATTATTATAATTTTGTTACTTACGAGAATTCTGAGTTACGCACATATATATTTGCATTTAATGTTCGAGATTATCAAGGTAGTAATGTAGAAGTGAATAAAGATATTAAAGCAACTTTGGAATCAAACGAAGATATAGATTTTTGGTGGCTCAATAATGGAATTACTATTTTATCTTCAAGAGCAAGTATTGCTGGTAAAACTATTAGCCTAGATGATGTACAAGTTGTCAATGGTTTACAAACAACAAACACAATTTATCATTATATAAAGAATAGAGAAGATGACAGCAACACATTGAAGGAAGAGAGAGCTATCCTAATAAAAATAGTTATTACAAATGACCCAGAAACTAGAGACCGTGTTATCAAAGCAACAAATTTCCAAACCCCTATTCCACCAGCCTCTTTAAAAGCTACAGATCCAATACAATTAGACATAGAAAATTTCTTTCTAAATCATGAATGGTTTTATGACCGTCGAAAAAATTATTATAAGAACACAGGTAAGCAACTGGATAGAATCATTAGTATTCCATACCTAGCTCAATCAGTCATAGCAATAGTTTTTCATGAGCCAGATATTGCACGTTCTAGACCATCGTCACTTCTTAAGAAAGATAACGATTATAAACGTGTTTTCAGTCAAAAAATAAGTCTGGAAGTGTATCTCTTCTGCGCGAAAGCTATGAAAAGATTGGAAAGTTTTATTCGTATTGTTACATCTAGTAAATCAAACAACCTAGGTATTAATGAACAGTGGAAACATGCATCACCCATTCGTATATTAATGTTTCATCTAGGGATGCTGATGGTAGTAAAAACACTTAATAAACGTGATTATAAACCTAAAGATGTAGAATCAATTAAAGAAAATAATTTTTCTGATGAACTTATTAGTAATACATTGTCTGAGTTAATTCAATTAACGAATGATTATGTAAAATCAAAAGACTTGCCAATCAACATAGGCATAAAACAAAAAGATTTTGTAACATATATATTAGACAATGTGGGATTGAATCATTAAATAAGTGGAATTTTCTTCAATAAAATAAATCAGTGGTGCAGTATCCAAGCCGATAATTTGCCCTTGTAACTGGGCTAACCATTCCATGAGTCGCGTTCCTGATTGACATATTCTTGAGCATCAATGCCATTCCAGACTTCTTTACCCAACCCGCGCAATTCCAAAATGCTGCGCTTGGGCTTAGGTGTCATCGTCACGCGTTGACGAATTAAGCTTGACAATTCTTGAATCAACCGCATTTGCTCATCAGGGGTGAGACTTTCAGCTAGATGGCGTACTTCGTGATAATTTGACATAAACTTTGTGTGAAGAAATCTCAGGCTCTACGTTCTATTTAAACAAATGGTTATATCCGATTCAGCAAAACAGATAATATATTAACGTTATGATTTATCCAGAGTATTAAGTTGCAAAATCTGGAGTGCCTTCATGACAGCCGATTTAACATCACAAGCCTTACCTGATTTTGTCAGCGTACTCTCACTCGCTGCGACTGCGTATCAAGGACAGAGGAATAATCGCCCTAGTGCTGAAGTCGTAGTCAATGCTTTGCTGCAAGCGGAAAAAGCTGCTAAACAGCAACGAGTGACGTATCCTTTTGAGTCTTTGGTTGGTCAATGGCGGCTATGCTTTGTCACTGGAACCAGAAAAGTCAGAAAGCAAGCCGGAATTGTGTTGGGCAAAGGTTTTTATCTGCCTAAGTTTGCTCCAACTCATATTTCCTTTCATACCACACAAGCTTCAGATGCGACTTCAGCTAGAGCGGAAATTAGCAATTCTGTTCAATTGGGTGCTGTTTTATTAAAGCTTCAAGGTCCAGCACAATATCCAGGAAAGAAAAACCTATTGGCGTTTGACTTTATCCAAATGCAAATCAGTCTGTTTGGTCGTGTGATTTACAGCGGTCAGATACGAGGCGGTAAAGGTCAGGCGGTGAATTTTTATAGTCAACCCGTAGCCAAACTACCCTTCTTTGCGTTTTTTCTAGTAACAGAAGACTTGATTGCAGCTCGCGGTCGTGGAGGTGGGCTAGCCCTGTGGATTCGAGAAAAATAAATGTTAAATGTTATATCCTCCATTGAGCAAATTATTTATATTTAATTATTTATATTTAATTTCCAATTTTACCACATTTTTTACCAGAAACAGAACAGACATCAAGAAAGTAGATAATAGCGTAGGAAAAATATTTACACCTAGAAATTAAACAGCAAATGTTTTCAGTCTTTGTACGTCGTTTTTGCCTTTCGTTTGGAGTGGTTATTCTGCTTTCGTTGATGTTGCTTCCAGTCAAAGCACAAGAACCATCTCTAACTTCTTCATTTTCAAGCATCGCTGAGTCATCCTTACAGCAACAACAAATTCATCAAACCGCACCGCTTGCAGGTGGAATGATGAAAGTAAGCGCACAGCTCACTCCAGCACAGTCCAATACTCGATTATTTCAAGAACGATTAAAAAATCTTGATGTTTCAGCAGCTCAAGGTAAAGTCGGCATCGGGGTTTTGGACCTTAATAGCGGTCAAAGCTGGTTTCTCAATGGTAAGCAGCGCTTTCCCATGCAAAGCGTGTATAAGCTTCCTTCTGGCATAGCCGTCTTAAAACAAGTAGACGAGGGCAAGATTTCGCTCAAGCAATTAGTCACCATTATGCGTCAGGACTTTGCTCCTGGATCGAGTCCTATGATCAAGGAATTCAAAGGTGATAGAGTACAGATCCCACTGCGAAACGTTCTAGAAAGCTCTGTGGGAATAAGTGATAATACTGCAGCTGACGCTTTGGTGCGATTGCTTGGTGGACCACAGCAAGTGAATGCTATCTTAGGTAAGCTGCAAATTCGCAACATTCGCGTTGATCGATTAGAGCAGCAGATGCAGCCGGAGAGTGTGGGACTCAAAAACTTTCAACCTGAATTAGCTGACGAACAAAAATACAAGGAAGCTGTGGAAAAGATTCCAGATCGGGATAAGAAAGCTGCTCTCCAAAAGTATCTCACCGACCCACGAGATACTGCTACTCCTGAAGCTATGGTTGACCTTTTGGCAAAGCTGAACTCGAATCAGCTATTGTCCGAAAACTCTACCGCTTTGTTGCTAAAGATAATGACCGATTCTCCAACAGGACAAAAGCGGCTAAAAGCAGGACTACCTGAAAATTGGTCGATCGCACACAAGACTGGTACGGGTGCAGATGTTCTCGGCATAGGTACTGCAACAAATGACGTTGGAATTGCTAGTTCACCGGACGGGAAACGCGTGGCGATCGCCGTATTTATAGCTGGTTCAAAAGCTCCTCTGGAAGAGCGCGAGAAAGTAATGTCCAACATCGCCTCAAGAGTAGTACAGGCGATGCAATAGACCGATTCCTTGCTACAAGCGATATTAAGTCAATTTGTGAAACAATAACAACAACTTTCGGTCAAAGCTTAGGGGATCTACCTTACTTCGACACTAAGCATGATTGACCGATTTACTTTATCTTTCAGGCTCTACCGCAAGAATATTTTTCAGTTAAGTTTATTTCTTGGCACGGTTATCCCGATCGCTTTCCTCGGCATACCGCATCTACGTCCATCGGGAAGTGAGCCATTTAAGCATTTTCTTTTGTTTACCGCGATCGCTCATGTTCCGGCAACAGCCTGCTTCTATACCTCCAAAGAATTTCGAGAAATCTTAGTTGAAAATAAGCTGATATATTTTACTGCCCCAGTTGCTCTATTATTTGCATCTGGGGTAATTTTTGTATTTTCTCCACAGATTAAACCTTTCCTGCTTCTGTTCTACTGGGGGTGGCAGTCCTACCACTACGCCAAACAAAATATTGGGGTGTACAGCTTTATCTCTTACGCCCAAAACAAGGCAGCTTCCGTTTTTGAGAGGAAGGCAATACATTTGAGCGCGCTCACAGGCATTCTTCCTATCTGGAAAATCCTTGGGTTACAAATTGCACCTCAATGGCTGCACAGTTTTATCAACTTGTCCTATGTTGCAGGATATTTTATTCTGGCGGCTACTTGCTTCCTTGGGGGATATATTTTGTGGAGCAAGCGATCGCGTTTTACTTCTGTCAAAGCAATTTTCTTCATCCTCTGCGTACTTTTCTTTGTACCTGCATACTTGCCCGGTGATATATTAACGACCTTTTTGTCCTACGCAACAGCGCACGCCGTACAATACATCGTGTTCATGGCTGCTGTTGCTGAGGGTGCAAATGTGTTGAGGTCGATGTGCAGTTTACTTCTTTGCTTGCTCGTAGGCGGATCAATCTTCGTTATCTGCCAAATCAAATTGATTTTCTAGCAGGTGGTTTGCTTGGGATCACTATGGCGCACTTTGTTATCGACGCTCACGCATGGAAGCTTAGCCAACCCAATCAGAAAAAATTTATTTTGAGTCGGTTTGGGTTTCTAATGAACAAATAGCGGTAGAATCTGGTTTTTCAATAACAAACAGCGCTTTTCTATGCAAAGCATCTTTAAGCTTCCGGCTGCGATGCCCTTTGGGCTGCTCCAGAGGAGCATCGCGAACGCGAGTGCGTGTCCCGAAGGGACTCACGCGAGTGCGTGTCCTCTGGACTCAGCGGCAGAAAAACGCCATCGCCCTTTGGGCGGCTCCAGAGAAGCATCGCCGTATTTATAGCTGGTTCAAAAGCTCCTCTGGAAGAGCGCGAGAAAATAATGTCTGACATCGCCTCAAGAGTGGTAGAGGGAATGCCATAGAACCTCTTGTGATCACAAGTTTCAGTCTATGGAGATTCGGTAATCTGCTGTTGTAGTTGTTGCACTTCCTCAATCGACAAGCCTGTTGCAGAAGCAATAATGTTGATTGTGACTCCTTGGCGCAAAAGATTAATAGCAATCTCTCGTTGCTTTCTTGCTTCTGCCCTTGCTTCTGCCTCTTCTTGAATAGAATTTTACGTATAGTGAAAAATTTATACCTTATCGCAGGACAACGGTCGTGTTCAGCAGCGGCAAATAACGTCCCCTGCAACACAGTTGTTAAACCGTTTACCAACACGACTAGCCTTCAATCAGCCACTTCTCATAATCGCAGCGAATCAATTTCTGTTTAACGCTATTGAGAACTTCTTCGATCTCAGATGGAAGAGGAAAAGGAAGCGCCGCTCCAACTCGATATACATCATTGAGAACAGCATGATACTCTCGATCTGTAAACTCAGCAATCACTTGAGCTAAACCTCGATCAGACATTTGCTCATAAAGAATCGACAATAGGGGAATATATTCTTGCTCTTCGATGCCCTGAGGAAAAGCACATTGAAGCAACTGATAGGTACTGACGAGATGGGCTGGAATTGTTTTTTGCATGATTCAGCTACCTGTCAATGGGTAGGGAGGGTGAAGATAGACGTTAAAATCAACGCCTTGGGCACTGGCAGCACGAACCGCCTTTGCATCAGCCGTCATGGTGACAATTCCCATCTGATCGCCTGTGCCCAAAATGATTATATCGTTAGGGTCTAAACTCCGTGTTGGCTTTAAGGCTTGGGCTGCAATTGAGGGACTATCAGGCACAACCGTAACTCGCTCTAGGAATCGATTTGCCCTTTCCTGCTCCAAACTCCCCCCTGAATACTTCACAATATTCGTAAATTCATCAAAAGCAGTTTGTGCCATCATCAGTTGCTGGTCTTGAACGAATGCCCGTAGCTGATGACGAACGGTAGAGCCTTCAGCTATGAATGTGATCGCGGTATTGGTGTCGAGATTAATCACACTTTAGCAGCAAAAAAAGTTGTGTCTTACGAACTACACAACTATACAATAGCGATCGCCTGGGATTGTGGAACTGTATTTTTCTGCTGCGATCATAAGAAGGCGAGCACTGAGTTCTTGTGGAGCACGCTGCCCGCCGAGAGTGCCTGCGCTTTACGTATACGTGCTATCGCATCATTTTTAGCTACTTATTTATGGTATTTCCCGCATAGTGGACAAAATTTATACCTGAATGACATTACTAATTTCCCATCGTTCGTGCAACTAGCTCGCGATGGCACGAAGTGCCCGCTGAGTCCAGAGGACACGCTACGCGAACGCAATGGGCAAAGCCCCGCCTTTCCTGCGGAACGCACTCGCGTTCGGTGATCGCAGTAACGGTTGCGGTCAGGGGTTGCCGATTCCTTTGAACTCAGCACCAGCGGCTTCCTTCAATCCGCTGCACTGCGTTATATTAGACCGTCTGTGTAACGTTTGGACGCATATTTAGACAGCGATAGTCTCCTCAATCTCGATATCAATTTGCCTCAATTTTATACGGTAGATTTTCTCTTAAAAACTGCAAACATTCATCCACTAAATCGAGCGAGTGTTTAGTATCTATATGAAAGTAGATGAATCGCTCATAAATTTCAGCAAGTTGTATTGCAGCAGATAAGGACTCCAGATTAACTGCTACGGGTAATCCTAAACCATCAGGTTCGATTCTGTTGAGACTAAACGTGCGCCGATCTTCAAAAATTTCGTAGAGAGTACCGAGAATATCGACTACAAAGCCATCTCCTTCCTCATTAGACAGTATCTTGTAGCAAGTTCCATGAACATTCATCTCACTTGGATACTTGTGTATATCCCGATTACCAGAAATACTAAATTGTTCTGGATCTTCGGCAAACTGGACTAAAAAATCTTTGTCTTCTTTTTCTATTTTTCTGCTTTTATAGTATTCATTTTGTTGGTTTAATTTTTCAGCAACCTCGATAAAGCGGTCATACGTTAATATCTCAACATTATTATGATGCCGAGCAAATTTCGACTTTACATGAATAAGTTTTTCGTCAAAGTGGCTACGTCTACCCATAACAATGAAATATTCGCAGCACAAATAGGTTTTAGGATCGCGTAGTGGCATCTTGACACACCACGGTTCCCGCGCCAAATTCCGCTCGGGATATAACGTATCGTACTTTTGAGCTGCATCAGCCAAGTGTGAACGCAAAGATGCTCCCTCATCTTTCTCAAAATCCTGCCAGTCATCGATCTGCTTTATAGCACCGCGCAGCCTCTTAGATGGATTTCCATGCTGATTAAAAGGCTTTTCATCGACTGGCTCTAACTCTATAAATGCGATATTCCAACCCCCAGAAAATGACTGCATAACAACAAAATCAGCATAGTACTTCCCACTTAAGGAAAACTCGGGAATGACATAATCAGAATGTCCACCACAATTCATGAAAGTTGCCCAAACAAGTAAGGGTTCTTCCTTTAAGAAGGCGTGTATTTCCCGTTCACCTTTTGCTTGATCTAGAGCTTTAACAAGTTTATTCTTCAGTGTCATATAAATCTTCAACAGGTCATCTTACTGTGGAAGTCTAACAAACAGATAAGCTTCAAGTATTGCCCCCACCCAGAACTAAGCGGTCGCACGGTGCAGGAATTACTCGGACATAAGGATGTGAAAACGACAATGATTTATACTCATGTTCTTAACGGGGGTGGCAAGGCTGTTCGTAGTCCCCTTGATTAACCAAGGTTTTCTATTGAACGGGATTCACGAGCGAGTGAACTCAATTGTGACGTTATTGAAAGCGATCTGCTGAAAACAGCAGCGCTTTACGATTTTAGCTAATTATTTCTATGAATTTCAGTATATTAGGCAAAATTTATACCTTGATGACATTACTAATTCACTCATACGAAGTAGGCTGGGAGTCTCTCCATTTTAACCCAGCCCTTCGTTAGTCCGACTTATTACTGTTCTGAACTACCTTGTCAAGAACGCCAAGTTAGTCTCACTGATGAACTGGTGCGGAGTCTTGAGTCTGAGACTGCGACTTCTCTGCCTGCCTTTGCAAGAATCGATAAAGGCGATTCAGTGCATTCATATGCGCATAAGCTGCTGCAACTACAATATCAGTGTCAGAAGCCTGTCCAGAGAAAATGCGTTCTTGATGGCGTAAGCGAATTGTGACTGTTCCCAGAGCATCAATTCCACCAGTCACAGACTGAACGGAAAACTCAATGAGTTGATTAGGAATCTGCACGAGTCGATTGATAGCTTTATAAACAGCATCTACTGGACCAGTTCCCACTGCTGCATCAGTGAAAATTTCTCCGTTGGGAGTTACAACTGTGATGGTTGCAGTCGGACAGGTGCAATCACCACAAGTGACTTGGACGTGTTCGAGTTGAAAGCCTTTGTCTACTTGAATTTGCGTTTCATCCCGAACGATCGCCTCTAAATCCCAATCGGACATCTCCTTTTTCTTGTCAGCAATTTCCTTAAACCGCATAAAGGCTTTGTTCAAATCTGCCTCACTCAACTCAAACCCCAATTCCTGCAGCCTGGTTCTGAAAGCATTCCTTCCAGAGTGTTTGCCCAAAATAATGCTGTTTTCAGAAAGACCTATGTCAGCAGCTTCCATAATTTCATAGGTTTGCCGATGTTTGAGCACACCATCTTGATGAATTCCAGATTCATGAGCAAAAGCATTTGCTCCAACGATCGCTTTATTCGGCTGAACCACAATTCCTGTGAATTGGGAAACCAAGCAAGAGGTTTTGTAAATCTCTTGCGTCTTGATGTTCGTTAAGGGTGCATCGGAATCAACCGGACGACCAAAGTAGGGATTGAAATGAGGTTTGCGAACCTGCAATGCCATGACAATCTCTTCGAGTGCGGCATTTCCTGCTCGTTCACCAATTCCGTTAACTGTACACTCCACCTGACGTACACCATTTTCAATTGCCGTCAAGGCATTTGCTGTCGCCAAACCCAAATCGTTTTGAGTATGAACCGAAAGAATGACTTGATTAATATTGGGAACATTTTCTTGAACACCCTGAATTAAGGCTGCCATATCTTTAGGTGTGCAGTAACCAACAGTATCAGGAATGTTAATCGTGGTTGCACCGGCTGCAATGACTCGTTCCAACACTTGATAGAGGAATTCTGGATCAGTTCTGCTTGCATCCATCGGTGAGAATTCCACATCCTCGACAAAGGACTTGGCATAAGCGACCATTTCTTCGGCGATCGCCACAACCTCACTCCGAGACTTTTTCAACTGGTACTTCAGGTGAATATCTGAAGTGGAAAGAAAAGTGTGAATTCTCCGATGAGCAGCGGGTTGCAATGCTTCAGCCGCCGCCTGAATATCTTGTCGAATTGCTCTTGCCAAAGAGCAAATAATCGGTCCACCTGACACGCCGACTTGTTGAGCTATGGTTCTAACAGCTTCAAAATCTCCAGGACTGGCTACCGCAAATCCTGCTTCAATCACATCAACACCTAGTAGAGCCAGTTGATGAGCGATCGCCAGTTTCTCTTCTACCAGCAGTGTTGCGCCTGGTGACTGTTCGCCATCTCGTAGCGTTGTGTCGAAGATAATGACCCGGTCTGGTTGAGGTCGAATGCTCATGACTGTCTCCCGTGGTGTTAATAAAAGGGATTGTTAGACCAATGCTTTTGAATATTGTATACAATTTTTTGTATACAATATAAATTATGAACAGAAGAAATTATGAACTTAAATGACCTAGCAGCCAATGTGCTGCAACAACAACGCAGTACTCCAGACTTGATTGCAGACGCTTTGCGAGAAGCGATTGTGCGGGGAATTTTTCAGGAAGGACAATCCCTCAGACAGGATGAAATTGCGACTCAGTTTGGCGTTAGCCGCATTCCTGTGCGGGAAGCTCTACGTCAACTTGAGGCAGAAGGATTGGTGACGCTCCATCTTAATAGAGGAGCAATGGTTTCGGCACTTTCTCCAGCAGAAGCGCAAGAAATCTTTGAGATTAGGAGTGCGTTGGAGGTGAAAGCGATTCAACTGGCAATTCCCAAGCTAACCGCATCAGATTTAGAAAAAGCATCTGAGATTTTGGCACAGACAGACCAGGTAACTGATGCAGGAATGCTTGCGAAACTGAACTGGGAATTCCATGAAACGCTTTATGCAACCGCCGAACGTCCTCGGCTGCTGACGATCATTAAAACCTTGCACCTGAATGTAGACCGCTACGTCCGCCTTCAGATGAGTCAGATGGATTACCTAGAGCGATCGCAAAAGGAACACTATCAATTATTAGAGGCTTGTCAACAGCACGATACTAAAGCTGCTGTTAAGCTACTAAAAAGACACATTGACACCGCAGGAGAGCAGCTTGTTGCATACTTGCAACAAAACGGTCATACCTAATTCATCTCATCTCCACAACTTCTTCACAGCTTCTTCATAAGTCTTGGGAATAATACACCTATGCTCGATAATTTCCTTAAAGAGGTTTTTTGTGATACCAAAGTATTTTAATGAAGTTGTCATCACAGCGTTACCAGATTCGTGTGTTGAAACAAATAATGATGATATTCGTATCTACTCTAAGTACTGCATGCAACTGATTGTTCAAGATGGAGTCGCTGTACCTTTTATGTTTGCTGATACTTTAGAAGGATTGCTTGCGTACCTTAAATTCATTGAAAAATCAACACCAATAATAGGTATTTAGTCGCTAGAAATTCCACAGACTCTTCATTATTGGTGCATTTACCTTATGAAAAATATGAAACAATATCATATATATAGCAATCCTATTTCATTTGTGATTCAGATCCCCGACTTCTTAAAGAAGTCGGGGATCTTGTTTTTTCACGCTCTCCAAGGGCAGACTGCTATAAATCATGTAGGGTGCGCTCTTCCGAGAGTACGGCACCAGATAAATTAGCTACCCAACAATGGAACAGGAGCGTCGATAATTTTCAACTGAACTAATGCCAGAATCACAAGAGTATAGATGGTTGAGGTAACTACACCCGAAAGTAATTCTTTTTTCAAATTACGCTTCTTGGGTTGATTTTGTAGAACATCCATAGCTCCGAATTGCATCAAAAGGATACCAATAATGTTAGAAAGCCAGTATCCTATAATTGAGCACGGCAAGAGTAACTTAGGGTAAAATAAACTACAAATATACCCAAAACCATAAGCAATTGGTAAATTAAATAACAAATCATTCCACCAACATAGTGGTGAGAGCAAATATCCAAGAACTAGAAAAAATCCGCCTCTGAGTTTTTTAAATGTATTTTGTTTCCAGTCCCCAAGAGCAGCAGACTGTAACTGCTGGGGGGTAGTTTGTTCTGCTATGCTCGACTCCTGACGGAATATTGGGAGGTTTGTCATAATAATGCATAATTTCTATGTCATAACCGTACTTTAACCGCAAAACCAAGAAAAAGTCTAGTAGGGGATCAAACCACCAGCATATGCCTATTCCTTCTCATTCCGACGCAGAGTTTAGGGGATGAGGGACGAGGCGAACCGACTGAGAAGGATTCTTATTTATAAAATTCGTAGTACTGAGTAAAGCAGGCAATAGCTATAATCAAAATAATGCTTTTTATTAAAAATATGACTAATTCACCTTTAACTTTCTTGTTAATAGCGGGAACTGTTTTCCTTACTATTTCTGTTATCGGACAAGCTAAATTAGGTTTTGCTGAAATTAATCCTGGCTTTTTTGGAAGATTTTTAGCTTTAATTATTGGTTTGTTTAGCTTAACGGCTGCTGTTTTATTAGTCTTATTTCCTGCCGATGGAATTAATTTAATTAGAGATTATTTAGTACAGCAAATTCAACAAAGCCTGGGTTAGATTATCCAATTTCAAGGTTTACAGTAGTTTTCAATTAGGCAGAATACAGGTTAGCTGTAGGGGCACAGAGCATTGCTTATTGGTGTTAACTTAAACCACAACCCTTTGACAATCTCGTTTCGGTGGTCTAAGTAAGTCGGCAAGAAAAAACCAAACTATGTAAAGAAAAGTAAAATCTCTGTATTTGGCTCGTAGTAGCGCTATGGCTGACGCCACGCTGCGCGAACAGCGCTAAAGCGCTACTACAAACCAGTGATGATTATTTGCGCCGACTTACTTAAGCAAGAAATGTGGTGCGACGGCTAGTAACGCAAGTAAGGGAGGCAGAGCCTCCCAGTAGGCATTTCCAGCCTCAGGCTGGGAACGAGGCAATCTCTAAAAGCTTGTTATATACCAATACGGTTCAGTTAAGCTTCAAAGTCAGGTAGATTAAGGATGATTCCTAAGCATGGAAATTGAATGTGGTACATCTCAAAGATTTCTCGCTGTTGTCCTTAACGATACAAAGTAGCGATTTGCTGAAAGCGATTGAGCTTGCTATACCGACGACGGCAATTGAAGAAGCGAGCCTCCCAAAGGGAGGAGCTTCGCTAACGTTACAAGCAAGGCCAACGAAGAAAGAAATCGGTCGTTACCAGCACAATTAGTAGTTTGTTTGCTAATTGCAATGAGCCTCTGGTCAAGAGATGGGTATTCCATTTGCTTCTAGGGTGAGGATGAAAGATTACAGCAAGGTGCAATAGGTTTTTTAGCAAGCTCTTCCAAGCCCACATCCCCTAGTAATTTTTGCCAATCAGTTACGAAATTTTCTGCTTGTGGATAGCGACGGCGTAGTTGTGCTAATAGAGTTATAGCGTCGTACCAGCTCCCGTTTTCGGCATAGAAAATGACTCGGTTTCGCTCGACTGATTGCTGCTGCACAGAAAGATTGTTGTTAAATTTGGCTCTTTGAATCCACCCATTGACATCAACTAATTGATTTTCACCATTGCAATTCATGTCGAGAGATAAATACCAATGATAGTTTTTACCAAGCTCTAATTTAACTGTCGGTGGTAGACTCAGAGCGATCGCTCCTGGCGTTCCGGCGACAGTGAAAGTTCCTTGATAAATCTGCTGGTAATTTCTGGGTTCTCGGTCAGTTTCGTCCCATAATTCCAACTGACCTTTCTTAATATCTTTGGGAAGATAAGGAAGATAAAACCACAGAGTAGGAGAGGCTTTAACGGTTAATCCCCAAACATGGCTAATTGCTTGCTTTGATTCCACAGCAGGAACTAAAGCTAAAAGACGTTCATTGATTTCCAGAGCCGAACATTTATGTCCATCGCGAGTTCCGCCGCCTTTCCTATTTCCGGGCGCTCCTCTCGGTGACAGAGGCGGTCGATTAAACTTCACTTGGGAAGCACTTGAGGCTTTAGACTGGTGTGAGGAATTTTTATTAACAGGGGGAAGCACTTGTGCAATGGTTTTTTGGCGATCTTGAAAAGGATGGGCTTCTCCCTCACTGGTAGCAGAAGCAATGAGCATTAAAGCTAATGCCAAAGCTAGTCCAATTTTCCAACGAGAAAACTTGCGCCCAGTCACATTCTCTCTCCCGATCTTCGTTATTTAGAGCTTATGCACTGCCCTTAAGACGGGAGCAGGCTCTATTTACTTAATTACAAGGGCATATCTGCCAATGCCGAAATTGATGATTTTAAGTTGCTGAAGATTAATACAGATTACTTCGTTCCTTTCAGGTTAAATATTTGTTTTCGCAAATATTCTTTAAATTAATGCAACAGACGACTAAAACGGTTGGTAATTCCCCAAGCGATCGCAAAAGCGAGGGCTGAGGGAACCAGGGGCGCGCAAATACCGATAGTGAACAAGCCAAAGCAGAGGTTAGGAAGAATAACGATCGCCACTGCGATCGCAATTCTACGATATACAAGCCAGTGAAATCCCCAGACGCATAAACCCCCCATAAGTGACCAACTCCAGATCCAAATAACATCTAATGTTTGCGACCAAAACCGCAGCAAGGGGCGTTCTTGTTTAGCTATACTGAGCATTTGACTTGCCATTTGGGCGTGAATGACTACACCAGGCATTTCTTTGTCCAGTTCCTTACTAAAGGGAGTAGAAAAGCGATCGCCAACTGATGGAGCCACGACACCAATTAAAATCAGCCGATCTTTCACCCATTGCGGTTGAAAATCATTTTGGAGAACTTCTGCAAGGGTTAATTCCCTAGCGACTTTTTGTGCAGAACGGTAACTGAGCAGGACTTGGTGACCGCGAGGGTCGATGTTGTGATAAAAACCAGTATGGTTTTCCAACGGTTGGAAAACGGTAGAGCCTAGTTTTAAGTTGCCTTCAGAAGTCGCTTCTGGTTGAATGCCTTCTGAATATAGATAACGAAAGGCTAATTCAGCACTGAACGCATAGGAAGCTTGGCAAAGGGACTCACCTGGATTTAAATGAAACAAATAACGACGAATTGTGCCGTCCGGTTCAACTGCCAAATCGCTAAAGCCGACATTTTCTGGCGGACTAGCGGGGGGAGAAGCAACTCCAAATTTGTTACTATCCTTAGGTTCTGGTTGACTGACTTCGCAGATTGTCACAAGGCGTGGGTTTTTCTGGATGTGGGCGGCTAGCTCGCGGTATCCTGGTTCTACTGGCAAATCGCGGTAGATATCCAAACCAATGGCTCTCGGTTGATGAACCTGTAGTTTTTCTATTGCCTGCAAAATTACGCGATCGCTGAGGGGATACTGACGCTGCTGTTGGATATCTTGTTCCGTTACTTTTACCACCAGCAGGCGCTCATCAATTCCGCGATCGGGTTGCAGGCGCATTAGCTGGTCAAAAGCCCACAACTCCACAGGCTGGAGTCCGCCTAAAAATCGCACCGCCATAACTAAACCAGTAACTACCAAACTTTTAACCAAGATATTTGGTAGATGCTGCCAATCCAGGTGACGGCGGGAATTACGCTTTGCCATCGGCCGCAAATCTTTCCAAGTTGGCGGCACCTCAGAGGGATTTTGATAAATCATTGGTAACCAGGTAGCCCCCGGTAAATCGGTAAATTCCTCTAGACGTTCTTGGGCGCGACGCACCGCAGTGTATAAAGGTTGTCCGGCTGCATATTCTCTGAGAAATTCTTTGAGAAAAGATTGAGCAACTTGATCTGGGACTATCTCCTGCATGAGGATGATAATGGGCACGTGTAAATCAGCTAACTGCTGCGCTAATCCCAATCCTTCACAAGAGTTAAAAATTGCGATTCTTAATCCTCGTTGAATCGCTTCCCTTAAAGCATATTTGAATTGGTCAGTTTCAATACTTTCTTTTTCACTGAGACTAATCCGGCCTCTTTGTTCTACTGTCTGACTGTGCCCAGCAAAAAAGAAGATATTCCAGCCTTTTGGATCTCGCAGTTGAGCGATTAAATCTTTAGCTTGGGGTTGATGACAAAAAACTGACTCTGTTTGCTCTAAATTCTCAATTGCTTGGCGATCGCCTTCTAGATCCAGGTTTTGATTATCTCCAAAAATAGCCAGCAGGCGAACGCGATCGCTTTGAGTCTGATGTCTGGCATTCTCCCACACTTCATACTCTACCGGGCTGTAGCTAATACCAATATTTGGGTAATCTGACAGCAAATCCCAGGTATGCCAAGGTAATTTCCACAGGGTTGGCTCCTTGGCTTTGATGGCTAAGCGCATGGTGTCAGGCTGACTAGCTAGCTCTTTGCTTAACCTTTCTCGAATTTTTTGCCAGCCCGGTTCCCCCGAAGCTTCCAACCATTGATTGAGGTTAGCCTCCACTTGTCGCATCCGTTGACAACAGTCGGCTGCAATCTCGCTAGTGGCGCGATTTGTTGGCAGGCTTTCCTCAATTTCCCAACCATTATTGCGGGCGATCGCTGTGAGATTGCGAAAAGATTGTTGCCATAAAAGATACAATCCTTCAATATCTGTGTTAGCTTTTAGCCGACCTTCAATTTCCCCCAAGGGAGAACCGCCATCTTCTCTGAGTTCTAGCGATACTTCAAATCCTTGGTGAAAGTTTCCTCTGCCGATTTTCAGAACTGCTACCCTGCCCATAAATTTTTTGTTTCGCGCAAAGGCGCAAAGGCGCAAAGATGAATACTTTCCTCTTCCTTGGTGTCCTTGGCGGTTCGTTTAAGCAACAAAATCCTCACTCACGCAAACCCCATCCAACGTCACCCGCACTTGGAATTGAGTTCCCGGTGGCGGACTGAAGCCTAGTTGCAGAAGTTTATCTTTGCCTTGGCCTTGCTCGTCGCTTCTGGTTTGGGCTTGTAAGCGAGTTTCGCCACCGGAAATTACGCTCAGTTGGAGATTTGGTGGCAGTTTGTGGTGTTGGTTGATTGGTTGTACTTGTAGTCGTACCCCAATTTTTTCTTGAGTTTTAGGTCTAATGGTGACAATCAATGCTACTTGACAAGTTCCCAACTGCATCCCCAAGTCAATTAACCTAGCTTTACTGATACCTGCTTGGGGATGGTGAGGAGCGATTTTACCTAAACTTAAGGCTGCTTCCCAACGGGTTTCTTCATCGTTAGCAGTCTGTAACAATTCAGTCAACGCTGCAACAACTTCTGGGTGACCAACGCCTATTTGTCCTAAAACTCCGGCTGCTTGACATCGTTCTTTTTCGGGGCGATCGGATTGTAGCAGGCGAATTAATGGTGCGATCGCTTCGGCTGAAACTGTCTCTTCTGGATTTTCTGTACCGCGAACTGCACTGAATTCTGCAGGTGTTAAAAGTATTTCGACAGCTTGCCAAATTTTTTCTATGATGTTGTCTGCCCGCTGTAACCACTGTCGCAAGTTAACTACTGCAACACTTGCAGTTGGAGTTGTAGCTAATCGCAACCGCTGCTTGTATAATTCCTGCCGTAACTGTTCGTCTACTAGTAAAGCTGCCCATTGTTCAAAGGGCACTGTGAGTCTGGGGGAATATACTGAAGGGTTACTGAGTGGCTCTAATAACTCCTCAGCTACTTTTGGCGATGACTGCGGCGGCGGTTCTTCTGCTATGGAATTGCTATCCGGCTGCGGGACGAGTAACATTTGTGTAAGGTCTTCAGCCAGAACTTCCTGACTAATATAGTAAGAGCGATCACTCTCATCATATATGCCGCATTTCTTGAGTTTTTCATAGGTAGCGTATCCCCACACCCGCAACCAAGATTGGTCTTTTTCACCTAAATTGATTTGCACTGCCAGATAATAATCTTTTCTCCAGCTAGGAATATCAACCCACTCACAAGGAACAGCAAATTCTTCTAAATCGCTGGTTTCGCTAGGAATCAACACTAATCGGATTTCTTTCCACTCAATTGGAGTGCCATTAACAAATTCCCACAGAGAGTTCCAGCTATTGGTAGAAAAAATACTGTGATTAATACTATCTTGAGCTTGATTGGCTTCTGCTAACCAAGCCTCCAACCAGGGAATAAAAGTTTTTAAGCAGAGATAATTCAGGTAAGCTTGACAACGAGCTGCGGCATTAGCATGAGGTTGGGATTGCTGCCAAGCTTCTTGTTGAAGCTCTTGTGATAACTTCAACCAGATCTGGTTAGGATAAATAGTGGAAAGTTTTCGCAATTTCAGCATTTTTTGACTTTAATTCCTCTGGATTTCTAGGTAGAGCACATCTTTTGATAGCCAATCCTCAACCACTTCCCCGACTTGTTGCGTTTCTGTCTCTAGGGAAAGACCAAAGCGGGTGTTAATCCACCATAGAAAAGAACGCTGCAACTGCTGCTTGGCTATAGCCAGCGTTTGACAGGCATTATAATTAGGTTTGAGGGTTTCAATATTTTTTATGTCTTGCTTTTGACCATATCGCAGACAAATAATTTCTCTTTGCAGCGACCCTAATTGCTCAAAAGACTTTAATAATCCTGATTGAATAAGATTTTGGTAATAGTTTTTTAACCATAACTTGACATAGTTGGTTTGCCATTGATTAAGTAAGATTAAAAAACTTTTTTCTAATTGATTTTGATCTGCACTCAGTTTTTGTTCAACTTCCTCTTGGCTAATAGGTTTTTTCTGACTAAGAGTGCGAGTTAGCTCGATGATATTCATTTTTTGACCGTAGCTAAGTTTGAGAATTTGCTGCGATTCCGAATCTAAATCTGCGATCGCGGCAAATAATTTAGCTTCAATGGGATTAGCCGAGTTAAAATTGGTAAATTTTTCAGTTAAAAATGTTGTGACATAAGCACTAGGATTAATTCGCTCACTCGTTAACTCCTGAAACTTTTCTAGTAATGGTGCTTCCACATTCTTTGAGATGTAGCGGGAAACGGTTCCCTGATGAACGCCTATCTTATTGGCAAACTGTTCCTGAGTTAAAAGTGCCAATCGGTGAGGATAGCACAGAGGCATGACAGCTTGACGGCAGGATTTGGGAATTTGACTGCGGATATTGTCTAAGTTGTGCTCAATGAGTTCAATTTCTTCTCTTAAAATCAGGTCTACCTCTTGTAAAGCTTCTGTTGGTTCTTCTTCGTTCTCTAAAGCTTCCCAAGAATTAACGCTCCGATCGTCCGGTTGTTCGTTGTTATTGACATCGTAAGAAACTTCAATAATTTGGGAAGGTTGCTGTAAAGCGGCGATACAGATATTCATCCATTCTTGAATCATTGCAGGCGTTGCTGCTGCACCAACAGCGACTTGCAAGAAAGCAACTGGTTGAAATCTCTGAGAATTGTATTCCTTAGCGGTTTCCGCAAAATCTGAGAGTTCTGGTTCTGGCCATTTGTCTCCTTCTCTTCTGTTGGGATGATAGACGCGATTATTTTTGTAAATAGGAACAAAATAGCGCCAAGCAAAAAGATACTGCGAAATTTTTGGTTCTCTTGAGCCAGAGTTTATCAGCGCTTCTCTCAATCGTTCTTCTGCCTTTTGCAGTTTTCTATGGCTACTGATATCTACATCACATAGCAGATGCCATTTCGATTCCCAATGTATTTGCTGGCGCATCACATTTCGCAGCACCCCTACCATGTAGGTTTTGAGATTTGCTCTACTATCATTACTCGTCTTGTACTTATTGAGATATTGCTGTAATTTCTCCCGGTTACAAAGATGTTCGTTAGTCAGAGCATACAAATTTTCCGCATGAGCCGCGTAAAAAGGCAGACGACACCAACTTCTCCAAATGAGATAACAGCGATCGCGATCGAAGTAAGCTAATAAATGCCAGTGAGCCAAGCGCTTTTCTGTCTCGGGTTGAGAATCGTCATTGAGAATTTTGACAAAATAATCCGCGTAGTCGCTCTCATCCCATTGGGGATGCAACTGAACCAGCTTGTCCATTCGTTCCCGCAAGCGATTTTGAATTAGCCGTTTGAAGGGAGGATGACCGTTAGTTGCAGTGAAGTCATGCAATGTCCAGAATTTATCGCTCATTTTCAGAGATTGTCCGCTCAATGTTGGTGGCTTGCTCGTTGAGAGCAAGAAACCAGTTTGACAGTTTCAGATTTAGGAGAACTCGATTTGATTCTTCGGTTTTATTTTTCTCAAGCAAACGATAACTTTCTCTTTGAGATGGCAATAGCCACTAAACTCTTTTGCTCATTCTAGCTTTTAGGTTGTTTTTACTAATAGAGCTTTTACAAATTGACAATGAATCCGATACATAGGTTTCAACCCTTTTATCTGGTTATTGTAGTGGTGCCCGCTGGTTTATGCACTTATCTTTAATTACTGACAGAGGAAACAGGTAAAAAGTAATTTTATTAAGTTTTGTTGCTTAATGAATAATAGCTAGAAACCAATCAGGGTAATGATTGCAGCTAATTGGATGGGGCAGAATAACAATTCTTGCATAGGGTCAAGTACATAAATCAATCAAGACCACTCCATTAACTCTGATGAAAGGGTTAAAACCCCAACGAGGTAAGACAAAGCCTCTGAGTTCAATGTCGTTAATTACAGTCTTATGAGTCTATAGAGGCGTCGCTAAAGCTAATTTCTGACTTGAAGCAGAGTCATTGCCTATCCTCACTCAAAATCATCGATAGCAGGCATTGACCAAATCGAAAGCTATTGATGTCATGTTAACTACAGGAGAAAAACAATGTCTAACATCAACACAGCGATTTCTACTTCTGACGAACAACTGTTTACAGAATTAACTCCTGAAGAAGGAGCTGTCATTGAAGGCGGTGCTATTCTCTTATTGCATAAAGCCATTGCCCTCAGAGCAAGTTCAGATATCACCCCGGGTGTGAATGGAGACGACGTAGTTATTAAAGTCAACGGCGAAAAAATTTTCGGAACTAAAAAAAATGTACAAACAGGGGATACATTTGACATCGAAAAATTTTATAGCTTCAACGGGACTGCATCGGTTAATTTTTTTGATGCCGACGTTGCAGGTAATCCCGATGACCATCTAGGAGGTTTTAATGTTAATAACCCCACAAATGGTAAAAAATGGATAACAATCCACGGAAGTGACTCTAGATATCAAGTACAATACGAGGTTCTTGGCTAAACTCCTCAGAACTTTGAGATACTCAATAACCACACAGCTAAACTTTTGGTTCTCAGAAGCTGAACATTAAACATTGTCGGGGCTCTGTGCCCCGATATTTTTCCCTACTGTGTAAGTCCTAAACATGGACATTGCATAAAACAGGGATGAATTAATGAACTGCAAAGTCGCGAAGTGAAGGAAGTCGTTGCTGAAATAAGGGATGAAATTTTGGCATGAAAATCTCAAAACTCTCATTCTCTCTGTTTCTCCACTAGCCAACTATCCTTAACCAAAGCGTATCGCATGAGAACATCGTTGGCGAATAAGTGCATAAATCAGCAAGCGCGACCTCAATAACCAAACTGAAGGGATTCAAACACGCAAAACAGAATCTCAAGTAAAGGAGACTAGAAAAATGAGAAGCAAAAGACTTTTAGTAGAAGACTTGAATTTGGTTGAAGAACTGGACAATCAAACTGCTGAGTGTGTGGGAGGGGGACAGAAAGCACAGCAAAAAGTATTACTTGTTCCTCCACATGGTTGTCCCCCTGGTTGGATACCAGCGCTACCGCCTCTTAATCCTCAGCTAGGCTGTATTCCTAATACTATAGTTTCCCGGAATGAGCAGAATACCCCATAGCCAGAGCAAATCGCAGTAGGGGTTGACCGAATCGAAAGCTATTGATGTCATCTTAACTACAGGAGAAAAACAATGTCTAACATCAACACAGCGATTTCTACTTCTGACGAACAACTGTTTACTGAATTAACTCCTGAAGAAGGGGCTGTCGTCGAAGGAGGTTCCAGTTTACGGTTGATAAGTCTCACTCCCGTGGGCAACCCCTTTGAAAATGACCCCGCCATCCTGGTGGGAACAAGGCAAGTTTTCTCTGATCAAAACGTAAATGATACTCGATTATTTTCTAACACTGCGTACGAATTTGGTTTTGATACAATCGTCTCAATTTGGGATCAAGATAATGGAGCAGCTAGTGACGATCTACTAGGCTATAGGGATGCTACTTCCGCTCAAGCGGGTACGGGTGTACAGACTCTCAATGCTCTCAATGATCAAGGACAAGGATATCGTCTGCTCTACCAAGTCCTCTAAAAATAGTAAATTTAGTGGTTTTACATTTCTGCGGTGACATTCTTTCTCGGTTCAGCTCAAAGATCAAACCGCTCATAAACCTGAGCTAACAAGCTGAATGTTAAATAGAATTGGAGCCGTCGATGCCCCGACGGCTTTTTCTCTCAAGCAATTAGCCCTAAAAATGAGATACCCAATTATCCAACAACACTCTGAAGAAGACTGCGGTGCTGCTTGCATTGCCACGGTTGCCAAACACTACGGACGCACCTTTGCCCTGAATCGCGTGCGTGAAGCTGTTGGTACCGGATCGCGAGGAACATCCCTGCTGGGTTTAAGTCGGGGTGCAGAAACTCTCGGATTCCATGCCCGTCAAGTCAAAGCTAGCCCTCAATTACTCGATTATTTACATAAAGCTCCTCTCCCAGCAATTATCCATTGGAAAGGCTACCATTGGGTAGTTTTATACGGACAAAAACGTAATAAATACGTAATTGCTGACCCTGGTGTTGGGATTCGTTATCTGACCCGTCAAGAATTAATGGCAGGTTGGGGTAATGGCGTGATGTTACTTTTAACTCCCGACGACAGCCGCTTTTATCAACAAGAATCAGATAAAATTGGCGGACTGGGGCGCTATATTCAACGAGTTTGGCCTTATCGCTTTATTCTCGCCCAAGCGATCGCTATTAATATCGCCATTGGACTACTTTCCCTCACATCTCCCTTTATGATGCAACTACTAACCGATGATGTGTTAGTGCGGGGAGATACCCAACTGCTTACCACTGTAGCCATTGGCGTTATCACCATGAACTTAATTAGAAGTGCCATTGGTTTGGTTCAGTCTCACCTCATCGGTCACTTTGGACAAAGATTGCAATTAGGGCTAATTCTAGAATACGGGCGTAAACTTCTACACTTACCCCTGTCATACTTTGAAGGACGAAGAAGTGGGGAAGTAGTCAGCCGCATTGCTGATGTTAACGCCATCAATACTCTCGTTTCGCAAATTGTCCTAGGATTACCCAGCCAATTCTTTATTGCTGTAGCATCATTGAGCTTTATGCTCTTTTACAGCATACAATTGACACTCGCTTCCATCGCGGCTTTTGTGATTGTCACGGCTGTTAGCTTGCTATTCCTCCCAGCAATGCGCCAAAAAACCCGCAACTCGATTGTCTTGGGAACAGAAAACCAAGGCTTTCTAGTGGAAACCTTTCGCGGTGTCCAGGTACTAAAAACTACCCAAGCTACTCCCCAAGCTTGGCAAGAGTATCAAAGCAATTACGGTCGCCTTGCTAACCTCGGCTGGAGCATGATGAAGTTGGGACTTTATAGCGGCACAGTTATTGGCATTCTTTCTACTTTCATTAATATTGGCATCCTTTGGTTTGGTAGCTATTTAGTAATTAATCAAACTTTAACGATTGGGCAATTGATGGCGTATAACGGCATGAGTGGTAATTTCCTCGGCTTCCTCAGTTCTGTGATTGGATTAGCAGATGAATTTATCACCGCCCAAATTGTGATTCAACGCCTTACAGAAGTCATCGACGCTACCCCAGAAGACGAAAACGACTTTAAAAAACCTTGGGCAGAGATTCCGGGAAATGCAGATATTACCTGTACTAAACTCAACTTTCATCACGCAGGCAGAGTTGATTTATTACAAGATTTTTCCTTAACTATTTCTGGTGGTCAAGTAATTGCTCTCATTGGTAAATCTGGGTGTGGTAAAAGTACCCTTGCCAAGCTAATTACTGGTTTATATCCAGTGCAGTCAGGTAATATCCGTTATGGTTTTTATAATCAACAAGACCTCTCTTTAGAATGTCTGCGACAACAGGTAATCCTTGTTCCACAAGAACCCCATTTTTGGAGTCGTTCAATAGTTGATAACTTCCGCTTTAGTTATCCTGATATAAGTTTTGAACATATTGTTCGGGCTTGTCAAATTGCTGGTGCTGACGAATTTATCAGCAAATTACCAGATAAATATCAAACTGTTTTAGGTGAATTTGGCGCAAATCTGTCCGGTGGACAAAGACAAAGATTAGCTATTGCCAGGGCAATAGTTACTGACCCACCCATCCTCATTTTAGATGAATCTACAGGCGCTCTTGACCCTGTGAGCGAAGCACAAGTCCTAGATAAATTGCTTTACTATCGTCAAGGTAAAACCACTATTTTAATTAGTCATCGCCCTAAAGTAATTCAGCGAGCAGATTGGATTGTATTACTAGAACAAGGAAGCTTAAAAATTCAAGGTGCGCCAGAACATTTGCGGCAAATTCAAGGTGAACATTTAGACTTTTTAGAAGATTTTATCCCCTTCTCCCAAGATTTAGCGATCGCATCTTCTGTTGCTCATCTTAATGGCAAGCATTAATAGTTCAGTAAATTTCCAAATATACGCGAATTATTCATTTTGCGGATTTTGACAAGCAGCCTATTCTTTTGGTTTTTAACTATTATGGTTAGCAATACAAACTCTCTCCCCTCATTGCAATCAAATGAATTTATTCCACCAATTAGTCGTTGGACTACCTTTGGGGGAATGTTTATTCTCTGCGTTATTAGTTTAGCTATCCCAGTGGCTGCTGTAGCTCAATATAAAGTGACAGTTACAGGACAGGCAGTTGTGCGTCCAACTGGTGAATTACGCATTGTACAAGCAGCAACAGAAGGTCAGGTAATGCAGATTTATGTAAAAGAAAATCAGGAAGTGAAAAAAGGCGATACTGTTGCCACTATAGATGACTCCCGCTTGCAAACTAAAAAAAGCCAATTGCAAAGCAACATCCAGCAGGTACAACTGCAACTGCTGCAAATCGATGCTCAAATGAAGGCGCTCAATCAACAAATCAAAGCGGAAACAGAGCGCAAAAATCGTGCTGTTAGTTCTGCACAAGCCGAACTCAATCGCGTCCAACGCAATTACCAAGACCGACAAATAACTGCCAAAGCAGAAGTTGAAGAAGCCCAAGCGAACTTAAAAAAAGCAGAAAAAGAATGGTATCAAGCCTCTGTGGAATTGCGCTCGGCTCGTGCTAATTTACAATCAACAGAAGCAGCATTGAAAGCAGCCCAATCCAAACGCGATCGCTATCAAAAGGTAGTTCAAGAGGGAGCCTTATCTTTAAATCAATTAGAGGAAGTACAGTTAGAAGTTGCTCAACAACAACAAGCCGTTGAGGTACGACGTGCTACTATGGAGGCGCAAAAACTTCTTATTGCCCAGCAACAACAAGCAGTAGCCGCAGTACGAGCCAAACTGCAACGCGCTCAAGCTGCACTCAATCCTAGTGATGCGGAAGTTGCGATCGCTCAGGAGAATATTGCTCAAGAAAACGCTAGGGGTCAAGCCACTCTCGCTACCCTCAATCGAGAATGGGAAGCATTATTCCAGCAGCGGATTCAAATGAAGAATCAACTCCAACGCGACACCAGCGAACTGCAACAAATCGAAAGCGACCTCAACCAGACTAAGATTACAGTGACAGAAGACGGAATCATCTCTCGATTAAACCTGCGTAATCCCGGTCAAACTGTGCGTATGGGCGAGGAAATTGCTCAAATTGTCCCTAGCAATGCGCCCTTAGCAATCAAAGCCGCCGTTGCTCCTGATGATATTAGTAAGTTGAAAAAAGGTCAAAAGGTACAGATGCGGGTTTCTGCATGTCCTTATCCCGACTATGGGACTCTTCAAGGTGTCGTCAGTCAAATTTCTAAAGATACCATTAAATCTCAAAGGGATGAGGCTTTGCCCTCAGTTGCCAACATTTCTATCCCCTCATGGGATAGCAATGGTTCTTTCTACGAGGTGACGATACTCCCAGACAGCTTGTCCTTAGGTAGGAGTAACCATCAATGTACTATTCAACCGGGAATGCAAGGTAGAGCTGATATTATTTCCCGACAAGAGACAGTCCTAAAATTCATGCTTAGGAAAGCCAGGTTAATGACAAATTTGTAAAGTTTTGTTTAGAAAATATTTAAAATTCCGTAGAAGTTTTAACCAAGTTGAAAACTTAAATGTCAGCACTTTTACTCTTTGTGGTTACTCCCTTTGGTGTTATGAGATTACCGAGCTGCTTTTCCTCTTTCTTCGCCCTCTTTGCGTGAGTGCGGTTCATTTAAATAAGTAATCTTTGGGCAAAGAGGGAGTCATTACAGAGGCTAATTGTTGAGCAAACTGCATTTGCTAGTAAGACACTAAAAAAACGAAAAGAGGTAAAGATGAAAGACAAACAGAAAAAAAGCCTAGAAGATCTCGATTTTCTCACTGAACTTACTCCTAGTGAGCAAGAAGGAATCAATGGAGGTGTTAACCCTACTTTAACTTCATATCAAGAACCGATTATTGTTGGTGGCGCGGCATCTTTGTCACCTACACCTTATGTACCACCAGAAGACGATGATAATCTTTACAAACAACCCTTAAGTCTATCTCCAACTCCAAAAATAATCGGTTGATTTATCTATCCCCATCAATTTTTCGTTGACAGATGGTGGTATGCGCCAAAGTAAAGTCCTATCTTTTAAAGGATGGCAATCATGGGTTTAAGCTGGTCAAATTGGTGCTGGCGATTCAGAATAGCCAGTTTTGTAGTCATGTGTGCAGTGTACGCTGCATCCGGAGATTTTGCCCAAGCTCAGATTACTCCTGATTCCACCTTAGGTGCTGAAAGTTCTATGCTAACCCCAAACGTTAGCATAGACGGTCTTCCTACCGATCGGATTGATGGCGGAGCTATAAGAGGTACAAGTCTATTTCACAGTTTTAGAGAATTCAATGTTGGCGATGGACAACGAGCCTTTTTCGCTAACCGCGTAGGAATTGAAAACATTTTCAGTCGAGTGACTGGAACCAAGCCCTCAGCGATTCTGGGAACCCTGGGTGTCAACGGCGGAGCAAATCTGTTTTTACTTAACCCTAATGGCATTATTTTTGGACCTAATGCCAGACTAGACATCCGTGGTTCTTTTTTGGCAAGCACTGCAAGAGGAATCAAATTTACCGATGGTCTAGAATTTAGCACTGCTAATCCCTCTGCTCCTCCTTTGTTAACGCTCAATGTGCCAATTGGTTTGCAATATGGAGAAAATCCAGGCAGGATTTTGATACAGGGGCAAGGTAATGAACTCAAAGTCGATCGGGATACTGGTGAGGTACTTGAGGTCAACCGCACTGGTGGTCTGGAGGTAGAACCCGGTCAAACTTTGGCTCTTGCAGGTGGTGAAGTCGTGCTGGAAGGCGGAAGTTTGAGCGCCGAATCAGGGCGAGTTGAAGTTTGGAGCGTGCAGGGAGAGGGTTTAGTAGGTCTGACTCCAACAAACCCAGGCTGGGAATTGAGCGATCGGGGCGTGCAGAACTTCCAAGACATCCGCCTATCCCAAACTGCTGCTATTGATACTAGTGGTGCTGGAGGTGGCAATATTCAAATGCAAGGGCGGCGAGTAGCACTAGAAGATGGTTCATTTATTTTGTCCTTGACGCGAGGTGAGGGAAGTGGAGGAACTATTAGCATCAGAGCTTCCGAGTCTATCCAAGCCAGTGGAAACGCCCCCAATGGCGAAGCGAGTCTCTTTTTAACTGAGACATTAAGTATTGGAAACGCAGGCGATGTAAAACTTAACACAGGAAGCCTGATTCTCCAAAATGGAGCACAAGTATCATCTGGTACTTTTAGCCAAGGCAGTGGCGGAAAGATTATTGTCAATGCCTCAGAGTTAGTTGAAGCAACAGGAATCACTGCAACTGGAAATTTTACCAGTGGCTTATTTTCAGTATCCCGTAACAATAGTGGTGAAAGCGGTACAGTGGAAGTAACAACAAAGCGGCTGGTACTCCAGGATAAAGCTCAGGTAAGCGCCACCACTTTTAGTCAAGGCCGTGGGGGAAATGTACTGGTGAGAGCTTCTGAATCAGTAGAAGCGATTGGATCTAGCGGCTTATTTGCTTCTAGTGAGAGTACTGGTGAGGGTGGTAGAGTAGAAATTAACACAGGAAAGCTAAGACTCCAGAATGGAGCACAGGTAAATGCTACAGCATTTAGTGAAGGTAACGGAGGCGATGTGCTCGTCAATGCGAGGGAGTTTGTGGAAGTGATTGGCATTGCTGAAGATGGCAATTTTGCCAGCGGCTTGATAGCACAGACCCTAGGGAGTGGGAACGGTGGTAGAGTAAAGATTAACACAGGAAAGCTGATACTCCGAGATGGAGCCCAGATAAGTGCCGCAACTGTAAAAGATCGGGGTCGCGCGGGTGATGTGCTTATAAATGCCTCGGAGTCAGTGGAGGTGATGGGCATTGCTCAAAATGGGAATTTTCCTAGTAGCTTAGTAGTACAAACTCAGGGTGCTGGCGACGGCGGTAGAATAGAGATTAACACGGGAAAACTAATACTCCGAGATGGGGCCCAGATAAGTGCCGTAACGACAGATCGGGGTCGCGGGGGTGATGTACTCGTAAATGCCTCGGAGTCAGTAGAGGTGATTGGCGTTTCTCAAAATCGCAAGTTTACCAGCACCTTGAGAGCACAAACTTCGGGTACTGGGGACGGTGGTAGTGTGACAATCAACACAGGAAAGCTAATTCTCCAAGATAGAGCACGGGTAACTGCTACAACTTTTAATCAGGGTCGTGGGGGTAATGTGCTCATCAATGCTTCAGAATCAGTGGAAACCGTTGGTTTTGGGAGTGGTTTGAGGGTACAGACCGAAGGCGCTGGGGACGGCGGTAATTTAACGATCGACACTAGACGGTTTCTAGCTAGCAAAGGAGCACAAACTTTAGCTACTGCTTTTAACAGCACAGGCAATGGGGGAAACATCAACATCCAAGCTTCCGAGGTAGAATTAATTGGCACCTCTGATAATGGCGAACCTACCGTTGTTTTTGCTACTACTCGAGGTGAGGGCGATGGAGGCAAAATTAGAATTGAAACGGCTCGATTCATCCTCCTTGGAGGAGCGCAAATAGGTGCTGGGACTTTTAGTAGCGGTCAAGGTGGAGATGTTTTTGTGCAAGCTTCGGATTCGGTTGAACTTGTTGGCACAGTTCCACAGCTTGCCAATCGAGATTTTTTTCGAGATCGATCAAGTCAGCGGTTTCCTAGCGGTTTGTTTACTAGCTCCGAAAATATCGGTACTGCGGGAAATTTAAGGATTGAGACTAAAAACTTAAGGCTTCGAGATGGAGCCACAATTGCTGTGAACAATCAGGGAGTAGGAGATGCAGGCAATTTAGAAGTGTCAGCACGTAATGTTTTGCTGGACAATCAAGCTGTTCTCTCAGCGACAACTACATCAGGTCAGGGCGGAAATATTACGCTCAAAATCGATAAACTTTTGTTATTACGTCGCAACAGTACAATCTCGACTAGCGCAGGTATCGATCGCGCTGGTGGTGATGGGGGCAATATCTTGATTGATAGTGACTTGATAGTTGCCGTCCCTGATGAAGATAGCGATATTACTGCCAATGCTTTCCTAGGACGAGGAGGTAAGATCGACATCAAAACGCAAGGTTTATTTGGTCTTGAATTTCGCAACTTCCGGACTCCTCTAAGTGATATTACCGCTAGTTCTGAGTTTGGTATAGCCGGAGTTGTAAATATAGATATCTTAGATGTTGACCCTGCTCAATCATTAACTCAATTACCAGCAAATATTGTTGATGTTTCTCGCTTGATTGGACAGGACTTCTGTCGAGTTGTCGGGAAGAATAGCGAATTTGTGGTTACGGGTCGTGGCGGTTTGCCTAGTTCTCCCAATGAAACGCTCAGGGCTAATGCTCCTTGGGAAGATTTACGGGTAGATGAGAGCAAACCAACAGGGTTCAAACTTCCGTCATCAGCTAGGAGCGAGCAACCAAAGATGGAGGACAACCAACCAGAGAGAATTGTGGAAGCTCAAGGTTGGATTACCACGCCGAATGGCGATGTGCTGCTGACGGCAAAGCCTGCGACAGTGACTCCTCAGGGGCTTTGGTTGCATCCTCTAGACTGCCAACTGTGGAAGCAAAGCAGTAGGAGTTGAAAAAATGAAGCTGCTAATTCGGTTCATAACGATCGCTCTGTTAGGGCTACTCTTAAGTTTAGGTATCCATCTCCTAATCCCAGTCAGTGCTAAGCCAGTAGCGGCGGATCGGGAATTGACGTTGATGCAAGCGGGTAACCAACACTACGATGTCGGTCAGTTTTTGGAAGCGGCTCAGGTATGGCAACAAGCTGCACAAAAGTATGAAAAAATAGGCGATCGCACTCATCAAGCCCTAGCATTAAGCTTTGTCTCATTGGCTAAGCAACAACTCGGTCAATGGCAACAAGCCCAAGCAGCAATTGATACAAGTCTAGCTCTACTGGACAAAACAGATAAAGGTGATGAAAGAATCCGCGCCCAAGTTTTAAATGCTCTTGCACGTCTGCAATTGGTGGGAGGTAAAGCAAAACTAGGACAAGACTCTGCCCAAGCGGCTCTGAAAACTTGGCAACAGGCGGAGACTTTCTACAGAAAAGCTGGCGACTCTGTTGGTACATTTGGTAGCCAGATTAATCAAGCTCAAGCACTGCAAACTTTAGGACTTTACCGTCAAGCTAGGAAATTATTGGTACAAATTCGCCAAACTATAGAACAATCCCCAGACTCGCGTTTGAAGATTACTGGTCTACGTACCTTAAGCGATACCTTTCAACAAGCAGGAGAGTTAGAAGTCTCGCAAAAGTTGCTGACACAGGCTTTAGCAGTAGCCGAAAAACAGGGATTGCAACAAGAAAAGAGCCTAACTTTCCTAAGTCTAGGAAATACAGCTCGTGTTCAGAAACAAACTGAAAAAGCTCTGGAGTTTTACCAACAAGTAGAAACAGTCGCAGCTGATAAATTTCCCCTCCTGAGGTTGCAAGCACAACTAAATCGCTTGAGCTTACTAATCGAAACGCGCCAGTGGGATTTGGCTGAGAGTTTGGCGTCACAAATTCCGCAACCATTAGCGATTTTGCCTCCTGGTCGGTCTACTGTTAACGCCCAAGTCAACTTAGCTAAGAATCTGATGTGTCTGCAACTCCAACGCAGTACACCCATTTGCCCTTTACCAGCAGATAGGGAAAATCAGCTCTTACAAACTAAAACTGTAAACGAATCATCGAACTCAGTAATTATTTCTATGTTGAATGGGGCGGTGCAACAAGCCGAAAACCTCCAAGACCGCCGTACCCAGTCTTACGCTCTGGGAAATCTCGGTCAATTTTACGAACAGCGAGGCGAATGGCAAAAAGCAAAAGAATACACTGTTAAAGCCTTAAATCTCTCCCAACAGATTCAGGCTGGTGATATTAGCTACCAGTGGCAGTGGCAGTTAGGAAGACTACTTAAACAAGAAGATATCACAGGAGCGATCGCGGCTTACTCCCAAGCTGTTAAATCTCTGCAATTGATCCGCAGTGATTTGGTAACTCTCAATCCTAATATTCAATTTGGCTTTCGAGAGGAGGTAGAACCAGTTTATCGAGAACTAGTTAATTTACTCTTGCAAGCCCAGACACCTAGCCAAGAAAATCTCAAGCAAGCCCGCGAAGCCATTGAAGCACTCCAACTAGCTGAACTCGACAACTTCTTTCGAGATGCTTGCGCTCAAGCCAAGCCAGAACAGCTTGATCAGATTGTAGACAGGGCTGCTACCCCAACAGCCGTCTTTTACGGAATTGTTTTGCCAGACCGTTTGGAGTTTATTCTCAAGTTACCTAAACAATCTAACTTGCTTCATTACAGAACTCAAGTTTCGCAACAAGAAGTCGAAAGTACCTTAAAACAACTACAACAGAAGCTAACCCAGCCTAAACCCTCGAAAGAACTACCTCAATTATCTCAGCAAGTATATAACTGGCTACTTCGCCAAGCTGAACTTGATTTAGCTAAAAGTGGCATTAATACCTTAGTGTTCGTGTTAGATTTCTCTTTGCAGAATATTCCCCTCGCTGTTCTGGATGATGGTAAACAATATTTAGTTCAGAAGTATGCTTTAGCTCTGAGTCCGGGTTTACAGCTAATCGAATCCCAGCCTTTGACCCAGATTCAACTCAATGTCTTAACAGCAGGGGTAAGTGAAAGACATACCGTTGCAGGTAGAACTTTTGATTCCCTCAACCAAGTTCCTCTCGAACTTGAAAAAATTCAGGCGGAAGTAACCAGAAGTAAGAAACTGCTGAATTCTGCATTAAGCTCCGACAATTTAAAAAAGGTGGTTAAATCAGTTCCTTTCTCTGTGATTCACCTTGCTACTCACGGTAATTTCAGTTCTAACCCCGACGAAACCTTTGTTTTGCTGTGGGATCGGTTGCTAGAAGCCAAGAATTTCGATCAATTACTGGCAATTGGCGATCGCATTAATACACGAGCAATTGAATTATTAACGCTAAGTGCTTGTGAAACCGCCACTGGCGACAAACGAGCCACATTAGGTTTAGCGGGAATCACTGTCCGAGCCGGAGCACGCAGCACATTAGCGACACTTTGGCAAGTCAAAGATGAGTCTACAGCTGCATTTGCTATTCAATTTTATAAAGTTTTAAAAGATAACAAGTTGACAAAAGCGCAAGCATTGCGACAAGCTCAACTGTATCTGATGGAAAAGCATCCTAATACTAATTACAAACTACCTTATTACTGGGCACCCTTCGTTTTAGTGGGCAATTGGTTATAGCTTCAAGGGGTTTCATTAAAATTACTCACGCGTTGGTCAACCTTGGCAAAATGCCCAACCAAACATGCTAATTAACATCAAAAACGAGTATTCAAGTTGGGCATTTTGCCGCCTCAAAGCCGGGTATAACCTCCGCACGAATGAATAAGGTTGACCAACGCGTGAGCAGGATTTATCCAAGGGCGACCAAGAGGCTAAAGCGCTTGCTGTATCAGACCCATAGCTTTTAAACCCTGCCGATAAAATGTCTGCTTATTGCGAATGGAACTGATGAAGGGATCATCATGCCAACACGCGGCCTGCCGAGATACGGATACCGTTGGCGAATTAATTCATTGGAAGGGTAGTTTTGGAAACTTTCGTTGGCGGTTTTCCACGACAGCATAAGGATTTCCAACTTGCATAAGCACTTAACGTATCCCCTCAATAATCCGGGGAAAGCAACATGGAAGTATTCCATGACCACCCGAGTGAGTGAACCATTGCTTTTTCCTTGATGATCGCAACCAGTCTCCCAATCTCACCTTCATGGGAAATGCGATAAGCCGGAGGCTTGACGCTGTGCGTATCGCGTACATATTTAAAGAAGCTGACACCCAACTTTCGCATTATTAATCACGCTTCCAGCCTTAACTGAACCGTATTGTGTTATATACTGGTTTTCACCTTAAGTTGACATCAATAAGCAGGGCTCAGCAAGCCTACCCATTGGTTTGTAGTTTATACAAATGAAAAGCGCTTTAATATCACTAAGAAGCTGTAGTTAAAGAGTGCGTTCTGCTTAAGTGACACGCACCCTTAAGAAATAATGATTAATTAATAATACGCTCCTACAAGGCTATAAATTAGCGTAGTTAGAACTATCAAAGTAATAACAACGTATGTAAATTCTCGCCGCCGTAGAAAAATAAGCAGAGAAATGACCACCCGAATAATAGGAGTTGCAACAAGTAGCAGCAGTCCAAGTTGAATAATCCCACGGCGACTACCTGACAATACCGCAGTCACAACACCAGTGGGAGAACGGAAATAAGATGGTTCTCCTTGAAAAAAATGATAGTCGGCTCTTTCACCACCGTGGCGAATCAAGTACAATATGCCACCTATTAAAACGACAGTGCTAGCAATTATGACGCCGTATTTTAGTAATTTACTAAGTAGCTCCTCAAATTGCAGTTCGCTGAGTGTTTTCGTATCTTCCTTGTTTACATCAACCTCACAGTCATTGGAGGACTTCGTCACCATGCTAACGCTTTGCTGGGGTAACTCTTGAATATCACTGTTTGGTTTTTCCTGCTGCAATTGGAATTTAATAACTTCACTCTCTGATGATTCTAATGATGTAGATGAACCCCACCAGAAACCAAAAGTTTTCGTCATTCTAAAGCCTCCCGATTAAACTGTTGTAGACCATCTTGAACGCCATAACCACCAGCACAAGAGAGAAGATAATTCTCAAAGTCTGAGTTTTGGCTCCTATCAAGACTCGCGCCCCCAAAAAAGCACCAGGTAATACTCCCAACATGACCGGCATTGATAGTCCTGGATCGATGTAACCCCGCGCTAGGTAAACTCCTGCTGATGCGGCGGCGGTAACGCCAATCATAAAATTGCTGGTGGTTGTAGAAACTTTGAACGGGATACGCATAATTTGATCCATCGCCAAGACTTTAAATGCTCCCGAACCAATGCCAAGTAATCCAGAAAGAATTCCAGCAACTAACATCACGCTAAACCCACCGGGGACAGAATGAACTTGGTAAGACATCAGTCCTTCAGGAGTTGGGTAAGTACCATTGAGTTGTAAATAAGTTCCTGTGGGGTCAGGTGACTCAGTTTCAAGGTTGTCGAGTTTGGGTTGTTGTGATAGGAAAGCCGAATAAAGTAGAACAACAGCAAGGACGATGGACAATGCTTTAACAGAAATAAAAGTGGCTATCATTGCTCCTATTAAAGCTCCGATTGTTGTCGCTACTTCTAGAAACATTCCCAATCGCAAATTAGTATATCCTTGCTTAATATATGTAGATGCCGCACCTAGGGAAGTCGCAATGACAGACACCAAGGAAGCACCAACTGCGTAGCGGATATCAACTCCAAAGACTGAAACTAATAAGGGGACAATCACAACTCCACCCCCTAAACCAGTAAGCGCTCCTAAAAAGCCTGCGGTTAATGACCCAATCCAAACTAATAAAGAAAACTCTAGAATATTCAAATTTTATTCCTCTATTTTATATAGAATCTTAAATAAAAAATGATATTTATAGACGGATAAATAAAGTTTTGATTTTCATACTTATGATAGTTGATTAATTCTTTTTGTGGTAGATGGCTGAAAACGAAATTTCAAGTTTTCATAACTTTCAGCACTACCCCATTCTATTCAATTTATTCCAAAAGTATGATTGATGAATTTAACAGTTATCAGTTATCAGTTTCATCGCTTAGAGGGGGAAACACCACACCAAGAGCGTGGAAGGCGTTGGTGGCGGGTCGCGCATCCCCCACCATACGCCTGTTCACTGTTCACTGTTCACTGTTCACTGTTTTAAAGCTTTTGCCTGTCGTTGAATCTGGTATGAATTTCTTCAATTCCTTGGCGCATTTCCACAACAATTCTTGGAGAGCGAAGCCTTTGCAAAAAGAACCAGCCACAAGTGAGGAGCAGATATAACAAAAACAGGTGGGGAAACACGTTGTAAGGAGGTTCTGGCACAGGGAACATGGTACTACCAGGAATTCCCACACTACCTAACACAGGAATCATCATGAAGCCGACTGCTAATAAACTGAACACGACATGATGCAGACGCAGTTTTCTCATCTTGTGCAGGTAAACTGGAGCCGCGATCGAAATCAGGATGTAGACTGTCAAAAATCCATAACTACAGATAGCTCCCAAATAACCCATACTCTCGAACAATTTGATGTGAAATAGCGCCATCACCGCCGGAACCAAGAACGTCAGGAACGAACACATCGTTACTGCTACGTGGGGTGTACGGTTGGATGAGTGCGCCGCACCTAAGCGAGAATGAAACAATCCGTGACGCGCCATCATGAAGAAAATTCTGGCAGCCGGATTGATACAACCAAGTACACAGGCAAAGAAACTAAACAGCGCACCAAAGGCAATCAAATCTCCTAAAAATCCCATGCCTATCTGTTGGGAAAGGAAAGCCAATGGTTCCTCTGTCTTGGTGATGGAAACGCCTGCGTCACGAAAACCTAGGACTTCAATATAGCTTGTGCAAAGGAAGAACAAACCAGCCAAAATTGCACTACCCATTACAGATCTAGGGATAGTTCGCAGTGGGTTTTTAGCTTCATCACCCAACGAGGTGGCACTTTCAAACCCAGAAAAGCCAAACATCACCAGCACTAGCCCTGTTGCCACACTACCAGGAGTGACACCTTCTAGGGTTAGTTGTGGCATATCGAGTGCAAAACCTTTGTGCGCCCAGATCAAAAGACATAACAGCGCAATCAGGACTAGGGAAATTCCCTCCATCCACAGCATGGCGATCGCAGACAGTTGGATATCTTTATACGCCGCATACCAAGCAATCCCTGCACCTAATGCCAACAGGGTAATGCTGGAGGGATGGATGCCCAAATGACCAATCAAAATACTGCTGAAGTTGGCAAAACCGCACAACACTGACATCCCTGTAAACAAGTATGCCAGCACCAAACTCCAGCCGCAAATCACACCTGCTGTTGGACCTAGTCCCTTAACAATATACGAGTAAAGTGAGCCAGGCGAAGCTGAACGACTAGCAAAATGGTTGATGTTGATGCTGACAAACACTAGCCCAAGCAAACCGATGAGAAAGCTTAGCCAGGTACCGTTTCCTGACAGTGCTACGATTAAGCCGATGTTGGATGCTGGGATTGTCGTGGGAGCTATGACGGCAAACGATTGCGCTAGTACTTCTCCAAAGGATAGACAGTTTGGCTTTAAGCCATGAGCACTCTGATACGATGATATTTCCTTTTTCATTTTGCTAGTTTTAAAGTTGGGAAAGGCGCATATATAGATAGAAATATGGGGAATGATTAAAGAGCTTTTGAATCAAAGATTTTTGCAACCCAAATCCTAACTTATTTCTTTTAAACAATGAAATGAACTTAGTTGTTATGTTTGGTTTTCTTGGCAAACTAAATCCTACCTTAAGTCTTTTTTTTAATCAAGTCTTTTGACAGATGACAAATCATCTTGCTTTAAAAAAGCGTAATTTACATAAAGTGCATCGGAATACTTCAATTTTGTTTTTTTAGGATAAAAAGTCTTTTTAACTACAAAATATTAGTAACAGATAATACATAAAATCCCAATAGAGTAACTTCAAATTCAGCCCAAGTAAATCATCAAAGTATCTGTATGGCTTGCTCAAGGGAAATTGCAGAGATACGGTAAGCGTAAAAATACTTTATAAAATTAACTTTTTCTTAAGGTTGTAAAAAATCAGTATAGATGGTATTGTAAGCTGTTAATTAGTAAGACAAAGGCGTAAGTTGCAGAGCCATAGTGGCAGTAAGTACGCAGTAAGTACAATGTTGCGAATTCTGCTTATAAGACATAAGCTTAAAAATGTTTTTGTCAATCATTTTGGGTAAAAGTCATGAAAGCTTTCAAATGTATTTTGATGGTGCTAATATTGTTGGCAAATTTAGTTTTTGCTGAGCCTTCTTTGGCAGATGCACCAAAATTTACTAAGAGCACTGAATACAAAGCATTGACTAAAGAGATTAATCAGTTGCGTTCAGTGAAAAATACACAAACGCAACTTGAAGATTTGACGCCAGAGCAAATCGAAACTAGACTCAATGAGCTAGAGTTTCAAAAATACACTATCGAGTCGGGGATCAACTGGGGACAGTGCCGGAATGAAACAGGAAAGACTCTCGCTGTCTACGGACCCCTACCAGAAAATGTTGATGATGATGATTTTCCCTATGGTGCAGGATTGTATTTTCTAGGGAATGGTCAAACAACTCAGAATAACTGGGACTGTCAAGGAGTTTATATACCAAATGATGTTACGGCGATCGCCCTCACCCCTAACGGACAAAATCAAGAATTGACGGGTGGTGCTGTCATTCAGGTGCCGAAAGGAACCAACTTAGTTGTGAGCACAAATCAAGGTACGGGAGCAGTTGAATTCAATGTTCCTGTGACTCCACTGGGAAAAGGTGAGAAGATCAACTGGTATGTACCGAAAGTTTCTCAGGCATTCATAGATACACGAGCCACCAGCGCACCTACAAATCAATCGTAAAGGGGACTGGGGATTGGGGATTAGGGATTGGGGATTGAGTAATAAGGGATTTCCAACAAATAAATTATCCCCTAAGGGAGTACCAAAAAATAAATTATCCATTGTGTAGGGTGGGTTAGGCACATGACAGTTGAGGTTTTCCATACAGGACTAAGTGCGCCGTAACCCACCATTGTTTCTAGGATTAGTACAAATTGGAGATTTTTTAGTTGGAAGTGTGTTCAGCAATTGTGAGTGCTTCCTTGTACAATGAATATCACCAATTGTTGGAGTATAAAGCCATGCCAATGGCGGTTGGAGTCATTGAAACCCAGGGTTTTCCGGCTGTGCTAGCAGCAGCGGACGCAATGGTGAAAGCTGCTGCAGTCACCATTGTCTATTATGGGCTAGCGGAAAGCGCTCGGATGTTAGTCGCCGTTCGGGGACACACTGCTGAGGTGAGAAGAGCAGTTGAGGCGGGTATTGAAGCAGGTAATCAATCTAATGGTGGTCACGTTATCACCCACTACATCGTCCCTAATCCGCCAGAGAATGTAGAAAGTATTCTGCCGATCCATTTCACTCAAAAATCAGAACCGTTCCGAATAATGTGAACAAAAGAATTACGTTGCTCATCATTCACTCCTAAAAAAGTTTTTGCAATACAGCCCTGATACATATGTCGTCGCTGTCTGCGAAGACTCAACTGACGTTAAGAAGCAGCCTCCATATCTTGATGAACGTCGTGAATACGTTCCAAGCGAGGTACGGTAGCAGCCACAGAAACGCAGTTTTCGACGCACGCCAGTAAGCGATCGCGGTGGCAAATACAAATAAGTCAACAAAAATGTCCATGAGTACCGGGACGGCAAGCGTACTTTGCGTTGCGTGTACTACCGGAACCCACGACAGATTTGCGATGAAGTGGATGACGAAGACCACAAGTGCAACTTTGGCAGATGGCTCTTGCCGACGCCGCCATACGTACCACGTCGAGATTCCAAGCATGGGGTATAGTACGAGCCAGATAGCCCAGAAAAACCAGTCGGGTGGATAGATGGGCGGATTAATGACCTGTTGCTCGTATCCACTACCCATTGAATAACCCCACAATGCGGCGAGCATGCCCAATGTCAGAATGCCTATCGCGAAGACGAGAGCCATCCACCAAGGCGATTTTTGACGCTTGGGTTTTGGCTCGTATGGTTCTTTGCACATGATTTTGTGCATAGCGTTTCCTCATCGCAGCATATTGAGTGTAGCGATCGCACCTCCTCAAAAGCTTGACAAGGTTTGCTCAAACTGTGCAGATCTTGCTGAAATCTTACTGCGAATCTCTAAACGTCTTAGGCGTCACACCAACACACTGGCGAAAGACCCTGGTGAAAGAACTATGATTAGTGAAGCCAACTTCAAAGGCAATTTCTGTAATTGTCAATTGACTCTTTAGTAACAACTGTTTTGCTCGATCAATACGACATTGAGTAACGTACTGGTGTGGAGCTATACCCATTGATTGTTTAAATAGACGACAAAAATGATACTGGCTCAAATCCAACACTTTAGCCATGTCTAACAGGCTCGTATCTTGGTGGAAATGGGCATGAATATAATCCAGTACTTTTTTCAATTGGTACTTAGCTAAACCACCGATTGTTTCAGATGACAGCTGTGGTTGCCACACTGAATACTGTTTCAGTAAATGAACAACCAATGCAGTTGCTATCGATTCACCAAACAATGAACCAGTCGGATGTCCCGCTTCTACATCAGCTTTGAGGACAAATCCAATTTGTTGGATAAATGGATCAGTTACAGCAAACTGTGGAATGAGTTCAATTTGCTTAGTCTGAATAGATTCAAACGCCACTTGTTTAAAGAAGTTGGGAGAGAAACCGAGTAAGGAAAATTCGCCTGCTTGCTGCCAACTACCTGCATAACTGACTCCAGATGGAACAAGCAATATCTCATTAGGTCTACAGTAATTGTTCTGGCGCTGACCATTCAATCGATGCTTCGATTCAAGCGAATGCTTAACACTGGTAATGCCAATGAGATGCTGCCCCCACTGGTGTTCTGGACTTTCATGTGCGGGATGGTGAAAGTGGGCGAAAAACATCCCACTCCATCTTGATCGATCACTCGACAGGACAGGATGATGTGTCAAAACAGGGTTAAGCTGTTGGGCCAAATTGACAATCGGTAGCTTGTCCTTGGGAGCCATAGCACAAGAGATGAATAACTATCTCATCTTAACGAGCTAACTTTCAGTATGATTAACTATCCCCTTGCTCTCCACTCAGACAAGCGTTTGCCAAACTCTTCTCCATCCCAATCCTCGACAACGACGCGAGGTAATTTAAAGCGATCGCCTCCGGCACTGTTCCTTGCCCAATCCCACCGCCGTACAGTCCGAGGATACGTTGTGCAAGCACTGGTAAATCCCGCTTCCCGCACTAAAGCTGTTGTTTCCTCTGAGTAGTTGCCGTGGGGATATGCAAAACTCACCACTGGTTGTCCTATAATCTCCTCAAGATGAGTTTTGCTGTGTTGAATTTCTTCCCTCTGTCTGGCGGTAGGTAGAAAAGACAAAAATGGGTGTGTCACAGAATGAGCGCCAATTTCAATCAACCCGCCCTTTGCTAAAGCAGACACTTCCTCTAAATTCACAATGCGGTGATTCTGGCGCAGTATTGGGACAGAACCAGCCCACGCCAGCAGTTCATCCATAACGTTTTGTCGTGCTTCCGGGAGCAAGGGCGATAGCAGCCAGTAAAGTGTGCGGAAAAGAGCATGGCGAGGGGTGGGGTTATCTTCCCCCATTGCTTTCCAAGAACAATATTGCTGATATTGTTCTTCGCTGTAGTTGGCTGCTGTACCTAATTCCCAGCGATGGGTTGTACCGTTAATCTCTAAACACAGAACTTCTGGTAAAGTTCCAGGTTCCAGCAACAACCTAGAGAGTTCATCCGACCAGAAATCACGTTTTTGCTCCATATATCCACTGGTGAGAAACATGGTGGCGGGAATGTCGTAACGCTCTAACACAGGTTTGGCATTATACAAATTATCTGTGTAACCATCATCAAAGGTCACAGCTATCTGCCAATGAGGAGTCTTGCCCTGTTGCAATGTCTGGTTTAATTGCTGTAACGAGACAACTTTGCCAAATTTACGTAACACTTCCATCTGTTGGGCAAAATTGCGGGGACTGACGCAAATTGACCAAGGGTCAGGTTCCAGCTGAATAATGCGGTGGTACATCAAAATCAGACCTCCTGGTGCGAAACGCCCCCGCACGCGTTTAGCCACTCGCTTCAGTTTGCCTACTCCAGGTATTTTCATGGTGTCTGTGGCTTCACCGCCCTGATAGTAATTGTGACTTGATAATTGCGATCGCAGTAGTCTAATTCTTCCCTCTTCAGTTCTTCTGTTGCCAGCCCATAAAGAAATGCAGTAGCAACTAGCACATTTCCATGAGTCTCAATCTGAATATTTTCTTTGGGAAAGAACTCCTCGAACAGCTTCTGTACCGATAAAGCAGTAAAACTCCAACACCAGTAATCAGCCCATTGATAGTCGCCAATGTGACTAATGCCGGGAACTGTCACCAAGGCGACTCCTCCAGGCTTGAGGATGCGGTAGACTGTCTCAACCGCCGCCCGCACATCGTAAATGAGTTGTATTGTATGCGTCAGAATAAAGCAATCAAAGCTATTTGATGGAATATTGTCGCCGGAGGAAAGATCCCCGATGATAGTTGCCTTGGGGTTGCCTTTTGTGACATGAAGGACGTCGCTTTGAGTCAGGCGATTCCCACCAAACTGCCTTGTATAGCCATCATCGCCAATTTCCAACACGCGTCCGCGAATATCATCTTGATAAAGCGTCAGGAAGTTTTCAATATAGTAGCGGTCAACAGGCTGACCTCTATCATAGCCAAACACGTGACTCATGGGCGTAACTCGCCGCAAGCTACCAAAATCCACATATCCCGTAGGGGGGATATATTTATCACGAAGCAATTGCGTTCCTACAAAGCGGTGGATGGAACTGGGTAATTTTTTGCGTGCAATTCGCTTCAGTTTCTTTTGGACTCGCGACAGGAAGTACAACACAGGATGGCGATAGGGGAACGAAGCCTTTTGTAGCCCCTTCCAAAGTTCAGCGTCTTTAACTCCCTGTGCAGTGATGTACTTCTCCAGCCAGTTCAAATAAATTTGATGTGGTCGATTGGGTTTTGAATAATGATACTCTCCTGCTTGCATTGCCTGAGAACAACTAGAATCTGGGTGTTGGCGATACCGATCCCAGCAGTTCCCGTCCACAAACACAGGTGTGTGTAGGCAAATTTTTGCCAGCAACACCTGGTCTTCTAACATATGCTGAATTGAGTCATCGTATCCCCCTACAGCTTCTATGACCTCCTTTCGCGCTAGCAAGCCACAAGTACAAGGTACGATCCCATCAATGTTTAAATACTGAGTCAGCAAGCTTGGCGGATAAAACAAAGTATTCGGCTGAACACCAAGTGGTCTCATATTGTCACGTTGGTAATCTTCCTGTTTTCCTGTCCAACTGTGCCAATGTTGAGTAGGTCCGTAGACCATACCAGTTTCAGGCTGAGACTCCAAAATTGCCACTTGCTGTTCTAGTTTTTGTGGTAAGTAGACATCATCAGCATCTAGAAGAGCAATATACTCGCCTTGAGCTTTGCTGATCCCCAAGTTGCGAGAAGTACTTTTGCCGCGATTTTGGTGACCCTCATGCTCGAGATAATATATTTTTTGTGGGTACAGGGAAGCATACTGCTGGGCGATCGCGCTACTTTTATCAGTTGAACCGTCATCTACTAACAATAGTTCCCAATTTTCATACGATTGAGCGAGTACACTTTCTATTGCTTCTTGGATGAATTTTTCAGCATTTAAGAAGGGAGTAATCACAGAAACTAGAGGCTGATTCTTCATCATTTTCTACAATCTTGTTAATTTTATGAGTTCTAAATATTTAAACTTGAGTACCACCAGATTGCAGATTGTAGAGCTTGGCAAATAATCCATTAAGTTTGAGTAAATACTGGAGATTGCCTTGTTCTATAACCCGTCCTTCTTGCACCACAATAATTTGGTCTGCCTGCTCAATAGTAGATAAACGGTGAGCAATGACAATCACTGTACGATTTTGACTAAAAGAATTAAGAGCTTCCTGAATGAGATTTTCAGATAAACTATCTAAAGCATTAGTCGCTTCATCCAGAATCAAAATCTCTGGTTCACGAACGATCGCACGAGCTAAAGCGATACGCTGCCTTTGTCCTCCTGAGAGCCGAATTCCGCGATCGCCAACTACAGTATCGTAGCCTTCAGGTAATTTACTAATAAATTCATGGGCATTCGCTTTTTTAGCAGCAGCAATAATTTCCGCTTTTGTAGCATCTAATCGACCATAAGCTATGTTTTCCCCCACTGTTGTACTAAATATGTGTACATCTTGACTAACAATCGCAATTCGACTCCGCCAAGAAGATAAATTCAAGCTTTTTAGAGGAAAATTATCAACATAAATCTCTCCCTCTGTAATGTCATAAAAGCGGCAAATCAAGCGAATGAGCGTTGATTTCCCTCCACCTGATGGTCCAACAATTGCGGTTGTTTTACCTTGTGGAATATAAATCGAAACATCCGCAAGTGCAGGTTTTTCTGTGGCGTTGTAGCGAAAATCAACAGACTCAAAAGTGATTCCTCGCTGTAAACCTTGAAACTGAATATCACCAGATTGAATATACTGTTTATCAGAGCGGTTCAAGAAGGACATGACATTCTCTACAGCACCTAATAAACCAAGAAAATTAACACGGTCACTATCTAACCGCCTCACAACTGGCTGGAGGCGATAAAGCATAAAAATAAATGTTAATAAAGTAGAAATATCAGATTTATAATGCAGAGCTATAATTAAAATACAAACTAATAAAGCAACTGATAAAAATTCCGATAGCGGGCCCGTAATTGCGTAGAAGTTAGATAGTTTTATAGAAATAGTACGTAGATGAGTTGATGCCTGCTTAAAACGCTGTAGTTCGTAATCTTCATGACCAAAGGCACGAATCTCTCTCATGCCGTAGAAGCCTTCCATCACCCGGTTAGCAAGTTTGTTATTTGCCTCTACCGCCTGTCTCCCCAAATTTTTTGCCTTGCGTGTCACTTGTTGAATACTCAATGAAATCAGCACCAAGGCAACAGCAACTAACAAACTGAGTTGCCAAGATGTCAGCATGAGCAGAATCACAAACACAAAAACTGTACAGAGACTAATAGCAATATTAACTAATAGAAATATTGCATCGCAGGTTCGCCATGTCTCGACATCTAGCGTATTGAATAATTTCCCTGATTGATGAGAGTCCAAAAAGCTGTAACTCACGCTTAAAAGCTGCTGAAAAACCCTCGATAGTAACTGATGGCTGATATGCCAGTAGAGCCAATAATTGAGAAGCCCGCTAAGATATGAAAGGCAATTTTTCAGCAAAACTAATCCTAGAATACACAGCGGAATAATGAGGAGACGATTGTCCTGGGGAACGTTAATAAATAATCTATTCAAAAAACCTACTAAGAAGTTACCACCTCCTTGCGAGTTTGTTGTATCCAAACTTTGGAGAAAAGGTATAAATAGACTAATTCCTAATCCTTCAGACAAAGAGGCTAAAATGCCTAAAGCGATAGTTGCTGGAATTGCCCAAGGATAAAGTTTCAGCAGTGGCAAGAGACTTTTCATTGCCTTTGCTTCTGTCATTGTCTTTTGCTCTGGTGCAAACATATTGGCAGGAAATCCTCAAGCTTGTTTTATCGTTGTCTTTGGAGTTAATACAGTCTGACAAGTCTGAAAGACTTGAGACCATCTGTGCTGCAAAACTGTATCATACAATTTCTTACTTTCTCGGCTTTCTATATTTATTTGCCCGTTCATATCTGAAATTGCCAGTACTTTAATTCCTTGTTGTTTCTGCTTAAACTGTTGCTTAAAATTCAACCAAGCTTTATGGTCTTTCCAGATTAAAGATGTCACTGGTTTCAATAAAATTTTTATAATACAAGGAATCAACACCCTATATAATCCCGTATTGAGAAGCTGCATAGAATCTTTGGTTATTGCTTTATGCAGCCACATGATACAACTTAAGTTGTTACCGCAAGTGTAGCTTTTATTTGACAAGAATATATAAAAATTACTGGCAGACCATTGATAAATATAATTGGGAATTTCTGGATGTCGTTGCTTCACATCTGCCCAAACTAGTTCATAAGACTTTGCCATTGTCAAATAGTTGGCAGACATACTTCCAACGACTTGACGGTATCCGACTAAGAACTCTGGCACAACTCGGAACTGATAAAATTCAGCAATCCGCAGGTACATATCCCAGTCTTCACAACCTTGAGCATTCTTTTCTCTTAATTTGCAGTTATAATAACCAACTCGCTCGAAACAAGCACGGCGGATCAAAGGTACACTGGCATTTGCCATAAAGTTGGAGTACAACAAAGCTGTGTAAACCTCTCCCTCTACAATTTGACTCTCGAAAAAATCATCAGCTTTGTGGTATTTACCAATCACTGAACCGTGTTCATTTATAAACACTGACCTTGCATAAACTAACCCTACTGATGATTCCGATTCCAACATCAATTTCAGTTGTTTTTCTATTTTTAGAGTATCCCAAATATCATCGGCATCTATCGGTGCAATGTATTCTCCACTAGACTTTTGAATGGCTAAATTACGCGCAGCAGCCACTCCAGCATTTACTTGTTTTAAAAAAATAATTCGGTTGTCTTTTTGGGCAAAAGATTCTACAATTTCAGCAGTTCGGTCTTGGGAGCCATCATCAACAACTAATACCTCAATATTTTTATACGTTTGATAAAGCACAGAATTTAGTGTTTCAACAATAAATTTTTCGGCGTTATATGCAGGAATAATGACTGAAACTAGTGGATGATGAAAATTCATATGCATTAATAGTGAAACAACTAGTATTACGTCAATACCAAATAAATGAATCTGACAATTTCTCTCTACCGTGGCAACTAACCAGACAAAACGAATGAATCCACCAACCACCACTGGCGGCTGGTGGTTCCACTTATAAAAACCAAGCACAAACCCCTGAAAATAACTGCTAAATTGTCGCTTTAATTCCACTCATTTACAGCATAATTATGTTAGGTATTTGAATGACAAAGCTCTACCACTTGACTGAACTATTGCCGAGTGATATTGACTCCTACTAATAGCAGAAATCTAGTTATTGCATCTTTTCATTAATAATATCAAACAAAAATAAAACTTACGCTCATTTATTTGTCAAAATTTTCGCTCTATAAGTAGCAAAATCAATAAATTAGTAAAGTGCGAAATGCATATTAGCTATACTCTTTGGAACTGCTTCTAATCAGAGGAAAATCACCTTAGTGCAAACCAGGTAAAAACACAAAAATCTATCATTCACAGCACTTAATTTTCGTATCATGTGCTGCTTTTTTTTAACTTTTTAGGGATAATAAGTATATACTTATTAAACACTTATTTAGTCTAAAAATTTATGATTTAGATTGTCAAGGATGATAAGATTAAAATTGAGTTAACAACATGCTATTTACGGAGAATTACGTAGATAATTTTGTCTAACAACAACCATACCTATTGCCAAGATTATTCATTTGATAAACTCAGGGGAATGGGAAAGCATTTCTTAGAAGGCTTTTATACTTTGACCAAGAAAGAAGATGTGGGTAGCAACTTAGGAGTCAGAATATTCAAGGCGGTCTCCCTTACCTGCGTTTTAGTCCTGGCAGCTGACAACCAACTATGAAGCAACTTATTGAGCTTATTGAGCTACTTGTACTGCCATCAAAAAAAATATACGCTTACGATGGGTGCAAACACCTTCTATAAACCGACTTCTTCGGTAAGCATACTGACTTGCTTGAGTCGAGTGCTCTTAAAGTTGTACGCTCAGATTTGAAGGGGGAGAGGGGGGAGCGATATCCTTGTCTTACCCGATCTACTTACTTGATTATTAATTTAGGAGATAACCAATGTCACTACAGGCAGTTGGATCGATAGAAACAAAGGGATTTCCTGCCGTGCTTGCAGCGGCAGATGCCATGGTCAAAGCTGGTCGAGTTACCCTCGTAGGTTATATAAGAGTGGGTAGCGCTCGTTTTACAGTTAATATTCGTGGGGATGTATCTGAGGTAAAAACCGCTATGCAAGCTGGTATTGCGGCAGTAGAACAAGTTCATGGCGGTACCTTGGAATCTTGGGTCATTATTCCTCGTCCCCATGAAAACGTCGAAGCCGTTCTGCCTATCGGTTACACAGAACAAGTGCAAGAGTACAGACAAGCGGTGGAAAATCCTATCGTACGCAGGTAGTTGGTAGTTTAGTCAATAGTCGGTAGCTCACAGTCAGAAGGACATGATAACCAACTTTTTTTAATGTTTACTAATGAACGCCAGATACCTAGGTCGGGAAACCCCAACGGGAGAGCCAGTTGCCTGCTGTCGGGAAACCCTCCTGCAGCAGGTTGTCGTCACCTCCTGCAGTACTGGCTCCTAATGACTAATGACTAATTTATGTCTAGTGTCTCGATTATTATCCCCACCCTCAATGAAGCTCAATGTCTCGGACGCACACTACGCCATCTCAGTATACTGGTACCCGCCGCTCGTGAGGTGCTCGTTATAGATGGTGGCAGTTCTGACGAAACTGTCGCTATAGCCCAGAAAGCAGGAGTGAGCGTCATTGTTGCCAAAAAATCTGGACGCGCTGCACAAATGAACCAAGGTGCGGAGGTTGCAACGGGAGAAATCCTCTGCTTTTTGCATGCAGACACCTTGGTTCCAGATGATCTTGTGGCAATCATTGAACAAACACTAGTAGACAAAACTGTTGCTGCTGGAGGTTTTATTTCTTTAATGACAGGTGATCAAATCACGCGTTGGGGAGTGTCACTGCACAACTTTGTAAAAAGTTATTACGCGCCATTGCTTTTTCGCCCACACCTGTTCTTTAAAGGACTGCGTTTGTTATTTGGGGATCAAGTCATTTTTGCACGCCGTGCGGATTTTTGGAAATCTGGGGGTTTTGACAGCAATCTTCCAATTATGGAAGAAGCTGACTTATGCCTGAAGCTGGTGCAGCAGGGGCGAATCCACCTGGTGAACCGCATTGTCCAAAGTAGCGATCGCCGTGTGGCACACTGGGGTTTCCTAAAAGCCACAGCCATATATCTTTATATTGGCTTTCTTTGGGGTTTGGGCGTTTCGCCACAATACCTGAAGCAGTTTTATGAGGATGTTCGGTCTTAACCTAGCTTTTTCAACATCCAGCAGATTATAAGAGTACCCTCATGGGTACTTCTAAATTTTTCGTCGCTTTTTCAAAATAATATAGTATACTGTTGTTTCTCATGTGAAGAGGAATAATATATTTTACATTCACAAAAAAATCAATAAATGATAAAATCTATTGCATTTTCTTATTTCTCACCAATACCATTTTGTTTAATGTCAACACCCCTGCCTAAAGGCGAGGGGCTTCTAGCCTCAAACTTTTAGGATTAGTTGACCAGACTAAGTACTTCGTGTACTACGTTAACGGCAAGTGTTTGAGTTCCTACCTTGGAATGCTTTCGCTAGTTCCAAGCTCTAGAAATCAAGGATTAAACAGATTTAGAGGGTTAAGTCAGTGTCTTTGATATAGTACCGACCGTTAACTTTGTCGAAGCTAACTTAACCGCGAAAGCGAGGCTCTACGGAGCAAAACCGTTGTGCGTACAGAGGGAAAGATTTCAGTTTGTAATTGCCCAAACGAAAGTAGATTGCAAAACTACACGGAATTCAGTACCTCCAAGGCGGCAATGGTTCATAAAGAATGTAAAGCCGTCAAACGAAGGACGGGGTTCCTACCCAAATTTTCGATGATGGATTTGCCAAAGTTCTACAAGTGGTGTGTAAACTCATTCTGACAACAAACCCACCAGAACTCAATTTTTGCCGTGCTGCACTAGTAAGTCTTTCAACCCAGTATTTCCAATGCGGATACAAGCGGATAAAAACCTATAGAAGAAAATCTGCTCCGCGTTTGAACATCGAAATGGTAGTCCCCTAAGACTTAAGTACTTAACACGGTCGTTGTGCGGTCAAACGATAGTGAAGGCGCAATATTTGTTGGCTGAACCGTGACTTGAGTCTGTGAGAGATTTGTAGCCATTGTTTCGCTTTTCCATCCCAAAAGTGCATAAGTTGATTTTGCTTATATCTATATCTATTTAAGAATACACAAAGGTTAGCTTCCAAGCTAAACTGACCTTCAACAAATCGAGTCAAGCAAAATGCATATAATACACTTTTGGTCAAGGGAAAAGCCCAGTTGTCAGCGGCAAGTGAGCATAAATATACGTAAATGCTTAAGTATTAGTATCAAAAATGGCAATACTGTATACTCCCGATAGGGAATTCTAGAGGGTGAAACATACATTGGTAAAACAACGTCTAAACAGGTGAATCAAATTAGCCAGCAGGCATCAGGTGCAAAATGTTAGCTTTTCCTAACCTGTGACCAGAATACCCAGCATCGCCGTACATTTAAGGGAAATCGCTTTTGACCTCGTTAACACAACGTCTCCTAGTTAATAAAAGTTTAAATTTAGGGAGAGTGGCGAGAATCGCTCACAAAGGTTGATTTTCTGTAGTTCTTTGATTGTGTGGATGCATCAAAACTTAGAACTTCCTGCATAAATCTAGTGAGCCAAAACGTAATAAAAGTGGAAACACATCAAATGTCATCATGGACATCATCAAATCAGGTGCAGCTGCTAATGAAAAAATAAACAGGGATAAAAGGGGGTTGTGATGCAAACTTTAAAACAGGGTTTCGAGGAGCGCAATCTCACTATGGTTTTGTCGGCGGAAAAACTGGCGCAATATTGGCAAAAGCAGCTGGCTATGGAATGTCCAGAACAAAGTGTTGCCAATCGCCAAAGTATAGTCAAATGGCTTTTGGGAAGTGATTTAGATCGGTATGAGACACTTAACCCAAAAGAACTGGATATCGCCAAACAAGCGATGGAGTACCGCTACAAGATTTTGCGTCAGCGCTACTTAGGAATTGGCAGAGAACGTGCTTACCGCAACCTGATCACTCGGTTGGGGAGTTTGGTGACATTACGCCATAAAATTCAGACTTGGATTGCCTTGAGTCGCGATCGCTCCCGCACAGTGCTGGATGTGCTGCAAGAAGTGATCCAAGAATTACTCCAAAGTGATAATTACATACAACAACAAATGACTGACATCACTCAATGTACCAGTGATGAGCGATTAAGGAATGCCCTGCTGTTTGCCAGTGTAGAAGAATATTGTTTGCGACCAGTACGCAACCAACCGCTTTTGGTGTATCGTTTTGTAAATTACCTGAGAAGGACTCAACGTGGTGGCTTAACCCAAGTGCCCACCAATGACTTAGTCAGGCTGGTTTCTGAGGAGATTCTCACAGATGACAGCGACAATCGGGTTAACTTAGTCGATACTCAGGCTGTCGCCGAATATCAAGAAGCACAAGCAGCTGAAGAACAACAAGCAGTGCGTCAAAGAGTTCAGCAGGAATTTGAGGATTATTTACAAGAAAATCTTGGGCAAGAAGCTGTAGAGTGGTTGCGGCTTTACCTGCAAGGTAAGTCTCAAGATGAGATTGCCAAAAAATTAAATAAGCCAATCAAGGATGTATACCGACTGCGAGAGAAAATCAGTTACCACGCTGTACGCGTGTTTGCCCTCAAGGGAAAACCAGAACTGGTGGATAGCTGGCTGTCAATTTCCTTAAAAGAACACAACTTGGGGCTAACACCAAAGCAGTGGCAGCAATTGCATGAACAATTGACACCGTTGCAGCGCTCTGTCCTGGAGTTGCGTAAAGCTGGTCATTCCATAGAAGACACAGCTTCCCAGTTAAAACTCAAATCCCATCAGGCAATGGGTGAATGGACTAAAGTCTACCTAGTCGCCCAAGCTTTGAGAAGTGAAGACTAAGGAACTTCTGAAAAGGAAATTGGTAATTGGTCTAAAATTTTAAGTTCATAGTCTACTAACTTTTAGCTGCAAAACTATAGATTTTTGACTATTGACTCACGATTATCCATTACCAATTCCTAAACAATCTCCTAATTATTTGTAGCTTTTTTAACTTTTATTTACCAAAGAAAGGCAGAAGGCAGAAAGAAGAAAAGTTCATTTATGTTTGAAACCAAGTTCTTTGCCTTCTACCAAACGGTATAAAGCCCAATGTATTTATAGACCAAAAGAAATACGTATGCCTGCGCGCCCCGCTACTGAGAACGTACTTCTGCCTTCTTACCTGTTGTGGGATAAACGTTTGAACGTGATTGTTGACACCAATGAGCAATGCTGTGCTTCTAGCCGTGTTGTAGGCAACGCCAGAACTGCTATATCTCAGTGAAAGCGCTGATTTCAATTTTCGATAGATTGTGTTCTAATGGAAACCTACACAGATCTACTTAAGAGGTAGTAACTGAGTAGGAGCAAAATTTGATATTGTACTTTGTCCAAGATTACCGTTGGAAGAACTTAATATTAGCAAATTATTATTCTCAGTTCCTGACTCAATTTTTTGTAAAACTTTGATGCAGAACATACAGATAGAGGTTTTTAGCGAAACTTGCTCACATCCTTGTTAGTTTAGAAGAAAGCTGCGATAAAGCCTCGCAGAATGTTAGGGAAATGCATAACATACCCTTTAGAGATTTAGCAAACGTGAGACAAATAGCGTCCTTAGAAACCACTAAATTTATGGAAAAGCTGTACGATTCGGGTTGAATTAAAAAAGACAATACCAATTACGTAGAATCTCTCATCAATTTCAAACAGTTGCTCAATTTAGCTGGTAAAGTATAAATAAGTGTGAAGTGCTGAGAAAAGAGCAGTTAGCTAGCTTTTTGACTTGCAACTATTGACTATTGTCTATTAACTATTAACTATTAACTAATAATTGATAACTCAGAATTCTTACTTACAACCAAAGATGACTGAAGCAACTGCACCTCGCACTAACACTTACACCAAGCAAACCGCGCCGACAATTCACTATCAGGTGGCAATGCCCAAGCCAGAAACGCACTTATTTGAAGTGACGTTGCGTCTGGTGGGCTACCAATCGCCGATTTTGGATTTGAAATTGCCCGTGTGGACACCAGGCTCCTACCTAGTGCGAGAATATGCCAAGCACTTACAATATTTTGCTGCTTTTACTAACGACAAGCCTTTGTCTTGGCAAAAAATTAGTAAAAATCATTGGCAAGTAGAAACAAAGGATGTTTCACAAATAACTATACATTACCGCATATTTGCCAATGAGCTATCAGTGCGAACAAATCACTTGGACTCTAGCCACGGCTATTTTAATGGTGCGGCATTGTTTTTTAGAATACCTGGTTGGGAGGGGCAATCAGTTCAAGTAACTGTTGTACCGCCACACCCAGAATGGCAGGTCACTACAGCATTACCACTAGTTCCACACAAAGCAAACACTTTTTGTGCTTCAGATTTTGACACCCTTGTAGATAGTCCCTTTGAGATTGGTCTCCAGCAGTTACATCACTTTGAGGTCTTGGGAAAACCCCATGAACTGGCAATCTGGGGAAAAGGCAATTATCAAGTGCAGCAGATGATTGCTGATATTAAGAAAATTATCGAAGTAGAAGCACGAATGTTTGGTGGGTTGCCATACCAACGATATGTGTTTCTGTTGCATTTATTTGCTCAAGCTTATGGTGGTTTGGAGCATAAAGACTGCTGCTCGCTCATCTATCAGCGGTATGGTTTTCGCGATCGCGAAAAGTACGAGCGCTTTTTGCAATTGGTCGCACACGAATTCTTTCACTTGTGGAATGTGAAACGTATTCGCCCCAAAGCGTTTGAAGTTTTTGATTACGACCAAGAAAACTATACATCATCCCTGTGGTTTTGTGAGGGGACGACAAGTTACTACGATTTGCTGCTCCCCTGGCGGGCGGGAATTTATGACGCAAAGTCATTCTTGAATAATTTGAGTAAGGACATTAGTCGGTATGAAACGACACCAGGACGGAAGGTACAACCGCTTTCGGAGTCGAGTTTTGATGCCTGGATTAAACTGTATCGTCAGGATGCCAATAGCGGCAATAACCAAATTTCCTACTATTTAAAAGGCGAAGTCGTGTCGTTGTTGCTAGATTTGCTGATTCGTTCGCGACACAAAAATGAGCGATCGCTTGACGATGTCATGGTAAAAATGTGGCATCAATTTGGCAAAGATGAAATTGGTTACACTCCAGAACAGTTGCAGGAAGTCATTGAGTTGATTGCTGGTGTGGATTTGACTGATTTCTTCAAACGCTATATTGATGGGACTGAAGATTTGCCTTTCAACGAATACCTGGAACCATTTGGCTTGCAATTGGCTGCGGAAAAAGACGAAGAACCTTACTTAGGCGTCAAGGTTCATAGTGAAAATGGAAGGGAGATTATTAAGTTTGTTGAAGCTGGTTCACCCGCACAATTTGCCGGAATTGACCCAGGAGATGAATTGCTGGCTATTGATGGTTTGCGGTTAGCCGCAAATGGGTTAGGCGATCGCCTCAAAGATTACCAACCCAAGGACATCATTCAGGTGACAATTTTCCATCAAGACGAACTCTGCACTCTCAACGTCACCCTGGCTTCCCCACGTTTAACTAAGTATCAAATAAAACCAGTAGAAAAGCCTTCTGCTGCACAAAAAGAAAACTTTGCTGGATGGTTAGGTGTGCCTTTAACAACCCTACGCTAACAATTCGTCATTGATAATTCGTAATTCGTATGACCAATGAAATTACGAATTACGAATTACGAATTACGAATTAAAGCCGTACACAGGTAAGATTGAGATAAGGCAGACACTTCATCAACGGAGGACAAGGATGGAAAAATATATATGCAACGTCTGCGGCTACGAATATGACCCAGAAGTGGGCGATCCAGATGGGGGAGTAGAACCTGGGACACCCTTTGAGAACATACCAGACGATTGGGTGTGTCCTGTATGCGGGGCGGGAAAAGACCAATTTCAACCGGAAGAATAATTAACAAGAACTCAGTAGTTAGAATTCAGTAGTCAGAATGCATCCCCTAAATTTATTTATGGGATGTTTCGTTAACTATTGTAAATTCTTAACTCTGGGTTCTGCGTTCTGAGTACTATTGTCCTGGTATTGTAATACTCCTTCAAAATGCTCAACCGTTGGAAATGGATCGTAGAAATGGTGAAGTAACTGCTTCCATTGATCATATTCAGGTGATCTACGAAACCCAGTAGTATGGTCTTCTAAGGTTTGCCACCGGACAAGAAGTAAATAGCGGTTTGGGACTTCGATGCAGCGGTGGAGTTCATGAGATATGTATCCTCTGATCGAAGCAATGATCGCAGATGCTTTGGTGAAAGCGGCTTCAAACTCGCTTTCCATTGGGCTGCGAACATTAAGGATTGCAACTTCTAAAATCATCTTACCGAAAATTTGGGTTTAAAGCCCCGTCCTTCTAGGACGGCTTTTTATTGCCTATCTATTTTAAGAAACGCCCAGGCATTTCTTAAAAAGACTGTATAATGGAAATAGGAGGTGATGCAAGTGTTTAGTCTAACCTACGAGTTTAAACTCAAGCCAACGCCCAAACAAGCGGTTATTTTCACAGACTGGCTTGAGGAATGTAGACGTGTATATAACTACGCTTTAGCAGAGCGCAAAGACTGGTTTAAATCTCGTAGCTGTCAGATAAACGCTTGTTCACTGAAATCTCAATACATCATCCCGGCAGACGCTAAACGTCCAACGTATGCTAATCAATGTAAGGCGTTAACGGCTTATCGAAAGACTAGCCCAAATCTACAACGTGTACAATCTCAAGTCCTACAGCAAACATTAAGACGACTTGAACAAGCATTTGTCAGTATGTGGGAACAAAGTCATGGATTCCCTCGCTTTAAAAAGCCGGGGACTATGCGCTCTTTTGTTTTTCCTCAACTGAGTAAAGATGCGGTTACTGACTGCGGTATTAAGTTGCCAGTTATCGGGCTAGTTAAATTTCGCCAATCACGAGAAATTCTGGGTGATGCCGAAGTTAAGCAAGCACGAATAGTCCGTCGTGCGAGTGGTTGGTTTGTCATACTGACATTGCAATGGAACGTTCAAGTTCCTGATGTAATGCCGCACGGTGAGGGGATTGGTGTTGATGTAGGAATTAATCACTTTGCAGCGGTTTCAAACGGCAAATTATTCCCTAATCCACGACCTTCAAGAGCGCTCGAACGCAAGCTTAAATTGCTGCAACAGAGTGTATCAAGGAAGGTTAAGGGGTCGAATAATCGTAAAAAAGCGCAAGCAAAGGTGAGTAAATTGCATGAGCGAATTGGCAATGTCAGGAAGGATTATCACTGGTTCTTAGCTCACAATCTTTGCGATTGGGCAGGTATGATATTTGTCGAAGACTTGAACCTCAAGGGGCTAGCGCGGGGCTTTTTAGGGAAGCACTGCTTGGATGCTGGTTGGGGACAGTTTTTTCAAATACTAGAGCAGTGTTGCCGCAAACGCGGTGTATTCTTCCTGAAAGTTGACAGCAAAAAAACAAGCCAGATATGCCCAAATTGTTTAACCGAGACGGGCAAGAAACAATTGTCTGAGCGTGTCCACTCATGCGAACATTGCGGCTATACAACTGATAGAGATGTTGCAGCCGCTCAAGTAGTTCTCATTCGAGGGCTTGCAGCCGTGGAACACACGGGTCTTGCATGCTTTCGGAGGGTAAAGCGGTTGCGCTCCCCGTGATGAAAGAATCTCCGTCCTTATAGGACGGAGAGTGTCAACAATCCCTCGACCTTGGTAAGCAGGGTCAACAATGAACCAACGCAGCCTGGCTCCATCAGTATGGTCACTGCTGCCAGCATCTCCTACTATAGCGACAGACCCAATGAGACGATTATCTGCGATCGCCGTAACTAAGAGGTCATGCTCCGTATTGTACTGCTCACAAAAATCACAGAATTCACGAGCGACGATGATTTCCCAATCTGCACCTACACCCCAACACTGACTGTAGTAGAGTCCGTGTAGCTCGGTGATGCGTCCAATACAGCCAGGTTGATATCCTTCAGCGTAAATTGTATTGCTGTCAGTTAACATACTTAGTTTCCTTAGTAATAATGTCAGCTACGATACGGTTCGCTACGCTCCCAAAGTTGCTCAAATGCCAAGTTGATCATCGCTACCATGCCAGTGTGCCTAATAGCAAGAGCGGTGAAGCTAGGCGGACTACCGACTGGATCTTGCATGGAAAGGAGTACAATATCGTCGTCGAATGCCTGCATTTTGATGGGCAATTCTGGAATGAAACGGATTTGTTGACCCCATTCAGCAAAGGTGGTAAGCCAGACGCGAAGTTCTTCGTCTTCAAGGGCAGACTTTTCGTAGATGGCGCGGTACGTCACTCCACGCAAAAGCGGCTCACGAATAAAACGCCAATTCTGCTCCTTGGTAAGGATAAGTGGACGCTTGATGCAGGAATTAACGCGGGTACGTACTGTTTGCGCCAATGCGAGTGCTTTGCTAGCAATTCTTGATGGATTACCAAGTACGTCGATATACTCCAAGGGGTCATTTTGCCCGCGCCCAACTTGATAAACGGGAGACAAATCCGAAATCAGCTCTTTTGTGCGAGCAACCATCTGTAGGCGATCGCGCTCCAAAGCCTCTGCACGCTCTATACTGAGCGCTTCTAGGGCTAAATCGGGAGCAATGGCGAAATACGAGCGTGGCGAGGTGTCTTTGGAGATACATAACCCCTTTTCTTCAAGAGATTCCAGGACATCGTAAATGCGTTGCCGTGGAATCTTCGCACGCGCCGCCAGTTCTGTAGGAGTGAAGCTGTTTCGCCCTAGCAATGCTAGGTACGCCGTAGCTTCATATCCAGTCAAACCCAGTTCATTAAGTAGTGCAATTTGCTTTTCCACCACTGCTAAATACTTATTGCGATCGCCACTTGTTTGTGTCACCACAAACAAGTGGTGTCATGATTAGCTTATCATCACTATGGAGTGGTGTCAAAACGATAGCTACAACTTAAGCAGGATGATCCTCATGTTGTGACCAAAAAAGAACTCAGAACACAGTTGTCAGAATTCAGAATTACAGCTATTTTCAGGTAAATAGACCACATTTGCCGTAGGGGCACAGCATTGCTGTGCCCTTACAGTGTGGTTCAAATACGTGAAAACTGCTGTAAGTTGATACCAATGAGGCTAGCCGTGCCCCTACAGAGTGGTTTATTTAGTTGAAAAGCGCTGTAATTAGAAACACAGGTGATATCCTTACAATTGTGTACAATGCTTAATTGAAGTACAGATTACAAGCCCCTAATTTTAATTAGGGAGACAAGAAAAATTCTTTCTTTATTAAATCCCCCGGATAGAGACCGTGGGGACTAAGGTGTGTTCAGCCAGCCCTACGTGTATTTCAAAAATCTGCGGAGGAGTCCTATAGGGCGAATACTTAAAGTAAGACTTCGGAGTCGTTTTGTGAGATGAAAAGAATTGAAGTTGAAAAAAGAACGATTTTGATTGGGTTAGCAGGTAGCCACGGCTATGGGTTAAATAGACCTGATTCAGACTATGATTATCGAGGCGTATTTATCGCACCCAAAAGGTATTATTTGGGATTTGACCATATTGAACAAAAAGATGATGGCTGGCATGAACTAGGAATGTTTCCGTTTCTAGATGGAAACAAAGACACAGTAATATACGAATTAAAAAAGATTATTCAGTTATTATCTGGGGCAAATCCTAATGTTTTAGAATTGCTATGGTTAAATGAATATCCTGTTTTAACCCCAGTAGGACAGAATTTAATTAACCACAGACAAATATTTTTTAGCAAGAAGATAAAGCATACTTACTCTGGTTATGCCTTTGCCCAAATCAAAAAAATCGAAACTCATCGTAAGTGGTTGTTAAATCCACCGCAAAAGAAACCAATTCCATCTGATTTTGATATAGAAGATGAAGCACCACTTACAAAAGATGAACTCAATGCTTTTCTAGAATATCTTTATCACTTAATTAGAGGAAAAATTGAGTTTTTAGAAGAAGCAGAGCAATTATATAAGCTGCTCACAGCGGATATAGATTTTAAGGGGGTGCTTAAACAGTATTCTTTACCTGATGAAACTTTAGAATACACACAAGAATTAACAAATAGTCGTAAAGATTTTATTCGGCTACTGAAAAAAAGTCAAACCTATCAAATAGCTTTAAGAGAATGGAAAGCATATTTATCATGGCAGGAAAACAGAAACCCAGCTCGGGCAGAAATGGAGAGAAAATCAGGTTTTGACCTTAAGCATGGGATGCACTGCGTTAGGTTACTACGCAGTGGACTAGAAATATTGCGAACAGGAGAAGTGATTGTAGATAGAAGGGTGGCTGGTGACGCAGAAGACTTGAAAGCTATCCTCAAGGGCGATTATTCTTATGAACAAGTGATGAAAATGGCAGAGGAGTTAGTTGCTGAAATGGAAAAGGTGTACCAAAACTCATCCTTGCCCGATAGACCTGATTTAGAGCAAATCAATGAATTATGTATGGAACTGGTGGAAATGCAAGGATGGTAAGCAAAAAGAAAAGAGTAAAGACACAAGAGTGAAGAAATTCTTTTATTTTTCATCTTCTATTTTTCATCTTCTATCTTCTATCTTTTCACTCGTTAGAGACTTTGAAATACATGGACAAAACCATAAACACTGATGCTGAGAAAAAATACTGCTGCTAATTGGTTCACTCGCATATCAGGTGAGGGAGCAATGGCTTCTCGTACCAAGATTGAAATAGATGCCCCAACTACGAAGCTCCAACCAAGTATCATATAAGGTATCGCTAGCGTAAAATTCCAAACAATCAGCATTGCAATTGCTAGCAGTACCATCAGCATCTCTACAAACCGAGGCGGGTTGTATTGGCTGGATAAAACAAAAGCGTTGAACCAAAAGTGCCAAAATCTCATAATTAACTGCTAAGTGCTGAAAAATAAAGAAGATAAAAGAAAGAAGATAAAAGAATTTCTTTTCTCTTCATTCTTCACTCTTCATTCTTAACTTTTAACTCCTAACTTTTGTCCTGTACCGTTTTTTTGTGTTGTCTCTTCTGGTAGTTCTACACCAAAGACGCGGCTAAAAACTTTTTCTACTTTATATCCAGAATCAATTGACTCTAAGGGGTCTTTGCGTAATCTGTGACGCAGACATAAAGTAATGACACGGCGGATGTCATCAAGTGTGACTTCGGTACGTCCTTCAAATGCAGTTAAGGCTTTGGCGGCGCGGTTAGTTACAATGTCTCCCCGCAAGCCATCCACATCAAGTTCAGAGCAAACTTCGGAAATTTTTACTCGCAAGTCGTAATCAATTGTCACAGAAGGTAACAACTTTTGAGCGTTGACAATTTTCTGTTGTAGTGCTTCCTGCTCTTGTTTGTAGTTTTCCAGAAATGCTGGCGGATTTTGGTCGAATTCTGACCTTTGCTCAACGATTTGCACGCGCAAAGCTGGTTCCTTAACTGTATGGATTTCCGCGTGCATTCCAAATCTATCTAAGAGTTGGGGGCGTAGTTCTCCTTCTTCTGGGTTACCAGAACCTACAAGAACAAAACGCGCTGGGTGACGTATGGAAATACCTTCCCTTTCTACTGTGTTCCAACCACTTGCGGCGGAGTCGAGAAGCACGTCTACTAAATGATCATCTAGTAAGTTAACTTCATCTACATAAAGGATACCTCGGTTAGCTTTTGCCAGTAGTCCCGGTTCAAAGGCTTTGACACCTTCTGATAAAGCTTTTTCGATATCAATTGTGCCGCAAACTCGGTCTTCTGTCGCTCCCAGCGGCAAATCGACCATTTGGACTTTTTTCTGAACTATGGGAATATCCGCCCCTTGCTCTAGCTGTTGGCGGACTTCATCGCTCATTAAGTCGGGATCGCTGGGGTCGCTATTGAAGGCGTCATTAGCAACGACGGGGATTTCTGGGAGCAAATCAGCCAGCGCCCGGATAGTTGTGGATTTTCCGGTACCGCGATCGCCCATTATCATCACACCGCCAATTTTGGGGTCAATCACGTTTAATAGTAGAGCCAGTTTCATTTCTTCCTGACCCACAATTGCTGTAAATGGAAATACCACGCGACGCGCAGCAGCGGTAGCCTGAGCAGTTGGACTCACTAAATTACCTTATCTATATTTTTCTTATTACCGTCTTTATTGTGCCATAGGTGGGGAGCGGGGGATGAGGGGGATGAGGGGGATGAGGGGGATAAGCGGGATGGGGGAGATGAGGAGGATGAGGGGGTGAATTTTTCCCCGTCTCCCCGTGTCAGTCAACCGAGCGATCGCAAGTTAGTATCATTTACCAGCAGGACACAATTTTCGACGACTTTATAAAGTTTTGTAAAAAAAATCTGGATATTGCAGAAAAGCCTGAATATTCTCCTGATGAATAAATAGGGGCTGACAACTTTCATACAGTAAAGTGTCTTTGTCCCTATCCTGGGTAAACTTTTGACCATTTGGTTAGTGTTGATTTTTATCAGCAATTACCCAGAGTGAGCTTAACTCCTGTTGCTTTGTAAGAGGGAATTTCTGATATGACTCAAAGCTGGAAAAATTGGAGTTGGAAATTAGGGCTTGGAATCGCTGTAGCTACGAGTGCGATTTGCTCCTGTGGATATTACGCTATGGCTGAGAATACGAAAACACCGTTCCCCCTTATATCATGGACACTGGGACGACCGAAGGTGCAGATAAATCCCCCGGTTCCATGGGGGGCAAACAAATTACGCTTCAAATCTATAAGGTCAGACGCCCCTGCAAACAATTCTTCATCAGGCAAAATATACATATACATCCAAGACTATAATGTCACTTCTGATCCGTACCCTATTAATCCGGGACAAGAAGTTCAACTTGGTATGGATATATGTTTTAACAATACATTAACCGTTGAACTTGATTACCAGATCAACCAAGAAGAGCCACAAATTGTAGGTCACAAACCAGTTTCAAGCTCTTCTTCGTCGCCGCTTGTATTTGATGGCATAAGCAACGGTGCACCCTACACGCTGAACTACGAAGTTGTGCCGGGAGGCTGCTAACACTAGTCATAACTGTAACATTCGACATTTTGTAGGTGGGGCTATGCCCTACGTACGACCGTTAAATCATTACGCAATTGTGCAACACCGTTCAGGGCAGCAATAACTGTAACATTAGAGGCAAGTAGCATCGTGAGACAGTACATTCTCGGCTTCTTTTTTGTTAGCGGAATTAGCTTCTGCTGTCTAACCACTATAGACTCTACTCAGGCTCAACAACAGGAAATCGTCCCGGATGCAACCCTACCTAATAATTCTGTCGTCAATTTCTCGAACAACATCAGCACTATCACTGAGGGAACTGTAGCAGGTCGGAACCTGTTTCATAGCTTTGGGCAATTCAACATTAAGGAAGGAAACAAAGCCGATTTCGTTAGTCCTAGCGCGGCTATCCAAAACATTTTAGTTCGGGTAACGGGTGGTAGCCGTTCCGAGATTATGGGAACTCTGAGTACCTCTGGGTTTTCCAATCCCAACTTGTTTGTGATTAATCCTAATGGGATAGTCTTTGGACCTAATGCCAGTTTGGACCTTCGTGGTTCATTTGTGGCGACGACAGCCAATGCGATCGCCTTTGGCAATCAAGGCTTTTTCAGTGCTTCTGCGCCAAACAATCCTGCATTACTGACGGTGAATCCTTCTGCTTTTCTATTCAATCAAATTGCGAATCAGCCAATTAATTCTATTGAACACAGAGGTGTTTTATCCGTTGATAATGGTCAGAGTTTGTTGTTGCTGGGCGGCGAAGTGAGATTGGATGGCGGGAAGTTGAATGCTTTGGGTGGTCGAGTCGAGTTGGGAGGAGTGGCGTCCGAGGGAACAGTAGGGCTAAATTTTGATAGCAACAATCTGCGGCTGAGTTTTCCCAATAGCTTAGCACGAGCCGATGTATCGCTCACAAACGGAGCTTTTCTGGATGTAAGCGCAAAAGGTGGGGGTAGTATTGCAGTCAATGCTCGGAATTTAGGGATTTCGGGAGAAAGTACCCTGAAAGCTGGGATAAACTCAGTTGGTACTCAGGCGGGAGATATCAAGCTTGATGCTACAGACAGGATGACAATTGCAAATAATAGCAAAATCTTTAATGATGTTGGAAGTCGGTTTTCTCCTCAAGCCGTTGGAAATACTGGCAGTATCGATATTAAGGCTGGGTCGCTGTCGTTAAACAATGCCACCCTCAGTGCCAGCACTTACGGAAAGGGGAATGCTGGAGGGGTATTTCTTCAAGCTAATAATTCTGTAGATATTGCAAATAGTTCGCTCTTCAGCGATGTGAATCCTAGAGCCGTGGGCAATACTGGTGGCGTTAATATCAAGGCTGGGTCGGTCTCCTTAACTAATGACGCTCAATTAAATGCCAAAATTTTGGGACAAGGGGACACCGCAGGGGTATTTGTGCAAGCTAATAATTCTGTAGATATTGCAAGGAGTGTTATCAATACTAAAGCAGAGGTAACAGGGGCTGGCAAGACTGGTGACATCAACATCCAAGCTGGGGACATATTCTTAACCAATGGCACATTCGACACCAGTACTTTTGGACAAGGGCGTGCTGGGGATGTGATGATTAATGCTCGAAATACTGTCTCTTTTGACAATAGCTTTATCTTCAGCGATACCTCTGGATCAGGCTATGGTGGCACCATCGATATCAAAGCTAGGGAGCTATCCTTAACCAATGGTGCTGAACTATTGTCTAGAACCACTGGAGAAAACAAGGGGGGAAATATTCAAATCAATGCTTCTGAATCTGTCAGCATTTCTGGGGTCAATCCAGATCCAGATAAAGGAAATTTGATTAGTGGGTTGATTACTAGCAGTGAGGGAAAAGCTACTGGTCAGGGTGGTGATATCAGTATCACTACTGGGAGCTTGAGCGTATCAGATGGAGCGGTTGTGAGTGCGCGAAGTACGAGCGCTGGTCGTGGAGGCAATATCACTGTTAACACGAATACCCTTGAGCTTACTGGTGGTGGACAACTCCTTACCAGCGCCTTCAGCAGTGGAAATGCAGGTAACATCACTGTCAACGCCAGTGACAGGGTTAGTATCTCTGGTAGCAATCCTACCTTCAATGCCCGGGTTGACCGATATGGTGTACGATTAATTGATAATGATAGTCCTAATAGTGGCTTGTTTGCTCGCGTTACAGGTAACGCAACTGCCGATGCAGGCAACATCGAAGTTACCACTCGCTCCATTAATCTTGACAACCAAGGAACCATCACAACTGAGACGAAATCGGGCGAAGGTGGAGATATAGCTCTCAAGGCTAGAGATATCGTATTACGTAACAACAGCAACATCACTGCCAGCGCTGGTACTGCACAAGCAGGTGGGAATGGCGGCAATATTAAGATCGACACTGACGTATTAGTGTCTGCAAAGAATAGCGACATCACTGCCAATGCTTTCGAGGGAAAGGGGGGTAATATCCGCATCAATACTCAAGGACTCTTTCTTTCGCCTGATAGTGACATCACCGCCAGTTCTGAACGTGGGATAGCTGGTGTCGTAGAAATCAACACGCCCGATGTTGACCCCACTAGTGGGTTAGTCAATTTACCAGAAGCCCCGCCAGCTGATACTCGGCTGGCACAGGGTTGTCAAGCGGGTGGAAGTCAACAGCACAACCAATTTATCATCACTGGGCGTGGCGGATTACCGCCCAGTCCTTTGGAAATGTTGACACCTGACGCTGTACAAGTAGATTTGGTGACACTCAAACCTGAGCGTGAAAACCGAAAGAATGCAAATGTTACCAGCACAACTACCGCCACACCAGAAACCATCGTAGAAGCTACTGGGTGGGTGGTAAATGCTAAAGGAGAGGTCGTCCTCATTGCTCATGCGCCCACTGTCACGCCTCATAGTTCTTGGCAGACGTCTCCTAAGTGCGATGCAAAATAGATGAGGGAGATGAGGGGGATGAGGGGGATGAGGGTTCGTAGTTGGCGCTTTAGCGAAGACAGCGCTTACTACAAACCACTAATAAATAACTTAAGGTATTAATATCACCGGAAAAGCAAGCATAAACGCTGTAATTACGTATATCTTTGGAAGCAAGGATATAAAAAATATTTAGATTACAAGCTTTATGGCAGTAGATTTACGAAAGTTTTTTGAAGCCACAGACCCCAGCCGGACTCTGGTTGTTAACAATACGCAGGATAAGAAGTATTACATTGACTTTTCCTCGGTGCGCGGCGGAGATATTATCGGCAAACTGAAGCAGAAAATTACGTTTTTCAAGCCGAATGACCCTACCTGCACTCTATTTACTGGGCATATTGGCTGTGGCAAATCTACAGAATTGCTGAGGCTGCAACTAGAACTGGAAGCAGATGGCTTTCATGTAGTCTATTTTGAGTCTAGCGAAGATTTGGAAATGACTGATGTGGATATTGCTGATGTGCTGCTGGCGATCGCCCGTCGTGTCAGTCAAAGTTTGGAGAAACTCAACCTTGAGGAACCCAGCAGGCTAAAGGAGTTACTCCAAGGTGCAGTCAGGGTTTTAAACGCTGAGGTGACAGGACTAAAACTCAAAGTTCTCAATGTTGGTGATTTTGGTGTTACCTCTGAAAAAGAAAAGTTTACTCTGGCTTTTGGAATTGGGGAAATCACGACTAAGGCTAAGAGTGACGCAACGCTGCGCGAAAAACTCAATCAGTATCTCGGACCACAAAAAATTAAACTGTTAGACGCGATTAATAAGGAATTGCTAGAACCCGCTATAACCAAACTGAAACAGCAGGGCAAAAAAGGTCTTGTGGTGATTGTGGATAATCTTGACCGAATTGATAATCGCCCGAAGCCGTGGGGGCGTCCGCAACAGGAATACTTGTTTGTGGATCAGGGTGAGTATCTGACCAAGTTGAATTGTCATATGGTGTATACAATGCCACTTGCCCTGAAGTTTTCCAATGACTATGGAACGCTGACACAGCGATTTTTGGAAGACCCCAGGGTGTTGCCGATGGTACCCGTACAATGGTCAGATGCCAGTATTCATGAAGAAGGAATGGCGCTGATCCAGGAGATGGTACTGGCAAGAGCTTATCCTGACTTGCGACCAGACCAGCGTCTCAGTAATATTACTTTTATATTTGACCGCAAAGCAACACTTGAGCATTTGTGTAGAATGAGTGGTGGTCATGTCCGCGACTTGCTGAGGCTGCTGAATACATGGATTATGGAGGAAATGTCACTTCCTCTGACTCGTGATACTTTGGACAACGTAATTCGCGCGCGTCGCAATGAAATGACAATGCCCATTTCTGATGATGAGTGGGAATTGCTACGTCATGTTAAGCAAAGGAAAAAAGTGAGCGATGATCAGGGATACCAAAAGTTGATCCGCAGCCGGTTTGTTTTTGAATATCGCGATCGCGGCGAGTCTTGGTTTGATGTCAATCCGATTTTGGCAGAGGCGAGAGAGTTGAGCGGCTGAGTAAAGAGTTGGGGGGAGAAAATAATGATTCATGATAATATGTCCGTCTCATTGCCCACAATCAAAGAACCCCACCCCTAACCCCTCCCCGCAAGCGGGGAGGGGAACTTTGGCGTTAGCCAAAGTGGGGTGGGGTTCTGCGGCGCGTTTGGTTCATCAAACAGACACGATATGACAAAATGACTAATGACAAATCAGAAGATGTCCGTGTCAACAACGATCGCTCATTGCAACAACTGACTTGGGCGATTGAGGCTTCTGTTGGACACTTTAAGCTGATTCTGGCACGGTGTAATTATGCCAGTTCGCGCAGGCGGTTGGTAGAACGGTTACGCGAAATCTCCAAGGTTGAAATTCGCGTCTTGGTTCTCAAGGAATCTGACAGAACTCTCTACACGGCAATTCGTGAGGAATTCGGGGAGGATGTACAAGCCTTAATGGTTTTGGGTTTAGAATCAGTGCGGAATCTCGACCAAATGCTGATTACTGCAAATCAGGTACGCGAAGAGTTCCGCAATCATTTTCCTTTCCCTATAGTGTTGTGGATTAATGATGAAGTCCACAAGCAACTGATGCAGTTTGCTCCTGATTTGGAAAGTTGGGCAACGACTAGAAATTTTGCAATTGCTGCTGATGAATTGATTGGGTTTTTGCAAGAAACAGCAGAGCAATTATTGACTGGTGATTTCAGCTTGACTTTAGAAAAATGTTCGGAGATTAAATTAGCTTGGCAAGATTTGCAAAATTCTGGACAAGTTCTAGAGCCAGAAGCAAAAGCGAGAATTGAATATTTATTGGGATTAACTGAATATATTGATAACCGCTTAGATAATGCTCTGGAATATTATCAAGGAAGTTTGGCTTTTTGGCAGCGAGATAATGATTTAGTATGGCAAGGCAAAGTTCTGAGCGATATCACTTTATGTTATTACGAAAAAGCTAGGCAACATAAAACAAATCAACCACAGACTGTAGAGACGCGCTATGGCGCGTCTCTACATAACAACACGGAGCATCCTGATTGGCAACAAACCAGAAATTATCTTCAGCAAACTCTCCAAGTTTTAGAAGCGGCTCAACGTCCAGATTTAGTTGCTCATTTGCTTGACAAATTTGGCGTTATTCTGCGTGATTTACAAGATTGGCAGCATTTTAAAACGTTGGCAGAGCAAGCTTTGCAAGTTCATGAGTCTGAAGGAAACTTGCTTAAGATATCTCAAGATTATGGGTTTTTAGCTGAAGTTGCTGTGGCAAATAAGAAATGGCAAGATGCCAAAAAATTAGCGGAGAAAGCATTAGAAGTTTTATCTACGGCTAATAAGTCAGCGCAGCGTGCGCGTAGCGCTTATTCTAATCACCAGGAATTTTTATTAATTCTCGCGCAAGCCGAACAAAAGCTAGGCGACGAACAAGCGGCTATCAGTCATTTAGAAGCAGCCAGAAAGAGAGGTATCTATGACAATGATCCGCAACTTTATATCAATATATTAATAAATTTACGCAGTTTATATTTAAACCAAAAGCAATATTTAGAAGCTTTTAAAATTAAGCAAGAAAGACTTTCAATAGAACAGCAATTTGGGTTGCGGGCGTTTATCGGCGCGGGTAGGTTACAAGCAACAAGACAAGCAAATTTATCCCCAATTGTAGAGACGCGCCATGGCGCGTCTCTACAGGATGTCGCCCCAGAAATTAGCGCTTCTGGTCGTTTGCGAGATGTAGAACGTTTGATTGAACGCATCGGTCGCCCTGATTATAAATTGATAGTGATTCATGGACACTCAGGAGTTGGCAAAAGTTCGCTGGTGAATGCAGGACTTGTACCAGCTTTGAAAAACAAAGCGATCGGCATTCAAGATAATTTGGTTGTCGTAGTGCGAGTTTACACCAATTGGCTCGATGAGTTGGGATGGCAGATAGTAGAAGCGTTGAGAGAAATGGGGAGATGGGTTGATGACACGCAAACTTCAGCTTCAGATACTCACGCGCCAGCTTCAGATACTCAAGCGCCAATCTCAGATACTCAAGCGCCAGTCTCGGATACTCAACCGCGAGTATCAAACACTCAACCGCGAGTATCAAACACTCAACCGCGAGTATCAAACACTCAACCGCGAGTATCAAACACTCAACCGCGAGTATCAAACACTCAACCACGAGTATTAAACACTCAACGGCGAGTGTCAAACACTCAAGCGCGAGTATCAGACACTCAAACGCCTCACTCCCCAACTGCGCTTTTGGAACAATTGCGACAGTGTGAAACACAGAATCTGCGTCCAGTACTGATTTTTGACCAATTTGAAGAATTTTTCTTTGTTGACATCGCACCACAGCAAAGGCGGCAATTTTTTGAATTTGTGGGCGAGTGTCTCAACGTTCTGTCGGTGAAGGTGATTTTGTCGCTGCGGGTGGATTACCTGCATTATTTGCTGGAGTGCAACGACTTGCCCAGCATGAAGATTATTAGTAATGATATTCTCAGCAATCATGTGCTTTACAAGTTGGGGAATTTTTCACCGACTTATGCCAAGTCAATTATTGAGCAATTAACAGAGCGTGCTAATTTTCATTTAGAACCTGCTTTAGTTGGCAAACTGGTGCAGGATTTAGCGCGGGAACTGGGCGAAGTGCGCCCGATTGAGTTGCAGGTGGTGGGGGCGCAACTGCAAACGGAAGACATCACAACTTTGGCAAAATATCGGGAGTGTGGCACAAAGGAAGAACTGGTAAAACGCTACCTAAATGCAGTCGTTGAGGACTGCGGCGAAGAAAATAGGCAAACGGCGGAATTTGTGCTGTATTTGCTGACGGATGAAAAGGGGACTCGTCCGCTAAAAACTCGTGCTGAAATAGAACGGGATTTGCAAGCGTTAGCAGCAGATTTGAGCAAAGAAGTGAGCAAGTTAGATTTGGTTTTAGAGATTTTTGTCGAATCTGGCTTAGTGGTTTTGCTGCGAGAAAATCCGGCAAACCGCTATCAACTGGTGCATGATTATTTAGCTGCCTTTATCCGCCAGCAACAAGAACCAAAGTTAACAGAGTTAATGGTGGAACTAGAAAAGGAGAGAAAGCAAAGAAAGCTCAGTGAACAAAAGCTAAATAGTTTTTTCAGACACGCCTTGGTTAGTTCAGTTGCTGCGGTACTGGTGTTAGCTGTGGTGGCATCGCAGGCAGACACTCAAAGAAAAAAAGCGGAAATTAGCGAAATTAGAGCATTAATTAATTCTTCAGAAGCGTTTTTTGCCTCTGGTAAAACTTTAGATGCTCTAGTAGAAGCTTTAAAGGCAAGAGGAAAATTAAAAAATGCAGACTGGGCAACAGCAAATATCCGTACACTAACGACGATAGCCTTACACCAAGCAGTCTACCTACAGCCGCAAGAATATGGTTATAGAGAACGTAACCGTAGACAAGGGCATAGCAGTTCCGTTTGGAGCGTCGTTTTCAGTCCGGATGGCAAAACTTTAGCCAGTGGTAGTTCTGACAACACCATCAAACTCTGGGACATGGCGACGGGCAAACTACTCAAAACCCTTGCTGGGCATAGCAGTTCCGTTTGGAGCGTCGTTTTCAGTCCCGATGGCAAAACTTTAGCCAGTGGTAGTAATGACAAGAACATCAAACTCTGGGATGTGACGACAGGCAAACCGCTCAAAACTCTGACTGGGCATAGCAGTTTAGTCACAAGCATCGTTTTCAGTCCGGATGGCAAAACTTTAACCAGTGGTAGTTCTGACAACACCATCAAACTTTGGGATGTAACGACGGGCAAACCACTCAAAACCCTCACTGGGCATACTAAAGAGGTCAGGAGTGTTGTTTTTAGTCCCGATGGCAAAACTTTAGCCAGTGGTAGTAATGACAACACCATCAAACTTTGGGATGTGACGACGGGCAAACCACTCAAAAACCTCACTGGGCATACTAAAGAGGTCAGGAGCGTTGTTTTTAGTCCGGATGGCAAAACTTTAGCCAGTGGTAGTAATGACAAGACCATTAAACTCTGGGATGTGGCGACGGGCAAACAACTCAAAACCCTAACTGGGCATAGCAGTTCGGTCACGAGTGTCGTTTTCAGTCCGGATAGCAAAACTTTAGCTAGTGGTAGTTATGACAGCACCATTAAACTCTGGGAGGTGACGACGGGCAAATCACTCAAAAACCTTGCTGGGCATAGCAGTTCGGTCATGAGCGTCGTTTTTAGTCCGGATGGCAAAACTTTAGCCAGTGGTAGTTATGACAATACCATTAAATTCTGGGATGTAGCGACAGATAAAAAACTCACAAACCTCACTGGACATAGTGGTGCAGTCTGGAGCATGATTTTCAGTCCGGATGGCAAAACTTTAGCCAGTGGTAGTTCTGATAAAACCATCAAATTCTGGGATATGATGACGGGCAAACCACTCAAAAACCTCAGTGGGTATAGCACTTTGGTGAGGAGCGTCGTTTTCAGTCCGGATGGCAAAACTTTAGCTAGTGGTAATTATGACAAAACTCTTAAACTCTGGGATATGATGACGGGCAAACCACTCAAAAACCTCAGTGGGCATAGGGGTGCAGTCATGAGCGTAGTTTTCAGTCCGGATGGTAAAACTTTAGCTAGTGGTAGTTATGACAACACTATTAAACTCTGGGACGTGGCGACAGGCGAACCGCTCAAAACCCTCACTGAACACAGCGGTGCAGTCATGAGCGTAGTTTTCAGTCCGGATGGCAAAACTTTAGCTAGTGGTAGTGATGACAACACTATTAAACTCTGGGACGTGGCGACAGGCAAACCGCTCAAAACCCTCACTGAACATAGCGGTGTAGCTAGGAGCGTCGTTTTCAGTCCGGATGGCAAAACTTTAGCTAGTGGTAGTTATGACAACACCATCAAACTCTGGGACGTGGCGACGAGGAGGAAACAACCTAAAACCCTCAGTGGACATAGTGGTGCCGTCTGGAGCGTCGTTTTCAGTCCGGATGGTAAAACTTTAGCTAGTGGTAGTGATGACAACACCATCAAACTCTGGGACGTGGCGACGAGGAAACCACTTAAAACGCTCAGTGGGCATAGTGGTGACGTCTGGAGCGTCGTTTTCAGTCCGGATGGCAAAATTTTAGCTAGTGGTAGTGATGACACAAAAGTAATTTTATGGAATTTTGATTTAGATAATTTAGTGCGAGATGGTTGCGATTGGCTCAATAACTACCTGACTACCCATACTGATGTACTCGAAGAACTTAAGGAATGCCAAACGCAATCTATTCTCGTGCAAGCAGTTCCAGCCCTAGTTGCGCGAGGTGAGGAATTAGCGCAAAACGGTGATATTGATGCTGCCGTCGCTAAGTTCCGCAAAGCACAAATGTGGGATTCTCGTTTAAAATTTGACTTGCAAGCAAAAGCACAAGAGTTTGCTAACAAAGGAAACGCTAAGCGCTTGGTTGCAGAAGGAAAGAGTCTTGCAAAAGAGGGTAAGCTAAAAGAAGCGATCGCAGCTTACACACAAGCCCAACAGCTAGATCCAGAAGTGGAAATTGACGCTGATTCTTGGGACTCACTCTGCTGGTATGGTAGCTTGCATCGTCGTGCTGCTGATGTCATGTTTGCCTGTGAAAAAGCTGTGCAGCTTGCTCCTAACGATGGAAAAATTCGCGATAGTCGCGGCTTGGCTAGGGCGCTGACAGGTAATACTCAAAGAGCAATTGAGGATTTTGAGGCATATATTGCTCAGACTGATGATAAGGATATAAAATCACAACGGCAACGGTGGGTGAAAGATTTACGCGCTGGCAAGAATCCGTTTACAGATGAAGAACTTAAGAAGTTGTAGTGAGCGCTTTAGCGCTTAATTTACTACGCGTTTAAAAGCACTAAAGTGCTTACTACGTTTTTATTACGTGCTTGTTACGTGCTTGTTACGTATCCCAATCATAATCATCATCTCGCACTGGATACTCTGTCCAAGAATCACGTAACCATTGCCGTCCATAAGTCTGGAAATACCAGTGAACACTACTATGTTCCCAGTCGTAAGGAGACTTAACGAAATTGTGTTTCACTGGGTTGTAATGTATGTAGTTAAGAGTTGTATGGTAATGTCGTTCTGAGCGAATAGCGCGATCGCTCCACCTGTACCAAACTTTTCGCTTAGTTACATTTTCTTCAAGATTCCATTGGCGAGAAGTTAAACCATGAATGCGGCGAAATAACTCACTCAATACATCAAAATTTACAATATGCACCAAAAGATGATAGTGATTTGGCAAAATAACCCAAGCACAGATTGTGACATCTTTGCTGATAAATCTCTCGAATATCATATCTAGCAGTTGCTGACGGCGAGATTCACAGCGCAGATAATGCTGATGTTCATAACAAGCCGCCGTCAACAGGTAAAAGGGTTGATCTCGCACTGGATGGGGTGGCGAGTGGGGTGGATAGCCACGACTTAAGCGCTGGCGAACGACTTCAGCTTTTTGTTCTGGTGTGAGTTGACGATATTCGTACATAATTATTTTAAGCACTAAAGTGCTTACTACGTTTGTAGTGAGCACTTTAGTGCTCCTCCAAGGTGATAACTTATTCTTCCCTTTCTTATCCCTAGAGTTATCTGTTGTAATGAGCGCTTGAGCGTTTAGCTGACTACACGTTGAAAAGCACTAAAGTGCTTACTACGGTGCTAGTATGTTGGAGTTGCTGCTTAATCCTCACTGTTCATGAACAAACCATTGGATGAAGCGCTTTCTGTTGAAGTTGCCCAACGCGTAAAAAGCAAGCCTAAAACCCAGTTTCAGAATGCTTACAGAGCAGCATTGGCGACGCAGGGAGCAATTTATGTACAAGGCTTTTTAGCTTTTGCTGGTAAGCCATACAAACCTATCGAACACGGTTGGATTGAACTGGAAAATAGCATAGTCGATCCAACACTACCGTACTTGAACAAGAACGCTCAAGAAATTTGGTACTTTCCAGCACAACGCTTAACCGTAAAAGAACTGAAAGCAATCATAGAAGAATCTAAAGAAGATTATCCAGAAGACGACCCTCTGCCAATCTATGGTGATCCACCATACGAGTATTACGGAAACGTAATGTTGGGTGACAAAAGCTACTTAGAGGCTTATCAAGCTGCGGAGGCTAAGTGCAGAGAACTCAATCAAAAAAATGCTGAGAAAAACTAACTAATACCAAGTTACGTTCCAATATGTCATTCTGACCGAAGGGAAGAATCTCACCAGATGCTTCGCTCCACTACGTTACGCTCAGCATGACAAATTACCTCTGTGATTCAACTTATGATACGATTTTAATTCGATTTGCCATCGCTGCCAAAGTACTCCCGATAGCCGCAAATTTTGTTTCCACGTACATCAAAGGAAACCGCAACCCGATTTTTGTAAGGTTCTCCAAACAACAGTCCCTCATCGCGGAACTCAAAAACAACTGTTGTCTCATTACTAGTAACGTGATCTAGCGAAGTCAGCTTTAGTCCAGAACTAAAAGCTTGAGAAACATATTGGAAAAATTCTCTGGCTTTCTCTTTTCCCTGATTCAACCCGTGGAATTCTCCCATTGGAAACCAGAAGCTAAAGTCTTCTGTGAGCATATCTAAGAACTGGTTCCACTCGCCTGTTGCCAATCCATGCTGGAAGTGTTCAAATGCTTGATGAGCAACTGTTAAAGTATTCTCTGACTCTTGTGCCATTGTGACTTCCTTTATCACCCTACGCGATAGGCGCAAAACTCCTTATCTTTGAGATAGGAGACTGCCGCTACGGGCAATTTTAATTGCCGCCAACATGATAATATACTTGTAGTGGAAGGGTAATCAACCACTTAAAAAACCCAATTGCTGCCTAATACGCAGACGCGCTCACCTTGACAATTGAAGATATGCGGTTCTATTCCATAGTTCTAGTTCTTACCCAGGAATAGGTAAAATCTACCCTTCGGGAAGCCGCTTCGCGTCTACATGGGAACTAGACGAACAGCATTAAACTCAAACAAATTTTGGGGCAATCCAACTACCGCTCTTGCCTCGGAAAGTTAACGCTTGGGGAGAGAACCACCTCTGGGGCGCGATACCGCAAGGAGTCTAGTCTAAGTGGACTCGTGGAACCAAGAATCTCCCGACTTTTTACCGAAATGAGCAAGCGCGATATTTCGGTAGTCGGGAGAGTGTCAAACTGCTAAATATATGACCATTACCTAAAATCTAACGACTACCTTGCCGCAATTTTGACCACTAAGCAGGTATTCGACAGCAGCAGGAATAGATTCTATGCCGTGAAATGGAGTTGAGTCAACAGCAACTTTTAGCTTGTCTGTGTAGAACAGGTTTAACAGGCGATCGCGTGCCTCAACCATATATTCTTTATACAAGGGCATGAGAAATCCCCGCACCGAAGCTGCTTTCCAGAACAACTTGTGATAGATTCGCGGTTGTGTCACTTGCTCGATATTCTTAGCATATTCGGAAACGAAACCAACCACAACTAAACGTCCGCGAACTGCTAAATTATCCACACAGGTATCAAAGACTTGTTTACCTACACATTCAAAAACTAGGTTAACGCCATTGGGATATTCTTGCTTGAGGACTTGATTGAGGTTTTGTGTGCGGTAGTTGATGATGCGATCGCATCCCAACTCTCTCAGCAAATCTCCTTTCGCATCCGAACCACAAGTACCAATCACATGATTACCCGCTAACTTTGCCAGTTGCACCGCAATATGCCCGGTTCCACCCGCCGCCGCTGTCACCAAGACAACTTCTTGGCTTTTCATTTCCCCCACTTGTTCTAAGGCTACCATTGCTGATACACCAGTAGGCATCAGGGTTAGCACCTCTGGCGTTGCTTCACGCACCTTGATTGCAAGGTTCGCATTTATCGCTTGGTACTCCCGATAACCTCCGCCACGCACGGTAGTGACTACAGCATCACCAACTTGGAAATCTTTGACATCATCTCCAATGGCTACAACTTCTCCCACCGCTTCCACTCCTAAATCAAAGGGAGGAGTTATAACGTAGGGAACTTCGCCTCGGCAAATTAAAGTGTCAAACCCGGCGTTAATTCCAGCAAATTTGTTGCGAATGACAATTTCATCTGGTGCAGGTTCGGGAATGGGAAGTTCTATGATTTCAATAGCTGATTTGAAATCTTGGGCAAATTGTTTTGCTATTAGCTTTTTATAGGTTTTTGAAATCATTTCTTATAAATGTTCTTCATCTCGTTACTAGGCTCTGCCTGGTAACGCCTTGCCAGAGGCTCTGCCTCTAGTATATTTTAGGAGGCAGAGCCTCCCTGAAGGCATTTCCACGTGGAATCTGGGAACGAGGAACGAAAAAATAGGTGTTTTAAGCTGCTTACAATCCATATGCATCTCTAGGTGCATATGACAAGACTGTTGCAAGTTTTGATAAATCCCTATCAACTCGGATGAAGAATAAGCAGCCATCATCCGTTATGTGTCTAGGAGAGGTGGTAAAGCTAGGGACATAGCCAAAATGATCCTTTACAAATCGGTAATCTCCTATGTCACAGTATCCGGCTAGGCAATACCCCTCTTCGTTATAACATTGGATTTCTGAATGCCTGTTGTCAAAATGTGGCAAGATGGCAAGCAGCCATGTTCCACCTCCGTTACCATCTTTCCTTAGGTACTTCTTTTTTGCTACCTCAAATTGAACTGTATCTGTCTTGCCCCACGGTAGCAATTTACTATCCAATGCTGGAATGAAATCCCTTACCCTAGCATCTGGATAATTTTTTTGTGCATTTTTATATTTCAATGGAGCAGGACCGTTCTCCATCCAGAGGATTTCTGCTTCCTCACCACCTAGCACTTTCCAAGGTCCAACGTTGACTCCTGCGGGGATAAAGGAGTAGCCATGCTTGGTGAGCTGCCACTCACCCAATTGGATTGTACCCTTAAGCACGAAAATCTCCAGATCGGCAGTAAATAAGCCTGACGGTGCTTCAAACTGGGGCGGTAGCAACACTTTTGAAGTAGATGCACCACAGTCATGCCACGTGATCAACTTACGTTTTCCGGGTACTACGTTCTCTGGCATACCACTGACTCGCCACCCGTCTTCTTCTGCCACGGTATTCGTGTCAAAGTATTGGTACTGGCGAGGTACGTACTCTTTAGAGATTGCTGTGCGCCTTCCCGACAAGTTCATGCGCCCTCTACCATCTCCACCCCAATCCTCCGGCACAGACGCTGCATGCAAAAAGTCATCTGCCTCTTCTTCGTGTGCGGAATTCATGACTCTACAGCCTCCTATGCGTACACTGCGTTAATAGCCATCACTTCATTAAGACGGTGCGTTTCATCTCGTTACCAGGCTGAGCCTGGTAACGCCTTGCCAGAGGCTCTGCCTCTAGTATATTTTAGGAGGCAGAGCCTCCCTGAAGGCATTCCCAGGTGGAACCTGGGAACGAGGAAGAACCCCTACCCGCTTGCTTTCCCCCTCCTCGCTTGCGGTAAGTAAACCAGGAAGAACCCCTACCCGCTTACTTTCCCCCTCCTCGCTTGCGGGGAGGGGCTAGGGGTGGGGTATTACGCAAGCCTTCGTTTAATTTCCTCCGCCAAATCTTCCAACACTACCTCCACCTGCTCCCGTGTTCTTAAATCTTTGAAAGAAGCCTTTTGCGCTGCTGCTTCCTCAGAACCAATAATCACACAAAATGGAATTCCCTGTTTTTCAGCCTGTTGAAATTGTTTGCCCAAAGGTCGCTGTTCAAAATTCGTGATAACATTAATTCCAGCCTTACGTAGCTTTTGCGACACATTCAAATAAACAGGCATCAAATCATCTTGCATATTCACCACCATCACTTGCGCTGGTGTGGCGGCGAAGGAACTGAGAATACCAGCTTTGATCAACCGACTAATTAAGCGAGTTAAGCCAATAGAAATGCCCACCCCAGGCATTTTCTCATCCAAAAACATCCCCACTAATTCTTCATACCTACCGCCAGAACAAATGCTGCCCAAAGCTTCATGTCCTATAAGGGTTGTTTCGTACACTGTACCCGTATAATAATTAAGACCGCGAGCAATGGATAAGTCAATACAAAAACGATTTTCCGGAACTCCGAGATTGCGAACTCCAGAAATAACTGTTTCTAACTCCGTCACTCCCAGACTAAATTCCTCAGCTTCTGGTGTTGTTTGAGCTAAGTACTTGAGCTTATCTAGTACCTCATCAACTGTGCCATTAATATGAACAAAATCGATAATTTTTTGACTTGTCTCTGCTAAAATACCTTCTTTTTCTAACTCCTGTTTTACCTTCTTCTCACCGACTTTTTCCAAAGTATCAATAATGCCAATACAAGATTTAATTTTGGTTTCTTCAATCCCTACGGACTTAAAGAACCCAGTGAGAATTTTACGATTGTTGATGCGAATCAGAAAATCACCGATATTAACTGCGTCAAATATTTCAGTGATAATAGCAGGCATCTGAGCATCGTAGAGCAAGCTGAGTTCGCGACGGGCGACTACATCAATATCGCACTGACGAAACTGACGATATCGACCATCTTTTGCCCTTTCTCCGCGAAACACGACATCCATCTGGTAGCGAGCAAAGGGAAAGGTTAATTCATTGAGGTGACGAGCAATATACGCCGCCAGAGGAACTGTTTGGTCAAATTTTAAAGCTCTTGCTTCCGCACCTGTTTCACCCGCCTTATCTTTTTCCGCTTGGCGATTTGGTGGCAGAATGGGATTAAGCCCATAGATAATGTTGTCGCCTTGATTGCCTTTAGCTTGCAAAACTTCCAAGCGTTCTACTGCGGGAGTTTCTATAGGTGTAAATCCATAGCTTTCAAAAACTCTCCGGATTGTATCAAGTAAATATAGTTCCAGACGCTTTTCGCCAGGAAGAAATTCTGGAAAACCACTGGGGGTAGAGAAATTTATTTTGTCACTTTTTGCCATGCCTTTTCCTTGCTAACTTTAGTTAATCTGGAACTGAAGAAAGAAATTAATGGGTAATAGTTCAAAATTTTATCAAGTACCGATAAGCATTTACCCATGACTCATAAAATCAAAAGAGGTTATACGATTCAATTTCATTTTCCCAGTGTTAACACTCAAGGGCGGCATATCCACTAGCAGTTTTTGAGTTTTCAGCCACTGACAACCGAGTAAAACTTCCGTTAATCCTTTATTAGCACGGTTACTGGAATTCTTTCCCATTTCTATGCCCTGAGTGGATAAGTTGATGCTGCTGACACCTAATCAGAATTTGACACTCCCCGGTCTAAAGACACGGGGATTCTACACTCTACGTCGCCACTTGCTCAACCAGGCTTGCGCCAAGAAGAGTAGAGGTTGCGACTCCTGTAGCGTTACTTCGGGATTGCCCATCCCTAGCTTTTGCAAGATTCAGAATATTTATTGCTGCGTTCACATCTCTTTGTAAGTCGCATCCACAATTACATTTATGAGTACGAGTTGAAAGAGATTTTTTCACAATTGCTCCACAATCCGAACACTTTTGAGATGTCATTCGAGGATTGACAGCTACAACTTGAGTATTGAACTTAACAGCAAAATATTCTAGCCAACGACGAAACAGAGTCCAAGCCACATCATTAATGGACTTGGCTAAACAGTGATTCTTTACCATGCCTTTCACATTTAAATCTTCATAGGCGACTAAGCTGTTAAGCTTGCATAAGGTTCGCGCCAGTTTCTTGGAATGCTCTGTCCTTTGCCTACTTACTCTTAAATGTTTCTTGGCATATCCGGCTCGCGCTATTCGTCGTTGGTTTTTACCTTTCTCCTTTTTGTAAATTTGACGTTGAGCGTGTTTAATAGCTTTTTCGGCTTTTCTAAGGAAACGGGGATTCTCCTCGTGATGCCCGTTGGAATCAGAGTAGAAAAACTCTAACCCAACATCAAGACCGATTTCACCATCAGCCGTTCTGGATTCAGATTTTACCTCGATATCAATTGCAAACTGACAATAGTAACCGTCAGCCTTACGGACTAGTCGAACTCGTTTGATTGACTTCACAGGGTAGGTGTGAATATCCCACTTCCCTAATAGCTTGACTTCTCCGATACCTTTTTTATCAGTAAAGGTGATGCGTCGTTTTGTGGGATGTAGTGACCAGCCACTGGTCTTATACTCAACCGAACGGTTATCTTTCTGAAAGCGAGGAAAGCCTTTGTTCCCAGGCTTCTTAGACTTGCAGTTACCGTAAAATCTATCAATAGCTGACCATGCTCTTTCAGTCGCAGATTGACAAGCCATTGAGTTTAATTCTTCTACAAATTTGAATTCTTTACGCAGTGCTGTCGAGTAGTTATTTAAGGTTATCCTGTTAATCTTTGCTTCTCGTGGTGCATCCATCCAATATCTAATAGCTTTGTTACGGATGAATTGAGTAGTTCTAATAGCCTCATCGATAGCTCGATACTGCTGTTTCTTGCCCTTCACCTTGTACTCTAAAACCAGCACTGGGCTCTTCACCTCCTTAATTTAATCAACGGAATCTATGCTAACATTATTCTGTTCGCAAAATGTACACAATATGGGAAAAAAAGATTTACATATTCGGATTACTGAACGCAGAATCAATAAGCTACGTTTATTAGCAGTCGAAAAAGATAAAACAATTACTCAAATTATTGAAGATTTGATTGATACCTTGCCTGAGCCAAAAAATCAAAGCCCCTAAAGGGCTAACCGCTCGCCTGCATCCACCGCCTGAAGTACAGATGAGTCTCTGCGCCGTGCTACGAGCCTCATCCTCGGTGGTTTTGGCTCGCTTGATTTTTTATAAATCAATACGGTTGCCGATAAGAGTTGATCCCCCCTAGCCCCCCTTAAAAAAGGGGGGAATAAAGCCCCCCAATGCATCGGGGGGTTGGGGGGATCTTCGAGGATTGAACATGATTAACAGCAACTGTATTGCTTTATAAATCATCTGCGATACGCCTAGCAGCATCTGCCCTTTGGGCGATCGCTTAACTTCTTCTTATCGTAGACGTTCTTCTTGGATTAGGGTGCGCCGGAAGAGTTGATGATTCTTAAACCAGTGCCAAGTACGTGAACGATAGTTATTGCAAGGACTGAGATTAATCATTTCATACAAGTACATATCTGGCATAGTCTTGTAGGAAAACCACAAAATAATTGTTGCATCATCTACTTCCCAGGCTTTTCCTTCAATGCGCTCTGTATCAAACCATATCTTCTTGTCCCGATAGTTTCCCGGAAATTGGTGTTCCTCCTGTTTTCCATCAGACCATTTATAGCGATTAATTTGGTAGTAGGAGTAGGAACCGTCTTCTGGAAACTGGCAAGTTAAATGAGAATTATGTTTGTCGAGGATATTTCCTTCTGTATCAACCACTGTATACGTACCTACCCAATCTCCTTCATGGCGGGTAAGTACAGGCATTTCCTCTCGAATGGCAGACATAGCACAACTCCTTTTCTTGGTAAATATAGCGCAACTCAATTGAATGAAGTACAGATTTATCTGTGTTTATCTGTGTTCATCTGTGGTTGATTATTTCTTTGGTGTACCTTACCCAATTGCAAACCGCTATAGTAATTAATAAAGATTTTAAGCAACAAAATTTCTGCGGAGATTCCTCTAACATCTTTTTAAATAACGTCCAGTGGGTGAACCTAGAACCTGTCCGTTATTGTAGATAAGATTTCCACGTAAAAAGGTACTTTTCACTCGTCCGGTTAACTCTACCCCTTCAAAGGGTGTGTAACCTTGTTGTGACTCCGATTCAGCAGCACGTACCACAAAGGTTTCATTTGGATCTACCAGTACTAAATCAGCATCGTAGCCAATGGCAATATCTCCTTTTTGTAACAAACCAAAGCGCCGCGACGGATTCCAAGATAGCAACTTAGCCATGTGGTTGTAGGACATTCCCCGCTTACGACCTTCACTAAATACACCAGAAAGTAAATATTCTGTACCACCAAAACCAGACTTTGCCAACCAAATATTATTTGGGTCTTTAGCACTTCTTTTTTGTTCGGCAGAACAGCAAGCATGGTCACTCACTATCCAATCTACCTCATGGTTGAGTACTGCTTGCCATAAGTATTCCACATCGGCACGCGGACGAATAGGGGGGTTTACTTTTGCCCAAGTAGCCGCAGGGGTATCAACATCTAATAGCAAATGTCCGACGGTAACTTCTCGCCGAAAATTGATATGGGGAAAAGCAGTTTGCATAGTCAAAGCTGCTTCCATTGCCTTACGCGAACTCAGGTGCAACAAATTGATATTTGCACAGTTCGTCTCATGTGCCAAATAGGAAGCAATGCAAATTGCTAATCCTTCAGAATGAGGGGGACGCGCTGCACTGTAGGCGTGCAGTCCGCTCAGACTAGAATCATTTTCAACTATTTTGGTATAGGCGTTGAGAATTTCTGCAACTTCGCAGTGCAAACTCAAGCTGATAGTATCTCGTGCTTCTGGATGTTCTTCCATCAAGCGAGTGAGACGGCGCATAATAAATTCAAAATGGGCGAAGTCGTACCGTTCCTCTTTATTAATCATCAAAAAGAGGTTTTGCTGGTCTGACAAACCATGCAACCCATAGCCCCCATAAAACATGAAGATTTTAAACGAAGATACACCATGTTCTTCAAACAGTAGAGGTATTTCGTCGATATGCTGGCTAGCTATAGGTGCGACGTGATACCCATAATCAACAAAAAAATGACCTGCGGATAACGCCAGTACTTCTGGGAAAAAATCGCGGTAGGAACCGCCTTTGTAGAGATAATATTGTCCTGTACGGATGTAATTGAGACTAGTTGTGACTCCCCCCATTGCGGCTGCTTTGGTTTCAGTCACAGCATCTTTGTCGAGGGGTTGATAGATACCGATGTGCATATGGGCATCCACGACCCCAGGAAAGCCCAGCAGGTTTTTACCATCCAATACCTCTTTGCCTGTGTCTGGGCTAATATTAGGAGCAATCTGAGCAAATTTTCCATCCTTAATTCCTAAATCAAGTAGTTCGACAGCATCATGATGGGGACGAACTACCCGCACATTTTTGATAATTTTATCTAATACGGGAGCTTCAGACACAGTAGACCTCACACTAAAATGACGTGAGTTCGACGGAATTAAAAAACAGCAGGAGGTAGAGCAGGTAAGTCTTTAGGAAAAATATCAAGAGACGGTTTTTGAGGTAAATAGGTGTAAGCAGCCAAACCAGCCATTAGAGAATATCAACACTCAAGACAAGTGTAGCGTCTTTGTAATGTATGGGGTGCAATAATTTACTTCCGTTATATAAAGCCTACTCAAAACTATTCAACTATACTCTTTTCTATACAAAGATAACTGGAACTATAGTTGATGGTCTTGAATTTCGTTTAATTCCTGCTTCACTCTGGCGATGTCGGCATCAACCAGTCCACAGGCTCTCACCGACTAACTGCCGGATACGTACAAACTAAGATTGATTGCTGCGTTTAAATCACGGTCAATCTCAAATCCACAATGGTCACAAGAGAACACTCGCTCATCCAAAGTGAGTGTTTCTTTCTTGGTTCCACAATTTGAACAAGTTTTGGAGCTAGGAAACCATCGGTCAACGACTACCAAGTTGGAACCATACAGTTCACACTTGTACCTCAACTGATGACGAAACTCATAAAATCCCATATCAGCAATTGCCTTAGCCAACTTATGATTAGCCATCATTCCGGAAACATTCAAGTCTTCGATAACTACCGTGCCGTGGTTCTTAGCCAGTAGTGTGGTAGTTTGGTGTAATGTATCTTTGCGAATATTGGCAATCTTTCTATGCAATCTAGCTATCCGCATCTGCGCTTTTTTCCAGTTGTTTGAACCGATGATTTTATGGCGGTTCAACCACTGCATTCTGGACAATTTCGCTTCATATTTTTTGTAAGACTTGGCTCCAGCTATGACTTCACCAGTGCTGAGGGTGCAAAGATTTTTAACACCGAGGTCAACACCTACAACACTTGTCTTATCTGTTTTTTGAGCCTCTACATCAAACCTGAAGCTGATAAACCATCTATCGGCTTGACGAGAAATGGTGCATGATTTAGTCAATACTTGCGGTAGTCTTTCGTAGGTTCTGAGGACACCAATTACAGGCACTTGAATTTTATTGTTGCCTAAGATTTTAACAGTACCTTCAAGCGTGAAAGAATCACGTCTACCTTTTTTCTTGAACTTTGGAACACCAGCAGTCTTGTTAAAACATCGCTTCCACGCTTCACGCAAAGCCATCAATGCTTGTTGCGGTGTAGATTTACTGCACTCGTAGTACCATTCATTTTCAGGTTTCACCAGTGCTACTAGCCACTTGTGCAGGTCGATAGCAGTGGGAAACTTAATTTTGGAACCAGGATTAACTCTATTGTGGTCTAAAATCTGTTTTGTTAACGCGAGTCCCCAATTCCAAGCGTGACGTGCCACTCCCGTATGCTTTAACAACTGTGTACGCTGTTTGTTATTCAGTTTCAATTCAGTCTTGAAACCTAGCAGCATTGATTCGACTTTTTAAATGGTATATAACGTTAGTATACTAACGTTATATACAAAATGTCAATGCCGAGAAAAGGGCAGTTCCAAAAAAATAATAAACTGGGCTTTAAACCTATCGGTGACACACCTTTGGACTCAAAGCCATTGACTGTTAGATTACGTCAGGGACAACTAGAAAAACTTAAAGCCGTACCCAACTGGCAAGAACGACTTAGAGAATATGTTGACCAGTTAATTTCGGAAAACCCTACTCAAAATGAAAAACAATGAGGAGATGTGAAGAGAAATTAGCTTACAGTTCTTAACCCTAGTTGGGACTCTTTATTTTTGTTATGGCTTAAACCGAACGCTATTTCTAAAGAAATGTCAAGAGAGCAAAATCAGGCGATCGCCTTCAAATGAAGATTGATTTTGAAGCAATACACTTGTAAGAGAATTCAAACATGAAGAATAATGCCTCGCGTCGCAATATTTTGCAAGCTTTAATTGCCAGTGCTGTTGTCGTTGGATTTGATACAGTAAATTGTTCGTGGGCAACATCTGCTAGCGCAGCACACTCGTTTGTCAACCTGCCGCATTTAGATGGAGTACTTTACACTGATGATGTCACACGCGCAAATGTGAGTGATGACTTTGGTCACCTAGTGCATCGTTACCCAAAAGCTGTACTTAAACCAGATTCGATTGATGATATCGTCAACATTATCAGATTTGCTCGTACTCACAGCCTTAAGGTTGCCGCACGCGGTCAGGGTCACACCTGCTACGGTCAGGCACAAGTAGAAGAGGGTGTAATCATTGATATGAGTACACTAAACAAAATCCATTCTATTAGTGCAAAACAGGCTGTTGTTGACGCAGGGGTAGTGTGGAGTCAGCTATTGCAAGCAACGCTACAGCAACAATTAACACCACCAGTCCTCACCGATTACATCGAACTGTCAATTGGAGGAACCTTGTCAGTAGGCGGTATCGGCGGTGCGAGTCATCGCTATGGCGTACAGGTTGATAATGTAGTATCTCTTCAGGTTGTGACAGGTGAGGGTAAGCTAGAAACTTGTTCCCTCGATAAAAACCGCAATTTATTTGAAGCAGTGCTAGCTGGTTTGGGTCAGTGTGGAATTATAGTACAGGCAACAATTCGGCTCATCGAAGCCTTTACCCATGCCCGTGTGTTTCTTTTGTCTTACGATGATTTGGCTACATTTACTCATGACCAACGCTTACTTATTGAAGATGAACGGTTCAATTATTTAGAAGGTCAGGTAGTATCCGATACTAGTGGAGGGTGGCGTTATATGTTAGAAGCAGCTAGCTTTTACACCCCACCCAATCAGCCAGACAACACCAGTTTACTTGCCTCCTTAAGCTACACTCGGGGCACCGAACAAATTGAAGATAAGACTTATTTCGACTTTCTCAATCGCTTAGCTCCCACTGTTGCTTTCCTCCAATCCATTGGTGTTTGGTCTAACCCTCATCCTTGGATTAACCTTTTCGTACCGAGTACAGCCGTTGAACAATATGTTGGCGATCTGGTTTCTACTTTGACACTGGCTGATACAGGAAATAGTCCAATTCTGCTGTACCCTGTCAAAACTGATCGTTTTAAGCTGCCTTTATTTCGGACACCCAATGAGCAGGTTGTGTTTCTCTTTTCTATTCTACGGACTGCACCGCTTGATGATGCTACGATTCGCAAAATGCTTGATGATAATCGGAGATTTTTTGAGAAAAACCGTGATATTGGTGGTACTCGCTATCCCGTAGACGCTATTAAATTTTCTCACTTGGATTGGCAGCAGCATTTTGGTTCAGCCTGGAGCAGATTGGTAAATGCCAAGCGACGTTACGATCCTGACAATTTGCTGACCCCTGGTCAAGACATTTTCACTCTCTAGATAAAAGCGTAAAGTTAGGATGGTCGGGAGCGATCGCATCACTCCTATCAACCATAAGTACGTACACCGAACGCGAGTGCGTGTTTGATAGGAGAAGGTGGCAGTTTCTGCATCGCCCCACCACTACCTGCTGCTGTTTTTTAATTCCGTCGAACTCACGTTAAGACAGAGGTAAGAGTGGAGGAATTGCCGAGTGAAGCACCCTTAGTTTTTGAGGAAATGCTCACCGCAATAAAGTTTTTTATCGTAATAAAAGCTTTTTTTACTGCCTGTAGAAAAAGTTAAGGCAACGTTTTTACCCTGATATTTTTGACACGGGCATGCTAGTTGTCGCTTAGCGCTAGTATATACAACAGTTTTTGTTTTCGTCAATACATAATATTTCTTTTAACAAAAACTATTAATAATATAAAAAAACTAATATATTATGATTTTCTCCTTAAAAGGAGACGCAGAAAAAAGTGAGCAGTCTAGTCTTGAGGAGCGCCTTACAAGGGATAACGGTGATGATCTTAATTACAGATTTTGTATACATCGTTACAGTTTGATTTGACTTTGCTTGGAATTCTGAAAGTGCAAAGTTAAGAACATCATGGCAAGCTAAATATATAAGCAAGTTTTTTGTTCTGTGAGGCACAGCTGCGATGACAACAACTCAGACTGAACGCTCACTCGCTTTACCTCCTGGTAACTTTGGGCTGCCCTTGATTGGTGAAACAATTAGCTTTTTGCGTGATCCAAGCTTTAGTCAGAAGCGATATAAGCGATATGGACCGATTTTCAAAACCCATCTATTTGGGCGTCCTACTGTAGTTCTGATTGGAGCAGAAGCCAATCGCTTTTTGTTTACAAATGAAAACCAGTATTTTTCTGTTGGTTGGCCGGGTAGCACCAAGATATTGTTTGGTGCATCTTCTCTAGTATCACAAACAGGAGACGAGCACCAAAAGCGACGCAAATTGCTATCGCAAGCTTTTCAATCTAGAACGCTGGTTAAGTACGTCTCCTCAATGGCAGACACGATTCACAGTTATCTGCATAAATGGGAGAATATGGGTACACTGACTTGGTATGCCGAACTGAAAAAATATACCTTTGATGTTGCTTGCAAGTTTATTATAGGAACTGATGTAGCCTCAGATAACCATTTTGAGGAGTTGTTTAAAGACTATAGTAATGGTATATTCAGTTTTCCCGTGCGGTTGCCTTGGACGAGATTTAGTCGGGCATTAGGTTGTCGCAAACAGTTACTGGTAAAAATTGAAGAGATTGTGCGTCAGCGTCAACAGCAGCCTAATACAAATGAGGATGCTTTAGGAATAATGATGCAAGCACGGGATGAAGATGGGAATGAATTAAGTTTGCAGGAACTTAAAGAACAAGTGCTGCTGTTGATGTTTGCGGGTCATGAGACTATGACATCAGCACTCACATCTTTTTGTCTATTGTTAGCGCAGCATCCAGAAGTTTTGGCAACTGCGCGTGCAGAACAACAGCAACTAGGGTTTGAAGAACCGCTGACATTAGAACATCTTAAGCAGATGACCTATCTCGAACAAGTACTTAAGGAAGTTCTGCGAATAATTCCCCCAGTTCCTCCAGTTGGGGGTGGCTTTCGGGAAACGATCAAGCCGTGTGAGTTTAATGGTTATTCTATTCCCCAAGGTTGGAATGCTCTGTACCAAATCATCACAACTCATAAAGATAGCAGAGTATATACTCAACCTGAGCGCTTTGATCCGCAACGCTTTGCCCCAGAACGGGCTGAAGATAAATCAAAACTATTTAGTCACATACCTTTTGGTGGAGGAGTCCGAGAATGTATTGGCAAAGAGTTTGCCAAGCTGGAGATGAAGTTATTTGCAGCGCTATTAGTCCGCAAGTATGAATGGGAATTATTACCCGAACAAAACCTAGATATAGTTCTGATGCCCCTAGCCCATCCTCGCGATGGTTTGCAGGTAAAGTTGCGTCGTTTAGTTTAACTTCGTAAAGTAACAATTGTTTAAGGTTACAGCTTCAATAAATTCTTTGAAAAAGTCTATTGTGACAATAGAACCACAGATAAACACAGATAATCCATCCTACATTCCGCACCCCCTATTGTCACAATCGGGTTTTTTGGATTTTTACTAACGGTAAAAGCTGTATTTTATATGAGTTCATCTCTTACCTTAAGGACAAAAAATTCAGTGTTGCAGCCCTAATGCTAGCCTACAAAGCAAAATCTTTGTTGTAAAGTTGTTACGCTTTTTCACAACTCTAATTCTCCGTATATATCTCCGGGTGTATCTATGGAAACTTTAAAAAACTTGTCTGACTCTACAGTCACCTCTTCTGTTTTCCAACCTTTTATACTATGCGAGCCCGAGCTGCAAGGTAAACTCATAGACTGCCAGAAAAAACTTACGCGCTATCTAAAAGACCAAGTGAAAACAGATGGATCTGTCAGAGATGTTTGCAAGAGCCGTGTGCTTGAATCCTCGTTGATGCTCCACTTGCTTACTATCCAAAAAATATATCCAAATTGTCAATATCAACTCACGACTTACTTGACTACTCAACTTGACAAAGAGCAGAATAACAAGTTCCATAAGGCTCTAATTCTTGGAGCATTGGGTAAAAGTAAATCTGAAGATGCACAAGTTGTTGAAGACTATATGGTGGGCTTTCAGCATTTCACAGCAAGCCGTAAGCGCGTGCTGTTCCGTGCAATCCTAGCAGAACTACAGGTAATACCGTACGACAGCCAATATCAGGTAGAACACTTCTGTTATCGTGGTTATCAAAGTTGGGTTGCCGCTGAAATATGCGCTCTTAAAGTTCTATACGCTTTTGGTTTAAACCACCCAAAATGGGTCAACCATGATGACATAGAATTTCTACTGGCAACGCAGAACAATGAGCCCATATGGGAAAAACACGTTCTGGCTAATATCATCATATTATTAGCACTTCAGAAATTTCCAGAGCACCACCATATAGTCTTGAAGGGAATTAACAATTTGCTAAGTTGTCAAAATTCAGATGGCGGTTTCCCTTTTATTGCTAGTTTTGAGATTTTCTGTACAGCAACTGCTGGAGTAGCGTTAACAGAGACTGGAGTTGACATTGAGACTCTGTTACAAATGGCTGAGTATCTAGTAGGACAACAGCAGTCAGATGGCGGATGGTCATATGCGGAGGGTGCACGTCAGACTGACGTAGATGATACTTCTTTCTGTGTAGAGTTTTTACGGGCAGTTAAGCCTGACAAATACAAAGAATGCATTTCAAAAGCAGAGGCGTATTTTCTGGCCATTCAAAATGAAGACGGCGGCTTCCCTACCTTTGTTCGTGGTAATCCCTCTGAAATTACCATGACAGCAGGAGCCCTTAACGCGTTGGCTCCTTGGGCTGCTAAGTATACAAACGTCTTTGAGCGTGGACTGCGCTACATCACCAGCCAACAAAGGTTCGACGGTTCTTTTGAAAGAAGCTGGAGTCTGAGCGAGGCACAGGCGATTTTCCGTTCAGTGTTAGCAATGCGTACCTGTAAAGTTGTTCAGTCACCGCAGCTTTTAAAGAGCATTTATACAGCAGAAGCTAAAGCACTAGACTACCTGCGTAGATCCCAAAACAGCGATGGCGGTTGGGGTCATCAATTAGGTGACGCAAGCGACGTTATCAGCACCTCATATACCCTAATTGCCCTAAGCAGCCTTGGTGATATCGAAACATTAAGGCGAGGTGCACATCACCTGATGCTACAGCAGGATGAAGAAGGGAAATTCGTCTCCATACCAGATCAAGCAGCTCCCCGGCCTATCCCTTATGATGTCCCTATTCTCACTAGCAGCTTCGCGCTACTCGCTCTTAAGCACATCGCCGCCGTTATCACGGAATAATATGCAAAGGAACGATATAAAAGTTGCTGCCTTAGACATTGACGGAACTCTCTACCCTGGTGCTTTAGGGCTTCAGTTACTACAAGCATTGGCAGCAAATGGTATTAGTGATAAGTCAAAGAGCGAGGATATTTTCAAAGTAGTTGAAAAATATCGCCTCAATGAAATTGACTTCCAGACCATGGCAACTAGCGCTTATACTCTCTATGCAGAGGCTATTGCAGGTATCTCACAAGTTGTAATGCAGCGGAATGCTAGGCAAGTATGGCAGCAAGAACGAACCAAGATGTTCCCTTTTGTTCCGAAACTCATCGACATTCTCAAAAACCAGGGATACTCCCTTGTGTTAATTTCAGGTAGCCCAGATGAAATTGTGTGTTGCCTAGCTGAGGAGTTTGGGATTTCAAAATACCAAGGCTCAATTTTCGCAACTCACCAAGGTAAGTACACTGGAAAAGTAAATCTCTTGTCAGGAGATCTCGGCAAGAAGTATTCTATTTTTTTACAGATGGTTAAGGATTGGAGAGTGAATCTAGAGGAATCTCTTGCTATAGGTGATTCAATAACTGACACGGCATTGCTTCAGATAGTCGGTAAACCTGTAGTGTTTGAACCTCATCCATCATTAATGTTGGTTGCACAAGAGAAAGGTTGGCTTGTTACCAACCGGAATGATGTTGTGAAACATATCATGGAGTTAGGAAACTCGTAAAACTAAGGCGTTGCTCCTTTTCACCAGTGTCTTTCACTCTAGATTCCAAAACCAGACTCACGACGGGCGAAATCGCACCACTGTTCTTGCGGTTTTTACTGTCAAAGAATTGCCTTGTTCCTTAGATTACAACTTCTTCATCCGCTTGGCTTTGCTTTGTTTCTTTCGCCCTTCCCGCTCGTGCCCCTCCGTTGGAGACTGAGGTTAAAATGAGTACATAACCCAAAAATTTAAGAACATCAACACAGATAATATTATTCCATTCAACCGTTATATAACTTTATAAGTAGAACTCTAAGCATGGTCTTTTAACTAGTCATGGATGAATACTCTGGTTTACTCAGGAATTCCAATATCGTACCGGGACGCAGACCAAATCTCATCACCATGTAACGTTTTTTATTCAATCATCTTCAGGAGAAAAGATAATGGAAAGTTTTAATGAGTATCATATGGACCCAAAGCAATTTCCTTTTCTCAAAAGCTTTCAAGATAACTGGCAAGTCATTAGAGATGAGTTTACACACTTTATTAAAGACGCATCTAATGAAGAGTTACAATTCACTTATGATGTTTTAGGACCTAAAAGTAAAACCATTAAAACCAAAGGTAATTCCAAATATAGTGCTTTTGGTATTTTATTTCAAGGTATCTTTATTGAAGAATATATTCAATTTCATCAAATACAATATCCAGATTATAGACCAAATGATGCATCAGAAAAAGCACTTGCATTAAGAGAGAAATATTTCCCAAATTTGGCTAAGTTGATAGAAAAAGTCAACTTGAGCGATGATAAGATCATCAGAAATGCGTATTTTGGTACATTCCATCCAGGCTTGGATATCAAGCTGCATGTCAACTATAACCCTCATATGAATCGTGGCTATCTAGGATTGATTGTGCCACCAGGGGATATAGCTATGAAAATATGCCATGAGCAGCTTTATTGGCATGAAGGAGAATTCATGGTTTTAGATCACAGCTATCCACACTGTCCGCATAATTACACCAATTATGACAGAACTGTCTTGGTTGTAGACTTTTTTAAACCGGATAAGCCTAGAGAGGAATTGATACGATTTGAACAAGAGCAAGTCACACAACGTATGCAAGATAATCCTTACAGTTTAGGTGTTTTTGGTAAAAGTGATAAAGCTAAAAAAGAAGATTTTATCAAGTATGGTTTAGCTCATCAGTTAGAGTGGGATAAAGTTTTATAAGCTTACAGCGCTTTTCAAGTAAATAAACCACGGGGTAGGGGCACGGCTAGCCTTTGCCCCTACAAAAATCTGTGGTTCAATTAGCTGAAAATAGCTGTAAATTGTAGGGTGCATTAACGAGAGTACGGCACCACCAAAGGCGGTGCGTTACGGCTCTTATCTCACTCTCTCAAACTCTCAAGTCCTTACATAGCCGTAACACAACGCCAGGTGCTTTATGCCGGGGAACCCGTCCACCGCACTGGCTTCCCTACTTAATATTTACTCTTAAAACTTTTCCTATGATTTTGAAGCAGTTTTACAAGCACGAAAAAGCTTTATTTACTATCAAACCACCAAGGATCGGCAATGGGGTTTGTTTTCACCAAAAAAGCTTTTTTTCGCATAAAACGTGTTAGCGCTGCAGGTCCCATTCTTGACCCACCCATGCCAGAAAATTTGAAAGCATTTTTTTCTCCCTCGTGCATAAGGGCGGTGAGAGCAGCATCGTTGATACTGATACCACCCGCATCTACGTGGCGTGCCACTTCCAATGCTTCTGCTTCCGAGGAGGCAAAAACCGCTGCACTGAGTCCATAGATTGAGTCATTCGCCAAGTTCACCGCTTCTTCAACTGTGGAAAAAGGCATCACTGGCATAATAGGACCAAATGTCTCTTCGCTCATCACCTTCATAGAATGGTTAACAGAAGTGAGAACTGTAGGGTGACACCACCAACCTCCTCCATAATTTTCAACTTCACCGCCACAGTGAACAACTGCTCCCTGTTCCACTGCATCTAGCAAATGGTCGCTGATAATTGCTGCTTGTCTCTCTGCAATAATAGGACCAATTTCCCCGCTTTCCACTGTAGGGTAGGCTAAGTGAAGGCATTGCGCTTTGGCTACCAGTTTTTCGATAAACTTTTCAAAGATAGATTCAGCAACGTAGATCCGTTCAATGGAGAGGCATGACTGTCCGGTGTTGACGACAGAACCCCACAAAATTGCTGATGTTGCTAAGTCTAAATCGGCTGATGGCAGCACAATAGCTGGGTCTTTCCCTCCCAATTCCAAAAAAGCAGGAATGAAGTGTTTAGCTGCTGCTTGTGCCACTTTTCGCCCCGTCGCCACACTCCCAGTAAAGCACACCAAATCCACATATTCGATGAGAGCAGCTCCGGTTTCGCCTGCTCCCTCTACAAAACTTAATACGTCGCGTAATTTTGGCACGGCGTTGAGTGCTGTTAACAGCGGTGCTACGAACCGAGGAGCAATCTCACTGGGTTTGACGATGACGGCACAACCAGCCAGCAATGCTGGGATTGTATCAATTGTTGAGAGCAACAGGGGAAAATTCCACGGGCTAATTACCCCAACGAGGGGATAAGGAACCGCTGCTTGTTGCAGTTCGATAAAAGAAATTGCCGTATCTTTTTTAGATTCTTGCAGCAGTTCTGGCGCTAATTTACACCAACGGTCAATGCTGGAGAGGAATGAGTCAATTTCCAATACGGAGATTGATAATCTCCCCGTATCATTGACCAAAGCTTCGGTCAGTTTATCGCGTCCAGATAAGATAGCTTGCTTCCACTGCTGCAAAACTTCGATTCTCCCTTCTAAACCAAGCTGCTGCCAGCTTTTTTGCGCTCTCCGTGAGCGGTTGCACTGCTGTGCTATCAACTTTGAGGGTGGAGGTATAATGACATAATCAAATTTTCCAGTCCGGGGGTTGCGGACTTCTATTGGTTTGGACATGGCTCAAATCACCCCTAGTTTAGCTAGGCGCTCTATCGTTTCTTGCTGTGTTTGGATGAAGTGTTTACGGTCTACTTCTTTTTCCAGCATAGTGTTAGCTGGGTAAAAATGCGAGTGACGATAACTTTCTGTGTAGAGTTCAAACCGCTGTCGTGAAAGTAAATTATTTAACCCCGGTCGGCGGCGGTAGCGGCGTAAAGCAGCCAAATCTATCTCAGCAAAAGCTGCCATGCTCTCCCCCTCACCTGTCTCCGCTAAAACCAGTCCTCGATAGTCAATGATTTTAGAGCCACCATCAGCAGAAGCCACAGGAATGGGGATATTAGCGATACCTGCCGTATTGCTTGAGACTACGTATGCCATATTTTCCACAGCACGGCAGATTTTTGCCGCTTCTTTGGGAGCGCGTTCTTTGCCATACACTTCTGAGGTTGAGTGCAGAAAAATCTCTGCTCCACGCATTGCTAGACATCGTGTCACTTCCGGATACAAAATTTCTTCTGATGCGATCGCCGCCAAATTACCAATTGCAGTCTTTGCAACCGGAAACACGCCTTCCAATCCGTAGCAGTCAAGATACTTATCCCAAACATCATGCGGTGTCGGAGCAAACATAGAATTCAGCCGCCGATACCGCAAGACAACTGACCCTGACGGGTCGAGAACAAAGCAAGTTTGAAAGTACAGCCCTGGAAAGTTGGGGTCGAGTTCGTAGGCGTTGCCAGCAAGAAAGATACTATGCTTTTGAGCAATTTTACCGAGTGCTTCATATTCAGCACCCGCCATTTCTAGACAAGCTTTTTCCGCCCAGACAGCCAGTGACTCTCCCATCGGAAACCCTGTGAGGAAGTATTCCGGTAGAACAATTAAACGACAGTCGAAGCCGATGAAAGCGATGCTGGCAGCGATTTGTTGTGCCAAGCGGTTGATAGTATTTTGCATCAAAGAGCGGGCTTCTTGGCGGTCAGTTGCCTGGTTAACGGCGTGGCACGTTACCTGGAGTGCCAAGGCTCGGAATGAGTCGATGCTTTCTCGATTGGCTGCCATACCCTGCTTTGTCTAAATTATCATTATGTTACTCTGTAATGCGATCGCCTCTCTAAAGCAGTGCGCTATTTTGGGCGATCGCCACCCCAGAGCGATCGAACCAGTTTCTCAGTCATTTCTGCCCCAAACAACCGCACAGCAATTTTGTTATCCGGATCACGTTCAGCAACCGCACGGCGTACAAACAAATCGCGCTCAGATAAGGCATCACGCTTGGATTCTGCCACAGGTTCTGCTTCATCTACCCAGGTAAGCCAGCGATCCATCATCTCGTGAGCAACACTACTTACCAGAGAGAGTGTGTCTTCTGTGACTGGGCACGAATAGCACAGACTTGTATGCGATTGCGCCTGACGCATATACAGAGTTTTACTGATATACGGTTCAAAACGCGAATCCCCCTGTAACATCAGATAGGTTTGGTTAACCGGTTCGTAGTAGCGATCCAGGTACTCCAGGTCGATATACAAATCCGTCCGAGGGACATAATCTATATAAAAGAACAACTGCGGAACCGTGGCAAACACAAAGGCGAGATGAGGAACACGAATCTGTGGTCCCAGCCAAATCGTTAGGTGCATATTGCTAAAGCCCAATTTGGGGTTGCGGATCCATGAATGCACTAGCCAATCTATTTCCGGACCAGAGAAGGTGTTGAGCGAGCCTTGGGCATCTCCTGTAGTAGTAGAGTAGTTCTGTAAGTCCTTCGTAGACGGGTCTGGATGTAGCTCAAAACGAGCGTCTAGCTTTTGTCGAAGTTCGTTTGTAATACCCCACAACTGCTCAAACACAGAAGTGTTGTCTAAATCCGGTTGCGGCTCAATCATTGTTTGCATCCCTCCGCTTTGTATAGACTTAATTTAGACCAAAAACTCCAAGGAAGTGAACGTGTTAAATTCTGCTGAAGTCACGGAGTCGAACATTGGTAAAGTCCTGCTTATCGGGGTTACTGGAGGCACAGGTGGAAATGCGGTCAAAGGATTTCTTGAACAAGGAGTGACCAACCTACGTGCCATAACGAGGAAAATTGACTTGAATCGTCCTTCCTTGGCAAAGATGAACGATGCAGGAGTCGAGCTTGTTGAGGCAAACTTAGACGATGAAGCTTCACTAGCAGCAGCCTTTGCAGGAGTTTCGACTGTTTACTGCCACGCTACGAGTGCGGACTCTGCCAAACCTGACCCACAAGAGGTCGAGAGGGCAAAGCGAGTTGCACAAGTTGCAAAGAAAGCTGACATTAAGCACTTCGTTTATAACTCTGCAGGAGGGGCAGATAGAAATTCTGGAATCAGCCATATTGAGCAGAAGTACAAGGTGGAGCAGGTTCTAAAAAACGCAGGCTTACCAACAACCATGTTACGAGCATGCTTGTTTATGGAAGAATTTTGGAAGAAATACACCCGCCCATCCATTCTTAAGGGTGTCTTCCCATTCTCCATTCAGCCAGATAAGCCCATACATCTAATTACAACTAAGGACATGGGGCGCGTAGCTGCCTATGTTATAAAAAATCCCTCGAAGTACATCGGGCAAGAAATTGAGCTTGCTGGCGATGTGCTGACTCCAAAGCAGATGACGGAGGCGTTTTCCAACGCCCAAGGGATTCCAGTTGTTTACAAAGAAACACCTGCTTGGATATTCTTGCTCCTCCTGCGAAAGGAACTGTTCGATTTGATTCAGTGGTATCGCACTAAGGGTTATCAAGCCGATGTCCAGCGCTTGAGGGAAGAGGAGTTCCCCGGACTTTTGACCACATTTAGTGAATTTCTTGAAGAAACCAACTGGGCAAATCAGGAACTCACCTACGAAAATCTTGGCTTCTAACCTCTCACGCGGTCAATTTGATACTGCTGTATAATGCGAGATAAAAATTAACTCAAAGATTCAATCAGCTTCACGACTCTTTCTTTAACTTGATCACGAACGCGGCGGAAGGTTTCCATATCTTGCCCTTCTGGATCTTCTAGTTGCCAATCTTCAAACACATCTCTAATCACCCATTCTTCAGGTAAATTGACTCCACAACCACAAAGAGAAATCACGGCATTGTAATCTTCAGCTTTGAAATCGCTTAAAGGCTTAGAAGTCTGATTGCTGATATCAATGCCAATTTCTGACATAACTTGGACAGTGGTTGGATCTACGTAACTGTCTGCCAAACCAGAACTTGTGACGCCAATTTTGCCTTCTCCGAAAGTGCGAGCAAATCCCTCTGCCATTTGAGAACGACGGGAATTTTTCTTGCAAACGAACATCACACGTTTCATTGGTTTTCCTCGCTATTTATAAATGAGTTATGATGAGTGACTCTCTGACGACAAAAAGTAACAGCAAAGGCTACGTGTCTTTAGCTGAGTTCATTGCAACAGCTTGATTCGCCAACATAATTGCCTGTTTGGCTGCTTTTTCTTTACGTTCACTATGGCGATCGCTCAAGTAATCCACTTTGTCACGCAACAAGAAAGTGAACTTATAAAGTTCTTCCATGACATCAATCACTCTGTCGCGGTAAGCTGAATCCTTCATCGTTCCGTCTTCGTTAAACTCCTGATAAGCTTTTGCGACTGAAGACTGATTCGGAATTGTAAACATTCGCATCCAACGCCCTAAAATCCGCATGGTGTTGACGGCGTTAAAAGACTGAGAACCTCCACTAACTTGCATCACTGCTAAGGTTCTGCCTTGAGTCGGTCTGACTGCTCCTACCTCTAAAGGAATCCAGTCAATTTGGTTTTTCATTATACCAGTGATATTACCATGCATCTCAGGAGATGACCAGACTTGACCCTCAGACCACAGGCTTAATTGCCGTAATTCCTGCACCTTGGGATGTGTATCCGGTACGCTTCCGTGAATCGGTAATTCCCGTGGATCAAAAAACCGGACTTCTGCACCAAATTCCTTGATAATTCGAGCGGCTTCTTCTGCTAAGAGGCGGCTATAGGAACGCTCTCGCAAAGAGCCATATAAAAACAATATTCTGGGTGGATGAGAAAAATTTGTCATGAAAATCAGCAATTACTTAAAAGCACTAATACAACGCGGATCGCGCAACGTTGCCTTTTCTGGTTCCCGTGGAAACCAAGCCGCTGTACGCTTACAAAACTCAACTAACATCAACATCACTGGGACTTCGATTAAAACGCCAACCACTGTGGCTAGCGCTGCACCAGAATTTAAGCCAAACAGCATCACAGCAGTCGCAATGGCAACTTCAAAATGATTGCTAGCCCCAATTAATGCTGCTGGTGCTGCATCTTCATAAAATATGTTGAGCTTTAAAGCTGCTACATATGAAATAAAGAAAATGAAATTCGTTTGGATGAACAGAGGTACTGCAATTAACAAGATGTGCAACGGGTTATTAATAATTAACTCACCTTTGAAAGCAAACAGCAGCACTAAAGTAATGAGCAAAGCGGTGATAGAAACTGGAGTGAGATACTTCAAAAATCGCCGTTCAAACCATTCTCTTCCCTTGTGTTTAAAAATCCAATAACGACTGTACATTCCTACAATTAACGGTAATCCGACATAAATCAGTACCGACAAAACGATTGTTTCCCAAGGCACTGATAAATCATTCGCTGCCAGTAACCATCTTCCCAAAGGCGCATATAAAAATAGCATCGCCAAAGAATTCACCGCCACCATCACCAAGGTATGTCCTTGGTTGCCATAAGATAAATACCCCCACATCAACACCATTGCCGTACAAGGAGCAATTCCCAGTAAAATGGTGCCGGCAATGTAGGAATTTGCTAGTGCTACTTCACTACCGCGAATCAGGTCAGTTCCAGTAATCCAAGGGCGAAATAACCATCCCAAGAAAAACTGTGCGATCGCCACCATCGTAAATGGTTTAATTAACCAATTCACCACCAAGGTAAGAATAACGGGTTTCGGGGCACGAATCGCATTTGCAGCTTGCGTGAAGTCAATTTTTACCATGATGGGGTACATCATGAAAAACAAACAAATCGCAATTGGAATTGACACTTGATACACACTCATTGCATCCAGCGCCACTGCAATCCCTGGGAACAATCTTCCTAGTAAAATTCCTGCAAAGATACACAAGAAAACCCAAACAGTGAGATACTTTTCAAAAAAGCTTAAATTGCTCCCTGCTTTCACCGAGGCTTTACTTGCTTGCGAATTATTTGTACTCATCAAAATTTCCTTGGCTGATACGATTTCTTTTCATGAAAAATTAACAATCTTTTATAAGACTGTTTAGTAAACACTTGCAATATCAAAGCTGATTTCTATTTATGAATAACAGCGCCCTAAGTAAGGGTGGTTATGACAATTCAAAATTCGCGCATTATCAATTCAAAATTAATACCCCACGGATAAATCCGGGGGCTTGAAACAGCGCCAACTTAAGTAGCCTTGCGTTCATTGACCCCACTCCCTTGACATATCAATTTAGGGTATATCCCTATTATTTCAAAAAAAATTGATATGTCAAGAAGGAGAATCCTGTTAACACAAGTTTATAAAAAAAATTGATATATTATGATGGCTCTTTACACAAACGAGCAGGCACAATTTGGCTCAGGCTGCGGTACTCTGAGAGGTACTGCTCTAGAACGGCAAATTGAGGGATATTGAGGCTGTAGTAAATCCAACGCCCTTCTTGACGGGAGCGAACTAAACGAGCTTCCCGGAGAGTTTTGAGGTGAAAAGACAGCTTTGACTGGCTAACCCCTAAAGCGTCGCATAAGTCACACACACAAAGCTCTTTATTTCGCAGGAGTTCGATAACGCTAATCCTTAGTGGATCGCTAAGAGCGTGAAAACCGATAAAAATTGGCTCGGGACTGGCTACGGAAGGAGATTGCATTAATTGTATTTAGGGTAAAGGTGTTCCATTTCTATTCTGACGCTCTCCCATGCGCGAAAAGGGGAGGTTCTTTAACTGAACATCATCTGCCAAGCTCTCGGATTTCTCCTACAACATCCTGGCTCTGCGATGTTTTCTTAAAGACTTCTGCTGCGACCGGCTCTACCTCTGGGCAACGACCAAAGGAGGAAGGGAGAATCTTTCCACTTGCAGGTTTCACTTCCGTTGCTGTTCTCCAAGCCGCCCACAAGCACAGCTTTGCACTTTGCCAGTCACAGACTAACTGGGGGTGCCAGTGCAATCATGCAATCGCAACAACAAGACAAGAACACAAGGAGGCGATCGCCTCCTTGTATTTTTTTGAATACTGGTTACGATGTTGACATGAAAATTGCTGTAGGGTTTCTGAGTTTCTTACTCTTAACGAGTTTAAAAAACTGGTTTTTTGAGTGGGTTAAGCATTAGTCAAATTGACTCTGACAATCATATCGTTGTAATCTTTATCACCGCCATTTGCTAAATCCTCAAACCCAAAGGTGTTATTCCCCAACAAACGAATATGGTCAACTTTATCTGAGTTAGCTCCTAAAAAGGAGAAATACACTGCGGAGTCATTGTTTGGATTTCCATCTAAAATTGCCTCCGGTCTGCCATTAGCAATAATGAATGGTGCTAACACTGAACCGGGGCTAAGATTAGTTGTCAATGTAGCAGTACTTTGGTTGCCCACTGTCAAATCAATTCCTGCAACACGTCTTTGCACCGCAGCTTGAGCATAACCTGCATCACCAGGACGCAAGTCTACAGTGCCGTTGCCATCGATATCAATACCACCATTGGTATCAGCGATTTGATAGAAGCCGACGAAATTGTCATTGGTTGCTTCTCTATTTAAGACAAACTCTGCTTTGACCGGAGTTGACACATCACGCAAATCAACCAGTTCTCCAAAAGGATTTCCCTGAAGACCAGCACCTAGAGGTAACGGCTGATTTGTAGCCTTAATCTTTACCACCAGATCCTGGAAGTCGGAAGTATTGTTATTTGATGCATCGTTCAAAGCCAATGTAAACTCGCCATTACCCAAGTCTGTGATTTTTTGGGTTGAGGGGTTGGAAAAGAGTACATCTGTCAGAGAAGTTGAACCAGCTTGTACAGCATCAATACTACTGTTGTTGACCAAGAAGAATCGCAGGCGTTCCCCTGAATTAAATTCAACTAGACGTGTTAAGTCAGTATTAAACCCATTGGGACTATCGGTAATTGCTGAGAAAATAGCCTTGGCTCTTGAAAGTGCAACTTGGGCATAATTTTCTGCACCAGGAGCGATGCCATTAATTGTTCCTTGGTCATCGTCAACTACAAACACTCCCAGTTCATTCACCTGATTAGAATTGGCTCCGGTGAGAGTGGCTTCAAGTTTTGGTTTGTCGCCTTCTAACTGGAAAATATTGTTAGGCAGGAGTTTCAGGGTAGAAGCAACTTGGGTGCCAGGATCGGTAACAGGATTGGTGACAGGATCGGTAACAGGATTGGTGACAGGATTGGGGACAGGATTGGGGACAGCACCAATGGTAATTGCGGCAGTATCAGTCGCAAGGCTAAAGGCAGTTGCGCCACCGCTAAGGGTGGTGTCCGCAGTGCTGCCGTTGGTACCACTGGTTTGGTCCCATGCACGGAAGGTCAAAGCATTGCTGATGATGCCGTTGAAGTTGGCGTTAGGCTGAAAGTAAATGCGGGTGTTGGCATCAGCTGCGAGTAAGCGGGCGTTGGTATCGGATACAATTCCTAAAGCTGTCCAGTTAGTGCCATTGTCGGTGCTGTAGAAGAAGGTGCCGTTGGTAGTGTCAGCGTTTGCGATCGCAACACCTGTGAGTGGATTAGTGTCTGGGTCGGTGACGTTACCACTAGGAGCCAAACTCACCAACGAGGAAACGAGAGTACCAACTGCTCCTATGGGTGCTACTGCATCTTTTTCAATGGCAGTTAGAGTGACGTTGGTGTCAGCGAGGATAGGAGCATCATTGACGGCATCAATGGTTATTGCCAGAGTGTCAGTCGCAATGCTAAAAGCAGTTGCACCACCGCTAATCGTGGTGTTCGCATTGCCGCCGTTAGTACCACTGGTTTGGTCCCATGCACGGAAGGTCAGGGCATTGCTGATAGAGCCATTGAAGTTGGCGGTGGGCTGGAAGTAAACGCGGGTGGTTCCATCAGCCGCTAATAGGCGGGCATTGGCGTCGGACACAGACCCTAAGGCTGCCCAGTTTGTGCCATTGTCGGTACTGTAGAACCAACTGCCGTTGGTAATGTTGGCATTTGTAATGGCAATACCTGTAAGTGCATTACCTGTAGGTCCATTACCTGTAGTTAGATTGTTGTCTGGATCAGTGACATTAATACCAAGACTGACTAAGGAGGAAACGAGAGTACCAACTGGTCCTGTAGGTGCCCCTGGATCTTCCACTGTGTTTACCAAGAGGTTGGTGTCAAGCAGGATAGGAGCATTATTGACAGCATTGATGGTAAGTGCGGCAGTGTTAGTCGCAATACTAAACGCAGTAGCGTCACCAGTGAGGGTGGTATCAGCAGTGCTGCCGTTGGTACCAGTAGTTTGGTCCCACGCCCGGAAGGTTAGAGCATTGTCAATGGTGCCATTGAAGGTGGCGTTGGGCTGGAAATAAATGCGAGTGTTGGCATTAGCCCCCAATAGGCGCGCATTGGTGCCGGATACAATTCCTACGGGTATCCAGGAGCTGCCGTTGTTGGTGCTGTAGAACCAAGTGCCGTTGGTAGGGTCAGCATTTGTGATGGCAATACCTGTGACTGCATTACTATCCGGGTCGATGACGTTATCATTAAGGCGCGCTAAGGAGGAAACGAGGGTACCAACTGCTCCTATCGGTGCGCCTACATTTTGGTTAATGGCAGTTAGGGTGATATTAGCTTCAGTGAGGGTAGGAGCATCATTGACGGGATTGATGGTAATTGCGGCAGTGTCAGTCGTAGTGCTAAAGGCAGTAGTACCGCCACTAATGGTGGTGTTCGCAAAGCCGCCGTTGGTACCACTGCTTTGGTCCCATGCACGGAAGGTGAGAGCATTGTTGATGGAGCCATTGAAGTTGGCTTTGGGCTGGAAGTAAATGCGGGTGGTTCCATCAGCTGCCAATAGGCGAGCGTTGGTATTGGATACCAAGTCTAAAGGTGCCAAACTGCCGCCATCGTTAAGGCTGTAGAACCAATTGCCGTTGGTGGTGTCAGCATTTGTGATGGCAATACCTGTAAGTGGTGGATTACCTGTAAGTGGATCGTTATCTGGATCAGTGACGTTAACACCAAGGCTCACTAACGAGGAAACGAGGGTACCAACTGTTCCTATGGCTTCACCTGCATCTTCGTCAATGGCAGTTAGGATAAGGTTCGTGTCAGTGAGGGTAGGAGCATCGTTAACGGGGTTGATGGTAAGTGTGGCACTGTTAATCCCAGTGCTAAAGGCAGTTGCGCCACCGTTGGCGCTGGTGTCCCCAGTGCCGCCGTTAATACCACTGGTTTGGTCCCACGCACGGAACGTTAGAGCATTGCTGATGGTGCCGTTAAAGTTGGCGTTGGGCTGATAGTAAAGGCGGGTAATTGCATCAGAAGCCAATAGACGAGCGTTGTTGTCGGATGTAGCCCCCAAGGGTAGCCAAGTGGTGCCATTGTTAGTGGTGTACAACCAATTACCGTTGGTAGTGTCAGCATTTGTAATGGCAATACCAGTGAGTGCGTCGGGGTCCTGGTCTATGACGTTATTACCAAGGGTCACTAAGGAGAAAATTGGCGTACCAACTGCCCCTATGGGTGCGACTGCATCTTCGTTAATCGCATCCAGAATCCGATTAGCGTCATTGAGGATAGGAGCAATACTGAGTACAGATGGATACGCTGTGATAACTTTGGCGCTTAATGCCAGTGGTTGATTTGAAATGCTGCCAATGTTGACTTCCAGGTTCCAATCACCCCCCAGAAAAGCGTTGCCAGTGAGGTTGGCGGAGGCGGCAACATTTGCTTGCGTTAGTTGGTGTAGCTTGGTGATGAATTCTAGCCCTGCATCACCAAGAGCCACATGGCAACCGTACAAAAGAAGCGAGGGAACTGGAGAGACCGGAAGCTGGGAATATGGGGAAAACCAATTCTTTAGTTGGTCGGCGTAAAGTTCTAGGGTGCTGAGGCTGAGTTCGCTATTGCCAAGGGTTAGGGTTCCCGAAGAGCCGTGAGAAACAATGTGAACATTTTCCACTCCACGGTACAGGGACAGTACCTCAGTAATTTGTGCTACGCCATCTCGCTCAGAGTCAAGAACAATAGCCTTGATGCCTGCTACAACATTTTTCAGTAAAAATTCGTAGTGGCTTACAGATGGGTCAACGAAAAGAATGCCTGTAATCATCATCTGGTACTCTACAAAACAATATTGCGTTTTACATCTGATTACTCACCGTTCGTTTATAGGGAACCAAAGGATGCGGAGAGTTCTAGGTATTTGTTAATTTCTCTACAGTACCCACTAGCCATCAGAGTTTTGGTTAGCAACACAAAGTATTAACTTCGTGTCTAAGTATTTTCACTGCTTTGTCTTGTTCTACAAAGCTGGTATAAGCGCTTAAACCAAAATTTGTTAATACCTGTTCAATTTTTCGTCCTGAGTTTGTGTACTTCCGTATAAAAGGTCAGTATTTAAAAAAAAATTTATACTTATATTTATTTCTAATGAAGCTGTAAAAAATTTGATGGGAGTATTTTTCTGTTACAGTATATTAGGTGTTTTTTGCACTTTTTTTTGTGGGATGTAGAGTGCGGACGTCTCGTGTCATCCCTACATGCCAGAATATGTTTACGACACAAGCACCAAACCAATAAGCTGGAAACAAATGGTCTTGGAGGCAAGAAAAAAATGGGTGCTGGCTTCTTTGTGCCAACTACCGTTTCATTGAAGGACTGAAAAACTGCGGTGCCTCATTACAAGTTAACTAGTTTAGGCTCCACGTTCTTGACGGAAAAACCGCCCAAACTGTTAACTTGTATACAAAATCAATCAATTTTTAAGGGCGGTTTTTCCTCTGGCTCGGCAGATTTTTCAATCGTTGTGACCCAACCCCTGTTACCAAGACAAAGTTCACTTGATAACTCCTTCTCAAACACCAACTTGACGCATGAATGACTGACTTTCCTGGTTTAATCCAACCATAACCACATACTTATCCAATTTCCGATATCGCTCAACCACTTTAGAAATTGCAGTGACAGCAGCGTGGTCCCACACATGAGCGTGATGGAAGTCAATGACAACTTTTTCTGGATCGTCAACATAGTTAAATAACTCCATAAAGTTGGAGATTGAACCAAAGAAAAGTTGTCCCGATATTGTATATTGTTTCGCTCCGCTAGCATCAATGGATTTTACTGCTGTGATTTGGGTTGCTTTCCAAGCGAAAATCAAAGTACTCATGATCACGCCAACTAACACCCCTTGGGCAAGGTCATGAGTCCAAAGGGCGATCGCCATCGTTACAGGCATGGCAATTGCCTCAGTCAACGGCATTTTGCGTAAATCTTTTAATGAGTTCCAATTAAAGGTTTCAAAAGCCACCATAATCATCACGCCGTTGAGGGCAGCCATAGGAATTTGCTTAACTATATCTTTGAAAACGAAAATCAGAATTAACAAGAAAGCACCCGAAACAAAGGTGGACAAACGCCCTTTGCCACCGGATCTAATGTTAATAATCGACTGTCCAACCATGCCACAACCAGCCATGCCACCAAAAAAGCCTGTGACAATGTTTGCAATTCCTTGACCTTTAACTTCCCGGTTTTTAGAACTCTTGGTATCTGTTAGCTCATCAAGCAGTTGTGCTGTTAATAGAGATTCTAAAAGACCGACAATCGAGAGCGTTAATGAGTAAGGAAGAATAATGAAAAAGCTTTTCACAGAAAGGTCAATATGTGGCAGATGCAACGATGGAAGCGTATCGGTTATATTTCCAACATCTCCTACTCTGGTGATATTCACGCCAAAAGACATTGCCACAATCGTCATCAGAATAATGGCAACCAGGGGTGATGGTACACTCTTGGTAAAACGGGGCAGGAGATAGACAATTGCCAATGTAGCTGCTACCATTGCGTATGCTTGCCAAGCTTGTCCAGCAAGTTGCCAGACTTGAGCCATAAAAATTAAGATGCCCAAGGCGTTAACAAAACCTGCGACTACAGATTGGGGAATGAAGGTAAAAAATCTTCCTAATTTCAAAACTCCCATCAGGAATTGAATGATTCCAGTCAGGATTGTGGCGGCAAATAAATACTCAACTCCATATTTTTCTACTAATGATGTCATCAGTAACGACATTGAACCAGTAGCTGCAGAAATCATTGCCGGTCGTCCACCAAACAGGGAAATCACGACGGCGATACAAAATGAAGTATACAAAGCTACCATTGGCTCAACTTTGGCGATCGCAGCAAAAGCCAAAGATTCTGGAATCAGTGCTAATGCCACAGTTATCCCTGCTAAAACATCGCCTCTAATATTGGAAAGATATAAGCTTTTAAACTTTTCTAAATTTAGTTTCTGCCCGACTTTGATATTCACTTTTTTAGTTTTTTTCTGAAAAAAAAACACTGCTACCCCCAGAGCTAATGAAACGACTTTTCTCAATCAAGCAGTAACTAAATATTGAGTCCAGTCATGTTAACATCACGCAAATGACATTTTTCAAAAATGCCTAGAAAAAATGCAACAATTTTACAATTCCTTCATATTTTCGTTAGAAAGTATTAAAATTTTAAGAAACCGACCGAGTCATGGTTTCTTGAAATTTACTGAACCCCCAACCTTATAAATACATAAGTTGGGCAACAAACGAAATATGAGAATATGAATAAAAGGTTTTTAGTTCAAACTATACCCTGGTTCTTCATTTATGTCTTCTTCTAGCCAAAAGCTGCGACAATTGCTTGAGCGTCCTGAAATCCTGATTATTCCAGGAGTTTACGATTGCCTGGGAGCAAAGCTGGCTGAACAATTAGGTTTTGAATTAGTGGCTACCAGTGGCTTTGGTATCGCCGCTTCCACACTTGGTATGCCAGATTACGGTTTGCTCACAGCCACGGAAATGCTTAACAGCGTAGGGCGAATTGCTCAATCAGTGAGTATTCCCCTGATCGCCGATATGGACACAGGCTATGGCAACGCTTTAAACGTTATCCGGATTGTAAAGGACGCCGTACAGCAATTAATTGCTGGGGTCATACTCGAAGACCAAGAGTGGCCCAAAAAATGCGGTCACTTTGAGGGCAAGCGAGTCATTTCGATGGCTGAACACGCTGGCAAAATCCGGGCGGCGGTGCAAGCGCGTGGTGACAGTGGTTTAGTGATTGTAGCCCGCACCGATGCCCGTGCCCCATTGGGTTTGGAAGAAGCAATTCGTCGGGGTCAAGCTTATATTGATGCTGGAGCAGATGTCCTGTTTATTGAAGCGCCCCAGTCGGTTGAGGAACTGCAAAAAATAGCCGCTACGTTTGTGGATGTACCTTTGGTAGCCAATATTGTTGAAGGTGGCAAAACTCCCCAACTTTCCGCCTCAGAGTTACAACAGTTAGGTTTTAAAATTGTGTTTTTCCCAGTCTCTGCTTTACTTGCAGCCACAAACGTCATGACTGCTTGCTTGCGTCATTTGAAAGAACACGGAACGACAGCTCATTTTCAGGGTTTAGTTGAGTTCAAGGAATTTCAAGAACTCATCGGTGTGCCTCAATATCTCCAAATCGAGCAGCAGTTCGCACAAAAGAACGACACAGCACTTTAGCTTACTCGCTAAAGCACATTGAATTTGCTTGCTTTAAATTTTTTCAAATTCTTGTGGGGTGGGCATCTTGCGCGCCCAGATAATGCAAGTTAAATGTGGAACAGCTTAGCAAAAAATAAATTATCCCTTATGTAGGGTGGCTTAGCGCAGGACAGTTGAGGTTTTAGATGATAACTAAAGTGGGGCGTAACCCACCATTCTTTCCTGCATCATCATTTTGTAAAGTTTTGTAAATATTTGCCGCAAACCTTTGGTTTTAACCCGATAAGCAGATGGAGCGTAATTGCCCAACAACGTCAATAACCCCACCCTACTTCGTTGAGGGTGGGGCTTGCAAGAACCAAATCTTGTGTGTTTGACTAGCCCACTGAGCCTAATCCTGGTACGCACTTCCGAATACTTCCCTAGTTCGGACAAAATGCAAGACTGTTTGGTCAGTCGTTGGGAAAGCCAAGACATCTTGGATTAGGTGGGCGAGGGGACATCAACTCTGAAAGGAGAATTATCTTAAATGCGAGTCCCAGTAGTTTCAAAAGATGGGTTGCCACTTATGCCCACGACTCCTAGTCGTGCTAGACGCTGGTTAAAAGACGGCAAGGCAATCAAACGATGGTCAAAACTAGGTGTGTTCTACGTACAGTTAACCGTTGAGCCAAGCGATACCAAAACTCAACCTATTGTTATTGGACTAGACCCTGGCAAGCTTTACTCTGGGGTTGGCGTTCAGTCTTCCAAGTTTACGTTGCTTATGTTGCACCTTGTTTTACCATTCAAAACCGTAAAAGACAGAATGGAGCAAAGAGCAATGATGCGACGTGGTCGTAGAGGGAGACGCATCAACCGTAAGTTGCCATATATTCAACGTGCTCACCGTCAAGCGCGATTTGATAACCGTAAACAAAAGAAAGTACCTCCTAGTATTGGCGCTAATAAAACGCTTGAACTACGGATAGTGAGTGAAATAGTCAAGATTTATCCAGTTGAAAGCATTATTGTTGAGCGTGTTATGGCACGAGGGGACAAAAGATTTAGCCCTGTCATGGTTGGACAATTATGGTTACTCAAGCAATTAGAAACGCGATTTGGTATCAAGCCATCAACCATCCAGGGATGGGAAACCTCTAGTTTGCGTAAAGAACTAGGATTACCCAAAGACAAACAAGACAAGTCGCGCCAAACACCAGAAACTCACGCAGTAGATGGTGTCACAATTGCGGCTAGCCGTTGGATTAAGTACGGGATAACATCAATTAACAGCATGGGATGGAAAGGTCAAGTCAATATCACCCCCTCCCAATTTGTTGTTGTTAAGCGCCCGCCAGTTTCACGTCGTCAATTACACCTCATGGTTCCATCCATTGGCGGTGTAAGGCGCAAGTATGGTGGAACCATAACACGGCATGGTTTCAGGAAGGGTGACTATGTAGAAGCTACCCAAGGGACTAAAACTTGTCGTGGATGGGTGAGTGGCGACACCGAAAAACAAGTTTCTGTAAGTGATGCGTCCTGGAAGCGTCTTGGACAATTTACTGCTAAGAAAGTCCGATTGATACAGCGAAGCACGGGGTTAATCGTGCTGTCAACTCGGAGATTGTCAAATTTGATGGTGTCGAGCCACCAAATTTGACCCGAACAACCTCGCCCACCTTGCTTTGCTGAAGGTGGGGAGGGATAGTGGAAAATTTGATGAAATTACACTTGTTGCTTATGGAACAGTTTTGTTCAAAGGGACTATGGCATTTATAAACGTGCGCAATAACTTTAGACCAACCACTGCCTTTTCCATTGTCGGGGGGTTTGTCCTATTACTAGGAGCGAATATCTTCAAGCCATTTACGATTGTAAATACAGGTGAGCGAGGCGTTGTGATGCGCTTCGGTCAAGTCCAAAATGTCATTTTGGACGAAGGTATTCATCCGATTATGCCAATCGTGACATCCGTCAAGAAACTTAGTGTTCGTGTTCAAAAAACTGATATCGAATCCCAAGCTGGCACTAAAGATTTACAAACTCTTAAGATAGCCGTTTCCCTCAATTGGCATATTGAGCCAACCCAGGTGAACAAGGTTTATCAAAGAATTGGAGATCAAGAGCAGATTATTAATGCAATTATAGTGCCTGCGATTACTGAGGTTATCAAAGCAGCAACTCCCAAAAAAACTGCTGAGCAAATTCTTAAGGAACGGGCAGATTTAAAAGCAGAGATTGACAACTCTATTAAATTACGGCTTGCAGCTTATGGATTGTATACCGATGATGTTTCTCTGGTAAATGTGTCTTTTTCTCCAGAGTTTGCTGCAGCGATTGAGGCGAAGCAAATAGCTGAGCAACAGGCTAAACAGGCAGATTATGTAGCCCTGAAAGCCGCTAAGGATGCAGAAGCAGAGGTAAATCGCGCCAAAGGTCAAGCTGAGGCACAAAAATTATTGCGGCAAAATTTAACTCCACAGATACTACAACAGCAGGCGATACAAAAGTGGGATGGTCATTTTCCCCAAGTCATGGGGGGTAGCAGTGCGCTGCCGTTGATCAATATTAGTCCACCAAGTTCGCCTGTAGAGCAGACAAAGTAAATACCTGAGTCAACGACACTCATGCTTTATGTCAGTGGAAGAACAGATGACATCCTCTATGAATCAAAACATTGAGCCAGAAGATTTACATCAAAAGCTACGCGAAATCGTGGCGGCTGCGTGCGAGCATCCTCCTGGTAGTTTGAGGCGGCAGCAATTACTGAATCAGCTTGTTTATCAAATGCAGCAATCAGGGAAAATTTGGAGAGGTTGGGCCAGTCTATCTGATGAGGACTATGAAGATGCGTTGCAGCAAACCTGGCTTTGGTTTTGCCAAAATCTTTCTCAATACAATTCTGAAAAAGGTAGTGTCATAAATTGGTTTAATATCCATCTCAAAGGTAGACTGCTAGACATCCATAGAAGAATAGCGCAGCAACAGGCAACTAGGGTAACTTACTTTGATCAAGAATTAGACTTCATAGACAATTTGCCTGCCTTAGGGAAAGCGCAACCAATTTTAGAAGAAACTTTAGAATGGATTAAAACTCAAGGAACATTACGTAGTCTCCATTTGTGCAGTTGTCCGCAGATTAACTGCCAGGTTTTACTCTTACGCCGCTTACCTCCAGAAGAAAAAACTTGGCATGAGATAGCACGAGAGTTTGGAGTCGCAGCAGTGACGCTGAGTAGTTTCTATCGACGAAAATGCTTTCCCTGTTTACTTGCTTTTGGCAAATTGCAAGGATACATTGACACATAATTTTCAGTACTTTTACTGAAGACTTGATTCGTTCTACTGAATTTGTGTTTCCTACCTATGCTAACTATGAATAATCCAACACAACATTTTGTCATTTCTATCCCGATTACAAAAGCAGACAGACAGATTGCACAGCAATTTGCCCAAGAACAATCCAGCACGAAAAAGGCAAAACAGGTATACCTCAATACACTAGCCGTGTTGGTGATGTCCCACTACTTGCAAATGCTGGATGTGCCGACTGATCTACAAGCCAGCTATAGTTGGAATGTGCTTGGTCGGCTGAGTGCAGATGTCGCTGACTTAAATTTACCAGGAAGAGGACATCTTGAATGTCGTCCCATCCTTAAAGGTGAAGACACTTGTGACTTTCCTCAAGAGGTTTGGACAGATCGTATTGGCTATGTTGTCGTTGAGTTTAATGAAACCTATAAACAAGGAAATCTTTTAGGGTTTGTACCGGAAGTATCTAGGACAACACTACCAATTAGTCAATTGCAACCGCTAGATATGTTACTGATTGCGTTGCATTCTTCTCAACCTGTAGTGCAACTGAGTCAATGGTTGGAGAATATTTTCACCGCAGGATGGCAGAGTGTAGAAGACATTTTGGGTACAAAAGGAAATAGCCCAGTCTTGGTTTTCGCCGATATTCTTCCTACAAAAGTGGAACTTGCCAACTTTGATAGGATAAAGGACTTCATTACACAGTTGTATACTAGTCAAGCAAATAGTCATCTGTGTGATCAAACAGCCATTCCTGACTCAGATCCCAGCACAGCTTTAATCCATCTGCTACAAACGACCCAAGATGAGGAAATTCGTTGGAAAGCAGCAGAACTTTTGTGGGAAATTGACCCAGATAACCCCGGTGGCGGTGTCAGAAGGGCGATCGATTTGGGTATGCACTTCGGTAACAATGCCGTGGCGCTAATGGTTGCAATCTTACCAAAACCTGACCAAAGGATAGCGATTTTAATGAAAGTAGATCCTCTTGGTAGCCATCCCCATCTTCCAGCAGGTTTGCAACTCATTGGGTTAGATACAGTAGGTAACAGCTTTTTTACGGTGCAAGCCAGGAGAAGAGACAACTATATTCAGTTTAAATTTACTGCTGACCCAGGAGACAGGTTTAACCTGAGGGTGGCATTGGGTGATGCAAGTATCACACAGAGTTTCATTGTTTAGGACAATCAAGTGCAGCAGTTTTCAATTGATTAGAATATAGGGCAGTGCTGTAGGGGCACAGCAAAGCTTCGTGCCCCTACCACATGGTTTGTAATTTACAGCAGTTTTCAGGTGTTGAGACCTAACCCCCAACCCCTTCCCTACGAGGGAAGGGGAGAAATCAAAGCCTCTCAAGAGCAGGAGAGAGGAATGGAAGCGAGGTCTGCGTGTGGTCTATTCATTTGAAACTCGCTATATGTAAATGAAAAGCGCTGTAAGTCTATGAGTCTCAGGAGATTTCTAACTGATTTTTTCTCGATATTTGTTGGTAAAAGCAGCAAAAAAATAATAGACTTCTTGCAAAAGTCGAAAAAAAAGAATAATTAACCACAGATGGACACACATGGACACAGATGGAACTCACATTCCCCAAGAGATCTAATGCAAAGTATAATCATACCATTTTTGCAAAGCCGACAAGATAATATTAATTAATGGGACGGTAATAATAGTGTATTCAGTATCTCTGAACGTACCTGAGAATTAACTGGACAATCACTGTTAAGACATTCAACTAATAACTTGTTGGCATAATAATACTGTTTCAGTAATTCTTTTTCCTCAGTTGTAAACTGCCAATCTTTCCCACCTAAATGATGGTGGTTTTTGGCAACATTTCTGGCTTCATCAGCCAAATGTTTGACTTTTTCTTCGTCGAGTTCTTCAGCTTGTGCTTGTCTAAAATCTTTTTGATAGATTCGCTCCAGTTTATTTCTTAAAATTGGTTCAAGTCTTTTTGAGTCGATCGCAAGTTTAACAGCAAGATACATCACCTCATTTGCAGAAGCCGCATTGATAATCTTTTGTGTGGGATCGAGAGTGCGCCTGTCATAGTCTAAAACTAAATCAATGGCTTTGGAAAAGTCGGTATCTTGAAAAACACGAGTAAAAAAGCTGGCACAAACGAGCAGATTAGCAGAACGGTCTAAAAGGAGACTCAGGGAGCGTTCGACATCGATTTCAAAATCAATGTCAAAGTAAAACGCACGCACTGCTGCTGGTTTAATTGGCAACTGCTGTGCTGTTGATATTTCTGCTACGTGCTTTAAAAAATTCTCTAATTTCTTATTCCCTACTAAGAGGTCATCAACCTTTTGTTTCATTACTTGTAATAGCATTGAGGCGTTCGGCTGCGACATCTCGGTTGCTAATAGAAAAACTTCACGCCAGCGGATTTCGTGAATATGCTGGATGAGTCTTTGCAAAGCTTGTTCTAGGGGATGCGATCGCAATACTATTTCTCTAGCTGTGAAATATTCGTGAAAGGTTAGGTGAGAGAAAGAATAAATACTTTTTGCGCGTTCAACTAAAAGTCCGTGTTGCGTTTCAATAGAACGTAAAACTGCCTCACTATCGAGTTGTAACGCTTCTGGATCTGTTTCGGCGTTCGGTAAATCACAAATATATTCTGCAATATAATTTTCTACTTCCCTTTGGTGAAAAAGATAATTTCCTTGTTCAAAAGTTGTCAAGGCGATTTTACTCAGCAAATCTTTTTTCCGCTGAGGGGACAGTTGTTTGTATACTTGGTCGCGTTGAATTCCACGTTTCGCATCCCATTTTTTCAGAAAGACCTCTAAACCTTCTTTATAAAGTTCAGAACGATTTGCAGGCAAATCACCTGATTCTTCAAAAACCAAACATAAAAGCGTTAATAATAGAGGATTAACTGCTAATTCTTGAATCCGCTGATTATTTTCGAGTCGCTTGATAAAGTCTGAAGCTTTGGCTGATTTATTTCTAAACCAGTTAGTCGCAAAGATACTAATTTGTTCTTTATCAAAATCAGCTAGTTCGACCTCGGTAAATTTATCAAAAGTGTATTCACAAGCAGCAATGCGACAAGTCATGATAAAATGATTGTCATAGAATTTTCCGCATAATTCCCGAATTTCCCTTAAAACACGTTGGTAATGCTCCTGTTTAACTTCATCTAAGCCATCCAATAACACTAAGGCTGCTTTGTGACTTAACACTTCATGAATTTCAGCAGAAGTCACACCGCATTCGGAAAATTGCTGCCCAATATATTCGAGTAAATTGGGTTCATCTGGCGTTTCGACAAAATCTCTAAGACTTACAAAAATCGGGACGAGATTTGGCAGAAAGTGACCCTGATTGCTTTGAATAGCAATGTATTTCAAAAATGTCGTTTTACCTGCTCCCGGCTTTCCCAGCACAATCAATTTTTGATATTTTTTTACCGCCTCTAGTCCACAGACTCTTTCTTCGGTAACTTGAGCAAAGCCGAAATTTTCAAAATCTTCTAAATGCAACTCTTGCAGTAACTCTTTAAGTTTTTTACGCTTACGTCCGGTAATTTTTTCTAAAATATTAACTTTCGTGTAGATTTCACCCAAATCGATAGGTTGGGACATATCCAACACACGCATAGTTCCGCAGCGTTCTTGTATGTTGTCTTTTATTTTGCTGCAGACTTCTTGCACTAATTTATCTATACTGGTGCTTTCTTCTTGGCGCTGTTCATTCTGTGGTGGTTTAGCAAGTTCAGATAAGTCAGCAATGTGTAACCAATCTAATCCTAATTCATCACAAATATTGATAAATATCTCCTGTTCAACTGGCTTCCCTGTAAAAAATCTACTGATTGGATGACGGCTACAACCCAGCTGTTGAACTAAATCCTTCTGTAGGATTCCTCGCTTAGTCAGCGCCTGCTTTGCAGAGTGAATACCTGGTTGGGATGCTTGTAGGGATGGTCTTGCCATATCTGAATGAACAAAGATACATAGAAAGGCTTGACAAATATGTATTTTACCTGATTTATACTTTACAATCAAATTAAACAGGCTTAAAACAGGCTTAAGTGTATCTTGAGAGAGGTTCAGGGATGCCTCAGAACTATGTTGCCCCCGCTGATGATCGAAGCCATCAGCAGTCCTTCATTCTCAAGCTGTAAATCAAAGCGGAGAGCAATGACAATCAAAGTTTATTCACAGTTAGTTCACGGTAATCTAGCAGAATTTGGTCAAGCTGACTTGCCTCATTCGTTCCTCGGTTGGCACCAAAGGCGACTTCATCTACCCAACACGGGCACTCACTTTGGCTTTGTCTATCAAGGAAACCCTATTTTGTATCGCCACACAAGAGAACAAGAATTTAAACTCTATCCAGGGATGTATTTCAGCCTGCCTGGGGAAGGTTGGATTGGTAGCGAAGATTCCTCTGGTTTTGTGGTCACTTGCCCAGATTATTGTGGGACGTTTAGTATTGGGGGTCCGATTGAGCCAACAGGTAGATTTGCATATATTGATGGCGGAACAGATAGTCTCTTGATTCCGCCATTTATATTAGGTGCTCCTTGCTTGAATGCCCTTTACTTTCCTCCTGTAACCGACCAAACAATGCATACGCATCCTAGTTACCGTTTGGGCATGGTTATAGCAGGTGTGGGTGAGTGTGAAACACCACAAGGAATTACGCCTTTTTTACCTGGGGTAATTTTTTTCATTCCAACTGGGGAGGAGCATAAGTTCCGCACTCTGGATGAGAAGTTAACGCTGGTTGTGTTTCACCCTGACAGTGATTTTGGGTTCACGCACCATAATCACCCGATGCTAAATCGAACTATTGTGACTGGGGTAAGTGCTTCGCAACTCCCGCAGATTCAAACTAAGAATTTTGGTTCTACACCAGAGAACATCGAGCAATAGCAAAAGTCACAAAATAAAAGTGATCGTGCACCTACCAAGAGATATACAAAAAATAATAAAAATCCTAACTACTCATCCGCAAAACTTGGCTTCAACCTCTATTTCGCAACCTCCATGAGCAAGCTTGTTGTATTAAATATTGACGAAGGTAGTTTTGAGCAAGGTTTTCCCGTCAAACTAGAAATCGGAGAAGATGGTCAAATACACCACAAAATACCAGGCAGGCTCCCTCCAGCCCCCGAACTACCTGGATTATATGACGCTCTGACAAAAAGATACTACGCGTTAGGGAAAACCAGGCAAATCAATCTACCTTCCGCTCAGACTACAAATTCCTCATTGCTAGAAGACTGCCAAGAAGCAGCCAGAACATTGGAGAATTCCTTGCGCGAATGGTTTGACCAACTCCCTTGGCAAAAGTTGCAGGTGCGAATTGAGGAAAATGTACAACTCCATGAATCAGTACGGATAATTTTCTATACAGATAATTTGTACCTGAAAAAACTTCCCTGGCATTTGTGGGAGTTGTTTAACACACGACCTTACGCGCAATTTGCCCTAAGTGCTAGGTATGCACCGCCTTGTAAGCCGCTTAAACCTCCAGTGAAAATTTTAGCAATCTTTGGTGGTAGCCAGGGACTTGATTTAGAGCCAGACCAACGATTACTGAGGCAATTAAAACGCCGGGGAGCGGAAGTTACTGAGCTAAGACAACCATGTCTAAAGCAACTGAGTGATAAGCTGTGGGAGAAACATTGGGACATTCTCTTTTTTGCAGGGCATAGTTGCAGTCAGTTAGAGAGTCATACTGGAGCAATTCAAATCAATGACACTGAAACTCTTTCACTGAAGAAGCTAAAGAAGGGCTTGAAAACTGCGGTGAAAAAGGGGTTGAAGTTAGCAATTTTCAATTCCTGTGATGGGTTGGGTTTGGCTGCACAATTAACCGATGTGGAAGTTCCACAAATGATTGTCATGCGGGAACCTATACCTGACGAAGTAGCGCGGCAATTTTTGAAATACTTCTTAAAAGCTTTTTCAAATGGTAAATCTTTGTACTTAGCAATGCGAGAAGCACGCGAACGCTTAGAAGAATTGATGGAAGACGACAATCCCTGTGCTTCCTGGCTCCCTATTATTTGTCAAAATCCGTCAGCAAAGCCACTACTGTGGCCCAAAAAGTTATGGGTTTTTCTGTTCAGTGTTAGGAAAGTAGCACTTGTGATAGGAGTAGCGATCGCACTGGCATTCTTAGTCTACACAAAGACAAGTCATTACCCCAAACCTGTTGAACCAATAAATCGACCGCAGCCAGTAACAGTACAACCTCAACTTTTGCCAAACAACTTTAGTCAGGGAGAAAAGATTCTCCTTGTCTCCAATACTAATCCTGACAAACAAGCTGGGGTAAAAGCTTTTGCTGCTAACAACTTTGCTCAAGCTATTCAAGACTTCCACAAATTTCTCAAGAAAAATTCTCATGACCCAGAAACACTTATTTACCTCAACAATGCTGTGAGTCATGAACCGACAAAAATTAAAGAACTTCCCGTTCCCAAAAGTGCCAGTTCAAAGACTTGTTTTGTCAGTCAAAATACTCAAAATCCTCTCAACATTGCCATTAGTGTTCCTATCGGCACTGATTCCCGCATGGCACAAGAAATATTGCGAGGAGTTGCCCAAGCTCAAAATGAGATTAACTGCACGGGTGGAATTCATGGCAAACTCTTGCAGGTGACAATTGCTGATGATGAAGGTAAGCCAGACCTTGCTGAAAAAGTAGCTCAGAAACTAGTAGAAACGAATATCTTAGCAGCCATAGGTCATTCCTCTACTGGTGCTATTCTCAAAGCAGGAACGGTATACGACAAGAAACTTGTGGTTATTTCTCCTACTAGCACTGCCATTAGACACTCTAAAAATAATCCGGGATTGGATTTTAGTGAGTACGTTTTTCGCACAGCTACCAGTGATGCGATCGCAATTGAAGACCTAATAAAATATATGGTACAACAATCAGGCTACAAAAAAGCTGTGATTGTTTTTAATCCTAAAGGTCAGTACAGCAATTCTTTTGCTTTAGCTTTCCAAAGGCAACTGAAATTAAAAGGTGGTCAGGTAGTTGACGGTGGGAATGCGTGTCATCTTGGCGCTGATTTCGACGCACATACTTGTGTAACAACAGCCGCAAAACAAGCACAGGTGCTACTACTCGTCCCGGAATTTAACGAAGCCGATCAGGCTTTGCAAATTTTCAATGCTAATAATGGCACTAAGAAATTGACGCTACTTGGTGGAGATGTGATGTATAGTCACAAAATTCTGGGACAAGGTCAAGCTGCTGAACATTTGGTGGTTGCTGTCCCTTGGCATCGAAAGCAGTCTAACCCAACAAGTGAATTTGAACTCGATGCTGAATCATTGTGGGGTTCTTTTGAGGTGAACTGGCGCACAGCAACAGCATACGATGCCACTCAGGTGATTGCTGAAGGTTTGAGGAGGATTAGCAAAGATAATCTTACTCCTGAAGAATTAAAACAAGAATTAAAACGAGTATTGTCTGCGCCTGGTTTTGTCGCCAAGGGCGCTACTGGAGAAGTAGAATTTGACGAGACGGGCGATCGCAAAGTTGATGCCAAAACTGATACTCGTGTTGGGGTTTTAGTGGAAGTTCAACCCGCGCGTCAAAGTCAATATGGCTATGATTTTGTGCTGCTGCAACAGTAACATAACCTGAATTCAATTCAGCAATAATGTTATATTTTTGACATCCCTAGAAGAATATTGTAGCTTGTCACTTCATCAAACCATAGCGCAATTCAATTGAATGAAGTAATTATTTATCTGTGTCCCATGAGTGTCCATCTGTGGTTCATTATTTCTTTGTATACCTTACAAGGGTTGCAAAACCGCTATATATGGTCGCTAATGAATTGCTGGGTTTTTCGATTTCTGGTAAAGAATGCTGTGTAAAGCTTGCAATAATTCCTTTGTCGTGTAAGGCTTAGAAAGAAATGCTTTGACTCCCCTAGTCCCCGCCTGTTTATCACTGGTTACCAGACCGCTGACAGCAATAATCAAGACACCTGAATTCATTTTTTGCAATGCGCTAATGGTGGTTGCTCCATCCAATGACGGCATCATCATATCCACCAACACCAGGCTAATTTCATCTTTGTGTTGAGCATACTGTGCGAGCGCCTCAATTCCATCGCTGGCTGTCAACACTTTGTAATTGTAAGTTTCTAACGAGATTTTGATCGTCTCTAAAATTGGGGCTTCATCATCCACAACCAGAATCAATTCTCCGTTTCCTGTTGGTAGTTCGAGGTTTTCTGCAAGCGGTGTTGCTGTTGCCTCGACTGCTGGCAAGAATACTTTAAATTCAGTTCCTCTTCCGAACTTGCTGTAGACGTTCACAAAACCACCGTGGCTTTTGATAATCCCCCTCACGGTAGAAAGACCCAGCCCTGTACCTTTGCCAAAATCTTTAGTGGTGAAAAACGGCTCGAATATTCTATCCACTATTTCTGGCGGCATACCAACTCCTCTATCTGCAACACTTATCATGATATGAGGACCGACGCTTGCCTCAAGATTCATGCGGGCATAGTGTTCATCAATGAATACATTTTCGGCACAGATACTTAGAGTCCCGCCGCTTGTCATGGCATCGCGAGCGTTGACGACTAGATTCATCAGCACCTGATGTAAGTGTGTGGCATCTCCAACAACAGCCCAAAGGTCTGACTTTATATTCGTGGAAAATTCGATGGATTTGGGAAATGTTTCTTGGACAATCTGCTTAATTTCCGAGAACAAGTGACTCACTTGCACAATCGTCCGCTTACCTTCGACTCCACGTGCAAACTGTAGCACTTGCTTGACCAAACCCGCCCCACGTTTAGCGTTAGTTTCTATTGTCTGAAACATCTGCTGACTCCGCTCATCAGTATTGGGGAGTTTTAGCTGCAGGAGTTGCGCTGCCGTCAGAATTGGAGTGAGTATGTTGTTGAGGTCATGTGCAATACCGCCAGCAAGTGTGCCAATGCTCTCCAGTCGCTGCGCCCGGAGAAACTGTGCTTCAAGTTGTTTTTTCTGTGTAATGTCAGTGTTGACTGTAAGAATTGATTGAGGTTGCCCATGTTGATCGCGCATCAAAGTCCACCGACTGGCAACAATAATCTCTTTACCTTCCTTGTGTACCTGAGTCAACTCACCTTGCCACGATTCACACTCAACTAAACTTTCCTGAATATTTTGCAGTTGAGATATTTCGGCTGGATACAGAAGCTGATTTATATTTTTGCCGATCGCCTCTATTGCCTTCCATCCGTATAAATTTTCAGCCCCTTTGTTCCAAAAACGGATTCGGTTGTCCAAGTCTTTAACAACAATTGCATCTGTCGTGATATCGAGTAGCGCAGCTTGTTCGCGCAGTTTCTCCTCTACCCGTGTGCGTTCCGAAATTTCCACCTCCAAACGCAGATTTTGCTGTTGAAGTGTTTTAGTCAGGTTTGCAATCCTCAGATGGAGTTCAATACGGGCTAAAACCTCTTCATGCTGAAGCGGTTTGGTGATGTAATCCACTGCACCAAGACTCAAGCCTTTGACCTTATCCACTGTTTCCGAAAGTGCGGTCATGAAGATGATCGGAATATCTTTTGTTGAGTCATTAGCTTGCAGACGGCGGCAAGTTTCAAAACCGTCTATCCCCGGCATAAGTACATCCAACAGAATCAGGTCGGGTGGCGCATATTCTGCTCGTGCGATCGCACTTTCGCCATCTTCTGCAACTAAAACTGTAAATCCAGAGTCAGCTAAAAAATCGAACAGTATTTCTAAATTGGTGGGAGTGTCATCAACGATTAAAATGGCGCTTTTGTCAGTCAAATCAGTCATAAAACTTTTCTTATTCAATGTAGCATCTGTTGGCAAGCTGGTGCAAGATGTGAATTGATAAACTCCAGGATTTGTTTTCCTCTGCCAGTTTGTTTTAGTGGCATATAAGCGACGGTGTCTTCAAGCAAATTCCGATGGCTAATGCTCTGATTTTCAAGGTAGGTTTAATGAAATGCTGGATGAATGCATCGATTCTAAATTTTGATCTCATTTGACTTCTATAATCTCATCAATTTTTTACATATGTTTTCGCCATATACTCGTTTTTGTAACTGAAAGTAAAATTCTGTTACTAAATTTTAACTTCTTAGAAGTAAATGCTCACACTTAATATCAAATTCTGTTACTAAATTTTAACTATTTAGAAGTAAATGCTCAGACTTATAGCAATCATATTTGATTTGTGAGAATTGAAAGCCACAGATCCCCGACTTCGTAAAAGTTGTCGGGGATCTTGTTTCTCACGAATGATTTAGGATTGCTATAATATCAAATTCTGTAAACAAATAAATACATTCGCTTGTACCAATTGCTTTTCAAAAAAATATAAAACTTATAATAAGTTTATCATAAATGAGTTTTAATACTTTTAAAATTTCACTTTTGAGTTTGAGCAGGATTCTTTTAGGCACGACGTTCAGCGGAACGTGGATTAGTTTCCAATGTAAAGATAAAGCCTTACTTTTTTCAGGTTATAAACAAAATATTCAGCAAACAAGAGTTGCTCAAAGTGGAATTTGCATTTTTTCTCCATAGCTCTTGGGAGTGAGTATAGCAATCCTATTTGATTTGTGTTGGCACAAGCCTGCTCCAAAGGAACTTACGCTCTTCGCGTACGCGAAGGGAGCGTGCGGTAAAATTTGAGAGTAGAGCCAAAAAGTTGCCCAAAGATAAGCTGACGGTGTAGGAGCTTGTTTGCTATGCTTGGTCAAGGGATTGGCGAATAGGAAGTTCTTTGGGACGTGCGTGTGAGGAACTTTTGGGTATAACAATCTCAATGGTCAACCCTATGAAACGTCCTGAATGATAGACAAAGTGTAGTTAGAATAAAATCTACCTTTTGGATGCCCATGACTGAACAACGTGACGTTGACTCATCGTCGGCTGATTCTCAAGAGTTTAGTGAACCGACGGATGATGTGACGCTCAAGTCGGTCGATGATTCCTGGACAAGCCGCATTACTGGTGTCTGGAATAACGCAACAGCACGCTTGACGCAACTTCTACCAACAGAGCAAGTGGTACAGACCGTTGTGAAATGGTTTAGCGTCAGCGAAGATCAGGTTGCAGAGATTTTGGAGAGAGTTCGCGCAGAACTGCCAACCACAGAAGCCCTCTTGATTGGTAAGCCCCAAGCCGGAAAAAGTTCAATTGTGCGGGGACTGACAGGAGTTTCTGCGGAGATTGTCGGGCAGGGATTTCGTCCGCACACACAACACACCCAGCGCTACGCCTACCCTTCGGGCGACCTACCGTTACTCATTTTTACAGATACGGTTGGATTGGGCGATGTGAACCAGGACACTCAGGTGATCATTCAGGAACTGGTTGGAGATTTGCAACAGAAGAACCGTCACGCCAAAATCTTGATTCTGACGGTCAAAATTAATGATTTTGCGACTGACACACTGCGACAAATTGCTGCTCAGCTGCGTGAGAAATATCCAGACATTCCCTGTCTGCTGGCGGTGACTTGCTTGCATGAGGTGTATCCTCCCGGTACAGGCGATCATCCGGCATATCCACCAGACTATGAGGAGGTGAACCGAGCATTCGCCGCAATGCAGGAAGCTTTTGCAGGACTATGCGATCGCTCTCTATTGATTGACTTTACCCTGGAAGAGGACGGCTACAATCCTGTATTTTATGGCTTAGAGGCGCTGAGGGATATCTTGGCAGATCTACTCCCCGAAGCTGAAGCGCGGGCGATTTATCAGTTATTAGATGAGGACACTGGCAGACAAATCGGTGACCTTTACCGGGATGTTGGACGCCGTTACATTTTGGTATTTGCTATCATATCAGCCACGCTCGCAGCTGTGCCGCTGCCCTTTGCGACGATGCCAGCACTGACAGCGTTGCAAGTGTCGATGGTGGGGGTGCTGGGGAAATTGTATGGACAGACGCTGACTCCATCGCAGGCGGGGGGTGTTGTCAGTGCGATCGCCAGTGGCTTCTTAGCACGAGCAGTCGGACGTGAATTACTCAAATTCGTGCCAGGTTTCGGCAGTGTGATAGCAGCTTCCTGGGCAGCCGCCTACACCTGGGCACTGGGCGAAGGGTCTTGTGTTTACTTTGGTGACTTAATGGGGGGCAAGAAACCTGATCCTCAAAAGATTCAGTCTGTGATGCAAGAAGCCTTTGAGTCAGCAAAAGAACGGTTTAAGGGAATTAAGCGTTGAGAACATCTGTGCTGTGTTATTTGAGTAACAGCACAGATGCTTTTTGAAGAAGAAGTCATTCGTCAGAATGCAATTAATGGGGGATTCTGACCCTTTAATTTGCACGAACTGGACGGGCAGGACAGCAGGGCGAACGCATCTAAAATCAAGTATTTCGGAGTCGGTCGCTCTAAACCTTGATAACTTCGTTGCCTAAATTTTTAATCAACCATGAAATAACTTGATGAAATTCTTTGGCTAACAGGCTTAACCGGATGTATTCGAGTAGGCTGGAGGAATCGTTTTTTCCACCTGACAAAGAGATTGACGATCGCTCAAATCTGGATGTGATCGCAAATAATCTCGTATCCACATACAACCAGAGTGCAATATCTGGTTATTATCCAAGACGCGATCGAGTTGCCAAAGAATCACAATATCATCTAACCCGGCAGATGCTAGCAATGCTCCCTGATTATGAGTAGCGGGGTAAAATGCAACATTCAATGCTCGCTGTTCATGTCCTTCCAGAGTAGCGTGCAAGATGCCATCTAGCGACCACAGTTTCACAGTATTATCCCAACCGGCAGAGGCTAGGACAGTACCCCAGTTGTCGGGGAGTCCAGAATGGGGGGGAATGAAGGTGATACCATTTACCCGATCTGTGTGGGCGGGAATGGTGCGAATTAATTTACCGTCTAACGACCACAGTTTAATTGTCGTGTCTTCGCTGGCTGTAGCAACAAACTTTCCATCAGGACTAAAGGCGACATCCCAAATAGTCTCGTTATGACTTTTCAGGGTAAATTGCGGCTGAGATGGAAACTTCCCGTTTGCATTCCTGTGCCAGAGGCGAAGAAACGTATCTCGACCGCCGATCGCTAACCATTGGTTATCATGGCTAAATGTTCCAGCATTGAGGCGATCGCGGTTTTTAGGTAGGGACTCACTCAGGGTTTGGATCAAAGTGCCATCCTGCTTCCAGAGTTTGGCTGTACCGTCCCAACTGATGGAAGCTATTTCTAGCCCGTCGGGACTAAACACCACATCCCGCACTGTTGCGTTATGGGCTGAGATCGTTTTTAAGGGTTTTCCCTGCATCGTCCATAAAGTCAAGGAACCATCATCGCTACCTGCGGCGATCGCCTTCCCATCTGGGCTGATATCCACTGACCAAACCTGTCCCGGTGGCGGGGTTAAGGTGTTGAGCAGTTGTCCGGCTCGATTCCACAGCTTAATGGTGCCGTCAGCACTAGAGGAAACGATTGTTTGCCCATCAGGGCTAATCGGCGTGTGCCAAACAGAGGCACGATGACCCCGCAATACAGTGAGAATATCGCTTTGCCGCTGCCACAGCCGCACCAAGTTGTCTTCACCACCGGAAATCAAACGACGACCATCGGCACTGAAAGCTACTTCCCATGTACCGTTAATATGGGCATACAGGGTTTGATTGACAGTTCGAGCGCTGTTCCAAAACTTAATTGTGTTATCCCAACCAGCTGAAGCGAGGGTTTGTCCATCGGGGCTAAAGGCGAGAGTCACCACGCTGCTGTCGTGTTCTGTGGCAGTTTCCAATAAAGTGCCAGTGACAGTCCACCAGATAACATTACCAATCCAGTCTCCAGCTACCAGGGTTTGACCATCGGGGCTGAAGGTGACACTCATCAGACGGTTTTTGCCTTTTTTGGATGCGATGGGATTATTCAGTGTCCGAATTTTCTTACCCTGCAAATTCCAGAGGATGAGAGTATTATCAGCACTGACCGAGGCTAGGATGTTAGCATCAACAGGACTAAACGCCACCTTTGAAACTGCACCGCTGTGTCCCTTGAAAGTGCGAATCAAGCTGCCGTCGATGCCCCAAAGTTTTACTGTCCTGTCGTTACTAGCCGAGGCAATCCATTGTCCGTTAGGGCTGACGGCGAGCGATTGCACCGAATCTTGATGTCCGTTGAGTGTTTTAACCAGTGTACCGTCCAGCTTCCACAGTCGCACCGTGCCATCTTGCCCAGCCGAAACCAGTCTATCGCCTTTGGGAGTAAAGGTGACATCAAAGACTTCTCCTTTGTGACCGCTGAGTACTTTTACCAATGTGCCATCACTTTTCCACAAAGTAATTTTACCCTGTTGGTGAGCAGCAGCGATTGTCTGTCCGTCGGTATTGATGGCAACACCCCGCACTTTTCCCTGTTCACCGTTTAGGCGGTTGCGTTCAATGACTTGAAAGGTGGCACGGCGCAATTCTCGATCTACCTTGGTAACTAATTCAGCAGGCACATCCGCTAATTTGCTCAATCGAGTCTGGGCTTTGATGGCACTGACTAAAGCATCTAATCGATTCCCAGAGGCAAACTGAGCTTCCGAGACGTTAGCGATCGCTTCAATTTCTCGGAGAGTGGCTTGATGTCTTTGAGCGAAGGCATACATTCCCAAGAAACTGGCGACGACGAAAGCAATACTAACAGTCCCCAGTAACCACTTTTGCAAGCGACTGGCACGTTTTTCTTGTTGCAGTCGCTTTTCAACTTCTTGCAGTCGCCGGAATTCTTCTTGTCGTTTCAAATCATCTAAGTCGGTGCTGGTGCCAAACCACTTGACTACCTGTCCGCTTCCATCCTTGATGGGAATCGCCCGATTGAGAAACCAGCGATAGTTTCCCGCGACATCTTGTATTCTCAGTTGCACTTCATAAGGTGAGTTAGTTTCTAGGGAATATTTCCAAGCGACAAGGCTATTGGGGCGATCTTCAGGATGAACCAAATCCAGGCGTTTCCAATCTGTCACCTCCGAAAGCGATCGCCCCAAAAAGCTACTTAAGTGCTGGTTGCTATAAGACAGCCTACCATCTGGCTCTACAATCCATACCATCTGGGGCATTGCTTCTGCTAGTTGCCGAAAGAACCTTTCGCTTTCTTGCTGCGCCGCAAATTGCCGCCGGATTTCTTGCTGTTCTGCATCCTGACTGGCAGCCAGAAATTGGTAATCTAAATCGCTGAGGCTTTTGTTTTGCGCCCACTTTTGGGCATCAATTAGAGCTTGTCCCCGTAAAAGCCGGGATGTATCCTGTTTTTGAGAAGCAATCCAAGCTGATACTGTTTCATAGTAGGGACATAGTTGATTTAATTGTGCTTCTACCCATTCCCGATTAAAAACGTCTTGATATATGCGATTGCGGATTTGCAAATATCCTTGATATTTAACTACCAAACCAGAAAGCAGCAGTTCTATCTGTTCTCGACTGTCGTCGGCTGCTACGGGAATAGCTTGTAAAAGTTGCTGATAGATTCCGAGTAATCTACTAATGCGTTGAGTATTGTAAAGCAGGCGATTGCGAATTGTGCGTAAATGCTCTGGTTCGTCTTGAGATTCCCAATTGTTAATGATTTGCGATCGCACTAAACACTCTATCCAATCTGCTTCTTTACCTGGTGCAATTTCCAAAGGTGGGCTAGTTTTGCCGTTGTTACTTTCTAGATTCATCCCTTGGCTGTAATGCTGTTGCTTGGTTATTACCACCAACTGACATAATTTTTGCGTTAGAAATGGCTGTCCATTAGTCCAAGCAATAATTTCTTTAAATACCCTTTGGGGATTGTTCACAACTTGCTCTAATCCCACTACCAGAGGTTGAGCCTCTGCTAATGTAAACCCTTCTAAATTAATAGCAACACCTATATTAAAAGGTGTTTTGAGTTTATTTTGAATTAAATCAGAGGGAGTTGCAACTCCAAATAAAGCAAAACCCAGTCGTTCGTATTCAGGATTATGGACTCTTTGTTGATAACAAGCCCGAATCCACGCATAGAAATCATCTATGCCAAAGCTTAATTGCAGCAAGCTATCAATTTCATCAATGAAAATAAAAATCCGATTGTTACTCAGATTGACTAGCAAAATATCTTCAATAAAATTGCCCAAGCGTTGTATGAGTGAAAACTCAGTTTGTTCTTGCCACCAAGCTGCAAAATCGATTTTCTTAGCTAATCCAAAACTATGCAGCAAGCGGACAATTATCCCTTTATAAAATTGTGTTTGGGTGAGTTCTTGGCTATATATTTGCGTAATATCAATGTAAGCACAACTAAAGCCTTCATTTTGTAATCGTTGCTTGGTATGTACCAGTAGTGAAGATTTGCCTATTTGACGACAGTTGAATACATAGCAAAATTCCCCCGCTTTCAGGGCTGTATAAAGCTCAATATCTGCTTGTCTATTAACATAGTTAGCAGCATTAGCATTTAGACAACCACCAACTTTATAAATGCTTTTGTTCATAATAGCAAATCATAATTTGCTGAACTTTGTTTAATTATGACATCAGATATTTTTTAAAGAAGTCTCGATATAATTGGCAACTAATTACCCATTTTTGTTGTTGCAATTGAATTAACCCCATATTTTCTAATTGGTAGGCAGTTAACATATCTAAATCGATATTTTTATCTTTTGTTAAAAAGATTTTCATAGTATCTAATAATTGGGTATTTTTTTGTAATTTATTTAATAAGTTTTGTAAATATTGACGATAAATTCCTACTTCTGTGATTGCTGTTTGCAAAATCTCTTCTAAGGTTAATTTATGATAGAGCAGGTGATAAAGAGTAATATTTAGTAATGCTGGATGTCCCCCGATTAATTCCATTAATTGCTGCACTTGCTTGTTTTGTTGCCAATCAATTCCATAGCGGTTGGCTAACTCAATTACTTGCTCAGAAGTAAATTCTGATAATTTCAATGGTAGCCCAATGTTAAAAGGAGATTGATTAATTTCAATAGAAAGACAAACATCTGTTGAATAAACAATCACCAAACGCAGCTTTGTCCATACTTCATCCTGTTGCGCTTCTTCTTGCCACGAACGTAACAGAGGTAAAAATTCATTGGCTAGATCGGGATATTCAAAAATACGCTGAACTTCGTCTAATACTAATAGTAAAGGTTTTTCTAAAGGTGCAAGCAAACATTCTTTTAGATAAAGAGTGCAGCTGAGTTTACTACCTATTTCTTCGTCCCAATGTTTATCGACATTAAATTCTCTGCCTAGTTGACGAGCAATACTAGCAGCTAACCATTGCATGAATAATTGAGGTTTTCGCAAAACATCAATATCAACTTGAGCGATATTGATTTTTGCAGTTTCATACCCTAACATTCTGGTATGAGCTACAATCCGCAACATCAGAGAAGTTTTACCCATGCCTCGACAACCTTGAATGCGAATGACGCATCCCGGTTGCGTGATTTCTTGATATGCTAATTCTTCTAATGGAGGACGAGGAATATAGAATTTAGAATCTAAAGATAAAGGAGCGCAGGGATATTTTATATATTCACTAATCTTTGTTCCATCGTTGTAATCGCTCTGTTTGTTGAGTGTCATTTCACTCTTAATTTTCTCTTCACCGAGAAAGACGGAAACAATTTGAGATGGTGCAGTATTTGGTGTGATTGTTTGTTTTTCCCCCGACAATTCACTTTCTGGTAATAAATCTGCATTAGCTGAATTGTCAGATAAATCTCGATCTATCAGTTGTCTATCTTCTGGCGAATATTCCCGCAGAAAATCCATATCATTGGCATCATAGAGGGTGTAGTCATCTTCATGCAACACTAAATCAAAAGCACTAAAGCAGATTCTCAGGGTACGCGGATCTATCCTCGAATTCAAAGACCATAAACGGCTTAAACTAGAGGTAGAAATTCCAATGCGATCGCTTAATTCTACTTGGGTAAAACGTTTACTTCCTCTTTTTTGTCTCTCTTCTTCTAAAATTGCAGTTTGCAATCTCTTCATCCCGACAGCAGTTAGAACTACTCCTCTTTTTCGCAGTGATTTATTTTTGTCTTCTTTCATTTCTAAATGAAAATTTTAACTTGTTTTCATATTAATTTTGCTCAAAAGCGGTTTCCAGCCTTAAGTGACGTATATGATGTTTTAATGGATGTAATCTAAATATTACCAGATATCTGCAACAGCTTAACTGATGTAAGTGAAGTTTTTGAACTGGGAAAAAATCAATTGATTTTTTAAGTAGGTCAACCAAAAAAAACGTAAAATAAATAGACTATAAACATTAAGTGATAAGTGATGCCTAGCGCGTTAAAAATAATACTAACTGCGGAAGAAGACCTGACACTCAAAGAACTCAGCTGTGTAGATAAAGTACCACGTCGAACCAAACAAAGAGCGAGCCTCATTCGGGAGGAGCTTCGCTAACGCTTTGCGCCTCAATGCCCACGGATGGAATGTACCGTACTATTGCAGAGTATTTAGGTTGGGCACAACAAACGGTAAGGCAGACAATTAAACGCTGGCAATTTCAGGGGTTAGGAGGTTTGTGGGAAGCTCGAGGACGTGGAAAAAAGAGAACTTGGCATGAAGTTGATTGGCAAGTAGTAGAAGAATGCTTGGGACAAAATCGCCGATGAGCGTACTCGGCAGCTAAGTCAAAAGCTATTTGAGGAACGACAAATCGAACTAGGAGCCGAACAAATCAGGCGACTACTCAAAAAAAGGGGTGGTGTTGGAAACGTATCCGCTACTGTCCGACTTTAAGTCCGAATGCAGAATATTTACAAGCTAAACGCCAAGATTGGGAATTACTCAAGAAGAAGGGCACAATTAGGATTGGTTTGTTTAAAGTACTTGGATGAATCTGGTTGTTACTGCACTAGTCCCACTGATTACACTTATGGACGTAGGGGAGAGCAAAAACGTATTCGACAAAATAGACGACGTGGTAGACGGATAAACATCTTCGGTATTTGGGAGCCGAAATCTAGCTTTGATTACGCTTTGATGCTTGGAACATTGAAAGCACCAACCTATGTCCAACTCATGGATTGGCAAGCTGAATTTGCTGCACACCGCTTACTAGAAACTGGACTTTTTTACCGTAATTATTCATGATAATGCCTCTGTTCACAAAAGTCTTTTGGCTCGCCAGCAGCATCAACGTTGGCACTCAGCTTGCGGTTGTACATCTTTTTTCTACCTCCTTATAGCCCACAAATGAATCGCATTGAAGACGAATGGTTGCATCTCAAGCGCTCCGGAGCTTGCCGCCCAAGTTTTTGAGGATGAATATGAAGAGCGCGTTAAGCGTTCGCGCAGCGTGCGCCTTTGGCGCTTAGCTCTGCCGTAGGCAATCGCTATTATTGAGGGTATAAAAAACAGAGCCGACCAAGGTCAGTACCAAGTTGAGCGTTTTATGTTTAATTAGGTTGACCTACTTAGTAGTGACAAAATAAAACATGATTAAAAAATAATAAGAAAAGTTTTAAATGCCTATGTAATTAAAAACAAAATTTGTATATAAAAATACAGAAACTTTTAAGCAAATGAAGTATTTTATTGCCCAATCCTGAGATTACCAAAACTACAGCCTATATAAGAGTGTTTTCAGGTAATTTGCCTGGAAGTAAGTTAACTGATTTATCTGCACTTGAGGTAAATAAGAAAACATGGGAAATTTGAAGCTGTCTAAAATATTGGCGTTGCTCAATCAGAACTATGAAATTCTAAAATTACTTTTTTTTCCTTCGTAGCTTTGTGCCTTAAAAAGCGGGAACGCCTAAAGACGAATGCTTGAGACAATCGTAACCTACAATTATGTCAAACTTTAACTATCACCCTGACATCTGTGTTCTTGTCCTATCATTAATTATTTCCATTTTTTTAATAACAGGATTGAGCGCCATGAAAAGCGTGAAGAAAAAAATCGTTGCTCTTTGTTTTATCACTGCTGGGAGTCTTTTCTGGAGCATGGAGGGGCTGGTTAGCTCTGCCCAAGCTCAAAGATTTGAACCTGTTTCTATGATCATTTCCCAATCTTCTAAACCTGTCACCTACATGACAGTACAGGACAAAAATACAATCGTCATCCAAATTACGGAGGGGGAATTTCTCTTCCACGGCTATCTGAAGAGAACATCTGGCAATACATTCATTGGCGAAAACGAGCAGGTGCGCGTCATCTATGACCGAGGTACTAAGCAGGTTGTGGTGATTAACAAAAAGACGGGGACTGAGTTTTACAACTACTACTTCTCTGATACCAATGAAGGGGCGCTTTAGGTTAAAGCAATCCAATTTGTAATGATTCTTAAGATTATTTGCACTCTTGAGAAAACAACATGAAAATAAACCGTTTAATTCCGATCGTCGTGAGTTCCCTAATCATCACGATTGCCCTCAATGCCCAGGCTCAAAATGCTGGAGATCCTGTTCGCGGACTTCAAGATTTAGTGAATGTTCGCGGACGAGATGGAGAAGCCATACTCCAAAAGCGGGGCTATAGGTTTCGCTGGGCTGAAAAATCTGATGATTCTACTTATAGCTTTTGGACTCAAACTAAAACCGGTCGGTGCATTAGCGTGAGGACAGAACAAGGTCGCTATGTCTCTCTGGCTGATACCGGAACCACGGCAGATTGCGATCGCGGCGATGCACAAAGTACTCAAAATACGAGCAATTCCTCCCAACCATTGCCAGACCTAATAGGAGCGAGGGCTGGTCAAGCAGAGAGGGAAGTGCGGCGGCGAGGATATACCTATCGCCACAACCAAACAGTGTCAAATAGTTCTGTTGCTTCCTTCTGGACTGAAGGCAACTCAGGCCGTTGTGTAGAAATCGTTACCTCAAACGGTCGCTATAGAAACATCTTTTACGTTGATTGGCATCACTGCGATCAATAATCCCGTTCTGATGTCTAAACTATGATTCGCCGTTAGCCAAACCCCAATTTACCAAACAAGCGTCTTGGTGTTGGTAAGTACCCCCCTTGAAATTAGCCAGAATCTCAATGCAACCAATAAAAAGCTTGCGAATATTAGCCCCTACTATTGTGGGTTTATTAACTCTTACAGTCACTCATCCTGTTAACGCTCAAGCAGTGATTGACACTTTAGACAACGGTAATCTGAGTGTGACTGGTATGAGATCGGGAAGTGGCTGCACAGTCCTTTTTAACCCTCAAGGAGAGATCCTGCAACAAGGACGATCCTGTAGTTCAACAGAAATCCGTAAAGCCCAGGCCGCGATCGATACTTATCTGCGGGAACAAGGCACATCCGATAGTCACAATGACAGATCGGCGCGCCAAAATTTGACGTTGATCTGCTATGGTGAAGGTCGCAAACCGTCTGTTGCAAATCGCTATGGATATGAATGGGACAACCGCCGCCATCGCTACGAACTGAGTAATCGCATAGAGTCAACGACTAGCGACTTCGATTCCGAGGTTCAGGTCGAAATCCGTGATACACTCGGAAAAATCCATCTCGGCGGAAGGCTCATCGCGCCGATCAATTCCGGTGGTGACAATGGATGGTGGACGCTCGAAAACCTTCAGGTTTCGCCCGATCGCATTACGGGAAGATACCGGATGAACGGGCTAAATAAACCGCGTGTCAATATCGACCGGCGCAGCGGCAGGATCGCCATAGATGGGATTGAAAAGTTTCGGGGCGAGTGCAACTCAGGCGATTGGGGCGGCAGCAGAACCCGATTCTAGCCTAGTACGCTATTGGGTTTTTGACATCCTCCCCACGCCTAAAGGCGGGGGATTCCAAGAATCACTTCTTGGGTTTCCTCTTTCCACGACTCGGCTTGTTCTGAGGAATTTCTTCACCAGAATAGAGGTCGATGTCTCCAGAGGCGATTAACGTTCCCGTGTGCCCCACGGTACGGAGTCCTCTCTCAAGTATGTTTCGTGCAGCGTTATGGTCTCTATCTTGAGTATGTCCACAATGCAAACAAGTATGCGTCCTAACACTCAAAGACTTCTTGACGACCTTCCCGCAATTAGAACAGTTTTGGGAGGTGTAGTGGGGCGGAACTGCAACCGTCGCCACACCAAACACTTTTCCAAAATATTCAACCCAACTGCGGAACTGAGTCCACGCTGCATCAGATATCGATTTGGCAAGGTATCTATTCCTCACCATCGAGCGCACCTTCAAGTCCTCATAGACCACCAAGTCGTTAGACTGGACTACGCACCTTGCTGTCTTCACGGCAAAGTCTTTACGCTGCCTACTTACCTTGAGGTGTTTTCTTGCCACCAACAAGCGTGCTTTTACACGGTTCTTGGAACCTTTCTTAGTTCTAGACAAACGACGTTGCAATCGTTTCAACGACTTCTCGCTTTTACGGAGATGACGTGGATTCGCAACCGTGTTGCCGTCAGAATCGGTGTAGAAGTGGTTCAACCCAACATCAATCCCGACGGTCTTAAGTGTCGGTTCTCGTTTCTCCAATCGTTCAAGGTCAATGCAGAATTGGCAATAATAGCCATCTGCACGACGCACGACACGGACGCGCTTGATTTGCTTCAACTGGTGAGCCAGCGCTGCAGGAGGGTCTCCCTCCGTAGGCGACTGGCGGTAGAAATGCAAATCGCGGGTTCCCCACATCTTAAAGGTTCCCGCCTCAAAACCATCGTTCAAGGTAATATAGCGTCTGTCATTAGAAAATTTCCATCCACTGGTCTTGTATTCAACAGAACCGTGTGTTTGTTCTTTCTTAAAGCGTGGATATCCTTTCAATCCTTGCTTATTTTTCTTGCAGTTGTCGTAGAACCGAGATATTGCCGCCCAAGCTCGCTCTGCACTAGCTTGACGAGCCATAGAGTTAAGGTTAGCAGCAAACTCGAATTCTTTTGCAAGGACAGCACAATATGCACTCAAGTCATATTTGTCGATGTCTTTGTTGTCCATCC
>Ga0209902_100128_pt1 | contig 140550 bp, 83 predicted proteins | sample FECB27metaG_FD_188304 | JGI IMG/M metagenome (GOLD analysis project Ga0209902, IMG submission 188304) | Cyanobacterial communities from the Joint Genome Institute, California, USA - FECB-27 (SPAdes) (version 2) | ecosystem: Environmental > Aquatic > Thermal springs > Hot (42-90C) > Microbial...
CTTATTATTCATGCCTCACAATCACCTTTTGTACATTTCTCAAAAAACGGTATCATACACTACTATTTTTTAGCGATTGCGCTCTGCGCAGTGCCAAAGGCAATCGCAGAAGTTTTCGGTCTACTGAACATGCATATCCTGCACTTTCTGTCAACGAATTGTACAAGACCTGCGCTCTAGTAGGCGATCGCCCTCTTCGTATTAGTGACATACCCTAAAATCTTCAACAAATCATTGTTGTGAGAATTCCTGCATTTATCTGAAATTTATGCTTGTCTTAGCTGCTAAAAAATTTTTGAGTTTACTGATATTTTTATTCTTTTTTTAAAAGACTAACGTTTCTCATATGATTTTTCTACCTCGCATTGAATTTTTGAATTTTAATTCATCTCGGATTCTCTCTAAATTTCATCGCACAAAATAACTGTAACAATAATTGAATACTACTTTAGAGGATTTATTTACAATCGGCAAATATTGATAATGCATCAATTTTTTAAACTAATTTCTTCAACAGTTTCGCACCGCGAACTAGTCTAAACTCCAGTTACGACTGGCTGTGACAAAACGAAAAGTCAGTAGTGGCTCACGTTCGCTATCTCGGGAAAGAGGATACTGCAAATCTTCTTACCGTGCTTCAAACGTGTCGTCGTCAGGGACGGTCAGTGATTGATTTCTTTGCTTGTGCGTTACGCGCATATGTCGGTCATATTGACGCGTTCCCCTGTCTTGTCCCTTTTTCTATGACCTGAATCCTTACGAAAAAATAATCGACTATTACAAACTGCGGTTTCAAATCGAATTCAATTTTCGAGATGCCAAGCAGTTTTGGGGACTGGAAGATTTCATGAACTTAAGCCAAACTGCTGTAACTAATGCTGTTAATCTAGCATTCTTTATGGTCAATTTGTCCCATCATCAACTCTTAGATTTTCGTCTCCTTAATCCCGGCTCCGGCATTATTGACCTTAAGGCTTACCCAGAGTGGTTTTCGATATGTCCATGAAATCTTAAAAATGCTTCCGGAAATGCCTGAGCCTATTTTATTAACCCAGATTTTTGCCAAGCTTACTTCTTTAGGACGTATTCATACCGTTTCTACACGCGTTGAACCCTCGTAAATTGGCAGAGGTATTGCCTAATTGGAAAGTTTTCCCTTTCTTTGCATCCCTAATCCACATCTTGCCTATTTTGTCAATGCGTAAGTCCTAAAAATCTCAGGAAAAAAGCTCATGCTCTCGGTCTTGAACTTGTCCCAATTCCTCAAAATACGCAAAATACTCCATTCTCTCCAACCCTTGCTACATAAGCCTTACAGAAAGTGTTTCTTCAGAGTAGAGACTTAATACAATTTATAATACTGTTGGCAAAATATTGTTACATACTGTGTTGTGCGTAACGATATTGTGCCAACAGTATTATAGGATCTGAATCGCGTTTATCAGAAAGACGGCTGAAAACCCTGCACCTTTAGGTCACGGATGAAAGCTACTTGAGGCGTAAACATTTCACTGTCAAAGGCTATGAAAGACTTAGTAAGTAAGTTAGATATAGAGGAAAACGGAGCAACCATGAATAGTTTTAACCCAGAAAAGCTAGTAGAAATGTACGATGCAACCGGAGAACTAGGTTTGTATCTTATCTTTGACAACCAGTTACATTTTGGCTATTGGGATAAAAATAATCCTAATGCCAGTCTTAGTGAAGCAGCCGCTCGGCTGACTCAAATTATGATCGATAAGTCAAAGATCCTTCAAGGAGAACGTTTCTGCGATCTTGGATGCGGTGTAGGTGTTCCAGCCATACAGATTGCAAAAGCGAAAGAATGTTTTGTTGATGGAATTACAATCAGCAAGTACCAATACGACAAGGGGAAGAAGCTAGCTGAGGAAGCTGGTATGTCTGATCGAGTTCGCTTCATCCAGAGTAATGCGCTGGCAATACCATGCGACGACGCAACCTATGACGGAGGCTGGTTTTTAGAAAGTATTTATCACATGGGACATCGCCAAGCCCTACGAGAAGCTTATCGAATCTTGAAACCAGGGGCAACATTACTCATCGCGGACTTAATAACAGGACCAAACACTAGCGAAGAATTCAAGACATTTGCTAGAGAACAACTGCATTCAGATCATATTCCAAAGGAAGATTATCCAGAATTATTGGATGAAGCCAGATTTGACTTGATCGAAATTGATGACATAACCGAATCTATGATGCCTTTTATGGTTCCTAAGGTTAAAGCAGGGTTCAAACAGTATGAAGCCCAAATTCTGCAATACGTTCAGAGGGAAGTGATGGACAATTGGCTTCGAGTGTTTGAGAGTGTGTGTGAGAATCTTGGGTATATATTGGTAAGGGCAAAAAAAAGAGTTTGCCCTTAGCTCGACTTTATCCATTTAAGCAGCATAGCCCAGGGTATCGGTCAAGGGTTCCAATAAAGTACGCGGGATTTTTACCATTTTAGTTGGTAAAGTTGAACGGAGAAAGCAACAATAGCACACGATAGCTCATGAGTGGTACACCTGTTTGAGGTATGCTATATGTAGCACACTCAAACCGAATAACTGTTATGGCTACTCAAAATCCCCGTATAGTGGGCTATGTTAGCCCCGAAAACCACGATCAGCTAAAAAAATTTGTGGAGCAACAGGCTCTGACCGAATCGAAGGGGATTGATGTGATCTTAAGCCAGTTTTTTAGCACTGCTTCTGACCCTAATAGTGGCAATCAAAGTAGCATATTAAATGTTGTTCTAGACCGAGTGACAGCACTTGAACAACAGATGGTTGAAGTAATGGGGGAGTGCGTAGCCTGAGAGACGAAAACGAATCCCTCAGGCAACAGCACACTAGTAGCATACTAAAGGAGACGATGATTGAACCAGACTATCAGGGAATACGCGATCGCTACCTCTCCAAATTGAAACTAGTACAGCGAGCGCATCAGCTTTTGGCGTTGAGGTCTAGTATCCTGTAATGCTTCATAGGTACTTGACCACTTACGCCGGAATACTAGGGAAAGAGATAAATCTGCTAGACAATCAGCTTTGCGCGTCACAATTACTGCATCAGTCAATTCAAATGTTGCATCATGCGCTCGACACAAATTTTTATATGCTGCACTACGAAATGCTTTTAATCTGGCGTTAGAATCCATAACGGTAGATGAGGGTCGGTGATGCTTCTCTCATCTTTCATTGCAGGGTGTCTGCCTTAACCGCAGATTACCCTCTATTTTTTTACACCAGTACATCCCCCCTGACTTCTAGTACAAAATAACTATTTTTTGGCGCTCGCCTGTTTTTAGTCTAAACACCAGTTATTACCAGTACTGCAATTTGAGACTTGCAGTTGTTCCCCAAGAGTTGTCTGTAAAATCACCTCCACACCTTTATTTGTGGCATTTGCCTTAACTCCGGTAATTGGTACAACTTGCTCCCCACTTCTTTGTTCTGGGTTCGGGGGGTTGGTTGGGGTTGGTGTTGGTGATACCAATTCTCTGTAACAATGAGCTTAATAATTGGGGTGGAAGGGAATTGCTGATCTAAGCTGTTAATGAGAACTAGAGGATGTATTTGAGAATGGTTCCTTCACTAAAATTAAAGATTCACGAAAGCCAACAGGAACGCCGAAATTCGTCTCAAAGCACAAAGGTCTGCCAGTGGGAAAGAACGTTTACAGATGCTGTACTGGTTAAAAAATGGTGAGGTCAATACTTGTAAAGAACTGGTCAAACGACTGAATCGTGGTCATGCAACGATTACAAGATGGCTCAAAAAGTATAAAGAAGGGGGTTTAGGGGCGTTATTAGAAGTCAAGTATGCGCCGTGGGTTAGAAACAATTTTCCCAACGCAAGCGATCGCCTGAGAAAAATTCTTCAACAATTTACTCCTGATTTTACTGCCTCGCTTATCGGTTGGGAATTTATCACCGCCGCTATATTAAGCTCATCTTCATAGAGAATTGGTATGACTGTACGAGTAGTTCCGCACTTTTGGAAAAATGTTCAATCTCACTGAGTTGAAAAATCTTTTTGGTCGGCTGGGCTGAATTGACTGAGATAAGAGAACTTGGAACTAGAGTTTTTTTGGATTTGGGGGCAACTTTTGAGTCAACGATCGCATTCGACGGCTCTGAACTTAACCTTTCTTTACACAGTCTTCTTTATTTCTGTCCAGCTACTTAGTAAACTTTGGAACATTTTATCCAGTTTCATGATTTTCCCCACAACCGATCACACCACTTAGTCAAACTTAAAGATATTTTCGAGGACACAGGAGAATTAATAGCAGTTATTCTCATTTCAGTGCAAATTAGCTTAGAGGATGTCTGAAAAGTTTATGGACGGTATATTTTGCCATTCTGAGCGCAACGAAGTGGAGCGAAGAATCTCGATTTCCCGTTAGGTTTTAAGATGCTTCACTTCGCTGTCGCTCCGTTCAGCATGACATTTTTGACTTCTCAGACATCCTCTTAGATAATATAATGAACTCATAACTGAAGAGTCATAAAAAATAAGTTGCAATAATTTTAAAAAAGTTGCGCTAGCTGTATAGCTCATCAGTAGCATTCAAGTACTAGGTTTGGACATAGGTTTAAGGTGTGTTGACGAGGTATTTAAATAAGTCATCAATCACAGCATCAGCCGCAAGCAAGTTTGACGCGATCCAAGTCAATCCATCTACAGAATACACACGTCCTTGCTGAACTGCTTTAAGCCTTCTCCCTAGCGGGCTTTGTAGGATTTCTTCAAAGGCTTTTCTTTCATCGTCTTTATGAGTTAAAACAAAAATAATATCCCCGTCTATCATCTCCAATTTTTCCTTAGAATTGAAGATGATATAGCCGTCGGATGTATTGACATCTTGCAACTGTGGACGTTGTAATCCCAGGTCATTGAGAATAAAACCCGCAAATGAATTTTTCGTTTGAATAAAGAATCCCCATTCACTGGAAGGAATAACAACGGATATTTTTTTATCTTGATATCGATTGTTTAAAGCTGTTTTTAGCTCGTCTATTCGCTGATAATAGTGATTCCAAGCTTGTCGTGCTTCTTCTTGTTTCCCTAATACTTCAATTACAAAGTCAAAATGTTTTTGCCAAGATGCTGGACCGTACCACTTACCGAGTGCGGTAGGGCTAATTTGAGACAGAAGAGGATAAATTGGTTGAACTTTTTCCCAACCCAGAATTAAATCAGGCTTAAGTCGCAATATCCTTTCTATATTAGGCTCATTTTGAGTGCCCAATACTTCTATTCCCTTAATTTTACTTTTCAAATATTCAGGAAACTTGTCCTGCATGTTATTTGTGACAGAAGTGGTTCCAATTGGTTTAACACCAAGCACAAGTGCATTAGCCAGAGTGAAGTGAGAAATGGTAACAAGACGTTTGGGATTTTTTGGAATACAAGTTTCCCCTATTGTATGTTGTACCACTCGACAGTCTTTCGCTGGCGTTATCTGGTTTGTGGCATTTTGATAGCTACTTGGATGACAACCCGAAGCAAGCACAAATGCCACGATTCCCATAAACAGCGTGTAGGTGAGACGACGTAAAAACTTTTTCATGAAGACCGTAACTTTTCAAAACCTCCAGGAAATGGATCCTTGCACTTCCAATGGATCACCTGGGAAAACACGATTTATATTGAAAGCACTTTCAAAATAATCAATGTCAAACAAATTTCTGAAATTGACGGCAGCCCGAAACTGATCGCGTTCGTAAAAGATAGCGGCATCAGTACGGAGGTAGCTAGGTAGCTCAAAAGTGTTTGCTAAGTCCCCTTGCCGCTCTCCCTGGTAAAACAGTCCCAAACCAAACCCTAACCCTTGTAAACTACCTTCCTGAACTTTATAACTCGTCCATAGATTAAAACTATGTTCAGGGACGCCATTGATCCGATTACCGACTGGAAAGTTGCTGTTGCCTTCACTAATACGAGCATCGGTGTAAGCATAGCCTGCTACGATGTTCCAGCCTGGTAAAATTTCACCAGAGATATTGAACTCAACTCCTTGGCTGTTCTGTTCACCTATTTGAAGACGCCGCAATGGATTATTTGGATCTTGGGTTGAGATATTGGTACGAGTTTGATCATAAAATGCCAAAGTTGCTGTAATTCTATCGCTTAAGTCTGCCTTGACTCCAACTTCATACAATGTACCACGCTCCGGCAGTGGAATTGTTCCACTTTCAAATACATTGTATGTCGGTCTGAAAGAGCGACCATAGTTGGCATAGAGAGAAATGGCAGGAATCGGTTGATAGACTAATCCAACTCTTGGACTAAAAACTTCTTGTTCAGCGGAGCCGTTAGCTCCGAAGGTATTGACGATGCGCTGATTGGCAATGTCAAATCGACCGCCTAGAAGCAACTTTAAATTATCTATTAGCGAAATTTGATCTTGGATGTAAAAGCCATAAGTATTTGCCGTGGATTCTCCTTCAAAGGGATTCTCGTATTGTGTTCCCAATGTCGGATTGTATACAGGATTGAAAATATCGATGGGAGCTAAATTCAAACGCGATCTGGGACGTGTAAAGCTCTCTTGTTCTTCTCTAGTGTAGTTAAAACCTGCAAGTAACTGATGTTGAATACTGCCTGTGGCAAACTGACCGACCACATAGTTGTCAAGGTTAAAAACTTTCCCATTAATTGGAGTAATGGCAAGCCTTCGTTGGAGAGTTCGATTTGCTTGCAATTGACCAACGGGAAACACAACGGCTCTATCTTGGTCAATCCATGCAGCTTCAAAAATACTACGTAGTTGCCAATTGTCACTGAAGCGATGCTCCAAGTTATACCCAATTCGGAATAACTCTACATCATCCCTATCTAACGATGGTTCACTTAAATTGCGACTCAACGGAATTTCGCCATTGGGATTAGGAAGGATAGTTCCCGCAGCCGGAAGCCCCATCTGCCCATAGGAACCCGAAATATTAGTGTATTCGGCTGATAGTCTCAGGTTTGTGCGATCGCCAATTTGCCAAGAAATTACGGGCGCAACTAGATACTGCTGTCGATCAAAGTTGTCAACGAAACTTTCGGTGGTTTTTGCTGCAAAGTTCAAACGGTATAGTAGCGTTTTATCGCTGTTTAATGGACCAGACAGGTCGATCGCGCCCCGATAGAAGTTGAAGCTACCTGCTGAGGCTTCTACGAAGTAGTAAGGTTCGCTAAGTGGTTGTTTGCTAATAATATTGATAACGCCACCAAGCGAACCTTGACCATACAGAACGGAAGCCGGTCCTCGCAACACTTCAATTCGTTCGGTCGTAGCAGAATCAAAGCTATTGAACGTGCTGTAGGGAGAGCGTGTTCCATCTCTTAAAACATCTGTAGTAGCATCAAAGCCTCGAATTCTCGGATCTTCATAAATTGATGTAGACGACTGGTTTGCTTGGGATATGCCAGGTACACTTCTGAGCGCGTCTACTAGGTTTCTTGGCTGTCGATCTTTAATCACCTCTTGAGGCACCACCTGAATCGATTGGGGAATGTCACGTAGTGGCGTATCGGTTTTGGTTGCAGTTGACGAATCTGTTACGCGATAACCATCTTGCTCACCCGTTACCACCAACTCAATCGGCTCATCCTGCTGTGAGTTCAGTGGTTTGTCTTGGGGGGTTTCGCTAGCAGGCTTTTCTGGCTCAGGCTTTTGCGGTGTTTCCGGTTGCTGTGGTGGCTGCATTGCTGTCGCCGCAGAAGTTATACCAAAAACCAGCCCTGCATTATCATCAAATAACTCAACTGTCGGCAAAGCCTTCTCACCTACCACCGTCACCCGCACAGTATTAGCATTAACATTCGTAACTGTTATCTCGGTAATTCCCGTGAGTGGTTTCTCGGAACGAAATGTAAAAGCCTCGCCCGATGGTAACCGCAGTTGTGCTCCAGATATATCAGCAATAAAATTATTACCAGCACTGCGATTTGAGACTTGCAGTTGTTGCCCAACAGTTGTCTGTAAAATCACCTCCACACCTTTATTTGTGGCATTTGCCTTAACTCCCGTAATTGGTACAACTTGCTCCCCACTTCTTTGTTCTGGGTTCGGGGGGTTGGTTGGGGTTGGTGTTGGTGACTGTACGAGTAGTTCCGCACTTTTGGAAAAATGTTCAATCTCACTGAGTTGAAGAATCTTTTTGGTCGGCTGGAGTGAGTTGACTGAGGTCAGAGAACTTGAAAGTTGAGTTTTTTTGGATTTGGGGGCAAATCTTGAGGATTGGGTGATTGCTAATCCCTTGTTCGTAACTTTGCCTGTGTCACGAGATGTGGGTTTACCTGGGGTTACAGAAGATTTACCTTGTACATCCTCTGGGACTTCCTCACCTTGAGCAGGAGTGATGATAAAAACAATAGCTGCGCTTGTCAGTAGTAAACTTTGGAACATTTTATCCAATTTCATGATTTTCCCCACAACCGATCACACCACTTAGTCACACTCAAAGATATTCTCGAGGACACAGGAGAATTAATAGCAGTTATTCTCATTTCAGTGGAAATTAGCTTAGATAATATAATGAAGTCACACAAGACACAAGATAATTAACAAGTTTTTTCAATAATTGCTGACAAGCAGCAATCCTTCCCAGGCTGGATATCGATTGGGAACATCAGCCCTAGGGGGCTGGGGGGTTAGGTTTCGCGTTGGTTTTTCCACATGATGTGAAAAGTCAGTTAAACGGATTTGGTATCAGGGCTAGGTGTAGCAGAGCCACTGCGCCCTTAGAGGTTCCCTAGTTGAGTGCAAGTGGCGTTTTCCCTCTGTAGGTGGCTGGCATTGTGGGATGTGGTGGAGTACTAGTCTCATGTACAACTGAACCAATATGAGTTGGTGGAAGGCTCGCATCTTTATATACAACGGTTTTCAAGTAAAGAAACCACAGGGTAGAGGCAAAGGCTAGCCCATACGTGTCAACAATCACGTTGGAACCTTTATTCCACGTTGATTTTACCCCACCCCCAACCCCTCCCCTTGCTAAGGGGAGGGGCGGTTTTGACGCAAGACAAAACCGGGGTGGGGTGAAGCGAGAATTGTGGGCAAGTGTAAGAGCTTGATATAACGCAACTACAAGCTTTTCAGCTTCAGTTGACACGTATGTACCCCACCGGCTCTATCGGGCACCCTCCCCGATGGATTGGCGAGGGTTGGGGAACTCGGGGTTCCCTTTGGGGATTAGGGGCAGGGTGTACTTCATTTAGATGCAAAGTGCTCTAAATCAGCAACATTCATTTATTTAGCTATTGAGAAATATTATCTGATCATGACGGCAGATTATAAATTCGGGTTTATTAATAACTTTTTGTAATACATCTCCTCTTGCCTAAAGCTATTATTCTCGATAAAGTACTGAAGAGTAATCGAAAATTACTTTCAACAATTTTGAAAAAGAGTTGCGCTAGATGTATCACTCATCAGTAGCGTTCAAGTACTAGCAGTGGTTAGCTAAACTGACTATCGAAGGTTGAGACCAAAGTTAAACAATTTCCTACACTCCCTAGCCTCAACTCATAAACTTTGGTTTGGTTGACTACTAGATTAATAAAAAATCTGGTCAGTAAGAATGTAGTAGTGGGCATAGGAGGTATAGAGTGCAAGATTTTGCGTTTACCGAAAGTGAGGAACCGAACAACTAAGGTCAATACGCGAGCACTTGAATAAAGGTTTTGCTCTAACGTCTAGGTTTGTCTGTTTATTTTTCTACCGCCATATGTAAAACTTGAGGGGCGGTAGGTGTACCACGGTTGCATCTAATCAAGGTAAAAATGAATCAATTCTCCAATGATCTCCTTGAAGATTCTTGTGAGTGTTCTACAGTTGTTGAACTCTTGCGTTTAAGAAGCTTTACACACCCTAATCGAGATGCTTTTACCTTCTTGCTTGATGGTGAAACAAAACAAGCGACACTCACTTATCAACAATTAGATCAACTTTCCCGTAGGATAGCAGTTCAATTACAAGCACGAGGTTTAACAGGGGAACGAGCTTTACTACTTTATCCACCAGGACTGGATTACTTGGCTGCTTTTTTCGGTTGCTTGTATGCGGGAGTGATTGCTGTTCCTGCTTATCCGCCGCGCAATCAGCGCAACACACCGAGAATACAAGCTATTGAAAAAGATGCACAAGCAGCGATCGCTCTCACTACAACAGCGATTCTGTCTACAGTACAGTCTTTACTCACACAAAAAACTGACCTCACATCTTTGCAATGGTTGACGACTGATAACCTTGCACAAGGGACAGAAGATACTTGGCAACAACCTTCTATTGATAAAGATACTTTAGCTTTTCTACAATACACCTCCGGTTCAACAGGGACACCTAAAGGGGTCATGCTTAGTCATGGCAATCTCTTGCACAATGCAGCCGTGACTTACCAATATATGGGACATTCATCCAGCAGCCAATTTGTTTCTTGGCTGCCGGCATACCATGATATGGGACTTATTGGTGGTATTTTGCAACCCCTATATGGTGGCTTTCCTTGCACCTTAATGCCTCCAGCATCTTTTTTGCAAAGTCCATACCGTTGGTTGAAGGCTATTTCAGACTATAAAGGAACTACAAGTGGTGGTCCTAACTTTGCCTACGAATTATGCGTTCAAAAGATTACTCCCGAACAACGTTCCACTCTAGACTTGAGTAGTTGGAGTGTGGCTTTTAATGGTGCTGAACCAATTCGACATGAGACTTTAGAACGCTTTGCTTTATCTTTTGCAGAATGCGGCTTTTGTCCAGAAGCTTTTTACCCCTGCTACGGTATGGCAGAGGCTACTCTCATGGTTTCTGGTAGTGTGAAAGCCAATGTTCCCATCACGAAAATTGTTCAAAAAACTGCTTTAGAGCAAAATCGGGTCATCGATATTCAGCCTGATGACTCCGATTGCCAATCTCTTGTGAGTTGCGGTCGAACTCTGTCAGACCAGCAAATTATTATTGTTAATCCTGAAACCTTAACTGCTTGTCCGCCAGATGAAGTCGGTGAAATTTGGGTATCTGGTCCTAGTGTTGGTCAAGGATATTGGAATCGTCTGGAAGAAACGCAACAAACTTTTCATGCTTGTGTCACAGACGGGGGTTCTGAAAAATTCTTGCGGACTGGAGATTTAGGCTTCTTGGATAATGGAGAACTCTTCATTACTGGTCGAGCTAAGGATTTAATTATCATTAGAGGTCGCAATCTCTACCCGCAAGATATAGAACTGACAGTAGAACGCAGTTATCCATGCTTGCGTTCAGGAAGTGGCGCAGCTTTCACAGTAGAACTAGACAATGAAGAAAAGCTGGTTGTGGTGCAAGAGTTGGAGTTCCGCGCCAAACCAAATATTGAGGAAGTCATAGCAGCAATTCGTCAGGCGGTTGCAGAAGAACATGAAGTGCAAGTCTATGCAGTCGTTCTCATTAAAGGTGGTAGTATTCCAAAAACTTCTAGCGGGAAAATTCAGCGCCGTGCTACTCGTGCAGAATTTCTTGCCGACAACCTAGACGTAGTTGGAAGCAACATCCTAAAAAGGACTGATATTGCTTTAAGCGAAAATCGATTACAGCGCTCTACTCTTTTGGCACTTTCCCCACGAGAGTGTCAGCCACTTTTAGAATCATATCTCGTTGAACTCTTGGCGCAGGTGCTTTCAATAGCGCCGGATGAAGTCAAGCCTGAACAATCATTAACCACTTTAGGGCTTGATTCTTTAAAAGTCTTTGAATTAAAAAACCGGATTGAAGCTGATTTAGAAGTAGAAGTATCTGTAGCAGATTTCTTTGAAGGGATGAGTGCGCGAGCTTTAGCGACAAAGATACTGGCTGAACTGACAATAGCTGCAATACCGTCGTTATCCCTTACCAAACAAGACAAAGATACATCTATTCATCCTCTGTCTTCTTCCCAGCGGGGATTGTGGTTTATTCATCAGCTAACTCCCAATACCGCTACATATAACATTCCTATAGTTATTAGCTTAGAAGGTTGCATTAACTTAACAGCCTTACAAGATAGTCTTAACGAAATTATTAGACGACACGAAGTATTGCGAACAAGCTTTGCAGTGGTAGATGGACAGGCTGTCCAGATTATAAATCCAGTAACACCTTTAACCTTAGAGCTTAAAGATTTACGCTCATTGTCAGAAAATGAACGTATTCAAGAAGCGCAACGTTTGGCTACAGAACTTGCGCAGCAGCCATTTGACTTGTCTTCTCAATCGCTTTTACGTGCAAAACTTTTGCACTTAAATGAACAAAATTATCAACTACTTGTGACTCTGCATCATATAATTGCAGATGGTTGGTCTATTGGTATTTTGATCAAAGAAATAGCTGCACTATACGAAGCATTTTCTACTGGCAAAACCTTACTGCTTCCTGAATTACCTATTCAGTATAAAGATTTTGTCAATTGGCAACGACAATGGCTTGATTCCGAGCGCATTCAGCCTTTGCTGACTTATTGGAAACAAAAGTTGAAGGGTGAGCTTCCTGTACTCAATTTACCAACTGACCGTCCGCGATCGCCAGTTCAAACCTTCAATGGCGCTCAAGCGAAATTAGTTCTTTCCCAAACTCTAAGAAAAGAACTGAAGATTTTGAGCCAAGAGCAGGGAGTAACTCTGTTTATGACCTTGCTTGCAGCCTTCAAAACCTTGCTGTATCGCTACACAGGTCAGAGTGATATTTTAGTGGGTTCGCCAATTGCAAATCGTAATAGAGCAGAAATAGAGTCATTAATAGGATTTTTTGTCAATGTTTTAGTACTCCGTACAGACCTTTCTGGTGAACTGAGTTTTCAGGAGTTATTGGCGCGAGTGAAGTCAACAGCTTTAAAAGCTTATGTTCACCAAGATTTACCTTTTGAAAAGTTAGTAGAGGAAATACAACCACAAAGAGACCTGAGTTACAACCCACTATTTCAGGTGATGTTCGTTCTCCAGAATGTTCCAATATCAAATCCAAGTCTGTCAGATGTATCAGTTAGTTATAAAGAAGGTTACAACGGAACATCTAAGTTTGATTTGACATTGTTTATGGAGGATTCCGAGCAAGGGTTGGTTGCAACATGCGAGTACAACACGGATTTATTTAATGCAGATACCGTTACCCGGATGCTTGGACACTTCCAGACTTTACTCGAAAGCATAGTTAGGAATCCCGAACAACGCATTTGGGACTTGCAATTATTAACGCCATCTGAAGTCCGACAGTTATTAGTTGAGTGGAATGATACCAAGACAGACTATCCGCAAGATAAATGCATTCATCAATTGTTTGAGGAACAGGTAGAAAAAACACCGTCTGATATTGCTGTTGTCTTTGAAGATCAGCAATTAACCTATAGAGAGTTAAACAACCGAGCAAACCAGCTGGCACATTACTTGCAGCAGGTAGGCGTAAAGCCAGATGTTATTGTTGGTATCTGTGTGGAGCGTTCTATTGAAATGGTAGTAGGATTGCTAGCCATTATGAAGGCAGGGGGTGCTTATATGCCCCTAGATCCAGCCTATCCTAAAGAACGCTTAGCGTTTACTTTGTCAGATTCTCAGGTGTCAGTATTATTAGCACATACTCATTTAGTTGATGACTTGCCACCACATTCTGCACAACTAGTATGTATCGACACCGACAGGACAGCGTTTGCTGATTACATCTCAGAAAATGTAGTCAGTAATGTGATACCAGAAGATTTAGCCTATGTAATTTATACATCTGGTTCTACAGGAAAACCCAAAGGAGTACAAATTCCTCACAGCGCTGTGGTTAACTTCTTAAGTACCATGCGTCAAATTCCAGGACTAGCTAAGGAAGATATTCTCCTATCTGTCACTACCTTATCTTTTGACATTGCAGCACTAGAATTGTATCTGCCACTGATTGTTGGCGCTCGTTTAGTATTAGTCAATCGAGAGGTTACCACCGATAGCAACCAGTTGTTAAAACAGTTAGTCTCCAATGATGTAACAGTTATGCAAGCCACCCCTGCTACTTGGAGAATGCTGGTAGCTGCTGGCTGGCAAAGCAAGAATACCATGAAAATTCTTTGTGGTGGTGAAGCCCTCGACTCTTCACTTGCGTATCAGTTGCTAGAACGAGGTCAAGAAGTGTGGAACTTATATGGTCCGACAGAAACCACTATTTGGTCAGCAGTACAAAAGGTAAACTATCAAGAGCAACAGCAGGGTGTTAGCTCTATTGGTCGTCCCATCGCCAACACCCAATTCTATATCTTAGATCCACATCAGAAATTAGTTCCTGTAGGAGTTCCAGGTGAACTGCATATTGGCGGTCTTGGGTTGGCGCGAGGTTATTGGAATAGACCTGAGTTAACTAAAGAAAAGTTTATTCCTAGTCCTTTTGAATCCGGAAAACGCCTTTATAAAACTGGAGATTTAGCGCGTTACCTAACAGATGGCAAGATTGAATTTTTGGGCAGAATTGACCATCAAGTAAAAATTCGCGGTTTCCGTATTGAACTAGGAGAAATTGAAGCTTTATTAGAGCAACATCCACAGGTACGAAAAACGGTAGTAGTAGCTAGAGAAGATATACCAAATGACTGTCGTCTAGTTGCATATGTAGTTACTCATGAAACTACGCTTTCTGTTAATGAATTACGGGATTTCCTCAAGAAAAAACTGCCTGAATATATGCTTCCTTCTGCCTTTGTGGTGTTAGATGCTTTACCTTTGACTCCTAATGGCAAAGTAGACCGTCGTGCCTTACCTGCACCTGATAATCTGCGTCCAGAGTTAACAGCAGCTTTTCAAGCACCTCAGTCTGAAATTGAAAAAACAATTGCTCAGATTTGGCAAGAGGTGTTGCATTTAGATAAACTGGGTATTCATGATAATTTTTTTGATTTAGGCGGTCATTCGCTACTGATGCTTCAGGTAAATAACAAGCTGCGTGCAATATTGCAGCGAGATATATCAGTAGTGACTATGTTTCAAAACCCTACTATTCACTCATTCGCGCAGTATTTAAATCAACAGCAACAGCTTTCTTTTACAGGAACACGTGATCGGGCTCAAAAGCAAATTGAAGCTATCAATCGCCAAAAGCAATTATTGAGCAGACAAGGTAAAAAGAATTATGAATAACGCTACAAATTATAATCTCCTAGAAGGTATTGCGATTGTTGGAATGGCTGGACGGTTTCCAGGTGCAAAAAATGTTTCTAGCTTTTGGCAGAATTTATGTGATGGAGTGGAGTCAATTTCTGTATTTACAGATGAAGAATTAATTGGCGTTGGAGTTTCCCCAGAATTACTCAGTAACCCTAATTATTTGAAAGTTGGTGCAACATTAGAAGATGTAGATTTTTTTGATGCTTTATTCTTTGGCTTTAATCCTAAAGAAGCAGAAATCACTGACCCGCAACACCGTGTATTTTTAGAATGTGCGTGGGAAGCACTGGAAAATGCTGGTTATGATTCCCAAAGATGTGAAAGTCGGATTGGGGTTTATGCTGGTGCTAGTTTAAATAATTATCAATCATTTAATTTAATCCGTGACCAAATTGGATCAGCGAACAGTTTCCAAAAAATGATAGGCAACGATAAAGATTTTCTTGCCACTCGCGTTTCTTATAAATTAAATCTCACTGGTCCAAGTCTGACGGTACAAACCGCTTGTTCCACTTCTCTGGTTGCGGTTTCTTTAGCTTGCCAAAGCTTATTAAATTACCAATGCGATATGGCTTTAGCAGGTGGAGTCTCTATTCGCATTCCGCAAAAAACAGGGTATTTGCATCAAGAAGGGGGAATTTTATCGCCTGACGGTCATTGTCGTGCCTTTGATGCCAAAGCAAAGGGAACGATTATTGGTAATGGTGTGGGAATTGTAGTTTTGAAGCGGTTAGCTGAGGCGATCGCTGATGGTGATAATATTTATGCTGTCATCAAAGGTAGCGCCATCAATAATGATGGTTCTAATAAAGTCGGTTACACAGCACCCAGCGTCAACGGACAAGCTCAAGTCATTGCAGAGGCGCTTGCTTTAGCAGGTGCAGAACCTGAGACAATTAGCTATATTGAAGCTCATGGTACAGGAACTGTTTTAGGTGACCCAATTGAAATTTCCGCTTTAACAAACGTTTTTCGTGCCAGTACCGAGAAAAAAGGCTTTTGTGCAATCGGTTCAGTCAAAACGAATATTGGTCATTTAGACGCAGCAGCAGGGGTTACAAGTTTAATCAAAACTGTTTTGGCTCTCAAACATAAACAAATACCCCCTAGCTTAAACTTTGAAGAACCTAACCCTGAAATTGATTTTGCTAACAGTCCTTTTTACGTCAACACCAAGCTGACGGAATGGAAAACTACTCATACCCCTCACCGTGCTGGTGTGAGTTCTTTGGGTATCGGTGGAACCAATGCTCACGTCATTTTAGAAGAAGCCCCCATGCTTCCAGAATCTAGCCCTTTTCGTAGTTGGCAGTTATTAGTACTTTCAGCCAAAACAGATTTTGCATTAAAAAGTGCTACTGTCAATCTGGCAGATTACCTAAAACAGCATCCTGATTTAAACCTCGCGGATGTTGCTTACACGTTGCAGTGTGGACGACAAGTTTTTGAGCATCGGCAGACAGTTGTTTGTCGGGATATTGCAGATGCGATCGCTGCACTTGAAGATCCAAAGCGCTTACTTACCAATGTTCAACAAACTGAAGAACGTCCCCTAGCCTTCATGTTTCCAGGACTGGGTACTCAATACGTCAACATGGCTGGGGAACTTTATCAAGTTGAACCAACATTTCGGCAACAAGTTGACTACTGTTGTGAATTTCTCAAACCGCTTCTGGGTCAAGATTTGCGAGATGTCCTGTATCCCAACCGAAACAGTGAGAATGACATTCAGCAAAAACAAAACACTCTTGCTGCTGGGCTAGATTTGCGAAAAATGTTAGGTCGTGGGGCGGAACAAGCAGATGTAACCACTCAAAAACTCAATCAAACTTATCTTACTCAGCCAGCTGTTTTTGTCATTGAGTACGCCTTGGCCCAGTTGTGGATGGAATGGGGAATTCGTCCGGCGGCAATGATTGGCTACAGCATCGGTGAATATGTCGCAGCTACGCTAGCAGGGGTGTTGTCTGTTGAAGACGCTCTGACTCTCGTCGCTAAAAGAGCGCAAATGATTCAGGAATTACCAAGTGGCGCAATGTTGGCTGTCCCCCTTTCGGAAGAACAGGTGCATCCTCTATTGAGTGAGAATCTTTCTTTGTCAGCAATCAACGGTTCGCAGCAGTGCGTTATTGCTGGAGTCATAGACGCTGTGGATGAATTAGAAAGCAAGTTGACTGAAAGGGGATTAGCCTGTCGCCGTTTGCAAGCTTCCCATGCCTTTCATTCAAAAATGATGGATGTGATCGCACAACCCTTCACCGACTTGGTAAAAACTGTCAGCCTCCAGCCACCCAAAATTCCCTATTTATCTAATGTCACGGGAACTTGGATTACAGCAGCCGAAGCTACAGATCCCACATACTGGGCAAAGCATCTATGCGAAACCGTGCGTTTTGCAGATGGAATTCAACAATTATGGAAAAAACAAAATCCGATTCTGTTGGAGGTGGGATCGGGACAGACGCTGAGCAGTTTAGCTTTACAGTGTTTGGATAGCGATTCTTTTACAGATCAAGTTGTACTGCCCTCGCTCCGGCATTCCTACGAGCGACAGCCAGATTTGGCTTTGTTGCTTAAGACATTAGGTCAATTGTGGCTCTCAGGAGTCCAGATTGATTGGTCGGGCTTTTATGCCAATGAGCGCCGTCATCGCCTTCCCTTACCGACTTATCCCTTTGAGCGCCAACGTTATTGGATTGAACCACAAAAACCATCACCTTCACCCAGACAGTTCCACCCAAGACCAACAGCATCAGAGCTTTGGAAATCTCTGGTAGAGGTTGCTCAGATGCAAGCGATTCAAGGGAGCTTGGAATTTGACGACCAAACTTATCGAGCAAACAAACAATGGTTAGATCGTTTATGTACTGCTTACATGAGCCTTGCCCTGAAGCGCTTAGGTGCATTTAGCGATATAGCCAAAAAGTATTCTATTGAGGAATTATTTGAGCAATGTTCTATTATTCCTAAATACCGTGAATTGTTGTGTAGGTGGCTAGAAGTACTGGTAGAGCAAAATCAGTTACAGCAAGAGGAGGGCCTATTTACAAACTTTTTACCATCGTCAACAGACCATATCGATACTCTTTTAGAAGAAGTCAGAGTCAGATGGGCAGATACACCTCAAAATATAAACCTGATCCAGCTCTTTGGTGAAAATCTGGTAGCTGTGCTTACTGGTCAAAAAGAACCGTTGGAGTTGCATGTTGCTACATTAGTCAAGCAAGGAGAAATTTCTCGACAAAACTTGCCCTCTGAGGTTTACTTAAGAGGGATTATGCGGGCAATGCTGGAAAAGCTGGCAATAACTTTACCAGCAGACGTGAACCTAAGAATTTTAGAAATCGGCGGTGGAACTGGGATCGCCACGGTGGAATTACTACCTGTGTTACCATCCCAGCAAACAAATTATACTTTTACCGATGTGGGCGGTTTTTTTGTCAAAGAAGCCAAAAATAAGTTTAGTGCCTATCCTTTTGTCCAATATGGCTTACTAGACATTGAGCGATCGCCCCAAGAGCAGGGGTACAATAGCCACAGTTTTGACTTAGTGGTAGCTGTTAATGTATTGCACACAAGCCGCAACATCAAAGAAACCCTTCAGTATGTTCACTCTTTATTAGCTCCAGGAGGCTTCTTACTGCTCTGGGAGATCACTCAAGCTAGACGAGAGTTTGACATGATTGACGGTCTGCTCATGAATCCCATAGAGGATGAACAAGGCAGCCGCAACATGGCTAATCCATTTTTATCAAAAGAGCAGTGGCAGGAAGCACTAAACTCTTGTGGTTTTGTTGAAGTGGCGGCTTTTTCTGAATTTGAAGCCTTTGGGGAACATGTCTTTGTTGCTCAGGCTTCTTCATCAGCAGCATTATCAGCACCAGCAGCATTTACCGCGTTGGTTGATCAAAAAGATGCTGATAAGACGCATAAAATCCCATCAGACAAAAAGTCCGACATTGCCGACTGGTTCTACATCCCATCGTGGAAACGCTCAGTGCTGCCGCAGCCTTTTAAATCGAAGGTTCAGGTAAGTCATCTGGGGTACTGGTTAGTATTTGTTGATGAGTGCGGCTTAGGTACGCAACTCGTGAAGCGACTTGAACTAGAAGGTCAAAATGTGATTACTGTAAAAGTTGGGGAGCAATTTCGTAGTGAGAGCGAATTTCCTACAGAGGGGCTTTGTCAACGTGTATACACAATTAACCCTCGACAAAGGGATGACTACAACGCCCTGCTCAAAGAGCTTCGCGCCCAAGACGTGATACCAGAGACGATTGTTCATTTATGGGGTATTACACCTTTGGCTCACAAAGAATCAAGACTTGAAAGATTTGACGAAGCCCAAAATTTGGAATTGTACAGTTTGCTGTTTATAGCTCAAGCACTTGGAAAACAGGATTTGACTAATGAGTTTCAAATCACAGTCGTTTCCAACAGTATGCAGTCAGTGACTGGAGAAGAAATTCTCTGCCCGGAGAAGGCGACTGTGCTTGCACCTGTTAAAGTCATTCCGCAAGAATACCCAAACATTAGCTGTCGTAGCATTGACATTATTATTCCTCCGGAGGGGAGTGGGCAAGAGGAAAAAGTCATAAACCAACTGTTAACAGAACTCACTACTCTTACCTCTGACCTGATTATTGCCTACCGTGGTCTCCATCGTTGGGTGCAAACCTTTGAGCCAGCTCGATTAGAGGAAGCAAAAGACGGGAAATCACGCTTAAAGGAAGGAGGAGTCTATCTGATTACAGGTGGACTTGGAGGTATTGGTCTTGTACTGGCAGAACATTTGGCGAAAACTGTACGAGCCAAATTACTCCTAACAAAACGTTCAGCTTTTCCTGCTAGAGACAGCTGGGAAAAATGGCTAGCTACTCACGATGAGACTAATAGCATTAGCCGCCAGATTAGGAAAGTGCAAGAACTTGAAGAACTGGGTGCCGAAGTTTTGGTAGCCAATGCTGACGTAGCTAATCAGCAACAAATGCAAGAAGCGATCACTCAAGCAGAAGACAAATTTGGACAACTCAATGGCGTGATCCATGCTGCCAGTATCTCTTCAGGAGGTTCATCTCTCATTCTTGAAGATGTATGTAAAACTACGTGCGAACAGTACTTTCAGCCAAAAGTACATGGACTCTTAGTGTTGGAAAATGTTTTACAGGATAAAGAGCTTGATTTTTGTTTATTGATGTCTTCCTTATCGTCAGTTATAGGAGGAATAGGAACTGTTGCTTACTCAGCAGCAAATTTCTTCGTTGATGCTTTTGTTCATCAGCATAATCAGACAAATCCTATACCTTGGGTTAGTGCTAACTGGGGTTTCTGGAAAGTTAAAGAAGAAGAGCAATCTCGACGAATTTTGGCGGAAAATTGGGGTGAATTAGGTCTCACACCGCAAGAAGGTATCAATGCCTTTGAACGAATTTTATTCTGGAATAAATTTAATCAGATATTGGTTTCCCCTGGTTCTCTACAAGCTACCATTGAAAAATGGGGTAAGCCTAAATTTTTACAAGAAAAAGCAGATTACCAAAAAGTCAATGTATCTTCTCGTCACTCGAGACCGAATTTAAAGAATGCCTATGTTGCTCCTAGTAATGATGTAGAGTGCAAACTGGCTGAAATTTTTCAAGAGTTACTGGGTATTGAGCAGGTAGGCATTCATGACAACTTCTTTGAGTTAGGAGGAGATTCCTTAATAGGAACTGTAATGATTTCTCAGCTTCGCAAAGATTTTCATATAGAACTATCTGTTCGTTCCCTTTTTGAGGCACCCTCTGTATCTGAATTGGCTCTGGTTATTGAAGAAACAATCATAGAGGAGTTAGAAAAATTGTCTGACGTTTAAGTTCATTTGAATTTGGAAAACCTTACTTGAAACTCATGAAAAATATTCGCTTACAGGGTTAATTATGAACATTCAAAGAGTAGGTGTTGTTGGTGCAGGCGTAATGGGAGTAGGGGTTGCACAAAACCTTGCTCAAACAAACCATCAAGTCATTCTAGTGGATATTTCGGAAGATATTCTGGATAAAGCCAAACAAGAAATCAGGAATAATATTCGCTTTCAGGGGTTTTTCAAGAAAACTGACAATATAGAAACTCCAGATACCGTCCTCAACAGGATTGAGTTTTCTACCAACTATAAATTTCTGGAATCTGCAGATTTTGTAGTTGAAAATGTCACAGAAAAGTGGGATATTAAAAAGCAGGTCTATTCCCTGCTAGATTCTATTTGCCCAGCAGATAGCGTATTTGCAGCTAACACATCAGCAATTCCCATTACCCGCATTGCTTCAATGACTAAGCGTGCCGATAAAGTGATCGGTATGCACTTTATGAACCCTGTCCCAATGAAGCCGATGGTGGAAGTGATTCGCGGTTATCATACTTCTGAGCAAACAATTGAGATAGCAAAAAAAATGCTAGCTCAGATGGGTAAAGAATGTATCATTGTCAATGATTCGCCGGGTTTTGTTTCCAACCGCGTGCTGATGTTAACTATTAACGAAGCTGTTTTTCTGTTGCAAGATCAAGTCGCTACTGTAGAAGATGTAGACAAAATCTTTAAATCCTGCTTTGGTCACAAAATGGGACCTTTAGAAACAGCAGATTTGATTGGGCTAGATACCATTTTATTTTCTATCGAAGTTTTGTACGAAAACTTCAATGATAGTAAGTACAGACCATGCCCTTTACTTAAAAAAATGGTAGATGCAGGATTACATGGTAAGAAAAGTGGCAAAGGATTTTACGTTTATCAATAAATAGGATTTCCAGGAATGAGCGAAGTTAAAACTAAAGTCAAAACCTTCCTTTCTCGATTTTTCGGTAATCATGACTTACAGTCAGATGAAGACATTTTTGCTCTAGGTTTTGTTAACTCTATGTTTGCCATGCAACTTGTTTTGTTTGTAGAGCAAGAGTTTAAAATTACCATTGAAAATGAAGATTTGGAGTTTGAAAATTTCCGAACAATAAACTCTATTGCCAGCTTAATTGAACGTAAAACTGCAATCTTAGTGCAGAAATAAAATAAAAATTGCCATTTTCTATGGCAGAGTTGTATTATGAAACTAGAACTGTCTTCTCAACAAAAAAACGCTCAATCTGAATTTAGAGCTTTTGTTAATGAGGAAATATGTCCTTATGCTGGGGAATGGGATCTCAAAGAATTTACTCCGCCAGAACTCATTAAAAAAATAGCTCAACGTGGTTTCCTCGGTGCCATATTACCGCAAGAATATGGTGGTCAAGCAATGGACATGATTACCTACGGTATTCTCAACGAGGAAATTGGACGGGGATGCTCTTCTGTACGCAGTTTGCTGACAGTTCACAACATGGTTTCCCAAGCGGTGTGTAAATGGGGAAATAAATCTCAAAAAGAATATTGGCTTCCCAAATTTGCATCTGGAGAAACAATAGCTGCTTTTGCATTAAGTGAACCAAATGTAGGTAGCGATGCTAAAAGTGTAGAAACAACAGCAACACTTTCTGGTGATGCTTATATTTTAAATGGGCAAAAAAAATGGATCACCTATGGACAAATAGCAGATATATTTTTAGTCTTTGCTCAATGCGAAGGGAAACCTAGTGCTTTTTTAGTGGAAAAAAATAGCCCAGGTTTTTCTGTCCAACCGATGTCTAGTATTTTAGGAACTAAGGCTTCGATGGTTGCGGAATTGCAATTTGAGAACTGTCACGTACCTCTAGAAAATTTAGTAGGTAGATTGGGTTTTGGATTTTCCTATGTAGCTTCTTCAGCGCTTGATTATGGTAGATACAGCGTAGGATGGGGTTGTATAGGTATTGCTCAAGCTTGTCTAGAAGCTTGTCTCAAGTACACAAATGAGCGAAAACAGTTTGGCGTTTATTTGAAAGAGCATCAATTAATCCGCCAAATGATTACTCAGATGATAGCCAATGTGAAAGCAGCAAGACTGTTATGTTATCAAGCTGGTTATCTCAAAAACATTAACGCTCCCAACTCTATTATAGAGACTTCTATTGCTAAGTACTTTGCATCCACAGTAGCTACTAAAATAGCAAATGATGCCGTACAAATTCATGGTGGTAATGGTTGTAGTAGTGAGTACCCAGTTGAAAGGTATTTAAGAGACTCTAAAATTATGGAAATCATTGAAGGTAGTACTCAAATTCAAGAAATTACCATTGCAGAGTCAGGTTATCAGAATTATTGTTTTTCAACTGCCTCTAGTGTCATGGAAAAGAAATTAGCAGAGAGAATTTAATATATGACTAGCACTAAAGAACAAGCCGTAAATCGCGAAAAAAAAGACAAAAAAGTTATTAAATGTGTCGTTTGGGATTTAGATAATACCTTATGGCACGGAGTTTTGCTGGAAGATGAAAAAGTTTCCCTACGAGAAAACATAGTAAATGTTATTCATGCTTTAGATAATCGTGGTATCCTACAATCTATAGCTAGTAAGAATTATGATGCCACAGCAATCGCTAAACTAGAAGAATTTGGTTTAAAAGAGTATTTTTTATACCCACAAATAAATTGGAACTCTAAGGCGGCTTCTCTGAAAGAAATTGCTAAATTACTTAATATTGGTATGGAGGCAATAGCTTTTGTCGATGACCAATTGTTTGAACTAGAAGAAGTCAAATTTTCCTTGCCAGAAATTCTTTGTCTTAATGCTAATGAAATAGGGCATATTTTAGATATGCCAGTCATGAATCCGCGTTTTGTTACGGAAGATTCACGAATTAGAAGGTTGATGTATATTAGTGATATAGAACGTCAGAATGCAGAGAAAGATTTTGTTGGAACAACAGACGAGTTCTTAGCTACTCTCAATATGAATTTCACTATATCCTTGGCAAAAGAAGAGGATTTGCAGCGTGCAGAAGAATTAACACTACGAACCAACCAATTAAATACTACTGGTTACACATACTCTTACGACGAACTCAATCATTTTCGTCAATCAGAAAATCATAAATTGCTCATTGCAAGTCTGGAAGATAAGTATGGAAGCTACGGCAAAATAGGCTTAGTTCTGATTGAATGCCAGCCAAAGCTATGGACAATAAAGCTTTTACTGATGTCTTGTCGCGTCATGTCGAGAGGAGTCGGGACAATTATGTTGAATCATATAATGAGTCTCGCTAAAATCAATAATGTCCGTCTCATAGCAGAGTTTTTACCAAACAATCGCAATAGAATGATGTATATATCTTATAAATTTGCTGGTTTTAAGGAAATTGATAAGAATGGTGATTTAGTTATCTTTGAAAATGATTTAACGCGAATTCAACCTGTACCTTCATACGTAAATTTTCAAGTTATTAATTAAGTGAATTAGTAATAAAATACTGATAAGTTTTAAGCATAATATTATGGATAGGAAAACAGATGATATTATTAAACGACGTTCTAAGCTCTCACCTGCTAAACAAGCAATTTTAGAAAAGCGCTTACGGGGTGAGCATGAGCCGAATACTCAACAAATAGTTATTCCTCGCCGTACCCAGCAAAGCCCTGCTCCTCTGTCCGCAGCCCAGCAGCGATTGTGGTTTCTCCAACAGTTAGAACCTCAAAGTTCTGTTTATAACGAATTTGCGTGTATACGTTTAAAAGGTATTCTAAATTTAGCAGCTTTAGAGAAAAGTTTTAATGAAATTGTAAGACGCCACGAATCTTTGCGTACCTCTTTTGAAACTTTGGATGAGCAAACAGTTCAAGTGATTCATCCAAGGGTGAGTATAGAGTTGCCAGTAGTAAACTTGAGCAACTTACCGCAAGCATTGCAGGAGGCTGAAGTTGAGCAACTCAGTGCTGAAATTGCTCGAAAGCCTTTTGACTTGGCATCGAGTTCGTTGCTGCGAGGGATGTTATTGCAAACAGGCGAACAGGAACATTTACTTTTGTTAGTCATCCACCACATTGTCTGTGATGGCTGGTCAATACAAGTGCTTAACCAAGAATTAGCAGTACTGTACGAAGCTTTCTGTGCTGAAAAATCTTCCCCGCTTTCAGAACTGCCCATTCAATACGCAGACTATTCCATCTGGCAGCATCAGTGGTTGCAAGGTGAGCGAGAAAAAACTCAACTTTCTTATTGGAAGCAACAATTGGCAGATGCTCCAACCACTTCAGTGCCTACAGACCGTCAGCGTCCCCCAGTACAAAGCTTCCAAGGAGCGGCTAGCTTTTTTAAGCTATCACCACGCTTGACCCAAATGCTAAGGTCTTTAAGCAACCAGCAAGGGATCACTCTGTTTATGACCTTGTTAGCGGCATTTCAAGTACAGTTGTACCGCTATACAAGTCAAGAAGACATTTGCATTGGCTCCCCAATAGCTAATCGCAACTATGCTGAGGTTGAACGGTTAATCGGCTTTTTTGTCAATACCCTTGTACTGCGTACTGACCTTTCTGGAAACCCAAGCTTCTTGCAATTGCTGAATCGAGTGCGTGAAGTATGTGTAGGAGCTTATGCTCATGCTGACTTACCTTTTGAGCGACTGGTAGGAGAATTACACCCTGAGCGGAATCTCAGTCATACACCCTTGTTTCAAGTCATGTTTGCTTTGCAGGAAGATACCAAAAAAGATTTGGTATTACCTGGTTTAACTCTCAAATGGCTTCAAAACTATAACAAAACAGCTAAATTTGATTTAACGCTATATGTGGTAGATGCAAAGCCAGAACTTTGGGGGTGGTGGGAGTACAATACTGACTTGTTTGATGCTGCCACTATTGACCGAATGATAGGGCATTTTACTAATTTGTTAGAGGGTATTGTCAGCCATCCAGAGAAGCGTTTATCAGATTTGCCACTATTAACAGAACCTGAACGCCAGACTCTGTTAGTTAAGTGGAATGATACTGCTACTAATTACCCTCAGGATAAATGCATCCATGAATTGTTTGAAGCGCAAGTAGAAAAAACACCGGATGCTGTAGCGGTAGTTTTTGAGGAAGAACAACTTACTTATCGGGAACTGAACGTCAGAGCAAATCAACTAGCGCACCATTTGCAAGCTTTAGGTGTCAAACCAGAGGTACTCGTAGGTATTTGTGTAGATCGCTCCTTAGATATGGTCATCGGACTATTAGCCATCCTCAAAGCAGGTGGCGCATATGTACCGTTAGATGCCAGCTACCCGCAAGAGCGGTTGGCATTTATACTAAAAGATGCCCAAGTATCAGTGTTGCTGACTCAAGCCTCCCTCATGGAGGCAATGCCCCAACACACAGCCAAAGTCCTGTGTTTAGATACTGAATGGCAGCTAATTGCCCAACAAAGCCACGAAAATTTATTCTGCCAGCTAACTCCTGACAACCTGGCTTATGTCATCTATACCTCTGGTTCTACAGGCAAACCCAAAGGTGTACAAATTCCCCACGGCGCTTTGAGCAACTTCTTACAAGCTATGCGCCAAACGCCAGGGTTAACCGAGCAAGATACTTTGCTAGCAGTTACCACCATATCCTTTGATATAGCTGCGTTGGAACTGTTCCTACCGCTCATAGTAGGTGCTCGTTTGGTAGTTACCAGCCGGGAAGTAGCCTCAGACGGAGTGCAGCTGTCAGCGAAATTAACTGACTCAAAGGCTACAGTCATCCAAGCTACACCAGCTACTTGGCAGTTACTTTTGGCAGCAGGCTGGGCTGGCAATCATTCGTTAAAAGTCCTGTGTGGAGGAGAGGCTTTACCAGGGCACTTAGCAAATCAGTTACTTGACCGATGTGGCAGCTTGTGGAATATGTATGGTCCTACTGAAACCACCATTTGGTCAGCAGCCAGTCAGGTAGCAACTGTTAACAGCATTGTACCAATTAGTCAGGCGATCGCTAATACACAACTTTATATCCTAGACCAATATAATCAGTTAGTTCCTGTCGGTGTCGCAGGCGAACTGTGTATCGGTGGCAAAGGACTGGCGCGAGGTTATCTTAACCGCCCAGAATTGACCGCAGAAAAATTTATCCCCAACCCCTTTAGCGATCAATCAGCAGCCCGTCTGTACAAGACAGGAGATAAGGCACGCTACCTGCCCAATGGAGAAATTGAGTTCATTGGTAGGATTGACTACCAAGTAAAAATACGTGGTTTCCGCATCGAACTAGGAGAAATTGAAGCACTCATTAGCCAACATCCAGCAGTGCGAGCAACTGTAGTTGTTGCTTGCTCTTCACCAGCAGATGGTCAAAGTTTAGTAGCTTATGTAGTTCCACACACAGACCAAACACTAGTCATTTCTGAACTGCGGGGCTTTTTAGAGTCAAAGTTACCAAACTACATGGTGCCGACAGCTTTTGTCATCCTAGAGGCACTACCACTGACACCTAATGGTAAGGTTGATCGCAAAGCGCTGCCAACACCTAGTAAAACACAGCTACCTGAATCATCTTTTGTACCTCCTTCCACACCAATTGAGGAGATGCTAGCTACTATCTGGGCACAGGTACTTGATATAGAAAAAATCAGCATTCATGATAACTTCTTTGAAGTGGGTGGACAGTCCCTAGTAGCAACTCGTCTGATTTCTCAAATCCGACAAGTCTTTCAGGTAGAGCTTCCCTTACGTCGCGTATTTGAAAAACCAACAATAGCTGGGCTGGCTAAAGACATTGAAAAAGCTACCAAGATAAGCTTAGGAGCTGAAACAACAGACATTGAGCGAATTTCACGATCGCAAGTGTTACCCCTATCCTTTGCCCAGCAACGGTTATGGTTCATGTTTCACTTAGATCCCAACAGCTCCTTCTACAACATTCCTGCGGCTGTTCGCCTACAGGGAAAATTAAATGTAGCGGCACTACAACAAAGTTTCAACGAAATTCTGCGGCGTCACGAAGCATTGCGAACCAATTTTCAAGCAGTGGAAGGGCAAGCGATCGCAGTTATCTCGCAAGCAACACCGCTCGTATTGCCCCTACTCGATTTGAGTGAATTAGCTTCAAATCAACAGGAAGATAAAGTTAGACAATTAGCATTAGCAGAAGCACAACAACCTTTTGATCTCAACAGTGACCTCTTGCTGCGGGTGAAACTACTGCGGCTGAGTCAAGAAGAACATATAATGCTATTTACGATGCACCACATTGTCTCTGACGGTTGGTCAATCGGTGTGGTGGTGCGGGAGTTAGCGACACTTTATCAAGCCTTTTGCGATCAGCAGCTCTCACCCTTAAATGAATTGCCTGTCCAATATGTAGACTTTGCAGCTTGGCAACGACAATGGCTGCAAGGAGAAGTGCTACAGTCACAAATATCTTATTGGCGAAAGCATTTAGAAGATGCGCCAAAAGTATTGGAGTTACCCACCGACCATCCAAGACCAGCGATTCAGACGTACCGAGGTGCGACTTATTCATTTGAGCTATCTCCAGAGTTATCTGTAGCCTTGAATAAACTCAGCCAGCAGCAAGGAAGCACTTTGTTTATGACCCTGCTGGCAGCTTTCCAAACCCTGCTATGGCGCTACACCAGCAGTGAAGATATTGTAGTCGGTTCCCCCATCGCTAATCGCAATCGAGCGGAAATAGAAGGGTTAATTGGTTGTTTTGTCAATACTTTGGTTCTGCGAACTAATTTAGCGGGTAATCCTACCTTTGAGGAGCTACTCACTCGTGTGCGGGAAGTGGCATTAGGAGCTTACGCACATCAGGATGTGCCTTTTGAAGTATTGGTAGAAGAACTACAACCACAGCGAGAGTTGAGCTACACACCACTATTTCAAGTGATGTTTGTGCTTCAGAATGCACCAATGTCTGCGTTAGAACTGCCTGGTTTGACTTTAAGTTCCTTGGCAATTGACAGTGGTAGTGCCAAATTTGATTTGACCCTAGATATGGCAGAAACAGCACAGGGACTATTTGGCACTTTAGAGTACAATACCGATTTATTTGAGGCAAGCACCATCAAGCGGATGGCAGGGCATTTGCAGTCCTTGCTTCAAGAAATTGTGGCAAATCCCCACCGGAGACTTTCCGAGTTACCACTGTTAACAGAATCTGAACAACGCCAGTTGTTAGTGGAATGGAATAATACGCAAACAGAGTATCCACAAGAAAACTGCATCCACGAGTGGTTTGAAGCGCAAGTGGAGAAAACACCCGACGCAATAGCAGTGGTATTTGAAGATTCTCTGTTGACCTATTGTGAACTCAACCAACGAGCAAATCAACTTGCACACTACTTACGCACTTTGGGAGTAAAACCAGAAGTATTAGTGGGAATTTGTGTAGAGCGATCGCTCGATATGGTCATCGGGTTATTAGCCATCCTCAAAGCGGGTGGTGCATATGTACCGTTGGATCCTGGTTACCCCAAAGAACGCTTGGCTTATATGTTAGAAGACTCGCAACCAAGCGTCTTATTAACACAACAGCACCTATTAAAGAATCTACCAACCCACAAAGCTAAAGTAGTTTGTCTAGACAGCAACTGGGAAATTATCGCCCAACACAGTAGAGAAAACCCTGTTAGCCACCTCACCTGTGATAACCTCGCCTACCTCATCTACACCTCCGGCTCTACAGGGAAACCAAAAGGAGCGATGAATACCCACAAGGGAATCTGCAATCGCTTACTGTGGATGCAAGACACATACCAATTAACAGCAAGCGACCGAGTTTTACAGAAAACTCCCTTCAGTTTCGACGTGTCAGTCTGGGAATTTTTCTGGCCATTGATTACAGGTGCGCGTTTAGTAGTAGCGCAACCAGAAGGACATCGAGACCCCAACTATTTAGTCCAAGTCATTACACAGCAGCAAATAACCACCATCCATTTTGTGCCTTCAATGCTGCAAGTGTTTTTAGAAGCTGAAAATCTGGAAACTTGTAACAGTCTTGTGCGCGTGATAGTCAGTGGTGAAGCGTTACCAGTGCAACTGCAAAAACGCTTCTTTAACCGGCTCAACGCCCAACTGCACAATCTCTATGGTCCCACGGAAGCCGCCGTAGATGTCACATTTTGGGAGTGCAAAAATTCATGCAGTACCCAAGAATATAGCATCTATCAAAAGACAGTTCCGATTGGTCATCCAATTGCTAATATCCAAATTTATCTGCTTGATGAGTATTTAAATCCTGTCCCTATGGGTGTAACGGGCGAAGTATATATTGGTGGTGTAGGAGTGGGTCGAGGCTACTTAAACCGCCCTGACTTGACAGCAGAAAAATTCATACCTAATCCCTTCAGCGATAAACCAGCAGCGCGTCTGTATAAAACAGGAGATAAAGCACGTTATCTGCCGAATGGAGAGATAGAGTATATTGGTCGTACCGACCATCAGGTGAAAGTCCGTGGTTTCCGGATTGAACTGTCTGAGATTGAAGCATCTATTAGCCAACATCCAGCAGTACGAGAAACTGTAGTTGTAGTACGCTCAGATTCAGAAGATTCTCAACGAATAGTCGCCTATGTAGTCGCTTATACAGACAAAAGACTGATAATTACTGAGCTACGCAGCTTCCTAGAGTCAAAGTTGCCAAGCTACATGGTGCCAGCAACTTTTGTCACCCTTGAAGCACTACCACTCACGCCTAATGGTAAGCTTGATCGCAAAGCGCTGCCTGCACCTGATACCGCACGTCCCGAATTAGAGGCGCTTTATCAGCCACCCCAAACTGAAGTGGAAAAAACGATTGCTGATATTTGGCAAGAAGTTCTTCATGTGGAAGACGTAGGAATTCATGATAACTTCTTTGAACTCGGTGGTCATTCATTGCTTTTGCTTCAAATTCATAGCAAATTACGTGAAGTATTTAAGAGAGATTTATCTGTCCTCGACTTATTTAGATATCCGACCATAAGCTCTTTAACAGATTATTTTAATCAAGTCAAAAATCAACAACCATCTTCTTCTATGACAGAGATTGTCACTGAAAAAATTGCAGATGGTAAAGCTCAACAAAGAAAGCGTCTGCAAAAAATGAAATCTATTGAAAATATTTAAGGATTAAGTAAAATTATGAGTATTCCAGCAGCATCTACTTCTACAAATGGTTCAGAAATAGCAATTATCGGCTTAGCTGGGCGTTTTCCAGGAGCTAAAAACATTGAGGAATTTTGGGAAAATCTCCAAAATGGAATAGAATCAATTTCTTTTTTCAGTGATGAAGAACTGTTGTCGTCAGGAATAAGTTCATCTCTATTAAAAGATCCGAACTATGTAAAAGCAAATGCTATATTAGAAGACGCAGAATTATTTGATGCTTCATTTTTTGGCTTTAATCCCAGAGAAGCAGAAATCACTGATCCACAACACCGAATTTTCCTAGAGTGTGCTTGCGAAGCTCTGGAAAATGCTGGATACGATTCACAAACTTATAAAGGTGCTATTGGTGTTTATGGTGGCTCTAGTCTGAGCAGCTACTTACTTAATATTTATCTAAATCAAAATATCAGAAACTCTATTGATTCTCAGCAACTCACACTAGCAGCAAATAAAGATTTCCTAACCACGCGCGTTTCTTACAAACTTAATTTAGAAGGTCCCAGTTATGCCGTCCAAACTGCCTGCTCAACTTCATTAGTAGCTGTTCACTTAGCTTGCCAAAGTTTGCTGAATGGTGAATGTGATATGGCTTTAGCTGGTGGAGTTGCCATCAATGCGACAAGAAAAACTGGATATATGTACACAGAAGGGGGAATAGCCTCTCCTGACGGACATTGTCGCGCCTTTGATGCTAGGGCAAAGGGATCTGTGGGTGGTGAAGGTGTAGGCATTGTGGTGTTGAAGCGATTAGAAGATGCTTTGAGCGATCGCGATACAATTCATGCTGTCATCAAAGGTTCGGCTATCAATAACGATGGTTCCTTCAAAGTTAGCTACACAGCACCCCGTATCGATACCCAAGCAAAAGTCATTAGAACGGCTCAAGCAATAGCCGAAGTAGAACCTGAGACAATTACTTACATAGAAGCTCATGGTACAGGAACAGCCTTAGGAGATCCGATTGAAATTGCCGCCTTAACACAAGCTTTTCAAGCAAGTACTCAAAAGAAAGGATTCTGCGCCATTGGTTCCGTCAAAACCAACATTGGGCATTTGGACACTGCGGCTGGTGTGACGGGATTAATCAAAACCGTCCTTGCACTAAAACACAAACAAATACCTCCAAGCTTACACTTTGAGCAGCCAAATCCTGAAATTGACTTTGCCAATAGTCCTTTCTACGTCAATACCAAACTTTCTCAATGGGAAACAAATGGCACTCCCCGACGTGCAGGAGTCAGTTCCTTTGGACTTGGGGGAACCAATGCCCATGTAATTCTTGAAGAAGCCCCGGCGGAGGAGCAGGGGAGCAGGAGAGCGGGGGAGCAGGGGAGAAAATATCATCTTTTAGTTCTTTCTACCAAAACGGAATCGGCGCTAGAAAAGGCGACAACGAATTTAGCTAATTATTTCCGAGAACATCCCGATTTAGACCTCGCCGATGCAGCTTACACATTGCTCTTTGGGCGAAGAGTTTTCGAGCATCGGTGTGCAATTGTCTGTCGAAATATTCAAGATGCTGTCAACGCACTTGTTGAGCCAAAGCGAGTTCTCACCAGTACTCAGAAAGCTCAGGAACGCCCTGTTGCCTTCATGTTTTCTGGACTAGGAACTCATTACGTCAACATGGCTTTTGAGCTTTACCAAACTGAGCCAACATTTCGCGCCTGTGTTGACCAATGCTGTGAACTCCTTAAACCCCACCTTAGTCTTGATTTACGAGATGTTTTGTATCCCAAGAGAAATACTAAGGGTGTAAATCAGCAACAACAAAATACTTCCTCTGCTGGGTTCGACTTGCGAAAAATGTTAGGTCGGGAAACGGAACCAGCAGATGTAGAGACGTTGCATGCAACGTCTCTACTGAATCAAACTGTTTTTACCCAACCAGCTTTGTTCGTCATTGAATACGCTTTAGCTCAATTGTGGATGTCGTGGGGAATTCGTCCTACGGCAATGATTGGCTACAGCATTGGTGAATATGTAGCGGCGACTTTAGCGGAGGTCTTGTCTCTGGAAGACGCTTTAACTTTGGTAGCTAAAAGAGCGCAAATGATTCAAGAACTGCCAGAAGGGGCAATGCTGGCGGTTGGGCTTTCCGAGGAGGAAATACAGCCCCTCCTCAATGAAAAAATTTCCATGTCTGCAATCAACGGCTCATCCTTATGTGTGATTGCAGGTTTCACAGATGCTGTCGAGGCATTGGAACGACAATTGAGTCAAAAGGGTATAGTTGGGAAGCGTTTACAGAGTTCTCATGCTTTTCATTCTGTCATGATGGAGGCGATCGCTCCTACCTTAGACGATTTAGTCAAAACATTCAGCCTCAAACCACCGAAAATTCCGTATTTGTCCAACGTCACGGGAACTTGGATTACAGCAGAGCAAGCAACAGATCCCAGTTATTGGGTGAAGCACCTGTGCCAAACAGTACGCTTTGCTTCCGGAGTGCAACAATTATGGAAAAAAGACAATCCCATCTTACTAGAAGTTGGTCCTGGTCAAGCATTGAGTAGTTTTGCACAGCAATGTATAGAAAGTGACGATACCAAAACAGTGATGCTCTCCTCCCTGCGGCATTCCTATGAGCAGCAGTCAGATGTCGCATTTTTACTGAACACATTGGGTCGCCTTTGGCTGGCAGGGGTAAAAGTAGACTGGTTGAGTTTTTATGCGAATGAGCGACTTCATCGCATCCCTCTACCGACGTATCCTTTTGAGCGCCAACGTTACTGGATTGAGGCAAACCCTGAAGCTGCTTTGGCTACGCCCTCACAACAAACATTACATAAAAAATCAAATATTGCGGACTGGTTTTATATCCCCTCCTGGAAACGCTCTTCACACGTAACATCAAAATCAGAACAAAAGTTGTGTTGGTTAGTCTTTATTGATACTGTTGGAGTTGGTTCACAAGTTGCTAAACAGCTGGAATTACAGGGGCATGATGTCATCACTGTGACGCTTGGAGAGCAGTTTACCCAGCTAGGTGAGCGTTGTTACGCAATTAATCCACAAGCAAGCAGTGACTATGATACCTTGCTCAAAGAACTTGACTCATTGGATTTCAACCCAAATGCGATCGCCCATTTTTGGAGTCTTATCCCAAACCAACAGGGAGAATCTCCTCATCAGTTGTTTAAAGAATGTCAGAATTTAGGTTTTTATAGTCTGCTTTTCCTGGCACAGGGATTGGGAAAACAAGAAGTTACCGATAATCTCCAAATTTTGGTAGTGACCAACAATGTGCAGGAGGTAAACGGTGATGAAAAGTTGTGCCCGGAAAAAGCACCTGTTATGGGAATTTCTAAGGTGATCCCCCAGGAGTATCCCAACATCACCTGTCGTAACATTGATGTTGTCATTCCGGAATCAGGGACACCCCAAGAAAATCAACTCATAGACCAACTTTTAGCAGAACTCACTCAAACGGCATCTGAAAAGATGGTAGCCTACCGTGGCAAACACCGATGGGTGCAAACTTTTGAACCAATACAACTTGAGGAGCCAGATGAGGAAAAAATTCCCATCAGGGACGGAGGAGTATACTTAATTACTGGTGGTCTGGGAGATGTTGGCTTGGTACTGGCAGAATATCTAGCCCAAACAGCGCGTGCTAAGCTAATTCTCACAGGGCGTTCTGGTCTGCCTGCAAAACAAGAGTGGTCTCAATGGCTAGCGACTCATGATGAGAACGATGATATCAGTCGCAAAATCAAGAAAGTGCAAGCATTAGAAGCATTAGGTGCTGAGGTGCTAATTTGCCGCGCCGATGTTGCTAATCTCGAACAAATGCAAACAGTAATGACTCAAGCTTCAGAGCGCTTTGGTCAGGTTCATGGTGTCATCCATGCAGCAGGGATAAAGCTGTTTTGCAGTGTTCAACAGATAAGTAAAACTGAGTGTGAAAGTCAATTAAGCCCAACAGGCTATGGATTATTTGTATTAGAAAATATCTTACAAGGAAAAGAGCTTGATTTCTGCGTAATAATATCCTCATTAGCATCTGTTTTGGGGGTACTGGGCATGGCTGCCTATCCAGCAGCGCACATATTCACTGATGCTTTTGTACACAAACATAACCAAACAAGCCTTGTTCGCTGGTTAAGTATCAATTATGGCGATTGGATAACTCAGGAATCTTCGGAATTGGTGACCGTGCCCAAAGGTGCGGACTCAATGATGACACGACAGGAAGGTCTGGAAGCTTTTAAACGCGCCTTATCTACAGGTATGACTCAAGTAGTTACATCAACTGTAGATTTGCAAGCCAGCATTAAAAGATGGGTTAAGCTTGAATTTAGTAAAAGCTCTCAACTTCAAGAAAAAGCTAGTTCCTCTTCTTTTTACTCCAGACCCAATTTAGATAATGCCTATGTTGCTCCTAGAAATGAGGTAGAGCAAACCATTGCCAATATCTGGCAAGAGCTCCTTGGTATTAAGCAAGTAGGCATTCACGATAGCTTTTTCGAGTTGGGTGGGGATTCGGTTCTGGGCATCCAAGTGAGTGCTAGAGCTGCTAAAGCAGGTTTTCGGTTGACTCCTCAGCAATTGTTTGAGCACCAGACAATTGCCGAACTGGCAAAGGTGGTAAGCACAACCCAAGTTGTCCAGGCTGAACAAGGCTTAGTCACTGGTCCGGTACCTCTTACGCCTGCCCAGCACCAGTTCTTTGAATTGAATCAACCAGAACCGCATTACTGGAACCAGGCAGTCTTATTAGAGGTACTGCAATTTCTAGATCTAGGTTTGTTAGAGCAAGCGTTGCAGCAATTATTAATACACCACGATGCACTTCGTCTTCGGTTCACACTCTCTGAGTCTGGCTGGCAGCAGGTCAACACTAGTCCCCAAGAAGTGGTGCCGTTTATACACATAGATTTGTCGGCATTGTCATCCGAGGCTCAAATAACTGCTATGGAGGTAACGGCCGCCAAAATACAAGCCAGTTTGAACCTCTCAGAAGGACCGATTGTGCGCTTTGCCCTTTTTGAACTGGGTGCCAACAAGTCAAACCGCTTGCTAATCGTCATCCACCACTTAGGAGTAGATCCCGGCTCTTGGCGAGTCTTATTAGAAGATCTCCAGACTGCTTATCAGCAGCTCAGTCAGGGTAAGGCAATTCAGCTTCTACAAAAGACAACCTCCTTTAAGCAGTGGTCTTTCCGGTTACAGGAATACGCTCGCTCAGAAAAGTTGCACAAAGAGCAAAAATACTGGCTGAGCGAACGTCACAAGCAGGTTTCTCGTCTACCGATGGATAATCCTGAGGGTATAAACACTGTAGCATCAGATCAAATTGTATCAGTAGCGCTCAGCGAAAAAGAGACTCAAGCGCTGCTTCGGGAGGTTCCAGGAGTCTATCGAACTAATACACAAGAGGTTCTGTTGACTGCCCTTGTACAGGCTTTTACACAATGGACAAGCGTGAACTTGTTACTGGTTGATCTCGACGAAAATGGGCGAGAGGTAAGTACAAGTGGTATAAATGATGTAGATATATCAAGGACAATAGGTTGGATCACGACTACCTATCCTGTACTTTTAGATTTGGAAAAAGCTGACAATCCTGGCGATGCATTGAAAGTCGTCAAAGAACAACTTCGTTGCATTTCTAATAAAGGCATTGACTATGGAGTATTACGCTACCTCAGTCAGGATACGGTAGTGAGTGAGAAAATTCGGTCACTTCCCCAAGCAGAGGTAATGTTTCTCTACCTTGGTCAGCTTGGTAAAAGCTTGCCTCAGGATTCTTTGTTCAAATGGACGGAAGAATCACCTGGACCGACAGCTAGTCCCCAAGCAATTCGGCCTTATCTGTTACAAATAACTGCGTCGGTTACTGAAGGTCAATTGCGACTGGATTGGCACTATAGCAAGAATATCCATCAACGTAACACAATAGAAAAATTATCTAACAATTTTGTAAAAGCACTCTTATCTCTCATCGCCCATTGTCAGTCCACCGAAGCAGGAAACTACACACCTTCAGACTTTGTGGCAGCCAACATAAATCAAGAAAATTTGACTAAGTTGCTGGCTCAGGTTGGTCAATCAGGCAGGAAGAATTTCTCATGAAACAAAATAATATTGAAGATATCTACGAACTTTCACCGATGCAGCAGGGTATGCTTTTCCACAAACTTGCTGCACCCAATTCGGTGGTGTATTTCGAGCAGGTTTGCTTCACCTTGCAAACTCAGCTTGATGTCTCAGCCTTCCAGAAAGCTTGGCAGCGAGTTTTAGATCGCCATCCAATTTTGCGTACCTCCTTCTACTGGGAGGATCTTGATAAGCCCTATCAAGTAGTGTATAACCAAGTAGAGTTGCCGTGTGTATTCCAAGACTGGCGAAAATTATCCTTGCAAGAGCAACAAAAGCACCTAAAAGCTTTTTTAAAAGCAGATGGCGATCGCGGCTTTGAACTTTCCCAAGCTCCTCTCATCCGCCTAACATTGATTCAGGTAGCGGATGACACTTATGAATTTGTCTTCAGTTTTCACCACATCCTGATGGAAACGTGGTCTATCAGCTGGCTGTGGAAGGAATTTTATGAATTTTATCAAGCCTTTTGTCAAGGTAAAGATTTGTATTTAGAACGTCCGCGTCCCTACAGAGAATATATTGCTTGGCTACAACAACAAGACTTGCATAAGGCAGAAGCTTACTGGCGACAGAAGCTTAAAGGATTCACTGTACCGACACCAATTGTGGTGGGTAAGGATTCAGCTAGCTTCTTTAGTCAAGAAAAAGAATATGATAGACAACAGATTCAGGTGTCAGCATCTCTGACAGCCGCCCTAAAATCTTTTGCACGCAAGCATCAACTGACCTTAAACATCCTACTTAAAGGAGCTTGGGCTTTGCTGCTCAGCTATTACAGTGGAGAGTCAGATGTAGTTTTTGGAGCCACATCTTCAGGTCGACCTGCTGAACTGCTGGAGGCAGAGTCTATGGTCGGACTCTTTATCAACACATTGCCGCTACGAGTACAAGTGGAAAATCATGCTTTCCTTCTGCCTTGGCTAAAAAAGCTTCAAGCCCAAGAAGTTGAAATGCGTCAGTATGAATACAGTCCGCTGCTTGTGATCCAACAATGGAGTGAGATACCCCGTGGTCTGCCACTATTCGATAGCATTGTAGTTTTTGATAATGAATTGGTAGATTACAATCAAGCAGAGCTTGCTCAAAGCATAGGAGCCGTCGAATCTCAGTTATTGCGCGAATCTCGGTTATTATTTGACTGGACAAACTACCCTCTTACTGTGAAGGTAGCACCTAAATCAGATTTATTGAATTTGTCTATTTCCTATGATACCCGACGCTTTGACAGGGCTACTATTAGTCGAATATTAGGTCATTTAGAGACGTTGCTGGAAGGCATTGTTAGCAATCCACAGTATCGTTTGTTGGAGTTACCGTTGTTGACAGAGTCTGAGCGGCATCAATTGTTGGTAGAGTGGAATCAAACTCAGGTAGAGTATCCCCAACAGTGCATTCATCAGTTATTTGAAGCTCAGGTTGAGAGTACACCCGATGCTGTAGCTGTAGTATTTGAAGATGAGCAATTAACTTACTGTGAACTGAACGCCAGAGCAAATCAACTAGCACACTACCTACGAAAGCTGGGAGTAAAACCAGAGGTATTGGTGGGGATTTGTGTAGAGCGATCGCTCTCTATGATAATTGGACTATTAGCTATCCTCAAAGTAGGTGGTGCATATGTACCACTAGACCCTAGCTATCCCAAAGAACGCTTGGCTTATATGTTAGAAGACTTTCAACCAGGCGTATTGTTAACACAACAGCATTTAGTAGAAAGTCTACCATCTAACAAAGCTAAAGTCATTTGCATCGATAGCAACTGGCAACTAATCGCCGATGAAAACACAGAAAATCCTGCGTGCAACATCACAGTCGATAACCTTGCTTACGTCATCTACACCTCCGGCTCTACAGGGAAACCAAAAGGTGCAATGAACACCCATCGGGGAATCTGCAATCGCTTATTGTGGATGCAAGACGCTTACCAATTAACAGCAACAGATAGTGTTTTGCAGAAAACTCCTTTCAGTTTCGACGTGTCAGTCTGGGAATTTTTCTGGACGTTGATGACTGGTGCGCGTTTAGTTGTCGCTCAACCAGAAAGACATCAAGATCCTAACTATCTAGTCAACTTAATTTTACAGGAGCAAATTACAACCTTACATTTTGTACCATCGATGCTGCAAGCGTTTCTGGAAGCAGAAGGGTTAGAAAAATGTCAGTCTCTGGTGCGGGTGATGGCAAGTGGTGAGGCATTGCCATCTCAACTTCAACAACGCTTCTTGAATCGACTTAATGCCCAACTGCACAATCTCTATGGTCCAACAGAAGCTGCTGTAGATGTCACTTTTTGGCAGTGTAAAGATAGTGTTATCAATCAAAAGACAGTACCTATTGGTCGCCCAATTGCAAATATCCAAATTTATCTGCTTGATAAATATCTAAACCCTGTTCCTGTAGGTGTGACGGGTGAAGTTTATATTGGTGGTGTGGGAGTCGGTAGAGGTTACTTAAACCGTCCCGACTTGACAGCAGAGAAATTTATTCCCAACCCCTTTAGCAAAGAAGGTGTGCGTTTCTACAAAACAGGAGACCTAGCACGCTATCTGCCGAATGGGGAGATAGAGTACATTGGTCGCATTGACTATCAAGTAAAAGTCCGTGGTTTCCGTATTGAACTGGGAGAAATTGAAGCAATTATCAGCCAGCACCCAGCAGTACGAGAAACTGTAGTTGTAGTACTCTCAGATTCAGTAGATTCTCAACGAATAGTCGCTTATGTAGTCCCATCTGAGCAAACACTGGTCATTCCTGAACTACGGAACTTCCTGGAGTTGAAGTTACCAAACTACATGATACCAGCAACTTTTGTCACACTGGAAGCACTACCACTGACATCTAATGGTAAGGTTGATCGCAAAGCGCTGCCTGCACCTGATACTGCACGACCGGAATTAGAGGCGCTTTATCAGCCACCTCAAACTGAGGTGGAAAAAACTATTGCTGATATTTGGCAAGAAATACTCCAAGTTGAAAATGTAGGAATCCATGATAACTTCTTTGAACTCGGTGGTCATTCATTACTCTTAGTTCAAGTTCATAGTAAATTGCAAAAAACATTTCAGCGAGACTTCTCTATGATTGAAATGTTTCAGTATCCTACTATCAGCCACTTAGCTAGATATCTTAATCAGGAGTCAAGCGAGCAACAATTTATTACACAACACTCAGATCGCCCAGAAAGCAGAACAGCTTCAGTACAGCGCCGAAAACAAGTAAGAAAAGAATACCGATCAGCACAAAAAGGTGTTTCATCGACCTAAGGCGATTGTAGAAAGCAAAGTGATTCAAGGATACGAGATGACATTAAGTAAACAAGAAATGCCAAACAAAAATTACTTTCTTGAAACTGAGCAAACATTACATTACAATATTGAACAACAAGTGATGCAACTGTTTGCTACATCGAGTCAACCAACATCTCTTGAGAAAGAAATCGATGAAATTATTAATGATTTTTCTCAATCATTTTTAAGCACGTTTGATGCCAATACCAACATTGATTTAGATTCTTTGTTAGACAAATTTTCTGATAGTCAAATACCTGTTCAACCTACTGATTTTGAAAGTTATTTAAAATACTTAGGTGATCATGTTGTTGCTCATTCAATACATACATCTTCGCCACGATTTATTGGTCACATGACCTCGGCGCTTCCTTCGTTTGTGCGCCCTCTAGCTAAACTGATGACAGCAATGAATCAAAACGCTGTTAAAATAGAGACTGCTAAAGCCTTGAGCTTCTGCGAACGTGAGGCTTTAGCAATGTTACATCGACAAATTTATGATTTTCCTGATAATTTCTACACTCAACATATTCAAAACAATCAGAGTACACTAGGAATTTTAGTTTCTGGTGGTACAACAGCAAATATCACAGCACTTTGGTGTGCCCGAAATACATCATTAGGACCAAAAAATGAGTTTTTAGGCATAGAAAAAGAAGGTTTAACCGCAGCCCTAAATTTCTACGGCTACAAAGGAGCAGTTGTGATAGGCTCTGAATTGATGCACTTTTCTTTTGATAAAGCTGCGGATTTGATGGGCATTAGCACCCAGAATTTGATTAGAGTTCCCGTTGACTTGAACAATCGAGTTAACATACAGACGCTACGCCAAGTTGTTGCCCAATGCCGTAAGCAAAACCTACATATTATAGCCATTGTTGGCATTGCTGGAACCACAGATTCTGGTAGTGTTGATTCGCTAGAAAATATTGCGGATATTGCCCAAGAGAATAATATATATTTTCATGTAGATGCCGCTTGGGGTGGTCCAGTTATGTTTTCCGAAAAACATCGGCACAAGCTTGCTGGCATCGAACGAGCTGATTCAGTGACCATTGATGGACATAAACAATTATATCTACCAATGGGCATTGGTATGGTCTTCTTCCGCGACCCGCATATGGCTTCTTCAATTGAAAAACACGCAAGCTATACCATGCGTAAGGGGTCATTTGATTTAGGCAAACGTGCTTTAGAAGGTTCTCGTCCAGGCATGGCTTTATTTTTACATGCTGGTCTAAAGCTCATTGGGCTTAAGGGATATGAGTTTTTGATTGATGAAGGAATCCGGAAAACCCAATACATGGCTGCTCGTATTTCGGCGATGCCTGAATTTGAATTGCTAGCAGAACCTGATACTAATTTGCTAATTTATCGCTATATTCCAGTGGAGTTTAGAGGGCTTGTTGCTAAAAAGCAGTTGACAGAAATAGATAATGAAATCATTAATAATTTTAATGAAAAATTACAGAAGATACAGCGCCAAATTGGTCGCACTTTTATCTCACGAACGACAAAAACAATTATCAATCTGGATAAAGAAATTCCTATAATTGCCATGCGTGCAGTGATTGCTAATCCATTAACGACTGAAGAAGATATTGATGCAGTTTTAAATGATCAAATTCAAATTGCTTCGGAAATTTCAATGGAGAGCATGGAGAGCATTTCACTTTCGTAAAAAGCCCCGTAAAACCTCACGCCAACCTTACTAAGGAGAGGGAGCATAAATCTTGTTTCCCCCCTTGTTATATCAAGTCCGTCTAATTCTTATCACAATACGGTTCAATTAAGCATTATTGTAGTATCTGTAGGGTGGGCAATGTCCATTATATCTGGGTTATATCTGAGTTTTTGTGAGCATTGCCCACCCTACGTGTCTTTCTAAGTATCTTTAAAAAATCAAATAGGAATCCTATATTCTAGAAAGCTGATAATAAAGTTTTGCCTTATGGACATAGCAAATAATTTGATTAATAGCTTAAATGAACAAGACGAAATTGCTATTATTGGTATGGCAGGTCGTTTTCCTGGAGCGAATAAAGTTGATATTTTTTGGCAAAATCTGCGGGATGGCGTAGAGTCAATTTCTTTTCTCACAGATGAGGAATTAGTATCTGCTGGGGTAAATCCAGCATTGCTGAATGATCCCAGTTATGTGAAAGCAAGCGGTGTATTAGAAGATATAGAGTTATTTGACGCTTCATTTTTTAGCTTTTCTCCCAGAGAAGCGGAAATTATAGACCCACAACACCGTCTTTTTATGGAATGTGTTTGGGAAGCACTAGAAAATGCTGGCTACAATTCTGAAACTTATAGCGGTCAAATTGGTATTTTTGCGGGTGTTGCTGCAAGTACTTATCTGCTTTCAAACTTATATACCAATCAGGATTTTCTGGACTCAGTAGACAAATACCAAATTTTTATTGGGAACGACAAGGATTTCTTACCCACGCAAGTTTCTTACAAATTAAACTTGAGAGGACCAAGTATTAATGTACAGACTGCCTGCTCCACATCATTAGTGAGTGTCCATTTAGCCTGCCAAAGTTTAATGAATGGTGAAAGCGATATTGCTTTAGCAGGCGGTGTTTCTGTTGCAGTGCCACAAAAAACTGGTTACCAGTATCAACAAGGAGGAATTCTTTCTCCTGATGGTCATTGTCGAGCTTTTGACGCTCAAGCAAAAGGAACTATTGGTGGTAATGGTTTAGGTGTAGTCGTCTTGAAAAGATTAGAGGATGCCATTGCTGATGGGGACACTATTCATGCAGTCATCAAAGGTTCTGCTGTTAATAACGATGGTTCTTTAAAGATTGGATACACAGCTCCCAGTGTTGATGGTCAAAGAGAGGTGATTTTAGAAGCGATCGCTTTAGCTGGAGTAGAACCTGAGACTATCACATATATAGAAGCACATGGTACAGGAACCGAATTAGGAGACCCAATAGAAATCAAGGCTCTCACACAAGCTTTTCGCGCTAGCACAAATAAAAAAAACTTTTGCGCTATTGGTTCAGTAAAAACCAATGTTGGGCATTTGAATACAGCAGCGGGTGTGACAGGATTAATTAAAACAGTCCTTGCATTAAAACATAAACAAATTCCTCCTAGTTTGCACTTTCAGGAGCCAAATCCACAAATAGATTTCGCCAATAGTCCTTTTTATGTAAATACCACAATATCAGAATGGAAAAGTAACGGGATGCCTAAGAGAGCAGGTGTCAGTTCTTTGGGGATTGGCGGGACTAACGCCCATGTTATCTTGGAAGAGGCTCCTGTTATTGAACCTTCTGGCACTTCCCGCCCCTGGCAATTGCTTCTACTGTCAGCCAAAACCAGCACAGCCCTAGAAACTGCAACAGCGCAACTGCACACTCACCTGCAGCAACATCCCGATATTCCCCTACCTGATGTCGCCCATACGCTACAAGTGGGTCGTTGCGCTTTTGACCACCGTCGCATGGTAGTTTGTCAAGACCAAGAGGATGCAGTCAAAGCACTGACTTCCCTAGACTCGCAACGTGTTTTGACTTACTACCACAAGCCAAGCCATTGTCCAGTCATCTTCATGTTTTCAGGACAAGGGGCGCAGTATGTAAACATGGGGCGGGAACTGTATGAAGTCGAACCAACATTTAAAAAACACGTAGATACTTGTGCCGAGATTTTACAACCTCACCTCGGTCTTGATATCCGCTCCTTACTTTATCCAGACTCTCAACACACCGAAGCTGCTACCCAAAAACTACAACAAACAGCCCTCACCCAGCCAGCATTATTTGTCATTGAGTACGCCCTAGCTCAGTTACTCATAGAATGGGGAGTATGTCCAGAAGCAATGATTGGTCATAGCATTGGGGAATATGTAGCAGCAACCATTGCAGGTGTGTTCTCCCTGGAAGATGCCCTATTGATTGTGGCAACAAGAGGACAACTGATGCAACAATTACCCCCAGGGAGTATGCTTGCAGTTCCACTTCCAGAAAAAGATGTGCAGTTGCTGTTGGATGCACAGACGTTATACAAAAATTATCTAGAAATAGGAGCAATTAACAGCCCATCTTCTTGCGTCGTGTCTGGTACAAACGAGGTGATCGCAGCACTACAAAACCAATTATCTTCACAAGGAATTGAATGTCGTCTGTTACACACATCCCATGCCTTTCATTCTGTGATGATGGAACCTATTTTGGAACGATTTGTGCAGGTTGTAAAAAAAGTTAAATTGAATCCACCGCGCATTCGCTTTATTTCCAATGTCACGGGAAGTTGGATTACAGATGAACAAGCGACAAACCCCAGCTACTGGAGTCAACATTTGCGTCAAACTGTGAGATTTTCAGATGGTATATCTCAACTCTTGAGGCAGTTTGAAGGTGTTTTTCTGGAGGTGGGACCCGGACGAACTTTAAGCACATTAACCACACAACATTTAGAGAAAAATGCTAAACAGCAAGTGTTGACTTCGTTACGCCATGTTAAAGAACAGCAATCAGATGTTGCTTGGTTGTTGCAAACATTAGGTCGATTGTGGCTTTCTGGTGTAGAAATAGATTGGTCAGGATTTTATACCCACGAGCAGCGTCATCGTCTACCTTTGCCTAGCTATCCCTTTGAGCGACAAAGATACTGGATTGAACCTCAAAAGCCAGGACAAGGACAAAATGGCGATTGCCCAAGGGGCAGTGGCAAAGCCAATCGCACTCCAGCATCATTGGTTAAAAAAACTGATATAGCTGACTGGTTTTATATTCCTTTTTGGAAGCCTTCTTTACCTCCAGTACAACTCGAACATCAAGAATTAGTCTCTCAAAAATCCAGCATTCTGGTGTTTGTTGATGATTATGGTTTAGGTGTCAATTTGGTAAGACGACTAGAAAAACAAAACCAGGATGTGACTACCGTAAAAGTTGGTGAAAAGTTTGCTGTACTAGACGATTATCAATATGCTATCAATCCTGAAAATAATCAGGATTACAATGCCTTAATTAAGGAGCTTATCACACAACAAAAGTTGCCAAAAACCATTGTTCATTTGTGGGGTGTCACACCTATCAGTGACAAAGACTTAGAACTTGAAGAAGTTGAGAAAACCCAAGCTACAGGGTTTTATAGTTTGCTATTTCTTGCCCAAACTTTGGGAAGACAGGAAACTGCTGATGATTTTCAAATCACAGTCATTTCTAACAATCTACAGTCAGTGACAGGAACGGAAGTGCTTTGTCCAGAAAAAGCCACTTTGCTCGGACCAATTAAAGTTATACCCCAAGAATATTCAAATATTAATTGTCGTAGTATTGATGTTATACTTCCCCCAAGCGGAAGTTGGCAAGAACAAAAACTTGTAGAAAAATTACTGGCAGAACTGACAATTTATGATTCTGAAAAGCTAATTGCTTATCGAGGCTTGAATCGCTGGGTACAGAGTTTTGAACCAGTGCGTTTTGATAAAGCTAAAACAGAAAAACCTCGACTCAGGGAAAGAGGAGTCTATTTAATTACAGGTGGACTCGGTGGTATCGGACTTGTTTTGGCAGAATACTTGGCTCGAACTGTGCAAGCAAAACTACTGTTGGTAGGACGTTCCGCTTTGCCAAAAAAAGACGAGTGGGAACAATGGCTCGCCACTCATGATGAGACTAATAGCACTAGCCGCAAAATTTGCAAAGTCCAAGAACTTGAACAGTTGGGTGCAGAAGTTTTGGTGGTCAGTGCTGATGTGAGCAACATCGAACAAATGCAAAATGTGATTGCTCAAGCTCAAGAAGAATTTGGTCACCTAAATGGTGTGATCCATGCTGCTGGAATTCTTGAAGGCAAGTCTTTTGGAACTATTGAAAAAATAAGTAAAACTGATTGTGAGCAGCAATTTCAATCAAAAATACATGGACTCTTAGTATTAGAAAAGGTTTTGCAAAACAAAAAGCTTGATTTTTGTTTATTGCTATCTTCTTTATCGTCTGTGTTAGGAGGATTAGGATTTGTTGCCTACTCAGCAGCCAATATATTTATGGATGCTTTTGTGCATCAACATAATCAGAGCCATCCTGTCTTATGGACAAGCGTAAGCTGGGATGGTTGGCAACTTGAAAAAGAAAATAAACAAAGTACATCTGTAGGCGCAAGTGTGGCTGAATTAGCTATTCAGCCGGAAGAAGGAGTAAAAGCTTTTCAAAGGATTTTAAATTCTAGTGAATTCAATCATGTAGTTGTCTCAACTGGGGAAATTCAAGCTAGAATTGACCAATGGATTAAGCTTGAATCCTTTCAACAAGAAGCAGAAAGTCAACAAGCAAAGTTATTACTACACTCCAGACCTGATTTACAAAATCCCTACGTTACTCCCAGAAACGAAATTGAGCAAAAGCTTGCTAATATCTGGCAAGAAATTCTTGGAATAAAAAATGTAGGTCTTTATGATAATTTTTTTGAATTAGGAGGAGATTCTCTACTAATCATTCAGATTCGCAGTAAAATTCTAAAAAGATTAAACAAAAATTTATCAATCGCTGACCTATTTGAATATTCAACCATAAGTACCTTGGCTGAATATATTGGTGGAAAGCAGATTGAAGAACCAATATTTCAACAAGCTGATGAACGTGCCAGCAGAAAAGAAGCGGCTATGCAGGAAAAACGACAATTAATGAAGCAAAGGAGGAAGGTAAATGGATAATCAACAAATCCACGATTCCATTAAAGGCATAGCCGTCATTGGTATGGTTGGTCGTTTCCCAGGAGCCAAAAGTGTTGATGAATTTTGGGCGAACTTGTGCAAGGGGCAAGAGTCAATTTCTTTCTTCAGTGATGAAGAATTAAAGGCTTCAGGCGTAGACTCAGACACGCTGAGTAATCCTCATTATGTAAAAGCTGGTGCTCGATTATCAGATATTGAAATCTTTGACGCTTCTTTCTTTGACTTTTCGCCAAGGGAAGCTGAAATCATAGATCCTCAACACCGCATTCTTCTTGAATGTGCTTGGGAAGCATTGGAAAATGCTGGTTATAACCCCAGTTCAGGCAAAGGTTTGACTGGTGTTTATGTGGGAACTAATATGAGTAACTACTTTCTGAGCAATCTAAGTTCCCACCCTGAACTCATCCAATCGATGGGTCTTGCAATTATATATAACAATAGTCAAGACTTTGCAGCCACACGAGTTTCGTATAAATTGAACCTGAAGGGGCCGAGCATTAACGTTCAGACTTCCTGCTCCACATCATTGGTAGCTGTTCACTCAGCCTGTCAAGGATTGCTAAATTACGAGTGCGATATGGCTTTGGCAGGTGGTATTTGCATAGAATCTCTGCAAAAGCAAGGCTATTTCTATCAAGAAGGGAGTATTACTTCTCCTGATGGTCATTGTCGCGCCTTTGATGCCAGTTCCCAAGGAACTATTTTCGGGGATGGAGTAGGTCTTGTCGTCCTCAAGAGATTAGAGGATGCCTTAGCAGATGGTGACTGCATTCATGCAGTGATTAAAGGTTCGGCTATCAATAACGATGGTGCGGCTAAGGTGGGTTATACGGCTCCTAGTGTGAGTGGTCAAGCTGAGGTGATTGCTGAGGCTCAGGCGATCGCCTCTGTTGCTCCTGAAACCATCACTTACATCGAAACTCACGGAACCGGTACAGCCTTAGGAGACCCGATTGAAATTAGTGCCCTGAAAAAGGTGTTTGCAGCCCGCACCACACAAAAGGGATTTTGTGCGATTGCATCAGTAAAAACCAATGTTGGGCATTTGAATACAGCAGCGGGTGTGACAGGATTAATTAAAACAGTCCTTGCACTCAAACATAAACAAATACCTCCCAGCTTACACTTTGAACATCCTAATCCTGAGATAGATTTCGCCAATAGTCCCTTTTACGTTAATACTAAATTATCGGAGTGGGAAAGCAACGGTACACCTAAGAGAGCAGGTGTAAGTTCTTTTGGCATTGGCGGGACTAACGCCCATGTCATCTTAGAAGAGACTCCAGTAGAGACGCGCCATGGCTCGCCTCTACACTCGCGTCCTTGGCAATTGTTGCTGCTTTCAGCCAAAACCAGCACAGCCCTAGAAACTGCAACAGCGCAACTACGGGCTCACCTCCAGCAAAATCCCGATATTCCCCTACCTGATGTCGCCCATACCCTACAAGTGGGTCGTTGCGCTTTTGACCATCGGCGCATGGTACTTTGCCAACACCAAGAGGATGCGGTGAAAGTATTAACTTCCCTTGACCCACAACGTGTTTTGACTTACCACCGCAAGCCAAGCCATTGTCCAGTCATCTTCATGTTTTCAGGACAAGGCTCACAATATGCAAACATGGGGCGGGAACTGTATGAAGTCGAACCAACATTTAAAAAACATGTAGATACTTGTGCTGACATTCTTCAGCCTCACCTCGGTCTTGATATCCGCTCCTTACTTTATCCCAGGGAACAACAAATTGAAACTGCGTCTTCCCAATTACAACAAACAGCCCTGACACAACCAGCGTTATTTGTCATCGAGTATGCCCTAGCTCAGTTATTGATAGAATGGGGAGTACATCCAGAAGCAATGATTGGTCATAGCATTGGGGAATATGTAGCAGCAACCATTGCAGGTGTATTTTCTCTAGAAGATGCCTTAGAAATTGTGGCAACAAGAGGACAACTGATGCAACAAGTACCCCAAGGAAGTATGCTTGCAGTTCCACTTCCAGAAAAAGATGTGCAGTTGCTGTTGGATGCACAGACGTTCCATGGAACGTCTCTACAAATAGCAGTCATTAACAGCCCATGTTCTTGCGTAGTGTCTGGTACAAACGAGGCGATCGCAGCACTACAAAACCAATTCTCTTCCCAAGGGATTGAATGTCGTCTGCTACATACATCCCATGCCTTTCATTCACAGATGATGTCACCTATCTTGGAACCATTTGTGCAGGCTGTGAAAAAAGTGAAGCTCAGACCACCGCGCCTACGCTTTATTTCCAATGTCACGGGAAGTTGGATTACAGATGAACAAGCGACAAATCCCAGCTACTGGAGTCAACATTTGCGTCAAACTGTGAGATTTTCAGATGGTATATCTCAACTCTTGAGGCAGTTTGAAGGTGTTTTTCTGGAGGTGGGACCCGGACGAACTTTAAGTACATTAACGACACAGCATTTAGAGAAAAATGCTAAACAACAGGTATTAACTTCGTTACGCCATGTTAAAGAACAACAATCAGATGTTGCTTGGTTGTTACAAACATTAGGTCGATTGTGGCTTTCTGGTGTTGAAATAGATTGGTCAGGATTTTATACGAAAGAGCGGCGTCATCGTCTACCTTTGCCTACCTATCCCTTTGAGCGACAAAGATACTGGATTGATGCTAAATCCTCATCACCTTCAAGTAGTCAGCCAGCAACATTAGATAATAAACAAGATATTGCTGACTGGTTCTATATTCCTTCATGGAAACGCTCTTTGCTGCCTCATTCATCTTTTTCTCAAATAGAATTGACACAGGAACCCTGGCTGGTTTTTGTTGATGAATTTGGAGTGGGTAAAAAATTAATTAATGCATTGAAAAATCAAGGTAAAAATGTCATTATAATTAAGCAGGGAGAGCGGTTTAGTCAACTCAGTGAGGGGATTTATACAATTAATCCATGGACACCGGAAGACTATGATGCCTTGTTCCAAGAACTTATGTCATCGGGTCAACATCTCCAAAACATTGCTTATTTATGGAGCGTAAATCATCTTGGAAATCGTCCACGAGAAAATTATTTAGAATTCAACAGTTTACTGTTTTTAACACAAAGCTTTAGTAAACTGACAACTAACCAAAATTTACAGATTTGGATTATATCTAATAATACTCAACAAGTCAATGGCAATGAAAAACTAGACCCAGAGAAAGCGGTAGTCTTAGGTTTATGTAAAGTCATTCCTCAAGAGTATCCTAATATTACCTGTCGGAGTGTTGATATTAATTTAACGAATCGTCAAGATGCTGAGGATACAAAGGGAGGAGAAGGAGAGGATTACAGTATCATAATTGACCAACTTTTGGATGAGCTCACCGCTGTATCTTCAGACTTGGTCCTTGCTTATCGCGATCGCTACCGTTGGGTACAAACATTTGAGCCACTTCCCTTAGAGTCAGTCGTTGAAGAAAAAACACCGTTGAGAAAACAGGGTGTTTATCTATTTCCTGGTGGATTAGAAAGTCTTGGAGTTGTACTTGCAGAATATTTAGCAAAAACTTTACAAGCAAAACTGATATTTATTGAAGATTCTGCTTTTCCTGAAAAAGATGACTATTCACAATGGCTTGAAACTCACACCCAAGAAGATGAAGTGAGCCGCAAAATCCAAAAACTGCAAGCATTGAGTGAGTTGGGTGCAGAAATTTTGGTGGTGCGTGCAGATACAACTAACTATGAACAAATGCACCAAAGCCTTGCACCTGAAAATATTGGTCAAATTCATGGGGTTATTTATTCCAGTGGGATAAAGCGTGAAAATATATTTAGTTCCATCCCAGAAATTGATAAAATAGAATTCGAGAATTTCTTGGAGTGGCAACGCTGTAAGATTACTGTATTAGAACAAGTCTTACACAAGAGAAAGTTAGATTTATGTGTCGTCTTTTCTTCTTTATCTTCCATTTTAGGAGGATTTGGCTTAGGCTTATATGCAGCAGCGAATCATTTCATAGATACCTTTACTAATCGGCACAACCAAACCTACTCTTTGCCGTGGTACACTATAAACTGGGATAAATTACAACTGAATGTAACCCAAGAACAAAAAACATTTGGGCAAACATCTGCACTGGAATTAGCCATTACTCCAAAAGAAGCTGTAGAAGTATTTAAACGGATATTCTCTTTAAAGTCAGGAACTCAGCTTATTGTTTCTACAGTAGACATCAATGCTAGAAAGAAGCATATATTTAACTTCGACTCTTTAGCTTCAAAATCTTCCAATCAATTAGATTCATCGTCACGCCACTCCAGACCTAATCTTAGTAATTCCTATGTTGCTCCGACAAATGAGTTAGAAAAACAAGTGACGGAAATATGGCAAGAGGTACTTGGAATTGCAGAAGTTGGTATTTACGACAACTTCTATGAGTTAGGAGGAGATTCCCTCATTGCAACTCAACTCGTTTCTCGATTGCGAGCAAAATTTCCTGTAGACCTACCACTGCGCGACCTTTTATTGCAAGCCATGATACCAGTTAAACAGGCAGAAATGATTGAGCAACTTATGTTGGAAAAAATTGAAGAATTATCTGAGGAAGAGGTGGAAGCTCTTTTAAAGAATCATGCAGATATTGGTGTGGAAACATTAGAAGCTAAGGAACATTTAAAATCAATATATCAGTGAAGCATTTCTGAATCAGTATTGTTTCTATAAACAACTTGTGAGGGAAAAAATGCAAGTAATTCAATGAGAGAAATATCAACAATTTGTTGTTGGGTTTGTATACCTTTTTAAAAGGTAGTAAAAAATAACATTCTTCTTAGCTTTCTAAATTACTTAATTTGAAACCTTTACTTAGGAGTAGGAAAACAAACTTATGTTTTTAGCCACTTATCCCCCAAATTATGAGTCTTTTGCTCGGATGCAAAACGAACTCAAGACTTCAGATCAAGTTACAGTAGAATTTATAATACCCGCTTTAGAGCAATTAATGTTACGACACATCTCTAAGGAAGCGCGTATTCTTGACCTTGGTTGTGGTACTGGGCAGTTAGTACAACAACTTCATATTAGAGGGTATCAGACGACAGGACTTGATGCCTCTAAAGAACTGTTAGAGTATGCCCGAAAAAACGCACCTGAGAGTGAATTTATCCTTAGTGATGTACGTGAGTTTGAGCTACCACCCATCTTTGATGGTGTTTTTTCAAAAGATGTTTTACTCTTTATCCTAAATATTGAAGAATTGACAGCCGTCTTCCAAAACGTCTACGCAGCAATGCGAGATAATGGACTCTTCGTGTTCACAATACCACTAACAGATTGGTTACACGAAATTGCTCCACCAATTTTCGACCATGTTAATGTTAATGACAAATGTGCCTTGATTGAAATCTTCTACTATAAACCAGAAGAAATGATGTGGGAAATTAAAGTCACCGGATTTGAATTAATAGAAAATATTTGGAAGCGTTCAGATACTACTTGGCTAAGAAGAGATTTCTTTTTAACAGAAGTGCAGTCGGGTTTAGAGAAAGTCGGCTTTACAGACATTAGTCACTATAATCTCAAAGATTTTGGAGCTGACGAAAGTGCAGGTATGGCTTGCTTTGTTTGTCGAAAACCATCCCTGACACAATAGTATAATTGCAGAGTTAGTAGCTCAATCAAAATTGATGGTCTTTTATGATTGAGCTTGTCGCTTAATAAGTTTTTGTCAAATATTAGGGGTGTAAGGGGGTAAGGGGATAGGGGATGTAATTAGTGCTTGCTCGTACCACCACTAATACTAGACCACCAAATCGTAGATTTGCGAATGTCGGATGTAGCTAAAAAACTAGAAAATAGTAACTATTAATATTTTATTAGAAATGGATAAACAATACTCTAATTTATCACCTGCGAAAAAAGCACTTCTAGAAAAATGGAAGGGAGGAAAGTTTCAAGCTGACACTATTCCTAAGCGTCAAGTCTCGAGGAATATTCCCTTATCTTTTTCACAACAGAGGCTGTGGTTTATTGATCAGCTTTACCACGGGAGTTCCTTTTACAATATTCCAATTGCTTTTCATATAAAAGGACAGCTTAATATTATAGCTATTCAGCAAAGTCTGAATGAAATTCTCAAGCGACACGAAGTTTGGCGCACAAGTTTTAAGCTTGTAAATGGAGAGCCAGTACAGGATATTGCACCCCAAGTTACTTGGAATTTACCCATTATTAATCTTGAGCATTTGTCTGGTAAAGATTGGGAATCTGAGGTTAAACAACTTGTAGCGGAGGAAGCAAAAAAACCCTTTAATTTAGCTAAAGGACTTTTAGTCAGAGCAACTTTACTGCGCTTGAGTCAAGAAGAACACGTTTTGCTTGTCACCATGCACCACATTATCACGGATGGATGGTCTTGTGGTGTGTTCTTGCGGGAGTTGTCAACGCTGTATGCTGCTTTCTCTACAAATCAACCTTCTGGCTTACCAGAACTGCCCATTCAGTATGCAGATTTTGCAGTTTGGCAACGCGATCGCATCCAAGGTGAGTTCCTAGCAACCCAATTAAATTATTGGAAGCAACAACTCAAGGGTGAGCTACCTGTACTACAATTACCTACAGACCGTCCCCGACCTGCGATCGCTACTTTCACTGGTGCCAAGCAATACTTTACATTCTCAAAAGCCCTGACTGATGCACTCAGACAATTAAGCCAGCGAGAAGACACTACTCTATTTATGAGTTTGCTGGCAGCATTTAACATATTACTGTATCGATACACAGACCAAGAAGACATTTTAATTGGTTCTCCAATTGCAAACCGAAACCGAGCCGAATTAGAAGGGATGCTGGGTTTGTTTGTTAACACTTTGGTGTTACGCAATAACCTTAGTGGTAATCCCAGCTTCCGCGAACTTCTACATCGAGTACGTGAGGTAACTCTCGATGCTTATGCACATCAAGATTTACCTTTCGAGATGCTTGTAGAAGAATTGCAGCCGGAACGAGACTTAAGTCGAAACCCACTTTATGAAGTCATGTTTGCCCTGCAAAACAGCCCAGTGTCTGTGCAGGAAGTTTCTGGTTTAACTTTGCGTACTTTGGAGTTTGATAGCGGTACAGCTCAACTAGATATTTTCTTGTCGATGTCTGAATCGCAAGAGGGATTAACAGGGTGTTTGGAGTACAGCACAGATATTTTTGATTCAACAACGATTACCCAATTTATTAACAAGTTCCAGACTTTGTTGGAAAATATCGTTGCTAATCCAGAGCAGCGTATCTGTGAATTGTCACTTTTAACTGCTTCTGAACAAGAACAACTCATATTTAAGTTGAATCAAACTCTTGCAGATTATCCTCAAGATGCATCTCTGCATCAATTATTTGAGCAACAGGTTCAACTCACACCTGATTTAAACGCATTAATTCATCAGTCTGAAGAACTGACTTATCGTCAACTTAATCACAGAGTTAATCAGCTTGCACATTATTTACAAAAACAGGGTGTAACAAAAGAAACCGTGGTTGCTATATGTCTGGAACGATCCGTAGACATGGTGGTGGGAATTTTAGCTGTCCTCAAAGCTGACGGAGCCTATATTCCTCTTGACCCAAGTTATCCAGTTGAGCGTCTGAGCTTTATGCTCTCTGATTCTCAAGCATCGCTGTTAATTACCAAGCAAGAAATATTAGAAAAGCTATCATTATCTTCGGCTAAAACCGTTTGCTTAGATATCCACAAAGACAATATTGCTCAAGAAAGTCAAGAAAACCCCATTAGCACGTCAAAAGCTGATAATCTTGCCTATATTATCTACACTTCTGGCTCAACTGGAACTCCTAAAGGCGTTCTTGGCACTCATCGCGGTACAGTCAATGGCTTACACTGGTTATGGAAAACCTATCCTTTCACCCAAGGAGAAGTTTGTTGTCAGAAAACAGCTATTAGCTTTGTAGATTCTGTTTGGGAAATTTTTGCTCCTTTACTTGGGGGAATTCCTACTGTAATTATTAATAATGCAACTCTACTAGACCCGCAGTTATTTATAGAAGCTTTGGCGCATCACAAAGTAACCCGTATTATACTTGTACCCTCACTACTACGCCTACTTCTAGATAATTACAGTCATCTGACTAAGAAACTAACGCAGCTAAAACTTTGGATAACTAGCGGAGAAGCACTGTCTGTTAAGTTAGCTCAAACTTTCCGAGAATTGATACCCTCAGCAAAACTCATCAACCTTTACGGCTCATCGGAAGTTTCCGCCAACGCCACTTACTACGACACCAGTTTATTACAAAACCAAGCAAACAGTGTTCCCATCGGTCGTCCTATTAACAATACTCAGGTTTATGTATTGAACCGCCATTTACAACTAACGCCTGTAGGAGTTATCGGTGAACTTTATGTTGGTGGTGATGGATTGGCAAGAGGTTATTTACGTCGTCCTGAATTGACTCAAGAAAAATTTATTGATAACCCCTTTATTCCAGGAACTAAACTTTACAAAACAGGTGACTTAGTACGTTATCTCAATGATGGTAATCTTGAGTATTTAGGTCGCCGTGATGACCAAGTCAAAATTCGTGGCTTCCGAGTGGAATTGGGTGAAATTGCAACTGCGATCGCACAACATCCAGATGTGCAAGAATCTGTTGTCATTGTCAGCGACGATGCTCAAAAAAATCAGCGTTTGGTTGCCTATGTCGTCACAGAGAAACAGGACATAGCTGCACAACTGTTGCCCTATTTGCAACAAAAACTGCCTAATTATATGCTACCATCTGCCTTTGTGGTATTGGATGAACTCCCAATAACACCTAATGGCAAAGTAGACAAGCGTGCCCTTCCAACTGATGAAGTTATTCGCTCAAATACGACTCAATCCTTCGTCGCTCCTCGTAACTTTACAGAATTATCATTAGTAAAACTTTGGGAAAATCTGCTGAATACTAGCCCTATAGGGGTAACAGATAACTTCTTTGACTTGGGTGGACACTCATTTTTAGCTGTACGTTTAATGGCTCAACTTCAAGACCGATTTGGGCATAACCTTACCCTATCTACTCTTTTTGAAAATCCAACAATTGAAAAACTAGCGACCATTGTCAGTCAGCCATCCCGCACAAGTTCTAATTCTCCTCTAGTCGCAATTAACTCTTCTGGTTCCAAAATACCTTTCTTCTGTATGCATGGCGCTGGTGGAAATATTAGCCCATACTTTAATTTGTCCAAGAGACTTGGTGAAGATTATCCACTTTATGCTTTGGAACATACCCTAGACCAAGAGAAGCCTGAAACGTTATCAGTAGAGGAGACAGCTAACCGCTACCTGCAAGAAATTCGTAAAGTACAACCAAATGGTCCTTATCTTTTAGGAGGACATTGCTACGGCGGTGTACTAGCCTTTGAAATGGCGCAACAATTACAAAGGCAGGGGCAAAAAGTAGGTTTATTGGTTGTCATCGATGCCATATTATCAGAAACATATATTGAACCTACAGATTCTGACGATGCAAAATTTTTACTTCGTATAGCTGAATCAATGAAAACCGATAATAATATAGACTTGTCACTACCTTTTGAGGAACTTCGAGATTTGCCATTAAATGAGCAACTTAATTTGATTAATAAAAAAGCAAACTTCATCTTTAGCGATGCAGAAATTAAAGATTTTCTTCGTTATTACAAACGTTTCAAAGTTCATGTCCAAGCCATGCGAAATTATGTTCCAGAGGTTTATCCTGACTCAATGACTCTGTTCCGAGCTAACGAGGAGATTATTCATGACTTTGAAAGCCCGGAATTTCATACTGATGACCTCTTGCTAGGTTGGGGTAAATATTTTAGTCAACCGATTCAAGTCATTGAAATTCCAGGGGATCATTTCTCAATTTTCGTTGAACCGAATATTCAGGAATTAGCTAGGCATTTGAGAATTTGTATCGATAATGCGGTGTGCGATGTAAATAAATAATGGGAGTAAATAAAGACTCATGAAACTACCCCCAGGACCGAAAACACCCTCATGGCTACTAAATCTGCAATTTGAGGCTGATCCCTTTGGCTATATGGATGGTATTTCCAAACGTTATGGTGATATTGTTACTGTAATGTTGAATTCTACACCAGTAGTTTATGTCAGTAATCCTTTAGGAATAAAGGAAATTTTCACAAATACAAAGGAAATTGCAGCTAGGGGTGAGTTAAACCAAGATTTCGCTTTGATGACAGGAAATCAAGGAGTTCTTCAACTTAATGGCTTAGTTCACAAAAATCGACGTAAGCTTTTAATGCAAGGTTTTCATGGAGCGCGCATGCAAGCCTGTGGACGACGTATCTGCGAACTCACAGAAAAAATCATGAGTCAACAGGTGGTTGGAAAATCTTTTGTTGCATACCCTACCATTGAAGATATCACCTTGCGAGTGGGTGTAGAGGTCGTCTTAGGCTTACATGAAGGAGAGCTTTATAATAAAATCAAGCATCTATTTGCTTCTATAATCAAATATCCTCAATCTCCTCTATTTCAACTCGTCACAAAACTTCCCTTTGGACAACGGGATTTAGGTCGATGGAGTCCAAGAGGATATATGCTTCACCTCCGGCGAGAACTTTTTCAATTGCTGTACACTGAAGTTCAAGAACGTCGCAAGCAAGCAGGTTCCTCACACACAGACATCCTCTGCGACCTTATATTTGCTCATGATGAAACAGGTGAACCATTAAGCGATGAAGAAGTGCGCGACCTCCTATTATCGCCCATATTCGCAGCTCAAGATGCTTCAGGAACTGCTCTAGCCTGGTCATTATACTGGATTCACCGTTTGCCTGCTGTGCGATCGCGACTGCTTGAGGAACTCGATAGCCTTGGTGAAAACCCAGACCCTATGAGTATTGTCGCACTACCCTACCTAAGCGCTGTTTGTAACGAAGCTTTGCGAATTTACCCAACTCAGTTGTTTACATTTCCTAGGTTGGTAGAATCGACCGTTGAGGTGATGGGCTACGAGTTGAGTCCGGGTACAGTACTCATTGGCAATATTTATTCTACGCACCAGCGTGAAGATTTATACCCACACCCCAAAGAATTTAATCCAGAACGCTTTTTAGAAAAACAATTCTCTCCCTACGAATTTTTCCCCTTTGGCGGCGGTTCTCGTGTGTGTATTGGCGGAGCTTTTGCCTTATTTGAAATGAAGCTTGTATTAGCAACTATTCTTTCACGTTATCAATTAGAACTAGTCAGTCAGCGCCCTGAACGTCCCAAGTTTGGAGGTCTGATTTGTTACCCAGCAAGTGGTGTAAAGATGATGATGCATAGTCGGCGTCAGCATCAAGGACAATCGCAGCCATTGGTTGTGGGTTCAATTTAATCTCTAGAATTTTTTTCATTGCTTTCTGTTGATACTGGAGTAGTAATATCTATGACGCTACCCCCAAAAGTGAAAACACCCACTTGGCTGCTAAAGCTGCAGCTTAAGAATGATCCGCTTGCCTGTATGGATGCTATTTACAAACGCTACGGTGACATTGTAACTGTAATGTCTGGTTCTACACCAGTTGTTTACGTCAGCAACCCTTCAGGAATAAAGCAGATTTTCAGTAATACCAAAGAAATTACAGATTCTGGTATATTTTTCCGAGATTCGACCTTGACAGTAGGACAGCAAGGAATCCTTCAAATTGATGGCTTGGTTCACAAACATCGTCGTCCCCTTTTAATGAAGGCGTACCACGGAGAGCGGATGAACGCAAGTGGGCAACTTATTTGCAAACTAACGGAAAAAATTATTAGTCAACAAGCTATTGGAAAAACTTTCACTGCCTATGAAATTGTATTAAAAATTATCTTGCAGGTAGCGATAGAGGTTGTGATAGGCTTACGAGAAGGAGAGCGTTATGAAAAAATCAAGCGTCTATTTACCTCTTTGATTAAATATGAAGAATCTCCCCTGTTTGATCTTCTTGTTAAAGAATTTTCTTTTGCACAACTAGATTTAGGTCGATGGAGTTCGCAGGGATACCGTAATTACCTTTATAAAGAAATATTTCATTTTTTGTACAATGAAGTCCAAGAACGCCGGAAGCAAGCAGATTTTTCACGCACTGATATGCTCTCTGATCTTATATTTGCTTGTGATGAAACAGGTAAACCATTAAACGATGAAGAGGTACGTGACCTGCTATTTTTGCCTATATTTGCAAGTAGGGATGGTGCAGCACATTCGCTTACTTGGTGTTTATATTGGATTCACCGTTTAAGAGATATTCGCGAGCGACTCCTTGAAGAACTTGACAGTCTTGGTAAAAATCCAGACCCTATGAATATTGTCGCATTACCTTACCTTAGTGCTGTTTGTAACGAATCTTTACGAATTCATTCAAGTCCAATGTTTATGTTATCGAGATTAGTAGAGTCTCCGGTAGAGATGATGGGCTATGAGTTAATTCCGGGTACAGTACTCATTGGTAATATTTATTCAACACATCAACGTGAAGATTTATATCCAGAGCCAAAACAATTTAAGCCAGAGCGCTTTCTAGAAAAAAAATTCTCCCCTTATGAATTTCTACCCTTCGGTGGCGGTGCTCGTAATTGCATTGCAGCACCTTTTGCTATATTTCAAATGAAGCTTGTGTTAGCAACAATTCTTTCAAACTATAAATTAGCGCTGGTTAACAAACGACCAGAACGACAAAAGCGTTTTGATGACCAGTGTCACCCAAAGAGCGGTGTAAAGATGGTTACCTATGGTCGGCGTCAACATTAAGGGCAGTGGTAGTCAGTTATTTCTTGCTTGTTTTAGCCATTAGATTTAGTTTTTCGTTCAGTTGATACACCATATTTCTCAATTTACCCTTTTCGATATAAAAACATATTTCATTATGGAGGAAGTAGGTATGACTAAGAGTAATAAAGGCGCTGTCGTCATTACAGGAACATCCACAGGTCTCGGTCGAGCAACCGCGCTTTCACTTGACAAGCAAGGGTATCGCGTTTTTGCCGGAGTCCGCACAGAGAAAGACGCTGAGTCGCTAAAGCAGTCTGCATCTGGTGATTTAACACCCATTATCATGGACATTACAAAAGCGGAACAAATTAAATCTGCTTCGGAATTTGTTTCACTAGCGATTGGTGATGAAGGATTATTCGCATTAATTAATAATGCATATGCCGGGGTAGATGGACCATTAGAATGTATTCCGATAGATGATATCAGATGGAATTTTGAAGTAAATGTTATCGCTCAAATTGCTGTCACACAAGCATTCATACCAATGCTACGAAAAGCCAAAGGTCGAATTATCAATATCAGTGCGATTTGCGGTAGATTAGCTCTACCGTATAGAGGACTCTTATCTGCTTCAAAATTTGCGCTTGAGGCAATTACAGATTCTTTACGTATGGAATTACGTTCTAGTGGAATTGAGGTTCTTTCTATCTTACCAGCGGGAATAGTGACCCCAGAACAGGCTGACAAAGTAGAAATAGGCTACCAGAAAACATTAGCCAATATGTCACCCGAAGCGAAAGCTATATATGGCAAGAATTACAAAATATATATGCAAGCATCTGTAGAGGGAAATCGCAGCAAAGGTTTATCACCTGAAAAAGTGACAAATGTGATTTTGGAGGCTTTGGAAGCTCGCAAACCTAAAAGACAATATTTTGTCACACAATCATCATGGCAACTGAGGCTTTTTGCTCTATGTAAAAGGTTGCTTCCTTATCAGTATTTTTACGATCATTTTTATTTTGGTGAAATGCGAAAAGGAATGGGATTGGATTAATAATTTATCGTCCTTTAGTCATGATGTTCAAAAAGCTATAATTTTGGCAAAAGTTTAGAAAAATAATTGATAAAGCCTTGCTCCTTTATTCTCTAACATTAGCTTAAAATTATAGCCATCAAATATATAGTAGGTATTCTACTAAGGAAATTATGATGAGTTTGTAGTAAACACTAAAGTACTCTGGAAAGAGATAATTTTTTTGCTACAAACTATAAAAATTTTCTTGTAAAATTAATTGATTTCGTAAGCTTTTCAGCCATTATTTACACCCATACTGATAAAAGAATAATTAGTATGTAGCAGAGATAGTAAATATGCAAACTCAACATACTCACGAACTCCTCACAACAGACTGTCATTTTTGCTCATTGGTTTCTAAAGCTAATGGAGAAGACCCAATTGGTACAGCAGGTACTTACGACCATTGGTTAATTATGGAAATTCCACAACCATGGCCGCAAGAAATCTTTCAGGAAAACCCAACTATCAAATCATTGATGGGTTTATTCCAAGAGTTAATTTTTAAGCACGGGGTCAAGTTGAAACCGATGCTAATTGCTCCCGACCGAGAGTACTCTCATCCTGGCTCAACCCGTTTGTTGTACTACTATCGCCCTGCAAATTTGTTTTCTCAGTTTGAGAAACAGGAGTTTGTTGTTCCAGAAAACGAAGCCGCTGCTCTGGTGACAGCAATATTCAAGCAGTTAATGCAACAACCCAACGATTTATCGAAATTTCAACAGTATCAGCAACAAACCAGTCATATCCGCGAACTTATGGTTTGCACCCATGCTCAAGTTGACCTTGCCTGTGGTAGATTTGGAACTCCCCTATATCGTCGGTTACGCAAAGAATATGCGCCTGCTTCCAATGGAAAGTTAAGAGTGTGGCAAACAACTCACTTTGGCGGACATCAGTTTGCCCCCACTCTCACTGACTTACCCCAAGGATGTTTATGGGGACATTTAGAGCCAGATGTATTGGATTTACTGGTAAACAGAAATGGTTCAATCTCTGGTTTGCGTCAATTTTACCGAGGATGGGCGGGTTTAACCAAGTTTGAGCAAATTGTTGAGCGCGAAATTTGGATGCAGGTGGGCTGGACTTGGCTTGATTATTTGAAAGCTGGGGAAGTTTTGGCACAACAGAAAGTTAGTGAAGAAGATGATGCTAATTGGGCGGAAGTACGTATTGATTATACTGTTCCAGATGGCAGTGTATCAGGTGCCTATGAAGCCAGAGTAGAAGTCTGTGGTGAAGTCATGAGTGCATTGAACTCAGCAAAAGAGATGGAGTTAGAAGCAGTAAAGCAGTATCACGTTAGCCGTTTAGTTAAGGTTGAGTAAACAGTAACGATCCGAAAACTAAAAAATGACTTCACAAAAACAATCTCAAATCACAAATGAAATTCTTCAAGGTAATCTTGTTAAACTGATGTTCAAGTTATCAATTCCCAGTACTCTGGGGATACTGATGCTTAGTTTAAACACTTTTATTGATGCTTTATTTGCAGGACGATTCATTGGTGAAACTGCTTTTGCTGGTATCTCACTTTCACTACCACTTACAGGTATAGTAAATGGATTTGCTCTCTTAATTGGGGTAGGTTCCGCTTCCGTTCTCAGTCGAGCTATTGGTTCTGGAGATATCAAAACTCAGTCCAAAATATTTGGGACTTTAACGGTCATGAGCATTGTAATCTCCTTTTTTATCACAATTCTTGGTTACAGATTTGGTGAAGAATTAATTGTATTCATGGGAGGAAGTGGTGAAGTTGCCTCAGGAGGTGCAGAATATTTTAAGACTTATATACTGGGTTCAGTATTTTTGATAATAGCGCAAGCTTGTAGCGAAGTTATCAAATCAGAAGGAAAAATGAGACTATTTACCATATTTGGCTGTATTTTTGTCATTGTTAACATTTTCTTAAATTTCATATTTATTATTGTCTTCCATTGGGAAACACATGGAATTGCCCTCGCTACAGTTTTTGGAATGATTGTTTATAGTATTGTTAACTTAGCTTATTTCCTTGCTGGCAAAAGTTCTATTCCAGTTAAGCCTAAAAAATTAGCCATAGCAATAGATTTACTACCTGCTATTTTATCAGTAGGAATATCAGCGCTATTTTATCCTATTATGGTATTGGTTCAAGATTTTGTAGTTTTTAATTCAATTTCTTATTACGGAACAAATAATGATATTGCTTTCTTTGGAGCAACTGGAAAGGTTTCTTCACTTGTGTATATCCCCATCATTGGTTTTGCACAAGCATTACAACCTATAATTGGAATGAATTATGGTGCAAAAAATTATAGGAGGCTCAAAAAAGCATACTTAACTTTTGCAGTTTTTGCAACTCTTTTATTAATATTAATTTGGCTGCCTCTACAATTATCTCCAAGGACATTTTTGGGTTTAATTCTGCCAGGTATTAATTTTACAGAAGATGATGTACTAAATTTTAGAATTATCAGCATATTAATACCGATCTGGCCTTTAGCATTCTTTAGCAATACTCTCTTTCAATCTATAGGCAAAGGTAAAACTGTGTTAGTAGTACTTTTGTTAAGAAGTATAGTTTTAAATGTGCCAATGGTGCTATTTTTTTCTAGGATGTCAGGTGTAAGGGGCATATATTATGGAACGACTTTTGCCGATATTATATTTATGTTAATTGTATTTGTATTAACAGCTTTAGAATTTAAGTATTTCAATTCGCTCAAAGTCGAATCATACAAATAATAAAATTTTTCTAAAAATAAGCTTTCATTATTTTGAATTTTATCTTTTCATAAAAATGATGATAAATTTGCAAAAAAAGAAAATGAAAAACTTTTCAAAGAGGTGACAATATGGCAACAATGGCAAAGTATTGCAAAGCATACTCACTTAAAAAATTACGTCAATTTGACCAATGGATGGAGAATTTAGAAAATACTAGAAAAGAAAAGCAACAGCTAGATGGCAAGGAAGTTGAAGTTAAGAGGGTGTTAACGGACGATGATTTTCTATATTTACAAGAAAACTACATAGTTACAGATGGGATTTTTAAGGACGAGAATATCATTTTTGATAATGTAACACCTGAATGGAAAGAGTTTTGCCAAAAGACCCTTGCATTTGAGATTCCCGTATATGAAGCTGTACAAGTACAAGGATCGGTAAATCAAGACAAAAGTCATTCTTAATGAGGAGACAATTTTATGAACGAGTTAGTGCAACGATTGTCAGAAGGAGAATATCCAGTTGAAGCAAGTTTGAGACCAGAAAAAACAGCTACTGCATTAAAAGACTGTATTGACCGAGGATATGTTCATATCAAATTTACAAACACTAAAGGGGGTACTGATTTAGGTGTAAGACTCGATCCAGAAGCATCTAATTTTAATGAAGCTGACTTTGAGCATCAAACAGGGAAAGTTCATTTGGTTGGTAACTTAACACTAAACTATGTAAAAGTTAGATGTATTGCAGATATTGACCTGATGACTTTAAACGGTAAGGGACATTTAGAGCCAGTAGAACAATGACATTTGTCCCAGTTATTAATGGAGTGCAAATATGTATCAAGACGACAAAGAAGACACGACAATTTACAAAGTTGTAGTTAATCACGAAGAACAATATTCCATTTGGCCATTAGACCGCGAAAATCCTCTTGGTTGGAAAGATACTGGAAAAAATGGACCCAAACAAGAATGTTTAGATTACATCAAAGAAGTCTGGACTGACATGAGACCGCTTAGTCTCCGGAAAAAGATGCAGGAAACAGCTGGCAACATGCAGTAAGCAACTGTGCGTTGAAATTGTGTAGTTGGTGGGTTTTTTATGTCCACTTCACGCAGGGTCAGCGCATCTTAACAATCATTGACAAAAAGATGAGCCTTAACTTTGCTGAAAAATAAAATGCTTCTATCACTCGATAAAAGCAAACTTTTAATGGAGGAAAAGAAAAGTGACTAATTTGCAAGAATATCAAGAATACAAGGTATCTCTCCAAAATCATAGAGTAGCATTGTCTAAGTCGGATAAGGTAAAGATAAAAATATTTTTTTTGCTACTCAAATTATTAAATATTTTGTTTCCAAAAGGTCATGTCCATAGATTTGAAAAGTCTCTAAAATTTTATTTGGGGCTGATAGATATAAACATTGATGATTGGAATACACAACAAAAACCAGCGTTGTTTTTCTATCTCGGTCTTCCTTCTAAACCTTGGTATGAACCTAATGATTACGACGGTTTAAAAATAGTGAGAAATATCCTTGAAGAAGGTGCTAAAGACATAAAAAGTGAGTATTTAATGAATCTCCCTAATAAAAGTAATTTCTTAACTACAGGCTTTGAACCAAGTGATGATCCTTCAAGTTATGAAAACATTACTGACATTAAACTACCTGCCTCTTACACAAAAGATGACTGGTTAGGAGTTATATTGTGGATTGATGGTAAATTTACTCAAAAAGCCAGAGATTTATTTCCAAAAACTGTAAATATTTTGTCTAAGCTGAAATCTTTTATGGATCCTTTTGAAGAGGCTACAATTTATGTTTTAAAGCCAGGAGCTTTCTTACCTCCACACCATGATGCTGCAAATACTTATATTGGCTGTCATTTGGGATTAATAATTCCAGAAAATTGCGGATTTAGCGTTGGAAGTGAAACGCGGAGTTGGACTGAAGGGAAAACTTTATTTTTCGATCAGAGCATTGAGCATGAAGTCTGGAATAGAAGTCAGGAAGAACGAGTAGTTTTGTCACTGCAATTACGTCATCCAGAATTGTCAAAATTTGAAAATTTTTTATACGATCTTTTTCGTAAGTCGCTGTGATTTTCCTAGTTCTTCGGTTATTTTTATGCAAAACTTGGTTCAAAATCATTCAGAGGGTGTTTGAAAAGTCGGTAAGTTTGTAAAAAAACCCAATACTTCTTCTTTGACATGTTTGTGCATTTGATTGCGTACCGCCTCTTCAATTCCTGCAAAGCTTGTTAATCTTTCCGGTGATGTGTCTTCGTACAGTATTTTTGCGATCACCTGAATATGTTCTTGAAGAGCTTGCTTTTGTTCTGGTATGATGGGTAGGTAAATACACTCGTCTTACTTAGACTGGCTGATTTTTGCTCTCTTTGCAAAAAACTGGGATGCTCTCATTTCAGTTTAGAATAACAGGTACTGAAGAACCATTAATTTTTCCTCAAACTAAATAAGATTAATGTTAAAACAACTAGCTAACAGCAGTTTGCGAAATTTCTTGATTATATGGCTAGGTCAACTTGTTTCTGGAATTGGTAGTGTAACAACCGCCATTGCTTTGGAAATCTGGGCATGGTCAATTACTGGTAAAGCAACAGCTCTCACGCTAGTAGCTTTCTTTGGTTTACTTCCCAGTATTCTTATTACGCCTATTAGTGGTGTAATTGTAGACCGTTTTAATCGGAAACTATTGATGATGCTCGGTGACACTGTTGCCGTCCTCACAACAATTGTTCTCCTCTTTTTATATATCAATGAAGACTTACAAATTAGGCATCTTTATGTGGCAGCAGCTTTAGTCGGTACTTCGGGTCAATTTCAATCTCTGGCATATGACGCATCAGTTCCATTAATGATACCCAAGCAATACTATGCTCGTGCTAGTAGTCTTCAATTCTTGTACAGTCATAGTATAATTATCATCGCACCTGCTTTAGCAGGATTTTTTTATAATTTAATTGGACTAATTGGTATTTGGTTAATTGATATTTCCACTTTTTTAGTCGCCATTTTTACTCTCTTTTTTATACCGATACCCCAGCCAGTGCAAACAGAAGAAAACCAGGAAAACTTTTGGCAAGATGTCGGGTATGGATTTCGTTATTTAAATACTCATAAAAGTCTTCTTTTACTGTTAGTCGTTAACTTCTTACTTACATTTACCGATGACCTCGCAGGTTCACTTTCTCTACCAATGATTCTCGCACGCACTGGCGGTGATACTTTAGTGCTGGGTAGCATAATCACAGCAGCAGGTTGTGGTGGTGTAATAGGAGTATTAATTGTTAATAAATGGGGAGGTTTTAAAAATAAAATTAAGGTGATATTACTTGGCATTATAGGTGTCGGTTTGCCTAAAATAGTATTTGGTTTAGGTCGAACTATGTGGTTATGGATTCCTCCACAATTTTTATGTTCTTTGAGTTTTAGCATTAGTGGTAGCGTAAATAATGCGATTTGGTTGGCTAAAGTTGCTCCCAATCTACAAGGACGGGTTTTTGCTGCACGGTCTTTGCTGTTGCAATTAGCTTCAGCAGCTGCGGCTTTGATTGCCGGACCATTAGCAGATAATGTCTTTATACCTGCATTTAGTCAGGGAGGTAGCCTTGTGGGTATTTTGGGAGGTATATTTGGGACTGGTGCTGGTGCGGGAATTGCGATGTTGTACGTAATTAGCGCGGTTTGTATGTTTTTGGTCGGATTGGTTGGGTTTAATGTTCCATTGCTACGAAATTTGGAAAAGAATGTACCTGACCATGATGAGGTTGCGGTTTAGTCCATATTTGATAGTTATCGGAGATGTCTAGTAGAACAATGACATTTGTCCCAGTTATTAATGGAGTGCAAATATGTATCAAGACGACAAAGAAGACACGACAATTTACAAAGTTGTAGTTAATCACGAAGAACAATATTCCATTTGGCCATTAGACCGCGAAAATCCTCTTGGTTGGAAAGATACTGGAAAAAATGGACCCAAACAAGAATGTTTAGATTACTTCAAAGAAGTCTGGACTGACATGAGACCGCTTAGTCTCCGGAAAAAAATGCAGGAAACAGCTGGCAACATGCAGTAAGCAACTGTGCGTTGAAATTGTGTACTTAGTGGGTTTTTTATGCCTACTTCAGGTTCATACAAGCATTTTTCTGCTTCTGCAATTTCAAGTTTCTTTAGCTTAGTAACGCTTGTTAAAAATGGAGAATTTCTATGGTAGAGTCCTCAGTTTCTCAATCACGAGTATGGTTTATCACTGGTTGCTCAAGGGGCTTAGGTCGAGCATTAGCAGAAACAGTGCTTGAGCGGGGCGAGACTGTGGTGCTAACAGCACGGAATCCACAGCAGGTAGAAGATTTAGCAACAAAGTTTCCAGGTCGTACATTAGCAGTACAACTTGATGTAACGAAACCCGAAGAGGTACGGAAAGCAGTGAAACAGGCAATTGCTAACTTTGGACGCATTGATGTACTTGTCAACAATGCCGCATGTGAAGTTGCGGGGGTCATTGAAGAAGTCAGCGATGAGGCTGTTCGCCGTGAGTTTGAAACAAACTTTTTTGGTGTTTTGGAAACACTACGAGCAGTACTACCTCATATGCGGCAGCAACGTAGCGGACACATTCTTAATATTTCATCAATTGCTTGCTTTAGCGCTAATCCTGGCGGAGGAATTTATTCCAGTAGCAAATTTGCGATAGAAGGACTTTCCGGATCACTAGCCAACGAAGTTGCACCTTTCGGCATAAAAGTCACAATAGTTGAACCTGGTGCATTCCGTACAGATTTTCTCACCCGTTCTTATGTCTTAACTGAAAGCAAAATTGAAGACTATAAGCCATTAATTGATAAAATACGTCAGGCAGTGTGTGATGAAGTTGGCACCCAAGAAGGTGACCCCAAGAAAGCTGCTCTAGCAATGATTAAAGTGGTTGATAGTGATAACCCACCAATTAGATTAGCGCTAGGAGCAGATACAGTTGAAACTATTAGTTACGCATTGGAGTTTATTAAAAGAGACCTAGATGCTTGGAGGGAAGTCTCTGTAAATACTGCGTTTGAGGAAGTTGTAGCAGATAAAACTCAAGTTGCTACTTTAGGTTAGACTGCACTCAAAAATAGAGGTTTGTTGCAACAGCTGGAGATACTTAGGCTGATAGACGGGGCATATAAATTGTCGAGAGCTTAAACTCCAGCACTAACGAACCGTAAACACCCCTCCAAAAAGTGCTATTTAGAACTCGGAGTATGAAAACTATACACCAAGTTAACTCGTGGGTTACTTGTCCTAAACCCAATCCTCATGCTTCCTTGAGACTATTTTGTTTTCCTTACGCAGGTGGTAGCTCTTTAATTTTTCGTACATGGGTAAATAGTCTACCTAAAAGTCTTGAAGTTTGCCCCGTAGAACTTCCTGGACGCTTAACGCAGATGAAGTCACCTCCATTTACGCGAATGGAACCTCTAGTTAGTGCGATCGCCCCTATTCTTCTACCATATTTAGACAAACCATTCGCCTTGTTTGGTCACAGCATGGGTGCGCTTGTCAGCTTTGAACTTACCCGTTTACTCCGTAGAGAATATGATATCAGTCCAATCCATCTGTTTATATCCGGTCGTCGCGCTCCTCAAATTCCTGATCCAGATCCACCCATCCACGCTTTAAGCGAACCTGAATTCATAGAAGAGCTGCGCCGCCTCAACGGGACTCCCAAAGCAGTACTAGAGAATGCCGAACTCATGCAGTTACTGATCCCTATCCTGCGGGCAGATTTTGCCGTTCTTGAAACTTATGTTTATAGTCCTGCACCCACTTTAAATGTTCCCATCACTGCCTTTGGTGGCTTACAGGATTCAGAAGTCAGTAGCTCGGAACTCCAAGCTTGGCAAGAGCAAACAAATGCTGTTTTCTCTCGGCAGATGTTTTCTGGAGACCATTTCTTTCTGCACTCAGCGAAATCACTCCTGTTACAGTCTCTTTCTCAAGAACTAAACCGGATTACGAGTGAATTTAAGTTGTAAATCTTAATAATTCGACAAATATGTCCCAATGGTTATCAGATATCCCATGACTGGGGACAATAAAGTTGAGACAGTGTACTATACCTTAGTAGAGCAAGGCGCAGAAAAAGGGCAAGTCTTTATCAACCAAACACAGTACTTTGAAGGCGTACCTTTGGAAGTTTGGAACTTTCGTTTGGGAGGTTATCAGATTTGTCACAAGTGGCTGCAATCTCACCAAGGTTCTTACCTTTCTCATAAAGAAATTCAGCAATATCAGCGCGTTATTCTAATATTAAAAGAAATCATCGAGTTAATGGTAGAAATTGAGACAGCCATTCAATTTACCCAACAGAAGAACAGGAGAATTTTTGAAAAATTACAAGTCATAATTGCAGAACAATTAGGTATTGAGCAGAACCAAGTCAGCCTAACTTCAAGTTTTAGGAAGAACTTAGGGGCAGATTCATTAGATATGTTGGAACTGGTTGTGGTTTTGGAGAAAATTTACAACATTGAAATTAGTGATGAAATCATTAAGGAGATTTCGACTGTACAAAAACTTGTCAATTATATTAGTCAGAAAATGACTTCTTCAGAGTGTGCTTCTTAAATGTTTATTTTCTTCTTATTAGGGAGCATACCAAATGTGTAAAATTATTTTATTTTGTAGTGCGGACTGGACAGCCCGCTTCGGCAATAAACTAGGGAGCCAAATGCTTACAATACCATCTTTTTTGCAAAATTGTCAGACTTCCTCTGAATTATGAGCTATTTATATAAAACTTTAAAGCGTAAATCATTCCGACTTTTACCATTTGTACTTAGTCTTGTCTTTGCTCTAGTTCTGGGGTGCTATAGTTCTGCACAAATGGCAAAATCCACTGAGATACTGTGGGATACATATGGTATACCACATATCTATGGTAAGGATACTCAAAGTGCTTTCCAAGCATTCGGTTGGGCGCAAATGCAAAGTCACGGTAATCTGCTTTTACGTCTATACGGTCAAGCACGTGGACGTGCTGCCGAATACTGGGGAGAAAAATATTTAGAATCAGACCGTTGGGTTCAGACAATGGGAGTTCCAGAACGTGCTCGTTCTTGGTACAAGGAACAGAACCCAACTTTTCGTAACTATCTTGATGCTTTTGCTGCTGGAATTAATGCCTATGCTCAGGAGCATAGAGAAAAGCTTGACGATGAAGTAGAAGTTGTGTTGCCAGTGAAGGCAGAAGATGTTCTGGCTCATCTACATCGAGTCCTACATTTTACTTTTGTTGTTAACCCACAGCAGGTTGCAGGTGTCGCCAAGAAAGAATCAAAAGCAGGGTCTAATGGTTGGGCGATCGCACCCTCTCGTTCTGCAAGTGGCAAAGCAATGCTACTTGCGAACCCCCATTTGCCTTGGTCAGATTTATTTCTGTGGTACGAAGCTCAAGTTACCGCACCAGGTATTGATGCTTATGGAGCAGCACTCGTTGGCATTCCCGTATTGGCGATCGCCTTTAACGACAATTTGGGTTGGACTCACACTGTCAACACTTTCGATGGCTGGGATACTTATGCACTGCAATTAGTTGACAAAGGTTATCGTTTTGATGGCAAAGTTCGTCCCTTTGAGACGAGAACCCTTTCCTTGAAAGTCAAGCAAAAAGATGGCACACTGCGGACAGAACCCTTAGTCATCAAACGTTCTATTCACGGACCTGTCGTGACAGAGAAAGATGGTCAAGCTGTAGCACTACGTGTTGTTGGTCTAGATCGACCTGGTGTATTGGAGCAGTGGTGGGATATGGCGCGCTCGCAAAACCTGAAACAATTTGAAACCGCTCTCCAACGCTTGCAACTCCCGATGTTTACAGTAATGTACGCAGATAAAGACGGGCACATCATGCACCTATTCAACGGTCAAGTTCCCGTGCGACAACAAGGAGATTTTAAATACTGGCAAGGGATTATTCCTGGTGACAGTTCTAAAACACTATGGACGAAAATCCATGCCTATCAAGATTTGCCACGCATCGTTGACCCAAAAAGCGGTTGGTTGCAAAATGCCAATGACCCACCTTGGACAACAACATTTCCCACCACCATCAAACCAGATAATTACCCGCCTTACATGGCACCGCGTTTCATGGATTTCCGAGCGCAGCGTTCTGCAAGAATGCTAGATGAGGATGAAAAAATTTCTTTGAATGAAATGATTGAGTACAAACATTCAACACGCATGGAATTTGCTGACCGTATCCTGGATGATTTGATTCCAGCTGCACACAAGTCTGGAAATGAATTAGCAATTCGTGCAGCGAATGTGTTGGAAACATGGGATAAACAAGCAAATGCAGAGAGTCGGGGAGCAGTATTATTTGCTCTTTGGGCACAAGAAATGGATTTTGATACAGCCTTTAGTCAACCTTGGACAGAAGACTCACCGCGTACTACACCCGATGGATTCGCTAATCCTCAAAGTGCTGTGACGGCATTGGAAGCGGCAGCAGTTAAGGTAGAAAAGGCTTATGGTCAGCTAGATGTCCCTTGGGGAAAGGTTTTCCGGTTGAAGCATGAGAATGTGGATTTACCTGCCAATGGTGGCGATGGAGACCTTGGAATCTTCCGTGTTCTCAATTTTGCTCCTTCAGAAAAAGGACATTTCTTACCTGTCGCAGGTGATTCTTATGTTGCTGCGATTGAATTTTCTCAGCCAGTGAAGGCTATGGCACTGACTAGTTATGGTAATTCCTCTCAACCGGGTTCAGCCCATACTGTAGACCAGTTACCACTGTTTGCGCGTAAAGAGCTGCGTCCAGTTTGGCGATCGCAAGACGATATTACAGCCCATTTGGAGGAGCGCAAAGTCTTTTAAACGAGTTATCAGTCCTGACGGCGTATGGTGGGGGATGCGCGACCCGCCACCAACGCATAAAAGTCCAATTGGTAGGGGACGCGCGACCCAAGAATTTAACTGATAACTGTTTACTGTTCACTGTTCACTGTTAAAAACGAGTGCCATCTGTCTGTTAGCTTTTGATACGTGCAATCTCGGAGTACATATGATTTAATGTATCGCAGGTTGAACAAATATATTCAGCATAATGCTTCATGCGGCGTGATTCGATTTTTTACAAACTATTTCAACAATCTCCCACTTTACTATTTGAACTATTGACAAATCCGCCAGCTAATGCAGATGCTTATCGATTTGATTCGGTAGCTGTCAAAGAACCTAAGTTTGAAATTGATGGGGTATTTTTACCGCCAGAACATGAAGGCGCAGGAGTTGTATATTTCTGTGAAGTCCAATTCCAGAAAGATGAACAGCTTTACGAAAGAGTATTTGCGGAATCCTTGTTATATTTCTATCGCAATCGTGCTAGATTCAGCGACTGGCAAGCAGTGATAATTTACCCGTCACGTAGTATTGAACAAAGCGATATTAATCCTTATAGAACACTGCTCAACGGGAACCAAGTGCATCGGGTGTATTTAGATGAATTGGGGGATATTCGCCAATTACCTATATGGGTAGCACTGATGGTACTAACTACGGTAGAAGAAAGCCAAGCACCAGAAGAAGCAAGGTATTTGTTAACCAGAACTCGTCAAGAAGTCCCATCAGCAGCGAGTCGCGCCATAATAGAGGTGATCACGACAATCATGGTGTACAGGTTTGAACAGTTGAGTCGAGTGGAAGTAGAGTCTATGCTAGGAATAACGCTAAAAGAAACGAGAGTTTACCGAGAAATCAAGGAAGAAGGACGCGAAGAAGGACGCGAAGAAGGACGAGAGGTAATGGCGAATGCAATTTCTCGACAATTGACTAAGCGTCTTGGACAACTTTCTGAACAAATACGCTCATCAATTTCTAGTTTACCTCTGTCTGCTCTGGAAGATTTGAGCGAAACACTCTTAGATTTTACCTGTTTGGCTGATTTACAGGCTTGGTTGGAAGCGCGAATCAATTAATCTACTGGCTTTCAGGAGACTGACACAGCGACAGCCAGAACATGAAATCGCTTTTCATAGGACTAAACCCCAGACTGCACACGCCACAAACTGGCATAAATCCCATCAAGCGCTAGTAAATCCTCGTGCTTGCCCTGCTCAACAATTTGACCATGATCCATCACATAAATACAATGACTATGGCGAATTGTCGAAAGACGGTGAGCAATGGCTATAGTTGTGCGATTTTCGGTAATCATAGCCAAGGATTTTTGGATAGCCGCTTCAGTTTCATTATCCACCGCAGAGGTCGCCTCATCCAAAATCAGAATTGGTGGGTCTTTGAGAATAGCACGAGCGATCGCCAAGCGTTGTCTTTGTCCACCAGAAAGTTTCTGACCGCGTTCACCAACAATGGTATCGTATTCTTGCGGTAGTTGGAGAATAAATTCGTGAGCCTCGGCTAATTTGGCGGCGTGGATAATTTCTGACTGCGTAGCGTCAAAGCTGCCATAGGCAATATTTTCTGCCACCGTACCATGGAACAGAAACACATCCTGACTCACCCAACCGATACAGCGCCGCAGTTCGCCTAGTTGCAACTCTCGAATATCGATACCATCAACCAGGATTTGTCCGCCTTGGACTTCGTAAAAACGCAGCAGTAGTTTGACTAGGGTACTTTTACCAGAACCTGTTGCACCGACAATACCAATGTTTGTCCCGGATTGAATGTGCAGTGATAGATTTTTGAGGACATTGTTGCGGTCATTATAAGCAAAGGTGATATTGTCAAGATGCACTTCACCACGTACTGTTTTTAATGGTAGGGAGCGGTTCCCTGTAGGAATAGCAATCGGAGTATCCAACAATCCCATGACTCTACGGATGGAAGCCATAGCCCGCTGATACTGATCCATGATCGAACTCAAAGTGGCAAACGGCCATAGTAATTGCTGCACAATGAACACCATGAAACCATAGGTTCCCACAGTTAACTGATTATTCGCCACTGCAACACCACCAAAAAACAGCGTGGCGATGAAACCTATGACAACTACGAATCGAATCGCCGGAAAAAACGCAGCAGAAACAGCGATCGCACGGGCGTTACTGCGGCGATAAGCTTCACTTTCAGAGAGGACACGACCCCGTTCATAGGTTTCAGCAGTAAAGCTTTTAATTGTGGCAATCCCTGACAGGTTATTAGCTAAACGACTATTGATGAATCCCGCTTTGTCGCGCACATCTGCATAGCGGGGAGCGAGTCGTTTTTGGAATGCCAATGAACCCCAGAAAATGAAGGGTGTGGGTAGTATTGCCAACCATGCCACATTAGGAGCGATAAGAAGAAACGAGCCGCCTACAGCTAAAATTGTGGTGATAAATTGCAGAATGCTAGCAGCCCCAGAATCGAGAAACCGTTCTAGTTGATTGATATCATCGTTTAAAATTGACAGGAGTGTACCTGTAGAGCGTTCCTCAAAGTAGCCCAGTTCTAGTTCTTGTAAATGGCTATAGGCATCAAGGCGTAATTCGTGCTGTATGGTTTGGGCTAGGTTACGCCATAGGCGATCGTAGAGAAATTCAGATAGTGACTCTAAGCTCCAAATTAATAATGTCAATAAGGATAGTATAGCCAGTTGTCCAATGATGTTGGTGATGCCAATTTGGGCAATGATGGAATTTTCTTTTTCCACTACGATATCTACTGCAACACCAATTAAATACGATGGTGCAAGGTCGAAGATTTTATTGAGGATGGTAAAGGTGACAGCACTCCATATTTGAGAGCGGTAGTCTTTGGCGTAGTGCAACAGCCGCAATAGAGGATGGATTTTGGAAGTTGGGGAAGAGTACATGGTGATATATATTTTTTATAGCCGAATCCTGATAACTAAGGCTGAACGCAATTCTTCATCTTTTCAATTCTCAAGATTTATTGAGGGACGTTGACAGATTTTGTCATGACTTGTGTTGAGTAGTGATCAATTCTATAATGAGAATTTTATCATTTATTTTAGGTGAACTAGACCCGTAGTGCTCGCTTTTTACACCCAGCAATGTCTTCAGTCCGTCAGTATATCCCTTCTGAATACACGTTCGCTAAAGTGATCATTCTGGTGAAGCTCACATTTTTAATGATAATTATTTTTAATAAAAAAGAAAGTATTATCTTAAAAAAGTTGAAAAAAGATAGCAATAAGTATAAAGTATTATAAAAAAGACTATCAATTAAAATGTTGAAATTGCAAATCTTAAAGGAACTACAACCAGATCCCAAAAATGGACATATTTTTCAATTAACCACAAGAGAATGACAAGAGCAACCACAGCCTCACCCAGAAGTTGGAAAACACCCAAAGTATCACCTTTGGTGGGTCTGGTTTTGGGAATCATGATCCTGCTAATTTGCTTGGTATATAGTGTTACACTAGGTGCAGCAGAAATACCTCTAGACAAGATTCTGGAATCCTTTGTCACCTTTGATGATTCCTATGAACATTTAGTTATTCAGACTATAAGATTACCGCGATCGCTCATTGCTATCCTTGTAGGTTCAGCCCTTGCAGTATCTGGAGCATTAATGCAAGGTTTGACGCGCAACCCTTTAGCAGATCCAGGGATTTTGGGTATTCAATCGGGTGCAGCAGTAGCAGTAGTTGGAACAATTTTTGTTTTTGGTAGCACATCTGTTAATGATTACACAATTGCAGCATTTCTGGGTGCAGGAACCACGGCGATCTTAGTCTACTTCCTTGGTTCTCTCGGACGGGGAGGAGCTACCCCACTGAATTTGACAGTAGCAGGTGCAGCGTTAACTGCTTTCATCTCTTCTGTCACCACTGCTATCCTCATCGTCAGCCAACGAACGTTAGAAGAAATTAGATTTTGGTTAGCTGGTTCATTGGCTGGTCGCGATGTTAACATATTTTTCCAAACATTGCCTTTTGTCGTTGTGGGATTAGGAATTGCTTTTGCCCTCGCAAGACAAATGACGACCATGAGTCTTGGTGAAGATGTCGCCAAAGGCTTAGGTCAAAAAACAGCTTGGATCAAAATAATGACCGCCATCAGCGTCGTTTTACTGGCGGGAAGTTCAGTAGCTATTGCTGGACCAATCGGCTTTATTGGCTTAGTCGTTCCCCACATGGTGAAATTTTTTATAAAAGCTGATTACCGTTGGATTTTGCCTTATTCGGCAGTTTTCGGGGCAATTTTACTCTTGGTTGCAGATATTGCTGCTCGAGTGCTGCTTAAACCGCAGGAATTACCTGTGGGTGTTATGACAGCACTGATTGGCGCTCCCTTTTTTGTGTACCTGGCTAAGTCAAAGGTGAAAAAATGAAGTTGGATTGGCTAGTCATCCGTTCCGAAGCAATATCCTTCCGGATCGACCGACGTGTACCACTGATGCTGCTATGTTTAGCAGTGGTGATTGTAGTAGCAATGGTGATGAATGTAGCCAAGGGTGAATATCCCATCTCGCCCTTGGATACTGTCAAAACTGTACTAGGTATAGATACAGGCAACCCAGACCATGCCTTCGTGATTCACACCTTGCGTCTACCTCGTACTCTTGTTGCTTTTATGGTGGGAGTAGCGTTGGCAATTTCTGGAACTATCTTCCAAGGTCTCACACGCAACCCACTAGCTGATCCTGGTATTATTGGTATCAATGCCGGGGCAAGTCTGGCAGCAGTGGCAGTCATTATACTATTCCCATCAGCGCCAATTTACACCTTGCCTCTTTCAGCCTTTGCTGGTGCTATGTTGATGGCTGTTCTCATTTACTCGCTGGCTTGGAACAAAGGGAGTTCCCCTATTCTATTAATTTTGATAGGTATTGGCTTGTCTGCGATCGCCAGTGCTACAACCAGCTTATTGATTACCTTTGGGGAAATTTACAACGTCAGTGATGCTCTGGTATGGTTAGCAGGCAGTGTCTACGGGCGCAGTTGGGAGCAAGTCTTTTCTCTGTTGCCTTGGTTGGTAGTTTTTGTCCCAATGACATTGACACTAGCCAGACATTTGAACGCTCTTAACTTAGGAGATGATGTTGCCAAAGGTCTAGGGACTCGTGTGGAATGGCAACGTGGTTTACTCGTGTTAGTGGGTGTAGCGTTGGCAGGTGCATCAGTCGCCACTGCGGGAATGATTGGCTTCGTTGGGTTAATTGCACCTCATTTAGGAAGACAATTGGTAGGTCCAAACCATCAAGGGTTGGTTCCCACCTCTGCACTCTTGGGAGGAGTGATTGTTGTAGCGGCAGACTTGTTAGGAAGAACGCTATTTGCACCTATCGAACTTCCTTGTGGGGTAGTGACTGCTGCTATTGGTGCTCCTTATTTTCTATATTTGCTCATTTGTCATCGCAAAAAATAAAACTGGGAAATATAACCAATGAAAGGACTATCAACCAAAAGTCTATCTTTAGCTTACGATGGTGTATCAATTATCCGTGACTTGAATTTGGCAATCCCGACTGGACAAATAAGTGCTTTAGTTGGTGCTAATGGTTGTGGGAAATCAACTTTATTAAGAGGTCTGGCAAGATTGCTTAAGCCACATAGCGGTACGGTATATCTTGATGGAAGCTCAATTTTTAATCTTTCCACCAAAGAAGTCGCACAGCAATTAGGAATTTTACCCCAAAGCCCAGTTGCACCAGAAGGGTTAACAGTCAGAGATTTGGTTGCACAAGGACGTTACCCGTATCAAAATTGGTTACAGCAGTGGTCAGCAAAAGATGAAAAAATTGTGCAGCAGGCACTGTTGATTACAGATTTGTTCGAGTTAGCAGACAGGGCATTAGATACTTTATCTGGTGGACAACGACAAAGAGCTTGGATTGCCATGGCATTGGCGCAGGATACAGATATTTTACTTTTGGATGAGCCGACGACTTTCTTGGATTTGGCGCATCAAATAGAGGTTTTGGATTTGTTGTATGAGTTGAACCAAACTCAGGGACGAACTATTGTTATGGTGCTTCATGATTTAAATCAGGCGTGTCGTTATGCTGATTACTTAGTTGCTATCAAAGATGGTCGGATTTTTACGGCTGGGGAACCAAAGCAGGTTATGACTGAGGAAATGGTAAAAGAGGTTTTTGGCTTAGAGTGTCGTGTTGTTGCTGATCCGGTTGTGGGAACACCGATGTGTGTCCCGATAGGACGTAAGGGAGAAAGGAAATTACAAACAAAATCTTCCAATTTGTGATTTGACCTCATTGGGAGCGATCGCTTAGCAATATCGAATACAAGCGAATACGATAGTGGATTCTAACAGTAAATAATAAAGTGGGAAATAAGTTAGTATTTTGTCTACTTTTGTGGCTCTAAGAGAGTTTTTACTCAAAATAGCGTCAAAGCAAGGGATTATGGGGAGACAGCTATGAAAAATCAACTTACCAAAAGCCAGACTCATGAGCTTGAACTGTCTCCCAATAACCCAATTCTCTATGTACAAAACTTAGGTCGAAGAGTTGAGAACCACTGGATTTGGAATAACCTAAGTTTTCAACTGTTTCCAGGGGAGCGAGTAGCGGTGTTGGGTGCTTCTGGCTCTGGTAAAAGCTTACTACTACGAGCATTAGCTGGTCTAGACCCAGTACAAGCAGGGCAAATTATTTTTCAAGGACAGCCGATGAAGTCCTGGTTTATGCCCAGGTATCGTTCCCAAATCATCTACTTGCACCAGCGCCCAGCCCTTTGGGAAGGAACTGTAGAAGAAAACCTCCAAGGAGTTTATAAATTAGCAGTCCACCACCATCAGGTTTACAACCGCAAGGTGATTCTAGACTATCTCCATATTTTGCATAAAGGGGCAGATTTTCTGCAGCGTCCTATTAGAGCTATTTCTGGTGGTGAAGGGCAAATTGTCGCCTTTTTGCGAGCTTTGCAACTTTCACCCTCTATCTTATTACTAGACGAACCTACTGCTTCACTAGATACTGGAACTGCCCAAAGTTTAGAGGCTTTAGTTGCAGTTTGGCAACGTCAAGACCCACTGCGAGCCTATCTTTGGACAAGTCATGACCCTAAGCAGTTGGAACGCATTACCAACCGCCAAATTACCTTGAAGGAAAAAGATTGATGACAAGCAGTTATATCCAAATCGGTTACGGACAAGTCGCTTTGGCGACTTTGTTTATTCTCATCAACATGGGTCTTTCCTTTGGTTTGCGGTTGGGATTAGAGCAAAACCTGGGGCTAGCTGCATTTAGGATGGTAGTACAGTTGTTGCTGGTAGGGTATATATTACAGTGGGTATTTACTCTAAGTAACCCTGTATTGATTATACTTTTAGCTTTGGCTATGACGGTTATAGCTGGTGTATCTAGCGTTAACCGCACACGTAGAAGGTTTGCCAGTATTTATTGGAATAATTTTATTTCGCTTTTGAGTGGTTCGTTTTTAGTCACGGGGATAGTAGTGAGCGGTATTTTGCGCGTACAGCCTTGGTACGAGCCTCAGTATCTTATCCCGCTTTTGGGCATGGTTTTAGGTAATGCCCTCACGGGTACATCTTTGAGTTTAGATCGCTTTATGGAGGACTTGACGAGCCATCGGGAGGAAATAGAGGCGCTACTAGCTTTGGGTGCTTCTCGTTGGGAAGCCGCACATCAACCAATTAGGGAGGCTTTAAGGACAGGAATGATTCCTACCATTAATTCGATGATGGTGATGGGATTAGTTAGCCTCCCAGGAATGATGACTGGTCAAATTCTAGCTGGGGCAAATCCTAGTGATGCCATTCGCTACCAGATTGTAATTATCTTTGCACAGGCAGCAGGCACAGCGATCGCCACAATGGGCGTTGTCATCCTGGCTTTTCTAGTTCTGTTTAATCAAGATCATCAACTTGCAGAATTGTTACGTAAGCTTGATTAATTTCAATTTCACCAGGTTGGATGATTTGCAGGCTTGGTTAGCTGTAGCGGCTTGCAAATACAGGGCGAGCGCAACTAAAAGTGTCACATACCCCTCTTCTGTCACTCTCCGAAAACATGTGCCATTTCTGAATTCTAGAGCTTTTGTATAACAAGCGATTGCGCGATTCTTTTCTAATAACAAATACAAAATCAATTTTTTTCTAATAGTATAGCTTGTATTGATTGCCTCATAAGGCTTATAGCGATTGCCCTTCGGGCACTGCGCAGAGCGCAATCGCCCTCCAGTAAATTGACAGAAGAGGGTTATAGCAATAGCCACAGCGATTAGGACACAAGACGTAAGACATGCTCAATTGCATCTCGTAGACACTCAAACTGCTCAAGTTGTTTTCGGATACGGCTCTTGAGCCAAGACCAACACTGTTCAATTTTGTTCAGGTCAGGAGAGTAGGGCGGTAAATATAACAGTTGACAGCCTGCCTGCTCAATCAATTCCTGAATCCGTCCGCCTTTATGAAAGGTGGCATTGTCTAGAATCACTACTCGTCTCGATTATCCATACCTGCTTCATCAACATAGACCAGCATTTGATGTGCTATGTGAGTCAACTGTTTTTTGAATTCTTGCCTTTTGGCTTCGTCGCGTTCACGGTAGCCGTAAGTCTTTTTTTTCGTGTGAAACCAATTTTTTGTAATGCGCGTGAGATGGTGCGAGCGCTAATTGAGGTGTCCCATCTTGCTGCCATTTCAACTTGAGTCTGCTCACCATGCTTTTGGGCAAATTCACGAAATTTGTCCCAGTCTGTGATTTTATGTCCATTGCCAGGAGGTTTGTTGGGCTTGGCACAATAGTCTCCAGTTTCTGCCTTTCGCTGAGCGCCATAGGTCGATGGTGTTGCGACTGATATCAAATGCGATTGCCCAAAGGGCACTGCGCGGAGCGCGATCGCGGAGGTTGTACTCAACGCCTAAACGCATCACTGGGCGCGCTCGCACTTTTGCAAATAGTAGGACTTACGCATTTTACAAATAGGTCGTTGCTCATATCTTGCACCTACCCGTATAACCCAGGGCTTAGTCAAAACCAGTGCAATAAAGTTACATCACTTTTCTGAGCTTTTATCGGTTAAATAAGGGCTTCAGGCTTAGTACTGAGTGTGAGAATAACATCAATTTTTCTTGGTGCAAGATGTCAGGTTGTGTGTTTTTATCAAAATATGTGGTACCGATCAAGCAAAGCACTTCAGTTTTTCAACCACATAGTGATCGAGCGATGAGCGTTGTTTCTGTAGCCCCAGGCGTCCAGAAAGTGGGCAATTTGCTGGTATTCTTTCCCATGGACATCCCAAAAGTGCATGAGTTGATTTTGCTTACACCTATTAAGAATACAAAAGGAAAGCAAACAAGCTTAATTTTCGTTTAGTAAAAAGGTTTTTACCACAAAAAAAAATTTTGTCAAGTTCTAAATTCTATAATTTATGAATCCGCACAATCCAAAACGGAGTCGTGGCGTTATACTTACTCTCTTAGGCTGGGAAAAGCTATATAAGGGAAAACTCGAATGGGAATTTCGAGAAAAATCTGGTTCTAAGTACACCCTGGAAGAAATAAGTGAACGCGCTGGATTAACTCCGAATACAGTCGCGAAGGTACTGGCTCGCTCTGAAGGGGTTGACAAACAAACGCTTGTTCGTTTGTTTATAGCGTTTAATTTAGAATTGAATAAAAGCGACTATACAAAGAGCGATTCCAATTGGGAGAGACTTCAAGGCTTGAAGACCCCCAAGCGCATTGATTGGGAAGAAGAAGTTTGTGTCTCAATTTTTTATGGACGCACAACAGAACTGGCTCTCTTAGAGCAATGGCTCATCCTGGATCACTGTCGAGTTGTAGCGCTGTTGGGAATGGGGGGCATTGGTAAAACCTCTCTTGCTGCCAAGCTAGTCCATGAAATTCAGAGGCAATTTGAGTATGTTATTTGGCGATCGCTGTACAATGCCCCCCCACTTCTCGACCTCCTTGCTAACTTGATTCGATTTTTCTCTAACAAAATAATTTTAGAAGCTGACTTACCAAATAGCGTAGACGGCAGAATCTCGCAACTGATTGATTATTTGCGACAACACCGCTGTCTCATGATACTCGATAACGCTGATACCATTCTGCAAAGTGGTGCTATTGCTGGAAGCTATCGAGAAGAGTATTCGGATTATGGTCAACTCATAAAACGGGTGGGACAAACGCTTCATCAAAGCTGCTTGCTGCTGACTTCTCGGGAAAAACCGAAAGACGTAGCGTCACTCGCAGGAGAAGCACTACCTATTCGCTCGTTACAACTAAGAGGTCTCTATGAGGAGGAAGCAAAAAGAATTTTTCACTCCAAAGGTCTGTCGGTCGAAGATTCCAAAAAGAAAACGCTCTTTGAGCAGTATTCTGGTAATCCATTAGCTTTGAAGATAGTTGCGACGACTATTCAAGATGTCTTTAATGGTAATATTTCTGAATTTTTAAACCAAAAAATCGCAGTTTTTGGCGATATTAGCGCTCTTTTAGATCAGCAGTTTGAGCGCTTGTCGGATTTAGAGCGCGAGGTGATGTACTGGCTGGCAATTAATCGTGAGCCGATTACGCTCTCCCAATTGCGAGAAGATATTGTATCACTAGGAACACCACACAGATTAGTAGAGGCTTTGGAGTCTCTGGTGCGAAGAAGTCTCATTCACAAACCTAGGCCTACACAGGTAGAGAAAAGCGCCCCACTGTTCACACTAGAACCTGTCTTAATAGAATATGTGACTAACAAATTAATAAAGCAAGTTTGTGAAGAGATTGCCACAGGGGAAAGTGTGTTTCTTAGGTATTATGCTTTGAGCAAGGCTCAGTCTAAAGAATACACTAGAGTTGCTCAAATAGATTTTATCCTCAAGCCAATTATTGATGAACTGCTTACTATCTTTAAAACGCAAAAAAAACTTGAAGAACAGCTAACTCAAATTTTAGCAAAACTGCAAGAAGAATCTCCGCAGGAACCTGGCTATACAGGTGGGAATCTTTTTCACCTGTTTTGTCAGCTTCATACTAATTTAAGAGGGTATGATTTTTCTAACCTGAGCGTTTGGCAAGCAGATCTCCGCTTTGTAAATTTACCTGAAGTTAATTTCCAAAACGCTAATTTATCCAAGTCACTTTTTACTAAAAACTTTAGTAGAATTTCTGCTGTAGCATTCAGTCCCAATGGAAAAACTTTGGCAACGAGTAACGCTAATGGTAAGATTTGCTTGTGGCAAGACTTTGCTGTTGGCGACAGCCTGCCGTCAGGCATTAATGAACAACTTTTGATCTATCAAAGGCATATTGGTTGGGTTCGAGCGATCGCCTTCTGTCCGGATGGCAGTATTATAGGTAGCGGGGGTACTAACCAGAATGTGAAGTTGTGGGACACAAGCAGCGGTGAATGCCTGAAAACTTTAAGGGGACACCATAAACGGGTACAAGCCGTTGCGTTCAATTCTAAAGGTAATATTTTAGCTTGTGGCAGCGATGACCAAACGGTAAGTTTGTGGAATGTCAACACCAGTAAGTGCCACAAAATTTTGCAGGGACATACTGGTCGGGTACTGTCAGTTGTTTTCAGTCCTCAAGGTAAGACCCTAGCGAGTGCTAGTAGTGACGAAACCGTGAGGCTATGGAATATCAGCACGGGTCAATGCTACAAAATTTTGAAGGGGCATATTGGTTGGGTTTGGTCAGTCACCTTCAGTCCCGATGGCAAAACCCTTGCAAGTGGCAGTGACGACCAAAGTGTGAAATTTTGGGATGTCAGCAGCGATAAATGCCTCAGAACTTTGCGGGGACATAGTAACCGGGTAAGGTCAGTCACCTTTGCTCCTAAAGATAAAATTCTGGCTAGCGGTAGTGATGACCAAACTGTGAAGCTTTGGGATGCCAGCAGTGGTGAATGCCTCAGAACTTTGCAGGGACATACTGATAAAATCTGGTCAGTTGCTTTCAGTCCTGAAGGTAATATTCTTGCAAGTGCTAGTGATGACCAAACTGTAAGGCTTTGGGATGTCAGCACTGGTCAGACTTTGAGAATCTTGCAAGGATACAGTAACGGGGTGATGTCTGTTGCCTTTGCTCCTGGAGGTAAAACCTTTGTCAGCAGCAGTGACGACCAAACTGTACACTGTTGGGATGTCACCACTGGTCAGTGTAACAAAGCTTTTCAGGGACATGCTAACCGAGTACGAACCGTTGCCTTCAGTCCTGACGGTAACATCTTGGCGACGGGCAGTTACGACCAAGTAGTGAGGTTGTGGGATACCAGCACTAACCAAAGCTGTAAAATTTTGCAAGGACATACTGGTTGGATAAAATCAGTCGCTTTTGCTCCTGAAGGTAATATCCTAGCAAGTGGCAGTGATGACCAAACTGTAAGATTATGGGATGTTAACACTGGTGAAGTTTTGAGAACTCTGGAACATAGTCATGGGGTATGGTCAGTTGCCTTTAGTCCTGAAGGTAATATCCTGGCTAGTGGCTGTGATGACCAAACTGTGAGTTTGTGGAATGTCAGCACAGGTCAAGTTTTGAAAACCTTATCGGGACATAGCGGTTGGGTATTGTCAGTTGCTTTCAGTCCTGAAGGTAAAACTCTAGCCAGTGGCAGTAAAGATAAAACTGTGAGACTGTGGGATTTTAGCACCCACCAATGTCTCAAAACTTTCTCGGGACATACGAGTTGGATATTGTCAGTTGCCTTTAGTCCTCAAGGTAATATCCTCGCCAGTGGTAGCGTAGACCAAATGGTGAAATTGTGGGATATTAGCACAGGTCAATGTATCAAAACTTTACAGAGCCATACCCACTGGATAAGGTCAGTTGCTTTTAGTCCGGATGGTCTAACTTTACTTAGTGGCAGTGAAGATGGGACGGTTAAGTTATGGGATGTTTTGACGGGTGAGTGTCTAAAAACTTTCAGAAACGAAAGACCTTATGAGGGAATGAACATTACTGGCGTAACAGGTTTAACGGAAGCGACTATTGCTTCTCTAAAAGCTTTGGGGGCAATTAAGTACTAACGGCAGTATTCATTTTAGTACTCACTCAGCCCGCCACATCGCCTAAACCCAGATATTCCTTGCTGAGATACCGCTGCGCCATGTTCAGGAACTTGAGTTCGACTTCTCGCTGGAGATATTGATTTTTCGTCTTCGCTTGAAGCCTGTATCCCTGATTCTTCGTTTGATCTGTGTCTTATTTCTAACTCCGCTTTGTGGAAATTTCAAGGTTTCGGATAATTCATTATATAGGAATTCTTCATCATTAATTTTTGCCATGTATTTTGCCATATATAAATACACTTGATATCAACTGCTCCCGTAGATTTATCAGTCAGGTTTTTGCCCAGAAAAAATGGCAACAATTTCTTTCTGCCCACTTTTTTTGGCAAGATCTAAGGGGGTATTTCCTTTCTTGCCTTTGATGTCTAATCGGGCACCTGCATTTACCAGAAGCCTAACTCCTTCAACATTGTTTTGCCAAACCGCATCGTGTAAGGCAGTGTATCCGTTGTAAAAACCCTGAGCGTCTATATTAATACCATACTTAATCAGAATTTCCATAACCTCCGGATGCTTTAGATAAGCAGCAGCGTGGAGTGCAGTGGCTTTCATACTTGAGTCTACCGCGTGAATATCAGCACCAGAGTCAAGGAGTAGCTTCACCATTTCAGATTGACCGTTAGCAGAACTGACAATCAAGAGGCTATTTCCACTGCTGTCTGTTTGATTAACGTCTGCACCGTTTTTAATTAATTTTTTCGCCAATTCAACCTCATTATTGTTTACGGCAGCAACTAGATTAGTACTCATATCTACAGGATGTGCGGATTTATGCATTCATATGAAGAAGTTTAAGGAGCGCGGCTTTGCGATCGCAAGGGTCAATTTTTCTTTTGCAAGTTTGTATTCTTTGAGCAATGTAGAGACGTTGCATCCGAAAGTTCCACATATATGGAATCTATGGCACATTCCGGACACGCGCAAGGGACGCTATCATCAACAATCCTTAACTGAACCGTATCGCCTGATATAGCGATTTTCACCTGGATCAGAATACACGTATACGTAGGGGGCACGGCATTGCCCATACGTGTCAACTTAAGCTAAAAACTTTGTAATTACGTTACATCATGTCCTTATATTTGCCCACGATTCTCGCTTTACCCCACCCCGGTTTGTAAGAGCGCCAAAACCTCCCCTCCCCCAGGGGAAACGCATCTTGTCAACAAGAGCCTTCCAATGTCAATAGATCCCAAGATAATCGCATTAATCTCCGATTATTGACAATCATTTAAGCGATTGCCCGAAGGGCAGTGGGCTTCGCCCAATCGCCTTAACCCCAAAAAAACCAATCAAACAATAAATTCTTATTCTTTCGCCGATACACTAATTAAGGTTTTTGTCAAGACTAATTAAGATGCGTTTGCCGTGTCCCCTTCCCTTTATAAGGGGTGGGGTAAATCAACGTGGGATAAAGGTTTGAACGTGATTGTTGACACCAATGGGCAAAGAACAGCCCCTACAAACAATCTATATTACACCCAGGTAAGTCCTGAGTGCATAAGTTAATTTCACTGACACCTATTTAGAATGCAGCTATGAGGACTTATGTTCTCTAGGTTCCAAACCCTACTAAAGTTGAGGTGATTTATGTTTTATGTACTATGGCTTAAAATACAAAATATACTTTTGTTAATGTGTAAATATTAGAACAGTTGAATTGGCAGATTCCAAACTGGCGATTGCCCAACGGGCAGTGCGCTCCGCGCAATCGCATTAATACACTCCACCAAACAAACTTCATCTCACTTTTCAGTACCTGCATAAAGTGTGCATTATGTCAACTTTTTTGAGTGGGCTAATGTTCTAGGTATGGGTGCCAAAATAATCCGGCAACTTTAAATCAGTTATCAGTCCTGAGTCAGTCAGGCGGGCGCTTTGGGGGATGCGCTCACCGCCACCAACGCCTGAGGTGCTCTTGGTAGGGGACGCGCAACCACTCGTATTTAACTGAGAACTGCGGCTGGTACTGTTCACTGTTAAATGCTGTCTAAACACTTTTTAAGTGAGCGAACCATCTCTCGAATGACATCGCTCTTCGTTCGCTGCATCTTCTCACAATATTCCTCTAAAATTCTTTTCTCCTCCCGCGAAAACTGAATCGTCAAGTTAGCAGCATCTTTTCTCGGCATGGTCATTCTTTTTCAAGCATTTTTCAAGTACTATAATAATATCAGAGCAATTCGTCACTGTTTCAGAGAGTTAGACCGCACGGGGATCGGTAAGAGTGGCAGTTCCTTTGGAGTCAATAATCCAAGTCCGCCATCTTGAGATAAAAAAATATGAAACCGCAGAACCAAAAACGCAACCGTGGGCTAATACTCAGTCGTGAAGGTTGGCAGAAGCTTGAGAATGGGAAACTTGAGTGGGAATTTCAGGAAAATAATGGCACCAGGTATACGCTGGAAGAGTTAAGTGAACGCGTTGGGATCACTCCTGTCACCTTCAGGAAGGTACTGACTCGCGAAACAGGGGTTGACAAACAAACGCTTGTTCGTTTGTTTATGGCGTTTAATTTAGAATTGGATCAAAACGATTATACAAAGCCAGAGTCGGATTTAGAGAAGCAGGAAGGTTTGAAGCTCCTCAAGCGCGTTGATTTGAGAGAGGCAGTTGATGTATCTGTTTTCTATGGACGCACAGCAGAATTGGCTCTGTTGGAACAATGGCTGATGAAAGAGCAATGCCGAGTGGTGGCGTTGTTGGGAATGGGGGGAATGGGGAAAACCTCTCTGGCGACTAAGCTGGTACGTGAAATTGAGCAACGGTTTGAGTATGTGATCTGGCGATCGCTCTACAATGCCCCGCCACTTTTTGAGCTACTGGGTAACTTGATTCAATTTTTCGACAACTTGCAGGTTTTAGAAGCTGATTTACCAACCAGCGTAGAAGGCAGAATCTCGCGACTGATGGATTATTTGCAAAAACAGCGCTGTCTGATTATACTCGATAATGCTGAGACGATTCTCCAAAGTGGCGCTATTGCCGGAAGCTATCGACAAGGCTATGAGGAATATGGTCAGCTGATAAAACGGGTAGGACAAGTTCTGCACAGGAGCTGCTTGCTGCTGACTTCTCGGGAAAAACCGAAAGAGGTGGCATCACTGGAAGGACAAACATTGCCCGTTCGCTCATTACGACTAAGTGGTTTGGAGGCGGTAGATGGGCAAAAAATCTTTGGAGTCAAAGGGTTCTCTGGCTCTGAGACAGAATTGCAAACAGTGGTTGAGCGCTATGCAGGCAACGCTTTAGCCTTAAAGATAGTAGCGACGACAATTCAAGATGTCTTTGGTGGTAATGTTTCTGAATTTCTCAAACAAGACTCGTCTGTTTTTGGTGACATTCACGAGCTTTTAGACCAGCAGTTTGCGCGCTTGTCATATATAGAAAAGGATATAATCTACTGGCTGGCAATCAATCGTGAGCCAGTTTCGCTTTCAGAGTTACGAGAAGATATTATATCACCAGTACCACCACAAAAATTACTGGAAGCGCTGGAGTCTCTGCTAAGGCGATATCTAACCGAGAAGACTGCGTCTACGCTCGTTGAGAAAAGTGCAGCAACCTTCACGCTACAACCTGTAGTTATGGAGTATGTGACTCAGCGATTGGTAGAGCAGGTTTGTGGAGAGATTGAGACTCAGAATATCGATTTGTTTAGGTGTCATGCTTTGATGAAGGCGACGGCGAAAGACTATGTGAGGGAAACTCAAATTCGCCTCATCCTTAAACCAGTTATAGATGGGCTGCTCACTGTTTTTAGAAGTAAAAGAAATCTTGAAAATCAGCTAAATAAAATTTTAGTAAGGTTGCAAGAGGAATCTCCGTTAGAACAAAGTTATACGGCTGGAAATGTCTTTAATCTGCTTTGTCACTTGGAAGCAGATTTAACTGGCTATGATTTTTCAAATCTTACTGTTTGGCAAGCAGACTTGCGGAATGTGAAATTACACAATGCAAATTTTGCTCATGCCAATCTAGCTAAGTGTGTTTTTGCTGAAACTTTCGGCGGTATTCATTCTGTAGCATTTAGCCCTGATGGAAAACTCCTGGCTACGGGAGATACTAATAATGAGATTCGCCTATACCAGGTTGCGGATGGAAAACAACTGCTCACCTGCAAGGGACACACAGGCTGGGTCTGGCCCGTCACCTTTAGTCCCGATGGTTGCACGCTCGCCAGTGGTAGTCAAGACCAAACGGTAAAGCTGTGGGATGTTAGCACTGGTCAATGCCTGACCACCTTAGATGAGCATAACGGTGGGATTTGGTCAGTTGCTTTCAGTCCTGATGGTCATATGCTTGCCAGTGGAAGTGAAGACCAAACGGTAAAGCTGTGGGATACTAGCACCAGGCAATGCCTCAAAACTTTGTCGGGTCATAGCAATCGGGTTACATCAGTCGCCTTCAGTCCTGATGGTCACATACTTGCTAGTGGCAATGATGACCAAACGGTGCGGCTGTGGAATGTCAGCACTGGTCAAAGTTTCCAAACTCTGCTACATCATAATAGTACTGGGATCTGTTCAGTCGCCTTCAACCCGGATGGTCAAACTCTGGCTACTGGTTGTCGTGACAAAGTGGTGAGGCTATGGGATGTTAATAATGGTCGCTGCCTTCAGATTCTACAGGGTCATACTGACTGGGTAGCTTCAGTTGCCTTCAGTTTGGATGGTCATACACTGATCAGTGGTTCTCATGACCAAACGGTGAAGTTGTGGGATATCAGTACGGGTCGTTGCCTTACAACTCTACCAGGACATAGTACGAGGGTATGGTCGGTTGCCTTTAGTCCAGATAGTCAAACGCTGGCGAGTGGCAGTGATGATCAAACGCTTCGGCTGTGGGATGTCAGCAGTGGTCGATGCCTCAAGACCTTGCAAGGTTATTGTAATGGGATATGGTCGGTCATCTTTAGCCCTCAAGGTACTATGCTTGCAAGTGGTAGTGGTGACCAAACGGTGAAGCTGTGGGATGTTAGCACTGGTCAATGCCTCAAAAGATTGCAGGGACATGGTAATCGGGTTACATCAGTCGCCTTCAGTCCCGATGGTCATTTTCTTGCTAGTGGCAGTGAGGACCAAGCAGTGAAGCTTTGGAATGTCGGCACCGGACAATGCCTGAAAACTCTGCGCGGGCATAGTAATCGGGTCACATCAGTCGCCTTCAGTCCTCAAGGTACGATACTTGCCAGTGGCAGTGAAGACAAAACGGTGAAGCTGTGGAATGTCAGCAGTGGTCAATGCTTCAAGACCTTGCAGAAGCACACCTTGGTGGTATGGTCAGTCACCTTCAGCCCGGACAGTCAAACCCTGGCCAGTACTGGTCAAGACCAAACTATAAAGTTATGGGATGTCAGCACCGGTCGATGCCTTCGGACTCTGCATGGTCATAGTGACTTTGTATGGTCAGTCACCTTCAGTCCGGATGGTCGCACGCTCGCCAGTGGTAGCAGTGACCAAACGGTGAAGCTGTGGGATGTCAGTACCGCTCAGTGTCTTTCAACTTGGCAGGGGCATACCAGTTCCGTATACTCAGTTATTTTCAGTCCCGATGGTGGTATGCTTGTCAGTGGTAGCAGTGACCAAACGCTCAAGTTGTGGGATGCCAGCACAGGCAGATGCGTAAGAACTTTGTCGGGACATACCAAGTTAGTATGGTCAGTCGCCTTTAGTCCCGACGCTCAAAGCTTGGTCAGTAGTAGTGAAGATGAGACGATTAAGCTTTGGGATGTCTTGAAGGGTGAGTGTCTGAAGACTCTGAGAAGCTCTAGACCCTACGAGGGCATGAACATCACTGGCGTTACAAGTATAACTTCGGCGACTATTTCCACTCTGAAAGCTTTAGGGGCTGTTGAGTATAAAGATGACTAAACATAAAAGAGATAAGCACTTGCCTAAGAACTTGGACAAAAATGCTCGGCTGGAATAGTACGGCGGACGGTTTGAGCATGTGCATAACTTCAAAGAACACCAAGCAGACGTTGGGATTTTTTGCAGCCAATAGTATCACTTGATCCATGTACCACTGCATTAGGCGCTCTGCATAACCCGGTGTCTTGCTGTTGCCCTTAACTCCGGGATAGCGGTAATCCTGACTGGTTGCAGCTAGCCACGGCACACTGTTAACCTTGCCTAGTTTCTTCTGGAAGCGCCGAGCTAGACCCACCATATTCCCGCGCCAAGCTCGGCGTTCCTCACGCAGACACCGATCAAGGGTTATAGCCCCAAGAGCTGCGATCGTCATGCCCTGAGCATAGATAGGGCTAAAGGTACAGACAGCATCACCCACAACCACAAAGCCTTCCGGCTGGCGAGGTAGTCGCTCATAGTGACGCAAACGGTTTCCCTGAGCATGGTAACTAAAGATAGATGAGATTGGCTCCGCATCTTTGATGGCATTGTAGGTCATGGGACTAGCCAGACCGCGAGTAAACTCCAGGAAACCTGCTTCATTTGTAGGTGGATAGTCCGGATCTGCACCACACAAACTAACCATCCAACGGTTCCCTTCAATGGGAGAAAGCGCACTGGTACGAGTGCAAGTTGGGGGTGACGCGTGTATGTATATTCCTTTCCAATCAGCCCGGAATCCTGATGGAATCTGGTAAATGCGACTGGCATAGCCCAGAGATGCGTCTACCACAGTCTCTTCAGGAGGCATATAACCTAAAGCTTTTAGCCATTGAAAAGCTTTGGAAGCTCGCCCGCTGGCATCAACAACTAAATCGGCATACAATTGCTCTTCGTTAGTGTTCCCTCTTTCTAACTGATTACAAAAACGAACTGACACACCGATTACAGCCATACCGTCAGAATTGGGTAGCAGACCTGTAACATTGCATTCCTCAAGAAAGCTGACGTTAGCAAAAGCAGACAATCGGCGGCGGATGCTCCAGTCCAATAAATCTCGACTACACATAAGAGTGTGAAGACCCGATTGAAAGCGAGCTGCCCAGCAGCCTGCCGGAGTAAACCATGCTGTGTCTGCTCCCATATCTAAAACTGGAGCGCCAGCAGCAACTAGTTCGTCCTGGAGCCCAGGGAAAAACTCCTCCAGGATTATTCGACCGCGCATAAGGAGACCGTGAAAGTGTTGGGACTGAGGAACTCCTTTGCGAGGCATCGGTTTTTCGGGAAAGAGATCCCGCTCAATGATGGTTACTCGGTCAAAGTGGTCAGTTAAGACACGAGCTGCCAATAATCCAGCCATACTACCGCCGATAACAACGGCATGGCTACCTAAATGAGATGAGTGAGCAGTTTTAGACGACATCTTCAGCCAATCCCTTTAATACTAAATTTTCAATAATGCTTGTTTTTTTTCTTTTCTTCTTAATTGCTGTGTTCTGCACTAACAGACAACTGTTTGCGTTTCAATAGCAAAACTACACCACTAGCACCAAACGCTAACACCCCTAACACAGTGGAAGATTCGGGGACGAATGCTGGCGGCTGAAGCGCTAAAAATGCTAATTTTCCGATTAGCTTATGAGTAGCGGTCGTCGCGTGAACTTCGTCCCAAAACAAAAACTTGTCTTTGCATAGTCAACTTCTGGATATGCTTTCAATCTTAATAGATAGCCTTAACAACAAACAAGGCTCTTGTCTTTGACACCTTTCACTGCGGAGTCGGATTGCTTGAGGGGATCGGGACCTAGCGCTACATTGCCCCAGCGCATTACACTTGCAGAAGCTGCTCCGGAGCAGCCGGAGCCATAGATGAGGACTAAATCATTTTCGCGAATCTTGCCCAATTGTGCAGCGTGGTAAAGATTTGCCACAGTAAGTACTGGTCCCATGTTTGCATACTGGGGGTAGAGGTTGAGCATACGTTCTGGGTCGATGCCCAGTACGCGCGCACAGAAGCGTGCAACCCAAGCAGTAGGTGCATTGAAAAGAAAAAAATCGATTTCCTCAAGAGTTACACCAGCAGCAGCGACAGCTCCTGAAGAACATATACGGAGAAACTCCGCAGCTGTTTCGCCAAGAGCCTGTCCGCCCTTGCCCATTTGCATACGGACTTGCGGATTGCCTTGCTCGTCATTCCTGAGTTTAGCAAAGAGTACCTCAGACAATGCACCAGTATGAACAGTTTTTGTTCCAAGAATCCCCTGGTTGTGTTCTAGCGCACCAACCACGAAAGCTCCAGCACCGTCGCTAGCATACCATGAAAGGGTATCATCCTCGTCGAAAAAGCGAGAGTATGTACACGAAAGAACTACCACTATATTGCGGTACTCTCCGGATCGCACCAAGGAACAGGCAGTCTGAAGCGCAACCGGGGTACTTCCGCACGTTGCATCGAGATTCCATGCAGCACCTTGCAAACCCAGTTGACGGGCAAGGAAAGCGGCATTGCCAAATCCTATTTGTTCAGGCCAGACTGAGGCAACAATCATGAGATCAACGTCGTCAGCAGAAAGCTTTGCCGCATTGAGAGCATCTATTGCAGCACGATACTCAAGCGTCAGGGATGACTCGCCTGGTCCAAGCGCCCACCGCTCAACGCTGCCGCGAAAGGGGTCTTTAAGATAGGGCAACATCTCTAAGTCAAACTTGTTGCGAGGGATGGACTCACTGAGCGAAAACAGCTTTGCAAAACCTTTTTGTTCTGTCTGAGCAACTAGATCGGGATATTTTTTTAAGTAGTAATCATTTGTGCGTCTGATGCTCGGCAAACTTACGGCAAGCGAGCGAATACCTACTGGGAGATGCACCATATCTAATCACTTATTAATAATTTGTAGTGCCCTGTGAAATTAAACTCTGATTACGACTCTCCGAAGGTGGAATCTGGGTAAAATCGATCACCACGTCAACCACAAATGGACCAGTCGCTGTCATTGCTTTCTCTAGCGCTGCGTGAATGTCTGACTCCTTCTCAACCCGGATACCGTCTGCTCCCATGCCGCAAGCAATCTTGACAAAATCCGCTTGCGGGATCATTGCATCCACGTCCTTAAATCCCAGATACGCCATTCCCTGTTTGCACATATTGTAGTGCCCATCGTTAAGTACAATCCAAACGGCGGGAACCTGATATTTCACAGCCGTACTCACTTCGTTGTTCATTAGCATGGCACCATCCCCGACAATAGCAACAGCTTTGCCATTCCGTGCTAGGGCTGCACCCACGATGCCCGTAACAAAATGCCCCATAGACCCGAACCCATTGCTGATCCGGTAACGACCTAGTGTAGTAAATCGCAGCAAATGAATTACCCAAGCAAACGAGTTACCAGACTCCGCCATCACCACTGCATCGCTTCCCTCGACAATCACTCTTTGAATCACGTTCATAAGTACCTGGGGACGTACCGGACCACTCGCGCTGGGATTGATTACCCTGCGGTAGGGTCTCGGTAATGTCTGAATCTTTGACCTATTAAAACGCTTTGGGAAGTGCTTCAGCAATGCCTTCACAAACATTCTCACGTCGGACTGAATGGCGATCGTCTCGGCAGATGGATATGCGGTTCCTGGTACCTCCGGGTCGATGTCAATATGTACAAAACCACGCTTGGGGATCATCGTGGGATTCCATAGTGAGGTAAATTCACCAAGGCGTGTTCCGAGTACCAGCGTTCGCAGAGGACGATAATCTTGCATATACCTCAGAACCGACTCATGCCCAGCAAACCCCGTGACACCGACAAACTGAGGATGGTCTTCGGGAAAGATGCCCTTGCCACGCGGCGAACACATCACCGCCGCCCCTGTCCTCTCTGCAAGCTGGCGAATCTCCGCTGCAGCACTTTGTGCACCAAAGCCAACCCAGATGGCAAATGGTCCTTCCGACAACAACCGCGCACATTCCGCAATCGTTTCCTCACTGGCGGCTGCGGGAGCAACAGAGAGAGCCACTCCTGGCAACAATGTCTCGACTGAACTTGTTTGGATGTTAGTGGGGATACTCAGGTGTGCTACAAAACCACCCGGTCGGGCTAAGCCTAGAGCCAGTCGTCTTCTGATCTCTGGAAGTTCATCACTGCATTCGAGAGTGGTTGCGTAATGGAACAGTGTTTCTGAGGTAAAAATTCCTGCGTTGGGCATTGTGTAAGTGCTGGTTTCTTGTATAGCCCACCGTCCGCGTTGTGCTGTCGAGGTGGAAGCCGACAGGAAAATCACCTTAGCGCCCTCCCAACGTGCAGCGAATAACCCAGTTAACGCGTTCGTGATTCCCGGACCTGCTGTGGTAAAAACTACGACTGGGCGACCACTTGCAAAGTACGCCTCGGCGGCTGCAAAAGCTGCTCCCGCTTCATGACGAAAGTGCAGTACTTTGATAGAACTATGTTGCAGTGCGTGCCAAAGGGGGGCGATCGCACCACCCGAAACACCAAACGCATATTGCACTCCCATATCTTCCAGCATTTTGGCGATCGCCTCAGCCACCGAGACAGGTGCAGGTTCCTGACTTGTTTTGAGAGACACGATGTCCAACTGTGGTTTTGGCTGGATATCTGCAAAACCCTCGGGGATCAAAGATAACTCAGATGGTGAGACAATGCAATGATTGGATCTCTTATTAATCTGCGTAGTCTGAACTGGCGTAAATTCGTTCTTGGTATCAGATTTTAACTTCTTAGCTCTATTTGTGTTGGTAGGAAAAGATTTAGTGTTCATAGGAGCAAAGTAGATGCATATATGTTGACAAACGGCTCTACTTATGCAGAGGCGAGAGGAAATCTACCAGAAAGCTCTCACTTATAAGCGGTAGATAGATTGCAGACAGTATGGTTTTTCGCTATTCTGCTTATTCAACTAAAGTGATGTGTATTGCAGAATGGGTAGTGCTTGTTTTGTGGCAAAGGCAACCCAAGATGCAATGATAGATTGGTCTTGATAAAATGTTTTTCTGTTCTAAACTCTTGGCACCAACTACCCGGTGCTTGTTGCCCCACTCTACAAACTGAAGCAGGCTTTACGTCATCGCCAAGGTGGGCACAATGCGATCGGCATCAGAAACGCCCCCAACTGCCATCTTCATTCTAATTGCGTAAGATAAAGTCCAAGAAGCCCTTTGATTGTAGCGCTGGCGGCAGAACCCTGCCACGAACTGTGTCATAGATAGTAAATGAGACATTGCCCTACGGATCGTTTATACTCTGTTCTACTAACTGTCGAGCGACAAACCCAATATGTGACGGGAGGGTATCCCAAGGCAGTGTAAAAGAATTAAAAATTTCGCAGCATTGCTTACTGGTCATATCAAGCACCCTAGTCAATTTAGTTGGTAAATTGATGTCTCATGCCATTAAGTTTGCTTGCTAAACAAAACTTTAACAACTCAAGTTAACAAACTTACGAGAAAGTTAAGTTTTTTTAAATTTTTTATCTTACTTTACTAACCTGAAATTATCATGTGCAAATATACTAAAATCGCCAAATCGCCCACAAAGGTTGATACATGGTAGATAGCAAGTAAGCGGACATAATTAAACGTAGGATGTGTTAGGCGCACCCGTAACGCATCAATTCCTTGAGCAGCATGGATTACGCTATCGCGCTTCCCATCCTACTAGGATGGTTCATTTTAATTCCACAAACCTACTTAAAACAGCGAACAGTACCAGCCGCAGTAACGCCTGCTATGGTGGGGGATTTAAACCCGCCACCAACGCTTATGCCTACGGCACGTCTCTTGACGAACGGTGCTCTTGGTGGGGGACTTAAACATGCAAAGGATGAAACTGATAACTGATAACTGATAACTGGTAACTGTTAAAGCACCTCACCCACAGCTTTATGCCATAGGTTAGAAAAGTTGTGGGTGAAGTTTTGCGTGAATTGTGGGTAATTATGTGGGATGATCAACGCTTGGTAACGCTTCGCCCCCGTACAACCGGGCAACCAAGTTCTCCCCATCGGCTTCCAATCTCGCCTACTTTTCGAGTGCCGAGGTACCACTATTGCCCAAATACCAAAAACTTTAGCCTAGTAGTCCACCCACTCGGTGAACATAGAGCAAGCTGCATCGCTAAGGCGGTACAACTTTGTTCAAGTTTTAAGGAGTAGAAGGCAACTGGTATCGAGTTAAATTTAGCAAAGTTAGCCAAAAGAGGAATCTAAATTTGCTATTGGCTGAAAATCGCTTCAATTGGAACTTTGCGTAACGTACAACAAAAAAAACTTAAACTTTTTTCCCTAAGTTTTCTATCTTAACTTGCTCAAACCCAGTCTAAAGATAGACAATTATGCCAAACCAACATCACAGAAGCATCAAAACTCTGTGCTTCTACTCTATCGCCGCGCTCTATCCCCCGGTTCATGCACGGGGGTTTCTCACTCCTTTCAGTGTGTTGTGTGTCTACATTCAGGAGAACTATACTCTTGTTCGCTAAGTTTTTTCGAGTATGAGTTCCACAAATAGGACAAGTTTAACTTGTTCCGTAATAAGAAGTCATATTCGACATAAAGACTGTTATAGCATTTACAGGAAAAAATTAAAAATTTCTAAAAATTTTACTTGCCCATATTCATGTTTCCTGGGAGATTGACGAAAACTCACTTGCTCCGCTCACTCGTGCGTCTGACAACTGGCTTTGTTCGGTAACTAGCTTGAATTCACCTCCTATGCCTCCTGTCTCCAATCCTTACGGGTTTTAAGCCCGGCTTGTGGCGATTCAAGCTAAATAGAGTGTTATTTCAGCACTACAACCTTGTGCTAAGACTTTCGTAGAGACTTAAAATGACCAAACAAACTAACTACTACAATAATCTGTCTGCAGATTATTCACAGCCAAAGCTAGTTTCCAATGAACTAGCACTAAGACTGGTTGGGAACGCGGAAACATATATTTTTCTACGCGAAGATAATTTGCCTGAAATCACTCTAGAATACGGTTTAGCCCAAATAGAACAGGAAAACAAAGAATGGTGGCTAACTCACTGTGAAGCACTGCGACAAGGACGAGCAGATATTTTAGCCGATGAATATGCCAATACTCTTGTCTATTTTTGTGCTGACGGATCTTTTTATGATAGAAGCGCAGTGATAAATAGAGAAGTACATTGGTGGGCGATTCTCGCTCAACCTCGCGTAACAATGGCTTGGCCCATTGTTATGTTTCATACTGAAGCCGTCTATAGTGAGTGGAATTGTATTGATAATGTAACAAAGGAAATAATTGCAAAGGGAAACGAAACCTTGCTTCGACGTGGGCACAGAGGTGCATGCTACTTAAAAACCGAGCAACTTAGCTTTTACCGCGATGTTTATGCCTCCAATGAATTACTGCATTGGCTCAGGCGTTAACAGGAAATGTAGCAATTTATATCCACAAAGATACAGGGGGACAAGGGTGAGAAATTTTTATTTGTGGTAGCGGTGATTTTGCAAGAACCGATTGATTTAGATTCTTTGACTTGAGAAATCTTTGCGTTCTACTCAAATTCAGGTACATCTGATAGGAGAGTGCAGCGTATTTAACCCAATGGATGAGGGTAATGTTATGGACTCTAATTACTTACTTAGTGGCATCGACTCTTATAACGTTAACATAGCTATTGACACATCAATACTGTCAAACTTTGAAAAGTTTTTGCTTCAGTCCCAACCTCTGCTGAACAATGTCTTCCACTTTATTGAGAAAAACTTTCATAATTCGATTAGTCTTCGGGAGGTAGCTGAGGCAGTCGGTCGCTCCCCTGCCTACCTCACCGACCTTGTACGGCGAGAGACCGGAAAGACTGTGCTCAATTGGATTATGGAACGCCGCATGGCAGAGGCTCGCCGCTTGCTCGTTGAAACTGACCAGTCGGTGGAGCATATTACCGAAGCAGTAGGCTATTTTGATAGACGCCATTTCAGCCGCCAGTTTCTCCGGCTCCACAATGTAACCCCGCAATTGTGGCGAAGGACATATCAAAGCAAGAGTATCCAACAGAAAGCCGCAAATGTGACTGCTGCAGAAGCTCAAAGGCTACAAGCTTGTTGTCAAGAAATTGCTGCGATTCTTAACAAGAATACTGTCTCTGGTGAAGAACTTATCTTAGAAGGCGAAAATGGCTCTGTGGCAAAAATAAGCGATGGTTCGATACAGATAACCTTAGTACCAACTTCCAAATCGTTTTGAAATTATTCTCGACTTTTATTCAGGTCTTTGAGCGTTCCAGTTTAGCATTATCCAATAATCAATTTTTGAATTTGAACGGGAGCATGCCAAATGTTTAAATTTATTGTCATGCTGAATGCAGCGCCAGCGGAATGAAGCATCTCAATCAATTCAGTAGTTCGAGATTCTTCACTGCACTACGTTCCCTATGCCCAGTGGGTACGGCCACGGCTATCGCCTGCCTGTACCGTACGACCTCCGGAGGAGGCACGGCACTCGCGTAAGTCCCAAAGGGACACGCTGCGCAAACAGAATGACACGTCTGTTTTTGAAAAATTGGGATGCTCCCATGTGCTGCCCCATTTTCTCCACCAATTGCTTAACATTGGCGGTCGTTTTTTCCCAATCTGAATCGGAAATTTCAATCCCGTAGGCGAGGCAGTTTTCATCCATGCAATTTAATCTACCACCTCAGTAACCCATTTTTGACTGTAGCGTTTCAGATCTTGTGAACGGTTACAATTATATAGCAATAATGCAATACATTCTCCAGCTAAAATTAGCCCTGCTTCTCTGATTTTCTGCTTTTTTTGTAAAAAAGTTTTTCCATCCCAATTCTCTACTTCAGATAATTCTAAAACTTTGGTAACAGTTTCTTTAAAATTATCAAACGATTCGATTAAATTAAGAGTTGCAAAGTTATTTTACTTCACGGTAGGCACCCGCTCATTTCAATTCTGGGCTAGAAATCTGTTTCTCAGGGTAATTCTACCTTTTTTTGTCAACATTGTTACTAGGATATCAATACTTTGTGGAAGCGATCGCCAGTCATCGGTCTCATCCCACTTTTTTGCGTTGCTCCCTATTTCTGCCTGCCTGCACTAGCACAATAGGGTAGGACTATTCCATACCATCATGTAATCTTCGCGTTGCTAATTATCGGATTTCCCCTGGTTTTTATCACTTCGGCACCAAGCACGACCGAAAGAATACAAACTAGCTCCAAAATATCTACCCTTGCGAGTATGCTTAGCGCTCCTTAAACTTAATCATTAATAGGCTAATCCGAAAATCAACCAAGAGAACTTATCATGTATAAGTTGTACTTAAGAGTGCATATAGCTCTAATAGTCAGCCAAAAGTCAATTACCTTCCTAGTGTAAGTCCAGTCTCAATAGAGGTACAACAAGGTTTCCTGAGTAAGCGATAACAACGGAAGAGAGCATCTTACATTTTTGCACAAACATATGTCTGGATTTTCCTTGGTTCAACACTAAAACCTTATGGCAGTAGGAACAGGCTATCCTTGTTTATCTGACCTTCACGATTACATGAGTAAAGTGAAAGGCCGAGTTTTTGGTTTCAATTAAAAACCAGGGTTAACGCCCAAAATATAGGGTTGCTAATTAGCAGTATGATTCAGCATAAGTCCTGCAATTATGGCTCAAATTCTTGCTCCTTTGCCTTCTGAGCATTCCGGTCAACTTCTTTGTAGCTACGTTAATGCTACTAACCTTATTCAGGTGATTCGGATCACGAATATTCCAAATTGGTACTTTGAGCGAGTTATTTTCCCAGGACAACATCTCTTGTTTCAAACGCTGCCAAATGCTCAACTGGAAATTCATACGGGCATGATGGTCAGTGCAATTCTATCGGACAAGATCCCGTGCAATTGTCTACGTATTAACGAAGAAAATAGCTGCGGAATTGAGGTTAATGGCTAATTGACACTCTATAGTGAGAGGAATGGCAAAATGACTGCAACAACACCTAAATATCAGACGAAGTTAGCTAAAATTACGTACCAAGTAGAACCGGGAAGTACACATCCTTTGGGTTCGGCTCCGGACAAAGACGGAGTAAACTTCTCAATCTTTTCAGAGCATGCCACATCTGTCGAATTGTTGTTGTTTGATAAGCATGATGACCCAGAACCTATACAGATTATTAAATTAAATCCAAAAATAAATAAAACATTCCACTTCTGGCATGTCTATGTCAGAGGATTGAAACCCGGCGCTGCCTATGTCTATCGAGTTGACGGTCCTCAGGATTTACACGGGGCAGGATATCGTTTCAACAAAAACAAGGTACTGATTGATCCCTACGCTAAGAGCAATAGCAATGCCCTTTGGAACCGCATCGATGCTTTGGGGCCAAAAGACAACCTGACAACCTCTATGCGCAGTGTAGTCATCGATATCTCAGATTATGACTGGGAAGGTGACCGTCCCCTCAACCGACCAATGAGTGAAACCATCATTTATGAGGTGCATGTTGGCGGATTTACTAAGTCACCTTCCTCAGGCTGCAAAGACCCCGGTACCTTTTATGGAATCATCGAGAAGATCCCTTACCTGAAAGAGTTAGGAATAACAGCTGTTGAACTCCTGCCGATATTTGACTTTGATGAAAAGGACTTTATCCGAGAAGTTAACGGCAAACTACTGAAAGACTACTGGGGATACAACCCGCTCAGCTTCTTTGCTCCTGAAACCTCGTATTGTGCTTCTCCTCCTGAAAGAAGCCCCATTAGGGAGTTTCGGAATATGGTCAAGGCATTACATAAAGCTGGGATCGAGGTCATCCTGGATGTGGTCTTTAACCACACGAACGAAGGGAATCATCAGGGCCCAACCATTAACTTCAAAGGCCTTGATAATAGCGTCTACTATCACCTCGTACCCCACGACAAGCAGTACTACATGGACTACTCCGGGTGTGGGAATACCCTCAACTGCAACCACCCCATGGTGAGTAAGTTGATTGTGGATTGTCTGAAATTTTGGGTGAGAGAAATGCACGTTGATGGCTTCCGGTTTGATGAAGCTTCTATCCTAGCCCGTGGGCAGGACGGATTACCAATCGAGCAACCACCAGTACTTTGGCATATTGAAACGTCCGAAGTCCTAGCTGAGACCAAAATCATTGCTGAGGCTTGGGATGCCGGCGGACTCTATCAGATTGGTACATTCCCTGGATATCGTTACGCAGAATGGAACGGACACTTTCGAGACAACATCCGGCGCTTTGTCAAAGGAGATCCAGGACTGGTCGGCGCAGTCGCCTGGCGCCTTGCCGGAAGTGCCGACCTTTACCAAAGCAGCGGCCATTTACCGATCAACAGTATCAATTTCATCACTTGTCATGATGGGTTCACCCTCAATGATTTGGTCTCGTACAACGACAAGTACAATGAAGCCAATGGTGAAGACAATCGGGATGGCATCAATGAAAATTTGAGCTGGAATTGTGGCGTTGAAGGAGAGACTGAAGATCCAGAAATCGATGCATTGCGTCAGCGACAAATTAAAAATTTCGCAGCCATTCTCTTGCTGTCCCTGGGCGTACCAATGATTCTGGCTGGTGATGAAGTCAGACGCACGCAAAAGGGCAACAATAATGCTTACTGCCAGGATAACGAGATTAGTTGGTTTGACTGGAATCTTGTGAAGAAGAACTCGGATATATTCAGGTTCTTCAAGCTAATGATCGATTTCCGCAAGTCCTATTGTCATTCTGCCTTACATCGCCGCCATTTCTTCAGTGGCGAAGTGAATGAGCGCGGTCTAGCAGACATCTCTTGGCACAGTTGTAAGTTGTTTAACCCAGGTTGGGACGACCCTCATGCCAAAGTTCTTGCATTTACTGTAGGGGGCTTTGAAGGGTCGGTAGATATTCACGTCATGCTCAATATGTACTGGGAAGATCTCCACTTTGAACTTCCCTTTCTTCAGGATAGGGAATGGTACAAAGTTGTAGACACTGCTGAGTCTTCCCCCATGGATATTGTGGAACCCGGTCAGGAGTTTATGGTTTCAGATGATGTCTGTCTTGTTAAAGGCTATAGCGTTGTCGTTCTAATTTCCAAATAGTTTCCAAATAGCTAATTTCTACAAAAAGAGGAAATTCGATGAGTAACATGGGCTTCTCGTTTTCAGATTCGATCGCTGGTTATATTACTGATTTTGACTCACAAAAGGGAGCTTTTGGTACTTTCGACCTCAACACGTCAGATGGCAGCAAATTTGAGGTAGCATTAACCTCAATGACCTCTGCTGAACTGGTGCGCAATCTTGGAGAGCCTTACTACGATTGTACTAGCCAAATTGGATCAATGCTTGTCCCAAGTCGGTATCTCTTCGTGTATGGCATTTTCTATCCTGAGGCGGGTCAGTACAAGTTTGAAGGCAAACATATAGTCTTTCTGGGTAGAACAGAAAGTGAGTATGTTTTTGAAAAACCAAATTGGTGGGTCAACCAGATACAAAGCCTTGCCAATTTTTATCTAAAAGCGCAGTTCATTGATGGGGAAATTGATTATCGTAATTATCGCACGGAGCTAAGCTGGGTTGGTACAAAGCGAGGAACCAATCGTCAGGAAACCGACACCATTTCGCGTCTGGTTTACGGTTTCGCCACAGCCTACTTGATGACTGGGGAAGACCGTTACCTAGAGGCTGCCGAAAAAGGGACTGAATACCTGCGTGAACACATGCGTTTTCTCGATGAGGGCGAAGGAATTTGCTATTGGTATCATGCAATTGACATTCAGCCAGATGGCAGCGAGCAGAAAATATTTTCCTCAGAATTTGGGGATGATTATGATGCTATCCCAGCTTATGAGCAGATTTATGCACTGGCTGGCCTTACCCAGACCTACCGGGTAACAGGCGAGCCACGTATTATGAATGACATTGAGTTGACCATGAATCTGTTTAACAAATATTTCCTGGACAAAACGGACAAAGGGGGGTTTTTCTCACACATTGATCCGATTACCCTCAGCCCCCACTGCCAGTCTTTGAACCATAACCGCGCGAAAAAGAACTGGAACTCGGTAGGAGACCATGCCCCAGCCTATCTAATCAATCTCTGGCTGGCGACAGGTAAGGACGAATACGCCGATTTGCTTGAGTACACATTTGACACAATTGAAAAGCGTTTCCCAGATTACGATCATAGCCCGTTTGTTCAGGAACGTTTTCATGAGGATTGGAGCCACGACAAGACTTGGGGATGGCAGCAGAACCGAGCAGTTGTGGGCCACAACCTCAAAATTGTTTGGAACCTCATGCGTATGCACCACCTGAAACCAAAAGAAAAGTACGCAGCCTTGGCCGAAAAGATTGCAAGAATTATGCCTGCAGTTGGTAGCGACCAACAGCGTGGGGGGTGGTACGACGTCGTGGAACGCATACTAGAACCAGGACAAGAGGCACACCGCTTTGTATGGCATAACCGCAAGGCTTGGTGGCAGCAGGAACAGGCTATTTTAGCCTACCTGGTTCTGGCTGGCTCACTTGAAAACCCTGAGTATCAAAGGTTGGGTCGTGAATCGGCAGCTTTTTATAACTCTTACTTCCTTGATACCGAAGTTGGAGGTATCTACTTCAATGTTTTTGCCAATGGACTTCCTTACCTACTGGGAAAAACTGAGCGAGGCAAAGGCAGCCACGCGATGAGCGGTTACCACTCGTTCGAGCTGGCCTACTTGGCTTGTGTTTATACGAACCTGCTGATTACTAAACAGCCGATGGATTTATACTTCAAACCTCAGCCAGGAGGCTTTAAGGACAACATCCTCCGGGTTGGGCCAGATATTCTTCCACCTGGCAGCGTGCGCATTGGCGAAGTATGGATTAATGGGCAACTGTATTCGGATTTTAATGCCGAAAGCCTGACTGTTAAACTGCCATCCACTCAAGATGAATTGAAAGTTCGAGTGAGGCTTCTTCCCACTCAGGTATTTTTTAACGCAACATTGCTAGATGTAATTGAAGGTACTGCCAAGATATCCTTAACTGGCTTACTGGATGCAAGTGCTGTACAACTGCTTCAAGAAGAGTTGCAGAAAGCAACGCAAAAGCCAATCAAACGCCTCGTCTTGTTGCTACAAAACCTGGAATGTATAACCAGTGCTGGTCTGCGGGCCCTCATTTTCACTAAGCAAAAGCTGGGTGCCAATGTTGAAATCTATGTAGTTGGTGCACCTGACCATGTGTTGCATTTCCTCAAGATGAGTGCATTCTGCGAGGGCGTCACCGTGTTGGATAACTATGAGAGTGTCGAGATGGCAACTGTATAGGTTCTATTGCAATTCTTAAATGAAGTGCATCTAAATTAAAGGAGTCAGGAGTCAGAATATTGAGAATTCTTAACTCCTGACTTTTGTCTTCTGACTCCTCAAGTTTGAACGTATTGCAGGCAATTGAGAAGCGCTATATTGCAAGAACTTTTTAAGGAACGATTGTGGCTAACCCTGTACTAGCTAAACCTGTACTGCTTACGATAGACGACGACCCTGAAGTTCTGCGGTCAGTAGAGCGTGACCTCCGAACCGAGTACGGCACGCGCTTCCGGGTACTGCGAGCGGACTCAGGTGCAACAGCCTTGAAGGTGCTACAAAAGCTGAAACTACGCAATCTGCCAGTAGCGCTGTTGCTGGTAGACCAGCGGATGCCGCAGATGAGTGGCGTGGAGTTCCTTGAACAAGCAATGGAACTTTTCTCCGACGCTAAACAGGTCTTACTGACGGCGTATGCTGACACCGATGCTGCTATCCGTGCCATTAACACTGTGAAAATTGATTACTACCTGTTGAAGCCATGGGACCCCCCTGAAGAGCGCTTGTACCCCGTTCTGAATGATTTGCTCGATGACTGGCTCTCATCGTTCCGTCCCCCATTTACAGGGATTCGCGTCATTGGCAACCGCTGGTCGCCTAAGTCACATCAAACCAAAGACTTCTTGGGCCGCAATCAAGTGCCCTATCAGTGGTTGGACATCGAGACAGATGAAGAGGCGCGCCGCCTAGTTACATACGCCGAATGTGATAATATGCAACACCTGCCGCTTGTACTCTTTCCTGACGGTTCGCGTCTGATACAGCCGACGAACGTCCAAATTGCTGAGAAAATTGGGCTGAGGACGCAGGCTGAAAGACCGTTCTACGACCTGGTCATCGTGGGCGCTGGACCCGCTGGCCTGGCAGCAGCGGTCTATGGGGCATCTGAAGGGCTAAGCACGGTGATGATTGAACGAGAGGCTCCAGGGGGGCAGGCGGGGTCGAGTTCCCGCATCGAAAACTACTTGGGCTTTCCAGTTGGACTTAGTGGAGGGGACTTGGCTAGGCGTGCCGTGGCTCAGGCTAAACGGTTTGGCGTGGAGATCCTCACACCTCAGGAGGCGACTGGTGTTCGCGTGGAGGGCCCCTATCGGATTGTCACCCTGGCGGATGGGAGCGAGATCAGCTGTCACGCGCTGATGATTGCGATCGGCGTGACGTGGCGGAAGCTCAACATGCCCGGCATTGAGCGGCTGACTGGGGCTGGCGTGTACTACGATGCAGCGCAGACCGAAGCGATCGCCTGTAGCGGTGAAGAGGTCTATATCGTCGGTGGGGCGAACTCGTCTGGACAGGCGGCGATGTACTTTTCTAAGTACGCCCGCAAAGTAACCATTCTAGTGCGCGGCGACTCCCTCGCTAAAAGCATGTCACAGTACTTGATTGAGCAGATTTCGGCGACAGACAACATCATAGTAAAGGTGCATTCCAGTGTCGTCGAGGTCAAAGGTGAGACTAGCTTGGAGGCGATCGCTATCGCTAATATCGTCACTGGCGAGAAGCAAACTGTTCCCGCAACTTCGCTGTTTATCTTTATCGGTGCGCTGCCGCGTACCGATTGGTTGGATGGCGTTGTGGAGCGAGATGAACAAGGGTTTATCCTGTCTGGACCTGACTTAATGCGTGAACGCCGTTGCCCGCGAGGCTGGTTCCTGGATCGTGACCCCTTTTTACTTGAGACGAGTGTACCCGGCATCTTCGTCGCTGGAGATGTGCGTTATGGGTCGGTAAAGCGAGTCGCTTCCGGGGTGGGCGAAGGTGCGATCGCCGTTCAGTTCATCCATCAATATCTTAGCAAGGTGTAATTATGTTGGACGCTTTGCGCTCTTGTTCGCTCTTTGCACAATTGACAGATGAGCAATTGCAATGGTTGTCTGAACACGGTCACGAACTCTGGCTAGTTCCAGGAGAATACTTATCCCTTGAGGGAGAACCGTTAGACAATTTTTATGTGCTGATAGAAGGCGAGATTGAGCTAACAAAAAAGGTTGGCAATGTGGAAAGGTATGTGATGACCTTTGGTCCTGGAACATATACGGGTCATGAGTTGATTTTATTAAACAGACCCTATATTGCCAATGCGCAGGCCGTCAAAGCAAGCTATCTGTTGAAATGGGACACAAAAACTTTCTGGGAAATGCTCACAATCTGTCCTTCGATTACACGTGACCTTCTGAGCATTACAGCGCAACGGGTGCAAATCCTGGAGACAACGTCACGGCACCACGAAAAGCTAATTGCACTCGGCACCTTAGCTGCTGGTCTTGCCCACGAGCTGAATAACCCAGTTACAGCGGTCTCCCGAAGTGCCTCGCACTTGCAGGAGATATTTCAACAGTTGCTATCCTTTGCACTCAAGCTTAATCAAAAGCAGATGACACAAGAGCAGCTTTTGTTTCTTGACAACTTGCTGCGCAACGCGATCGCACGTCCCGAAACATCATCCCACCTAGATCCACTGACGCAGATCGACCGGGAGGAGGAGGTCACAGCCTGGTTGGACTCACACAACGTGGCTGATAGCTGGAAAATCGCCCCCACCTTAGTCTGGGCAGGATTGGACACTCAATCGCTGAATACCATTGTGGAGCAGTTGACCACTGAATCTGAATTGCTCGGCAAAGTGCTAACTTGGCTCGAGGCAACGCTGACAGGGGTTGAGCTGTTGGACGAGATCGACAAAAGCTCGGGGCGCATCTCTGAACTGGTCAAAGCAATCAAAGAGTATTCGTATATGGACCAGGCTCCGATGCAGGAGGTGGATGTACACCACGGTCTCGAAAATACGCTGACTATTCTGGGTCATAAGCTCAAGTGCGGTATAACTGTAAGGCGCGATTATGATCGGAGCTTGCCACTCATCTGTGCCTATGGTAGTGAACTCAACCAAGTGTGGACCAACCTGATTGACAATGCCATCGATGCAATGGGTGGACAGGGACAAATCTGCATTCGCACAGCACGAGAGAATAACTGCTGCATACTGGTGGAGATTACCGACAACGGTCCAGGCATTTTGCCAGAGATTCAAGGGCGCATTTTCGAGCCGTTCTTTACTACTAAGGGGGTGGGTAAGGGAACCGGCTTAGGTCTGGTCATTAGCTACAGGATTGTTGAGAAGCATAAAGGCGAAATCTACTTGTTTTCCGAATCAGGAAACACCCGCTTTCAGATTATTTTACCCATTTTAGCGGACAAGGATATCTTTCTAAAACAATCAGCAAAGCGCACTTAAGGATCACCTGATACAATGTAAATGCCCTTTGCAAGCATTATTGGAATCTGCCAGAGAGCAAAGAGGCATTTATTGTTTATTTAATATATTACCACAAATAGAGGTTTTTCTGTGACGCGGAACTTTTCTAGGATCATTTTAAGTCGGGAATTGTGACCAGGATATTGTCAAATTAACTGAAGGCTCGCAATATACAGCACAAGAAAACAACCACAACATGTAGCAAGCAAAACTATGGATATTGCAGAACTGACAGCAGCCCTCAAGGAATTGAGAAATGAAGCGCTCTCCGAACTAACCAGACACAGGGATACGACTAAAGACATTTGGGATTTTTCTGCCGAGATCCTAGAAGTTATTGAGAAATGGTATGCAATGGGACATCAAGTGATAGTCGAAGCTTTCCCTACAATTCACCTTGAGATTGAGTTCACTCACAAGCAAGCCCATCAAATCTTACGTAACTATAGGACCTTGACTGAAGGTCTGCTCACAGAATTTAAAAAGGCGATGGAACTGGCAGCCCAAAACTACTGATTGGGCATGAGCAGAGAGTCTAAAAAACTAGGGGAGATTCTGAGAACTGTGGGTAAATATTTGTCTCTAGGTATGATACGATGTAGTCAATCTAATTCATAATTAATAATTACCAATTGATAATTAGAACCCCATGCATAAATGCCGGGGCTTGAAGTCAGGAATAAATTGATTTTTATCCATCAATAAATTGAGGGGCTTGTACCAAAAATTATGAATTATGAATTCATAATTATTTGGTCAGTGCTTTGAGGTCTTGCTCTAGATGGATCAGACACTTCTGTTTTGCTGCTGCTTGGGGATCATAGGCACTAAAACAATCACTACCTTCTTCAAAAATAGTTAATTCTTTTGGCTGGCACTGCTTAACTTGAATACGAATTTCTTCATATCCCTCCTGTTGTAGATCCTCAACGTAGCCAGGTAGAAACCATTGAGCTTCCTGCAGACTTAAAAAAGGTCCAAAGTAGTAGGTACAGCAGGGCTGCTTAGTGGTAATTTCCACCCACAAGGCAAATTCCAAATGCTCATCTTTAAAGGTTGTTGTCAAATTCATCGGGTGTTCCCGGGAGTTCAAGGTATAACTATAAAGTGAGGTAAGTAGGTCGGTCTAAATAAACGTCTAGTGTGGAGTTAGGGAATGGGCTATGGGTTTTCTTCCATTGCGTATTGCCCCGTAGCTCTTGCCTATTGCCTTATATCGGGAGTGCAGTTTTTTTGTGCCTACCCACTCAGGGACTTTTTTTAAGTCTTTGATCATTAAGTTTAAGGAACGCGAAACATGACCGCAAGAGCCGATCTTTCGGAACAAGTTTGCATTGTTTCGGTTTTCCAAACGGTTTTTTCTCGCGGTAGGTGTAGGCAATCAAACCCCCGATCAGGTTGACTATGAAGTTAAACACACGCTCGTTGTCGGGAATGCGAGTGGCTGAGCAATGTTCGTAAACTGGTTGCTGGTCGTTGACTATCTTAACAAATGATCACAATGAATCGCCAGATGAAGCTAGCTCGGCATCAAGTAGACAAGTAAAACCGAAACAATGCAAACTTGCTCCGAAAAATCGACCCTTGTGGTCGTGTTTCGCGTTCCTTAAACTTAATGATTAAAGACTTAAGAAAAAGTCACTCTTCTTTTCCAGTTAAAAATCTAGTGTTCTTGAGGAAATTTAACCAATGAAATACAAAAATGCAGTTTTGGATGACAAAGAACTTCAAGAGGGTTTAAAAGGTATCAACCCGAAGTTTGGTGACTTTGTTACGAGGATAGCAGGTGAAGCATGGGGCAGGCCATTAATTGATCAAAAGACCAAAGCTCTAATCACCATTGCAGTTGATGTTGTGAATCAGGACCATACAGGTCCCGGCAATCCTTTTGCAGCACATGTGAATATGGCTCTCAAGCAAGGAGCCACGAGGGCGGAAATCGAGGAGGTACTTTTGTTCATGTGCGTTTATGCAGGATTCAATAAAGCAGCAGGTTGCTTCGGTGCCCTGAATGAAATTCTAGGTTCTCAACCTTAAAATTATACAGAATTAATCGCCTAAATTTGAGGATGCGCAAATGCGGTTCACTTTAACTCTCCGGGCTGTCCGCGTAGCTTAATTTCTTTATTCTGATGCAAACAAAGAGGTATTGGACAAATGATATTAGCAATGAAGAAGACCGATTATGCAATCCGCGATCAAAAAGGCAAAGCAGTATTCTACGTTCTTTTGTGGAAAAAGAAGGGAATAACGTTAGATAATTTCGATGACTACTGGAGAGATGTTCATGGTCCAGTCTGCGCCCGACTACCAGGTCAGCACCAATACTGGCAGTTCCACTTAGCTCATAATGAGGGTGACCTGCTGCCAGCTATTGATGGCATCGAGTACAACACTCAGCCAGAAGATCAGTTCGATGGCATTGCCCAATTAACCTTTGAGACAGAAGAAGAGCGTCAGACATGGTTCCAAGCTGCTGCCATTCTGATGGATGACGAACACAACTTATTTAGCAAGGCAATTGGATACAACACTACCCCTGGCAATTCCAAAACCTACGTTGATGGCATCGAAAGGGGTGATCCAAACGGAAAACTGGGTATCCTGAAGTTCCACGTCATGGTTAAGAAATCTGATGCTGTGAGTGTGGACGAGTTTCGCAAATATATGGCAGACAGCTTTGCTCCTGCTGTTGTCAACAGCAACTCAGTTCTCAAGTTCCGATTGCATCTGTTTGAGGAAGTAGACAATTCACGTCCAGATGCTGCGGGAGTAATTCATTATGAACCACAAGAGAAACAGTATCAAGCAGCTTTTGAAATTGCTTTCTCGAATCCTCTGGAAATGGGAAAGTTCTTTGCATCAAAAGAGTACGCTCAAGCTGTAAAAAATCAGTCCAAGTATGTCCAACAAATCAACGCTTTTCCCGAGCGATCTGCTTACACTTTTGTCTACGACGGGCAGATGACTCTAGCCGGTCAGCGGAGTTCTACAGTAGCAGAACTGATCACAAACATCGGAGCAACCAATCAACTCAAGGAGGACATATCATCTCTCATGGTAGCTCAAAATCTTATGGTTTCAAACTCGAATGGTTCCTTGAACAATGGTTCCTCTAATGGTTATGGTAATGATTTGCAAAACACTACAAATACTTCCCTAAAAACGCGAACTAATTACTACAAAGATTTGGCAGCTGATTATTCTAAGCCAGGGCTCGTTACTCCGTATGTAGCGAAAAAACTCATTGAGGATGCCGAAAAGTTCGTGGCGATTAAAGAACAGAGGCTGCCACAAATAGATTTTTATTACACACTGGAACAGATTGAAGAAGAGAACAAGGAATGGTGGCCCACTCATTGCGAGGCCTTGAGACAGGGAAGAGGCGATATTTTAACTGGCGAATATCGTGATGATCTCGTTTATTTCTGTCAGGATGGTCCGTATTATGGCTTGGAACAACAAAAAGCGCGAGAGCAACACTGGTGGGCATTAATTGCTCAACCAGGAGTAACCATGTGCTGGCCCACCGTCATGTTTCATGGTGAAATTGTTTACTTTGAATGGAAGTGTGTGGACGATCAGACAAACGAAACAATTGCTAAGGGAAATGTAACCTGGGTTCGACGTGGTCATCGAGGTGCATGCTACCTCAAAACCGAGCAGCTGACCTTCTACCGTGATGTTTTTGCCCCTAATGAGCTACTGAAGTTGATCGCCACAGTCTAAGATGACAGATGATAGGGGATATGAGAATGCAGTTCTCGATGACAAAGAACTTCAAGAGGGTTTAAAAGTTATCAACCCGAAGTTTGGTGACTTTGTTACGCGGGTAGCAGGTGAAGCATGGGGTCTGCCGTTAATTGACCAAAAGACTAAGGCCCTAATCGCGATCGCAGTTGATGTTGTAAATCAGAATCATACAGGTCCTGGCAATCCTTTTCCAGCACATGTCAATATGGCTCTCAAGCAAGGAGCCACTCGGGCGGAAATCGACGAACTTCTTTTATTCATGTGCGTTTACGCGGGATTCAATAAGGTCGCAGGTTGCTTCGGCACACTTAATAAAATTTTTGAGCAAAGTGGTGTTGTCCAAATGATATCAGCAACGAGAAAGGTCGATTATGCATGGCGCGATCAAAAGGGAAAGGTAGTATTTTACGTTCTTTTGTGGAAAAAGAAGGGAATAACGTTAGAGCTTTTCGATAACTACTGGAGAAATGTTCATGGCCCAGTCTGTGCCCGACTACCAGGTCAGCACCAATATTGGCAGTTCCACTTAGCACATAATGAAGGTGACCTATTGCCAGCTATTGATGGCATCGAGTACAACACTCAGCCAGAAGATCAGTTCGATGGCATTGCCCAATTAACCTTTGAGACAGAAGAAGAGCGTCAAACATGGTTTAATGCTGCTGCAATGTTAATAGATGACGAACATAACTTATTTAGTAAAGCGATTCGATACAACACTAGCACTGGCAATTCCAAAACCTATGTTGATAGCATCGAAAATGGTGACCCCAACGGAGATCTGGGTATCCTGAAGTTCCACGTCATGGTTCAGAAATCTAATGCCGTGAGTGTGGACGAGTTTCGCAAATATATGACAGACAACTTTGCTCCTGCTGTTGTCAAAAGTAACTCAGTTCTCAAGTTCCGACTGCATCTGCTTGAGGAAGTAGACAATTCACGTCCTGATACCGCCGGAGTATCACATTATGAACCACCAGAGAAGCAGTATCAAGCAGCTTTTGAAATTGCTTTTTCAAATCCTCTAGAAATGGAAAAGTTTTTTGCATCAATTGAGTATGCGGCAGCAGTAAAAGACCAGGTTAAGTATGTCAAACAAATCAATCCATTTCCCGAGCGATCTGCTTACACTTTTGTCTACAACGGTCAGATGACTCTAGCGGGTCAACGGAGTTCTAGGGTGGCAGAGCTAATCGCGAATATCGGAGCAACTAATCAACTAAAAGAGGACATAGTTTTTCTCATGAACAGCAAGCAGAAGCAAGACATAGTTTCTCTCATGAACGGCAAGCAGGATATTAATTCTGGGTTAGGTCATTACCTGCAAGGAGTGCAACACTTCGGGATAACAGTTGATGATATGCCAAAAGCCATCGAATTTTACACAGAGGTGTTAGGGGGGAAAATAGCCATTGGTGGAGATAGTTTCGTTGGCGAAGTGCTCCACAATACTCTCTTTCAAAAAGAGGATATTGATGCGAATGAACTAGGTGTTAACCCTAAAACTCTTGGTGTTCCCAACCTAAGAGATGCTTCAGAAGCGGCGTTGGACGTTAGGTTCATTTCATTTGGCAACACCTGTGTTGAACTCATCCATTTTAGAGATGCGGCGTTATCAATGAGTGCACCTAATATTTTTGGAAGAATTCCTTCCGGCGTTGGTCACGTGAACGCGCCGCACCTCTCTTTTCATGTAAAAGATGATGTGGATCTCAATCTGTTTGCCAACATTTTGGAAGAAGAGTGTCAAAAGCGGGGAATGACTAACGTTGTATGTAATCGAGTCATTCATGTTAAATCAGAAGAGGAAAGGAAAAAGGTTGCACTTAAGTATAATGCCAACAAATTTTGGAATGAATCAGAATATTTTATTGAAGGCTACTCAGATTTAGAGTTCGGTGATTTTCATGGATGGTCATTGTTTTACTGTAAAGGGCCAAATGGCGAACAGCTGGAATTTAACCAAGTGACTCGTACAGCAAAATCACGTTTTAAAAAAGCACAGGAGGAGTATAACAAAGCGAACGGGACAAATTTCCGTTGGACTTTAGATACTGTAATAGAATCCACAACGACAAAGCAGAAATTAGATTCCCAAATAGAATCCACAACCAGAGATAACAGAGAAACTACGGGAGAAAGGTTTTCAGGAAAACTGATAGACATCGTTAAGCGTATGTTCAAAGCAGGCGAATCGATGAATGTGGAAAACTTCGTCAAGTTTTACACTGATGACGCCCTGTATCAGTTCAGTAACTTCCCGGTCGTGTACGGACCGCAAGGCATCCGCGACGCTTCAGTTGACTTCCTCAAGAACGTTGAACAAGTGTACCACCACATGAAGAATATGTGGGAAGTGGGAGACACAGTAGTTGCCGAAATGGAAGTAACCTACATCCGTTATGACGGCAAGGTGCTTACACTTCCCTGCTGCGACACCATTCGATTTAAGGGCGACAAGGTTCAGGAATTGCGGATCTACATGGACATATCTGTGGTGTTCGCCTGAAAACCTAAGAGGCTCAACGAACCCCAATTGCACGCTTCAATTTGGTTGGAGTATGCAAGCCCCTGATTGTCCTACCTCAAACCTTGATGGTCTACATCCGGCAGAAGTACAAAGTTAATAGATGGGGAAGGGTGGAGTCTGTTGTCTGTTCTAGAAACCATTAGTTAACTGAAGGTCATTGAAAAGCTATGCTGTACTCCACATTTAGCACTTCTGTTAATACCACGACGGAAAGAGTATGGAATTTTTTGTTGGATAAAATGGAAAGACCGCAACAATATATTCCATATGAAGTTGAGGAATTTAAAATCTGGGAAAGGTATGACGATGGAATTCTACGCGAAATTAAAACGTCTGAAATGCATATGACAGAAAGAACCACCGTGGACAAACAAGCAGGAAAAATAACGTTCACTCTAGTGGAGCACCCGCTTTTCACTGGTCAGATCATTAACCAGGTAACCTCACCTGTAGATGACAATCCTGGGTCTTTTCCGATACTTACTTACACTTTTGACATAAAGCCTACTACCGAGAAAGCGGAAGAAAAAGAAGAAGCCCAGTGGTTTATTCGAGCTGCCCAACCCGAAATGATCAAGGAGGCTGTCCTTCATATGAAAAGTATCATAGAAGACCCAAACACAAAGCCGGGAAAATCAATGTCAGAAAGTTTTACAGGAGAAAAGATAGACATCGTCAAGCATATGTTCAAAGCAGGCGAGTCGATGAATGTGGAAAACTTCGTCAAGTTCTACACCGATGACGCCCTCTACCAGTTCAGCAACTTTCCGGTCGTGTACGGACCGCAAGGCATCCGCGACGCTTCAGTTGACTTCCTCAAGAACGTTGAACAAGTGTACCACCACATGAAGAATATGTGGGAAGTGGGAGACACAGTGGTTGCCGAAATGGAAGTAACCTACATCCGTTATGACGGCAAGGTGTTTACACTTCCCTGCTGCGACACCATTCGATTTAAGGGCGACAAGGTTCAGGAATTGCGGATCTACATGGACATATCTGCTGTGTTCGTCTAAAGACATAGGTATGTACATATGACATATCCTTGTCAACTCTCTAGCGATGCTTGTCGTTCGCGAAGTCTGCTCTGTGTCCTAGCGAATGTTTCACTTAATTACCCAGCACTATTGGTGCGGCGATCGCTACACTTTTGGCTGAGTCACTTAAGCAGTTTTAGACAAACCATACGGAATTAGGAAAACATGGCAAGTGGATCATCCAATATCAAAGGAAAAATAGGTGTACTCATTGAAGATCACTTTGACGACTTTGAGTTCCAAGCTTTCAATAATTTCTTCCCAGCGAATGGATATGAGGTAGAATACATATCCCATCTTTGGAATCAAGTGCAAGTGACGTTCAAGGGGAATGAATTGACACAAGAGGTCACGGTTACCGTAGAAGTGAACGATGTGGAGCCTACCAATTATGTAGCCATTATTCTCATCGGTGCATATGCCATGGATCGTCTTCGGTATGAAGCGCATCCTAAAGAGGACCAACCGAACCAATCTCCTGCCGTTAGATTTCTCCGAAAAGCTGTAAAGGCGATGGATGAGAGCCAATTAAAGATTGGAACTATCTGCCATAGCCTTTGGCTGTTTTGTGCTGCACCAGAACTACTGAAGAATCGCAAGGTTACGTGTGCTCATAACCTTATTTACGACGTCCAAAATGCGGGAGCAATCGTCGTTTTCGATGGCGATGGCACTAAGAAAGTACATATCGACAACAACCTCATAACCGGAAAACATCCCGACGTGGTGGACGAATTTATGAATGTTTTCTTAGAGGGAATTAACAAGCAGGCACTGAAAAAAGTTAGCGTCTAACAATTTGTACTCAGCAAGTGACTACGCTTTTTAAGTAGGCAAAGGGAAAATAGAGAACTCCACGTGGATTTTTAGTTACAAGGAAACTTATCTATGGTTGCTGTGAAAAGGCTATCGATGGCGATTACTGGAGCAGTGATTTCCAGTTTCTGTTTGGGTCGGGAAGCCGCACAGGCCTTACATACGGTAGCTTTACCTTCAGAACTCCATGAACATTCACAAACCTATAAGGGAGCAATTCAGTCAAAAATTTATGAGGGAGCAATTCAGGATGTCCTAGTGGTGCCACCGGACGCAGCAGGTCGTCCGGCTTACTACGCGTCAGGCAACCTGTATACCTTTTTAGCAAGTGGCGAAGAAACCGGTGGGCAGTTTGCGCTATTGGATTTCTTGGTTTCACCGCTGCCGTCTACAGATGCCGTGCTTCCTGCACTGCACTTCCACACCCGGGAAGCTGAGTCGTTCTACATCCTGGAGGGGGATTTAACAGTCTTTATGGAATCGGAGGACAATAGTATGGTTGTACCCGCAGGGAGCTTTGTTTACCTTCCTAAAGGCAGACCCCACGCATTTACAAACAGGGGGACGACGCCGGTGAGGACGCTGTCACTCCTTACTCCTGCAGGATTCGAGGAAGTTTTTCAAGAAGTGGGAACTTTAGTGACGGACAAGTCTGTTCCGGTACCCGCCTTCACTAACGAAGATTTGGAAAAATATTTAGCAATTGCTCCCAAGTACGGTATATGCATAATCAGCAGCAGTTGTGAGGATGTTCTGCTAAATGCATTAAAAGGAGAAGAACTTCTGGATTTCTTCACAGTACCACCGGACGCATCAAATCGTGAGTCGATCTCGATAGGGGGTGGCCTGTATACCTCTTTAGCCACTACTGAAGAGACTGGCGGGGAGTTCGCGCTATTCAATGCTTTGCTTCCACCGCAGGCTAAGTTTGAATCACTGCCGATCAACACTCAACGCCAAGCGTTATATATCCTGGATGGGGAGTTGTCGCTCCAAGTAGAGGATCAAACAATGGTTGCGACCTCCGGAACATTTGTTTACCTTCCTGATGACGAACCATACGCATTTCAAAACCTTGGGACAACCCCAGTGAGGACGCTAGTGTTCGCTACCTCCCCGAAACCTATCCCCGAACCCTCTTCTAGATTGGGTTTATTAGGATTTGGTGCTTTCGTTGGTGCAACCTTAGTGCTGAAACGCAAAATAAAAACCACAAATCAGCCAATTTTTGAAACCTAAAGGGTAGAGTGTTAATTCAATACGGTTCGGATAAGATAATTGACCTACCTAAAATCTTTGTAGAGACGCGAAATTTGGCGTCTCTACATACCTGCAATCCTTACCAAAAATTTTAACCAAACAGTATTGGGTGTTGATTCTAGGGGCTAACCCAGGAGCTTTTTTCGTGCAGGATATATGTTATGGCAAAGACGAGGTCAACAAAGCATCGAAGGTGACGACCCAACCTCACAGCCACAAAAGTGGCATGAACTTTTTTCCGGAAAGTCCCTACAGAATCAACATTCTAGCTAGAGGAGCCAAACAACGTCGAGAGGGCCAGTCTTGGGTTGTTTCAGTGCCGTTAACTTAGCCGACCTGATCAACCGCATTCTATTAAACGACTTAGCCTGAGGATATTAAGTGATGCGAAACCTTTCCAAAAGTGGTTTTCTGCTGACAGTCGTTGCAGTACTAAGCCTGACTAGCTTGAAAGCCGAAGCAGCATTGCTTGTCGCTGGACGTGGTAATAAAAGTGTTCTGCGCTACGACGAGCAAACAGGTGCCTTCATTGATACTTTTATTCCTGCTGGTAGTGGTGGGCTCAAGGGACCTTCAAGCTTGGCCTTTGGACAAGACAACAACCTCTACGTCAGCGATTATTTCAATAGCAGTGTTCTACGCTACAATGGAGAAACAGGTGCCTTCATTGACGTTTTTGTTCCCTCTAGCAGTGGTGGAATTGCCAGCCCCGAAAGCATAGTCTTTGGACCAGACAACAACCTCTACGTCAGCGGTCTCGAAGGCAGCGGCGTTCGGCGCTACGACGGGAAGACAGGTGCCTTCATTGATGCTGTCGTTGCCGAAGTTCCCTCTACTGGGAATAAGCTAAGCTCCCCGAATTTTACCTTTGCACAAGATAACGACATCTACATCAGTGGTGTCCTTCCTAGTAGCGGTGTACTAGGCTACGATAACCAAACCGACACCACGGATGTCTTTATTCCTCCTAATAACGCGCCAGAAATTCCCGGAGGCTTGACCTTCGGGCCAGATAACAACCTCTACGTCAACGACTTCATTCCCAATGCTAGTATCCGTCGCTATGATGGAGAGACAGGTGCCTTCATTGATACTTTTGTTTCCGCTGGTAGCGGTGGGCTAAGCCAAGCCTCACGCTTGACCTTCAGACCAGACAACAACCTCTACGTCACTAGCTTCGGCAGCAACAGTGTCCTACGCTACAATGCACAGACAGGCGCTTTCATTGACGCTTTCGTTCCCTCTGGTAGTGGTGGGCTGCGCGACCCCATAGGCTTGGTTTTCACTCCGACCTCTGTCCCTGAACCCTCTTCTTGGTTGGGTATAATGGGGTTCGCTGCTTCCGTTGGTGTTAGTTTGGTGCTGAAAAGCAAACAGAAAAAACAGCAATCAGCCAATTTTTAGGAGGTTCTTGTTGCGCCATGGTTCTTATCGACCACCAGACCGGGATCGTATCAGCCAACCTACTGAACTAATGACGTTAAAGAACAACATTTGACGTTAAAGAACAACATTACTTGGTCTGCTCAAGGCTGCAAAAGCCTTCTTCATGACTAGATTAAAACCGTACGGAAGGAGAAAATTATGGATAGCTCACGATTCGCAGAACGCTTGATTCTAGTGACTGGGGCGACGGGCAATCAGGGGGGCGCAGTGGCACGCCACCTCCTCCACCGAGGCTTCCGAGTCCGCGCACTTACCCGTGATCTGGACAAGCCAGCAGCGCGGGCACTGACCGAGCAGGGTGCCGAGGTCGTGCAAGGTGACTTGGATGATCGTGCATCCCTCAAGCGCGCGCTTGAGGAGGCCTACGGGGTGTTCTCGGTGCAGAACTTCTTCCAGGCGGGATACGAGGGAGAAATTCGACAGGGCATCACGCTGGCGGACGCAGCTAAGTCGGCGGGTGTGCGGCACTTCGTGTACAGTTCGGTCGGCAGTGCCGACCGCAAGACAGGAATCCCACACTTTGAGAGCAAGTGGCAGATCGAGGAACACGTGCGCCAAATCGGCCTTCCCCACACCGTGTTCAGGCCAGTCGCCTTTTACTACAGCATAACTGGTCCAGATAACCGCAAGTCCGTCCTCGACGGCACTTGGGCCATGCCGCTTAGCCCCGATACACGGCTACAGATGCTGTCCGAAGAAGATTACGCCGTCTTCGTCGCTATGGCCCTGGAACACCCGGACCCATGGCTTGGGCGTACAATCGACGTAGCAAGCGACGAACTGACAATGCTTCAGATGGCTGAGACGTTCAGTCGCGTGATTGGGCGATCGGTGCGCTACGTCCAGACGCCGTGGAATGCGTTCCGTCAAGCCGCAGGCGAGGAGTTTACCACCATGGTGAGGTGGATGGAGGATGTGGGCTACGACGCCAACCTCGCGGCGCTACGAAAGGAGTACTCCAAGCTTACCACCCTTGAACAGTACCTCCGCAGCCATGGTTGGGAGAGCGTTGAGACTTCCGTAGTGAATTAACCCGGAGTGTTCACAATACTGTTCAGGTAAGGCAGACCTAACCTTCTTCAACCCCCCTTCCCTTGCGGGGAAAGGGGGAGCCAGACTCCCCTCTCTTCGTAGAAGAGGGGCTGGGGGAGAGGTTAACAGAACTGTATTGGAAATGGGCACTCGCGATCAGGTGGGCGCGTTCATAGCCTAGCTGCGATTTACTCCGTTCCCGGTGCCAAGATTACCTATCCCCCTCTCCCCTGCTTCCCCTCCTACCTCACAAGTATTGTTTAAGTGGGAAGGGAGTAAGTGGTTAGAGCGACAGCTTTATGCTTCAAGTATTGCAGTAGCAAATCAATAGATAATTTCAGCATTTCCACAGACGACTGAGTGCAAAAGCGTCTAACGGTGTGGTCAAGCTAAGTAGTGCCTCAAGCGTGTATTTTACCCAAGGAGCTTATGGTTAAATCTGTACTAGTTAGGGTAGACAACGACCCCCTAGTACTGCAAACCGTTGAGCGCAACTTATGCCACCAGTACGGCAGTCGCCTCCGGGTACTGGAAGCGACTGCCGTACTGGCTTTGGGAACGCTGCAACAGGTAAAATTGTGCAACGAGCCAATCAATTTATAGAACGACTAGTCAAACCAAGGTAGTGGTTCTTTTCATTCCACACAGCAAGCGCGGATATTGAGGGTTACGAAACGATGCACATAATGCAACAGAACCACAAACAGTACCAAGGAGATGACTCGATGAAAAAGTTGGCAGCGAAAATAGCTTTGATCACTGGTGGAAGTTCCGGCATCGGTCGGGCCACCGCGGTAGCCTTTGCCGAGCAAGGTGCCACGGTCATCATCGCCGGTCGGCGGGTCGAAGAAGGCTCAGAGACTGTGCGTCTGGTCAAACAAGCTGGCGGTGACGGTCTGTTCGTCAAGACCGACGTTACCAAGGTTACCGACATCAACGTGTTAGTCAACAAGACCGTCGAGACCTATGGTCGCCTCGATTACGCTTTCAACAACGCCGGAGTTGAAGGCACGATAGCCCCAATCACCGAACAAACCGAGGAGGATTTTGAACAGGTGTTCGGCAGCAACGTCAAAGGGGTTTGGCTGTGCATGAAATATGAGATCGAGCAGATGCTCAAACAGGGAGGCGGTGCCATTGTCAACATGGCCTCGGTCGCGGGGTTCGTTGGTTCTCCCAACATGTCTATTTACAGTGCCAGCAAACATGCCGTGCTGGGACTGACCAAAGCGGCCGCGCTCGAAGTCGCCAAGTCCGGCATTCGCGTCAACGCAGTCAGCCCAGGTGGGGTTGAAACCGACATGCAGGAGCGCATTACAGGCGGCGATGAAGGAGCCAAAGCGCAAACCGCCGCGATGCACCCTATCGGGCGCATTGCCAGACCGGAGGAAATTGCCGCTGCCGTGGTGTGGCTCTGCTCGGACGCGGCGTCGTTCGTCACCGGTCAGTCCCTGAATGTGGACGGCGGCGCGACCGTGTAGTAGCCGAGGTTGCCGCCGCGCCCATCGACGTTTTCCGGGAAAGAAAGAGACTATGAAAGAAGAACAGTTCAACATCCACTCGCAGTTTTCCGTTCAGAAGTTGTCGCGGCGTCAAGTGCTTAGACGACTCGGCGGTCTTGGTCTAGTGATCGCAGGCGGCGGGGTGAGCGTGGGTCTGTCCTCTGTAACCAAGGCAGCAACCAGTACGCCAACAGGTGCGACCGAGATTTATCGCTTCAAGGTGGGAAACTTCGACTGTGTGGCCATTGACGACGGCTACAGCATTCTCCCCGCCAGCTTTTACGCCGCCAACGCGCCAATAGAACAGGTTGAGCAGTTGCTCAGCGCCAACGGACTGCCATCGGATCAAGTCACCAACCGATCAATCTGCTTAGTCATTGACACTGGTAAGAACGTGGTGCTGGTAGACACGGGCTTCGGCTCCATCGTTGTGCCCGGTTTCGCTGGACCCACTGGGGGCAAGCTACAACAGAACTTGCAGGCTGCGGGGATCAGGCGCGAGGACATCGACACGGTCATGATCACGCACGCGCACCCAGACCATATTGGGGGAGTACTCGACGACACAGGCAAGCTGGCCTTCCCCAACGCCCGCTACGTCTTTTGGCGAACCGAGTGGGACTTCTGGACCTCGGAGCCAAGTCTGTCGGAACTGGGGACGGGCGACGCTGCCGAGGCTAATAAGGAGTTCTTTCTCACAAACGTGCGCAAGAGACTCCCGTCGCTTCGAGGTCACCTCAGGCTCCTCCACCGTGAGGTAGAGGTCGTGCCCGGTATCCGGGCTATCGCGGCACCTGGGCACACTCCGGGACACATGGCGATCGCTGTGTCCTCGGGCAGCGAGCGGTTGCTGCACGTGGGCGACGCGCCAGGTCACTACATCCTTTCCCTGGAGCATCCCGACTGGTATCTGGGCGTCGATCTAGACCCTCAACAGGCCCTTAGAACTAGACGCCAGCTTTTCGACCAAGCCGCTACCGACCGCTCTATGGTGTTCGCCTACCACTTCCCCTTTCCGGGCTTGGGGTACGTTACTAAAAGCACGACAGAGGACAAGTGGGAGTGGGAGGCACTGGGCTACTCAGTTCCCGGAAGTTTAAGCAGATAAATTCTTTTAGCTAAGTGTGATTTCCAGGGCTAACATAACCTACTACACGAGGGTTTTTAGTTGCCATAGCTGTTGTTGGGTTAGGTGTGCACTAAATGCATACCTTGAAACGGGTATACCACTCATCAGTAATGTGTGCTATTGTTCTTTTCCCATGCCAGCACCACTAACCAAGATGGTGAAAATCCCTCGTGTTTTGTTGGAACGCTTAATTGATACTTTGGGCTACGCCGCTTAAATGGATAAAGTCGAGCTAAGGCACAAGCAGGCTTTTAACAATCGAAAGAATCCAAACTTGCTCTGAAAAATTAACCCTTGCGGTGGTTTTTTGCTCTCCCTAAACTTAACTTTAGTACCCAAATAAAAATCATAGGACTCACGCATTGACAAAGAAAATAAAACATGTAACAACCCAGGATAAGCAATAAGCAATAGCATTCAATTTCCCAATGAACTGAATGCTATCACCGAGCGGTGAAGCAAGTATGTGGAATTTCGCGGTTTAGGGTAAGAACAAGCAAGAGCTATTAAAAGTCACATTTTTTGTTCAATCCAAGCATTTACCCAGTTAGAGTTGATGCGAGTTGAGGAACTGATTTAAATTATCAAGCTATAAAGATGAGAGCAACTTCATGAAATCATCTAGAGTAAGTAGTCAAGGTAAGAGCAGTAAGAAAGTCTATAAAATTCCTACGACAGAGGGAACAAGCAATCAGTCCTATAGGTGGTAAGTGCTTGGGCTAGTCAGGATTGTTTTGTCTTGAAACCAGTGAAAGTTGCCGATAAATTGAATGAAATCACAGCAATTCCTGCGCTACTAGATTTACTTGACCTTACAGGATGCATCATTACAATTGATGCAATGGGTACACAAACTGCTTTTTAAGGCTCAAATTTATAACGCATTCGTCAAATTACGTCCTAGCACTTAAAGCCAACTATCCTACACTCTATAAACAGATGAAAATCTTGGGTTTGAGCAAGCTCAAACCCAAGATCTCGAGGGTACTGAGATTAGCTATAATGAACAGTTGAAAAGGCTCATCATCGCGTGGAAAAGTGTCAGGTATAATGCGATGAATAATCGTTACATGCTCACGATTCTTGCTGCTTGTTTATCCCAACATAATTATGCATCTTTATCCGCTTGCCAATAGCATTTGAGATGCGCTTACCTTAAAGAATATGGGTTGCTATTGCAACCTAGTAAAAAGACTTAGTTTCTGCTACAACAAAATCAAAGAAGTTTGTGCAAGATCGTCTTAACATATACACCTAAAAAGAAAATAGCAATGTTAAAAAGAAGGCAATTTATAACGGCAGGTGTAGGGTGTGGAGCCGTATTTCTTGCTTCTGCAATACTTAAGGCAAAGAGAACTAATGCAGAATCGCCGCAGATCGCAAAATTTACCGAGCCTCTGCCTACCCCGTTTGCGGGTTCGCCACCTAGCACCTTGACGATAGCACCAGGTTTACACTCATTCCACAGCAGCCTAGAGCCAGGTCCCACATGGGGCTACGGCGGTTTTCCAATCCTCGGTCCTACTATTGAGGTCACCAGAGGCACGCCACTGAGCATCAAGGTGGTGAATAACCTTGGAACTCACCCACTGCTGGCGGCGGTTGATACCGAGTTACATGGTGTGAAGGAGTCCGACAAAACTAGCCCTCGGGTATCGTTACACCTGCACGGCAGCAACACCGAACCACAAAGCGACGGTTACCCGATAGACACGTTCATGCCGGGACAGTCCCAAGTTTACAACTTCAGTAACGATCAGGAAGCAGCGACGCTGTGGTATCACGACCACGCCCTTGGTATCACTGGCTTGAACGTGTTGACCGGGCTTGCTGGGTTATACCTAATCAGAGACATTGACGATCCCGCTGGTGGCGATGGACCGCTCGGTTTACCCGCTGGGGCTCCTTATGAGGTGCCGCTCGTACTGCAAGACCGGATACTCAACCCCGATGGTTCCATCTTCCACCCTCCTCAGGGAAAGCCCCCCGATTGGTTAGCGGAGTATGTCGCCCCCATCGCCACCATCAACGGCAAGGCGTGGCCGAACCTCAATGTCGATCGCACCCTGTACCGATTCCGGATCGTCAACGGCTCAAGCGCCCGATTCTACAACCTCAAACTCTCGTCGAAGCAGCCAATTATTCAAATCGGTACCGACCAAGGGATGCTCAATGCTCCAGTGTCACTATCCAGTCTGCTGCTCTCTCCCGGTGAGCGGGCTGACGTGCTGATTGACTTCTCCAATAGTCTGCAGGGAGACAAGATCGTCTTGGAAAACGACGCTGTTTCGCCATATCCGTTTGGTAGGAGCAACGCCTTTATAATTAATCCCGAACTGCCCGAACTCATGCAGTTCACGGTGAAAGCGGGCGCTGCCACTCCTAAGGCAGTTCCTAAGACACTGCGATTACATAAACCACTCATAAAGCCAATTGCTACTCCACCGATACGGCAGCGATTCCTGACGCTGGTGGAGATTGACGACCCAACCGGGCGACCGCTTGTGCTGCTGCTCAACAACGTCTACTGGGATGAGGCGCTTCAAAACCCGGAATTTATGGAGCGACCAAAGGTGGACACCGTGGAGCAGTGGAACATTATCAACCTTCAGCCGGTCGCCCACCCGATGCACCTGCACCTGGTTCCGTTCCAGATCCTCAACCGACAAAAGATCGATACAGTCAAGTACTGGAAGGCATACCTTGCTACTGGTCAGCGCGAGGTAATCATAGAACACGCAGTTGGTGGGATGACGGTACCAACTGGCTACCCGCCGCCAGACCCCACCCCCTTTGCCAGCGGTCCGGCGCGATCGCCAGCGCCTTTCGAGACTGGGTGGAAGGATACGGTGCTCGTCAACCCAGGCGAGGTCGTTCGCCTTATCGTGCCGTTCGGTGCCCAAGCAGCGGAGAACCTGCCCTTCGGTAACTCGTTCACCGGACTCTACGTATGGCACTGCCACATGCTTGGACATGAGGACAACGAGATGATGCTGCCCTATGAGGTAGTATCGTAGTCCCCAATACGGTTCAGTTAATTTCAGTAGACCGAAAAGTTTTAGAATGTGACGAAAAAATGCGGCTTTCAGCCGACGTTTTTGGAACTGGCAAGAGCGATCACAAGCGATCGCAGGAGAGCCAATCTACAACTCTATAACTCGAAAAGCAGATTCTACCGGAATTTTGGCTGATTGTATACACTCGCTCAAATCAACGGCTGGTAAGTCTTTGGAAAAGTTTTCGGTCTACTGAATTTCTCCCGCCACCCCTCTCATACAATGATAGAGGCAAGCAGAGGGAGCAGGAGGAGTTTTTCTTCCCCAGCTAAGCCTGCCTCCCTTGCTGATCCGTACCGTATTGCTATAGCCCCTACCAAAAGTAGCTCAGCACAACAAATGACCAGCTAAGTTGGTAGGCAGAACAGAACTTCTGCAAATAGTATTTATTCCCAGCTAACTCTCATGAAAGTACTTTCCTTTCCGCTCGCTTTTCCCGTTGAAGCTCAACCTGTTTCTGTAGTAGTTGAAAGTGAAAATAATCACTCTTTTGATACCAGACAATTCCTCCTATCTGCTACCAATACTGTAGATGGACAAATTTACCCCGGAAACGTTGACTCTTACACCTTTCCAGGTCTTAATGCTGGAGAATTATTTAACGTCCAGGTAAATTCAAACACAGTGGATCCGCTTCTGGGGTTACTTGATGATTCTGGTAAACCTCAACTGATAAACGATGACAGATCTGACTTGAGTATTTTACCCGAACTAACTGGAATAGTACCAACAAGTGGCAAGCTGACTTTTGGAGTGTCTGGCTTGAGGGATATCAATCTTACAGGTGAACACTTTGAATCTGGTTCCTATACACTGTCATTGAAGACATTTCCTCTCCCCAAACCCTCTACTAACGCAACGCTCATCAACGGTAGCTTTGAAACAAGTGATTTTATTGCATGGACAACACTAGGCGAAAACACTATCGAAACGTCAGCCTTCGGCAGTAGTCCAACTCAGGGAACTTTCCAAGCTTTACTGTCAACAGGGGGTGTCTCATTTGCTAACCCAATTATAGAACAATTCTTAGGGTTAAAAGCTGAAAGCCTAGATAATCTTGTGCCCTTTCCAATAGATCCCCCTCCAACTCTTGTCTTCACCGAACAACCCGCTCAAGGTTCTGCTATTCAACAAACATTTACAGCGGAGGCTGGAGACATTTTGGCTTTTGATTGGAATTTCTTCACGAATGAGTTACCAACCGCTTTGGGTCCTTCTTTATCAGATTTCTCTTTCGTCTCAATTAGTTCCCCGTTAGACTCAATTAGCTACTTAGAAGAACTGGCTGATGTTACCACCTTCCCATCATTAGTAACTTCACCGACACAGTTTTTGAGAGAAACTGGTTTTCACACTTTTTCCTTCACGATACCGACAACCGGAACATACACTTTGGGACTCGGAGTTACAAATAAGTTTGATAACTTTACCGATTCTGGATTATTGGTTGACAATGTTACACTCACCTCCGTCACCGAATCCACTTCTGTGTTAGCTTGAGCCTACAAAAGTCCAACACTAAGCATGACCAAAAGAATACAAACTTGCTCCGAAAGATAGACCCTAGCGCCGTTGCACCTGCGCTCTCTAAACTTAATCATTGATATTCCAGTAATCAAACAAAAAGCGAGCTGAGTTGATGATTCGTTTTTAGGAGAAACACACTCAAAAACGCGCACGAGGTGCGGATTTTCGGCAAAGCCTACGTACTTAGAGGGCTTTGGCGATCGGGAAAATGATTCTAGAAAACCTTGCAAGCCACCGTCACCTGTATAAAACACATGACTGTCTTCATTGCAATGTATAAGTCCATAAGTCCTAGTAAACTTAAAGTTTGTCTTTATATCATTTTAAATGTTAAAAGTCAATAATTTACTCATAATAAAGTTGCTAGGTATAGCTTTTCTAGCCTCTTTCCTGACCAGCGCTTGCAAAGGAGGTGAAACTTCCGCTAAGGCGATTGCAGCGCCTGCGATTCCTGTAAAGTTGCAGGCGCTAAAATCCAGCCAATTTATAAACAGTTCTGAGTTTGTGGGATCACTAGAAGCCACAAAGAGAGTTGACCTAAAGCCGGAGATCGAGGGTCGGATTACTGAGATTCGCGTTTCAAATGGAGATCGCGTTAGTAAGGGGACACCGATTGCACAACTTCGTTCCGATCAAACTCAAGCTCAATACGCAAGTGCTATTGCCAGAGCCAACTCTACTAGGGCAGCTAGCGAAACTGCCCAGGCGAGGCTCCGAGCCGCACGCGCAGACCAGGTCAGAGCTGCGTCGGAAGTAGAACTCCAGAAAGTACAGTTCCAGCGAACTGAGCGACTTGTCAATGAAGGGGTACAGCCTAGGCAGGAATTGGACATTGCCCGGAGAAACCTGAATACAGGGGTTGCCTCCCTTCGCGCCGCCGAGGAACAGGTAGGAGCTGCAAGATCGAGTTTAAATCAGGCGAATGCCGACCTCAAGCAGGCTCAGGCAGAGGCAGCTGCTGCAAATGTCTCTCTCCAGTACAAACAGGTGGTTGCCCCCATCACAGGTGTAATTGGCGACTTCTCAGTCAAGATCGGAGACTACGTTAACACTGGTCAAACTCTAACCAGCATTACCGAAAATGAGTCTCTAGAACTGCGGATTTCGGTTCCCATAAACCGTTCATCACAACTGCGACCGGGACTGTCGGTCGAGCTAGTTGACCCCAATACAAATAAGCGCCTAGCCACAGGCAGTATCAACTTTATCTCCCCTCAGGTAAACTCTGGCAACCAGGCTATCTTAACTAAGGCACGCTTTCCTAACCAAAATAACAGCTTACGCGATCAGCAATTTGTCAAAGCAAAAGTTATTTGGAGCAAAAGTCCGGGGATTTTGATCCCCACGGTGGCAGTGTCTACCATCGGTGAGCAGAACTTTGTCTTTGTAGCGCAGAAAGGGCAAAAACCAGTTGTTCGGCAAACACCTGTTCAACTGGGAAACATCCAAGGTCAGAGTTACCAGGTGCTCAATGGGGTCAAGCCAGGAGAAGAGATTGCTGTAACGCAAATTCTTAACTTGAAAAACGGCACTCCCATTAAGCCTGAATCCTAAATAATTAGGTCTCTACTTAGGCTTGCGGCAATAGCTCTCTTACTACCCCGAACGATTAACACGATCTCCTGAACTATGCTGCTAAGTATTGCTGACACTTTCATCAAGCGACCAGTCTTAACTACAGTTTGCACTGTACTTATTCTTTTGATAGGAGGAATTGCCACGCCTCTGCTTCCCCTGGATAAGCTACCGGAAATGGCACTGAAGCAGGTCACTGTAACTGCGAACTATCTCGGTACCGATGCCAAAACAGCGGAAGAAAACGTCACCACCGTGCTCGAGCGGCAAATCAACGGCACGGAGCAGGTCGTGTACATGTCCTCTCAGACGACAAATAATGGTGACACAACCATTAACGTCTCCTTCCCGACGGAGATGGACAGAAATACTGCCCAAGTTCTCGTCCAAAATAATGTGGCGATCGCTCAATCTAATCTACCCGAGGAAGTCAGCCGAACTGGTGTTATTACCCAAAAACAGTCCCCGACCATTACCCTAGCTTACGCCTTCTATCCCGAAAAGGATAATAACGGTAAATTTATATACGATAACGTATTTATCAGCAACTACGTTGACCGACAAGTCCTCGATGAGATCAAACGGATCGAGGGCGTGGGTTCCGCCACAATTGTTGGGGAACGTAAATATGCCATGCGTATTTGGCTCGACCCCAATGCCCTCGCCGCTAGGAATTTGACGGCTCAGGATGTGATCAATGCTATCTCAGAACAGAATATCCAGGTAGGAGCAGGGAGAATTGGTCAGCAGCCCACCCCATCCGAGCAGCAGTATGAAATTGCCCTGCGAGCCAACGGTCGATTTACCACTCCCGCAGAAGCTGAAGACATCGTGGTGAAAGTGGGTGAGAATAACACGCTGACCAGGGTTAAAGATGTCGGTCGAGCAGAAGTGGGGGCGCAAGACTACAGCACCATTAATCTGTTTGATGGCTTACCATCAGTCATTCTTTTATCCTACCAACTTCCCGGCACTAATGCCTGGAATACAGCCAAATTGATCAAAGCCAAAATGGCTGAGCTAGAAGCGAATTTTCCTCCAGGATTGAAAACGGCAGTCGCTTTAGACAACACTTTGTTCGTGGCAGCTTCTCTCGACGAAGCTTTCAAAACCCTGATGGAGGCGATCGCTCTGGTGTTCTTAGTGATCTTCATCTTCTTGCAAGACTGGCGCACCACCATCATTCCTGCTATTGCCATTCCCGTTTCATTAATTGGGGCGATGGCGTGTGCCTACGCGTTGGGATTTACCCTCAATCAGTTAACCCTGTTTGGCATTATCTTAGCAACAGGTTTGGTGGTGGATGATGGAATTGTGGTGGTGGAGGCGATCGCAGCCAAGCTCTCTCAGGGGATGAGACCACTTCAGGCAGCCCTAGATGCTATGGAGGAACTGACAGGGGCAGTCATCGCCACGTCAGTTGTACTCATGGCGGTATTTATCCCCGTTACCTTCTTTCCAGGCACCACAGGAATCGTCTACAAGCAATTCGCCCTAATCATCGTTTTCTCCATCGCTATTTCCACCTTCAACGCTCTGAGCTTCTCCCCCAGTATGTCAGCCATCATCATGCGGCGGCAGCAGGAAGTGCACGGTCCGTTGGGCTGGTTTTTTCGTTGGTTTAATCGGATTTTCGACTGGTTCAAGGCGCTATACGTCAAGACAGTGAAATTTCTGATCAGGATTCGGCTGCTCGTCATTCCAGTTTTTGTCGCGGGTTTGGTAGCGACGGGCTGGATCTACCAAATAACTCCCCAGGGCTTTATCCCTGAGGAGGATCAGGGCTATTTGTTTGCGATTGTCGAAGCCCCAGCGGGAGTTTCCCTGAACTACACCTTCGATCTGGTCAACTCAGATCTTGCACCAATAAAAATTGATTTAATTTAATTACTCCGTATTAAATTAAAAGCCTTAATTTAGCGATAAAAACCGATAAAAATCAGGTAGCCTTATCGCGCATCTTTTTAGCTTATACGGTTTTTTACGGTTAGGTGCAAGATCTGAGTCAAGCGGATTACTGAGGAAGTGGCGTTGCCGATTCCCGAAGTTGAGCATGTTAATGGTCTCGTTGGCTTTGGGTTTGAGGGGAATGGCAGCAACAAAGCAATCTTGTTCGTCAAGCTCAAAGACTGGGAAGAGCGCCCTGATGGCGATAAGTCAGTCTTTGGGATTGTACAACAGCTCAACCAGAGGTTGCGAGAAAAAATCCCAGAAGCCAGGGCATTCGCGGTGAATGCACCGCCAGTGGATGGATTAGGTAGTACAGGTGGCTTTGAGTTCTATGTCCAAAACAAACAAGCTCTTCCCATTACAGCGCTAATTGACAATACGCAAAAGGTGATAGAGGCAGCCCAGAAGCGACCGGAATTGGCGGGTGTCTTTACCCAATTCACCTTCAATACCCCGATGATGCAGCTTTCCATCGACCGCAACCAAGCCAAGGCGCAGAACATCCAGATCAATGATATTTTCAGTACCTTGCAGACCTACCTAGGCGCAAGCTTTGTCAACCAATACGTTCTCGGTGGACGACTTTATCGGGTATATGCTCAGGCAGAAGGGACGGTGCGATCCAATCCTGAGGATATTGGTCGCTTGTATGTGCGCTCCCAAAATGGCAATCTAGTCCAACTGAACACTGTAGTGCAAGTAGAAAAATTTAGCTATCCTCTTATTGTAACTCACTACAACGTCTACCCAGCGATCAAAATCCAAGGGGCTCCAGCGCCAGGCTACAGTACAGCACAAGCCATGAAAGCTATGTCAGAGGTTGCCGACAAAGTGTTGCCACCCGGATTTGGCTACGCTTGGACAGGGACTGCTTTCCAGGAGCAATCCTCTGGCGGTGCAGCGCCAATCATTTTTGGCTTAGCTTTTGTCATAGTCTTTCTGGTGCTGGCAGCTCAGTACGAAAGCTACGTTGACCCCACCATCATCATGCTCACGGTACCCCTAGCAATCTTGGGCGCTCTTGGTGCGATTATGTTTCGGGCAAATGTTTTCCAAGCTGGTGGGGTTTGGCCAGTGCTTAACGATAACATCTATGCCCAGGTAGCTTTGGTCATGCTAATTGGTTTGGCGAGCAAGAACGCGATTCTGATTGTGGAATTTGCCAACCAATCGGTGGAGATAGGCATGAGCATTACCCAGGCGGCGGTTCGAGCCGCCGAGGAACGCTTACGACCGATTCTGATGACTGCCTTTGCCGGTCTGGTCGGTTTCTGGCCCTTGGTGATTGCTAAAGGAGCTGGGACAATGAGTCGTTGGTCTCTAGGGACAGCACTCTTTGGCGGCTACCTCATTTCGACTATCTTGAGTCTGTTTTTAGTGCCAGTTCTGTACGTCGTGATTAAGAACCTAGAAGAGCGTTTCTTGAAACCGGGCAAGCCTGGTAAGTCAGGCTTGCCTGAGCAGCCTGAGCAGCCTCAGGTTCAAGAGGAGAAGGAGCAGGCCATCTCCAGATTTAATTCTTCTCAAAATGGTAAAATGCCTTGAGAAGACAGAAAGAAGAAGGCAGAGGGCAGAAGGTAATCCCCATAAATAAATTTAGGGGATTCAATAAGGACGCCGTATTTCTTGCGCTGTGCATCTCGAAATACATCTATCTTTTTTCTTTTTTTCATCGATTTGGGGGCTTTAAACCCTGTGGTAGAAGGCAAAATATATTTTCTTCCTTTTTCCTTCTGCCTCCTGCCCTCTGCGTTTCTTCGGTAAAGAGAACCCTGTAGTAACTGTTTCTACTACTAATAGTACTTGAAGGAAGTTCTGGTAGTTCTTAAGAAAGTATACTAGGAGCTTACACTCATGTCGTCAGGGGGGAGTGTACTCCACTAAGCCACACACAGGTTATGTGCAAAACCTGGGCTATTCTTTTCGGATGCAGACAGAATAATCGCCCTCTAAGTTTACCTAAGAGTTGCCATAGCCCCAGAAAGCTTATGCCATAACAGCACACAAGAAGTTCAACGTCTGTTTATAGAGGTAACAGAAATGTTTAGCAAATGGAATTTCGACGATTGGATTAACCACGTCTTGTTTGGTGTCACTATTGTGTATTTGTTTTACTCTTTCTTCTTGCACCACTAGTCCTAATCTAGGGAAACCATGAACATTAGGCTAATTATCTTCTCAGGGATTATGACTGCTCTTATCGGCGCGGTTATAGGTTTAGCTGCCACCAAGATGGGTCAACGTAACTTTAATCAACTTGAATACGAAGGTCAGTACTACCAAAACTTACATAAAAAATATGCCTTGATTGGTGCATGTCTAGGATTCACTCTGGGCGTTGGGCAAGAATGCATCCGAGAACTGAAGGCTGAAAGAAATAGAGATATAGGGCAGCAAGACAAGTAGAAATCAATTAGCTTCTTGCCCAGACTACTCCAAATTACTCAACCACGTCATCTTCTATTTATTTGATTTGTCCAAAATGCCGCTTAAACTTAAATACAGCTTACTTTGCTTACTGGTTGTAGCCATTGCCACGCTTACCACGACTTATTGGCACTTAGCCATGACCGGGATAACAACATTTTTATTAGCTTACTTCTCGAAAGGCATAAGGCGCTATCGCTAGGGCTTTAACGTGCTCAGCGTCATTACACATACTGTTGATATTTTACACCTCCCACGACCAAAAGAATAGAAACTTGCAAAAGAAAGATTAACCCTAGCGTCCTTGCAGCTGCACTCTTTAAAATTAATCATGCATAATTTCAATGCGTAAGTCCTAGTATTCCAACTCATACTGAAGTCGCCCCTGCATTGGAAAAGCCTATGAACAGTTTGTGCATAAGGTGATAACAACAGCAGGTATGTTTGTTTCAGGAGTAGCCATCCACTTTTCCTTATGAGGAACCCAATGTCTAATGAAGTGCATGAATCTGAAATCATTACTGGTTCAGCCGGGCTAGAAGTGCAGCTACAGCAATTCAATCAGCTTTTATCAAGCCTCACCGAGCGAGTTGCTCGGTCGGAGGAGAATCTCATACTAGTTGCAGACGTCTACAAATACAAAAAGCTGCGAGATTTGTTAGCGGCAGGGGACTTGCGAGAAGCGGACTGGGAAACCATTTGGGTAATCCTAGCGATAACAGGACAGCCAGATGTGGAATCTATCACCCCTGAGGACATGAAGCGGTTTCCTTGTGATGAACTTCGCGTGATTGACAGCGTCTGGACAATCTATAGCAAGGGTCGCTTTGGCTTCAGCGTGCAGATGCAGATTTATCAAAGTGTGGGTGGTTCTCTCGGTACCACCATCTCTCAAGATAATTCAGTTATTGAACAATTCGGCGATCGCGTAGGCTGGCGCGTGGACGGCAAATGGCAAAAGTGTGATGACCTAGACTACACCCTTGCTGCTCCGATAGGCTGTCATCCTTCGCAATGGTGGAATTCCCCCTTTGGTTCAAAAATGACGAACTATTTCTTCAATCGACTGCTCATGTGTGGTCTTTAAGTCGGCAAAACGGTCATAAGTCAGAATTTCTTACATGGAAGAAAATATATTATCCCTCCTTTTATGGGGACTGAAGGGATCTTGCGATCAGCACAACCCGCGAACCAGTCGTCTCAAAATCAAGGTTTACGACTTATGAATGACTCCACTAACCCAACTTTAATTCTAGGTGGTGGCTTTACTGGGCTGTTTACTGCCCTGCATCTGCGCCATCAACCCTGCTCTGTGCTGACCATCCTCATCGACAAAGAAGAGCGTTTTATCTTTAAGCCCTTGCTCTACGAGTTCCTCAGCCGATTTGCTGCCTTACTGGTACACCCAATTGGGAGGCAACTCTCAAGAAATTCGGGTGGTGCTGCTCAATCGGAGCAAAGAGATCCTGCAAGGGGACATGAATAGTCACCTTCGCGAAACCGCCCAGACTGCCCTTGAAAAGCGCACTGTGCCAATTGAGTTGTTGATGGAAAACGACGTAACAGCCGCTCAAGCTAACTTTGTAGAGTTCAAGCGTCACAGCCAGCCTGAGGTGCTCCCAGCTGCGACAATCGTCTGGACGGCTAATACTGCAACTCATCCTCTAATTAAAGCCCTGCCCGTAACTGAGGAGTACCGGGACAAACACGGTCGGCTACAGGTCACCCCAATGTTACAACTGCCCGACTTTGCAGAAGTGTTTGCAGGCGGAGATTGTGCGGTGGATATGGAAAATCCCCTGCCTGCCACAGCACAAGTTGCCTATCAGCAAGGAGCCATAATTGCCCGTAACCTAAAGGCCATTTCGGAAGGTCGCTCGTTAAGTCCCGCTCACATTCGTTTGCGCGGGACACTCCTCAAACTGGGATTGGCAGAGAGTGCCGCTGAAATATTTGATCGCTTTGAAGTCAAGGGCAAACTTGGTCACCTGATCCGCGTAGCCACCTATTTAGAGTTATTACCGACTCCAGTTCATGATTTTAAAGCTACTACTGAATGGCTGACCGATGAGGTCTTCCACCTCATAAAGCCTATTAAAAGGGTTCAATCGTTTCATTAACGGGGTGACTCTAGCTCTCGGCAGGTCGGTACTTTAAACACCTTTATCAAAGCAGCACGTAACAGAGCTATCTTTGCTTCAAAAATCGCAACCCTAAGCTGAAAAACGCCTGCTATGAAGAAATCTATGTTGATGCAGCAAATTAAATCCTACTTACTCACTCTTAAGCAGTGGTATTTAGAAACACCAGAGCGATCGCTAGACGAAGCGTACAAAACGGCCTTACTGATTAAGGCGATGGAAGACAAAAATTTCAATGGTAAGAAAATAGCGGCTGAATCCGCCAGTTACGGAGACAGCGTTATAACTTATTTTCAGTCAGAACTTAAAAAATACTTAAAAACTACCCGGATGAGACTGGCAGAATTTGAGGCGAGTCGTTCAGTGGTTAGTACTTTTCATCAAAAAATTCCCCAAATAGTAAAACATAATACCACAAATTATGCCAAAGATTCCTTGGCTATTCAACTAAGAAATAACCCAGACTTGATTTTAGAGAAGTTAAGATTTATTGATTCGGTTCTAGCAAAGTACAGAGCTTATGAAGAACCTTCATTTTCTTTATTTACAGATGCTCAAGTTATCCAAACTGAGCCTAATATAACCGTTGTGAATCAGTCAAAAACACCGATTGATAAATTAGATAAGAAAGAGGTGAATAAGGCTGAAGAAACGAGTGTAGTACCAAGATCTATTTTAAGTACACTCAATCGTATAAGATCTGAATGCGATCCAAAATCAGAGCAAGAACTTGTCAAAAAATTTCGCATTTCTCGAAGAAAAACCTTGATATCCATCAGGTTTATTATCATGCTGATTATAGTACCTCTTTTAACTTATTATTTATCAAAGCAATTAATAGTAGAACCAATTATTAACAAATTTATAATTACCGAGGAGACAACGGTATTCCTAAATCATGAAATGGAAGAAAAAGCGCTTGTAGAAATGCAAAGGTTTGAAGAAAAAATCAAGTTTGAAAACTTCATGGTTTCGTCGGCCGAAATTTCTCCAGAAAAAATAGAAAACCAGATGAGAGAGAAAGTACGTGAGATTGCTCAGGAATTTCGAGTTGAAAGTTCCAATGCGATCAAAAATATTTTTGCAGATTTACTGTCTGTGGGTGCTTTTAGCTGGCTCATCATTGTTAGCAAGCGAGAAATTGCGGTGTTAAAGGATTTTATCGATCAGATCGTGTACGGACTCAGTGATAGTGCAAAGGCGTTTATTATTATTTTGTTTACTGATATGTTTGTAGGGTTCCACTCACCCCATGGCTGGGAAGTTATTCTAGAAGGCGTATTGCGACATTTCGGTCTACCAGAGAATCACAACTTTATTTCTTTATTTATTGCAACAATTCCAGTGATTTTAGATAGCATATTCAAATATTGGATCTTCCGTTACTTGAATCGAATCTCGCCTTCAGCCGTCGCCACCTACCGCAATATGAATGAATAGTTTTGAGTTTTGAATACTAAATGCTATTGCCCACTAATGTAGCAGACAAATAAAGTAAATGTATTTTTCTGTATTGGGAGGAATTGATAAATGTCAATGAAGGGAATAATTAGAGGTTTAAGTGAGTTTCATAAAAACTATTTCTGCTCACATCAGGAGTTGTTCGCACGGCTTTCTCAGAGCCAAACGCCTGAAGTGCTCTTCATCACCTGTTCCGACTCCCGGATTGACCCGAATCTGCTAACTCAAACCCAGCCGGGTGAACTGTTCATCATTCGCAATGTTGGTAATATCATTCCAACCTATGGAACAATCAATAGCGGTGAAGGTGCAGCCATCGAATATGCTGTTCATACTTTGGGGGTCAAGGATATTATTATCTGCGGCCATTCCCACTGCGGAGCCATGAAGGGACTGTTGCAGTTGGGCAATCTTGTTGAAGAAATGCCTTTGGTTTACGAATGGTTAAAGCATCATGCAGAGGGTACTCGCCGCCTTGTTCAGGAGAACTACAAGGAGTACTCTGGTGAGGAACTTTTAAACGTCACAATTGAGGAGAACATCCTGACCCAGGTACAAAACCTGGAGACCTACCCAATCATCCGCTCCAAACTTCACAGTGGCCAACTTTACCTTCACGCCTGGGTTTATGAGATTGAGACTGGAAAAGTTTTCGCTTACAACGCTAGCCTTGGCAAATTTGTACCTCTTGAGGATCTGTTTCCTGTTCCTAACCCTCTAGCCGCGATGCACCCAAGATAATGGAAGTATTGGAGTTCTAATAGATGAGCCGCTCAAATGCTACTAATGCACTGCAACGGTGCAAACAGTTTCTCAGCAAGGCAAAGAATTCGTTTAGAGGAAAGTATCACCTCTACAGTGGCGAACAACTGCATTGGGTTCAAGTAGTTTTACGACTTGAAAGTTCAGTTATTTCAGTCATTCTTCCCTGGGTAATCTTTTGTGGTATATATGGTTTTTTAGTATCATTACTCTACTATTTTGGGTTTTCCATAGCATTCGCCTCTGGGAATCGTGTCCTTACCAATGCTGTCTTGAGTTTCAATGTTGGCTTGACTTTGTTATTGGTTTTCCGGACGAATACAGCTCATGAGCGATTTTGGGAAGGCCGTAAACTATGGGGAGCTTTAGTCAATACAGTCCGTAATTTGAGTCGTGGGATTTACATAGTAGTTAAAGAGCAATCACCGAAGGATAGAGTAGAAAAAGAGGCAATACTTCGGCTAGTAGTTACTTTTGCGATCGCAATGAAGTTACATCTAAGGTCAGAGCCTTTGGACGAGCAGTTAGAGTCATTAATGTCCTCTCTTCAGTATTCCAAGCTCCAAGAAACAAATCATTCCCCACTACAAATTGCTTTCTGGATTGGGGATTATTTGCAGCATCAGCATGACCGTAATTGTCTAAATATCTATCAGCTGACCGCCTTACATAAGTTGCTGGATGATATGGTAGATATTTTGGGTGGTTGCGAACGCATTTTGAAAACACCACTGCCCTTGATATATGCTATTAAACTTAGGCAATTGGTGGTAATTTATTGCCTAATATTGCCTCTTGAACTAGTCAGTGGTTTAACTTGGTGGACAGGCATAATAATGGCTTTTGTGAGTTTTACATTATTGAGTATTGAACAAATTGGCTCTGAAATCGAAGAACCTTTTGGGCACGATCCAAATGATCTACCCTTGAATGTGATTTGCAACACAATGCTACGCAATGTTGAAGAGTTAATCAGGCTTGCTCCTAGCAACACTCGTGACTGGCAACTCTCAGCCCCACACATCATAAACAACCCCCAGCAACTAGGCTCCTAACAATCAAAAGAATCCAATTTTACTCCGAAAGATTAACCCTTGTGACCGTGTTTTGACAAAACGATATTTTTTTATGACTACCAACAACTGTACGTTCGCTCATTTTGTCAGGGTGAGAGGAATTAATGCCTTACTGTCCAAGGAAAAAACCATTATCTGGATCTGATGGTGGTCATGCCGTGTAATACTTAGGAAAGGACAAATGAGATTAACGGTGTATTACGCGGTACGAGGGAAATCAAATCTACCGTGTAATACATGCAAGCACAGAGAATTTACAAAAAAAAAGACTGTGATAGCACAAGCTTTCGGTGTAATACACGGTTAGGGCTGATATTGAAATGGGACATTCAATTCTGTGTATTCTTGTCAATTCGTGCTGATTTTACAGGGATAAGGCGTAATTATGTCGAGTATTGCACTGCATCTACCTGATAAAGGGACTCAGGCATGTTCATTAAGGAAAGAATTTGTTTTTGCAGCATGGACAGGGGAGTGATGAAAATAGTAGAATCAGGTAGCAGATAACCCACATTCCGCAGGTGCGATCGTAAATACTGTATTTTTGAAAATGACCTAAATGCTGTATTTTAGAAGCATGACAGCATCACCACTAGATATTAGGGTACAAGATATTGACCACTGCGGCATAGTCGCTGGCATATGTGATGAGATAAACCTAGTAGAACAAATCAATCGGCTGTTGGGAACTCACTCCTAAGAAACACATTCGGTAGCAGCAGATTGAGCAACTAAATCAAAGCCCAAAGACTTGGCTTTTTTCTTGAGGTTGTTGACAACGTGATTGGGCGAAGCCCACTGCCCTTCGGGCAATCGCGATACTGCTGCTCATAGGCATCAAGCCCAAGGTCTGGCGCCACCGGCGCTCCAGAAACGATAGAAAATACGTGCGCTCCTTGTGTGCGGTGG